>Ga0335075_10000004_pt1 | contig 715311 bp, 697 predicted proteins | sample Lox_Sample_24_FD_206723 | JGI IMG/M metagenome (GOLD analysis project Ga0335075, IMG submission 206723) | Soil microbial communities from Loxahatchee National Wildlife Refuge, Florida, United States - Lox_Sample_2.4 | ecosystem: Environmental > Terrestrial > Soil > Wetlands | place: USA...
GGAAGCGTCGGCCTCGCCTTCGATCCCACCGACGGCGTCTTCGTGTCGCCGAGGAACACGAAGGCGCCGTTGGTCGCCCAGGGGCGCCCGCATCGGCAGATCGATGGCACTCCGAGGGCGCCGGGCGCCCCGAGCTGCCATCGATGCGGGGTGGAGGGTGCGCCACCCTGGCCCGGGGTCAGGTCTGGATGCGAGTCCCTGAAGGCGGCTTCGCCTCGGCGCAGGCACCCGCCGCCCCACGCCCACGGCAGACGAGCGAGCGCCGGCACCGCCAACCCCTGCTCGCCGCTCTCAATGCCAAACCCCACCAGCGCCTCGCACCACCAACCACAGCCCCGCGCCGGACGCCACAAGCGCCAGCACCAGCACGGGCCCCCTACCCGCCCTCCCGCAGCAGGAACGCCTGCCGCGCCACCCTCTGGCGCACCGCGAAGATCAGCTGGTCCAGCGTGCCCGCCACCTCGGCGTCCAGGTCCGTGAACTCCACCGCCGCGGCGCCGTCGGCGTCGCGGCGTACGACGCGCCCGCGGCAGACCAGGGGCGACGGCAGGCCGGGGACCGCGACCTCCAGGCCGACATGCGTGCCCGGCATCGCGGAGGCCACGGCGTCGATCCGGAGGCCGCCGGCAGAGACGTCGGTGGTCGAGAAGTCCTGGGCGCCGCCGACGCGGCGGCCGTCGCCGTCCAGCGGGGTGACGCGGACGGCCAGCTCGTCCTTCAGCCGGGGACGGAGGCGCAGCGGTCGGACGCCGACGTCGTCGGTCACCCGGAAGCCGACGGTCCCGTCGATCGGTCCGCGCTCGACGGTGCCGGTCAGCAGCACCGGATGGCGCGGCGTCTCGAACGACAGGGTCGCGGGCGCGGGCAGCGGATCGAGCAGCGCGAGCGTCGCCGCGTCGCGGGGCTCCAGCACGGCTTCGCCGCCGTCGACCGCGACAACGCGCCAGGTCGAATCCTCGCCCAAGGCGTCCAAACCGACGATCTGGAAGTCCCTGAGCCGCCGCACGATCGAATGATCGACCTCGTTGGCTCCGACTGGAGTCCTGGGGGCCTAGAATCGATTCGAGATGGCCGGGACGCCTGACCTCTTCGTCGTTTGCAAGAAGTGCGGGTCTGAGGTCAGCCCGTACATCACCGAGTGCCCGTACTGCGGAACGCGGTTGCGCAAGCGCGCGCCCAAGATCGACCGCCGCACCGGCGACGCGTCCCCGCGCAGCGCCCGCAAGCTGCCCCGGCCGATGCTGACGCCGCTGCGTCGCGACGAGATCCCGGGCATTCGCGCCGACGCGTTCGGCCGTCCGAACATGACGATCGCGCTGATCGTCCTGTCGCTCGTCGGCTACCTGATCCTGCCGTTCGTCGCCGACCGCGACCTCGGCCTCGTCGACCTCCACGGCGCCGCGTGGAAGTACGTGGTCCCGGCCTTCGTCTACCCGAACGCCTGGTACCAGCTGGCGGTCCTGTTCACGATCGGGATCTTCGGCTGGCGGCTGGAGCTGCGCCACGGGCCGCTGCTCGTGCTGGCGCTGTTCGTCGCCTGCGGGTTGGGCGGCAACGCGATCGCGGCGGCCGTCAACCTCGACGACTTCATCTTCGGCGCGCCCGGCGCCGCGCTGGGCATGCTCGCCGCCTGGGTCCTGCCCGACCTCGTCCGCGCCCGCCGCGGCGTGGACTACGACGGCGACCTCATCGGCACCGCGGTCCTCGGCATCGTCGTCGCGGTGATGCCCGCGGTCGCCTGGGGCGCGAGCGCGATCGCGACGTTCTCGGGCCTGGTCCTGGGAGCGCTCGCGGGCCTGATGCTCCTGCGCACGCAGGACACCACCCGGTAGCGAACCCCGCGCTAGGGTGGATCCCAGTGCCCGCCCGCCGCTTCACCGCCGAGCAGGTCGACGCCGCCGTCGCGGCGCTCTCGACCGACCCCGGGCGCTTCGCCCACGCCCAGGAGATCGTCACGCACGCGGCCCCCGGGCTGCAGCGCGTGCTCAACGAGGCCCTGCACGCCGGCGGCTGGTTCGGCGAGGCGCACGAGAAGCAGATCACCGGCGCGGCCTCCATCGAGGGCGAGGCCGAGCGCGAGATCGCCATCCGCACGCTGATCGCCGAGGAGACCCGGCTGAGCATGCTCGTCGGCGTCGCCGTCGGGCTCGAGCTGGCGCGCGCGATGTACGAGCCCGAGGCGTTCAACGAACCCGAGTCCGAGTCCGAGTCAGAGGAGTAGTCGATGGAGATCAAGTTCCTGGGCCACGCCGCGTTCGCGCTGTCGCACGACGGCAAGACCGTGCTCGTCGACCCGTTCCTGACCGGCAACCCCAAGGCCGCGGCCGGCGCCGACGAGGTCGAGGCCGACGCGATCTTCCTGACCCACGGCCACGGCGACCACCTGGGCGACACGGTGGACATCGCCCAGCGCACGGGCGCCGACGTCGTGGCGATCGTCGAGCTGGCCGCGGAGCTGGAGGGGGCCGGGCTCGACAAGGTCCACAACCCCAACATCGGCGGCACGGTCGACCTCGGCTGGGTGAGCGTCCGCCTGACGCCCGCGTGGCACACCGGCACCTCGCCGTCCGGCGGCACGACCGCCACGCCCGCCGGCCTGGTGATCGAGATCGGCGGCAAGCGGATCTACCACCTCGGCGACACCGGCCTGTTCAGCGACCTGGCGCTGCCGTCGCGGCGCGGCCACATCGACGTCGCGCTGATCCCGATCGGCGGCCACTTCACGATGGACCGCTTCGACGCGGTGACCGCGGCCGAGTTCGTCAAGGCCGACCAGGTCATCCCGTGCCACTACGACACGTTCCCGCCGATCCAGACCGACGTGCAGGCGTTCAAGTCCGACGTGCAGAACGCCGGCTACGCCGAGGTCGTCGTGCTGGAGCCGGGCGAGAGCCACACGGTCCGATGACCCACGCGGTCGTGCTGATCGAGGCCGAGCGGGATGCGCTGACGACGCTCGGCGGCGAGCTCGCCGGCCTCGACGGCGTGGCCGAGGCCTACAGCGTCACCGGTGAGTGGGACTTCGTGGCGATCGTCCGCGTGCCCCGTCACGACCAGCTTGCCGACGTCATCACCGGGAAGCTCGTCAAGCTCCCCGGCGTCAGCCGCACCCAGACGATGGTCGCCTTCGAGGTGTTCTCCGAGCACGACCTCGAGGCGATGTTCTCGATCGGCCAGTGAGGGCGCGGGCCGCCGCTCTGCTGGCCGGCGTGGCCGCCGCCGTCGTCCTGGCGGCGTGCGGCGACGACGCCAAGTCCACCAACTCGGGTGACGGCGCCGACCCGGCGGGCACCGGCACGGTCGTCGCGACGACCCCGACCCCGACGGCGACCGACGAGACGACCACCGCCAAGACCGTGACCGTCCCGCCGACCGCCACGACCGGCGTGCCCAAGGGCGGCGTGACGACGGGGGAGACGACGCCGACGACCACCGGCGAGTCCGGCGAGGGCGGGGCCGGCGACGAGGAGCCCGCGCGCGTGCCGGTCATGCTCACGCACTCCGGCGGCGCGCTGTCGCCGACGACCGTCACCGTCCCGGCCTTCCTCTCGCTGGAGATCAAGATCTCCGGCGCGTCGTCCACCGCCACGCTGCCCGGCGGCGCCACGCTCGCCGTGCCCGGAACGAAGACCATCGTCGGGCTGAAGCCCGGCAAGTACACCATCTCGACCGCCGACGGCGGCAGGGCGACGCTGGACGTCGTCAACGGCGGGGATCCGGGCCCGTAGGGGCCGGCACCCGTCCGCGGATCCGTCGCGCCACCTCGCCCGCCGCGTCGATCACAGCGCTGGCCAGCGCCGCGCGCGGACGGCCGAGCTTCACCTCGCGCGCGGGGAACGTCAGCGCGATCGCCGCGACCGGATGGCCGGTGTGGTCTAGGACCGGCGCGGCGACCGACGCGAAGCCGGTCGTGACATAGCCGTCCTCGGTCGCGTGGCCGGCGCGGCGGGTCTCGGCCAGCGCGCGGCGCAGCTCGACCAGCGTGCGCGGGCCGCGCCCGCCCTCGCGGACGACCAGCGCGTCGCGGTTGGGGAACAGCGCGCGCAGCTGCGGGGCGGGCAGCGCGGCGAGCATCGCCAGGCCGCTGGCGGTCAGATGCGCGGGCAGGCGGACGCCGACGTCGGTGACCAGCGACGGCCGTCGCGGCGCGCGCTCCTCGATCACGTACAACACGTCGGCGCCGTGCAGCATCGCGAGATGGCCGTTGTGCGTGGTCTGCGCGACCAGGTCCTGCAGCACGTTCTGCGCGATCCAGCGCAGCGGCTCCTGGCGCGTGTAGGCCGCGCCGAGCGCGAAGGCCGCGACGCCCAGGCCCCAGCGGCGCTCGTCCTCCAGGTGTGCGACGAAGCCGCGCTCGCGCAGCGCCGCCAGCAGGTGGTAGGTCGTGGACCGGGGCAGCCCGAGGTCGCGCGCGATCGCCGCGGCGGGCAGCGGCGCGGCGTGACGGGCCAACAGCTCCAGGACGTCGAGCGCGGAGGTCGCGGCGGGGACATTGGCCACGATCCCAGTGTCTCAGATCCCAGACGTGCCTTGCCACGCGACCGCCACCGCCCGAGACTCGGCCCCATGAGCGCCGCACCCGACCAGCTCCGCTGCCGTGGGTGGCAGCAGGAGGCCGCCCTGCGCATGTTGGAGAACAACCTGCACCCGGACGTCGCCGAGAACCCGGACGACCTGGTGGTCTACGGCGGCATCGGCAAGGCCGCGCGCGACCACGCGTCGCTGGCGGCGATCAAGGACGTGCTGATGCGCCTGGAGGACACCGAGACGCTGCTGGTGCAGTCCGGCAAGCCCGTCGCGGTCTTCACCACGCACGAGCGCGCGCCGCGGGTGCTGATCGCCAACTCCAACCTCGTCGGCGACTGGGCCGACTGGGACCACTTCCGCGAGCTCGAGCGCAAGGGCCTGATGATGTACGGCCAGATGACCGCCGGGTCGTGGATCTACATCGGGTCCCAGGGCATCCTGCAGGGCACCTACGAGACGTTCGCCGCGGTCGCCCGCAAGCGCTTCGGCGGCTCGCTCGAAGGGCGCCTGGTCGTCACCGCCGGCCTCGGCGGGATGGGCGGCGCGCAGCCGCTGGCGGTCACGATGAACGGCGGCGTCGCGCTGTGCGTCGAGGTCGACCGCACGCGCATCGAGCGCCGGATCGAGACGGGGTACCTGGACGAGCGCGCGGGCTCGCTCGACGACGCGCTGGAGCGCGCGGCCGCCGCCGTCGCCGAGCGCCGTCCGTTGTCCATCGGGTTGCTCGGCAACGCCGCCGAGGTCCTGCCCGAGCTGGTCGCGCGCGGCGTGCACGTCGACGTCGTCACCGACCAGACCAGCGCCCACGACCCGCTGGTCGGCTACCTGCCCGCGGGGATGACGATCGAGCAGGGCGAGGCGCTGCGCGAGTCCGACCCCGACGAGTACCTGCGCCGCGTGGGGGAGAGCGCCAAGACGCACGTCGGCGCGATCCGCGCGCTGGCCGCCGCCGGCGCCGAGGCCTTCGACTACGGCAACGCGCTGCGCGGGCTGGCCGCCAAGCACGGCGACGAGGACGCGTTCTCCTACCCGGGCTTCGTCCCCGCCTACATCCGCCCGCTGTTCTGCGAGGGCAAGGGCCCGTTCCGGTGGGCGGCGCTCAGCGGCGACCCGGCCGACATCGCCGCCACCGACGCCGCGATCCTCGACCTCTTCGGCGACCAGCCCCACATCCGCCGCTGGATCGAGCTGGCCCAGGAGCACGTCAAGTTCCAGGGGTTGCCCGCGCGCATCTGCTGGCTGGGCGCCGGCGAGCGCCACCTCGCGGGGCTCAAGTTCAACGAGATGGTCGCCTCCGGCGAGCTGCGCGCGCCGATCGTCATCGGCCGCGACCACCTCGACGCGGGCTCGGTCGCCTCGCCCGAGCGCGAGACCGAGGCGATGCGCGACGGCACCGACGCGGTGGCCGACTGGCCGCTGCTCAACGCGATGGTGAACGTCGCGGCGGGCGCGTCGTGGGTGTCGATCCACCACGGCGGCGGCGTCGGCATGGGCAAGTCGATCCACGCCGGCCAGGTCGTCGTCGCCGACGGCACCGAGCTGGGCGCCGAGCGTGTCCGCGCGGTGCTGACGATCGACCCGGGCATGGGCGTCGTGCGCCACGTCGACGCGGGCTACCCCGAGGCCGAGGCCGCGGCCAAGCGGCTGGACATCGACATCCCCATGATGGACGCGTGACGCCGCTCAGCCTGGAGAACGCCGCGCAGGTCGCGCGCCCGCCGCGGGACGGACTGCCCTACGTGCGGCTGGACCGCGCCGCCGACGTCGTGCTCGACGGCGGCGCGCTGGCCACCGACGGCGACCGCATCGCGGGCTTCGCGGCCGACGCCACCGCGCGCCGGATCGACTGCACCGGCTGCGCGGTGATCCCGGGGCTGGTCGACTGCCACACGCACCTGCCGTTCGCGGGCTGGCGCGCGGAGGAGTACGCGATGAAGGTCGCGGGCCGCCCCTACGAGGAGATCGCGCGCGCGGGCGGCGGGATCGCGTCGTCGGCGCGGGCCTTCGCGGAGTCCGGCGACGACGCGGTGCTGGCGCAGGCCACCGCGCTGACCCGCGAGATGCTCCGGCACGGCACGACGAGCTTCGAGACGAAGTCGGGCTACGGGCTGAGCGTGGACGCCGAGCGGCGCGCGCTGGACCTCGCGGCGCGGCTGGCGCGCGAGGTGCCGCAGACGGTGCGCAGCACCGCGCTGCTCGCCCACGCGATCCCGGCGGACTACGCGGGCGCGGGCGCCTGGCTCGACGCGGTCGCGCCGCTGGCCGCGCACGACGCGGCGACCGCGCTGGACATCTACGTCGAGTCGGTGGCCTTCGGCCTCGACGACCTCGCGCGCATGGGCGAGCTGGCGCGGGCCAACGGCCGCGACCTCCGCGCCCACGTCGAGCAGTTCTCGACCATGCGCTCGGTGCCCGTCGCGCTGGAGCACGGCGCGCGCTCGGTCGACCACCTCGCGTGCCTGCATCCCGACGACCTCGGCCCGCTGGCCGCCGCCGAGTGCGCGGCGGTCCTGCTGCCCGGCGCGGAGGTCCTTGGCGACGAGCACGTCGCGCCCGGTCGCGCGCTGGCCGACGCGGGCGCCATCGGCGTCCTGGCCACCGACCTCAACCCCGGCACCTCGCCGGTCGCCTCGCTGCCGCTGATCGCCGGCCTCGCCGTCCGCCGCTACGGCTGGACGCCGCGCGAGGCGCTCGTCGCGATGACGCTCAACGCGGCGTGGGTGCTGCGCCGGCATGAGGACCTCGGGTCGCTGGAGGCCGGCAAGCGCGCCGACGTCGTCGTCCTCGACGCGCCGCTGGAGCACGTGCCCTACCGCTTCGGCCACAACCCGGTGGCGATCGTCATCGTCGGCGGCGAGATCGTCCACGTCCGGGAGGACCAGGCATGGCGGCTGGCGTGAGCCCGATCACCGCGCGGGACCTCGACGCGCGCCTGGCGCCGCTGCGCGCGATCGGCTTCGACGCGCGGCGCGGCACCAACCGCCTCGCGTGGACGCCCGAGGACGCGGCGGCGGGCGCGTGGTTCGAGGAGCAGGCCGCGGCGTGCGGGCTGGAGGCCTGGCGCGACGCGGCGGGCAACCGCTGGGCGACGCCGCGCGGGACCGACGGCCCGTGGTGGGCGGTCGGCTCGCACACCGACTCGGTCCGCGACGGCGGCGCGTTCGACGGCGCGCTCGGTGTCGCGGCGGCGTTCGCGATCGCGGCGGTCGCGCCGGACGACCGGCCGCTGGCGGTCATCTCGTTCGAGGACGAGGAGGGCGCGCGCTTCAACACGCCGACGTTCGGCTCGCGGGCGCTGACCGGCGCGCTGGCCGACGGCGTCCTGGACCGCGCCGACGACGACGGGACCACGCTGGCCGAGGCGATGCGCGCGGCCGGGGTCGACCCCGCGGGGCTGCCCCGGGCGACCGACAACCTCGACAAGCTCCGGGGCTTCTACGAGCTGCACATCGACCAGTCGACCGACCTGGCGGAGCGCGGCGCGCCCTACGGCGTCGTCTCGTCGCTGGCGGCGCGGCTGCGCGTGCGCGCGACGCTGCGCGGCGTCGCCGACCACGCGGGCACGACGCCGATGGAGGGCCGCCAGGACGCGCTGCTGGCCGCCGCGCGCCTGATCGTCGCCGCCAACGAGCAGGCCGCCGGCGAGATGCGCGCCACGGTCGGCCGCATCCTCGTCGAGCCCAACGCGCTGACCGCGATCGCCGCGGGCACGACGGCCTGGCTGGACGCGCGCTCGCCCGACAGCGCCGTGCTCGACGCGTGGCTGGCGCGCGTGACCGCCGCGGCGCCGGGCGCGGACCTCGCGATCGAGTCGCGCTCGCCCGCCGTGACGTTCGACGACGGCCTGCGCGCGCTGCTGCGCGGCGCCGGCGCGCCCGAGGTCGTCTGCTGGGCGGGCCACGACGCGGGCCTGCTCGCGCCGCACGTCCCGGCCGCGATGGTGCTCGTCCGCAACGCGACCGGCATCAGCCACTCGCCCGTCGAGCACGTCGAGCTGGAGGACGCCGCCGCCGGCGCCACCGCGATCCTGGAGGCCCTCAGCGCATGACCACCACCTTGGTCGACGCCATGCCCAACGCCCACAGCCACGCGTTCCAGCGCGACCTGCGCGGGATCGGCGAGCGGCCGTCGGACCCCGCCGACGACTTCTGGACCTGGCGCACCGAGATGTTCCGGCTGGCGGGCGCGCTGGACCCGGACACGATGGCCGACGTCGCGACGCGCGTGTACCGCGAGATGCGCGCCGCGGGCTACGGCGCGGTGGGGGAGTTCCACTACGTCCACCACCGGCCCGACGGCACGCCGTACGAGCAACCCAACGTGATGGCCATGACGGTGGCCGAGGCGGCGCGCGCGGCCGGCCTGGAGATCGTCCTGCTGCCCGCCGCCTACCACCGCAACGGCTGGGACGGCGGCGACCGGCCGCCGCGGCCCGGGCAGCGCCGGTTCTGCGACCCGTCGGTGGACGCCTACCTCGAGCGGGTCGACGCGCTGCGCGCGTGGGCGGCGGACCGCGAGGGCGTTCACGTCGGTGTCGCCGCGCACTCGGTCCGCGCGGTGCCCGCGTCGTGGCTGCGCGCGCTGGCCGAGTACGCCGACGCGCACGGCCTGGTCCGCCACGTCCACGCCCACGAGCAGCGCCGCGAGCTTGAGGAGTGCGCGGCCGAGCACGACGGCGCCACGCCGATCGCGCTGCTGCACGACACCGGCTTCCTCGGCGCGCGCACGTCGCTGGTGCACGGCATCCACGTCAGCGCCGACGACGTCGCGCGGCTGGCCGACACCGACACGATCGTCGTCTCCTGCCCGACGACCGAGGGCAACCTCGGCGACGGCCACCTGCCCGCGATGGTCTACCGCGACGCGGGCGTCCGGCTGGCGGTCGGCAGCGACTCCCAGGTCCGCGTCGACCCCTTCGAGGAGGCGCGCGAGCTGGAGACGCTGGCCCGGCGCGAGCGCCAGACGCGCGCCGCGTTGTTGTCGCACTACGGCGACCTGTGGGCCGAGTTGGTGGCCAACGGCCGCGCGTCGCTGGGGCTGGACGAGATCCCGCCGACGTCGATCGCGATCGACCGCGACCACCCGCAGCTGGCCGGCGTCGCCGACGTCGACCTGCCGCGGGCGCTGGTCACCGCCGCGTCAGCCGCGGTCGTGCGCGTCTAGCCACGCCGCCAGCGTCATCGTGCCCAGCAGGACGTCGCCGATCGGGACCAGGAGGTCCTCCGACCACGGCGTGCCGAAGTAGCCGGCGTCCGGGTCGGTGACGACCTCATGGTCGGTCACGCGGCGGACGAGGTCGTCCATGTTCCCGCGCCCCGGCCGGCGCGGCGTCCAGGCCCGCGCCGGTGACCGCGTCGACGCCTTGCGCGCGCGACGCGACCGAGACCTCATGGCCGGCCGCCGCCAGGTGGGGAACGAGCCGCGAGCCGACCTGTCCGTTGCCGCCGATGACCACGATCTTCATGATGATGTCCTTGCCTTCCTTCGCTGCGGGTGAGAGGGGGTTCGCAGCGAGGGCCGCCCACCCCGTCAGGACGTGACAGCGAATCGCGCGAGCTTGCGCGGGTTGACCTGCCACAGGATCTCGGCGATGCCGTCGTCCGTGGTCTCGCTGGTCAGCATGGCGATCGGCGCGCCGCCCGGCGCGGTCGCGAGGATCGCGGGGACGCCGTTGGCGTCGATCGCGCGGACGACCCGCTCGCGCCCGTGCAGCGGCACGCGCGAGGCGTGGACCACGCGCTCGGCGCCCTGCCAGCGGATCCAGGCGTCCTGGACGACGTCGTCGGCCTCGGCGACGCTGCCGAGCATCCGGTAGGCGATCCCGAGCAGGCGCGGGCGCACCGCCGCGAAGGCCTCGGCGTGCTCGTCGCTGACGTCGGTCGTCACGGCGGGGACTCTAGAATGGGCGCGGATGTCCGCCGTCCGCCCCGAGTTCGGCCCGACGCTGCCCGAGCTGCTGGGGCCGCGGATCCGGGTCCTCCCGCGCGCCGCGCGCCTTGCGCTGGCGGCGGTCGGCGCGCTGGTCGTCCTGCTGCTCCTGTGGGCGCTGTTCCTGCGCGGCGAGGGCGAGACCGTCAAGAAGCGCGCGGTGATCGTGCGCCGGCCGGTCGCGTTCAACTTCGTCTACCGCCACCCGTTCCGCAAGCAGGCGCCGCTGGCCGGCGAGCTGGCGCGCGTGGGCAGCAAGGAGCAGTCGTTCAGCGTCCGCGAGCTGGCGCTGCCGGCCTACGGCGGCGACGCGGCCGGGTTCCTGCCGCTCTACGCGGCGACGCTGGAGAAGCAGATGGCCAAGGACCTGCCGGGCTTCGTCTGGCGCTCCGACGGCCGCGCGAACATCAACAAGCAGCAGGGCTTCGAGATCGTCTTCCAGTTCCGCCGCGGCGACGGCACGCTCATGTACGGCCGCCGCATCCTGCTGCTGCCCAGCGTGACCTCCCGCCAGGGCGCCGACATCTGGGTCGCCGCACCGCGCTCGCCCGCGATCGTGCGCGCCGACGACGTCGGCCACAACGGCGGGCTCAAGACGGCGCTGCGCTCGTTCCGCTTCGGGACGGAGCGGCCGTGAGCGACGCCGACGGCCGGGCCGACGGCCTCATCACCTTCGACGACTTCGTCAAGGTCGACGTCCGCGTCGGGCGCATCGTCGCGGTCGACGACTTCCCCGAGGCCCGCAAGCCCGCCTGGAAGCTGCGCATCGACTTCGGACCCGAGATCGGCGAGAAGCGCTCCTCCGCGCAGATCACGAACTACTCGCGCGAGGAGCTGACCGGCCGCCTGGTCCTGGCCGTCGTCAACTTCCCACCGCGCCAGATCGGCCCCTTCCGCTCCGAGGTCCTGACCCTCGGGACCTACCGCGGCGACGTCGTGCTGCTGGTCAACCCGGGCGCCGACGCGCGGCCGGGCGACAAGCTGGGCTGAGCCCGGCGCTGCCGCTCAGCCCGCGGGCGTCGTCGACGACGCGCCGCCGGACGGCGTGGTCGTCGTCGTGTCGTCGGCGTCCGGCGTGGTGGTCGTCGGATCGTCGGCGGGCGGCGCGGGGTCGGCGGGCGCCGGCGTCGTCGTGGAAGCCGGCGGCGTGGTCGTCGTCGTGTCGGCGGGCGGCGTCGAGGTGGCGGTCGGCTGCTCGGCCGGGGTGGTGGCGGCGGGCGTGACCGTCGTGGGCGCGGCGGGCGCCGTCGCGGTCTGGTCGGGCAGGCGCGTGTTGTCGTAGCCCTGCTGGGTGCCGGCCGGCGCGGTGGTCGAGGCGGGCACGCTCGCGGTGGCGGTCTGCGTCGAGGCCGGGGCGGCCGTCGACGGCGCGGCGCTCGTGGTGGCCGGCGCGGCGTCGGTGGGCTTGGCGCGATGCTCGACCTTCTCGGCGCCGCCGTGCTTGACGGACGTGTGCGCGGGGGCGGTCTGCGGGACCGACTTCACCGCGACCGGCGCGGGCGTCGCCGGGACGACCGGGGCGGCGGCGCGCGTCACGGGCTTGGCGGCCTCCGCGGCGGGCTGCTGCAGGCGGTGCTTCTTGGCGTGGTCGACCTCGACCGCGCCGGTGGTGACGATCGCCACGGCGGCCAGGCCGGCCGCCGCCTTGGTCGCCACCGCGCCGACGCCCGCGCTGAGCGCGCCGCCGGTGGTGACGCCGGACGCCGCGACGCCGCCGGCGCCCGCGGCGGCGCTGCCCGCGCCGGCGGCCGCGCTTCCGGCGCCCTGCGCGAGCAGGAACTTCTTGAACAGCAGCAGCGGGCCGATCGGGAAGACCGCCGCCAACGCCTTGTTGTTGGACTTCAGCTGCTTCTTGAAGTCCGCGCAGCGCTGGCACCCGCGCACGTGGCGGCGCACCGGCGCGCTGACCTTCGTCAGGCCCTCGGCCCACTCGCCGAGCTCCTCGCGCACCTCGGTGCACGTCAGCTTGCGCGCCTCGGCCGCCTCGGCCAGCGAGACCCGCGCGCGCACCAGCAGCGACTTGACCGAGGGGACCGTCGTCTCCATCGCCTCGGCGATCTGCTCGTAGGAGAGCGCGTCGATCTCGCGCAGCAGCAGCGCGGTGCGCTGCGTCTCGGCCAGCGTCTGCACGTCGGCGACGAGCTGGCGGAAGTCCTCGCGGTCGTGGACCTTGTCGGCGGTCGTCGTGCCGTGCTCGGCGAGGTGGACGTCCATCGAGTCCATGCCGATCGCCGTCTGCTTGCGCAGGTGGTTCAGGCAGCGGTTGCGCGCGATCCGGTACAGCCACGGGCGCACGTTGATCGGCCGGTCGTCGGCCATCATCGCGTTGAACGCGGCGGCGAAGACCTCCTGCAGGACGTCCTCCGCGTCCTCGCGCGACGCGAGCATGTGCCGGCAGAACGCCAGCAGCCGCGCCTGGTAGCGGGAGACCAGCGCCTCGTAGGCCGCCTGGTTCCCGCGCCGGGTCAGGACGACCAGGCGCTCGTCGCCCTGCAGACGCAGGAGCGGGGTGGGGCCGCGCAGGCCGGCGGCTGGCGAATGTCGGAGGGCGGAGACTTCCACGCGCGTTCGAACGGGCCTTTCCACGCCCGCACCGACTGAAACAGACGGGGGCATGGGAAGTTGCGGTTCGGCCCCATTGTGACAACGCCGACGTTACGCTCACCTAAGACCGCGCCCGGGTGGTGGAACTGGTCAGACACGGCCGGCTTAAACCCGGCTGCCCGCAAGGGCATGGGGGTTCGAGTCCCTCCCCGGGTATTTGCAGGACTTCTCGTGTGATCTGACCGTCCGGCTGACCCCGCGCGCCGACCGTGAGGCGGTGGTCTTCGAAGCCGGCCCGCCGCCGCTCATCCGTGCACGCGTCGTTGCGCCGCCGGTCGGCGGGCAGGCCAACGCGGCGCTGATCAAGCTGCTGGCCAAGCGCCTGCGCGTGCCGAAGTCCCGGCTGCGCGTCGTGCGCGGCGAGACCGCGCGCGACAAGGTGGTGCGCGTCGACGGCCTCACGGCCGCCGACGCGCACGCACGCTTGGGTTCTTAGGCGACCTCGGCCTCGCGCACCGCGCCGGGCGCCAGCGCCTCCAGGAGCGCCTCGGCGATCTCCTGGTCGCCGGTGATCTCCAGCTCGGTGCGGGACGCGTCGGGTCCGAGCGCCTCGACCCACGCCCGCTCCGGGCCCGCGATGCGGGCGTCGGCCTCGGGCGCGGAGCGCTCGGCCAGGTCGACCCGGCCGCGGCGCGCGGTGAGCACGTAGCGCTTCATGTCGCCCGCGCGGCGGACGACCGTGACCTCGACCATGCCGTCGAGCCCGTCCGGCAGCGCCAGCCCCGGAACGGAGCGCAGGATGGCGCCGACGTCGACGGACTCGTCGGGGCGGGGCGGCGACCACGCCCAGCGGGCGCCCCAGCGGGCCAGGGCGCCGACGACGGGCAGCAGGTCACGCGCCCGCTCGGTCAGCTCGTAGTCCACCCGCGGCGGCACCTCTCGATACCGCTGCCGCGTGAGGAGGCCATCAGCAACCATCCGGTTCAGCCGCGACCGCAGCTGCTCGGTGCTGATGCCCGGGAGGACGCGCTGCAATTCGACGAAGCGGCGTGGACCCGCGACGAGGTCGCGCACGATGAGCAATGTCCACTTGTCGCCCACCAGATCGAGCGCCCGAGCGTCGGGAGCCCACTGGTTGTACGGGTGCCGCTTGGGGGGTGGAACGGAGGGAATGGCTGCCTCCCTTGAGACCGCGTAGATAGGACGGACCCCTCAGCCAGGGACCAGGATACCCACGTCCGCTCGCGGACGCGCTGTTTTTCAGCGGACGTGGACGTCCGTTTGACGATCGAGTGGTGAACCGTGCGCTCCCGGGGACCCCACGCCGGTCCGGGAATCGGAACATTGCTCGAACATCACGAAACCTGTGCGTCGATCGACCGCCGTCGAGAAGGACCGGCGCGCCCGAACGGTGGCGTACAGGTGTTCGGTCCGTCACGATCACGAGCAGATGTTCCGCGCCTTCCTCACCTGGGCATTTCAGCGCTTCGGCGCCCGCTATCCGCGCATCGCCGTCGCGGTGCTGTTCCAGGTCGCGTTCCTGATCGTCGGCGGCGGCGTCTGGCTGCTCGACCTGTACGTGAACATCACCGCCGCGCAGTTCGTGCGGATCCTCGTGGTGTCCGAGGTCGCGGTGGCGGTCGAGAACACGCTGGCGATCGCGGTCGTGTGGCGGCTGCTGTCCCCGGCCGACCCGTGGCTGCGCGGCGACCGCTCGCCGCGCGCGGCGCTGAAGGCGTGGCGCGCGCTGGCCGGCGCGCCGCTGGCGTTCGTGCGCTGGGGCCGCGCGGTGCCGTTCGTCCTCAACGTCGTCCCGATCTCGATCTTCCTGACGATCGAGCTCGACGCCCCGTTCTTCCCGTCGTTCTTCATCCTCGGCGCGGGCGTCTCGGTCGTCCTGCTCTACGGCGTCTTCGTCCGCTTCTTCGGCCTGGAGCTGTGGCTGCGCCCGGTGCTGGAGGCGGCGTCGCGCGACCTGCCCGACGGCCCCGGCGTCGCGTCGGTGTCGGTGCCCGTGAAGTGGAAGCTGCTGCTCGCGCTGCCGGCGATCAACATCGTCTCGGGCGTGATCGTCGTCGGGATCGCGGCGCCCGACAGCGCCGGCCTCGGCCAGCTCGGCGTCGGCGTGCTCGTGACGATCGGCGTCGCGTTCACCGTGTCGCTGGAGCTGTCGCTGTTGTTGTTGCGGTCGATCCTGCAGCCGATCCAGGACCTCCAGGAGGGCACCGCGCGCGTGGCGTCGGGCGACCTCTCGGCGCGCGTGCCGGTGCTGGGCACCGACGAGACCGGGCGCCTCGCGGGCTCGTTCAACACGATGGTGTCGGGGCTGGAGGAGCGCGAGCGCCTGCGGGAGGCGTTCGGCGCGTTCGTCGACCCGGGCGTGGCCGAGCGCGTGCTGGAGGAGGGGACGATCCTCGAGGGCCAGGAGGCCGAGGTGACGATCCTCTTCCTCGACATCCGCGACTTCACCGCGTTCGCCGAGCGCGAGGGCGCGCGCGAGGCGGTCGCGCGGCTGAACGACCTGTATGAGTTGATCGTGCCGGTGCTGATCCGGCACGGCGGGCACGCCAACAAGTTCATCGGCGACGGCCTGCTGGGCGTCTTCGGCGCGCCGGAGCGGCTGCCCGATCACGCCGACCGCGCGCTGGCGGCGGCGCTGGAGATCGTCGCGGTCTGCCGCGAGCGCTACGGCGACCGCCTGCGGCTCGGGGTCGGGCTGAACTCCGGGACGGTCGTGGCGGGCACGATCGGCGGCGGCGGGCGCGTCGAGTTCACCGTGATCGGCGACGCGGTCAACACCGCGGCGCGGGTCGAGGAGGCGACGCGGATCACCGGCGACGACGTGCTGCTGACCGAGGCCACGCGCGTGCTGCTGCGGGGCGACCACGGCGGCTTCGTCGGCCGCGGGGACGCCGAGCTGAAGGGCAAGACCGAACGCGTGCGGCTGCACGCGCCCGCGACCGCGGCGGCGGTGGACCGCCCCGCGGTCGAGCTGCGCGCGATCTAGGCGGAGGCCACCGTCAACGTCTACATGTTGACCAGGCCGGCGAGGATCTCCTCGTCGAAGACCTCCTCGGCGTCCATGTGGGTCGCCATCGCGGGCGCCAGCATGGGGTAGGTCGCATCCTGCTCGGCGGCGATCGCCGCGAAGCGTCGGGTGGCCACGGTCTCCTCGCGCGGCTCGCGCGGGAGGTCCTTCTCGAAGCGGGGGTCCATCGTGTGGCTCCTCTCTCCTCGGGGTCGCTGCCGGTTCTACGCCCCTGGGGCAGCGATGCAAGGCGGCTGTTCGATCGCCGCACCCGCTTGGGGGGTGCTTTGTGGGAAACCTATGAACCAACCGGGTGGCCGGGGCGCGATCATGGCGTCGACATGAGCACCGACATCGAGCAGGGGACCCGCGTCCACGGCGGACGGCTGATCGCGCGGCGGCTGAAGGCGCACGGCGTGACGAAGCTGTTCACGCTGTCGGGCGGCCACATCTTCTCCATCTACGACGGCTGCCGGGCCGAGGGCATCGACATCGTCGACGTCCGCCACGAGCAGGCCGCGACGTTCGCCGCCGAGGGCTGGTCGAAGGTCACACGCACCCCGGGCGTCGCGGCGCTGACCGCCGGCCCGGGCGTGACGAACGGGATGAGCGCGATCGCCAGCGCTCAGCAGTCGGCGTCGCCGATCCTCGTGCTCGGCGGACGCGCCCCCGCGCTGCGCTGGGGGATGGGCTCGCTGCAGGAGATCGACCACGTGCCGTTCGTGGCGCCGCTGACCAAGAGCGCCGCCACGGCGGACTCGCCGGACGCGATCCCGGGCCTGGTCGACGACGCGCTGGCGACCGCGATGGCGCCGCACTCCGGTCCCACGTTCCTGGACTTCCCGATGGATCACGTGTTCTCGGAGGGGGAGGACATCGGGATCGAAGGGGCGTTGCACGACGTGCTCGCCGAGCCGATCGCGGGCGGCGACGTCGACAAGGTCATCGCCTTGCTCGACCAGGCGGAGCGCCCGGTGATCATGGCCGGGACCAACCTGTACTGGGGGCGTGGCGAGCACGCGCTGCGCGCGCTGGCCGAGGCGCGTGGCATCCCGGTGTACTTGAACGGCCAGGCCCGCGGCTGCCTGCCGGCCGACCACGAGCTGTTCTTCTCGCGTGCGCGCGGCGACGGCCTGAAGGGCGCCGACCTGGCGCTGGTGATCGGCGTGCCGATGGACTTCCGCCTCGGCTTCGGCGGCTCGTTCGGCGAGGACACCAAGTTGGTCGTGATCGACCGCGCCGAGCCGGTCCGCGCGCACCCGCGGCCGGTCGAGGTGTCGCTGTACGGCGGGATCGACGCCACGCTGCGCGCGCTGGTCGGCGGCTCGGCCACGCCCGATCGCACGCGGGACTGGGTCGCGCACCTGCGCGGCAAGGAGGAGGAGAAGCGGGCGGCCGAGCGCGCCGAGCTGGACGACGGCCGCGCGCCGCTGCACCCGATGCGGCTCTACCGCGAGCTGGGCGAGGTGCTCGATCGCAATGCCATCGTCATCGGCGACGGCGGCGACTTCGTGTCCTACGCCGGCCGCATGATCGAGACCTACGAGCCGGGCTGCTGGCTGGACCCGGGCCCGTTCGGCTGCCTGGGCACCGGCCCCGGCTACGCGCTGGCGGCCAAGCTCGCGCACCCGGACCGCCAGGTCGTGCTGCTGGTCGGCGACGGCGCGTTCGGCTTCAGCGGCATGGAGTTCGACACGCTCGCGCGCCACGGCGTCAACGTGGTCGCGGTGATGGGCAACAACGGCATCTGGGCGCTGGAGAAGCACCCGATGGAGTTCTTGTACGGGTACTCAGTCGCGGCGGAGCTGACGCCGGAGACGCGCTACGACCGGATGGTCGAGGCGCTCGGCGGCCACGGCGAGCTGGTGCGCACGCCGGACGCGTTCAAGCCGGCCTTCGCGCGGGCGCTGTCGTCGGGCAAGCCGGCGCTGGTGAACGTGCTGACCGACCCCGACGTCGTCTACCCGCGCAAGTCGAACCTGGCCTGAGGGAGTCGAGCCCGCCGGCCCGCCGCCCGCCGCTCGCTGCGGCGGGGCGTGGCCGCGGCGGGTCGACGCACCGTTCTCCGGTCCGAAGAACGTGCAGTCTTTCCGGTGCGCTGCGAGACGCCGAAAGTCGGAAGCCGCCCGAGAGGGCGGCTTCCAAACTCGGCCCCGACAGGACGGGCAGGGGTACGTGCCATGCGGGGGCCTGATTGTCTGGCCCGAACGGCGGGAGGCGCCGATTCGATGCGGCTTCGCTCGGACCTATGCGTCGGGACGGCGGAAGAGCGAGCCTGTTCGGCACGTACACCCGTTGACCCGACAGCCCGGACTATCCCGCCGCCGTGGAAGGTGGACAATCAGACACCCGTCCAGGCACGTTCCGAGAAGTGGGGATGCGAGGTACAACCGGTTCGCGGCGATCCACGGGAGGTGGGGCTTCGGCCTCGCTCGACCCCGTCGCTGAAGCGGCCGGGGCGGGCGTGTTCCTCAGCCCTCGCCCGTCCCGTCGCGAAAGGTGCGACGCGTGCCTGGGGAGGTGCGTGCTCGGAGCGGATGGCGTGGGGCGTCCGCTCACTCCGCGGAGGCGGCGGCCCGGTCCAGCGCCGCCCCGCGCAGGATGTCGTGCTCGGAGACCTCGACCTCGGTCAGGTCGAAGCAGCGCATCGCCTCGATCAGCAGGATGACGCCGGCGACGATCGCGGGCGCGCGGTCGGGGTGCAGGCCGGTGACGTGGCGGCGCTGCTCGGTGGTCATCGCGGCCAGGCGCGGGAGCAGCATCTCGCACTGGGCGCGCAGCAGCCGGAAGCCGTGGACCTTGGTGGGGTCGTAGGGGTCGAGGTCCTGGAGGATCGCGGCGCAGGACGTGGCGGTGCCGGCGACGGCGATGCCTTGTTGTACCGCTTGGCGCGTGGCGTGCGGGACGGCGGCGGTGAAGATCTCGTTGGCCTCGGCCTGGAGTTGTTGAAGCTCTTCGGGGCGCGGCGGGTCGGTGCGCAGGAAGCGCTCGGTCTGGCGGACGACGCCCGCCTGGGTGGAGACGTGGAAGTCGACCCGCGCGCCGTGGCCGACGACCAGTTCGGTGGAGCCGCCGCCGACGTCGACGACGACCCGCTTGGCGTCTTCGGCGCCGGCGCGTCCGTCGGTGGCGCCGAGGTAGGTGAGGCGCGCCTCCTCGTCGCCGGTGATCGTGCGCGCGTTGATGTTGTAGGTGTCGTTGATCGCGGCGGTGAACTCGGCGCCGTTGCGCGCGTCGCGGACGGCGGAGGTGAGGACGCCGGTGGTCACGTCCACGTTGTTGTCGTCGATCGCCTTCTTGTAGTCGGTGAGCGCTCGGCGGACGCGCTCCATCGCCTCGTCGGCGAGCACGCCGGTGTGGTCGACGCCCTGGCCGAGGCGCGTGACGGTGGTCCGGCGGTCGCGCTCGGTGACCCGCTTGGTGGCGGGGTCGACATCGGCGATGAGCAACCGCGTGGAGTTGGTCCCGATGTCGACGACGGCGACGCGGCGGGTGCTCATCGCTGGGGCGCGGGGTAGGGGAGCGGCTCGTCGGCGAGGCCCGCGAGGAGGTTGTCGACCGCCATCTCGGCCATGGCCTCGCGCGCCTGGTGGGTGGCGGAGCCGATGTGGGGCAGGACGATGAGGTTCGGCGCGGCGAGGAGCGGGTCGTCGGGCGGGAGCGGCTCGGGGTCGGTGACGTCCAGCGCGGCGGCGCGGAGGCGGCCTTCTCGTAGGGCGCGCGCGAGCGCGTCCTGGTCGACGAGGCCGCCGCGGCCGGTGTTGACGAGGATCGCGCCGGGCTTCGTCGCCGCGAGCGCGTCGTCGTCGATGAGGTGACGCGTCCGCGGGGTGAGCGGCGTGTGGAGCGAGACGAAGTCCGCGCGCGCGAGGGCGGCGTGGAGGTCGTCGCCGCGGTTGACCGGGATGACCTCCATGTCGAAGCCGCGCGCCCGCCGGGCAACGGCGCCGCCGATGCGCCCGCGCGCGCCGACGATGGCGATCGACGCGCCGTGGACGGACGCGCCGAGCCAGCCGCGCGGCTCGAAGGTGCGCCAGCGGCCTTGGATGACCGCCTGCTGGGCCTCGGGCAGCCGCCGCGCGGCGGCGAGCAGGAGGGCGAAGGTGAGGTCGGCGGTGGCGTCGGTGAGGACGTCGGGCGTGACGCCGACGGCGATGCCGCGGGCGGCCGTCGCGGCGAGGTCGACGTTGTCGAAGCCGACCGCGTAGTTGGCAATGACCTTGAGTTGCGGTGCGGCGTCGAGCAGCGCGGCGTCGAGGCGCTCGGTCAGCATCGAGAGCAGCCCGTCCGCGTCGGCGACCGCGTCGCGCAGCTCGATGGGGTGGGGCGGCAGGTTCCCCGGCCAGACCTCGACCTCGTGGCCGGCGGCGGTCAGGCGCTGGAGCGCGTTGCCGGCGATGGCTCGTGCGACGAACACCCGTGACATGTCGGGGGTGATGGTGCCAGGCGCCGGGGTAGCTCGAAAGCATGACCACCACGGCCCTCATCCTCGCGGCGGACGCCGGGCGGGGCGGCCAGGACCCGGGAGCCGGCCTGAGCGCGCTGCTCATCGCACTGGTCGTCGTCGGCGTGATCGTCCTCTTCGCGGCGATCTTCTTCGCCTTCCACCTGCTGTCGAGCCGCTCCCGCGGCGGCGTGGAGCCACGCCCCGGCGAGTTCCGCGACCGCGGCCGGCCGCCCTTCGAGTCGATCGCGCGACGCCGCTAGCGGCCCGGTAGCGTCCGCGCGCGAGATGCTCACCGGCACCGCGCGCACCGGCGACCCACAGGCGCCCGAGATCGTTCCGAGCGACCACTGCGTCGCGCGCTACCGCGAGCGCATGCCGATCCGGACCCCGGGCCTGGACGAGGTCGTGCGCGCGCTGATCGCCACCCTCGAGGACGCCGTGATCACCCGCTGGCCGCCCGCCTGGGCCGTGAGCGACCGATCCACCGCGCTCTGGGCCGTGACCTCCGACCTCGCCTTCCCCCTCGTCGAGACCGCCGAGACCGGCCGCTTCCTCGCCACCACCTGCCTCCGCCGCGGCGACCGCCCCCGGTAACCCACCCGACAACCCTTCGGGCCCGACCCGTAGCCGATTCGGCTATACTTCTTCGTCCGCCGCGGGGTGGAGCAGTCTGGTAGCTCGTCGGGCTCATAACCCGAAGGTCGCGGGTTCGAATCCCGCCCCCGCTACTCCCGAAAGGCCTGCAAATGCAGGCCTTTCGTCGTTCGGGAGCGTGTCCGTGGTCGGACAGAATTGGCCGGTGGGGCAACACGCCGTTGCCCCGCGGGGTGCCGTCAGCCGCTTGGGACTTCGACGCCGGCGAGCTAGCGTCGGTCAGGCTGCGTGGCGACCGGGTCCGGTGGCGCGTGGCGTGACCTGAAAATCGCCCCCGCGACCGTTGGCGCGGCCCGGGGGCATGGCCCAAGGAGCTTGGACTCCATGGACGAGAAGGACCGTACTTGCTGCGGCGAGTTCGAGATGCCGGACGAGGTGCTGCGGCTGCTGCGCCGGGCGGCCGATCACGGGTTGGAGTTGGCCTGCGACTTCGGCGGCGACTGGGACGAGGACGTCCGCGCCCGCGTGCTGCACGCCGCGCGAATGGTCGACGTCTTCCACCTCGGGACGCCGTCGGCGTTCCGGGTCGTCGAGCTGGCCGACAACGCGCTGCGCTGGCGTGAGCCGCCCGACGAGCGCGCGACCACACTCGAGGCGCTGGGCGAGCACTTCGTCGCGCTGGGCGAGGTGCGCGAGCTGATCAAGGTGCGCGACCGCGCGTTGCGTGCGTCCGAGCTTCCCCTGGATGTTGGGGTCGAACGATGAGCCCGCGTGTGCTGCGGCCCCATCCCGCGCGCGACCTGATCCTCGACGCGATGCGCCGGTACGGCGAGCCGATGAGCCCGGCCGAGCTGGCGCGCATCACTGGCGCCACCCTGGGCTCCACGGCCTACCACGTGCAGGCGCTGCTGGTCGCGGAGGTGATCGAGTCGGCCGGGGAGCGGCCCGGCGTGCGCGGCCTGCCCGAGCACTTGTACATGTTGATCGCCGACGACCCGACGCCGACCCACTCGGTCCAGCGGCTGCTCAGCCTCTGCGGCGCCACGATGGTGTCCGATCCCGAAGGCCGCTACCCCATCCCGAGCCGGCTCGACGACGACGCTCGCGCGGAGCTCGAAGCGCTTCTGGACCGGCTGCGCTTGCAGGTGCTGCAGATCGCTGCGGCGTCCACCGCCCGTGTCCGCCGCTGGCGGGGCTGAGCGGTCATGTCCCGGCCCGATCGATCCGCTTCAGACGTTGGCGACCAACATGCGCGTGCAGCGCGCGGTGCTCGGCGTGAGCCAGGAGGAGCGGAGCCTCCTGCAAGCGCTGGGCGGTCATCCGGCGCCTATACGGCCGCAACCCGCGTGGCCTGTGATCCGCGTAGAGATGAACATGTCCTACCGCGCGGCCCACGTGCGGCGTTCCTCGTCCTACGCTCGCCGGTACGCGCGACCCCCGCCGGGCGTTCATCGAGCGTCGAACGGAACTCGCGGCAAAGATGGCTCTGTTTGAGCTGCTGCAACTGCGAAAGGGGCAAGCGACCTTGTGACGGGCTGCTCCCCATGAGTGGAGCTTAGCGATGGAAATCTCCATATCTGGCGACACCGATCTCGGCTATGGATAGCAAAATGATCTGGTGGTTCCCCGATCGCCGCTTGTGCTCGCGGGTGTGAACTGCACGTTTAGCGTCGTAGTTCGATCCGGGACGCTGAAAGCTATAGAGACGGGAGACGGAGATGAACAGGTATAGGAACGCCAGACTCCGCTTGGCATCGCTGGGCGCGGTGCTGTCGCTTGGGCTGGCGCTGCTGTTCGGGGCCCAAACAGCAGGCGCGGTGCAGTACTGCGATCCGTATGCGGCCGGGTCCTACGGGACGTGCTACGGGCCGTACGCGGCGTTGTCTGTCAACGCGGTGGTCGCGCAGACGAGCAGTTGGACCACCTGCGCTGGTGCGCAAGGATCCGGTGGGGCCTTCTACGGCCAGTACTTCTGCGCGTCTGACTTCTCATGCCACACCTACGGCGGGGGCAGCCTGACGCCGTTGGCCCACAACCATGAGGGCTTCGGGCAAACGATCTATGGCTTTACCAACGGGTCCTGGGCCGGTTCCTGCCCCCGCGGTGGCCCGGTCTCCCGGGCCGCCGGCAGTGCGTCGGCCACGGATGCCGTCACCGGGGCGCCCCTTCGAAGCTACGCCTCGGGCTCGAAGACGTGCTTGAGCGTTCCGGACGGGACCGTCGGCGAGGGGATCACCTGCGTGCCCAAGGCTGTAGCCGCGCAGCGCGGCGTGATGGGCGTGCTGGTCGACGGTGCCGACAAGACCGGAGCAGAGCTGACGTCCAACAAACGGCTGTTCGCATTGGCGCCGGTGGGAGCAACGTCCGCCACCATCAGCGGGGCGAGTGGCACGAAGGTCCGCGTCCCGGTGAAGGCCGGCTTCGTCCAGGTCGCGCTCCAGGGCGGCGAGGAAGCACTGAATTGGGACATCACGCCCGCGGTTCTGGCCCTTCCCTGATGTCAGACCGGTGATCGGTTGAGCGTGCGGGACCTGCGGACGGGGCCGCGTACCCTGTCCGCAGGCCCCTGCTCGTGCGTCGCTGTTGGCAGTGTCTGGCCGGTGAGTGTCACAATCGAACCGGTTGCTTGCGAATAGTTTGTGATGAGCCAGTACGAAGGGCTGTCCGACGAGGCGCTGCTCTATGGCAGCGATCCCGATGGCGCGCGGTTTGCGGCGTTCTACCAGCGGCATGTCCGTGAGCTGTTCGCGACGCTCGCGCGCAGCGGCGTCGAGGCGTCCGTTGCGGCCGATGTCGTCGCCGAGACCTTCCTCAGCGCCTTACAGCATCGTGAGTCGTTCAACAGCGGACGCGGGTCCGGTCGTCAGTGGCTGCGCGGGATCATGGCCAACAAGCTGAGCGACCACTGGCGGCAGACCCGCCGCTCGCGCCGGCTGGTCGAACGCCTCGGGGCCGAGTTGCCGACGCTGACCGCTGCGGACATGGACGGCTACGAGGCGCTCTTGCACCAGAGCGATGCCGAGCCGCTGGCCGAGGTACGAGTGACCGCGGCGATCGCGGCCCTGTCAGAGCCGCAGCGCGATGTCGTTTTGGCGCGCGTCGTCCGTGAAGAGCCGTATGTCGCGATCGCCGACTCGATGGATACGACCGAACCAGCTGTGCGCCAGCACCTCAGCCGTGGGTTGCGGGCGCTTCGACGCAGGCTGACGGACTAGGGGAGCAAGATCATGGAGCACTTCATCAGCAAGCTGGAAGCCGTCCTGGTCGACGTCGCCAGAGATCAGAGCGCGCAGGGCCTCCGGACGCGGGACGGGTCGCGTCGGCGCCGACCCGGACGGATCCTCGTCGCGACCGCGGCGGTGGTCCTTGTCGTCGTCGCCGGCGGCAGTGCCCGGCTCGGTGGCAGCGATCATGTGGCCGACGCGCAGACGCTTCCCGCACTCCGCTATCCGGCTCACGGCGCCGAGTCCATGCGCGGCCGACTCCCCGACGCCTTGGTGCGCAGTGTGAACCTCGCCCAGGCGCGTTCCTTCAAGAGCTCAGCGGCTAGCGGATTCGTCCTGCCCTCCGACGACGGCGACTCAGTGTGTCTCGTCCTCGCCGACGCGGCCGGTTACGGCAGCACCTGCGCGCCGATCGCGCGAGTCCGCGAGCACGGACTCGTCGGACAATCGATCTCGCCTTCCCCCGATGCGGGCCCGTCCCGCGTTGCCATCGTCCTTCCGAACGACGCGCCGACCCCCGTACTGCGCTACGACGACGGCTCGACCGAGGTCGTCCACATCGACCACGGCGTGGCCACCGCCACCGTCCGAGCCTCCGGCGTCCTCACCGTCGGTTCCGGCGACGCGACCCAGACGCTGCGCCTGCGGGCCTTCGAGCCCCAGGGCGAGTTCGCGGTCGACTGCGGCAATGGCCGGATCGTCAAGGTTCCCGCGCAAGCCGACACCGCACAGGACCGCCGCAGCGCGGTCTGCGACTACGCCAACACCCCGTAGTGCTCCACAGTTGATGACCTCACAAGTCCCGCGTGGGCGGGCCTCGGCGAGAACTTCGCACCTGCTGGCCCATGGCGGACCGGCTTCGACGTGGGCTAAGGGTTGCCGCGCACGTTGGCGATCGCTGCGTGGGTGATGGAGACGAACCGGTCCCAGGAGTCGGTGCCGTGGGCGGTGTGGAGGCTGGCGGGGATGCCGATGTAGCTGAGGTCGTCGGCGATGTCGTCGGTGAGGGTGTGGGCTTGGCTGGCGAGCAGGTAGGGGGAGAGCGCTTCGAGTTGGGGTTGTTGGAGCCAGCGGTGGATCCGGGTCAGGGCGCGGTAGGCGGGGATCCAGTCGAAGTGCAAGGGCAGGCTCGGGGCCGAGGGCAGACGTAGCAACGTGGCCCAGTCGGCGTGGTTGATGGAGTAGTGGCGGTCGTCGGCGACGCGGACGACGTCGATGACCCCGGCTTCGTGCAGTTGGGTGAGGCCTTCGCGGACGTTGCGTTGGGCGAAGGCGGCGTTGGCGTGGATGACGCCGCTGGAGAGGCGTGGGGCGCGGATCGTCAGCAGGGTGCGGATCGCTTCGGCGCGGACGCCGAGGCCCAGCAGGCGGCGCAGCCGGAAGGCGAAGTTGATGGGGTCGTGCAGGCGAGGCAGCTGGGACTTGCCGGAGGCGCTCAGGGGCGGTCGCGCGAAGCCGTGGCGCGAGAACGCCGGGTCGAGCGAGCCGCTCGGCGCAGGGAGCGCGGGGAAGAGCGGCTCGAGCGCGTCGCCGTCCGGAAGGAGGGGATCGCCTTGTGCGGGTGGTTGGCGGCGGCGTGCGGTGGCGGCCCAGGCCAGCGCGGCTTCGGCGAGCGCGCGGTCGGCGGCATCGGTGCAGAGGTTGCGCAGCCGGTGGGTGCTGATCAGCGGGGTGTTGAGCGCCAGCCAGTCGAGAACCTCGTCAAAGAGCCGCGGATCGTGGCGCGCGACGTGCAGGGTGAACAGCAGCAGGGCCTCGGGATCGGCGGCCCGCTCTTCGCGGCGCTTGGGCGGGGCGCCAGAGAGGCCTATCTGCGACCACTGCTCCCACGCCAGCTCCAGCAGGGCGTCGGTGGTCTGGGCTCTAAGCGTCGCGACCGTCATCTTGGACTCCGAGATCGGCAAGGGCTCGGGCGACCGCGTCGTCGAATGGCCCGGGCCTCCTGTGGGTTCGCGCCCAGCGCGCGCCGGCACGAAGCTCCTGGTCGGTCGGCGCGAGCCGGCGGAGGTCGGCGAAGTCCCGCGGCTCGCGCCGGTCGGCGGCGGCATAGAGCTTGAGATAGATCTGATCGATGCGCGAAGCGAACGACACGCGCAGCGCCGAGCCGTAGTCGCGGCTGCTGAGCCGGTCGGCAAAGCCGTCGGGCAGCCCGAGGTCGAGCAGGCTGGTCGGCCCGGGATTTAGCCAGTTGGGCTCCAGGCCGAGATCGCGGGCGACCAGCGCAGCCGCGTCGGCAATCGGCGCCGGCAGCGGCTGGGGGGACACCAGCTTTCCGTGCCGTTCCAAAGCGACGACGTCCACGTCCTGCGTGCTGCGCGAGATGGCGTCGATGGCCAGCAGGCCGCTGCCGCCGATCACCACGAGGTGAGCCGAGTTCCCGGCGAGGGCAAGCTGCTCGCCGAGCGCGGATAGGGCCGCGTCGAGCCGATATGTATCGATGTCCTGCATTCGTGCTACGGATGATATACATCCGCAGTGCGGATGACATGTAGCAAAACATTTGGCGCCCGACGCGGCGGGAGTCGCCGAGCTAGCTGTGTGCGGCACTCCGTCGATGGGTGCGCAGCGCCCGCTCAGCTGGTCGCGGTGCGCATTCCCTCGATGTGGCGCTCGCCTGGCTCGACGTTCGTGTACCGCCGCGGGTCGCCGTACGTCAGCTCGACGCGTCGGCGACCGAGGTGGGCCGGGCCGAGCGCGAACCGGGAGATGTAGGAGGCCTTGCCCGAAGCCAGCAGCTGCTCCGAGATCAGAAGTCCGCCGACGGCTTCTCGTCGTCAGCGGCGATCTCGGCCAGGCGCTGAAGCGGCCGACGTACGAGGTCGTCGGCGTCTGAGAACTGGCCGGTGGTGGGGAAGGTCTGGATCTCCTGGGCGAAGTCCATGGCATTGCCTTGACGACCGCTGACGTCTTGTGCGAGCCAGAACGAGATCCGCTTGCCTCGCCGCCGTGCCTCGAGCAGGTGGATACTCACGAGAGCGCGGGCTCCGCGAGGCGTTTGGCGAGCAGCTCGGCGGCGACGCCCCGGATGCGGGCGTCGCCGAGGCGGAGGGCATCGACGCGGGCCAAGCTCTCGCCGAGGGCGGGGTCGCGTCGTGCGGCCTCGGGCACGGCGTCCTGCAGCGGGCGCAGGGCCAGCCCGCGCGACCGGCCCTTGGGGTCGGGCCAGACGGGAGCGAGCTCGCTGGGCGACGAGGCGATGTGATCGACCAGCGGCTCGGCGGCCCACGCCGTCGGGACCCCGCGGCTCTCGCCCGCCAAGACGGCGGGGAAGATGTACTTAACGGCGTGGATCAGGAACTCCTCGGCCTGGCTGCCGTTGATCCGATGCCGTCGCTCGTCCAGGAGGCCGGCGGCGGACAGGCGTTTCAGCGCCCGGTGGACCACGCTGCGCGGGATGCCCGTTTCCTCGGCCAGCGTCCGGACCGTCCAGTCCGGCCCGCTTGCGCTGAGCTTCAGCAACAGGACGATGTCCTCGCCCTTGAACATGGCCGCGGGATAGCAGCTTGTCCCTAGTCCCGGGACTGGGGACAAGCGCCTTCGTCCTCACGACTCTTGCGCTGGGCATCGCCGAGAGCAGGGGCAGCAGATGAGGAGAAGCACCTCGATGAGGCGACGCACACCACCACCACGGCGGGCGGGCGGCTTCGCATCGGTGAGATCACCGAACGCGTGCCAGCGGGATCCCGCGCAAGGGCAGGGCGGCGCTGCGCGTCGCCTTCGGCTTGACGAACGTCACGCCCAGCGTCTTGGTCGCCGCCCGTCCGCTCTTGGGGCGGAAGACGAGCTTCAGCGTGTAGGCCCCGGCCTTGGGTCGCTTGGGCAGCTTCAGCGAGAAGCCGAGCGTTCCGGCCCGGGCGATCTTGACGCTGCCCTTGGCGGCGATCTTCGCTCCGCGCAGGAGCGAGACCTCGACCGTGCCCGCCGTGTCGACGGTGAGCACCATCGGCAGCTTGGTGCGGGTCTTGGTCAGCGTCAGCCGCTTGGGGGCGACGACGCTGAGCCCGCCGGCGCGGGTGCGCTGTGTACCGCCGCCGCCCGCCTGCTGGCTGACGGTCGCCGCCGACGGTGCGGCCGTCACGGTGGCGCCCCCGGACGCCGTGGTCGGCGGTGGGGTGGTGGTCGTGGTGGCGCCGGGGGTGCTGCCCCCGGGGGTGCTGCCCTCGGGCGTGCCGCCTCCGGGGGTGCTGCCTCCGGGCGTGCCGCCTCCGGGCGTGGTGGTCGTCCCGCCTGGTGTCGTGCCGCCCGGTGGCGGCGCTGTGACCGTGATCGTCACGGTTCCCTGGCCGGCGTTGCCCGCGCCGTCGCTGGTGGACGCCTTGGCGACGTAGGTTCCCGCCTGCGTGTAGGTGTGGGTCGGCGCGGTCCCGCTCCCGTGGGCGGTGTTGTCGCCGAAGTCCCAGTCATAGGCGTTGCCGACGCCGGAGGTCGCGTCGGTCGCGCCCGCGTTGAACGTCACCAGCTCGCCGACGCCCACCGTCGTCTTGGAGGCGCTCGCGGTCACGACCGGCGCGACGCGGTCGAGGACGACATGGCCGCAGAGGGGCGTCGAGATGTTGGCGTTGTTGGACGTCGCCTGGGCGAACTGGTTGGTTCCCGACGGGTTGTCGGGCACCGCGGAGTCGGCGGACATCGCGCAGACGTTCCAGTCCCCGTCGGGCTGCGCCGTCACGTCTGAGGTGCACGTGAAGGACGTCGTGCGGCTCGACGGGTTGGCCGCGTGGCTGCACGGCTCCGCGGGGCTGCCGCCCGGCGTGCAGGTACCACCGCGGTTGACGCAGACCCAGTTGGAGGCGACGCCGCCGGTCCCCTGCCACGGCGGGCTCGTCGCGTCCTGGTAGTCGATCTGGATCTGCAGGACGGGGTTGTTGGTGTAGTCGGCGGTGCCGTCCACCCACACGCCGATCGCCGGCTTGGTGCGGTCGATCGTCGTCGCCGCGCAGTTGCCGATGTTGGCCGCGTCGAGCTTCCACGGCAGGTAGGGCCAGCGGTAGAAGGCGCTGGCGCACATCTGGTAGGTGTGGCCGTCGTCGAGCACCGTGTTGGTGGTGAACGGCGTCCCGCCGAAGTCCCCGCTGGACGGGCTCGGCCCGGACCGCACGCTCCCGGTGCAGTTCGACGACCCCGGCCCGCCGGTCGTGCCGTTGCTGGACTCGACCGTGACGTTGTCGCGGTAGGTGAAGAAGCAGAGGTAGTACGTGTAGTTCGTGTTGGCGCTCTCGTCGGTGCCGTTGACCGCCACCCAGTGCCAGAAGAACGCGTTGTTGGCCGCCGTCTTCGTGTAGGCGGGCTCGTTGTAGGCCTGGATGCTCGCCGGCGCCACCGCGGGCGCCAGCCCGAGCATGCAGGCGCTGGCGACCAGCGCGGTGATCCATCGCATCACCCCATCCTGCGACGCGTCCGCCGCATCCGCATCGGTGAAACCACCGGTAGGAGAGCCTCGGGTCGAGGGCGGCCGCCAGGTCAGCCGTGGCGGCGGCTTCGGAGCTCGCCCGCTACGACGACCTCCATCGACCCATCCGACGTCCCGAGCCTGGTCGGGACGTCGCCGCGGGCAAGGCGAGGCACTTCCCGCTCAAGGCGGGCGACGCCCTGCGCCTGGTGTCGCGCCCACGGCTTCCGCCAGAGCCAAAGCGGGCCGCGGGCCGCGTCTCCCCGCTTGGGGAGGCTCGGTGCTGAAGGGCATCGAATCGCATCGTGCTGTCCGGGCCCAGGACTCGAGTCGTGCGGGCAGTTCGAATCCCGCCCTCGCTACTCAGCATCTTCGGCAAGCTCGGCCTGCACGCGGCCGAGGGCGGGGGACCTGTGGGTGCTCGCGGTGCTCGCCGGGCTGCGGGCCGGCGACGCGGCCTAGCCGGCCGGCGGCCAGCGCGGCGCGCCGAGCTCGCGGGAGATGCCGCGCGCCGCGTCGACGACCGCGGCGGTGAGGGCCTTGCTCGGCGTCGTGCGCGGCAGCAGGGTGGTGGTCTCGCCCACGAGCGCGATCGCGCCGACCGCCAGGCCGGCGTGGTCGAAGATCGGCGCGGCGACGCTGGCCTCGCCGAGCACCGCCTCGTCGCGCTCGCGAGCGATCCCGCGCTCTCGCGCCTCGCCCAGCTCGCGGCGCAGCGCGGCGGCCGCCAGCGTCTTGTGCGTCAACTTGGACAGAGGCTCGGCGGTGAGGTCGTCGACCGCCTGCGGCGGGCCGAAGGCGAGGATCGCCTTGCCCAGCGCGGTGGCGTGCGCGGGCAGCTGCGCACCGACTTCTAGGACTTGAAACGCGTCGTCGGGCCGGAAGACGTGGTGGACGACGACCACGACCGGGCCGTGCAGGACGCCGACGCGGACGGCGGCGCGAGCGCGCTGCGCCAGCCGCTCGGCGTGGACGATCGAGCGCCCGCGCAGCTCGTTGAGGTCCAGGAACGAGTTGCCCAGGTGCAGCAGGCCGGCGCCGAGTTGGTACTTGTCGGAGTCGCGGTCCTGCTCGACGAAGCCGTGCGCCTGGAGCGTCTGGAGCAGGCCGTGGACCGTGGGGCGCGCGAGCTCGAGCCGGTCGGCGATCTCGCTGACGCCGAGGCGCCGCGGGCCGGACGCCAGCAGCTTGAGGATGCGCGCGGCGCGGTCGACGGATTGGATCGTGCCGCGCCGCGCGCCCGCCCGGGCGGGCGCGGTCTCGCGCTCGGATTCGGTCACGTCATTCGACATTGTCGAATCGCTTTCGGAACTGTAGACTGGCCGCCATGGTCGGGATCGTGGTTGTATCGCACAGCGCGGAGCTTGCCTCCGGCCTGTCGGCGCTCGCGGCCCAGATGGCCGGCCCCGACGTCGCGATCGAGGCCGCGGGCGGCACCGCCGACGGCCGGCTCGGCACCGACGAGGCCGGGGTGGCCGCGGCGATCGAACGCGCCGGCCGCGACGGCGACGGCGTCGTCGTCCTCGGCGACCTCGGGTCCTCGATCCTCACCGTTCGCTCGCTGCTCGCCGAGCAGCCCGACGGCCACGTCAAGCTGGCCGACGCCCCGGTCGTCGAGGGCGCCGTCACCGCGGCGGTCACCGCCAGCGCCGGCGCCGACCTGGAGGCCGTCGTGCAGGCGGCCGAGGAGACCCGCGATGCCCGCAAGCTCTGAGGCGCAGACCACCGCCACGCTGCCGTCGGATGTCGACCTGCACGCGCGGCCGGCCGCCGCGTTCGTGCGCGCCGCGATGGCGTTCGAGGCGTCCGTGACGATCGCCGCCGACGATCGGGAGGCGGACGCCAAGAGCCTGCTGTCGGTCCTGGCGCTCGGGGCCAAGGCGGGGACCTCGGTGACGCTACGGGCCGACGGCCCCGACGCGGCCCGGGCGGTTGACACGCTCGGCGAGCTGATCGCCGGCCTCGTCGAGACGCCCGGCTAGCTCCTCCTCCACCAGCGCGGCGACCTCCCCCGCGTCGCGGGCCGCGAGCGCTCGCGACGCGAGTCGCCGCGCCGTCTGGGCATCGAGCGCGCGGACCCAGCCGCGGACCGTGCCGGCGCGCGCGGCGCCGACGCTGAGCTCGTCGACGCCGAGGCCGACGAGCAGCGGCATCGCGGTCGGGTCCGACGCGGCCTCGCCGCAGACCTCGATCGGGATCTGGGCGTGGTGCGCGGCGCGTGCGGAGCGGTCGACGTTCGCCAGGACTCGAGGATGGTGCGCGGGCGCGGTCGTGCCGGCCGCGGCGAAGCGCTCGTGCGCGAGCGTGGAGCTGGCGAGGTCGTTGGTGCCGATCGACAGGAACGCGCAGCGCCGCGCCAGCTCCGTCGCGGCCGCGGCGGCGCCGGGCGTCTCGACCATCGCGCCGAGCGCGACGGCCTGCGGATGCGGCAGGGCCGCCGCGACGGCGTCGACCTGGTCGGGGTGCTCGACCAGCGGGATCAGCACGCGAAGCGGCAGCTCGGGCGTGTCCTGCGCGAACGAGGCAATGGCCTTCAGTTGGTCGGCGAGCGCCTGCGGGTGTGCGAGGAGCATCGCGATGCCGCGCTCGGGGCGGCCGCGCAGGAACGGCGGGGTCTTGTCGCCGCCGAAGTCGAGCAGCCGGATCGTGAGGACGTGGTCGGGGCGGGCGCCGTGCGGGAGCGCCTGCGCGACGGCGTCGAGGAGCGCCCGGTGCTGCGCGACGGTCGGCCACGCGTCGGCTTCGAGGAACGCGAGCTCGGTGCGCAGGAGCCCCACGCCCTCGGCGCCGGCGGCGAGGCCGACCTGCACCTCGGCGGGCCCGGCGGCGTTGGTGAGGACGCGGACGCGGACGCCGTCCCGGGTGACGGCGGGAAGCAGGGCCCGGGCGTCGTCGGCGGCGCGCCGGGCGGCCGCGGCCTCCATGCGCTGCTGCGCCTGCGCGGCGGTGTCGGCGTCGGGGTCGACGACGAGCTCGCCGGTGGTGCCATCGACGATGACTCGCGCGCCTTCCGCGATGGCGAGCGCCTCGGCGCCGAGGCCCACGACCATCGGCACGCCGAGCGACCGGGCGACGATCGCCGCGTGGGCCGTCGGTCCGCCGCCGGCGAGCGCCACCGCGGCGGCGTGCTCGAGCTCCGCGACGTCGGCGGGGCCGAGGTCGTCGGCGACGATCACCATGGGCACGATCGGGGTCGCGGCAGCCGCGGCCGTGGGCGCCGGCGCCGGCGCGGCAGCGCCGCCCGCGGTCACGCCGCCCTCTCCCCGTTCCGCCAGCCGCGCGGCGCGGCGGCCGAAGGACCGCACGTCGTCGGCCCGCGCGGCCAGGTGTGGGTCCGGCAGCGAGGCGATCAAGTGGGCATGGTCCTCCGCCGCCGCGGCGATCGCGGCGGCCGCGGTGAGGTCGCCGTCGCGCACATGGCGTTCGACCGCCTGCTCCAGCGCGGGGTCGACGGCCATGAGCGTGCCGGCGTCGACGATGTCGGCCTCCGCGCCGTGCCCGCCGGCACGCAGGCGCTCGGCGGTCGCCGCCAGCTCCGCGCCGGCGGCGGCCAGCGCGCCGCGCGCCCGCGCCAGCTCCCCTTCCACCCCAACGTGGTCGGGACGCCGCGCCGTCGCGGCCGTGCCCGCCATCACGCGGGCGGCCCCGATCGCCACGCCCGGAGACGCCGGCAGGCCGCGCATCAGCCGACCGCGCGCGCGAGCGCCGCGAAGACCAGCGCGGTCGACGCCGCGCCCGGATCCTCGTGGCCGACCGAGCGCTCGCCGAGGTACGACGCGCGGCCCTTGCGGGCCTGCAGCGGCACGGTCGCCCGCGCGGCCTCCGCGGCGGCGTCGGCCGCCGCGGCCGTCGCGGCACCCAGGGCGTCGCCGCGCTCCAGCGCCGACCGCAACGCCCCGACCGCCGGCACGAGCGCGTCGACCATGGTCTTGTCGCCCGGCACCGCGGCGCCGAGCTCCTGGACGGCCTTCACGCCCGCCGCCAGCGCCTCGGCCAGCGCCGGGCCTTCAGGCTGCGCGTCGTCGCCGAGCGCGCGGCCGGCGCCGCGCAGCAGCGAGCCGTACAACGGCCCGCTCGCGCCGCCGACCTTCGAGACCAGCGTCCGCCCCGCCAACACCAACAACTTGCCCGGTGGCAGGTCGGCGCCCTGCTCGTCCAGCGCCGCGACGACGGCCTCGCAGCCGCGGTTCATGTTGATCCCGTGGTCGCCGTCGCCGATGGCCGCGTCGAGCTGGGTGAGGTGGTCGGCCTGGCCGCGGACGTCCGCGGCCAGGCCCTGCAGCCAATCGACGATGGTCTTCGACTCGACGACGGTCACGGTCGACATCCTCGCGTCACGCTCCCCAACGGAGTGCCGGGGTGTGCACGGGAGCGTCCCACAACTCGGTCAGCTCGTCGTCGAGCGCCAGCAGCGTCAAGGACGCGCCGGCCATCTCCAGCGACGTGATGTAGCTGCCGATCAGGCGCCGGATCGGCTCCAGCCCGCGGGCGCGCAGCAGCCGGTCGACCTCCCCGTACAACGCGTACAACTCGATCTGCGGCGTGCCACCCATGCCGTTGACGAACGGCAGGACCTTGGTCCCGGAGTCCGGCTTGAGGTCGGAGACGACCGCGTCGACGAGCAGCTCGGCGATCTCGTTGAGCGTCCCGAGCGGCGCGCGGCGGCGCCCCGGCTCGCCGTGGATGCCGATGCCGATCTCCATCTCGCCCTCGGGCAGGTCGAAGATCGGCTTGCCCGCGGCCGGCGGCGTGCACGACGACAGCGCGATGCCGAACGAGCGCGCCTGGTCGTCGACGCGCCGCGCGATCCCGGCGACCGTCGCGACGTCGTCGCCGCGCTCGGCCGACGCGCCCGCGAGCTTCTCGGCGAGCACCGTCGCGCCGACGCCGCGCCGGCCCGCCGTGTACAGCGAGTCCTGCACGGCGACATCGTCGTCGATGAGCACCGACTCCACCGTGATGCCCTCGTCGGCGGCGTCCTCGGCCGCCATCTTGAAGTTCATCACGTCGCCGGTGTAGTTCTTGACGATGTGCACGACGCCGGCGCCGCCGTCGACCGCCTTGGTCGCGGCGAGCATCTGGTCGGGCACCGGCGAGGTGAACACCTCGCCCGGGCACGCGGCGTCGAGCATCCCGAGCCCCACGAACCCGCCGTGCATCGGCTCGTGCCCCGAGCCCCCGCCCGAGATCAGCGCGACCTTGCCCTGCCGCGGCGCGTCGACGCGGGCGACGAACTGCGCGGCGGCGTCGTAGCGCAGCAGGTCGCCGTGGGCGGCCGCGAGGCCGGCCAGGGACTCCTTGACCAGGTCCGCGGGGTCGTTGAGCAGCTTGCGCATCGGATGCGATGAGATGGCCATTCGGAACACCTCCTACTTGGCGACCGCGACGTCGTCGGGGTCTGGATGGGTGACGGTCTGCTCTATGGGCATCATCCGCCGTCGCGGCGTCGCGAGGTAGTCGTAGGTCACCGCGGCGACGCCGGCGGCGGCGCCGACCAGGCCGGCGAAGGCGCCGGGCGAGCGCGAGCCGACGATCCCGAGGATCGCGAACATCAGCAGCGCGGTCCCGAGGGCCTCGGAGACGCGCCGACCACGGCGCCGACGAGCTGGCCGACGACGTAGGCCGGGACTTCGCGCCACGGGAAGCGCTTGGTCGCCGGGAGCGCGAAGGTCACCGCCGGGTTGACGTGGCAGCCGGAGACCTTGCCGATCGCACAGACGAGCGCCGTGATGACCAGGCCGAAGGCGAACGAGATGCCCAGCAGGTCCGCGCCCGCGATCGCCGGCGTCTTGTCGCCCGAGAGGACGAGCGTCGCCACGACCGAGCCGGGACCTACGAGCACCAACAGCGCGGTCCCGAGGGCCTCGGTGATCGCGCGCTGCGGGATGGAATGCTCCATCGCTGCTGCTCCTTGGAGGATGTTGGCCCGAGTTCGACAATGTCGAACGCAATTCGACGCGACCGTACTCCTCCTGACAGCCGCGCGTCAAGGGTCGGCGAACGGCCGCACCGCGAGCGCGGCGGGCGCCTCGCGCGCGCCGAGCTCGTAGGCGGCGCCGTGCGCCGTGCGCCGTGCGCCGTGCGCAGGACGGTCGCGGGCGCCGCATCGCCCATCGGGCGGTTGGCGACGTGCTGCTCGGAGCCGTCGGGGTCGGCGTGGCGCCAGACGACGATATGGCGCGGTTGCCGTGCACGGTCAGGCGCACTGGCGTCGGGACCGCCGACGCGGAGGTCCAGGGAGGTCCGGCGGTCGATGACGCGGGCGCGCGGCCGGGCCGCCGACGCGCAGGCGCGCACCGTTCAGCGAGACGACGCCGTTGGCGATCCACGGCGTCAGCAGCGGGCCGACGGGCACGCGTCAGTTGTCCAACATGATGGTCTCGGTGCCGACCGGACGCGCCCGCTGTTCCGGACGTCCGGGCGCGGCGACTCCAGCTTGGTCTTCGGCAGCGGCGCCAAGTACATGAAGGACTTGATCAGGTGGCGCAGGTCCGGCCACTCGCCGGTCCAGTCGAGGTCTCAGGCTTCTTGAAGTAGTCCAACGTGTCTGCGGGTAGGTCCTTCAACCGCATGTTGTTGCCCTCGTGACGCAGCATCAGGCCGTCGAGGCCCAGCTTGTCGAGCACGTAGGAGCTGTGGGTCGACACCAGGACCTGCTTGCCCTCACACCGCTCCGAGATGCGATGGACCAATGCATTGAGGGACCCGGGGGAGAGGCGGTTCTCGGGCTCCTCGACCGGTACGAGCTGGGACTCGTCTGCGGTGCGCGCGTCCGCGCCCAGGTCCTCAACGCCGCGCGCATGGTCGACGTCCTCCACCTTGGCAGACCGTTGGCCTTCCGGGGCGTCGAGCTGGCGGACAACGCGCTGCGTTGGATCGAGTCGCCCGCCGATCGCCCGACGACGATGGGGCGCTGGGTGAGGTGCGGGAGCTGAGCAAAGGTGCGCGACCGCGCGCTGCGCGCGGCGGGGCTGCCTTTCGACCTCGAGAGCAAACCGTGAGCCGGCGTGCATCATCGGCGCCACACCGGGCTCGACGGCCTACCACGTGCGCGCCCTGGCGGCGGCTGAGGAACTCGAGCCGGCACGACGGCACGACGGAGTGGAGTCGCCGGGAGCGCGTCTGTCGAAGGCGCTGGGCGCACCGACGCCGTGGCGGAAACACCGGGCGGTCATCCGGCGCCGATGCTGCTGCTGGCGCGGTCGGTCGATCGAGTGCCGCGGGTAGGTCGCTGGGCGCCTGACTCGAACCGGGGACACCACGATTTGCAGAGGAACTTGTAGGTGTACTCTGGGAGGCGGTTTGCGGCGCGTGCGCGGACCGTGCCCGGAGCCCAGTACCCGTGATTTCGCGCGGATTCCTGCGGGTTTAGGCCATGGAGCGGTCACCCATGGCCCGATGGGCAGTTGAACGACAACTTGCCGAACGAGCGATCCGACGGCGCCGGCATGAGGTCATCGACTTCGGGATTGCGCGCGGGCCGCGGTCACGGGGCTCGCGTTCGCGCGGCCCGTGGGGTCGCTGAGCTGGCGGTGGATGCTTCAGACGAAGCTTGTCGCGTCGGCAGATCTCGAGGCCTTGTTGGTCTTGGGCGGCCAGCCAGAGGCAGCGGCGGGCGATCTCGGTGGTTCGGCGGTCGGTTGGACGGTGGCGGTGCCGCCGGGGTTGACCGGATCGGTCGGGGTGGCCGGGGGTGGGACCAGGCCGTCGTGGACGGCGGTCGCGTTGGTCAGCAGCCAGGCCAGCGCGGCGGCTGATCCGTAGTAGGCGACGCGGGTGGCGATCTGGGCGGAGGTCATCCCGGCCTGCTGCCAGCCGAGGCAGGCGGTGCCCAGGTCGCCGAGGCTGCTGGTGATCCGGCTTTGGGCCGGCATCGCGGCGACCAGGGCGCAACCGCAAAGGACGAACCGGCGCAACGGTCGCCTGCCACATCGACGCTGGCGCGCATGGGCGGCGTGTCGGACGCTCGGAGCGGTCCCAACGGTCCCAACAGGCCAATAGGTCATGGAACGCGGGAGTGGCGCGTAGGCGCGCAACCCCGTGCTCTTGCTCTGGGCTCAACGGATGTCGGCGTCGGAGGTGTGCCGGGCGAGGTGCAGCCCGCCGAAGCGGCGCTCCTCGGTGATCGCTTCCAGGGCCGGGACGATCTCGCTGGTGACCAGGCCGCGCTCGCGGGTCACGTCGTCGATGATGGCGAAGCTCTCGTCGATGGCTTCGGGGCGGTCGATGACGATCGTGACGACGGGGACGTGTCGGCGGAGCTGGAGGAGCCGGTCGCCGTGGGGTGGGTGGTCGCCGTGGAAGCCCCAGATGCCGCGCAGGACCGTGGCGCCGCGGGCGCCGCTCTCGCGCAGCCGCCGGATCAGCGTCAGGTGCTGGGCGGCGCCGTCGACCACGGTGCCCTCGGAGCCGAAGACCATCAACTTCTGCCATTGGCGCAACCCCTCGGCGTCCGGGCCGGGCAGCGACGGGGGACGCGCCAGCAGCTCGCCGTCGCGCTTGCAGACCGTGACGCGCTCCAGCGAGAGCAGCGGGTGGCGCAGGAGCCCGCCGAGCTCGGGCAGGACGCGGGCGATCCGCGGGCCGTCGCCGACGGCGACGATCATCATCGGGACGTCGGCGTTGCGGCCGAAGAAGCGTGCGCGCTTCCGCTCGCCACGCGCGGTGCCGTCGACGCCGAGCAGCACGGTGGCGCCGGCGATGCCGCGCCGGTGGAGCAGGTCGCAGACGGCGAGGTGCGCGGGCATCCCGTACACCTTCTGCTGGCGCCCGACGTAGATCGTGAGCTTGGCCGGGAGCGAAGGCTCGGCGGCCAGGTCGGCGGGGCGGAGGGCGCCGGACAGCATCCGCGCGCGCTCGAGCGTGATCAGGCCGCGGCGCCTGATCGCCTTGACCTCCTCGAGGACGGCCTCGATGCGCTCGCGGCGGTCGACGGCGATCGAGACGAGCGGGAGGTCCTCCGAGAGCGTCAGCAGCCGGTCGGTGCGCAGGTGGTGCTTGACGCCGAAGCCGGCGGCGCCGCGCAGCAGCGTGCTGGTCTCGACGCGCCGGCGGCCGTAGACGTCGAGGATGGCGTCGGCGACGAAGGCGTGGTCGGTGCGGTCGCGCTCGCCGAAGTAGGTGGTGAGCTTGAGGCAGTCGTCGATCACAGCAGCCCTCCGATCAGCCGGCCGGCCTCGGCGATGCCGACGCCGAGCGCGAAGCTGACGACGATGTTGGCCGCCGCGGCGCGGTTGGCGCCGTCCTCGACCAGGCGCTGGGTCTCGTACATCCAGGTCGACAGCGTGGTGTAGGTCCCGATGGCGGCGGTGCCCGCCAAGATGTAGGCGTCGCCATCGACCGCGCGGCCGACGAGGAGACCGAGGACGAAGGAGCCGGTGAGGTTGATGGCCAGGGTTCCGAACGGCCAGGAGCGGCCGGCGCGAGCGGCGACGGTGCCGTCGACCACGAAGCGCGCGATCGCGCCTGCGCCGCCGATCAGCGCGACGGCGATCCACATGCCGGCGCTCACGCGATCACCTTCACGCGGCGCGCGAACGCGCTGGACAGATGCGTCGCGCCGTACCCGGCGGCGAGCGTGGCGGTGCCGTAGCCGACCGCCAGGCCGTAGGCGTGCGCGTCGAGCATCTTGAGCACCTCGACCTGCACCGTCGAGAACGTCGACAGCGCGCCGCACAGGCCCGTACCCAGCAGCGGCCGCCGGTAGGCCGACAGCGGGAGCCGCTCCAGCAGCCGCGAGGAGAAGTAGCCGAGCAGCAGGCAGGCGATGACGTTGGCGGCGAACGTGCCCCACGGCCACTGCGGCGCGCCGGGCCCGCCCAGGAGGGTGAGCTCCACACGGGCCACCGCGCCGACCGCGCCACCGGCGAAGATCGCGGCCAGCTCGCGACGATCACGACCGCCCATCAGGTCTGCTCCCGGCGTCGCCGACGACGAGCACCGCGATCCGGTCCGACAGCGTCAGCATGGCGTTGGCGTGGCTCCCTTTCGGTCAAGGACGAAGAAGGAGAAGCCATCAGCCGTCACGTGCGGCGGTTCGGGAGGCCGGGCCTCCACGCCAGAGCTTCATCTGGCTGCGAGGGACCATACCCACCGCGCGGCGCCAAGTCACATCCGAGGCCCGGACGACCGGTCGATCGGGCGGGACGGCCCACCAGGCTGATGGGGGCCCCGCCGCCGAACGTGTCGCGGCGGCGGCCTTGGCCCGGAGGCGCGCGCGGTGCTAGCGTCGGAGGCGCCAGATGAAGCTCTGGCGCCGCGGCCCTCCGGTCGCGCGAACCGCCGGCCGTTCGGCTGATGGCTTCTTCCCGACCACGCCACGTAGGGGAGTCGCCATGTCCACGCCGTCGCGCTACGCCGCACCCGATCACTGGGGAAGGTCCATCAGTCCGGTGATCCACAGGGTCTGGGCCTACGAGGTGCTCGACAGCCGCGGCGCGCCCACGCTGGAGGTCGAGGTGCGGCTGGCGTCCGGCGCGCGCGGCGCCGTCGCCGTCCCGGCCGGGCTGTCGACGGGCTCCAAGGAGCGCAAGGAGTCGCGCGACGGCGAGCGCCGCTATCGCGGCCGCGGCGTGCGCCACGCCGCGCGGGTGGTCCGGACCGAGGTCGCCGACGCGCTGCACGGGATGGACGCGCTGCACCAGGCCGCCGTCGACGCCCGCCTGCGCGACCTCGACGGCACGCCGGACAAGAGCCGCCTCGGCGCCAACGCGATCCTCGGCGCGTCGCTGGCCACCGCGCACGCCGCGGCGGCGCACTGCGGCGTCCCGCTGTGGCGCCACCTCACGCCGGACCCGGGTCACGTCCTGCCGGTCCCGATGCTCAACGTGCTCAACGGCGGCGCGCATGCTCGCGGCGGGATGGACGTCCAGGAGCTGATGCTCGTGCCCTGGGGCGCCGAGAGCTTCGCCGACGCGCTGCGCATCGCCGTCCAGATCTATTGGACCTTGGGCGACCTGCTGGCCGAGGCCGGCATCCCCACGTCGGTGGGCGACGAGGGCGGCTACGCCCCGCGCGTCGGGTCGACCGAGGACGCGCTGGACATGCTGATGTCGGCCGTCGAGCGCGCGGGGCTGGAGCCCGGCGTCGACGTGGCGCTCGCGCTGGACGCCGCCGCCAGCGGCTGGCGCCACGACGCCGGCTACCGGCTGCGGCGCGCGGGCCGGACGCTCTCGCGCGACGGGCTGATCGACTTCTGGGAGCAGCTCGTCGAGGGCTATCCGATCGTCGCGCTGGAGGATCCGATGGCCGAGGACGACCGCGAGGGCTGGTCGCTCCTGCACGAGCGGCTGGGCGACCGGGTCCAGCTGATCGGCGACGACGTGTTCGTCACCGACCCCGAGCTCGTGTCGGAGGGGATCGCCGCGGACATGGCCAACGCCGTGCTCGTCAAGCCCAACCAGATCGGCACGCTCAGCGAGACGCTGGCGACGATCGAGATCGCCCACGCCGCCGGCTGGGCGACCGTCGTGTCCCATCGCTCGGGCGAGACGACCGACACGACGATCGCCGACCTGGCCGTCGGTGCGCAGGTGGGCCAGATCAAGGCCGGTGCGCCCTGTCGCGGCGAGCGCGTGGCCAAGTACAACCGGTTGATGCGCATCGAGGAGGAGCTCGGCGATGGCGCGCTGTTCGCGGGCCGCGCGCCCTTCGGGCGCCAACGCACCTCCAAGTCCGGCTGAGTGGTGTGCGCGGTCGTCCATCGCTTGCTCGGACCGCTGACTGCTACCCTCTCGGTCAGTCCAGATGAAGCTCTGGCGTAGGCGCCGCTGATCGCGGCGTCTCGAACCGCCGGCACGTTCGGCTGATGGCTTCTCCCATGCGAACCGACGCAGAGGAGAGCCATGCTGGGCCAACGAGAGCGAGCGCTGGACGACCATCGAGCGTGGTCGTGATGCAGGTCAAGGTCCGCGCCGCGGTGCTGATCGACGGGCGACTCCTCGTGGCCGACGAACGACGGATCGGTCGACGTCATCTGACGCTTCCGGGAGGACGCCCGGACCGCGGCGAGACGCTGCACGCGACGGCGTGCCGCGAGACCCGCGAGGAGACCGGCCTGACCGTCGTGGCCGGGCCTCTGCTCTACGTCGCCGAGGTGATCTCGGGCACGACGATGCAGGAGCTGACGCTGGTCTTCGGCGCCGAGGTCGTTCAGGGCGACGCGACGGGCGTCACCACGGTCGGGCTCGGCGAGGCTGAAGCCCAGGAGGTGCATCCGCCGATCGTCGACCTCCTCTTCGAGGACGCTGAGGACGGCTTCGCGCGGTGCCCGAGGTTCCTGGGCAACATCCACGTCGCCGGCGCGGGGCGGCGATGAGCGTGCAGGCCGTCGACCTGAGGCTGTTGCGCTGGATGCGCACGCTGCCGCACGCGCCGCTCGGAGATCGTCTGCTGCGGTGGTCGTCACAGGCGACCGACCACGGCCACGGGTGGGTCGCGCTGACCGCCGCCGGAGCGCTGATCGATCGGCGTCGTCGATGGCGTTGGCTGCGCGCGCTGGCCGTGCTGGCCGGAACCGAGCGGGCCGGCCGAGCGATCAAGCATGTGACCGGTCGGCGACGCCCGCGGCTCGCGGGATTGCGGCCGCTGGCGCCGACGCCGGGGCCGCTGAGCTTCCCGAGCTCGCACACGGCCAACGCGGTCGCGGCGGCGCTGGTCCTCCCGCCGCTGCTTCCCGCCGCGCCGCTGTGGGCCTTCGCCGGGATCACCGCGGCGTCGCGGCCGTATCTGGGCGTCCACTATCCGTCCGACGTCGTCGCCGGATGGGCGCTGGGCGAGGCACTCGGCCGGCTGGCACGGTGCGCGGCCGGCGTCGACCGGCGGTCCGTCGACCGCTTCGCGTGCCCCGGCGGGGAGCTGACGCGCGCCGTGGCACGGAGGACCTCGAGCTACGAGACGTCGAGGCGTTTGCGCGAGCACCCTGAACGACCACACGTCGCCCAAATCGGGAAGGCTGATCGCGGGGACCTCGGTCTCCGTCGGCACGATGCACGTGACGTCCTCGAAGACGACACCCCTCGTACCTTGTTGTCGTCCTTCTAGGCTTCGGACCAGGCATTCCTGATCGCCTCTTGGACCTTGTCACCTGCTCTCGTCGCTCCGCGACGACCGGCAGTTCGCGCGCGGCACTCAACTTTCGCGCATGGCGAGTCCCGGGCTCGAACGAGGGACATCACGATTTCCAGAGGAACTTGTAGGTGTACTCTGGGAGGCGGTTTGCGGCGTCTTCGCGGACCGCGTCGGAGGGCGGGTGTGGAGTCGCCTGACCATCGCCGGGCCGAGCGACGCGGGGACGGCGCTCGTATCACTTCCCGCTGTAGACCGGGAAGGCGCTGTGCTCGCCGTAGTCCACGTCGCGTAGGTCCTGCAGCGTGGCCATGTCGTCGCTGGAGATCTCGAAGTCGACCTGGGCGTTGGACCGCATGTGCTCGGGGTTCGCGGTCTTGGGCAGCGATACGGTGCCGAGCTGCAGGGTGTAGCGGATGCACAGCCGCGGCACGGAGACGTCGTACCTCTCGGCCATCCTCTGCACGTCGGCGTTCTCCAGGATCGCGCCGTGGGCGATCGGCGAGTACGCCTCGACGAGGATGTGCTTGTCCGCGCAGTAGGCCAAGAGCTCGGAGGGGGTGTTGCCGGCGTGCACGAGCAGCTGGTTGACGTGGGGGACCACGGTCGCGCTCGACAGGATGTTCTCGAGATCCTGCTGCTGGAAGTTCGACACCCCGATCGACCGGATGCGGCCGGTCTTGTGCGCGTCCTCCAGCGCCCGCCAGGCTTCGCGGTTGCCCTCGGCGTAGTCGCCGCCGCGGAAGTCGTCCCACGGCTGCGGGCTGTGGATGAGCATGAGGTCGACGTGGCCCAGGCCGAGCTTCTCCAGCGATCCGTCGATCGCGGCGGCCGCGCCGTCGTAGTCCTTGATCTCGGCGGCCAGCTTGGTCGAGACGAACAGGTCCTCCCGGGGCACGCCGGACGTGCGCACGCCCTCACCAACGCCGCGCTCGTTGCCGTAGGCCTGGGCGGTGTCGATGTTGCGGTAGCCGATCTCGATGGCGGTCCGGACCGCGTCCGCTGCCTTGTCGTCGTCGATGAACCACGTGCCGAGACCCAGCTTTGGGATCTGGACGTCGTTGGACAGGGTGTAGTTCTCGTTCAGAATGGTCATGGTCCTCTTCTCTCGTGCGCTGGTTCCGCTAGGCGCCGTACTGCTCGTCGGTGACGTGCTCGCCCCAGGTGGTGCTGACGCCGTGCTCGTCGTTCTCCAGGACGGCGATGTGCACCATGAAGCGGTCGGGCGCGGCGCCGTGCCAGTGGTTCTCGCCCGGCTCGAAGAACACGCGGTCGCCGGGCTGGAGCGTCTCGATCGGTCCGCCCTCGCGTTGGCAGAGGCCGACGCCTTCGGTGACGTAGATGGTCTGCCCGAGGGGGTGGGTGTGCCAGGCGGTGCGGGCGCTGGGGGCGAAGTGGACCATGCCGCCCTGGAGACGTGCGGGCTCGGCGGGAGCGGCGATGGCGTCGACCCAGACGTCGCCGGTGAACCAGTCGGCGGATCCTTTGTTGGTGGCGTTGGTGTTGCGCGTGATCTGCATGATGTCGTTCCTTGTTCTTGTTCTAGGTCCGGGCCGGTGCGGGTGCGCGGCGTCGGGCCGGGAGCGCGGTGAGGAGCGTGACCGCGAGGGCGAGAGCCAGAAGAACGGTGGCGCCGCTGAGCGCGGCGGAGACGCGGCCGGCCAGGTCTGGCCCGGCAGCGTCGAAGAAGGTGAGGTAGCCGGCCAGGATGACCGCCAGCACCGCGCGGCGTGGCTTGTCGGCGGTCGGCGTCATCGGTCGGTCGGGACGAGGCGCAGCGTCGTTGCCCGTGCCTGGTCGGTGAGCATCGGCGGCAAGTAGCCGGCAAAGCGGGCGTACTTGTCGCGGTAGGCGGCATCGATGTCCTGCGTCACGTCGGGCGCGGCGTCCCGGAACGTGACGTCCTTGCTGACGCCGCCGGCCTGCACCCGGCCGGCGCGGCGCTTGCGCGCGGCCCGGTACCAGGCTCCGTCGGTGCCTCGGTAGGAGCGCACGTAGAGGTCGTCGCCGACGCGCACGACCCAGATCGGGACAGCGCGGCGCGGCGCGCCATCGGCGTCCAGCGGCGCGATGCGCAGCTCGTCGGCGCCGCCGATGGCGTCAAGCTCCCCGTGCGTCCAGCCGGATGCGGTCACGGCTTGACCATGACCTTGACGGGCTGGCGGTCGGCCATCGCGCGGCGGCCGTCCGGGACGCCGTCGAGGCCGACGGTGCGACCGACGACGCGGCCGGGCCCGATGCGGCCCTCGAGGACGTCGGGCAGCAGCTCCTCGATGTTGGCGCGCACCGCCCTGTGAGACGCCCCGACGTGCACGCAGGCAGCGTTGAGGCCCTCGTGGCAGAACTCGACGTCACCGGCGGAGAACGTGACGGTGGCTTTCATGGCCTACACGAAAGCACCGATCCGTCCGGGCTGCGAGACCCTGTCAAGGGGTTAACAACAGGGTCTCTCGGAAGCCCGGCGGCGGCTCTAGCCTGATCGGTCATGGACACCAGGAACGAGATCCGCGAGTTCCTGACCTCGCGCCGGGCGCGGATCAAGCCGGCCGAGGCCGGGCTGCCTGACCACGGCCCGCGCCGCGTGCCGGGTCTGCGTCGCGAAGAGGTCGCCGTTCTGGCCGGGGTCAGCGTCCCGTACTACACGCGGCTCGAGCGAGGCGACCTCAGCGGCGCGTCCGAGGGCGTGTTGATGGCCTTGGTCCGCGCGCTGAACCTCGACGACGCCGAGCGAGCGCACCTCTTCGACCTCGCGCGCGCCGCGCAACCCTTCGGCACCGCCGCGCCGCGCCGCCGCCCGCAACGGCAGGCCGTGCGTCCGGAGGTTCAGCAGATCCTCGACACGATGACCGGCGCCGCGGCCTTCGTCCGCAACGACCGCTTGGACATCCTCGGCGGAAACCAGCTCGGCTTCGCGCTGTACTCCGAGATGTTCCACGGCCCCGCGCGACCGGTCAACACGGCTCGCTTCGTGTTCCTCGACCCGCGCGCCCGAGACTTCTACGTCGATTGGGAACGCGCCGCGCGCGACGTCGTCGCCGTCCTGCGCTCAGCAGCCGGTCGCGACCCGTACGACCGCCAGCTCTCCGATCTCGTCGGTGAGCTGTCGACCCAGAGCGACCTGTTCCGGACGCATTGGGCCTCACACAACGTCCGCTTCCACGTCAACGGCGTCAAGCGCTTCCACCACCCCGTCGTCGGCGACCTCGCCCTGAACTTCGAACGCATGGACCTCGCCGCCGACAGCGGTCTGACGATCTTCACCTACACCGCCGAGCCCGCCGGCCGCGACGCCGAGGCCCTTCAACTGCTCGGCAGCTGGGCAGCGACCGACGCCGCCGAACCGGCCGACGCCGGCGACCGATCCACCACCTAGACACCAAGGACGACAACATGGCAGACGACTCCCAGCCCTCCGGCGCGCAGAAGGCCTTCGGCGACTTCGCGCCGACCTTCGTGCACCTCACCGACGACGTCCTGTTCGGCGAGGTCTGGCCCCGCGACCAGCTCACGCCCAAGGAGCGCAGCCTGCTCACCGTCGCCAGCCTGGTCACCAGCGGCAGCACCGAGCAGCTGACCTACCACCTCGGCCTCGCCAAGGACAACGGCGCCACCGAAGACGAGCTGATCGAGGCCATCACCCACCTGGCCTTCTACGCCGGCTGGCCCAAGGCCATGTCGGCGATGGCCGTCGCCAAGCAGCTGTTCGGCTAGGGCGACGTACCTCGCGAGACGGTCGCTCCCGCCGAGCCGGTCGCCGCCTGATCGACGGACGGGCGATCGCGGGCAGCAGCGGCGTGGCGGTCCGCGCCCGCAACGCGCCGTGCCACGTGCCGGCCGTGGCGAGGAGGTCGTCGACGACCGTCATCGCGACGTCGGCCGGCCGACGTGGGGCGCCGGGCCGCGTGAGCCGCAGCGCGTAGGCGGCGGCGAGCAGCGGCCATCCGGCGCGTCGGTGCGGGCCGGGCACGAGCAGCAGCGGGGACCACACGCGCCGCAGCGCGTGGCCGAAGCCGTGCGCGGTGCCGAGCAGGCCGCGCCCGGTCAGCTCGGCGGCGAGCGGCACGGGGCGGTCGGACGCGCCGGCGACCCAGCGGGTCACGCGCGCGAGCGCGACGGCGGCGGCCGTTGCCGCGCCGACCGGGCGGCGCGCGGCGAGCAGGCCGACCGCCGCCGCCATCGCCGGGTCCGCGCGCAGCGCGGGGAGGGCGCGCGGGTGGCGCTGGGCCAGCGGGCCGATCGAGCCGGCGTAGGCGAGACGGCGGGTGGCGAACGCGACCGGCGTGACGCGGTGGTCGTGACGCACCGAGACCGCGGGCTCGTAGCGCACCAGGACCCCGGCGTCGTCCATCCGCCAGCACAGGTCGACGTCCTCGCCGAGGTGCAGCGCCTCGGCGAAGCCGCCGGCGGGCATCGCGGCGCGCCGCACGATCAGCGTCGTGGCCGGGACGTAGGACAACGGCCGTCCCGGCGCGACGAGCCCCCCGACCGCGCCCATGTCGAGGCTCGCGTGCCGGCGCTCGTAGCCGGCCAGCAGGCCGCTGGACGTCTCGTCCAGCGCCCGCACGCGCGGCGCGACCGCGCCGATGCGCGGGTCGCGGAAGTGGGCGGCGAGCACGCGCAGCCAGCGGTCGTCGGCGTCGACGACGACGTCCGAGTCCACGAACGCGACCAGCGGCGTCCGGGTCGCGCCGAGCCCCGTGTTGCGCGCGGCCGCCGGGCCGCGGCTGACCGCGTGGCGCACGATCGCCGCGCCGTGCGCCGCGGCGACGGCCGCGACGGCGCCGCCGCCGTCGGCGGAGCCGTCGTCGACGACGGTGACCGGGATCGCCGGGACGCTCGCGCGCAGCGCGGCCAGGCAGCGGGCCAGCCGGTCGGCGCGATCGCGCACGGGGATGACCACGGCGACGTCCGACGACGTCGCCGCGTCGGCGGGGTCGGGGCAGGCGTCGAGGATCCCCGCGTCGAGCAGCCGCCGGGCCAGGCCCCCGGCGCCGCCCACCGGCGCACCGGAGCGCCACGCGCGGGCCAGCTCGCCGCCGCGCGGGCTGAGCCGCACGAGGCGCAGTGGCACGCCGCCGACGAGCAGACGGCCGTCGTCGCGCACGAGCACCCCCGCGGCGACGCGAACGCGGAGGGCGGCTGGCGGGTCGGCGGCCATGCGGCCCCTCAGATCGAGAGGCCGCCGTCGACCGCGTAGTCGCTGCCGGTCACCGCCGCCGACTCGGGGCCGGCCAGGAAGGCGAGGACGGCGGCGACCTCGCGCGGGTCGATGAGCCGCTCCAGCGGCTGCTGGGCGGCGAAGTCCGTGGCGGACCGCAAGTCGTACAACCTGGCGCTCTCGGCCAGGATCGCGGTGTCCGTCGAGCCGGGGCTGACCGCGTTGGCGGTGACGCCGCTGCCGCGCAGCTCGGCGCCGAGGGCGCGAACGAGGCCGACCACGCCGGCCTTGGCCGCGCAGTAGGCGGCGAGCATGGGCAGGCCGCGCGAGGCGGCCGCCGAGGCCACGACGACGAAGCGCCCGCTGCGGGGAGGGGCGCGGCGCAGCAGCGCGGGGATGCCCGCGCGCGCGGCGGCCACCGCCGCGCGCAGGTCGACGTCGAGCACCGCGTCGAGCTCGTCGCGCGGCATCTCCCACAGCGGCACGCCGCCGGCGACCGCGCCGGCCGTGACGACGACGGCGTCGAGTCCACCATGTTCCGCCTCCGTCGCCGCGACGACCGCGCGCAGGGCGTCCTCGTCGGTGGCGTCGACCGCGACCCCGGTCACCAGCTCCGGCGTCGCGTGCGCGGCGCGCGCGCCGGCGACCGCGGCGTCGAGGTCGGCCGGCCCGGCCAGCGCGTAGGGCAGGCGTGGATCGTCGGCGGCCCGGTCGGCGACGACGACGGCGTCGCCGCGGGCCGCGAGCGCGACCGCCGTGGCGGCGCCGATGCCGCGGGCGCCCCCGATCACGAGGCTGACGCGGCGCGCGATCACGTGGGACCGGCGCCGCCCGCCCACGCGTCGAGGGTGTCCACCAGGTCGGCGACCGCGGCCTCGAGCATGTTGGTGCCCTTGCTGGCTTCGGCCTGTCGCGCGTCGCCGAGCACGCCGTTGACGCTGACGGCCGCGACGCCGCCGCGTTGCATCGGCGAGATCAGCTGCGCCAGCGAGGCCGTGGGCCCGACCGCCGTCGCCACGTGGTCGGCGTCGACGGTGGCGGGGTCGAGCGCGAGCATCAGCGAGGTCTCGGTGTCGCCCGCGTGCAGGTCGCCGTCGGGGTAGCACGGCCACCAGTCGCGGACGTCGCGCCCTTCGCGCCGCAGGCGCGTCACCGCGCGCCGCACCGGGGCCGCGTTGCCGCCGTGCGCGCAGAGCAGCAGGACGCGCGACCACGTCGCGGTGGCCGATCGCCCGAGCTCCACGAGCAGCTGCTCGGTCACCTCGGCGCCGATCGACAGCGTCCCGGGGAAGGACTGGTGCTCGCCGCTGGAGCCGTAGGCGATCGCCGGGGCGACGAGGACGTCGCTCCGGCGCTCGGCCGCCCGCACCGCGATCGCCCGCGCGATGTTGGTGTCGGTGCCGACGGGGAGGTGCGGGCCATGCTGCTCGGTCGCGCCGACGGGCACGACGAGCACCGCCAAGGATCGTGCGCCCGCCCGCGGCGAGGTCAGGTCGCCCAACGTCGTGTCCCCTCGCTCCTCCACGATCGGACGAATATAACACCGGGTGTCAAATATCGCGTGTCAGGCGACGCAGGGCGCTGCGGTCGTAGCCGGCCTCGAGCATGCGGTAGCTCCGGTCGAGCAGGATCAGCAGGTCCTTCTCCGGGTGCGCGACCCAGTGCGAGAACGCCGAGATGGAGGCGGCGAGCGCCGCGTAGGCCAGCGCGCCGACCTCGAGGTTGTCCACGTCGCGGCGCAGGCGGCGGGCGACGAACTCGGCGACGACGGCGCGCCACTCGGCGTAGCGCAGCACCGAGTGGGCCTGCAGGGCGGGCACCGTCGTGATCAGCGCCATCCGGCTGCGCAGGTCGGGCAGGGCGTCGGCGGGATAGGTGTTGGACACCACGACGGCCTCGCGCAGCGCGGTCATCAGCGGGGTGCGGGCTCCGGTCGCCGAGAGCTCCGAGCGCAGGCGGCCGAGCACCCAGTCGAAGTTGCCCCAGACCATGTCGTTCTTGGAGGCGTAGTACCGGAAGAGCGTGCGGCGGCCGACGCCGAGCTCCTTGGCGATGTCGTCCATCGTCGTCTCGTCGAAGCCGCGCTCCTCGAACAGGCGCAGCGCCACCTTGCCGACCTCCTCGGCGGTGGTCGACGGTGGACGTCCTCGGGTCTCTGGTTTGCCTTGTGGCACTGGATGCGATAATAGTTGGCGGGAAGCGTCGGACCCACTATTCCAAAGGAGAGAGATCGTGGCTGAGCCCAGCGCGGCGATCGCCCCTGTCCAGGACGACGAGCCCGTCGGCACGCACGACGAGGCGGAGGTGCCGTTCGTCGAGGAGGAGCTGCTCGTCGAGGACGTCTCGATCGACGGCATGTGCGGCGTCTACTGAGCCTTCGCTCATGCTTGACGTCTTTGATGAAAGCCGCGCGTGGGCGATGGACCCGCGCGTGGCCCTGCGGGCCGAGTCCTTCGGGGCATTGGCCTATCACTTCGGAACGCGGCGGCTGTCGTTCCTCAAGCACCCCATGTTGGTCGCGGTCGTCGAGCAGCTGGGGCAGCACCCGAGCGCGTCGGCCGCGTGCGACGCCGTCGGGGTGCCCGCGGCACGCCGGGCGCAGATCCACGCGGCGCTCGGCACGCTGGCCGACACCGGGATGATCGTTCACAGGGAAGGGGAGGCGGCATGAAGCTCGTCGATCGGTTCATGGAGGGGTTGGACGCTCCGATCTGCCTGACGTGGGAGCTCACGTACGCGTGCAACCTGGCGTGCACCCATTGCCTGTCCAGCTCGGGCCGGCGCGACCCGCGCGAGCTGACGACCGCCGAGGCCAAGGCGGTCATCGACGAGCTCGAGGCGATGCAGGTGTTCTACGTCAACATCGGCGGCGGCGAGCCGACGGTGCGCAAGGACTTCTGGGAGCTGGTCGAGTACGCGACCGCGCATCGCGTCGGCGTCAAGTTCTCCACCAACGGCAGCCGCATCACGCCTGAGCGCGCGGCGTGGCTGGCCGCGTCGGACTACGTCGACGTGCAGATCTCGCTCGACGGCGCGACGGCGGCCGTCAACGACGCGGTGCGCGGCATCGGCTCGTACGCGACCGCGATCAAGGCGATGGAGAACCTCCACGCCGCGGGGATGGCCGGCTTCAAGCTGTCGGTCGTCGTCACGCGCCAGAACGCCGGGCAGCTCGACGACTTCGAGGCCATCGCCCAGCGCTACGGCGCGCAGCTGCGGATCACGCGCCTGCGCCCGTCGGGCCGCGGGGCGGACGTCTGGGACGAGCTGCACCCGACGGCGCGTCAGCAGCGCGAGCTGTACGACTGGCTGGCGCGGCGGCCCGACGAGGTCCTGACCGGCGACTCGTTCTTCCACCTGGCGCCGTTCGGCGACGGGCTTCCGGGGTTGAACCTCTGCGGCGCCGGGCGCGTGGTCTGCCTGATCGACCCGATCGGCGACGTGTACGCCTGTCCGTTCGCGATCCACGACGAGTTCCTCGCGGGCAACGTCCGCGAGCCCGGCGGCTTCGCCGGCGTCTGGCGCGGGAGCGAGCTCTTCACCGAGCTGCGCCGCCCGCAGTCCGCCGGCGCGTGCGCGAGCTGCACGTTCTTCGACAAGTGTCGCGGCGGCTGCATGGCGGCCAAGTTCTTCACCGGGCTGCCCCTCGACGGGCCCGATCCCGAGTGCGTGCTGGGGCACGGCGAGGCGGCGCTCGCGGCGCGCGACGGCGCGGCCGCGCCGCCCAAGCCGACCCAGGACCACTCGCGTCGTACGCCGCGGCCGCGCCCGTGCGACGAGAGCCCGGTCGCGGGCCTGGCGAGGAGCTGAGCGATGGCGAGCACCAAGGAGTGGTTCGAGTCGGTCGCCGAAGCGCAGCGCCGCGCGAAGAAGCGGCTGCCGCGCTCCGTGTACGGCGCGTTGATCGCCGGGGCCGAGAGCGGGGCGACCGTGGACGACAACCTCGGCGCGTTCCGCGAGCTCGGCTTCATCCCGCGGATCGGCGTCGACCTCCCCGAGCGGCGCGCGCTGGGACGGACCGTCCTCGGCCAGGAGCTGGCGTTCCCGGTGCTGATCTCCCCGACCGGGGTCCAGGCCGTCCATCCCGAGGGCGAGGTCGCCGTGGCGCGCGCCGCCGCCGGGGCCGGCACGGCGCTGGGGCTGAGCTCCTTCGCCTCCAAGGCGATCGAGGACGTCGTGGCCGCCAACCCCAGGACGTTCTTCCAGGTCTACTGGATGGGCTCGCGGGAGCGCATCGCGCAGATCCTCGACCGCGCGCGCGGGGCGGGCGCGGTGGGCATCATCGTGACGCTCGACTGGTCGTTCGCGCACCGGCGCGACTGGGGCAGCCCGGCGATCCCGGAGAAGCTCGACCTCAAGGCGATGGCCAAGCTGGCGCCCGAGGTGATCGTCCGGCCGCGCTGGCTCGCGTCGTTCGCTCGCGCCGGAGGCCCGCCCGACCTCGGCGCGCCGAACATGGCGCCGCCGGGCGGCGCGGCGCCGACGTTCTTCGGCGCCTACGGCGAGTGGATGTTCACGCCCAAGCCGAGCTGGGACGACCTCGCGTGGCTGCGCGAGCAGTGGGACGGCACGTTGATGCTCAAGGGCGTCGGCCATCCCGACGACGCCCGGCGGGCCGTCGAGATCGGCGCCGACGCCATCTCGGTGTCCAACCACGGCGGCAACAACCTCGACACCACGCCGGCGTCGATCCGGCTGCTGCCCGCGGTGGTCGAGGCGGTCGACGGCCGGCTCGAGGTCCTGCTGGACGGCGGGGTCCGCCGAGGCAGCGACGTCGTCAAGGCCATTGCCTTGGGCGCCCGCGCCGTGATGGTCGGCCGCGCCGCGCTGTGGGGCCTGGCCGCCAACGGCGAGGCCGGCGTCGCCAACGTCCTCGAGATCCTCCGTGCCGGCATCGACGAGACGCTCGTCGGGCTCGGCCGCGAGCGGATCGACGACGTCGTGCCGGAGGACGTCCTCGTGCCCGACGGCTTCGCCCGTCGACCCGGGCGCTGAACGTCGGCGACGGAGCTCAGGCGGCGGGAGCCGGCGTCGTCCAGGCTTGCCTCGGCCCGGACCTCGTGGCCGTGGGCGCCGAGCGCGGACGTCTGACGTCGTACGACGGCGGTTCGGTGAGGTCATCTGCGCGTGGTGGTCACAGGGCTGGGCCTGCCGTTCGTCGCCCGCTGTCTGGCTGACACCGATGACTCGCCGACCGACCATCCTCGTCGACGCGCTGGAGCGAGCGGCCCGCGAAGAACAACATGATGGTGTAGCCCTGGAGCGTGGTCGGCTTCGGCGCCGCGTCCTCGTCAGCCCGGTCGACTCGCCCGCGCGGCGCTTCTCGCCAAGCTTGCGCTTGACCTGACCTCGGGCGACGGAGAAGCGGTCGTGGTGGACGGGGCCGGCGCGTGTCTCGGCATTGACCTAGCTTGGTCGACCTCCAGCGGCTCGGCGACCTGCTGCCTGGTCATCAGCTTCGTCGTCGACGACTCGGACTCGTATCGGTCGGGCGGAGCGGACATGGCGTCCCTCGGTCGACGAGAGGGCGCGGCTCGATCGTGGTCTCGACATGACGCGATCTCCTCGCTCGTGAGACCCCGCACCCCCCCCAGCGCCGCGCCGAGCCTCGACCTGCCCGTCAGGCCGCGACCGTCAGCGCGAGTCGGGTGCCCGATGGGTCGACCACCACCACGTCGGCGCCCTCGACGGTCGGCAGGTGGCCGTGGGCGTCGAGGCGCTGGAGGACGCGGGTGCGCTCGGCGTCGTCGGGCAGGGTGATCGTGACCTGGCGTAGGGCGGCGGCGTCGGCGGGGGGTGGCGAGGCGCCTGGGCTCTCCCAGGTGTTGGCGCCGATGTGATGGTGGTAGCCGCCGGCGCCGAGGAAGGCGGCCTGGGCACCGAGGGCGGCCATCAGGCCGAAGCCGAGGGCCTCCTGGTAGAAGGCGACGGTGGTGCCGACGTCGGCGACCTTGAGGTGGACGTGGCCCATCGTCGTCCCCGTGGGCAGGCCGTCGAAGGGCGTGGCGTTGGGGTCGGCGAGTTCGCCGATCAGGTCGTCGACGTCGAGCGGCAGCGTCGTCATCCGGGCGGCGACCTGGCCCTCCCAGGTCGCGCGCGGTCGGTCCCAGTAGATCTCGATGCCGTGGGCGTCGGGGTCGCTGAGGTAGAGCGCCTCGCTGACGAAGTGGTCGGAGAGCCCGACGAGCGGCACTCGGTCGCGGGCGGCGTGGGCCAGCCAGGTGGCGAGGTCCCGGCGCTCGGGGACCAACAGCGCGAAGTGGTAGAGGCCGGTGTGGCCGGGCGCGGGCCGCGCCGCCGGATGCTCGACGAGCCTCAGCAGCTCCCGGTCGCCGACGCCGAGCGTGGCGCGTCCGGCGCCCCGCTCCAGTGCCGTCAGGCCGATCGCGTCGCGGTAGTAGGCCAGCGAGCGGTCGAGGTCGGCCACCGTGAGGTGCACGGGGCCCATGGTCGTGGCCGGCGAGATCGCCGAGGGGACCGCGGTGCCCGCGGCCTCGAGCTCCTCGGGGTCGGCCGGACCGGTGCTGGGCGCGTTGGGCTCGGTCATCGTGAGGGCCCGATCGTCGCACGCCGGCGTGCCGGCGTCCACGCCGTTCGGGCATCGGTCGCGTCTGCGTGTGCCGGCGATGGGGAACCATGGTCGCGAGGACGCCGGGAGCGAGCTGACGAGGAGGTCGTCATGGGTGGATCGGACCGGTCGGTCGCCGTGTTGGGCACGGGCTTGATGGGAACGGCGATGGCCCATCGGATGCTGGATCAGGGTCTGGCGGTCGTCGTCTGGGACCGCGCGATCGATCATGCGCGGCCGTTGGCCGGGCGCGGTGCGGAGGTCGTCGCGACGGCGGCCGAGGCGGTGCGCGGCGCGCGGGCGGTGATCACGATGTTACCGCTCGTAGCGTCCGGTCACTGACATCCGTTGTTCGATCCGATTTCCTGAGCTACGTAGGATCGTGCGGTCGAACAGGAAGAAGGCTCGCCGTGCGTCCGCTTCGCGTCCTGGTCATCGCGGTCTGCGGTGCTCTGTCGGTCCCGGCTCTGGCCCGCGCTCAGAGCACGCCCGAGCGTCTGGTGACGTTCGTCGCGCGCCAATGCCCGGCCTACACCGACATCGCGGCCAACCGCGCGCGCAACGACATCCAGGAGAGCCTGGAGGATCTCGGCGTCGACAGCGCCTACACGGGCGGCGTGGCCGTCTCGCCGGAGATCGAGAACCAGCAGAACCCCAACTGCCGGCCGCTGCCGGGCTGGTCGTTCAAGCTCGGCAACGGCTACCTGACGCGCGCCGACGTCGGGCCGTGGGGCTCGCTGTCGAAGGTCACCGGGCCGTTCGACACCCCCACGATCGTGACCAAGGACTCCGTGCCGCTGCTCGACCGCAACGGCGACCCGACCGGCACGACGATCGCCGGCGCGGTGACCGTCGCGCTCACCGCCCAGCAGGCGGTGCTCGCGGCGACGCCGAACACGCTGTGGGCGGAGGGCGGCCTGCCGGGGGATCCCGTGCTCGACCTCCAGTACCCCGGGGCCTTCGGGTTCGGCGCGCTGCGCTGCGCGCTGGACTCGCTCAACGGCGACAACGTCGAGTACGTCTCGTACCCGGCCGGCGCTCGTCACGTGTTCTGCTACGCCTACTACGTCACGCCGCCGCCGACGAGCGGGACGATCGTCGTCCGGAAGGACCTCGACGTCCCCGCGGGCAGCGCGCCGCAGACCTTCACCTACCGGGGGAACATCTCCTACACGTCCGACCACACGTTCTCGCTGACCGCGGGACCGGGCCAGGCGGGGTCGGAGACGTTCTACCGCGCCGGCGGCCAGACGTGGTCGTTCACCGAGGACGACCTGCCCGGCTACGCGCGCACGAACCTGACCTGCGCCTCGGCGACCGGCGCGAGCGCGACGACGACCGACGTGGCGACCGGCGCGGCGTCGGTCGCCCTGGCCGCCGGGGACACCGTGACCTGCACCTACACCAACGCGATCGCGCCCCCGCCGCCGGCCGCGCTGGTGATCGCCAAGCGGACGTTCGGCGCGACCGGGACGTTCGGCTTCGGCGTCAGCGGCCCCGAGGCCCGCTCGCTGTCGCTGACGACGACCGACGACCAGGGCGTGGCCGCCGTGGCCGATCCGCTCACGCTGCAGCCCGGCCACTACACGGTGGCCGAGGACCTGCCGGCCGAGACCGCGGCCGGGCGCTGGTCCCTGGACGCCGTCGAATGCGACGGGATCCAGCCGCGCCTGCGCGAGGAGGCCGCGGCCGTCGACATCGCGCCGGGCGCGGGCGCGGCGTGCGTGTTCACCAACCGCTTCACGCCGGCGGGCTCGATCGTCGTCCGCAAACGCACCGACGGCGGGACGGGCCGCGCCGGGTTCGTGATCGCGCCGCTCTCGCGCGTCGCGGCGGCGAGCTACGCGCTCACGGCGACGACGACCCAGCCCGGCGTCCCGGTCCGGGCGACCGGCGACGACACCTCGGCCCTGCCGCTGGGCACCTACGACATCGTCGAGACCGGCCCGACGACGGTCGGCGGCGCGTGGACGCTGGAGTCCGTGGTCTGCGACGGCCGTCCGGTGGGGGCGGCGCAGGGCCGCGCGCGGGTGACGCTGACCAGCGACCACCCGGCCGTCGACTGCACGTTCATCAACCGCTTCGCGCGCGGGCCCGAGCCGGCGAACCCGCAGCCCGAGACGCCGACCCCGGGAGGCGGCGTCCAGGGCCAGGCGGCCGCGAGCCGCCCGCGGGCCGACCTGCACATCACCAAGTCGGTCTCGCCCCGCGTCGCGCGGCCGGGGCAGCGGATCGTGTACCGGATCGTCGTGACCAACCGCGGGCCCGACACGGCCTATGACGTCGTCGGCACCGAGATCGGGCTGACGGTCCGCAAGCCGGTGCGCATCCACGTCACGCGCGGCAGCTGCCGGGCGGTCCGGCCCGTCCGCTGCCATCTGAGCTCGCTGGCGGCCGGCCGGCGCGTGGTCCTGACCGCGGTGACGACCGCGCCGCGCAAGCTCGGCCCGAGCCCCAACCGCGTGGCGGTGGTGACGTCGACGTCGGAGACGCGGCTGAGCGACAACGAGGCGAAGGCGACCGTCGTGGTGCGGCGCGCCCCGCGTCCGCCGGCGGTGACGGGATGAGCGGCCGGCCGCCCACGCCGGGCGGTGGAGGACACTCTCGTCTCCGGAAGGCCGTCACCTCGCGCGCGCCCTCCGGTCATACGCAGCATGAGCGCATCGCACAACCCCTTCCGACGCAGGGCGGCCGCGGCGGTGGTCGCGGCCGTCCTCGGCGTCCCGGCCGTCGCCGCGGCGGCCCCGACGCCGTCCTCCTACGACGCGGGCATCCCGCCCGGGATGGTCGAGCACGGCGTGGTCTCCAGCGTGCTGACCGGCGCGCCGTCGGCATGGAACCACCGCATCGAGTACTGGGTCAGCGCCGACCGCTGGCGCGAGCAGACCACCGACGCCCGGACCGGCGAGCTGCTGGGCGGCCGGCTGCACGACGCCGGCGGGACGACCTGGCTGCAGTACAAGCCGGTCAACGGCGACCCGCGCGTCCTGCACTTCAGCGGCAACGACTCGGTCCCGGGCCCCGGCCTCCCGGCGCCCTACAACCGCGTGCTGGCCGAGACGGGGGTCATGGGCGGCACGGCCAAGTACCCCATCATGGTCACGCTGCAGCCGATCGGGCCGCAGACGATCGCGGGCTTCGCGGGCACGCGCTACGAGCAGCTCTCCAACGGGCAGCCGGGGCAGGTGGCGGTCGGCCACGGGCCGATCCCGGACTCGCACACGATCGTCGTGCTGCAGGACGGCACCTACCAGCCGCTGATGACCGACGCCAGCGCGCCCAACGGCCGCTACGGCCGGATCGACCAGCGCGAGACGCTCGTCTCGCGCGAGACCACGCCGACCGCGCAGGCGAGCGTGCGCCTGACCAAGGAGTCGTTCGCCCGGACGGTCAAGAGCTGGAAGGCCAAGGTGGCGAAGGCCAAGGCCAACAAGAAGAAGCACAAGAAGTAGGACTTCGTTGTCGACCACGTCCATCGCGATCCGCGAGCCCGGCCTTCGTCGCCGGGCTCGCGTCGTGCTCGGGATCGCGCTGACGTGCGGGGCCCTGGCCGTCGCCGCGACGACGGCCGGGGTGGCCCAGGCCGCCCGGGCGGTCACCGCGACGGTCTGCGTCCAGCAGGCGACCCTCTACGAGACGCCGGGTGGCGCGATGGTCGGCATCCTGCACCGCGGCGACCGGATCCGCGTCGTCGGCAAGGGCCCGCACGGCACCTGGTGGCGCGTCGTGGCGAGCTTCGGCACCCGCGGCTGGCTGCGCGGAACCTCGGTCTGCGGGCGTCACCGATGAGCGCCCATCCGACGATGCGTCCGCTGGACCGGATGAGCGACACCGAGCTGGTCGCCGCGCTGCGCGCCGGCGACCCGGACGCGTTCGCCGCGCTCTGCGCGCGCCACGAGCCGCCGCTGCGCCGCTACGCCCGCCACATCCTGCGCGCCCGGCCGGCGATCGTCGACGACGTCGTCCAGGAGTCGCTGCTGCGCGCCCACCACGCGCTGCGTCGCGACGACCGCCACATCGAGGTCCGGCCCTACCTCTACCGCCTCGTCCGCAACTGCTGCCTGGACGAGCTGGCGCGGGTGCGGACCGACTCGGTCCCGCTGCACCTCCTGCAGCCCGGTGAGGAGCCCGCGACCGGCGGCGCCGACGACACCGCGCACGACCGGCTCGAGCGCCGCGACCGGCTCGGCGCGACGCTCGCCGACCTCGCCGCGCTGCCCGAGTCCCAACGCCACGCGCTCGTGCGCCGCGAGATCGACGGCCTCACCCACGAGCAGGTCGCCGCCGAGCTGGGGATCACCGCGGGCGCGAGCAAGAGCCTCGTCTACCGCGCGCGGGAGGCGCTGACGCGCGCGGAGGCGGCCCGCGACGCCCGCTGCGAGGACGTCCGCTTCGCGCTCCTGCGCGCCCATGACGACAAGCGCCGCGCGCCGATGGGCGCGCTGCGCCACGCCGCGACCTGCGCGGACTGCCGCGCGTTCCGGACCGGGCTGAAGAGCGGGCGCCGCGCGCTCGGCGTGCTCGTCCCGCTGCCCCTGCTGCTCGGCGGCGGCGTGCTCGGCGGGGCGGTGCTCGGCGCGTCCAAGCCGGTCGCGGTCAAGACCGCGGCGCTCGGCACGGCCGCCGTGCTGGCGGCGGGCGGGGCCTACGCGCTGGACGCCCACGTCTTCCGGACCGGCGACCCGGCGCCGATCGCGCTCACCGGCGTCGCGCTGCCCGGCGGCCACCTGGCCAAGGGCGCGCCGCTGCCGCCGCGCACCGCGCTGGTCACCCGACGCGTGCGGCTGCCCGCCGCTTCGGCGACGCTGAGCTGCCCGGCCGGGATGCGGGTTGCGGGGCTCGTTCCCGTGCCGGGCGGCACCGGCTCGCACGGGTTCGACGCGACGACGGTCGTCGGCGCGAGCACGACGGCCCGGATCGTCTTCGCCGCGGGCGGGCGCGCCCGGACGGCGGAGGTCGCGATCTTCTGCCGCGTGCCCGACGCGCGCGGGTCGGTCCGCGCGGCGGCGGGCGGGGTGGGCCGGACGCGCGGGCGGCTGGTCGTCCACGCCTGTCGGCGCCGCGCGACGCTGAGCGCGACCCGCGGCGGCCGCGCCGCCGGGACCGTGACCGCGGGCGAGCCGCTGGCCGTGCTGGCCGGGACGCGCGGCTGGCTGCGCGTCCGGACCGACGCGGGCGCCCGCGGCTGGATCCGCGCCGGCGTGGCCTGCTAGGCCCACGTCGGCGCGGCGCCGCCCTCAGGCGGTCGCGCCGGCCGTCGCGGTGCGGTCGACGGGCGCGTAGGTGGTGGCGTCGGTCGTGAACTCCGCGGTGCCGTAGGTCTTCAGACGGCGCTTGAGGACGCGGATCGCGTAGGCGTCGACCGGGCCGCGTAGCAGGGGGAGGCGGGCGGCGGCCTGGACGGCGACGAACCGCCCGAGGACGAACGGCGCGGTCACCGCGACGCGCGCGGCGTCGGCCTTGGTGAAGCGCACGCCCATCTGCGCGGCGCGCCCGCCGCGGCCGAACGTGCGCAGGAAGAAGGCCTTGCTGTAGCTGCGCTCGACGGCGTCGAACGCGCGGTCGCGCGGCGTCCGCCCGACCGGCAGGTAGGCCTCCATCGTCGCGCGGACCAGCGCGCCGCAGGTGTCGTCGTCGAAGCCCTCGCGCAGCACGGCCGCACGCGCGTGCAGCGCGCGCAGGACCCCGTCGACGGTCGTCGGCAGCAGCTCCTCGGGCAGGCCGAGCAGGAAGCAGCGGTAGCGGCCGAACTCGACCAGCGCCCGCTCGCCGGAGGTGAACTCCGTGCGGCCCTCGCGGCGGGCCTTCGCCGCGACGAGGTAGACGTTGATCAGGCCGGCGGGCATCTGGTCGAGCTGCGGGATCGGGATGCCGTAGACGTCGAGGTCCCATCGATCAGAGCGCTTGAGCGCGTTGTAGCGGACCATCGAGTGCATCAGCCGGACCATCGCCGCGGCCTCGAAGCCGGGTCCGAAGCGGTTCAGCGCGCCGGGCAGCGTCGTCACCGCGAAGAAGCTCGAGGTCTCGTTGACGCGGCGCGCCGCCTTGCGGCCGCCGAGCGCGCCGGTGAGCGCCATCGGCAGCGCGGCGTAGGTGTTCATGAACGTCGCGACGAACGCGCCGCGCGTGACGAACGGCGACAGGAACGCGCCGGGGATGCGGGCGTGGCGCGCGCCCTCCTCGACGAGCCCCATGTCGAGCCAGCTCGGCGTCGCCTCCATCGCGGCGACGAACGCGCGCAGCTCCGGCGGGGCGTCGGGGACGGCGTCCAGCCCCTCGCGGCAGGCGCGCAGGAGCATGTCGATCAGGCTCTTGAACGAGCGCGTGGCCATCAGCGAGGCGTAGGGGTCGGCGACGACGTCGCCGAGCATCGTGGCCGTGCTCATCAGCTCGACGAGGCGCTCGTCGGCGAGGATCGCGGCACGGTCGTCGACCCACGCGGGCAGCGCGGTCTCGTCCGTCGCCCCGGTGGCCAGGCGGTAGGGCCGGGCGGTGAAGTCGACGTCGCCGTAGAGCCCCGGCTGCAGGGTGCGCTGGCGGTGGACGCGCTCGGCGAGCGCGGGGAAGTGGGTGCTCTGGGGCATCGCGATCTCCGGCCCGGGCGGTAGGCCGCGGCTCTAAGTTACGTGGTGTAACTTGAGTCGTCAAGCATGGCCACGGCCCCTCGACCCCGCCGCCGGATGCCCGCCGAGGATCGGCGCGAGCAGATCCTCGACGTCGCCCACGCGATCGTCGACGCCGACGGGTTCCACGCCGCGACGCTCAACCGGATCGCCGCCGAGGCGGGCGTCACCCGGACGATCCTCTACCACCGGTTCGGCGACCTCTCCGGGCTGTTCGTCGCGCTGATCGACCGCGAGGCGGCGCGCGCGGGCGCGCAGTTCGCCGCGGCGGTCGCGCCGAGCAACGACGGCGAAGGGGAGGGCGAGGACGACGAGCGCGCGAGCGAGAGCCTCGGCGTCTTCGGCCGCGCCTTCGCCGGGATCCTGCGCGCGATCGACGCCCATCCCGCGACCTGGCGCCTGTTCCTGATCCCGCCCGAGGGCGCGCCGCCGGAGCTGCACGAGCGCCTGGCCGAGAGCCAGGACCGGGTGCGCGCCTACCTCGCCGCCGGCCTCGTCGAGGTCAACCCCGACCTCGCCGACCCCGAGTACACCGCGCACGTCATCCACGGCGCGGGGCGCGAGCTGCTGTGCCTGCGCCTCACCGATCCGGAGCACGCGACCCACGAGCGGCTCCTGGCCCACGTCGCCCGCCTCACGCCGGCGCTGCTGCGCCGGACGGGCTGAGGCCTGAGCCGGCGCGCGCGCCGTCCACGCGCGGAGGCGAGGGGCTCGGCTGCGGCGCCTGCGGGAGGCGGGGCGCAGCGCGTCCGAGATCGAGGCCGAGATGGAGAACGCGCCCGCGCACGAGACCGCGTGGCTGCTCGGCGCCGACGGCGAGGCGCGCGTCGGCGAGGTGCTGCGGGCGTGGGCCGCGACCGAGGGCTTCGCCCTCCTGATCGACGCGACGCCGCGGGGGCGGATCGCGAACGTCGACTTCATCGCGGTGGGGCGCGCCGGCGTCGTGGTCATCGACGTCAAGGCGTGGACCGGCCGCCTGCGGTTCCAGGACGACGTGCTGTGGATCGGCCGGCACGGCAAGAGCAAGGACGTCGAGGGCGTCGAGCGCCAGGTCGAGCAGGTCACCGCCGCGCTGGCCGCCGCCGGCCTGGTGCTGCCCGTCCGGGGGATGTTGTGCATGGCCAACGCCAACGAGGGCCTGCCCGAGCGTGGCCTGGTGCCGCTCGGGTCGGTGGCGGTCGGCGCGCCGGACGAGGTGGCCCGGGCGATCGGCGGCGCCGGGCCGCTGACGGCCGTCGACGTCGATCGCGCGGTCACGGCGCTGTGCGCGGCGTTCACGATGCACGGGCTCATCCCGCGGGCGCCCGCCGCGCCGCCGTCCGCGCCGTCCGGGCCGGGGCGTCGCGCGGCACGACGCCGGCGCGGCGCGATCCCGCGCGCGATCCTGGCGCTGTTGTCCCTGGCGCTCGCGCTGCACCTCGCGGGGGTCCGCATCGGTGGCACGCCCTCGACGCCGTCGTCGACCCCGCGGGCCGCCGACCTGCGACGGGCGCTGCCCGACCTGCGCGCCATGGCGGCGCGGGCCGCGGGTGGGCGGGTGCGTGGCCCGGCCGTCTCCTCGACCGCGGGGCATCTGCGGCTGACGTTCCGGCGTGGCCGCTGCCGGGTCGTCGTCCGCGTCCCGCGTCACGCCGCGGACGTCGTCGCCGGGGCCAGGGTCGCGAAGGGCGCGCGCTGCGGCTGAGGCCGCCGTGCGCGCCGCGGCTCAGCGAACGCGGCGCGCCAGCCGCCAGGCGCTGGGCAGCAGGCCGGCGGCGACGACGGCCTTGACGATCCCGCCCACGACGAACACCGTGAAGCCGTAGTGCACCGCGGTGCCCCAGCCGAGGTCGGCGGAGACCTTCAGCCACGGGACGCCGATGCCGAAGACCGCGAGCTGACCGCCGGCGAAGGTCAGCGCGGCGAGGAGCGGGCGGCGGTCGGCGCCGCGCTGGGCGGCCCAGCCGACGAGGCCGGCCGCGAGGACGAAGCCGAAGAGGTAGCCGCCCGAGGAGCCCCAGACGACGTGGGCGCCCGAGTCGCCCCCGGCGTAGACCGGCAGGAAGAGCCCGACGAGCAGGTAGAGCAGCTGCGACGCGGCGCCGCGGCGGGCGCCGAGCGCCGCGCCGGCGAGCACGACCGCGAGCGTCTGGCCGGTGACGGGCACGGGCGACGGCGGGATCGGGATCGAGACCTGCGCGAGCGCGGCGGTCAGGCCGGCGCCGCCGGCGACGAGCGCGGCGTCGCGGACGCGGGTCCCGCCGAAGGCGTCGGCGAGCACGCCGCCCGCGGTGGCGGCGGCGGTCGGGCGGGGCAGAGCGGCAGCGTGCGACATCGGGCTCCTCGAGTCCATGTGGTTGACGACCGGCGGCGTCAGTATAGCTACCAACCGATTGTTTGAATACGACGCACCGGCAAATTGCCCTTGCATCCCGAACCAACCAACTGGTAGGTATGTGCCATGTGGCTCGGGTCAGACGGGCTGCCGGATGAGCCGGCGGGGGATGAGGTCGTCGTGCGCGCGCACGTCCAGACCGAGACGGTCGCGCTGCCCGGCGCGGTCGCGGCGGCGGTGCGCGGCGTGCCATCGGCCCGCGACGCGGCGCCCACGCCCACGCCCTGGCGCGTCCCCGCGGTCGACCTCGGCGCCCGCGCGGTCGCCTAGCGGCCGGCGGCGGCGCCGGCGCGTCGCCACCCCGGCAGCGCCTCGTCCCGCACGGCCCGGCCGAGCGTCGCGAGGTGCTCCAGGTAGCAGCAGGTCTCCAGGAAGTGCCACACCGCCGAGGCCGGCACGTCGGCGGCGAAGACGCGGCGCGCGACGTCCATCGTGCTGCGCGGCTCGTCGTCCAGCGTGGCCTCCACCAGCGCCATTCGCGCGGCGAGGCCCTCGCGGTAGCGCCCGATGAGCGCCGGGACGTCGGTGATCGGACGCCCGTGGCCGGGCAGGGCGACGGCGGCGTCCAGCGCGGCGACGCGCTCGACCGAGGCCCGGAACGCGCCCAGGACGTCCTCGCCCTCGACGACGTCGCAGAAGCTCACGAAGTCCCGCATCAGCAGGTCGGCGCTGAACACCATGCGCCGCGCGGGTTCCCACAGGGCGACCTGCGACGGGCAGTGGCCCGTGGTCTCGACGACGACCAGCTCGCCGATCCCGGTCGGCACCCGCGTGCCGGCCGCCAGCGCCCGGTGCGGGCGCGGCTGGGGGACCGCGCCCTCGTGCTCCTCCCGCGTCGACGCGCACGCCTCCAGCACCGTGCCGCCGGCGCCCTCGCGCCGCGCGTGCGCCAGCCGCCGCGCGTGGACCTCGTCCGGGCGCTCCAGGACCTCGAAGAAGACGTCGTGGCGCGGGTGCCCCCAGATCGTGCAGCCCGACGCCGCGTGCACGGTCCCGGCCAACCCCATGTGGTCGGTGTGGTAGTGCGTGATCAACAGGTCGTGGACGTCGGACAGCCGCCACTCGACCGCTTCCAGCGCGCGCTCCAGCGCGTCCAGCGCGGTGGGGTGTCCGCCCGAGCCGGTGTCGATCAGCGCGATGCCCTCGGCGTCCTCGATCACATAGGCATTGGCATGGCTGATGTGGTGCCATGGGCTCGGCAGCCGCAGGGCCCACACGCCGTCGGCGATCGGGTGCGTCGTCGTCGCCGCGACGTCGACCGCCCAGTTGGCCGGGGGCACGCCGGTCATGCGCCGGCCCGGTCGAAGCGCAGATGCCGGGAGCGGAACCGCCACCCGTCGGGGGTCTCGACCACGCGGTCCTCGTAGACGCCGGTGCACTCGACCCGCGCGCCGTCGGCGCCCGTGAGGATCAGCGTCATGTACGCCTCGACGCGCGGGGCCGCGCCGTCGTCCTCGAGCGACACCACCACGTTGGTCACCAGATGCCGCGGCTGCTCGCCGCGCTCCGCCCGCGCGCCCCGCGCCGCGCCCAGGAACGCCTCCAGCTCCGCCTGCCCGCGCACCGCGGCCTCCTCGCCGGCGACCACCGTCGTCAGCGTCCCCTCCTCGACGAAGCACGCCACCGCGCCCGCGACGTCGCCCGCGTCATACGTCCACGCGTAGCGATGCAGCAGCTCGGCGATCGCGGCGCTCGCCATCGCTCACACCGCCGCCGGGAGCCGGTCGAGGATCTCGGTCATGTACCGCGCGGCGCGCCGCAGCGCGTCCACGTCGTCCTCGCCCTGGTCGCCGAACAGCTCCAGGTCGAACGGCCCGTCGTAGCCGGCCTCCAGCAGCCGGCCGACGATCCGCTCCAGCGGGATGATCCCGTCGCCCGGCACCGCGCGGTCCAGCGTGCGCGTGCCCGGGACGTAGTCGCTGAGCTGGACGAGGCCGATCGACGGCAGCGCCTCGCGGATCAGGTCCTCCAGCGACGAGTCGGTCCAGCCCGCGTGCACGTCGAGGCACACGCCCGTGCCGGTGGCGCGCGCGGCGGCGACCGTGTCGCGGACGGTGTGCAGCAGGTCGATGTCGGCGAACTGCGGGTTGGTCGTCTCCAGCAGCAGCCGCACGCCGAGCGCCTCGGCGTGCTCGACCACCGGCGCGATCGCGCGGCACAGCCGCCGCGCCGCCTCGTCGAAGTCCAGCGCGCCGCCGGGCCCGGTGGTCGCGTAGACGATCCCGACGCCGAGCGTCGCGGCCGCGTCGAGCGTGCGCCGCACACGCGCCTGCTGGGTCGGCCAGCGGTCGGGGTCCTCCAGCGTGAACATCGCCCGGTGCAGGACGTAGACGACCTCCGCGTCGGACGCCGCCAGCAGCTCGACGCCGCGCTCCCACCCGAGCGCGTGGATCGCGTCGCTCGACACGCCCACGCGGCGCAGCCCGGCCGCGAGCAGGCGGTCCAGCCCCTCGTCCAGCGGGAGGTCGCGCGGCAACGACACCATGTTGGTGACGAGGCGCGGATGGGGACGCAGCTCATCGAGGGACATGCGCCCACCGTATGGCGGCGGCCGCACCGGCGTCAAGCAAACGATTGGTCGGTATCGTCCGCGCCATGGAGACGCTGCGCGAGATCGAGGCGCTGAGGCGCCTCAAGGCGAGCTACTTCCGGCTCGTCGACACCAAGCGCTGGGAGGCGTGGGGCGAGCTGTTCACCGAGGACGCGGTCCTCGACCACCGCGCCAACCGGCCCGAGCCGCTGGTCGGGCGCGCCGAGATCGTGGCCCAGGTGAGCGCCGGCCTGGAGGGCGTGACCACCGTGCACCACGGCCACATGCCCGAGATCGACGTGCTCGACGCGACGCACGCCGAGGGCATCTGGGCGATGGAGGACCTGCTGGTCTACGACGCCGGCCACCCGTCCGGCCTGGCCCGCTGCCACGGCTACGGCCACTATCACGAGCGCTACGTCAAGGGCGCGGACGGGCGCTGGCGGATCGCGCACCTGGTGCTGACGCGGCTCCATCTGGAGCGAGATTTTTCAACCAACCGGTCGGCAGAAAAGGTAACGTCGCGGAGCATGAGCACCGACAGCAGCACGCAGGCGCGCACGGTCGCGGTCATCACCGGCGCGGCGGGCGGCCTCGGGCGCGCCTGCGCGCGCCGGCTGGGGCGCCGGCACGCGCTGGTCCTGACCGACGTCTCGCCCGAGCGCCTGGACGCCGAGGTGGCCGAGCTGGCCGCCGACGGCATCGCCGCCACGAGCGTCCCGGGCGACGTCCGCGACCCTGCCGTCGCGGGCCGGCTGGCCGACGCGATCGGCGAGGGCGACCGCCTCGCCGCGATCGTCTGCGCCGCCGGGCTGAGCCCGCACATGGCCGACTCGGAGGACATCTTCACCGTCAACCTGATCGGGACCACGCAGGTGCTCGACGCGCTGGACCGCCACGTGGGCGAGGGCACGGTCGCCGTCTGCATCGCCTCGATCTCCGGCCACCGCGGCGGCGTGCGCGAGCACGACGAGACGATGGTCGACCCGCTGGCCGACGGCGTCTACGACGCGGTCGCCGCCGCCGAGGGCGACGCCTGGAAGCCCGGGCTGGCCTACGCGGTCTCCAAGCGCGGCGTGATCGCGCTGGTCGAGCGCCTGGCGCGTCCGTGGGGCGAGCGCGGCGCGCGCATCGTCTCGATCTCGCCCGGCCTGATCCTCACGCCGATGGGCCACCTGGAGGCCGGGGCCGGCGACGGCAACGGGCGCCAGCTCGCGGGCCTGTCGGCGCTGGACCGCGGCGCCGAGCCCGACGAGGTCGCCGCCGTCGCCGAGTTCCTGGCCAGCGACGCCGCCTCCTACGTCACCGGCGCCGACATCCGCGTCGACGGCGGCACGGTCGCCGAGCTGGAGCACCACGCGTCGGCCGAGGTCACCGCCGGCTGGCACCGGCCGAGCTACTAGGGCGGTCGCCGCGATGGCCATCGACGTCACCACCATCGGCGACCTCGCCGACCGCGGCGCGGAGCGCTCGCCGGACCGCGACGCGATCGTCTTCCCCGACGTCGCGCTCACGTCCGCGCAGCTGCGCGAGCGCAGCGAGGCCTACGCCCGCTCGCTGGCCGGCCTCGGCGTCGGCGCCGGCGACAAGGTCGGCATCCTGATGGCCAACCGCGCCGAGTTCGTGCTGGCGGTCTTCGGCGCCGCCAAGCTCGGCGCGGTCGTCGTGCCGATCAACGGGCGCTTCAAGGCCCATGAGCTGAGCCACGTCGTCGGCCACGGCGACGTGCGCGTGCTGCTCACCGCGGCCGGCGACGGGCGCGGCGCCACCGACTACGTCGCCCTCATCGCCCAGATGCTCCCCGAGCTGGCCGGGCAGGACCCACGCGCGCTCGCGCTCGACGGCCTCCCGGAGCTGCGCTGCATCGTCGACGTGGACGCCGACCGGGTGCCCGCGCATCCCGGCTTCCTCGCGCGCGCCGACTTCGAGGCGGCCGCCGCGGCGGTGCCCGCCGAGGAGGTCCGCCGCCGGCAGGAGCGCGTCCGCGTCCGCGACGTCGCGATCCTCATGTACACCTCGGGCACCAGCGCGCGCCCGAAGGGCTGCCTGCTCACGCACGAGGCGCTCGTCCGCCACGGCGCCAACGTCGCGCGGACGCGCTTCGAGCTGACCGAGGCCGACAGCTTCTGGGACCCGCTGCCGCTGTTCCACATCGGCGGCATCGTCCCGATGCTCGGCTGCCTGGCGACCGGCGCGACGTACTGCCACGCCGGCCACTTCGACCCCGAGGTCGCGCTGCGCACGCTCCAGGAGCGGCGCTGCCGCGTCATCTACCCGGCGTTCGAGACGATCTGGCTGGCGGTGCTCGACCACCCGCGCTTCGCCACCACCGACCTCGGCGCGATCGAGCTCATCCAGAGCATCGCGGTGCCCGAGCGCCTCGCGCAGCTGGAGGAGCGGATGCCGTGGGCCGCGCAGGTGTCCTCCTACGGCGCGACCGAGTGCTCGAGCAACCTCACGCTGAGCCGCGCCGACGACCCGTACGAGGCGCGCATCGGCACGCTCGGCCATCCGCTGCCGGGCCTGGAGATCAAGATCGTCGATCCCGCGACCGGCGCGGTGCGACCCGCCGGCGAGGTGGGGGAGCTGTGCTTCCGCGGCTATTCGCTCTTCGAGGGCTACCACAAGGACCCGGAGCTGACCGCGGCGAGCTTCGACGCCGACGGCTTCTTCCACTCCCAGGACCTCGCGCTGCTGGACGCCGACGGGCGGCTGGTCTACGCCGGCCGCCTCAAGGACATGCTCAAGGTCGGCGGCGAGAACGTCTCGGCGCTGGAGCTGGAGGGCTACCTGCTCGGCCACCCGGCGGTGAACATCGCCCAGGTCGTCGCGGCGCCCGACGCGCGCTACGACGAGGTCCCCGCGGCGTTCGTGCAGCTCAAGCCGGGGGCGACGCTGACCGAGGCCGAGCTGATCGGCTTCTGCGTCGGCCAGATCGCCACCTACAAGGTCCCGCGCTACGTCCGCGTCGTCGACGACTGGCCGATGTCCGGGACCAAGATCCAGAAGTTCGTGCTGCGCGAGCGGATCGCCGAGGAGCTGCGCGCCGCCGGGATCGCGCAGGCGCCCCGCGTCGAGGCCCTCACCGACGCGGCCGCGCGCTAGCATGTGATATCAACCAACCAGACGTTTGGTTTTAACCGAAGAACGGGACGGACGAGGGATGGACTTCGAGCTCAGCGAAGAGATGCGCGTCTTCCGGCGCCAGGTGCGCAAGTGGGTCGACAAGGAGACGCCGAAGGACTACGCGCGGGAGCTGGAGCGCCACGAGCACGACTACCCGTTCGACCTCTGGGACAAGTTCACGAAGGCCGGCTACCACGGCCTCAGCGTCCCCGAGGAGTACGGCGGCGAGGGCGGCGACATCATCACCCAGATGGTGCTGGCCCGCGAGCTGTGCCGGTCGCTGGGCGGCCTGAGCTGGGTGTGGGGGCTGACGTCGTTCGCCGGGTCCAAGTCGATCGGGATCTACGGCAACGACGAGCAGAAGGAGCGCTTCCTGCCCGCGATCGCGCGCGGCGAGCTGCGCTTCTCGATCGGCTTCACCGAGCCCGGCGGCGGCACCGACGTGCTCGGCGCGATGAAGACCAAGGCCGAGAAGGTCGACGGCGGCTGGAGCATCAGCGGCACGAAGGTCTGGTGCAGCTCCGCGCACGTCGCCGACTACATCCTGCTGCTGGCCCGCACCGACGACGACGTCGCCAAGCGCCACCAGGGCGTCACGCTCTTCCTGCTGCCCGCCAAGACGACCGAGGGCGTCGAGATCACCGAGCTGCCCAAGCTCGGCATGCGCGCGATCGGCTCCTGCCAGGTCAACCTCAAGAACGCCTTCGTGCCCGACGAGCTGGTGCTGGGCGAGCCGGGCCAGGCCTGGTACATGCTCCTGCCGACGCTCAACAACGAGCGCGTGATGGTCGGCTCGTTCTGCGTCGGCATCCTCGACGCCGTCCTCGAGGACGCGTTGGACTACGTCAAGCAGCGCGAGGCCTTCGGCCGCACGATCGGCGAGTTCCAGATCCTCCAGCACTACATCGCCGACATCGCGATGATGCAGCGCCAGGCCGAGTTGATGGTCTACCAGGCCGCGACGCTGCTCAACGAGGGCAAGCCCTGCCACCTGGAGGCCAGCATGGCCAAGGTCGTGGCCTCCGACTACGCGGTCAAGGCCGCCGATCTCGGGATCCAGATCCTCGGCGGCATGGGCTACTCGGCCGAGACCGACATGCAGCGCTACTGGCGCGACGCCCGCCTCTGGCGCATCGGCCCGATCACCAACGAGATGGCCCGCAACGCGATCGCCGAGAACCTCGGCCTGCCGCGGTCCTTCTGAGTCCCGCAACCCAACGGAGCTGACCCGATGAAGATCGTCGTGCCGATCAAGCAGGTGGCCACGCCGGACGAGGACTTCGACCTGGCCGACGACGGCCGCGCGATCGAGGCCGACGCGCTGGAGTGGGACCTCAACGAGTGGGACACGTTCTCGCTGGAGGCCGCGCTGCGGATCCGCGAGGCCGCGGGCGACGACGGCGAGGTCGTCGTCGTGACCGTCGGCAACGAGGAGGCGCGCGAGGGCATGCTGACCGCGCTGGCGATGGGCGCCGACCGCGGCGTCCACGTCGAGCACGAGGCGCTGGAGGACCTCGACCCGCTGGCGATCGCCAAGGTGCTGGCGGCGGTGGTGGGCAAGGAGTCGCCCGACCTCGTGCTGTGCGGCGTGCAGTCGTCCGACGCGGTCAACGGCGCCACCGGCGTCGCGCTGGCCGGCCACCTCGACCTGCCGCACGTCGCGGTCGTCCGCAAGGTCGAGGTCGACGCGGGCGCCGGGACGGCGACCGTCGAGCGCGAGCTGGAGGGCGGCGTGATCGAGCACGTCCGCACGTCGCTGCCCGCGCTGCTGACCGTGCAGACCGGGGCCAACGAGCCGCGCTACGCGACGCTGCGCGGGATCCGCCAGGCGTCGTCCAAGCCGATGGACGTGGTCTCGATCGCCGACGCCGGCGTCGACGACGCCGCGCTGGCCGCCGCGACCGGGGCGCGACTTGTCGGCCTTGCCCCGCCCGAGAAGGGCGAGGGCGCCGAGATGCTCGACGGCGACGCCGCGGCGATCGCCGAGCGCATCGCGACCATCATCAAGAGCAAGGTGGCCTGAGCCATGAGCGGAGTGCTGGTCGTCGCCGAGACCCGCAAGGGTGAGGTCCGCGACATCTCCTATGAGTTGATCACCGCGGCGCGGGCGCTCGCCGAGCAGGGCGGCGGCCCGGTGCGCGTCCTGGTCGTCGACGGTGATCCGTCGGCGGTGGCGGGCGGCCTGGGCGCCGAGGGCGTCGAGGAGGTCCTGACCGTGACCTCGCCGCGCGCGGAGTTCGAGCCGCACCTGCAGGCCGAGGCGGTCTCCGCCGCGATCGCGGCGCTGGAGCCCGCGGTGGTGCTGACCGGGCACACGGTCGACGCGATGGGCTACGCGCCCGCCGTGGCCGCCAAGCTCGGGCTCGGCTTCGCCTCCGACGCGTTCGGCGTGGCGATCGAGGACGGCGCGCCCGCCGTGCGCCGCGGCGCCTACGGCGACCGCCTGGTCGCCTCGCTGGCCTTCCCGGGCAAGGGCACCACCTTGGTCATGCTGCGCGCCGGCGCCTACGAGGCCGCGGCGCCCGGCGGCGACGGCGACGGCGCGGCGACCGTCCGCGACGCCGGGATCGCGCTCGACGCGTCCGCCGCGCGCACCGAGCACCTCGGCTACCGCGAGGCCGAGGCCGGCGACGTCGACATCACCAAGGCGCCGTTCCTGCTGTCGATCGGCCGCGGGGTCGAGGACGAGGACGGCGTGAGCGAGCTGGAGCAGATCGCCGACCGCCTCCACGCGACGCTCTCGGTCTCGCGCCCGCTGGTGGACTCCGGGCTGGCCGCGTCCTCGCGCCAGGTCGGGCAGTCGGGCCTGACCGTCAAGCCGAAGGTCTACCTCGCGCTGGGCATCTCCGGCGCGGTGCAGCACCTCGCCGGCATGCGCAAGGCCGACACGATCATCGCCATCAACACGGACCCGGAGGCGCCGATCTTCCAGGTCGCCCACTACGGCGCGGTGGCCGACCTGTTCGACGTCGCCCGCGCGCTGCCCGGCCACTTCGCCTAGGCCATGAGCGGGGCGGTGCTCGCGAGCGCGGAGGTCAGCCGCAGGCTGATCGAGGACGGGGACACGCGCCAGACCTTCTGGCACTTCCCCGGGTGGCTGGAGGCGTTCTGGTACGTCTTGGCCGTCGCCTCGGTCGTCGTGTTCCTGTACGGGATCGCCAAGCCGCTGGCCAAGTACCTCAGCGGGCACCGGGGCGGATGGACGCCGCGGGCCGAGCTGCCGGGCCGCTTCCGCGCGGCGCTGCGCCTCGTCGCCTCGCAGGCGACCGTCCGCCGCCGCGACCGCTACGCGGGCGTCGCCCACGCGGCGATGTTCTACGGGTTCGTCACGTTGTTCGTCGGGACGGTCGTCCTGGCGATCAACACCGACGTGACCGAGCGCCTCTTCGGCTGGCGCTTCTTCACCGGCGACTTCTACAAGATCTACTCGGTCGTCCTGGACGTCATGGGCATTGCCCTGCTCGCGGGCGTGCTGGCGATGATGGTCCGGCGCGCGGTGCTCAAGCCGCGCAAGCTCGACTACGCGCGGCCCGACCGCGCCGCGGGCGAGCCGCAGTACGACCGCCGCCGTTACCGCTGGGGCGACTGGGTCTTCGTCGGCGGGTTGTTGTACCTGGTGGTCACCGGCTACGTCGTCGAGGGCGTGCGGATCGCGATGGACCACCCCGCCGACAACGGCTACAGCCCGGCCGGGTGGCTCGTGTCGCGGCTGTTCACCGGCGTCGACCACGGGACGCTGGAGGTCCTGCGGATGGGCCTGTGGTGGGCGCACGGGCTGGTGGCGCTCACGCTCGTCTCGGCGATCCCCTACACCAAGGCCACGCACATGCTCACGAGCTTCGCCTCGCTCGTGCTGCGCGACGAGAAGGCGGGCAAGCGCCTGAAGCCGATCGCCGAGGCCGACGCCGAGCGGCCCGCCGGCTACGGCGTGCTGGCCGACTTCTCGCCGACGCACCTGCTCCAGCTCGACGCCTGCACGAAGTGCGGCAAGTGCCACGAGGCCTGCCCGGCCAACGCGACGGGCAAGCCGCTGTCGCCGCGCGACGTGATCCTGGAGCTGCGCGAGGAGGCCAACGCGGCGTTCGCGCCCACCGGCGTCGGCGGCGTGCTCGGCACGCTGCTGGCCGCGCGCTCCGGCGAGCCGATGGGCACGGACCCGCTCTGCGGCGTCGAGGTCGTCGGCGAGCAGCGCGTCAAACCCGAGACCGTCTGGTCGTGCATGCAGTGCAACGCCTGCGTGGAGGCCTGCCCGGTCGGGATCGAGCAGGCGCCGATCATCAACCAGCTGCGCCGCCGGATGGTCGAGGACGGCGAGCTGCCCGCCGAGCTGCAGACCACGCTGCGCACGATCCAGAAGTCCGGCAACTCGTTCGGCGAGAACAAGCGCCGCCGCGGCAAGTGGACGGCCGAGCTGGACTTCGAGGTGCCCGACGCGCGCAAGCAGGCCGTCGACGTGCTGTGGTTCGTCGGCGACTACGCGTCGTTCGACCCGCGCTCGCAGAAGGTCACCCAGGCGATCGCGCGGCTCTACCACGCGGCCGGCGTGGACTTCGGGATCCTGTACGACTCCGAGCGCAACGCGGGCAACGACGTGCGCCGCGTGGGGGAGGAGGGGCTGTGGGAGGCCTTGGCGGAGGAGAACATCGCCAACCTCAACGAGTTGGAGTTCAACCGCATCGTCACCTCCGACCCGCACTCGCTCAACACGCTGCGCAACGAGTACCCCGACCTCGGCGGCACGTGGCCGATCAGCCACCACACGACGTTCCTGTTGGAGTTGCTGGACGCCGGGCGGTTGGACCTCCGGCGGTCGCTGGACTACCGCGTCACCTACCACGACCCGTGTTATCTGGGTCGCCACAACGGCGAGTACGACGCGCCGCGCAGGATCCTCGAGCACCTCGGCTGCGAGTTGGTGGAGATGCCGCGCAACCGCGACAACTCGTTCTGCTGCGGCGCGGGCGGCGGGCGGATCTGGATCCGCGACGAGCCGGGCGCCGAGCGCCCGTCGGAGAACCGCATCCGCGAGGCGACGAGCCTCGGCGAGCTGGACTACTTCGTCGTGTCCTGCCCCAAGGACGTGACGATGTTCGAGGACGCGATCAAGACCACCAACAACTCGGACAGCCTCGCGTTGCGCGAGCTGACCGAGTTGCTGGAGGAGGCGCTGACGCCCGCGCCCGCGGCGCTCAGCCCGGCGTGACCTGGGCCACGGCCGCGTCGGCCAAGCCCTCGGCCAACCGCCGCACGTGCTCGGCGTCCTTGGAGGACACCGGGTGCGGGACGACGAGCGTCGGGTAGCCGGGCATCCCGAGCGTGTCGGCGAAGTGCCCGACGTGGCCGACGAACGCGTCGGTGATCACGACGGTCGCCGGCACGTCGAGGCGCTCGAAGGCGATCGCGTCGCGCAGGCTGCAGGCGCTGCACGCGCCGCAGTCGCCCAGCGCGGCGATCGCCACGTCGGCCCGCTGGGCGATCTCGGCGGCCAGCGCGTCGTCGATCGGCTCGCCCGCGCCGGCCTTGGAGACGACCTCGACCGAGCCGACGTCGATGCGCGCCCGCAGCTCCTCGGCCAGGCTCTCCAGCAGCAGGCGCGCCTGCGGCTTGCCGTTGTCGATCAACGCGACGCGGTAGCCGTCGGGGCCGGGCGGCGCCGTGCGCTCGGCCCGCTGGGCGGGCCGCTCCGGCGCCTCCTCGGCGTCGGGACGGCAGACGGTGATGGTGGTGGTCATGACGTGAACGTCACCTCGCAGCTGTCGGGTCCGCAGTCGGGCAGGGCCTCGCCGGGCGTGCGGACGCGCCGGGTGGCGTGGCGGCTGTGCAACCTCGGCGCGGCGGCCGGCATGTAGGCCGACCAGCCCGCCCCCTCGCCACCGGCGGTGACCAAGATGATGTCCTCGGGATCCTGGAACGTCGGCAGCTTGCCGTCGTCTCCCAGCTCCATCTCGTGCTGGGCGCCGACCTCCAGCAGGACGCCGCCGTCCTCGAGATGCCGCGGCGTGACGCGGGTCTCCTCCACCAGGAACTTCAGCGCCCGCCGTGTCGACCAGCCCGCCTGGCGCACGGCCAGCGCGTGCTCGGGGCCCATGACCATGACGCCCTGGCCGCCCTTGCCGACCGAGAACGTCGCGGCCATCTTCATCGCCGAGGCGAACGTGCGCAGCACGCCCGCCGGGTCCTCGTTGAGCGCGTTGCCGATCTGGCGCGGGGCCTCGCAGCCCATGACCGTCACCGTCGTGTCCTCGCGCTCGTAGCCCAGGCGCACGCGCAGCGGCGCCCACGGCGCCGGCGGATCGTCCTCGGCGAAGCAGAACGAGTAGCGGCCGGGGTGGCCGATCGACGCGGCGTCCAGCTTCCCGGAGCGCGCGCCGAGCACGTTCATCGCCACCAGCCGGACCGCGCGGCCGATCGTCGCGTTGGCGCGGTTGCCGGACCCCAGCGCGTTGTGGCGCGCGTTCATCCCGACCTCGGCGGCCAGCGGGCCGGAGACGATCACGCACGTCGCGCTGCCGCCGGTGCTGGCCAGCATCGTGTCGGCGTTGTGGGCCGGGTCGGTCAGCGCCCCGAGCGCGGCGAGCACGATCGGGAAGTACTCGGGCCGGCAGCCGGCCATCACGGCGTTGACGGCGGCCTGCCGGCCGGTGATCGTGCGGTGGCGGCGCGCCAGGACGCCGACGACCTCGTCGGCCTCCACGCCGCCGCCCGCCAGCATCGCCTCCACCAGCTCCGGCCGGGGCGGGACGACGGGCAGCCCGTCGGTCCAGCCCAGCCGGTACAGCTCCTCGTGCGCGTCGAGCGCATCGACCTCGACGGTCGGCTCGCGCAGCGTCATGTCAGTACCTCACGGTGTCGGAGAAGAACTCAAGGCGCCGGCCGAGGACCGTCTCGGCCGTCGTGATGCCCGAGCGCGCCGCCTTGTCGATCCCGATGCCGCGGGCGCGGGTGGTGTCGCCGGTCAGGTACAGACCGTCGATGCCGCGCACGAGGGCGTCGGGTCGGGCGGCGCCGACCTGCCCGGGCTTGCAGATGACCCCGTAGGTCGAGACGAGATGGGGCTTCTTCCAGAGCGCGCCCTTGGCCGCCGGCATCATGTCCTCGATGTCGAGCCAGAGGTCCGCGAACATCTTGTCGTAGTACGCGCGGTCGCCGTAGTGCTTGGTGGCGTCGAACGCCGCGCCGACGCAGGTCAGGTACTCGCCGGGCGGCGAGACCGACGCGTCGTAGCCGGTGAAGCAGAGCGTGTAGCCGGGCAGGCCGGTGCGCGGGGTCGAGAAGAACGAGGCCATCTCCAGCGTGCTGGACGCGATGACCGGCTCCTCGGCGGCGATCCAGTAGCCGAACCAGCAGGCCTTGTTGCGGTTGTCGGCCAGCAGCCGGATGCGCTCCTGGATGTCCCACGGCAGCACGCCGTCGTCGAACAGGCGCAGCAGGTCCCAGACCGGCGCGTTGACGATGACCTCGTCGGCGTGCAGGACCTCGCCGGGCGCGTCGGGGTCCTCGCCGTTGCGCAGCTCGACGCCCGCGACCTTGCCCTCGCGCACCAGGACGCGCTCGACGGTGGCGGGCTGGACGATCGTGCCGCCCAGCGCCTCGAAGGCGCGGGCCATCCGGTCCCACAGCGACTCCCAGCCGCCCATCGGCCAGAACGAGTAGCCCGCGGTGCGCTTGCGCTCGTAGTGCAGCTTGCGGATGAAGAGGTTCTCGGAGGCCGAGTGCTCCCACGGCTCCAGCGTGATCTGCTCCAGGACCGAGATCGCCTCCCACACCTGGTAGACGCCTTCGTCGGAGGTGTGGCGCGCCATCCACTCGCGCAGCGAGAGGTGGTCGAGCGTGTCGATCTCCTCGAACGACGTCTCCTTCAGCGCCTCGATGCAGCGCTTGATCCCGGTCTTGGAGGCGTCGCCGTAGAACTCCTGGATCGGCAGCCAGTGGTCCTGGTCCCAGAACGGCATCGAGTCCGAGCGGGGCGAGTGGGTCAGCTCGACGCCGATCAGCTCGCAGGCGCGCGTGAGCGAGTCGCCGGGGTCCTCGACGAGATGGGAGCTGAGCCCGATCTGGTGTCCGCGGAAGCGATGCTCCATCGCGCGGCCGCCGAGGTACGGGTGCTTCTCGACGATGGCGACCTTCTTGCCCTCCTTGGCCAGCAGCGCGCCGGCCACCAGGCCCGCGGTCCCGGCCCCCACCACGATCACGTCATGCTCCATGGCGGGAATCGTATACTGACGAAGCAAACGGTTGGTAGGTTTCGTCCGAGGGGAGGGGGTCGTCGGTGGCCAAGGTCGACGTGATCGTCATCGGAGCGGGCGCCGCTGGGCTCAGCGCCGCCGCGCTGCTCGCGAAGGAGGGCAAGAGGGTCACGGTCGTGGAGGCCGGGGCACACCTCGGCGGACGCGGCATGGCCGTGCCCGAGGAGGGCTTCAAGCTCAACCTCGGCGGCCACCTCCTGGAGGATCCCGGCAGCGGCATCACCAAGGTGATGTCCTACGTTGGCAAGACGCTGGAGCACGGCGCGGTCTCCTCCGACATGCCGGTCTGGGACCACGAGACCAACCGCTGGGGGTCGATCCGCGAGCGCTACGCCAGCGACAAGCGCGAGCTGAAGAAGGTCATCGCCGCGCTGGAGGAGACGCCCTACGAGGAGCTGGACGCGTGGGACGACCGCCCGCTGCGCGACTGGATGGCCCAGCACACGTCCGACCGCGGCGTCATCGAGCTGTGGGAGCTGCTCTCGGTCCTGGAGTGCATGACCGACGACTGGTACGACCACTCCGCCTCCGACAACCTGTACGTGCGCAAGATGCACTACGGCGAGACGCGCCGGGCCGGGTACTCGTTCTGGCCCGAGCAGGGCTGGGACGGGCTCTTCGCCGACCTGCGCGACGCGGTCGTCGAGCACGGGGGCGAGGTGCTGATGAACACGCCCGCCGAGCAGGTGATCATCGAGGACGGCGTCGTGCGCGGCGTGCGGCTCGGGCGCGACAAGGTCCTGCCCAACGAGATCTTCGAGGGCGAGGTCCTGGAGGCCGACTGCGTGATCTCGACGCTGCCGGTGTGGAACGTGCTGCGCGTCGTGCCCGAGTCCGCGCTGCCGGACTGGTACGCCGGCCAGATCAAGCACCTGGCCCAGGACCACCTGCGGATCTCGTGGGTCGGGCTCTACATGGCCACGCGCGAGGAGGTCCACGCGCTGGACCCGCGCGAGATCGCGACCTGGCTGCACGCGCCCACGAGCCGGATCTCGGGCTTCTGCTTCAACCAGGCGGCGATGGACCCGTCCACCGCGCCCGAGGGCGTCAACCTGATCGTGGCCGGCGGGATCATCCCCGGCGGCCGCGCGCGCGACCTCGACTACCTCGAGCGCACGTTCGCGCTGTTCGAGGATGATCTGAAGACGATGTACCCCGGCCTGGAAGCGACCTACTGGCGGCGGCGCCACCTGGTCCACGACCCGTCCTTCGGCGTGATCCAGAAGCCGGGGCTGGTCGGGACGTTCCGCCCGCACTGGCGGGCGCCCAACGTCGAGGGCCTGTACTTCGCCTCCGAGACGTTCCGCTCTCGGGGCATCGGCGTCGACCGTGCGGCACGCGCCGGGCTGACGGTCGTCGAGGACTACCTGGGCCGGCGCCTCGATGGAGGCTTTGGATGGCGCTACTGATGGATGACGCCCGCGTCGACGCGGTCACGCTCGGCGACGCGCTGCTGCGCGCGGCGCGCGACCGACCGGACCATCCGGCGATCGCGATGCCCGAGGGCACGTGGTCCTACGGCGAGCTGGCGGCGCGCGCGACGCGGATCGCCCGCAACCTGATCGGCATGGGCGTCCGGCCCGGCGACCACGTCGGCGTGCTGATGCCCAACGGCTTCGACATCCTGGCCGCCTACTTCGGCGTGTCGCTGGCGGGCGCGACGATCGTCCCGGTCAACGCGCGCTTCCGCGCCCGCGAGATGGGCTACATCGTCGAGAACGCCGACCTGGTGTGCCTGATCACCAACGACGCCAACGACGACTACGTCAACTACCTCGACCTGGTCATCGACAGCATCGGCGGCCTCGGCGACGCGCCCGACGCGCACGCGCTGGCGGTCCGGCACGCGCCGCGGCTGCGGTCGCTGGTGGTGCTCGGCCGGCGCGAGCGCGAGGGCGTGCTGGACGAGGCGGCCTTCGACGCGCTCGGCGAGGACGTCGCGGAGGCCGCCGTGCACCGGCGCCGCCTCGGCGTGAGCCTCGGGCAGCCCGCGCTCGTGCTGTACACGTCGGGCACCACCGCGGAGCCGCGCGGAGCGATCATCAGCCACGAGTCGGTCGTGCGCGTGTGGCACAACGGCGTCGGGCGCGCGCTGCGCCTCACGCCCGAGGACCGCGTGTGGAACCCGTGCCCGATGTTCCACATCGCCGCCTTCGGCGTCTCGATCGCGTGCGTGGCGATCGGGGCGACGATCGTCACCGCGCGCTTCTACGAGCCCGACGAGAGCATCGACCTGCTGATCCGCGAGCGGCCGACCGCGCTGTACCCCGCGTACGCCAACATCCTGCTCGGGATCCTCAACCACTCGCGCTTCGGCGAGGTCGACATGGCCGCCGCCACGCGCGTGCTGGTCGTCGGGCCGCCGCGGACGCTGCGCGACCTGCAGGACCGCGTCGGCCCCGGCTGCGTGCTGGTCTCGACGTTCGGCATGACCGAGAGCTGCGGGTGCAGCACCCAGCACGACCTCGACGACCCGGTCGAGGTCCGCACGGGGACGGTCGGGCTGCCGGTCCCGGGCCTGGAGGCGCGGATCGCCGACCCGATGACCGACGCCGAGGTCGGGCCCGACGAGCGCGGCGAGATCCAGCTGCGCGGGCCGCTGCTGTTCGGCGGCTACCACCGCGACGCGGCCAAGACCGCCGCGACGTTCCTGCCCGGCGGCTGGATGCGCACCGGCGACCTGGGGTCGGCCGACGCGTCCGGCCGCATCCGCTACCTCGGGCGGATCAAGGAGATCATCCGCGTCGGGGGTGAGAACCTCTCACCCGCCGAGATCGAGGCGCACGTGATGACCCACCCGGCGGTCCAGATCGCGCAGGCGGTGGGCATTCCGGACCAGCGCCTGGACGAGGTGCCGGTGGTCTTCGTCGAGCTGCGCGCGGGCGCGTCGGCCACCGAGGAGGAGATCCTCGAGCACTGCCGCGGGGCGATCGCGCGCTTCAAGGTCCCGCGCCACGTCCGCTTCGTCACCGAATGGCCGATGTCCGCCACAAAGGTGCAGAAGTTCAAGCTTCGGGAGACCATGATGGCTGAGCTGGGGCTGAGCGAGTGAGAATCAACCAGATGTTTGCTCGATCTGACATCGATGCTGTCCTCCCGGCCCGTACAATTCGCGCATGAGTCGAACGTCGGCGAAGCGTGAGCCTGCCGGAACACGCGCCCGGAACGCCCCCAAGAAGCGCGACCGGGAGGTGCTCGACGCGGCCGCCCGGGTCTTCTACGAGCGCGGGTACGCCGACGCCTCGGTGCAGGACGTGGCCGATGAGCTGGGCATCCTCAAGGGCAGCCTGTACCACTACATCAAGACCAAGGAAGATCTGCTCTTCCGGCTGCTCGAGGAGACCCACGACGAGATCTTCCAGGTCCTCGGGGAGGTCGCGGCGATCGAGGGCCTCGACCCGCTGGCGCGCCTGGAGCTGTACGTGCGCCGGCAGGTCGAGTACAACATCGACAACCTGCTGCGCGTCTCGGTCTACTACCACGACCTCGACCGGCTGAGCGTCGAGCGGCGCAAGCGGATCGTCTCCCGCCGGCGCGAGCACGAGCAGTACGTGCGGGCGCTGATCGAGGAGGCCCAGGCCAACGGCCAGGCCGACCCGGACGTCGACGCGACGACGCTCGGCCGCTGCATCTTCGCCACGATCATCTGGACCTACCGCTGGTACCGCGAGGGGCGCGACGACCGCGAGCAGGTCGCCGCGGTGTGCTCGAAGTTCGCGATCCGCGGGATCGTCGGCGACGTGGCCAGGAAGCCCGCGCGCGGGGGCAAGGCGCCCGCTCGCGCCAAGGCGGCGCCGAAGGCCAAGGCCGCGACGGCGACCGCCGCCAAGGCCAAGGCCAAGCCGAAGGCCCCGGCCCGCGGCCGCGCGACGAAGGCGGCCTGAGCCATGCCCCGCACCGCCGCCCGCGCCCAGGCCGAGCCCGCCCGCTCCTCGCGCAAGCGCGACCAGGAGGTCGTCGTCGCGGCCGCCAAGGTCTTCTACGAGCGCGGCTACGCCAACGCGACCGTCCAGGCCGTCGCCGACGAGCTGGGCATCCTCAAGGGCAGCCTGTACCACTACATCGACACCAAGGAAGACCTGCTGTTCTGGGTCTTCGAGGACGTGCACGCCGACGTCGAGCGCCTCCTGGAGAAGGTCTCGGCGGCCGAGGACATCGACGCGCTGGAGCGCATCGCGCTGTACGTCCGCCTGCAGGTGTCCCACAACCTGCGCGACCTGCAGCGCATGGCGATCTACTACCACGAGCTGGACCGCCTGGGCCCGGAGCGCCGGGCGTCGGTCGTCAAGTGGCGCCGCGTCCACGACCGCTACCTGACCGGGCTGATCGAGGAGGCGCAGAAGGCCGGGCTGGCCGACGACGGCATGCCGGCGGCGATGGTCGCCAACTGCGTGTTCGCCACGATCATCTGGCCCTACCGCTGGTACCGCGGCGGCAGCGGCCGCCAGGCCGACGACGTGGCCGACGCGTGCGTGGCCTACATCATGCGCGGGATCTCCGGCGGCTTCTGAGCGCCTGACGCCGGCGGGCTTGCGCCCGCTACCAACCGAACGGTAGGTTTGTCCCGTGTCGCACGGGACGTCGCGCTTGGGGGTGGGGCTGTGGACGTTCCAGTCCTCGGCCACGCGGCCGGCGAGCATCCCCGAGCAGTACCGGCGCTTCGCCGCGCAGGCCGCGCTGCTGGACCGCCACGGCTTCCACTCGGCGTGGACCGCCGAGCATCGCCTCTGGTACGACGGCTGGTGCCCGGCGCTCGCGCACGCGACCGCCGCGGGCCTGGCGGCGACCGAGCGCCTGCGCTTCTCCAGCGCGATGATGCTGCTGCCCCAGCACGACCCCGGCGGCGTGGTGGCCAACGCGCGGACGCTGCACCGGCTGTCCGGCGGGCGCTTCGACCTCGGGGTCGGCCTCGGCCACCGCGACGCGGAGTTCGACGCGCTGGGGCTGCGCCGCGACCGGCGTGGGCGGCTGATGGACGCGGCGCTTCAGACCTGGGACGCGGCGTGGGACGGCGACGACCGTCCGCCGGTGTGGATCGGCGGGCTGGCGCCGGCGGCGATCGCCCGCGCGGCCCGCGGCGGCCACCGGATCATGCTGCCCCAGACCGTGCTGGCGCACGAGCTGGCCCAGCACGCGGAGCCGTTCCGCGAGCAGAGCGAGGGCGGCGACGGTGGCGCGGGCGTCGTCGGCGCGATGCGCGACGTCTGGGTCGAGCCGGACCCCGCGCGCGCCGAGCGGTTCATGGAGGCCATGGTCCGCCACTACCGCGAGGAGGCCGGCGCGTGGTGGGTGCTGCGCGGCGAGGTCGGCTTCACCGCGCCCGAGCACCTGGACCGCCAGATGGCCCGGGTGCGCGCGTGCGCGCTGGTCGGCGGCGCCGAGCACGTCGCCGCCGGGCTGACCGCGCTGTTCGACGCGGGCGTCGACCTCGTCGTGGTGCGGTTGGCCTTCGACTTCGTCGAGCCGGCGGCGCTGGAGGAGCAGATCGCGCGCGTCGCCGACGAGGTCGCGCCGCTGCTGCCCGCGGGGCGGGTCGTCGCGTGAGGTTCCTGCTGCGGCCCCCGCGGCTCGACGACCTCGCCGGCGCGGTGGCCGCCGCGCGGGCGGCGCGCGCCGCCGGCCTGGACGGGCTGCTGCTGGCGCCGAGCGCGGAGCTGCCCGCGCCGCTGATCGCCGCCGCGGCGCTCGCGCCCGCGGTCGACGACGTCCTGCTCGCCGCGCACGTCGCGCTGGGCGACCGCCATCCGGTCGAGGTCGCCGAGGAGGTCGCGGTCACCGACCTGGTCTGCGCGGGCCGGCTGGTCGTCGTCGCCGTGCCCGGAGCCGGCGTCGCGCGCGCCGACTACGAGGAGGCGCTGGACCTCCTGCGCACGGCGCTGGCCGCGCGGCCGTTCCGCTTCGCGGGGCGGCGCTGGACGGTGCCCGCCAACCTGGAGCAGAACGTGCACGGCGTCGAGCGCCGGGTGCGCGTGACGCCCACGCCGAGCCGGCCGCGCGTGGAGGTCTGGACCGCCGGCGCGGCGGCGGGCCCCGACGGGCGGCGCGCGCTGGGCCACGTCGCGGACGCCGACGACGACCTCGGCGCGCTGGCCGCGGCCTGGTCGGCCGCGGAGGCCGAGGCCGGGCCCGCGCTGATCGGCGCGCCGCGCGCCCGGCACCACACGTGGGACGGCGATCCGGCCGCGCTGCGGGCGGCGCTGCGCGCGGGCCGCGAGGCGTTCGGCCAGGACTGGGCGATCGTCCGCGCCGAGGCCGGCGACGCCGCCGCGCTCGGCCGCGAGGTGCGCCCGCACGTCCAGCTCGACGCGCTGCCGCCGGGCCTGGAGGCGCACTGGGCCGACGGCCTTGCATGAACCACCAACCGTTCGGTAGGTTTATCGACATGGCCGTCGCATCCGGCACCCCGCTGCCGCCCGGCACGTTCACGATCACCCCCGAGGAGAACCGGCGGCTGGCCGGCGTCCTCGGCGCGGACCCCGAGGACACGACCGCCCATCCGCTGTGGGCCTACGTCGCCACGCAGCGCGGGATCGGCATCGGCGTCGCCGACCTCTGCGCGCTGGCGGACTTCGACGTCGCCGACGGCCCGATGCTCGGCTCGGTCGACATGGAGCTGCGCGCGCCGCTGGCCGTCGGCGTCGAGTACCGCGTGACCGGCGAGGTGCTGAGCATCGTGCGCAAGGAGGGCCGCAAGACCGGCCCGTTCGACATCATGACCTACCGCGAGCGCCTGCTGGACGGCGACGGCGCCGAGGTCGTGTCGACGACCAACACCTTCATCCTGCCCCGGCGGGCCGCGTGATGACGCCGGAGGCCGGCGCCGCGCTGGGCCCCTGGGTCGTCGAGTCCGTCAGCCCGGCGGCGATGGCCGACTTCGCCGAGGTGCTCGCCGACCCCAACCCGATCCACCTCGACCCCGAGGCGGTCAAGGCGATGGGGTTGGGCGACCGCGTGGTCAACCAGGGTCCGGCGAACTTCGGCTACGTGCTGGAGATGCTCAAGGCCGCGGTGCCCGGCGCGACGGTCGTCGACCTGCGCGTCCGCCTGCAGGCCAACGTCTTCGGTGGCGACCGCGTGATCGCCGCCGGCGTCGTGGAGTCCGTCGCCGACGGCGAGCACGGCACCCGCATCCTGAACTGCGCGGTGTGGCTCGACGTCGACGGCGGCGCCCGCGCCATCGCCGGCACCGCTTCGCTCATCCTGTCCCAGAACCCCTGAACGATCCAAGGAGCTGCTCGTGCCCAGCGGACCTCTCGCCCATGTGTGCCTGCTCGTCAAGGACCTCGACCAGGCCGTCGCCGACTGGACGAAGATCCTCGGCGCGCTCGACCCCGGCCAGCTCGAGGAGCCGGTCGTCCGCTACGAGGAGTTCGAGGGCGGCGAGGACCAGATGCGCTGGGCGACGTTCGTCTCCCACCACGGCGCCGAGATCCAGCTGATGCAGCCCGCGCCCGACACGCCGCTGGGCCGTCGGCTGGAGAAGGTCGGCGAGCACGTGCACCACATCTGCTTCACGACCGACGACCCCGGCGCGGTCGCCCGGCGGCTGGCCGAGGAGGGCCTGGAGACCAGCCCCGAGGAGAACCAGGACCCGTCGATGCCCTGGCAGCGCTGGACCTGGGTGCTGCCGCGCAGCGCGCACGGCACGCTGGTCGAGGTCGCGCGGCCGTACCAGGCGGTCGAGGGCCGCTGGGAGAACGGGTCCCAGGACTAGCGCGATGGACGTCGGCCTGGGCCTCTGGACGATGCGGTCGACCGCCGCGGCGCCGGCGGCCCACGCCACGCTCTACGCCGACCTGCTGGACGACGCGCGGGCGGCCGAGGCGCTCGGCTTCCACTCGCTGTGGCTGGCCGAGCACCACTTCTGGTACGACGGCTGGTGCCCGGCGCCGCTGGTCGCGGCCGCCGCGGTGCTGGCGGCGACCCGACGCCTCCATGTCGGCACCGGCATCCACCTGCTGCCGCTCTACGACCCCGTCCGCGCGCGGGCCGAGGTGGCGTGGCTGGCGCGGCTGTCGGGCGGGCGCTTCGAGCACGGCGTCGGCCTCGGCTACCGGGCCGCGGAGTACGACGGCTTCGGCCTGTCGCGCACGGTCCGCGGCCGCCGGATGGACGCGGGGCTGGACGTCCTCGCCGCGGGCGACGGCGCGCCCGCGCCGATCTGGGTCGGCGGGATGGCGGCGCCCGCGCTGCAGCGCGCCGGGCGCCGGGGCTTGAACATCATGTTGCCCTCGACGCTGCGCCTGGAGCAGGCGGCCGAGGCGATCGCCACGGTGCGCGAGCACGCCGAGCGGGCCGGGCGGACACCGGGACGGATCGGGATCATGAAGTACACGTGGGTCACCGACGGCACGGCCGCCGACCGCGACCGCGCCGTGGCCGCCAACCGCGCGTTCACGCGCGAGTACACCGGCTCCTGGTTCCCGCTGCGCGGCCGGCCGGGCTTCTCGGCCCCCGACCTGCTGGAGGCCCAGGCCCGGCGGACCGTCGACACCGGCCTGTTCGGCGGCGCCGAGGAGGTCGCCGAGCAGCTGGCGGGCTTCGCGGCGCTGGGCGTCGACCTCGCGGTCCTGCATCTCGCCGGCGACGGCCGCCGGCCGCGACGCGCCGAGACGATGGCGCGGATCGCCGAGCACGTCGTGCCCGCGCTGGCGGTGGCGGCGTGAGGCTCGGCGTCGTCCTGGACCCGGCGCCCGGCGCCGACGCGCCGCTGCACGATCTCGTGGCGCAGGCTCAAGCCGCCGAGCGCGCGGGCTTGGACTTCGCGTGGCTGCGCGAGGCGGAGGGCGGCGGCCCGCCGCTGCTGACCGCCGCGGCGCTGGGCCCGGCCACGACCACGCTGCGGCCGGTCGCGTGCGTCGCGGCGTCCGAGCATCCGCTGGCCGTCGCCGAGGCCGCCGCGGTGGCCGACACCATCACCAACGGCCGGCTCGTGCTGGCCGTGCGGGGCGACGACGCCGCCGTGCTGGGGGAGAGCGCCGACGCGCTGGTCGCCGCGCTGGCCGCGCGGCCGTTCCGCCACGAGGGCGAGCGCTGGACGATCCCGGCGCTGCGGCCCGAGAACGACGGCGCGACCGAGCGGATCGTCGTCACGCCGCCGCCCGTGCAGGCCGAGCTGCCGCTCTGGCTCGCGGGCTCGGCGGCGCCGGCGGTCGCGCCCGCGCGCGGGCTGCCGCACGTCGTCGAGACCGCCGCCACGTCACCAACGCCTACAGGTCGGGTGCGCCCCGCGCTGCGCGCGCTGGAGCCCGACTTCGACGCCGACGCGCTCGTCGCCGCGCTGCGCGCCGACCAGGCGGCGTGGGGGTGCGACGTCACCGTCCTCGTCCCGCCGCCCGCGCTCCCGCTCGCCGCGCGCCTGCGCGCGATCGAGCGGCTCGCGACGCGGGTGAAGCCGCGCGTCGTCCAGGTCCCGCTGCCCGACGGCCTCGAAGCCGACTGGGCCGCCGAGCTGGACGCGCGGATCGCGGCGCTCAGCGACTGAGCGGCCGCGTCTCGGGCAGCCAGGCCAGCAGCGCGGCCGTCACCGCGCTGACGCGCCCGCCCATGCTGTGGCCGACGATCGCGACCGGCCCGGACGCCGCCGCTCGGATCACCGCCGCGACCTCGTCGGCCCAGGTGGTCGTCGGGTAGCGCTCCCGGTGGCCGCTGTCGCCGTGGCCGCTCAAGTCCATCGTGATGAACCGCTGCCCGCCGGAGCGGGCGCGCAGCATCGGTGCCCACCAGCCCGCGTGGGCGCTGCCGCCGTGGACCAGCAGGATCTCGGGCGCGCCCGCGCCGGTCGCCGACCAGCGGATCGGGCACCCGTCGACGACGACCTCGCCCGACGACGCACGCGCTTGCACGGGCCGACCCTACCACCGGTTCCCAAACAGTCGGTTGGTCGGATAGGCTCGGAGGCATGGGAGAGCTACTCCAAGGCAAGGGGCCCGACCTCGGGCCGTACGGCGCGCGCTTCCCGCTGCCACAGCGCACGATGCTCCACGTCCTCGCCGGCCGCGCGGCCGAGCGCCCGGACCGGACGTGGCTGGTCTTCGACGACGGCGCGAGCCTGACCTTCGGCGGCGCCCAGCGCGCGGTCAACCGGGTCGCCAACGCGCTGCACGCCGACGTCGGCGGCCCCTGCCACGTCGGCCTGTTCCTGCGCAACCAGGTCGAGTTCTTCCCCGCCTTCTACGGCGCGATGGCCGCCGGCGGCGTGACCGTCCCGCTCAACGCCGACTCGCGCGGCGTGCTGCTGCAGCGCGTGATCGAGAAGTCCGACATCGAGGTCCTGGTCGCGCGCGCCGACCTGCTCGACGTCCTGGAGCGCCTGGACTCGCTCGGCGCCGTGCGCCTCGTCGTGGTCGCCGGCGACGGCCCGCGGCCCAGCTCCCTGCACGGCGTGCGCGTCGTGTCGTGGGACGAGTGGCTGGAGGGGCGCTCCGAGGATCCGGTCGGCGAGCTGCCCGACAGCTCGCGGCCGGCGCTGATCCAGTTCACCTCCGGGACGACCGGCAACGCCAAGGGCGTGGTCTACCCGCACCACTTCCTGTACCTCTACTCGGCGATCGTCTCCGACGGCCAGGGCCACACCGAGGACGACGTGCTGACGACGCCGCTGCCGCTCTTCCACGTGGCCGCGCTGCACATCGTCTCCAACTCCGCGCTGCACGCCGGCTGCCGCGCCCACCTGCGCGCGAAGTTCTCCGCGTCGACGTTCTGGCAGGAGATCGCCGAGTGCGAGGCGACGTTCGCGATCATCCTCGGCCCGCTGGCCGCGATCCTGCTGCGGACGGTCACCGAGGTCCCCGAGCACCGCCTGAAGAAGCTCTTCTGCCTGCCGTTCCCCGCCGACGGCGAGGAGTTCGAGCGCCGGTTCGGCGTGAGGCTGCTGTGGCAGGGGTACGGCATGACCGAGGTCTACCCGCACCCGATGCAGAACGAGATGATCGAAGGCGTCCCCTACGACACGGTCGGGCACGCCGCGGCGTGGATCGACTACGGCGCGGTCGACGAGCACGACCGCCTCCTGCCGCCCAACGAGATCGGCCAGCTCGTCTACCGCCCGCGGCTGCCCGACGCGATGGCGCGCGGCTACTACGACGAGCCGCAGGCGACCGTCGACGCGTTTCGCAACTTCATGTTCCACACGGGCGACCTCGGCTTCGTCGACGAGCAGGGGTTGGTGCACTACAGCGGTCGCGTGCAGGACCGCATCCGCCGCCGCGGCGAGAACGTCTCCGCGGCCGAGCTGGAGTTCATCGCGATGGGCCACGAGTCCGTGCTGGAGGCCGCCGCGTTCGGCGTGCCCGGCGAGTTCGGCGAGCACGAGGTCAAGCTCGACGTCGCCACGGCCGACCCGGGCTTCGACGCCGACGGCTTCCACGCGTGGCTGAAGGAGCGCCTGCCGCGCTTCATGGTCCCGCTCTACCTCGAGGTGCACGCCGAGCTGCCCAAGAGCGCGAGCGCCAAGATCCAGAAGAACAAGCTCGTCGACGCCGGCGTCGACCGGCCGGAGGTCAGGACCTACGACCCGCGGGCGGCCGCGCCGCGATGAGCGCCCCGCCGCCGCCCACGCCCGAGCGCGTCGAGTTCGACGGCGCGGGCGGCGTGCGCCTGGCGGGCGAGCGCTGGGCGGGGGCGGATCCGGACGACGTCGTCCTGCTCCTGCACGGCGGCGGGCAGACGCGCCACTCGTGGGGCCGGACCGCCGAGCGCCTGGCGCGCGCCGGGCGCACGGCGCTGGCCCTCGACGCGCGCGGCCACGGCGACAGCGCGTGGGACCCGGACGGCGACTACGGCCTGGAGGCGTTCGTCGCCGACCTGCTGGCGGTCGTCGGGACGCTCCCGGCGCCGCCGGTGCTGGTCGGCGCGTCGCTGGGTGGCATGACCGCGCTGGTGGCGGCGGGGGAGCACTCCGGCCTGGCGCGCGGCCTCGTGCTCGTCGACGTCGTCGTGCGCACCGAGCCGCGCGGCGTCCAGCGGATCAAGGACTTCATGACGGCGGCGCCCGACGGCTTCGCCTCGCTGGACGAGGTCGCCGACGCGATCGCCGCCTACAACCCCAACCGGCCGCGGCCGCGCAACCTCGACGGCCTGCGCAAGAACGTCCGCCAGGGCGCCGACGGGCGCTGGCGCTGGCACTGGGACCCGGCGTTCATGCGCATCGACGACGAGCCCGCGCGCCGCTTCGACCCCGCGAAGCTTCGCGCCGCCGCCGAGCACCTCGACATCCCGACGCTGATCGTCCGCGGCGCGAACTCCGACGTGGTCAGCGAGGCCGGGATGGCCGACATGTTGGCCTTGGTGCCGACCGCGCGGTCGGTCGACGTCAAGGCCGCCGGCCACATGGTGGCCGGCGACGACAACGACGTCTTCGGCGCCGCGCTGGAGCAGTTCCTGGACGGGCTCAGCCCTTCCGGCTGACGAACGTCCGCACGCGCTCCCGGGTCTCCGGGTTGGCCTGCAGGAACGCGGTCGCCTCGATCGACTCGGCGATGCCCGCGGGCGCGTGACGGTTGGTGAAGCGCTTGGCGACGGCCACGGCGTCCGGCGGGTTGGCGGCGATCCGCGCGGCGAGCGCGAGCGCGTCGCCGACCAGCGCGTCGGGCTCGCTGACCTCCTGGACCAGGCCGATCGCCAGCGCCTGCTCGGCCGCGACGACGTCGCCGGTCAGCGCCATGCGGTGCGTCCACGCCCGGCCCATCACGTCCGGGCCGCGCACGATCCCGTAGCCGGGCATCAGGCCGAGCGTGATCTCCTTGAACGCGAAGCGCGCCTGCGTGGAAGCGAAGGCCATGTCGCAGGCCAGCGTCAGCTCGGTCCCGCCGCCGAAGGCCAGGCCGTTGACCGCGGCGATGACGACGGTCTCGGCGCGCTCGACGGCCAAGAAGCACTCCAGCGCGAGCTTGACCTGGAGGCGGTAGTCGGCCACGCCGTCCAGCGCGTGGAAGTCCCCGATGTCGCCGCCGGCCGAGAACGCCCGGCCCGCGCCGGTCAGCACGCAGGCGCGCACGCCGGGGTCGGCGTCCAGCGCGTCCAGCGCCGCCGGCAGCTCGCGGAAGAACGCCTGGCTCATGGCGTTCATCTTGTCCGGCCGGTTCATCGTCACGAGCGCGGTGCCGTCGTCGCGGCGATCGATGGTGATGGTCTCCATGGGCCGACCTTAGAGCCTCGCGGACCCATCCACCAACCGATCGTTTGGTGTTATGCTGCCGCCCGTACCGATCCCTGGAGGAGACCTGTGGACGAGGACGAGACCGAGCGCGGCGGGTCGACGGCGCGGACGCCGGAGCAGACGATCGCGGCGTACTTCGACGGCATCAACGAGGAGCGCTACGGCGACGTCGCGGCGCTGTTCGCGCCCGACGGTCGGCTGCTCGCGCCGGGCACCGCGCCCCGCGTCGGCGGCGACGCGATCGCCACCTACTTCGCCGCGGCGCTCAAGCCCTACCCGGTCCACCACGACGGCCCGACGCGCGCCATCCACGCGGGGCGGACCGTCACCGTGGAGATCACCTTCACCGGCGCGCTGGCCTCCGGCGCGCCGCTGACCTTCGACGCCGTCGACGTCTTCGACCTCGACGCCGATGGCCGGATCGTCAAGCTCAGCAGCTGGTACGACTCCCACGACGTCCGCAAGCGGCTGCGCGCCGCGCGCGAGGCCGCGGCATGCTGACCGTCGAGAAGCGCGACGCGATCGCGTGGGTCACGCTGGACCGCCCGGAGAAGCTCAACGCGATGCCGCGCAGCTTCTACACCGAGCTGCGCGAGACCGCCGCCGCGCTGGACGCCGACCCCGAGGTCCGCGTCGTCGTCTTCCACGGCGCGGGGAAGTGCTTCTCGGTCGGCGGCGACATCGAGGACTTCGGCCAGATCGGCGGCGGCGTCGCCGGCCGCCGCGCCTACATGCGCGAGGCGCTGACCGGCTTCCGCGCGGTGGACGAGATCGCCAAGCCGGTGATCGCCGCCGTCCACGGCCACGCGCTCGGCGGCGGCTGCGAGCTGACGATGGTCTGCGACATCGTGGTCGCCGACGAGACCGCGCGCTTCGGCACGCCCGAGGCCGGCGTCGGCCTGGTGCCCGGGCCCGGCATGGTCCGCGGGCTGTCGCACGTCAACGTCCACTGGATGAAGTACCTGGTGTTGACCGGCCTGCCAATCGGCGCGCAGGACGCCCGCCTGGCCGGCCTGGTCAACACGGTCGTGCCCGCGGGCGAGCACCTGGCCGAGGCGGAGCGCCTGGCCGAGGCCGTCGCGTCGCGCTCGCCGCTGGCCGTCGCGGTCGGCAAGTCCATGCTCAACCAGGGTGGCTGGGAGCGCCAGCCCTACGTCGCGGAGTCGATCGCGCTGCTGCAGGGCGCGGAGGACTTCGCCGAGGGCATCGCCGCGTTCACCGAGCGTCGCCCGCCGTCGTTCCCCCAGCCCTGAACCGCGGCCCCACGCCGCAGAGGAGTCGCATGTCCCAGCACCTCGCATCGCCGGCCCGCTCCGCTGCCGCCGCCGACGACGTAGCCCTCGCGCGGGACGTCATGCCGCTGCCGCACCTGCTGCTGCGGTCCACGCGGCGCGATCCCGACCACGAGGCGCTGCTGTTCCCCGACGCCCGGCTGACCTACCGGGACCTGACCGACCGGGCGTGGGCGGTCGCGCGGTCGCTGGTGGCCGCCGGCGTCCAGCCGCGCGAGCACGTCGGGATCCTGATGACCAACCACCCGGACATCGTCGCGACGTTCTTCGGGATCTCGCTGACCGGCGCGACGGTGGTGCCGATCAACGCGCGCTACAAGGCCGCCGAGCTGAACTTCCTGATCGACGACGCCGACCTGGTGGCCTTGGTCACCCACGACAGCGCCGACGACCACGTGGACTTCACCGCGTTGTTGCATGACTCGGTTCCGGGCCTGGCCGCGGCCGAGGACCCGTGGTCGCCGCGGTTGCCCGACCACCCCAAGCTGCGCACGGTCGTGATGATGGGCGGTCGCGACTCGGCGGGGATGGTGAGCCGCGAGGCGTTCCTCGGCCACGCGACCGACGCCGACGACGCGACGCTGCGGACGCGCGTCGAGGGCCTGCGCCTGCGCGACCCCGCGCTCATCCTGTACACGTCGGGCACGACCTCGGCGCCGCGCGGCGCGATCCTCACGCACGAGGCGTTCGTGCGCGTGTGGATGGGCGTCGCCCGGGTCTTCCAGACGACGGCCGAGGACCGCCACTGGAACGGGCTGCCGCTCTTCCACGTCGCCGCGCTCGGCGCGATGACCGGCGTGCTCGGCCACGGCGCCACCTTCCTCAGCGACTACCACTGGGACCCGGGTCGCACGCTGGAGGTCATGGAGCGCGAGCGGGTGACCGAGTTCTACCCCGCCTACCAGCCGATCATGGAGGCCTTCCTCAGCCACCCGCGCTTCCCGGAGACCGACCTCAGCGCGCTGCGCATCTTCAACAACACGGCGCCGCCGGAGATGCTGGCCGAGTTCCAGGCGCGGCTGCCGCACGCCAAGGGGCTGACGATGTACGGCGGCACCGAGGGCGGGGCGCTCGCGGTCACCTCGCCCGACGACCCGCTGGAGGACCGGATCAACACCTCCGGCCGCTGCCAGCCGGGCCTGGAGCTGCGGATCTGCGACGAGGACGGCCACCCGGTGCCGGTCGGCACGCCGGGCATCATCCAGTTCCGCGGGTTCAACACGTTGTCGGGGTACTACAAGTCGCCCGAGAAGACCGCCGAGACGATGCTCGAGGGCGGCTGGGTGACGATGTCGGACCTCGGCAAGCTCGACGAGCGCGGCAACGTGCTGTTCCTCGGGCGCGCGAAGGAGACGCTGAAGGTCGGCGGCGAGAACGTCGCGCCCCAGGAGGTCGAGGAGCAGCTCTGCACGCACCCGGCGGTCAAGCTCGCGCAGGCCGTCGGCATCCCCGACGAGCGGTTGCTGGAGGTCGTCGCCGCCTACGTCGAGCTGCACGGCGGGGCGGAGGTCACCGAGGAGGAGCTGATCGCCTACCTGCGCCCGCGCATCGCCTCGTTCAAGGTGCCGCGGCTGATCCGCTTCATCGACGGCGACGACTGGCCGATGTCGGCGACCAAGATCCAGCGCTTCCGCCTGCGCGAGCGCCTGCTGGCCGAGTTGGCGTAGGCGATGGCCGCCTACGACGACCTGGCGTTGGCCGAGGACGTGATGCCCCTCGGCCACCTGCTGCTGCGCTCGGCGCGGCGCGCGCCGCGAGACGAGGCGCTGGTGTTCCCCGACGTGCGCTGGACCTACGCCGACCTGGTCGCCCGGTCGTGGGAGGTCGGGCGCGCGCTGGTCGCGCTGGGCGTCCAGCCGGGCGAGCACGTCGGCCTGCTGATGACCAACCACCCCGACCTGGTCGCGAGCTTCTTCGGGGTGTCGCTGGCCGGGGCGGTCGTCGTCCCGATCAACGCGCGCTACCGCGCGAGCGAGCTGGAGTTCTTGGTGCGGGACGCCGACCTGGTGGCGTTGCTGACCCACGACAGCGCCGACGACCACGTCGACTTCACCGCGCTGCTGGCCGACGCGCTGGCCGACCGCCCGCCCCAGCTGCGCGACGTCGTGATGATGGGCGCGCGCGAGCCCGAGGGCATGGTCGGCCGCGCGCGCTTCCTGGCGGCCGGCGAGGCCGACGAGGAGGCCGGCCGCGAGCTGACCCGCCGCGTGGAGGGCCAGCGGATGCGCGATCCCGCGCTCATCCTCTACACCTCGGGCACGACCTCGACGCCGCGCGGCGCGATCCTGACCCAGGAGGCCCACGTCCGGACGTGGCTGACGACCGGCGCCACGTGGGGCACGACCGCCGCCGACCGCCACTGGACGGCGCTGCCGCTCTTCCACGTCACCGCGCTGGGGTGCCTGACGTGGGTGCTGGCCGCCGGCGCGACGTTCATCACCGACTACCACTGGGACGCCGGCCGCGCCCTGGAGGCCGTGCAGCGCGAGCGGGCGACCGAGTTCTACCCGGCCTACCAGCCGATCATGGAGGACTTCGTCAACCACCCCAACTTCGCGTCGGCCGACCTCGGCGCGATCCGCACGTTCCTCAACGTCGCGCCGCCGGAGGTGCTGGCCAAGTTCCAGGCCCTGCTCCCGCACGCGACGCAGTTGACGACCTACGGCGGGACCGAGGGCGGGCCGGTGGCGCTGGCGCGCCCCGACGACGCGCTCGAGGACCGGCTGAACACGTGCGGGCGCCCGCAGGCCGGCCTGGAGCTGCGCGTCTGCGACGACGTCACCGGCGAGCCGGTCCCGCCGGGCACGCCGGGCATCATCCAGTTCCGCGGGTTCAACACGTTGTCGGGGTACCACAGGTCGCCCGAGAAGACCGCCGAGTCGATGCTCGACGGCGGCTGGGTGACGATGTCGGACCTCGGCGTCGTCGACGAGCGCGGCTACGCGCTGTTCCTGGGCCGCGCCAAGGAGACGCTGAAGGTCGGCGGCGAGAACGTCGCGCCCCAGGAGGTCGAGGCGCAGCTGTGCACGCATCCGGCGGTCAAGCTCGCCCAGGTCGTCGGCCTGCCCGACGAGCGCCTGATCGAGGTCCCGGCCGCGTTCGTCGAGCTGGTCCCCGGCGCCGAGGTCACCGCGCAGGAGCTGATCGACCACGTCCGCGGGCGCGTCGCCCGCTTCAAGGTCCCGCGGCTGATCCGGTTCATCGACGGCGCCGACTGGCCCATGTCCACCACCAAGATCCAGCGGACCGCGCTGCGCGCCCGGCTGCTGGAGGAGCTGACCCAAGAGGGAGCCACCCCATGAGCACGACCGCCGCGAACGCCCCCGCCGGGCTCTGGTTCGACTTCAACCAGGAGCAGCGGATGCTGCGCAAGACCGTGCACGACTTCGTCGAGCGCGAGATCCCCAAGTCGGTCTCCCGCGAGGCCGAGCGGCGCGAGGAGTTCCCGCGCGCGATCGTCGACAGCCTCGCCAAGGCCGGGCTCTACGGCATCGGCATCCCCGAGGAGCACGGGGGCGAGGGCGGCGACCTCATCGACCAGGTCATCGTCCAGGAGGAGCTGTCGCGCTCGCTGGCCGGCCTGGCGTGGATGTGGGGCATCAACGTGTGGTCGGGCGGCAAGGCCATCATCAACCACGGCAGCGACGCCCAGAAGGCGGAGCTGCTGCCCGAGCTGGCGTCCGGCGAGCTGCTGTTCGCCTTCGCGATGACCGAGCCGGGCGGCGGCACCGACGTGCTGCGCGCGATGACCACGCGGGCGACGCGCGCCGACGGCGGCTGGGTCATCAACGGCAACAAGATCTGGTCGACGCTCTCGCACATCGCCGACCGCGTGCTGGTCCTGGCCCGCACCAGCGACCACGAGAAGCCCTCGCGCGGGTTGACCATGTTCTTGGTCGACGGCAAGGCCGAGGGCTTCTCCGCGACGCCGATCCCGAAGCTCGGCATGCGCGCGCTGGGCTCCTGCCAGGTCACGCTGCGCGACGTCTTCGTCTCCGACGACGACGTGCTCGGCGAGGTCGACCAGGGCTGGCGCGGGGTGACGGACTCGCTCAACAGCGAGCGCATCATGGTCGCGGCGATGTGCACCGGCATCCTGGCCGGCGTGCTGGAGGACGCGATCGCCTACGCCTCCGAGCGGCGGGCGTTCGGCAAGCCGATCGGCCAGATGCAGGCCATCCAGCACAAGATCGCCGAGATGGCCATGAACCTGGAGACCTGCCGCCTGCACACCTACCGGGCGGCGTGGATGGAGCGCGAGGGCCGGCCGTGCGGGGTGGAGGCGACGACGGCCAAGGTCCTGGCCTCCGAGCTGGCGACCGCCGGCGCGAACGAGGGCATCCAGATCCTCGGCGGCAACGGCTACGCCGCCGAGTACGACATGCAGCGCTACTGGCGCGACGTGCGCCTGCTGCAGATCGGGCCGATCACGAGCGAGATGGCGCGCAACTACATCGGCGAGAGCCTGGGTCTGCCGCGCTCGTTCTGAGCCTGGTACAGTCACAAACCAAACGATCGATTGGTTGAGGGGAAGCATGCCCGCACAGCAGGGACGTGAAGTCGTCATCGTCGAGGCCGTTCGCACGCCGATCGGGCGCGGCCACATCGAGAAGGGCGTCTTCAAGGACAAGCACCCGGCCGACCTGCTCGGCGCGACGTACGCCGAGCTGCTGCGCCGCACCGGCCTGGACCCGCACGAGGTCGAGAACGTCATCGCGGGGTGCGTCCAGCAGCTGGGCGAGCAGTCGATGAACGTCGCCCGCAACGCGTGGCTGCAGGAGGGCCTCCCGATCGAGGCTTCGGCGAGCACCGTCGACCTGCAGTGCGGCTCGGCCCAGCAGGCCGTCGGCTTCGCCACCGCGCTGGTGGCGGCGGGCATCCACGACGTGGCCATCGGCTCGGGCGTCGAGCACATGGGCCGCATCTCGTTCGGCGCGGGCGAGCAGGTTCAGCGCGAGCTGGGCAGCCCGTGGACCAAGAAGTTCTTCGACCGCCACAACGTGCGCGGCCAGGGCATCGGCGCCGAGCTGATCGCCGACGAGTACGAGATCGGCCGCGACGAGCTGGACGAGCTGGCCGTGCAGTCGCACGCCAAGGCCGCCGCCGCCACCGAGGCCGGCCAGTTCGCCCGCGAGATCGTGCCGATCTCCGTCGACGGCGCCGAGGTCACCGCCGACCAGGGCATCCGCCCGGGCACCAACCTGGAGACGCTGGCCACGTTGAAGCCGGCGTTCCGCCCCGACGGGCGCATCACCGCGGGCAACTCCTCGCAGATCTCCGACGGCGCCGCCGCCGTGCTGGTCATGACGCGCGAGAAGGCGCAGGCCCTCGGCCTCGAGCCGCGCGCGGTGATCGTCGACCAGACCAGCGTCGGCTGCGACCCGGTGAAGATGCTGGAGGGCCCGATCCCGGCCACGCGCCGCATCCTGCAGCGCAACAACATGAAGATCTCGGACATCGACTACGTCGAGATCAACGAGGCCTTCGCCCCGGTCGTCGCCGCCTGGCGCCGCGAGCTGGACCCCGACATGGACCGCGTCAACCCGCGCGGCGGCGCGATGGCCCTCGGCCACCCGCTCGGCTCGACCGGCGCCCGCCTCGTCACCACGCTCCTGCACGAGCTGGAGGACGACGACAAGGAGGTCGGCCTGGTCACGATGTGCTGCGGTGGCGGCCTCGGCACGGCCACGCTGATCAAGCGCGTCTGACCTCGATGCGGCGGACGATCTTCGCCCCCGAGCACGAGGACTTCCGCGCGGCGGTGCGCGGCTTCCTGAAGAAGGAGGCCGTGCCCCGCGGCGAGGAGTGGGAGGCGTCGGGCATGGTGGACCGCGCCTTCTGGCGCAAGGCGGCGGCCCAGGGCTACGTCGGCTTCACGGCGCCCGAGGAGCTGGGCGGCGCGGGCGTCGACGACTTCCGCTTCAACGCGATCATCGACGAGGAGGTCGCCTACACCGGCACGGTCGGCGACAACTTCCAGCTCGTCAACGACATCCTCACGCCCTACCTGCTGGAGCTGACCAGCGAGGAGCAGCGCCGCCGCTGGGTGCCGGGCGTGACCACCGGCGACGTCGTGCCGGCGATCGCGATGTCCGAGCCGGGCACCGGCTCCGACCTGCGCGCGATCGCCTCGACCGCCACGTGGGACGGCGACCACTGGAAGCTCAGCGGCTCCAAGACGTTCGTCACCAGCGGCATCCAGGCCGACCTCGTCATCGTCGCCGCGCGGATCAGGCGCGACGGGATGAAGGGCATGGGCCTGTTCGTCGTCGAGGACGGCGCCGAGGGCTTCACCCGCGGGCGCAAGCTGGACAAGATCGGCCGCCGCGCGCAGGACACCGCCGAGCTGTTCTTCGAGGACGTCGTCGTGACGCCCGAGAACGTGCTCGGCGAGACGGACCGCGGGCTGCAGATGTTGATGCGCAACCTCCCGCAGGAGCGGCTGGCGATGGCGGTCACCGCCGTGGCCAGCAGCGAGCGCGCGCTGGAGATCACGCTGGAGTACGTCCGCACGCGCAACGCCTTCGGGCAGCCCGTCGGCAGCTTCCAGGCCAACCGCCACCGGCTGGCGACCGCCGCCACCGAGGTCGCGGTCGCGCGCATCTACGTCGACCGCTGCATCCTGGCGCAGGCCGAGGGCGAGCTGACCGCCGACGAGGCCGCCGCCGCGAAGTTCTGGACGACCGAGCTGCAGTTCAAGGTCATCGACCTGGGCCTCCAGATGCACGGCGGCTACGGCTACATGGAGGAGTACGAGATCGCCCGGATGTGGCGGGACGCCCGCGTCCAGCGCATCTACGGCGGGACCACGGAGATCATGAAGGAGATCGTCGGCCGCTCGCTCGGCCTCTAAGCACCATGCCTGCAGCAGAGAGCATCCAGAAGGTCGTCGTCGTCGGCGGCGGGATCATGGGCAACGGCATCGCGCAGGTCATCGCGCAGGCCGGCCTCGACGTCACGATCGTCGACGTGGCCCAGGACGCGCTGGACCGCGCCCGCGCCCGGATCGACAAGAGCCTGGCGCGCGCGGTCAAGGCCGGGCGCCTCGCCCAGGAGGACGCCGACGCGACCTCCGCGCGGATCGCGACGTCGACCGACCTCGAGGCCGTCGCGGCCGAGGCCGACCACGCGATCGAGACCGTCGTCGAGATCCTCGACGTCAAGCGCGAGGTGCTGAGCCGCCTGGACGCGCTGTGCCGCGAGGACGTCATCCTCGCCTCCAACACCTCGCAGTTCTCGATCTCGACGCTGGCCGCCGGGACCGGCCGGCCGGACCGCGTGATCGGCTCGCACTGGTTCAACCCGCCGCCGGTCATGGACCTGATCGAGATCATCCGCGGCGTCGAGACCTCCGACGCGACGCTTGAGACGACGCTCGCGCTGGCCGAGCGCTACGGCCGCCAGACGGTCGTCTGCGAGAAGGACACGCCGGGCTTCATCACCTCGCGGCTGATCGTGCTGCTCGGCCTGGAGGCGATGCGGATCGTCGAGGAGGGCATCGCGTCGGTCGAGGACGTCAACAAGGCCTGCCGCCTGGCCTTCAACCACGCGATGGGCCCGCTCGACACGATGGACTTCTCCGGGCTGGACACCGCGATGCACGTCGCCGACGCGATGCGCGACCAGTACGGCGAGCGCTTCCTGGCCCCGCAGAACCTGCGCTCGCTGGTCAACGGCGGCCACCTCGGCGCCAAGACCGGCCGCGGCTTCAGCGAGTTCCCGGCGCGCAGCTAGCCGATGGGCGCGTTCGGGCTCGTCCTGCCGATCCAGGGGCCGGGCACCGACCTCCACACGCTCCTGGCGGAGTTGGGGGAGGAGGTGCTGGCCGCCGAGCGGGCCGGGTTCGACGCGGTCTTCCTGCCCGAGTTCCACCAGGCGCACGGCGGCGCGCTCGTCTCGCCGCTGCTGCTCCTGGCCTGGCTCGGCGCGCGCACGTCCCGGATCCGCCTCGGCACGCTCGTCCTCTCCGGCCCGCTGCACGACCCCGTGCGGCTGGCCGAGGACGCGGCGATGCTCGACCAGGCCACCGGCGGCCGCGTGATCCTCGGCCTGGGCGTCGCGCACGTGGAGCCCGACTTCAAGCTGTACGGCGTGGAGCGCCGCCACCGCGGCGCGATCCTCGACGAGCTGCTGGACCTGCTGGACCTCGCGTGGGCCGACGCGGCCTTCGACCACCGGGGCCGCTTCTTCCAGCGCGCCGGGCACGTCACCGCGCCGCCGTTCGCGGGCCGCCCGCCGGTGTGGATCGCCGCGCACGGCCCGCGCGGCCTCGCGCGCGCGGGCGCGCGCGGGAACGCCTGGGTGTGCGACCCCCAGCGCGACGTGACCACCGCGGCGCGGCTGGCCGAGACCTACCGTGCCGCGGCGGACGCCGCCGGGCGTCCGTCGGAGGTCGTGCTGTTCCGCGACGGCTGGGTGGGGGAGAGCCGCGAGGACTGCGAGCGGCGCTGGGCGCCGCACGCGATGAAGGTCCATCGTCTGTACTACAACTTGGGCACCTACCTGCCGGAGTTCGAGCCGTGGGTGGACGAGGTCCGCGCGCGCGAGGACTTCACGCTGGAGCGCCTGGCGCCGGGACGGCTGCTCTACGGGTCGCCGGCCGAGGTGCGCGGGACGGCCGACGCGTGGTTCGCCCAGACCGGCGCGAGCATGATCGCGGTGCGCATGCGCCAGCCGACCGGGCCGTCGCACGCCGAGGCCCTGGAGGCCATCGAGCGCCTCGGGCGCGAGGTCATCGGGCACACGCGGACTTAACCGACCAACCGGTTGGTTTCGGTGTTAGCATCCGTCCATGAGGAGCGTCCGGACCGACGTCCAGGCCTGGGGTCAGGCGATCACCCTCGGCGACCTGCTGCTGCGCACGGCCGCCACGCGGCCCGAGGGCGACGGCGTCGTCTTCCCGGACGAGCGCCTGAGCTACGCGGACCTGGAGGGGCGCTCCCGGACGTTGGCGCGCGGGCTGATCGGCCTGGGCGTCGAGCCCGGCGACCGCGTCGGCGTCCTGATGGCCAACGGCCCGGACACGATCGCCACGATCTTCGCCATCGCGCTGGCGGGCGGCGTGGTCGTCCCGATCAACACGCGCTACCGCGCCGTCGAGCTGCCGTTCGTGGTCGCCGACGCCGGCGTGCGCGTCGTGGTCACCAGCGACCGGATCGACGACTACGTCGACCTGCTCGGGCTGCTGGCCGAGGCGCTGCCCGGCCTGGCCGACGCGCCGTCGCCGCGCGACCTCGCCCTCGACGTCGCGCCGGACCTGCGCGCCGTCGCGGTGCTGGGCCGCACGCCGCGCGCGGGCACGGTCGCCGAGGGCGAGCTGCTGGAGCTGGCGGCCGGCGTCGACGCCGCCGAGCTGGAGCACCGCCGGTCGGCCGTCCGGCTGCGCGACGACGCGCTGCTGCTCTACACCTCCGGGACGACCTCGCTGCCGCGCGGCTGCCGCCTGACGCACGAGGCGATCGTGCGCAACTGGACGGTCGTCGCCCAAGTCCTCCAACTCGGTGCCGGCGACCGCCTGTGGGCGCCGTGCCCGCTCTTCCACCTCGGCGCGATCGGGCCGCTGATCGCCGCCGTGGGCGCCGGCGCGGCGTTCGTCTCCGACACCTACTTCGAGCCGGGCACGGCGCTGGAGCTGATCGAGCGCGAGCGCGCGACGCACCTCTACCCGGCCTACCCGCCGATCACCCAGGGCGTGATCGACCACCCCAACTTCGCGGCCGCGGACCTGTCCAGCGCCCGCGTGATGCTCAACGTCGGCCCGGCCGACCTGCTGCGCTCGATGCAGGCCGCGCTGCCCCAGACCGTGCAGCTCACGCTCTACGGGTCGACCGAGGGCGGCGGCGCGATCACCTACTCGCAGCTCGACGACGACCTCGAGAGCCGCGTGACGACCACCGGCCTGCCGCTGCCCGGCATGGAGGCGCGGGTCGTCGACCCCGAGACCGGCGAGGACCTGCCCGTCGACGCCGAGGGCGAGATCCTCGTCCGCAGCCCCGGCCTCTTCGACGCCTATCACAACGATCCGGAGAAGACCGCGGCCGCGTTCGCCCCCGGGCGCTGGTATCGCACCGGCGACCGCGGCGCGCTGGACGCCGGCGGCCGGCTGCGCTTCGCCGGGCGGCTCAAGGACATGTTGAAGGTCGGCGGCGAGAACGTCGCGGCCGCCGAGATCGAGGCCGTGCTGAGCGCCCACCCGGCGATCAAGCTCGTGCAGGTCGTCGGCGTCCCGGACGCGCGGCTGGAGGAGGTCCCGGCGGCGTTCGTCGAGCTGCGGGCCGGCGAGGCCGCCACGGCCGACGAGCTGGCGGCGTTCTGCGCCGAGCGGATCGCGCGCTTCAAGGTGCCGCGCCACGTCCGCTTCGTGTCGGAGTGGCCGATGTCGGCCACCAAGATCCAGAAGGCCCCGCTGCGCGAGCGGCTGGTGGCCGAGCTGGCCGCCGAGCGCGACGTCGCTCCGGCCGCCGGTTCACACTGACCAAACGGCCGGTTGTTTTTCGTGTATGGTGCGCGCACGATGAGCGAGACCGTGATCATCGAGCGCGCGGGCGGCGTCGCGACCGTCGTGGTGGACAACCCGCCGGTGAACACCCTGGGCGACGAGACGCTCGCCGGGCTCACCTCGGCCGCCGCGACGCTGGGCCGCGACCCCGACGTCCGCGCGATCGTGCTGGCCGGCGCCGGCGAGCGCACGTTCCTGGCGGGCGCGGACCTGCGCGAGCTGAGCGCCCTGCTGGGCGACGCCGAGGGCATGCGCGACCACGTCGCGCTCACCAACGAGACCTTCACCGCCTGGGCCGAGCTGCCCCAGCCGGTCATCGCCGCCGTCGGCGGCCACGCGGTCGGCGGCGGCCTGGAGGTCGCGCTGGTCTGCGACCTGATCGTCGCCGACCCCCGCGCGCGCCTCGGCCTGCCCGAGGTCGGCCTGGGCCTGATCCCCGGCGCCGGCGGCACCCAGCGGCTGCCGCGGCGGGTCGGGCTCGGCCTGGCCCGGCGCCTGCTGATGACCGGCGAGCTGCTGCGCGCCGAGGCCGCGCTGGCGGCCGGCCTGGTGGACGTGGTCAGCGCCGAGGGCGAGGCGCTCGCCGAGGCGCGGGCCGTCGCCGAGCGGATGGCGGGGCTGCCGGCGCGCGCGGTCCAGGCCGCCAAGGCAGCGCTGTTGGCCGCCGGCACGCAGCGCCTGCCCGACGGGTTGGTCGCCGAGCGGCGGCTGTTCCTCGAGGTCGCGGCCTCCGACGACGCCCGCGAGGGCGCCGCGGCGTTCCTCGACAAGCGCTCACCGCGGTTCGTCCACGCGTAGGCCACCGGGTTTGGAGAGACCTGACATGACGCAAGACACCCACACCGAGGCGCGGACGCCGATGGAGGAGCTGGAGCGCCGCCGCGCCTCCGCGCTGGCGATGGGCGGGGAGGAGCGCATCGCGCGCCACCACGCCAGCGGCCGGCTGACCGCGCGCGAGCGGATCGCGCTGCTGATCGACGACGGGTCGTGGACCGAGATCGGGCTGCACGCGCTGCCCGAGCACCGCCGCGAGGAGCCCTCGCCGGGCGACGCGATCGTCACCGGCTTCGGCCGTGTCGGCGGGCGCATGGTCGGGATCGTCGCGATCGACGCCACCGTCCTGGCCGGCACCACCGCGCCGGTCAACATGCGCAAGCAGAACCGCGTCGCCGAGTGGGCGGGCAAGCGCGGGCTGCCGCTGATCTTCCTGAGCGACAACGACGGCGGCCGCCTGCCGGACCTGCTGGGCTGGCGCTTCGCCGGCGTGCCGTTCGACTTCAGCTCGTTCCTGCAGTCGCCGGCGGGCCACCCCAAGACGCCGCGGATGACCGCGGTCGTCGGCCCGAGCTTCGGCGACGCGGCGCTGCACGCGGCGATCGCCGACCTGGTGGTCATGAAGCGCGACGCGTCGCTGGCGCTCTCCGGCCCGCCGGTCATCAAGGGCGCCATCGGCGAGGACGTCAGCGCCGAGGAGCTGGGCGGCCCGGCGGTCGCGCACGAGACCAGCGGCAGCGCGCACGTCGTGGTCGACGCCGAGGAGGAGGCGATCGCGACCGTCAAGCGGTTCCTGTCCTACATGCCCGACGCGGCGGACCTCCCGGCGCCGGTGGCGCCGCCCGCGCCGCCCGCCCGCGACCCCGAGGACCTGCTGACGCTCGTCCCCGCCAACCCCCGGCGCGGGTACGACATGAACAAGGTCCTGCAGGCGATCGTCGACGAGGGCTCGCTGTTTGCCTGGGGCGACCGCTTCGGCCGCAGCCTCATCACCGCGCTGGCGCGCATCGACGGCCACCCGGTCGGCATCGTCGCCAGCCAGCCGATGCAGCGCGCGGGCGTGCTCGACGTCCCGGCCCTGACCAAGGAGCAGCGGTTCGTCGAGCTGTGCGACACCTTCAACATCCCGCTCGCGTTCCTGCAGGACGTGCCGGGGCTGATGATCGGCACCGAGGCCGAGCGCGGCGGCATCCTCGCCTGCTACGAGCGGCTGGCCGCGGCGCTGGCCCAGACCACGGTGCCGAAGGTCGCGGTCATCGTGCGCAAGGCCTTCGGCGGCGGCCACATCGCCATGGGCGGCCGCCCCGTCAACCCGGACATGCTGGTCGCCTGGCCGGGAGCCGAGATGGGGTTCATGGCGCCCGAGACGGGCGTCAGGACGGTGTACCGGCGGCGCCTGGACGCGCTGGAGGCCGAGGAGGGCCTGGAGGCGCGCGACGCGCTGGCCGCCGAGCTGGAGGCCGAGTGGGCGGCCGAGTCGCAGCCCTGGGAGGCCGCGGCGAACATCATCTTGGACGATGTGATCGACCCCAGGCAGACGCGGGCGGTGATCGCGCAGGCGATCACGCTGGCGTGGGGGTCGCGCGAACGTGTCAGCCGACGGGGGCTCTCGTGAGCACCGTCGACGCGCACATCACGGGCACGGTCTGGACCGTCGACGTGGAGGTCGGCGATCCGGTCCAGGAGGGCGACGTCGTCGCCGTCCTCGAGTCGATGAAGATGGAGATGCCCGTCGAGGCCGAGGCGGCGGGGACCGTCGCCGAGGTCCTCTGCAAGCCCGGTGATCCCGTCACGGAGGGCCAGCCGCTCGTCCGGCTGGGCTAGTTGGACGATTACCGAACCAAACGGTTGCTTGATTTTTCGTCCAAACGGTCGTTAGAGTCGGGCGAGCCGGGCTTGTCACCCCGGTAACCAAGGAGGAGATTCGCAATGCAGAGTGCGTCCCGCATCGGGATCGCGTTGTCCATCGCATCGCTGGCGCTCGGAGCGGCGGCGTGCGGTTCGAGCGACAGCTCGTCGAACGCGTCGGGGTCGAGTGGTGGTGGGGGCGGCAAGTCGTCGCCCAAGGAGGGCGTGACCTCCAACACCATCAACTACGGCCTGATCTACGACCAGACCGGTCCGCAGACCGCGTCGCAGACGCCGTTCGCCCATGGGTTCATGACCCAGATCGACAAGGCCAACGACGCCGGCGGCATCAACGGTCGCAAGATCAAGCTCGTCCTGGGCGACGAGAAGGGCCAGGTGCCCGACGGCATCGCGGCCTACAAGAAGATGGTCAGCCAGACCCCGGTGGTCGGCATCACGGGCATCAACAGCTCGTCGATCCAGGAAGCCGCGCTGCCGCTGATCGAGAAGGACAACATGCCCTTCGTCGGTCCGCAGTCGACGGTCAAGGAGGGCCTCGTGCCCGTCCACAAGAGCGTCTTCTACATCGTCCCGCCCTACGCGGACCAGGTCGACGTCCTGCTCGGCTACGAGCAGAAGGCTCTCAACAAGCCCAAGCCGAAGGTCGGCATCTTCCGCCTCACGGCGTCCTCCGGCATCGAGGTCGGCGACCTCGTCAAGGCAGCCGTCAAGAAGGAGGGCGGCTCGGTCGTCGCCGACCAGCAGATGGACGTGACGGCGACGTCGGCCGACGCGCAGGCGCAGAAGCTCGTCTCCGCGCACCCGGACTTCATCGTCGTGCACTCCGCGCCGACGCAGTCCGCGGCCCTGCTGAAGTCGATGCAGAAGCTCGGCTCGAAGATCCCGCTGATCTCCACGTTCGCCGGCGGCGGCCCGCTGCCCTACGCGGCGGTCCCGGCCTCGGTCGGCAGCACGTTCCAGTACACCGCGCCGACGTCGCCCAGCGACATCAAGACCGATGGTCAGGCGCAGATGGAGGCCGACGCCTCCAAGTACGGCTACAGCAAGGACGTGACCGACTCGGCCTACGCCATCGGCTACATCTCGGGTCTGACGGTCGTCAACGCGCTCGAGAACGCGGGCAAGGACCTGACGCGCGAGTCGCTGATCTCCGGCCTGGAGAAGATCGACAACCTGGACACCGGCGGCATCTCGGAGCCGGTCTCCTACAGCGCGACGGACCACGTCGGCCTCTCGGCGACGCGTCCGTACAAGTACAACTACTCGACCAAGAAGTTCGAGGCCATCGGCGAGTTCTCGGACTACACGAGCTACATCACGCACGCCTACGGCGGCTGATCGACGCTCCTGATCGCGCCGCCGCCAGGAGGCTGATTCCCACATGGCTGCTTTCTTCCAATATGTGATCGGAGGCCTGGCGGTCGGCTCGATCTACGGGCTCGTCGCCCTGGGCTTCGTGTTGATCTTCAAGTCCACGGACGTGTTCAACTTCGCCCAGGGCGACCTGCTCACGCTCGGCGCCTACCTCCTGTTCGCCGGCGTGGCGAACTGGAAGCTCCCGATGATCCCCGCGATCCTGGTCTCGCTCGTGATCGCGCTGGTCATCGGGGTGGCGATGCAGGTCATCGTGTTCCGGCCGATGATCGGCAAGCCGCTGTTGACCGTGGTCATGGTCACGATCGCGCTCTCGCTGATCATCAAGGCCTTGATCCAGGTCATCTTCGGCACCACCGAGAAGACCCTGCCGCACCAGCTGCCCAACGACCCGGTCCACATCCTCGGGCTGAAGGTCTCGGAGCTGGAGCTGATCACGATGGGGGTGACCGCGCTGTGCGTGCTCGCGTTCGCCCTCTTCTTCCGCCGGTCCAAGCTCGGCCTGCAGATGCGGGCCACGGCGGAGAACGTGGAGGCGTCGATGCTCTCGGGCATCGACGCCAACCGCGTGTTCATGGTGGCCTTCGGGCTGGGCACCGCGATCGCCGCGCTCGGCGGCGTGTTGATGGCCAACCTGCAGACCGTCACGCCGCAGCTCAGCGCGCTCGGCCTGCTGGCCTTCCCGGCCGCGGTGCTGGGCGGCCTGACCAGCATCCCCGGCGCGATCGTCGGCGGCCTGCTGATCGGGGTGATCCAGCAGCTGGCCACCGGCTACGTCTCCGGCCAGTCGGCCAACGTCTTCGTCTACGGCGTCCTGCTCGCCGTCCTGCTGATCCGGCCGTGGGGCATCTTCGGCCGCCCGACCGTCGCGAGGGTCTGACCTGATGTCACGCATGCACACCAACTACCGGCAGAACATGCGGCTGCTGTCGTCGCGCTCGCGCGTGTTCTGGCTGCTCGTCCTCGTCGCGGCGCTGTGGTACCTGCCGTCGGTCCTCAACAACCGCATGATCTTCGGCTACGGCCTGACCGACACCCAGCTGCTGGGCGTCGGGCTGCCGCAGGTCAACTTCGCGCTGATCGCCGTCATGGCGGCGGTCGCGCTGAACCTGCTGGTCGGCTACACCGGCCTGCTGTCGCTGGGGCACGCCGCGTTCTTCTCGGTCGGCGCGATCACCTCGGCGGTGCTCGGCGTCCAGCACGACCTGCCGTTCCCGCTGGTGATCCTCGCGTCGGGGTGCGCCGGCGCGGTGGTCGGCGCGTTCTTCGGCCTGCCGAGCCTGCGCCTGCGTGGCCTCTACCTGCTGCTCTCGACGCTGGCGCTGCACTTCATCGCGCTGTACGTGTTCCTGACCTACCAGACCCACAACTACGGTCCGGCGGGCATCACCTACGACGCGCCGAGCATCTTCGGCTGGACGGTCGACAACGACGACCGCTGGTACACGCTGCTGGTGATCCTCGCGGGCGTCGTGCTGCTGCTGGCCCGCAACCTGCTGGCGATGCGCGAGGGCCGCGCGCTGGTCGCGATCCGCGACCACGACGTCGCGGCGGGCTCGCTCGGCATCCCGGTCGGGCGCCAGCGGATCAAGGCCTTCGCGATGACCTCGTTCATCACGAGCGCGGTCGGCGCCCTGTACGTCTACTACCTGGGCAACACCAGCTCGGACGCGTACTCGCTGGACTTCGTCATCAACTACTTCGCCATCATCATCATCGGCGGCCTGGGCTCCCTCAGCGGGTCGGTCTTCGGCGCGCTGCTGTGGACGCTCCTGCCGCAGGCGCTGCAGACGCTGTCGGGCTCGGTGAGCCCCGACACGTTCGTGGTCGGCAACCTGTTGAACAACTACCAGGGCCAGACCGCGAACATCGTCCTCGGCCTGCTGATCATCGCCATCATGTTGTTCAAACCGACCGGGCTCAGCGGGATCTGGCTCGGCATCAAGCGCGGGGTGGTCCGGTGGCCGTACAGCTCGTGAGCGGTGCCGCCGACGACGTCGTGGCCCGTCGCGCGGTCCTCAGCGTCGCGGGCCTGGAGGTCGCCTACGGCCCCAGCGCCCCGGCGCTGCGCGGCGTGACGATCGAGGTGCCCGAGGGCGCGGCCGTCGCGTTGATCGGCGCCAACGGCGCCGGCAAGACGACGACGATCCGCGCGATCTCGGGCCTGCTCAAGCACCACAGCGGGCGCGTGGTCTCGGGCAGCGTCGAGGTCGAGGGCGGCGACGTCACGCGCCTGAAGGCCAACCAGATCGTCGCGCGCGGCGTGGCGCAGGTCCCCGAGGGCCGCATGGTCTTCGCGGAGCTGACCGTCGAGGAGAACCTGCGCATCGGCGCCACCGCGCGCAAGGGCGGCGACCAGGACGGCGACATGGCGCGCATCTACGACCTGTTCCCGCAGATCGAGCGCCGACGCGGCGACCAGGCGGGCTGGCTGTCGGGCGGCGAGCAGCAGATGGTGGCCATCGGGCGCGGCCTGATGGCGGCGCCGCGGCTGCTGCTGCTCGACGAGGTCTCGCTCGGCCTCGCGCCGATGATCACGCGCACGATCTTCGAGCGGCTGCGCGACGTGCGCGCCGAGGCGGGGACGTCGATGCTCGTGGTCGAGCAGAACGCCCGCCTGGCGCTGGAGTTCTGCGACTACGCCTACGTGTTGGACTCGGGCCGCGTCGTCCTCGAGGGCCCGGCCGACGCGCTCAGCAACGACCCGCACGTGCAGGAGCTGTACCTGGGCGGCGCGGTCGGCGAGGGCGAGCGGTCCTTCGCGAGAGCCAAGCGCTACCGGCGCAGGAGGAGGTGGCTGGCATGAGCACGCGGCCCGACGCGCTCGTCATCGACGGGCTGACGATCAAGTTCGGCGGCGTGACCGCGCTGGACGACGTGTCGTTCTCGGTCGCCGCCGGGAGCCTGACCGCCCTGATCGGCCCCAACGGCGCCGGCAAGACCAGCTGCTTCAACTGCCTGTCGGGGATCTACCGGCCGACCGCGGGCGCCATCAGCGTCGCGGGCCGCGACGTGACCGGCCTGAGCCAGCACCGCATCGCGCGGCTGGGGCTGTCGCGCACGTTCCAGTCGCCGGCGCTGTTCGGCGGGCTGACGGTGCTGGAGAACCTGATGACCGGCCGCTTCCGCCACGGGCGCGGCGGCATGGTCGCCGGGATGCTGCGGCTGCCCAACGTCATCAAGGACGAGGTCCGCCAGCGCGAGCGCGTCGAGGCGATCCTCGAGCTGCTGGAGATCTCGCACCTGCGCAACGCGGCGGTCGACGACCTCTCCTACGGCTTCCAGAAGCGGGTCGAGCTGGGCCGCGCGCTGGCCGCCGACCCGAGCATCCTGCTGCTCGACGAGCCGATGGCCGGCATGACCGTCGACGAGAAGGAGGACATGTCGGCCTTCATCCTGGCCTCGCGCGAGGAGCTGGGCAACACGGTGCTGTTGATCGAGCACGACATGGGCGTCGTCATGGACCTGGCCGAGCACGTCGTCGTGCTGGACTTCGGCCGCAAGATCGGCGACGGCACGCCCGACGAGGTCCGCGGCAACGAGGCGGTCGTCGCGGCCTACCTCGGCGCCGAGGCGGTACCCGAGGAGACCGAGACCGTGCTGCAGGGCGGCGACCGATGAGCGTGGCAGAGCAGACGACGATCCCGGCGCTCCTGGCGCGGCACGCGAGCGAGCGCCCCGACGCGGTGGCGCTGCGCAGCAAGCGCCGCGGCCTCTGGCAGGCCACGTCCTACGCCGAGCTGCAGCGCCGCGTCGCCGCGCTGTCGGCCGGCCTGCGCGCCGCCGGCGTGACGCCGGGCGCGACGGTCGCGCTGATCGCCGAGAACAGCCCGAGCTGGGTCGTGACCGACCTCGCCGTGCAGGCGCTCGGCGCCCGCTCGGTCGCGCTGGCCCCGCAGACGCCGCCCGCGACCGTGGTCCGCGTGCTGGCGGCCTCCGGCGCCACGCTGGTGGTCTGCGGCGACCAGGAGCAGGTCGACGTCGTCCTGGACGCCGAGGGCGCGCTGCCCGCGGTGGCGGCGATCGTCGTCATCGACGCGACCGGCACCACGCACTACTCCGAGGCGCGCCTGCACACGCTGGCCGAGCTGGAGGCGCAGGGCGCCGACGGCTCCGCCGCGCTGGACGCCCCGCGTCCCGAGACCGTCGCCGTGGGCGTCTGCAGCCCCGGCACCACCGGCGACCCGCGGATCGCCCCGCACGGCGGCGGCGACCTCGCCGAGCTGGCCGCGAGCGCCGCGGCGTGGCTGGAGCTGACCCCGAAGGACCGCAACCTCGCGGTGCTGTCGCTGGCCACGCCCGCCGCGCGCCTGCTCGACCTGTACGCGATGCTGCAGGCGGGCGCCGAGGTGACGCTGCCCGAGTCGCCGGCCACCGTCGCCGTCGACCTCCTGGAGGTCGAGCCGACGGTCCTGTGCCTCTCGCCGCGCGGCGTCGAGCTGCTGCGCCAGGCCTCCCAGCGGCGCGCGGGCGAGTCCTCGCGGATGAAGCGCCGGGTCTACCGCTGGGCGATGGGCCAGCTCGACACGCGCCTGGACCGTCAGCCGGCCGCGCGGACGCCGGACGGCGCCCGCCGTCGCCGCGGTCCCGCGTACCTGCTCGTCGGCCGCTTCGTCGCCGCCGCGCTCGGCGTCCGGCGGGCGCGCCGGATCGTCGTCACCGGCGGGGCCCTGCCGCTGCGCGACGCGCGCTTCTTCTGGAGCCTGGGCGTGCCGGTGCTGGAGAGCTACGGCCACGCCGAGACCGGGGGCCTGGCGTTCGCGCACCGGTCGCTGGACGACATGGGCACGATCGGCGGCCCGCTGCCGGGCGTCGGCACCCGCATCGAGGACGACGGCACGCTGGCCGTCGCGACCGTCGCCGCGCCCGGGCGCTGGCACGCGACCGGCGACCTGGCCGAGGACGCCGGGGACGAGCGGGTGCGCGTGCGCGGCCGCCGCGAGGACGTCGTCGCCACCGCCGGCGGCGAGGTCGTCGTCGCCGGGCTGGAGGCCGCGCTGCGCGACAGCGTCTACGTGCGCCGCGCGGTCGTCGCGCACGCCGGCGGCGCGCTGACCGCGCTGGTCGAGCTGGACCTCGACGAGACCGCGCCGTGGGCCAACGACCGCGGGCTGGTGTTCAGCACCTACAGCTCGCTGGCGTCGCTGCCCGAGGTCCGCGAGCTGGTCGCCGCCGAGGTGGCCGCGGCCAACGAGCGCATCGGCGCGGCCGAGCGGATCGCCGACTTCCGCCTGCTGCCGCGGCCGCTGTCGGTGGCCGAAGGCGAGCTGACGTCGCTGCTGACCGTCCGCCGCACCCAGGTGATCGAGCGCTTCGCCGGCGACGAGGCGGCGACCGCGGGCGCGGAGGCGACGGCGCCGAGCCGGCCGTAGCGCGGTGCGCGTCGGGTACCTCATCGACACCAACGCGGTGCTCGACGGCTCGGCGCCGCCGACCGGCGCGTCGATGGCCGCCACGATGGACGCGATGGTGGAGGAGGGCCTGCTCGCCGAGCGCGCGGGCTTTCACTCCGTCCAGGTCCCCGACCGCCACGCCCGGCCCGAGTGCTGCTTCCCGGCGCCCGAGCAGCTGCTGACGATCCTCGCGCGCGAGACCGAGCGCGTGATGCTCGGCAGCTTCACGCACGTCGCGACGCTCACCCACCCGATGAAGTCGGCCGAGCAGTTCTCGGTCATCGACAACCTCTCGGGCGGGCGGCTGGTGACCACGGTCTCGCGCGGCTTCCTGCCCGCGTTCTGGGAGCAGTTCGGCATCCCGCGGGAGCGCTTGCTGGGGCGCTTCCAGGAGGCGCTGAAGATCTGGCGCGCGGCGACCTCCGGCGAGGAGGTCGTCTTCGACGGCGAGTTCTGGACGGTCGACCGCGGGCGCCTGGCGCCGCCGCCGTTTCAGGACGGCGGGTGGCCGATCTGGGGCGGGGGCAACGCGTCGCCGGCGGCGGTCGCGCGCTCGGCGCGCTACGCCGACGCCTGGACCTGCGACCCGATGCCGATGGCGCGCGCGGCGTGGGACGAGCACGCGGGCCTCTACCGCGACAGCGCGCGCGAGCAGGGCAAGCGCCCGTTCGTCGTGCTCATGCGCGACGGGTGGGTGGCGGACTCGTTCGACGAGGCGGCGCGGACGTTCGGCGAGCACTTCGTCCGGGTCGCGCGCTTCTACCTGAAGACCGGCAACCTCACGCGCCACCCGGGGCTGCGCGCGCCGGAGGACATCACGCCCCAGAGCGTCGCGCCGCACCTGGTGATGGGCACGCCGGAGCAGTGCGTCGAGCGGTTGCAAGAGCTTCATGAAGACCTCGGGGTGGACTACGTGGTGTTGTGCTGCCGCCTGACGACCGGCCCGTCGCTTCAGGCCACGCGCGAGCAGATCCTGCGCATGGGAGAGGAGGTCGTGGCGCCGATCCACGCCCGCTACCCCGCGCCCGACCACCCCGCGATCCCGGCGGCGTGCCGATGGTGAGCGACCGCCTGGCCGACCGCGTCGCGCTGGTCACCGGCGCCGCCGGCGGCATCGGCCGCGGGATCGCGGCGCGGCTGCTGGCCGAGGGCGCCGTGGTCGTGGTCAACGACCTCGATCCCGACGCCTGCGCGGTCGCCGTGGCCGACCTCGGCGCGGGCGCCGTCGCGGCGCCCGGCGACGTGACCGACCCCGCGTCGGCGACCGCCGTCCTGGCGCGCGTCGGCGCCGACCACGGGCGCCTGGACATCCTGGTCAACAACGCGGGCGTCACCCGCGACGGCCCGCTGCACCGCATGAGCGACGAGGACTGGCGCGTCGTCCACGACGTCGGCCTGCGCGGCGCCTTCAACCTCTGCCGCGCCGCCGCGCCGCTGCTGCGCGCGCCCGCCGACCACCATCGCAAGGTCATCAACATCAGCTCGAACGTCGCGCTGCACGGCGCGCCTGGGACCGCGAACTACTCGGCGGCCAAGGCCGGGCTGATCGGGTTGACGCGGGCGCTGGCCCGCGAGTGGGCCTCGCGGCGCGTCAACGTCAACGCGCTCGCGCCGGGCCTGATCGAGGGCACGGGCCTCACGGCGGCCAAGCCCGCCGAGCTGATCGCGCGCGTCGCCGAGCAGGTGCCGCTCGGCCGCGCGGGGACGCCGGCCGACGTCGGCGCGGCGGTCGCGTTCCTGGCCTCGGCCGACGCGGACTACATGACCGGTCAGGTGCTGGAGCTGAGCGGCGGGCTCGAGGTGCCGGTCTGAGGCCGCAGCCCGGCGATCAGCACATCGGAGAACGCGCGCGCGATCTCCTCCGGCGTCCGCTCGTCGTCCTCGCGGTACCAGCGGTGCACCCAGTTGGTCGCGCCGAGCACGACCATGCAGGCCAGGCGCGCGTCGACGTCGGCGCGCAGCGCGCCGGCGCGTCGGCCCTCCTCGATCAGCTCGCGCATCCCGGCCTCGTAGGCCGCGGCGTCGGCGCGCACGCGGTCGCGGTGCTCGGGCGCGAGCGACCCGGACTCGTTGATGACCAGCGCGCCGGGGATCAGGTTGGTGGTGAAGCTGATCACGTGGTCCTCGATCAGCGCGCGGAGCTTTGCCACCGGGTCGCCGTCGCCGGCCTGGACGCGCGCCAGCGACGCGCGCGCCCGGCCGTAGACGTCCTGGATCAGCTCCAGCAGGAGCCCTTCCTTGGTCTCGAAGTAGTAGTACACGCTGCCCCGCTGGATGCCCATGCGCTCGGCGAGGTCGGCCGTCGAGGTGGCGGCGTAGCCGCGCTCGTGGAACAGCTCGGCGGCGACGCGCAGCATCTCCTCGCGGCGCTTGCGGGGGAACGTGCGCTCGCCGCCGGCCATCACGCTCCGGCGCCCGCCGCGGCGCCCGCGCGCAGCCCGAAGGTCAGGATCGGGCCGAGCGTGCCGCCCGCGCCGGGGTAGGCGAAGCCGAACAGGCTGGCCGCGACGTTGCCGGCCGCGAAGAGGCCGTCGATCGGCGTGCCGTCGGCCGCCGAGAGCACGCGGCCGTCGGCGTCGGTGCGCGGGCCGCCCTTGGTCGACAGCGCGCCGGGCAGCAGCTTCAGCGCGTAGTACGGGCCGTCGCCGAGCGGGCCCAGCTCGCCGATGAACTTGTCGTAGGGGTAGGTCCCGCGCCCGAAGTCCGGGTCCTCGCCGCGCGCCGCGTGCTCGCTGAAGCGCGCGACGGTCGCCTCCAGCGCGTCGGCGGGCACGCCGATCGCGTCCGCCAGCTCGCCGAGGTCCGCGCCCTTGGCCAGCCAGTCCGGATCGGGGTCGCGGCGGCCGAGCGGGCCGACGCGGTACTTCGACCGGTACTCGGCGTCGAAGATCAGCCACGCCGGGAGGTGGGGGAAGGAGAACGAGGTGGCCTCGAAGTTCAGCATCGTGCGTCCGAAGTCACTGTAGTTCTGCGCCTCGTCGATGAACCGCCGGCCGCTGCCGTCCACGATCAGGCAGCCCTTGCGCGCGCGCTCGGTGAGGATCAGCCGCGACATCGGCGCGCCGTCGATCTCCTCGCCGGGCAGCTGGAAGGCCGGGCACCACCACGCCTCGCTCATGTTGCCCAGCGCGGCGCCGGCGGTCATCGCCATCCGCAGGCCGTCGCCCTCGGCGGTCGGCGCGCCGACCGGCGCCAGCAGCGGCCCGCGCAGGAACGCGCGGCACAGCTGCGCGTCGCGCTCGAAGCCGCCGGTGGCCAGGACGACCGCGTCGGCCGTGGGCAGCGCGCGCAGCCGCGTGCCGGTGACGACCTCGACGCCCGCGTCCAGGCACGCCTCCAGCAGGCCGGCGACCAGGCCGCGGCCGAGCGTCAGCGTGCCCCGCTCGGCGCGGGCCCTGAGCGCCTCGCGGTCGATCTCGGCGCCGGCCAGCTCGGCGTAGGTGATCGGCGCGGTGACGTTCGGGGCGTCGCAGACGAGCGCGCGGACCTCCGCGGTGGTGTCCAGCGGCTGGGGCTCGAGCGTCCGACCGCCCTGCTCGCGTCCGCCCTCGAGCTCCGCGTGGTAGTCGGTGTAGGGGATCGGCTGCCAGGCGATCGGCGTGTGCTCCTCCAGCCAGGACGCGGCGCGCGCGGCGTCGTGGGCGAAGACCTCCAACAGCTCGTCGTTGGCGTCGCCCAGCGAGACGGCCCGCAGGTAGGCCAACGCCAGCTCCGGCGTGTCGTCGGGCAGGAAGCGGTTGGCGGGCAGCCAGGCGTTGCCGCCCGACAGCGCGGTCGTGCCGCCGACGCGGTCCCAGCGCTCGTGGACCGTGACCTTGGCGCCCGCCTTTCGGGCCGCCAGTGCGGCGGTCAGCCCCGCCGCTCCCGATCCGATCACCGCGACGTCCCGCATGCCGTTCCTCCTCGTCTTCCGCTTGTGGCGACGGACCGTAGCGCAGATTTCAAGCAGGTGCTTGAAAGAACGATCGTTTGGTTGACACGAGAGGGCGCGACGAGCGACCATCACCCTGTGAGCGAGCTTCCTCCCAGCGCCTGCTGGACGCTGCCCGACCACGTCGACCAGGCCGCCCGCCGCTGGCCCGACGCCGAGGCGCTGGTCTTCGGCGACGACCGCGTGACGTTCGCGGCGTTCGCCGACCGGACCGTCGCCTTCGCGCGGGCGCTGTGCGCGCTGGGCGTCGACCACGGCGACGCGGTCGGCGTGCTCATGCCCAACGGCGTGGACATGCTCGTGGCGATCTACGGCGCCGCGCGGATCGGCGCGGTCCCCGTGCCGGTCAACGGCCGGCTGAGGGCGCGCGAGTTGACCTACATCATCCCGCACGCCGGCCTGCGCGCGCTCGTCGTCTCGTCGGGGCGCGGGCACGCCACCGGTTACGTGGACGAGGTGTCCGAGGCGCTGGACCTCGCCGGGGCGCCCGCGCTGCGCCACGTGGTCCTGCACGGCGACGGGCGCCGCGACGGCATGCTGCCGTGGGACGCGTTCCTCGCCCGCGGCGACGCGGTGCCGGACGCGGAGGTCGAGCGCCGGCGCCGCCGCGTCGCGGTGACCGACACCGCGATGTTGATGTACACGTCGGGGACGACCGCCCACCCCAAGGGCTGCCGCATGGCCCACGAGCCGCTGGTGCGCCTGGGGCGCGTGTTCGCGCAGGAGCGCTTCCCGATGGCCGCGGGCGACCGGCAGTTCAACCCGCTGCCGCTCTTCCACATGGCGACGCTGCTGCCGTTCAACGCCTGCCTGGCGGCGGGCGCGACGTTCGTCGGCATGGAGCACTTCGAGCCCGGCCCGGCGCTGGAGCTGCTGGCGCGGGAGCGCTGCACGGTCGCCTTCCCGGCCTTCGACCTGATCTGGGCGGCGATGCTCGACCTGCCCGAGTTCGACGCGGCCGACCTGTCGGCGCTGCGGCTCATCAACGTCAACGGCGACCGCGAGCGGCTGACGGCGATGGCGGCGCGCACGCCGTGGCTGACGCTGATCTCGCCCTACGGCGCGACCGAGGGCGGGGGCGTGATCGCGCTCAGCCACGCCGACGACCCGCTGGAGCTGCGCGTGTCCTCGGCCGGCCGGCCGTTTCACGGCATCGAGGTCCGGATCTCCGACCCCGAGACCGGCGCCGAGGTCGCGCCCGGCGAGCGCGGCGAGATCACCTACCGCGGCTGGTCGCTCTTCGAGGGCTACCACGACGACCCCGAGGCGACCGCGGCCGCCTTCGACGCCGACGGCTACTTCCGCTCCGGCGACCTGGGCAGCGTCGACGCCGACGGGCGCCTGACGTTCCTCGGCCGCCTCAAGGACATGTTGAAGGTCGGCGGCGAGAACGTCGCCGCGGCCGAGATCGAGGGCCTGCTGTCCTCGCACCCGGCCGTCGCGATGGCCCAGGTCGTCGCCGCGCCCGACGCGCGCCTGCGGGAGGTCCCGTGCGCCTACGTGCAGCTGCGCGAGGGCGAGACGGCCGACGCGGACGCGCTCGTCGCGCACTGCGTCGGCCGCGTGGCCCGCTTCAAGGTCCCGCGCTACGTCCGCTTCGTCTCGGAGTGGCCGATGTCCGGGACCAAGATCCAGAAGTACGTGCTCCGCGAGCGGATCGCCGCGGAGCTGGGACCGGTCATCCCGTCGGCGCCGAGTCCACCCCGCCGCTGACGACGATCCGCTGGCCGGTGACGAACCCGGCGTCCTCGGAGGCCAGGAAGCGCACGACGCGCGCGACGTCCTCCGGGCGGCCCAGCCGGCCCATCGGCTGGTCGGCGTCCAGGTCCTCCATGTTGTCCAGCCCGAGCTTGGCCTTGACCAGGCGCGCGCCCATGTCGGTGACGATCAGGCCCGGCGCGACGATGTTGACGTGCACGCCGCGTGCGACCTCCTCATGGGCCAGCGTGTAGCCGAACGCCTCCAGCGCCGCCTTGGCCATGTTGTAGGGGGCGCCGTTGGCGCGCATCTGGTCCAGCTCGCTGCTGGAGACGAGGATGACGTCGGAGCGCCCGCGCTCGCGCATGCTCGGCAGCAGCCGCTGGACGAGCCGGTGGGTGGAGAACGTGTGCGTGGCCATGACCCGCAGGACCTCGGCCGGGTCGGTGTCGGCGATCGCCAGGCCGCGGCTGGCGATGCCCGCGTTGGCGACCAGCAGGTCGACGCCGCCGTAGGCGGCCAGCGCCTCGTCGGCCAGGCGGTCGACCTCCTCCTGCTCGGAGATCGAGGCCTGGACGGCGGTCGCGCGGCCGCCGCCGGCGGCGATCGTCTCGACGACCTCGGCGGCCGCGTCGGCGTCGCGCCGGTAGTTGACGACCACCGCGGCGCCGTGGGCGGCCAGCTCCAGCGCGATGCCGCGCCCGATCCCGCGACCGGCGCCGGTGACCAGGGCGACGCGGCCCGCCAGCTGCTTGGTGGCGTCAGCCATCGGTGGCGCTCCCTTCGAGAACGGCGTCGGCGTCGAGCAGCCGCCGCAGCTCGGTCATCGCCTTGAACGAGTACCCCGACAACGCCGGGTCGGCGAACGGGGTGATGTTCCACAGGATCACGTCGCGCAGGCCGGCCTGCTGGTAGGCGCGGATCTGCTCGGCGAGCTGCTCCGGCGTCCCGCACAGCGTGTGCTCGCGGACGATGCCCGCGGGGATGTGCTCGACGATCCGCTCGACCTCCGCGCGGGAGACCGTCGTGGGCAGGAACGAGTGGAAGCCCGTGCCGCCCTCGAACGGGGAGGTGGAGCCGTGGCGCGCGTAGGTCTCGGCGGGCAGGTCGACGGCGGCGAACAGCAGCCGCGACATCGGCGCCGCGCAGAGGCGCTCCAGCGTCTCCTCGTCGGGCGCGCACATCACGTAGGCCAGCATCGACGGCGTGATCGCGTCGGGGTCGCGGTCGTTGGCCTCGGCGCTCTCGCGGATCGCGGCGAGCTTCTCGGCGTAGGCCTCGGGCTTGATGTTCGTGGGCAGCCAGCCGTCGGCCAGGCGCCCGGTGATCTTCAGCATGCGCGGCCCGTGCGCGGCCAGCCAGACCTGCGGCGGCACGCCCTCGTAGGGCTCCAGGCCGAGGACCGCGTCGTGGAGCTGGTGGAACGTGCCGTCGTAGCTCACCGGCTTGTCGGTCGACCACAGCAGCCGCATGACCTCGATCGCCTCCTCCAGCCGGCCGACCGGCTTGGAGAAGTCCAGGCCGTAGGGCGTGACGTTCATGCGCTCGCCGGAGCCGAGGCCGAGGATCGCGCGGCCCTGGGAGAGGTGGTCGGCGGTCAGCGCCGCCTGGGCGAGCATCGCGGGGTGGCGGCGGATCGTGTCGGTGACGCAGACGCCGACCTTGATCGAGGACGTCGCGGCGCCGGCCGCGCCCATCATCATCAAGGGGTCGAAGTGGACGTGCGGGTTGTCCTGGTACTTGGCCAGCTCCGTCATGTCCTCGGTCCACGCCGAGTCGGGGATCCAGCCCATCAGGTGGCACGGCCACCAGATCGCGTCGAAGCCGTCGGCCTCCGCGCGCTGGGCGAGCTCGATGGCCTTGGCGGCCGGCGGCATGATGCGCCCGGGGGCGCCGAGCGTCACGCGCATGCGCGCCGCCGATCGTGGTGGGACGTCCGCATCGGTTCTCCTCCTGAGGGTCGCGTCGCGCCGGATGCTATCCAACCAACCAACCGTTTGTGCGAGGCGTTAGCCTACGCGTTGTCCACGAACCAGGAGGAGGGATCCATGTCGGATCCACGGGTGTCGGTGATCACCGGCGGCGCCGGCGGCATCGGCAAGGTGTCGGCCCGGCGGCTGGCCCAGCGCGGCCCGCTGCTGCTCGCCGACGTCTCCGACGCGGCGCTTCGGGCCGCGGCGGCGGAGCTGGGCGCCGAGGGCGCCGACGTGCACACCGCGATCTGCGACGTCGCCGACCCCGCGTCGGTCCGGGCCCTGGCCGACCGGGCCGCCGGGCTGGGCCCGCTGGGCGCGATCGTCCACACCGCGGGCCTCGCGCCGCCCGGCGACCACGCGCCGCGGCGCGTGCTCGACGTCAACCTCGCCGGCACCGCGCACGTGCTCGACGCGTTCCTGCCGCACGCGACGACCGGCACGGTCGCCGTCTGCATCGCGTCGCTGGCCGGCTACCGGTCCTTCGCGAGCGAGTACGACGAGCTGCTGGCCGACCCGCTGGCGCCCGACCTCTACGACCGCCTCGACGCGGCGGGCGCCACGCGCGACTCCGTGCTGGTGACCTACTCGGTGTCCAAGCACGGCGTGATCCTCGAGGTCCGCAGGCGCGCGGCGGCGTGGGGCGCGAAGGGCGCCCGCCTGGTCTCGATCTCGCCGGGCCTGGTCGTCGACACCGCGATCGGCGAGGGCGCCGCGTCGATCCACGCCGGCGCCTACGCGGAGAGCTCGGCGCTGGGGCGCGCCGGCTACGCCAAGGACATCGCGGGCGTCGTCGCGTTCCTGGTCTCCGACGACGCGGCCTACGTCACCGGCTGCGACATCCTCGTCGACGGCGGTGTCGTCGCGCACACGCTGCACCACGCCGACCCCGCCGACCGCGACGTCTGGAACGCGGCGGACTACGGCGCGCCGACCGAGTGACCTAACGGTTGGTTGATTTTGTGAGACGACGGGGTTACGGTGAGCGCACGTGAGCTCGTCCGCCCCCGTCGTCGATCCCACCCTGCAGACGCTCTTCGAGCCGTTTCAGCTGGGCCCGCTGCGCCTGAAGAACCGGCTGATCATGGCTCCGATGGGCACCTGCCTGGACGAGTCGGGGATGATCACCGACGAGACGATCGCCTACTACCGGCGGCGCGCCGAGGGCGGCATCGGCACGATCACCGTCGAGGGCGTCCTGGTCTCCGAGGAGACCGTCGGCCCCGAGCCCAAGCTGACCGGTCCCGAGCACCTCCCGGGCATGCGCCGCCTGGTCGAGACGCTCAAGGCCTATGACATCACGGTCGGCGTGCAGCTCATGCACCCCGGCCGCCAGGTCGTCGCCGGGCCGAGCGTCGCGCCGTCGCCGGTGCCGCTCAACGCGCACGCGCCGACGCCGCACGCGCTGACGCCGCCCGAGATCGCCGCGATCGTCGCCGACTACGCGCGCGCCGCGCGCCTGGCCCAGGAGGCCGGCTTCGACTTCGTCGAGGTCCACGGCGCGCACGGCTACCTGCCCTCGAACTTCCTCTCGCCGCTGGACAACCGCCGGACCGACGGCTACGGCGGCGACCTCGCCGGCCGCGCCCGCTTCAGCCGCGAGGTCGCGCGCGCGATCGTCGCGGCGGTCGGCGAGGACATGCCCTTGGTCTGGCGCGTCAACGGCGACGACGGCGTGCCCGGCGGCTTCGCGATCGACGACGCGGCGCGGGTCGCGCGGTGGCTGGAGGACGACGGCGCCGCCGCGATCAGCGTCAGCTCCGGCACCTGGCACACGCTGCACCTGACGCTCGCGCCGATGTTCGTCCCGCGCGGCCAGATGCGCGCCCTCGCGGCCGCCGTCAAGGCCGCCGTCGCCGTCCCGGTCATCGCCGTCGGTCGCCTGGACGACCCGGCGCTGGCCGCCGACGTCGTCGCCTCCGGCGACGCCGATCTGATCCTCCTCGGCCGCGTTCTGATCGCCGAGCCGGACTGGCCCGTCAAGGTCCAGGAAGGCCGGCTCGGCGATCTGCGGCCGTGCATCGCCTGCAACGCGTGCGTCGACCTCGTCGGCCGCGGCGAGGTCGCGCGCTGCTCGGTCAACCCGGAGGCGGGCCGCGAGATCTCGTGGCGCGTCGAGCCGGCGCGGCGCGCGCGCAAGGTCATGGTCGTCGGCAGCGGCCCGGCGGGCATGGAGGCCGCGCGGATCGCGCGCCTGCGCGGCCACGCGGTCTCGGTGTGGGAGCGCGACGCCCAGCTCGGCGGCAAGCTCGAGGTCGCCGGCCTGGCGCCGAGCAAGCGCGAGGTGCTGCGGTTCCGCGACTTCCAGGCGCGGCGGCTGGCCGAGCTGGGGGTCGAGATCCACACCGGCGTCGAGGTCGACGAGGCGGCGGTGGCCGCCCACGCGCCCGACGCGGTCGTCGTCGCCACCGGCGCCGAGCCGCTGATCCCGCCGATCCCCGGCATCGGCTCCGCGATCGTGCACGACGCGCAGCGGCTGCTGCGCGGCGACGTGCCGATCGCGCGGGGCGACCGCGTGGTCGTCGTCGGCGGCAGCGCGACCGGCTGCGAGACCGCCGAGCACGCCGCGGGCCTGGGCGCCGAGGTGACGATCCTCGAGATGCGCCGCGGCGTCGGCCAGGGCATCGAGGCGATCACGCGCCGGCACCTGATCCGCCACCTGCGCGAGATCGGCGTGCGGATCCTGACCGAGGCCAAGGTCGTGATGATCGAGCCCGACGACGTGCTCTACGAGACGCCGGACGGCGAGCGGCACGCCGTCGACGCCGACCTCGTCGCGCTCGCGCTGGGCTGGCGGCCGTCCGGCGACCGGCTGGCCGATCGCCTGGCGGGCGCGGAGGTCGTCGTCCTCGGCGACGCCGCCACGCCCGCGGACTTCGTGGCCGCGATCAACGCGGGCGCCGACGCCGGACTGCGGCTCTGATGGCCGCGAACGAGGAGATGACCGACATGGTGGACAACGACGGCGGCCCGCTGGCGGGCATCCGCGTGCTGGACCTGACGCGGCTGCTGCCGGGGGCGTTCGCCACCGCGCTGCTCGGCGACCTCGGGGCCGACGTGCTCAAGGTCGAGCAGCCGGGCATCGGCGACCCGATGCGCGCCTACGCGCCGCGCGTCGGCGACAGCTCGGCCTTCACCTGGATCACCGACCGCAACAAGCGCTCGGTCGCGCTGAACCTGCGCGACCCGCGCGGGGTGGAGGTCGTCCACCGCCTGGCGGCCGAGGTCGACGTCGTGATCGAGGGCTTCCGCCCCGGCGTCTCCGACCGGCTGGGCGTGGGCTACGACGCGCTCAAGGCCGTCAACCCGGCGTTGGTGTACGTGTCGCTCACCGGCTACGGCGCGTCCGGGCCGCTGGTCGCCGAGGCCGGCCACGACCTCAACTACCTCGGCCGCTCCGGCGTGCTGAGCATCACCGGCGTCGAGGGCACGCCGGCGATCCCCGGCGTCCAGGTCGCCGACCTGGCCGGCGGGTCGCTGATGGCCGTCGCGGGCCTGCTCGCCGCGCTGCTGCGCGCCCAGCGCACCGGCGAGGGCGACCACGTCGACATCTCGATGACCGACGGCGCGTTCGCGCTGCTGTCGATCCACCTCGGCGCGCATTTCGCCGACGGCGTCGTCCCCGGCGCGGGCACCGAGCTGCTCAACGGCGCCTACCCCTGTTACAACGTCTACGCGTGCGCCGACGGCCGGCGCCTGACGGTCGGCGCGCTGGAGGACCCGTTCTGGGAGACGCTCTGCGCGCGCGTCGAGCGGACCGACCTGATCGCGACCAAGCTCGACCCCGACGCCATCGCCACGTGGCGCGCGCTGTGGGCGACCCGGCCGCGCGACGAGTGGCTCGCGCTCCTCGCCGGCCACGACGTCTGCGTCGGACCGGTCAACGACCTCGCCGAGGCGATCGCCGACCCGCAGCTGTCCCAGCGCGGAATGGTCACGAGCACCGAGCACCCCGACCTGGGCCCGCTGCGCCAGGTCGCCTCGCCGATCCGCCTGCGCGAGCACCCGGCGAGCATCCGGACCCCGGCGCCGGTGCTCGGCGACGCCACGCGCGACGTGCTGGGCGGCCTCGGCTACGAGGCCGCGGAGATCGAGAGCCTCCTGGAGGACGGCGTCGCCGCCGCCCCGGCGGAGGCCGCGGCGTAGGGGGGCACACCGATGGGCACGACCAGCCCGCTGCACGACGACCTGCTGTCCGACGAGGTCAACGAGGACCCGTACCCCGCGTTCGCGCGGCTGCGCGCCGAGGACCCGGTCCACTGGAGCGACCGCCACCGCGCGTGGATGCTCACCCGCCACGACGACGTCGTCGCCGCGTCCAACCACCCCAACCTGTCCTCGGATCGCGTGCGCCCGCTCCTGGCCAGGATGCCGGAGGAGCGCCGCGCGACGGTCGGGCCGGTCTTCGAGATGATCGCCGACTGGATGGTCGTCAGCGACCCGCCGGCCCACACGCGCCTGCGCCGCCTGGCCACCCACGCGTTCCACCCCAAGAAGTTCGTGGCGATGGAGGACCGCATCCGCGCCCTCGTCGACACCTACATCGACGAGTACGTGCAGAGCGGCGAGCAGGACCTGATCGCGAACTTCGCGTTCCCGCTGCCGGCCACCGTCATCTGCGAGCTGATCGGCGCGCCGGTCCAGGACGCCGACCGCATGAAGGCGTGGTCGCAGGAGCTGGCGCTGGTGGCGTTCGGGACCGGCGGCGACGCGCGCGCCGACCGCCACGCCCGCGCGCTGGCGGGCCTGGAGGAGATGCTGGCCTACTTCTCGGAGCTGGTCGCGCGGGCGCGCGAGCGGCCGCCCGGGGGCGACGACATGATCTCGAGCCTGCTGGAGGGCGACGCGTCCGGCGAGCGCCTGACCGACGACGAGCTGCTGGGCATGTGCGCGCTGATGCTCTTCGCCGGCCACGAGACGTCGATGAACACGATCGCCTCGACCGTCTACCAGCTCCTCCGCCATCCCGATCAGCTCGCGCTGCTGCGCGCCGACCCGAAGCTGGCGGGCAAGGCCGTCGAGGAGGGGCTGCGCACCGAGGGCGCGATCAAGGTGCTGCAGCGCTGGGTGACCGAGGACCTCGAGCTGCGCGGCAAGCGGATCCGCGCCGGCGACCGCGTGTTCCTGCTGCTGGCCGCGGCCAACCGCGACCCCGAGCGCTTCGCGGACCCGGATCGCTTCGACATCACCCGCAGCCCCAACCCGCACGTCGCGTTCGGCAAGGGCATGCACACGTGCATCGGCGCGATGCTCGCGCGGCTGGAGATGCGGATGGCCGTCGGGCGGCTGGTGCAGCGCCTGCCGAACCTGCGGCTGGCCGACGAGGGCTTCCGGCCGCAGTGGCAGCCGAGCATCGCCTCGCGGGCGATGCGCGCGCTGCCGCTGCGCCACGACTAGCCCAGCCGCGTGCGGACGTCCGCGACGCCCGCGGGCTGCTCGTACAGCTCGACGTGGTAGCCGTCGGGGTCGATCAGGTACACCACCTTGGCCCCGGCGTGCGGGCCCGCGGTGATCTCCACGACCTCGTCGGCGCGCGAGCGGAAGCCCAGCTCCTTGATCCGGGCGAGGATCGCCTCGGCGTCGTCGACGAACACGCAGAAGTGCCCGGCGCCGTAGTCGCACGGGCGCGCGGAGGCCGGGTGGCGCTCGATCCCCATGAACTCGAACAGCTCGACCATCGTGTCGCTGCCGGGGACGCGCAGGAAGACGACGCGGACGTGCTCGGGCGCGATCTGCCAGATCCGGCGCGCGCTGCCCGGCGTGCTCTCGCCGTCCAGCACGACCTCGAGGCCGAGGCCGTCGCGGTAGAAGCGCAGCGCGGTCTCCATGTCGGAGACGGTCACGCCGGCGTGGAACATGCCGGTGACTCGGGGCATCACGAACCTCCGCGGTAGATGTAGGTGTCGTCGTCGTCGGCCCGGTCGCGGACGACCTCGCCGCGCAGCCGCAGGTGGCGCAGGTAGCCGAGGACCTCGGTCAGGTGCCCGGTCGCCTCGATGTCGTCCTCCTCGCCGAACATCCGCGTGGCGATCGCGTAGGCGCCGGCCGGGCCCTGCGCCACCGCGGCGCGGGTGGCGTCCAGCCGCCGCGCGAAGCCGGCGCGGGTGAGCGCGATCGTCGCGGGGACGTCGGTGATCGGGCGGCCGTGGCCGGGCAGCGCGTGCGTGATCTCGCCGAGCCCCTCGACGCGGTCCAGCGAGGCCAGCGCCTCGGCGACGGGATCCGGCGAGCAGCCGTAGTCCAGCCACGGCACGAACGCGGCGCAGAGCAGGTCGCCCGCGAGCAGCAGGCGCCGCTCGCGCTGGACCAGGCAGACGTGCGACGGGCAGTGGCCCGGCGTCTCCAGGACCTCCCACGGGCCCAGCGCGGAGTCGACGACGTCGCCGTCGCGCAGCGCGCGGCCGGGCGTCACGAGGTCGAGCACGCCCTCCTGCTCCTCGCGCGTGGTGCGGTAGGCCTCCAGGCGCGCCTCGGGCACGCCCTCGCGCCTGGCGCGGCGCTCGCGCGCGGCGGCGATCCGCTCGGGCTCGCGGAACGCCGCGGTGAAGTGCGTGCTGTCGGGATGGGCCCACAGCTCCGCGCCGCCGCGGGCCACGACCACCGGCGCGGTGCCGATGTGGTCGGAGTGCGCGTGGGTGGCGACGAGCAGGCGGACGTCCTCCAGCGTGCGGCCGCCGGCCGCCTCCAGCGCGACCTCCAGCGCCGCGACGCAGCTCGGGTCGCCCGCGGTGCCGCAGTCGACCAACACGATGCCGTCGCCTTGGGCGCGATCGATCGCATAGGCATTGACGTGGTCGATGCCCGGCCAGCCGGTCGGCAGCCGCAGCCGCCACAGCCCGGGCACGATCTCGCGCGCGCCCGCCGTCTCGGGGGCGACCGCCCAGCCGGCCGGCGGCGGGCCGGTCATCGCGGCGCGGCCTCGGGGAACCAGCGGATCAGCGCCGCGGCGATGTCCGACGGCGGGTGGTCGAGCAGCTCGACGACGTTGCCGTCGGGGTCGGCGACGTAGACGACGCGGGCGCGGCCCCAGCGGTCGACGGCGGGCCACAGGCGGCGGCCGCCGGCGGCCTCGACGCGCGCCAGCGTCGCGTCGACGTCGTCGACCTGGAGGCCGAGGTGGGGCAGTCGCGCGTCGCGCGGGCGGCGCGCCCAGTCGGGCAGCGCGGGCTCCAGCAGCTGGAACAGCTCGACCGCGCCGCCGCCGGGGAAGCCGATCAGCGCCAGCTTCATCCGGACGCCGTCGTGGCCCATCGCCTGCTCGGCGCCGGCGCCCTCGAACGTCACCGGCCGCGCCAGCCACTCGCCGCCCAGCGCGTCGACGTAGAACGCGCCCGCGCGGTCGATGTCGGACACCTGAAGGCCTTGGTGGTGCAACGCCACGGGCGACATCGACCCACTATAACCAATCGGTCGTTTGGTAGGGTCGCGAGGCTCGTGCCCTCCCGCGCGCCCCACCCGCCGCCGGTCCCCGCGCCGGTCCCGCTCGACGCCCGGCTCGTCGCGCCCGGGCCGCCGCGTCCCGGCGCCGAGCGGGCCGACCGCCTCGCCGACGGGCTGTGGGTGCTGCGGCTGCCGCTGCGCTACCCGACGACCTCGGCGATCAACTGCTTCCTGCTGGCCGACGCGCGGGGCGGAGGGTGGACGCTGGTCGACTCGGGCTCCGGGCTGGACGGCGGCTGGGAGGCGCTGCGCGGCGCGCTGCGCCTGGCGGGCGTCGAGCCCGCGGCCGTCGGCACGCTCGTGCTCACCCACCCGCACCCCGACCACTCCACGCTGGCCGCCGAGCTGGTCGACCGCCTCGGCTGCCGGGTCGTCCGCCACGCCGGGCCGACGTCGACGATGGACCGCCTGCGCGACCCGCGCCTGCCGCTGGCGCGGCGCGAGGCGGCCGCCCGGCGCGAGGGCGTCGGCGAGGACGAGCTGGAGGTCCTGACCGACGTCCCGATCGCCGGCGACGGCCGCCAGCCGCGCCCGGCCGCCGACCACGTGCTGCATCCCGGCGACGCGCTGGCCTCGGCCTCCGGCACCTGGCACGCGGTCCCGGTGCCCGGCCACTCGCCGAGCCAGATGGCGCTCTACGAGCCGACGCGCCGCTGGTTGATCGCCGCCGACGCGGCCTACGCCGGCGTGCGCCCGTACCTGGAGTGGGGGACCAGCGCGACGCCGCTGGCCGACTACCGCGCGTCGCTTGCGCGCGTGCGCGCGCTGGCGCCGGAGCTGCTGCTGCCCGGCCACGGCCGCCCGGACCGCGACCCGGCGGCCCGCCTCGCAGGCGCCGAGGCCACGCTGGCCGAGACCGTCGCGTGGGTGCGGGGCGCGCTGACCGAGGAGCCGCGCACGGCCTACGCGCTGACCTGCGCGCTCGCCGGCGACGAGCCCAACCCCGACGAGCGCGGCTCGGTGCTGTCGGTGGCGTTGTGCGTCCTGGAGGAGCTGGTGGGCCGCCACGAGGCGGCGCAGGAGATCGGGGCGGACGGGCGGCGGCGGTTCGCCCGCGCCTGACACCGAGGCGAGAAGGGGAGTGGAGATGGCAGACGGACGGATGGCGGGCAAGGTCGCGATCGTGACCGGGGCCGCGTCGGGGATCGGCCGCGCGACGGCGCTGCTGCTGGCGAGCGAGGGCGCGCGCGTGGTCTGCGTCGACCTCGAGCGGGGCCCGGCGGATGACGTGGTCGACGCGATCGCGGCCGCGGGCGGCACGGCCATCGCGGTGGCGGCGGACGTGACCGTCGAGGCCGACATGGAGCGGATGGCTCAGGCGGCGCTGGACGCCTACGGCCAGATCGACGTGCTGCACGCCAACGCCGGCATCCCCGGCGTCGGCCAGGCGCACGAGGAGACGCCGGCGGGATGGGCGCGGCTCATCGACGTCAACCTGACCGGCGTGTGGCTGTCGTCGCGGGCGGTGCTCCCGGCGATGCTCGCGCGCGGCCAGGGTGCGCTCGTGCTGACCGCGAGCGTCGGCGGGATCAAGGGCGTCCGCGCGCTGGCCGGCTACTCGGCCGCGAAGGCCGGCGTGCTCGGGCTGATGCGCTCGATGGCCGTCGACTACGCGGCGCAGGGCATCCGCGTCAACGCGATCTGCCCGGGCACGGCGTGGACGCCGCTGGTCGAGGCCACCTACGAGCTGGGCGGCGGCACCGGCGTCGGCCCGGACGGCGCGAAGGTCTCGATGGAGGAGGCGCGCGAGCGCAGCACGGCGCGCTACCCGATCGGCCGCCTCGGCACGGTCGAGGAGATCGCGCAGGCCGTCCTCCACCTCGCCGGGGACGGCTCCTCGTGGACGACGGGCACGGCGCTCGTCGTCGACGGCGGCTTCAGCCTCTGACGCCGACGCCGACGTCGACGCGCGCGGTGCCCGCGATCGCGCGGGCGCCGCCGTCGACGTCCAGCCAGACCTCGCAGAGGCGGGTGCCGTCGTCGTCGACCGCGAGCACCGTGCCGCCGGCGATCACGCGGTCCTCCACGCGCACGTTGCCCAGCAGGCGCAGCTCCAGCGCGCGCAGCCGGCCGGCGGGGAACGCCGCCCGCAGCATCGTGACGATGTAGCTGCCGTTCGCCGGGCCCTGGTTGATCTCGCGGTCGCCCAGGCCGAGCGCGCGCACGGCGGTGCGGTCGAGGTGGATCGGGTTGGGGTCGCGCAGCACCACGGCCAGGCCGGCCATCGCCGCGGCGCTGACCGACTCGACCACGTGCTCGGGCAGCACGTCGCCGGGCCTCATGCCGCTGCCTCCTCGTCGCGGCGGGGCAGGATGTAGGAGATGGTCACCGCGGCGACATCGGCCAGCGCGACGCGCACGCGCAGGACGTCGAAGGCGCCGCGGCGCCCGGACTTGCGCGTGCGGTCGAGCACCTCGCCGGTGATCGGGTAGGGGCGGTCGAGCGCGAGCGGGGGCCCGTCGAAGGCCATCGCGACGCCGCCGAGCATCGGGCCGTCGTGGGCGAGGTCGATCCCGTGCCGGGCGAACAGCTCGCCGAGGCCGATCCCCAGGCCGCGCAGGTCGCTGACGATCAGCCACAGCGCGGTGACCGTCGGGTCGCCGTCGGGGTCGCCGCCGACGTGGCGGGCGAACGCCCGGTGGTCGTCGGCGCTGAGCGTGAAGGTCCCCGCCGGGAGCATGGGCCGAACCTACCACCACCGCACAACCGAACGATTGGTAGGGTGACCGCCATGCGCGCCGTCACCCTCACGTCCCCGTCCGCCGACGACCCGGTCTCCGCCGTCACGATCGGCGAGCGCGACGCGCCCACGCCGCCCGAGGGCTGGACGACCGTCACGCTGAAGGCCGCGTCGCTGAACCACCACGACGTGTGGAACATGCGCGGCGTCGGCGTCGACCCGTCGTGGCTGCCGGTCGTCGTGGGCTCCGACGGCGCCGGCGTGGACGCCGACGGCAACGAGGTCATCGTCCACCCGCTGATCGCCGACCCCGACGCGGGCGGCGGCGACGAGACGCTGGACCCCAAGCGCCGCATGATCTCCGACGGCATCGACGGCACGTTCGCCGAGGTCGTGACCGTCCCGCGCCGCAACCTCGTGCCCAAGCCCGCCGAGCTGTCCTGGGAGGCCGCGGCCTGCCTGGGCACCGCGTGGCTGACGGCCTACCGCATGATCTTCGGCCGCGGCGACCTGCCGCCGGGCAGCACGATCCTCGTCCAGGGCGCGGGCGGCGGCGTCGCCACCGCGCTGATCGCGCTCGGCCGCGCCGCCGGCCTGCGCGTCTGGGTCACCAGCCGCGACGCGGAGAAGCGCCGCCGCGCCGTCGAGGAGCTCGGCGCGCACGCGGCCTTCGAGAGCGGCGCGCGCCTGCCCGAGCGGGTCGACGCCGCGATGGACACCGCGGGCCAGGCGACGTTCAAGCACTCGCTGCGCTCGCTGCGCCCCGGCGGCACGCTGGTCAGCATCGGCGCGACCACGGGCGTGGCGGTCGACCCCGAGCTGACGCGCCTGTTCCTCAACCAGATCCGCATCCAGGGCGTGGCGATGGGCACGGTCGACGAGCTGCGTCGCCTCGCCCAGATGTGCGCCAGCGCGGGCGTCGCGCCGACGATCGACTCCACCCACGCGCTCAGCGCGGCGCGGGACGGCATCCGCCGGATGGTCGACGGCGACCTCTTCGGCAAGGTCGTCTTCGACTGCGCGAGCTAGGCCTGGGCGTCGGCGTCGCGCGTGAAGTCCACCAGGTAGCGCAGCCCCGCGATCGCGCGGCTGCCGTACCAGGACGTCATCTCGCCGTCGATCAGCGCCGCCCGCGCGCCGGGCACCAAGGCCTCCACCTCGGCGAGGTGCCGGTCCTTGAAGTGGTAGGGCTCGCTGCTGAGCAGGACGTGGTCGACGGCGCCCGCGTGCTCCTTCAGCGCGACCTCGGGATAGCGCGCGTCCGGCGCGTCCGGGACCGTGTCCCACCCGAACGCGGCCAGCGTCCGTGAGATGTAGGTGTCGGGCGCGACGCTCATCCACGGCTCGCGCCAGATGAGGTACAGCACGCGGCGGCGCGGGCGGTCGGCCGCCGCGGCGACGGCCGCCGCGTAGGCCGCCTCGAACCGCGCGCACAGCGCCTCGGCCTCCGCCTCGCGCCCGAAGACCGCGCCGAGCTGCCGGTAGAGCGCGAGGTTGTCGCGCGGCGCGCACGGGTGCGTGACGACGACGTGCTCGACGAACGTCCGCAGCTCCTCGGCATCCTCGCGGCGGTTCTCGTCGACGTTGACGATCGCGTGCGTCGGCGCCAGCGCGCGGATCCGGTCCATCTTGAGGTCCTTGGTCCCGCCGACCTTCGGGACGTGGCGGACGGTCTGCCACGGGTGCACGCAGAAGCCGGTCCGGCCGACGAGCCGCGGCGCCAGGCCGAGGTCGCAGAGCAGCTCGGTGATCGACGGGACGAGGCAGACGATGCGGACGTCGTCCGGCATCGACCGAACGCTACATGTTGCGCCGGTACTCGCCGCCGACGCCGTACAGCGCGGCGGAGATCTCGCCCAGCGACGCGTGCTTGACGGCCTCCAGCAGCGCCTCGAAGACGTTGCCGCGCTCCAGCGCGACCTCGCGCAGGCGGGCCAGCGCGGCCGGGGCGTCCTCCGCGCCGGCGGCGTTGAACGCGCGCACGCTGGCGATCTGGGCGAGCTTCTCGGACTCGGTCGAGCGCGCCAGCTCGGGCTCGACGTCGACCTCGCCCGCGCCCTCGCGCGGCAGGAACGTGTTGACCCCGATCAGCGGCAGCGTCCCGTCGTGCTTGAGGCGCTCGTAGTACAGCGACTCGTCCTGGATGCGGCCGCGCTGGTACATGGTGTCCATCGCGCCGAGCACGCCGCCGCGCTCGGAGATCCGCTCGAACTCCTCGTAGACCGCCTCCTCGACGAGGTCGGTCAGCTCGTTGACGACGAACGACCCCTGCCACGGGTTCTCGCAGAAGTTCAGGCCCAGCTCGCGGTTGATGATGAGCTGGATCGCGACCGCGCGGCGCACCGACTCCTCGGTCGGCGTGGTGATCGCCTCGTCGTAGGCGTTGGTGTGCAGCGAGTTGGTGTTGTCGAAGATCGCGTAGAGCGCCTGCAGCGTCGTGCGGATGTCGTTGAACTGCATCTCCTGCGCGTGCAGCGACCGGCCGGACGTCTGGATGTGGTACTTGAGCATCTGCGAGCGCGCCGACGCGCCGTAGCGCTCGCGCATCGCCCGCGCCCAGATCCGCCGCGCGACGCGGCCGATGACCGCGTACTCGGGGTCCATCCCGTTGGAGAAGAAGAACGACAGGTTGGGCGCGAAGTCGTCGATCTCCATCCCGCGCGCCAGGTAGTACTCGACGATCGTGAAGCCGTTGGCCAGCGTGAAGGCCAGCTGCGAGATCGGGTTGGCCCCGGCCTCGGCGATGTGGTACCCGCTGATCGACACGGAGTAGAAGTTGCGCACGCCGTGGTCGATGAACGACTGCTGGACGTCGCCCATCATCTTCATGGCGAACTCCGTCGAGAAGATGCAGGTGTTCTGGGCCTGGTCCTCCTTGAGGATGTCGGCCTGCACCGTGCCGCGCACGCGGGTCAGCGTCTCGGCCTTGATCCGCTCGTAGGTCTCGCGGTCCAGCACCTCGTCGCCGCTGACGCCCAGCAGCCCCAGGCCGAGGCCGTCGTTGCCCGCCGGCAGCTCGCCCGCGTAGCGCGGGCGCTCCACGCCGCGCTGCGCGAACAGCGCGTCGATCTTGGCCTGCGCCGCGTCCCAGCGGCCGGTCTCGCGCAGGTGGCGCTCGACCTGCTGGTCGATCGCCGCGTTCATGAAGAACGCCAGCACGATCGGCGCGGGGCCGTTGATCGTCATCGAGACCGAGGTCGTCGGCGCGCACAGGTCGAAGCCCGAGTAGAGCTTCTTGGCGTCGTCCAGCGTGGCGATCGACACGCCGGAGTTGCCGACCTTGCCGTAGATGTCGGGCCGCTCGTCGGGGTCCTCGCCGTAGAGCGTCACCGAGTCGAACGCGGTCGACAGGCGCGCCGCGGGCTGGCCCTCGGACAGGTAGTGGAAGCGCCGGTTGGTGCGCTCCGGCGTGCCCTCGCCGGCGAACATGCGCGTCGGGTCCTCGCCCTCGCGCCGGTAGGGGAAGACGCCGCCGGTGTAGGGGTAGGAGCCCGGCAGGTTCTCCTTCATGAGGAAGCGCAGGCGGTCGCCCCAGCCGTCCAGGCGCGGCGGCGCGATCTTGGCGATCTTCGAGCCGCTCAGCGAGGTCCGGTAGTTGTCACCGCTGATCTCCCGGCCGCGCACCGTGTAGGTGTAGGTGTCGCCGGTGATCCCCTCCAGCTTGGCGTCCCAGCCCTCCAGCAGCGCGCGGGCCTCCGGGCCGAGCTGGTCCAGCGCCTCGTCGCGGCGGTCGCGCAGCGTCTGGGCGACGGCGGGGTCGCTCTCGCCCAGCGCCTCGGCGGCGGCGTCGTAGTGCTGGGCGGTGGCCGCCACGGCGGCCAGCCGCTCGACCTCGGCGTTGACCGAGCGCCCCTGCTCGGCGATCTCGGCCAGGTAGCGCACGCGCGCGCCCGGGATCAGCGCGTGGCCCAGCGGCTCGCGCTCGTCCGGATCCGCGCCCGGGTCCAGGTCGATGCGCCGGCACAGCGCGGTGAACATCCAGGTCAGGCCCGGGTCGTTGAACTGGCTGGCGATCGTGGGGAAGACCGGGACCTCGTCGTCGGCCAGGCCGAACGCGACGCGGTTGCGCCGCCACTGCTTGCGCACGTCGCGCAGCGCGTCGGGCGCGCCCTTCTTGTCGAACTTGTTGATGACGACCAGCTCGGCGAGGTCGAGCATGTCGATCTTCTCCAGCTGGCTGGCCGCGCCGAACTCGCTGGTCATGACGTACATCGGGAGGTCGACGAGGTCGACGATCTCCGAGTCGCTCTGGCCGATGCCGGCGGTCTCGACGATGACCAGCCCGAAGCCCGACGCGCGCAGGCAGGCGACCGCGTCCTCGAGGATCGCGCTCGTCGCGCGGTGGTGGCGGCGCGTGGCCATCGAGCGCATGTAGATGCGGTCGTGGCGCAGGCTGTTCATGCGGATGCGGTCGCCGAGCAGCGCGCCGCCGGTGCGCCGGCGCGTCGGGTCGACGGCCAGGACGGCGACCCGCAGCTCCGGGAAGCGCTGCATGAAGCGCGAGAGCAGCTCGTCGGTGACCGTCGACTTGCCGGCGCCGCCGGTGCCGGTGATGCCGACGACCGGGACGCCCTCGCCCGCGGCCTGCCACTGCTCGCGCAGCGCGGCCAGGCGCTCGTCGTCCAGCGCCTCGTCCTCCAGCGCCGAGAGCATCCGGGCGATGTCGCGGTCGGTGCGCGCGATCGGGTCGGCCGGGACCTCGGAGGGCTGCTGCGCCGCACGGGCGCGCTCGACGAGGTCGCCGATCATGCCGGTCAGGCCGAGCGCCATGCCGTCGTTGGGGTGGTAGATCCGCTCGACGCCGTAGTCCTGCAGCCCGGCGATCTCGTCGGGCGTGATCGTGCCGCCGCCGCCGCCGAAGACGCGGATGTGGCTCGCGTCGTGCTCGGCGAGCATGTCGACGACGTAGCGCAGGTACTCGACGTGGCCGCCCTGGTAGGAGGACAGCGCGATCGCGTCGGCGTCCTCCTGGATCGCGGCGCTGACGACGTCGCGCACGCTGCGGTTGTGGCCGAGGTGCACGACCTCAGCGCCGCTGTCCTGGATCAGGCGGCGCATGACGTTGATCGCGGCGTCGTGGCCGTCGAAGAGCGAGGCGGCCGTGACGAAGCGCAGCGGGAAGGCGGGGCGGGCGTCGGCGGGCGGCGTGTCGGGAAGGTCGGTCTGGATCGTCATCGGGGTGCTCCTGGGGGCGAAAGCAGACTAGGCCAACGGCAGGCCGGAGCGGGATGAGAGGAGAAAGGGCGCTCCGGCCTGCTGCAGGGAACTCGGCGGGGCGTGGACGGTCTCAGTCCATCACCGCGCCGCGGCCTCATTGACCTGGTGTCCGCCGGTGGCGGGTCCTGTCGCGTTCCACGTCCCGCGGGCGCGACAAGGATGGTCGACCATCGGTTGGTCGGAAGATAAATAGTAGGAGGTCCAACGATCGGACTATCGCACACCTGGTAGCGTGGCCGCAAGAAGCCTTTCGTCGAAGTCCACAAGGAGCCCACATGCAGGAACAGGACGTCTTCACGCAGGTCGGAGTGGTCGGCGCCGGGTTCATGGGTTCCGGCATCGCCGAGTCGACCGCGCGCGCCGGCATCCCCGTGATCCTCTACGAGCCCGAGGAGGCGGCCCTGCGGCGCTCGCGGGATCGCATCGACACGTCGCTGGAGCGGGCGGTCGCGGGCGGCAAGCTCGACGCGGCCGCCGCGGGCGAGCTGCGCGACCGGATCGCCTGGACCACCGACCTGATGGCCTTGGACGGCAGCGACGTCGTCGTCGAGGCGATCGTCGAGGACGTCAAGGTCAAGGGCAAGGTCTTCCGCGACATCGACGCCTGGCTGTCGCCCGACTCGCTGCTGGCGTCCAACACCTCGTCGATCCCGATCGCCCAGCTCGCGTCGTGGACCCAGCACCGCGAGCGCGTGCTCGGCCTGCACTTCTTCTCGCCGGTGCCGGTGATGAAGCTCGTCGAGGTCGTCGTCGCGCTGGACACCGGCGCCGACGCCGTCCTGCGCGCGCAGGCCTTCGCCGAGGCGATCGGCAAGACCGCGATCCGCACCAAGGACCGCTCCGGGTTCATCGTCAACATGCTGCTCGTCCCGTACCTGATGGCCGCGGTGCGGATGTACGAGGAGGGCTTCGCCTCGCGCGAGGACATCGACACGGGGATGAAGCTCGGCGCCGCGCACCCGATGGGTCCGCTGACGCTGTGCGACTTCATCGGGCTCGACGTGCTCTACGCCGTCTGCGACTCGCTCTACGAGGAGTTCAAGCGGCCCGAGTACGCGCCGCCGCCGTTGTTGAAGCGGATGGTCGTCTCCGGCCACCACGGCCGCAAGTCCGGTCGTGGCTTCTACGAGTACTCCCGCGCGCGAGTAGGCGCCGCGGCATGAGCGCGCTCGCCGACGGGCCGGTCCGGTACGGGCTGACCCAGGAGCAGCGGGATCTGCGCGACATGGTGCGCGAGCTGGCCGTCGGCCGGATCGCGCCGCGCGCGGCGGCCATCGACGCCGCCGGCGAGTTCCCGCAGGACGTCCGGCAGCTGCTGGCCGAGCACGACGTCCTCGCGCTGCCGTTCGCCGAGGCCTACGGCGGCACGGGCACCGGCACGCTGATGACGGTCGTGGCGATCGAGGAGATCGCCAAGGCGTGCGCGTCCAGCGCGCTGATCCTCGCCGTCCACGACCTCGGCACGCTGCCGATCCGCATCGACGGCTCCGACGAGCTGAAGGCGCGCGTGCTGCCGAAGTACGCCGCGGGCGAGTGGCTGGCGGCCTTCGCGCTGAGCGAGCCCGACGCCGGCTCGGACGCGGGCGCGCTGCGCACCAACGCCGTCGCGGTCGACGGCGGCTGGCGGCTGAACGGCGCCAAGAACTGGATCACCAACGCCGGCGTCGCGGGCGCCTACGTCGTCTTCGCGGTCACCGACGGCGCCGCGCCGCCCTCGCGCGGGATGACCGCGTTCCTCGTCGAGGCCGACGCGCCGGGCTTCGCCGTGGCCAAGTTGGAGCACAAGATGGGCATGCGCGGCTCGCCGACCGGCCAGCTGACCTTCGACGACGTCTTCGTGCCCGATGGCAACGTCATCGGGTCGGTCGGCGACGGCTTCAAGGTCGCGATGCGCACGCTGGACCGCTCGCGCCTGGGGATCGCCGCGCAGGCGCTGGGCATCGCGCAGGGCGCCACCGACTACGCGGCCGCCTACGCGCGCGAGCGCACCGCGTTCGGCAAGCCCATCAACCAGCTCCAGGCGATCCAGTTCAAGCTCGCCGACATGGAGACGCGCACCGCCGCCGCGCGCGAGCTGCTCTACCGCGCCGCGGCCAAGGCCGACCACGACGAGCCCGACCTGGGCAAGTACTCCGCGATGGCCAAGCTGTTCTGCTCGGACACCGCGATGGACGTCACCGTCGAGGCCGTGCAGGTGCTCGGCGGCTACGGCTACGTGACCGAGTACCCGGTCGAGCGGATGATGCGCGACGCCAAGCTCACCCAGATCTACGAGGGCACCAACGAGATCCAGCGCGTCGTGGTCGGTCGCAGCCTCCGCTGAGCGCCGGAGCGCGGTGAATCCGACCGATGTGCCACGCTGCCCCGGTGTCAGGCTCTCTGCCCTTCGACCCGATCGACGAGGCGCGCCGCCAGTGGCAGAAGCACTGGGGCGCGTCGCCGACGCCGTCGATGGTGGCGGTCACGTCGATCATGCGCGTGGAGCAGATCCTCACCGCGCGGCTGAACGCGCTGCTGAAGCCCTGGGACCTGACGTTTCCGCGCTACGAGGCGCTGATGCTCCTGTACTACTCGCGCAACGGCTCGCTGCCGCTGGGCAAGATGGGCGCGCGCCTGCAGGTGCACCCGACGAGCATCACCAACACGATCGACGGGCTCCAGAAGCTCGGCTACGTCGAGCGCACGCGCCACGAGGACGACCGCCGCAAGTGGCTGGCGTCGATCACCGAGCGCGGGCGCGAGGTCGCGGTCGAGGCGACCGAGGTCATCAACAACGCCCGCTTCGGGACCCAGCCGCTCAGACGCGCTCAGCTGCAGGACCTGTTCGAGATCCTGCGCGACCTGCGCGCCGACGAGGACGCGTTCGACGCGGGCTGACGCGCGGCGCGCTCAGACGAGCGCGGGGCGCAGGGTGAAGCGCACGGCCTCGACCTCGGCGCCCGAGCGGACCTGCCACGGCTGCGCCACGGCGCACAGCCGCGCGGCGCGGTTGACCGACATCCCGAGGTAGTCGAGGCCGGTGTCCGCGAGCACGACGCGGACGACCGGCCCGTAGGTGATGCCCGCGCGCAGCGGCAGCGCGGGCCCGGCCGCGTCGCGCGTGCGGACCATCGTGCGGTAGAGGCAGGTCAGCGCCGAGGTGACGTCGTCGGCCGCGAGCATCGCGCCGTCGCCCAGCCACTTGACGACCTCCACGCCGGCCGGCGTCGCCTCGCGGGTGACGTCGTCGCGCAGCGCGAGGAAGAGCCGCGTGGCCGCCGCGTCGCCGCGCTCGGCCGTGAAGTTCGTGAAGCCGCAGCAGTCCAGGAAGGCGATGGCCTTGGTCGTGACGTGTGGACGCGCGGCGTAGGACATCGGGCACGTCCAAGATACACGGCGTTCCAACTATCGGAAAGGCGTACGAGTCCAGGGCTTGGAACCCGGTCCAAACGTCTATAGCGTCTCCGCGCCATGCTCCCACGCACCTTCGTCCTGGGCACGATGCTCACGATCCTGGCGGCCTCCGGCGCCTCCGCCGCCACGATCACCGTCCCGGCCGGGGACACCGCCGCGCTCGTCTCGGCGATCGCCACCGCCAACGCCACGCCCGGCGCCGACACGGTCGAGGTCTCGGGCACCTACACGTTCTCCGCCGCCAACAACTTCTGGTACGGCCCCAACGCGCTGCCCGCGATCACCTCGGACGTCACGATCGAGGGCGACGCCGACCACGGCGCGGTGATCGCGTCCACCAACGCGACCCGGCTGCGGCTGTTCTACGTCGCGGACACGCGCTCCGGCCTGTCGGCCGGCACGCTGACCCTGCGCGACCTCGAGGTCACGGGCGGCAGCGCCCGCGGCGGCAACTCGTCGTTCGGCGGCGGCGGCGCCGGCCTGGGCGGCGCGATCTACAACCAGGGCACGCTGCGCCTCGACGGCGTGACGCTGCAGGGCAACCGCGCCACCGGCGGCACCGCCGGGGCCGTCAACTCGACGAGCGGCGGCGGCCTCGGCGAGGACGCGGTGGCCAGCGGCGGCGGCGGGGGCTTCGGCGGCACGGTGCCCGGCGGCGGCGCGGGCGGCGCCGGCGGCGCGGCGACGACCTACGGCGGCGGTGGAGGCGGAGGCGGCGGCTACGCGTCCGGCGACGTCGGCCAGCCCGGCGTCGGTCCGGTGGGCGGCGCGGGCGGGGGCGTCCCCAACGGCCTCGGCGGCGCGAACTCGGACCGCACGCGGGGCGGCAACGGGTCGGGCGCGGGCGGGAGCTCGATCGTGGGCGCGGGGCCGGGCGGCTCCGGCGGCGGGTTCGGCCACGGCGGCGGCCTCGCTCCCGACAACGCCGCCTCCAACCGCGGCGGTGGCGGCGGTGGCGGCGTGGGCGGCGGCGGCGCGGGGGCCGGCCCGGGCGACGGCGGTGGTGGCGGCGGCTTCGGCGGCGGCGGTGGCTGGTCGAACCTCGACGGCGGCGACGGCGGCTTCGGCGCCGGCGGCGCGGGCACCGACGGCCGCAACAGCGGCGCGGTCCCCGGGCACGGCGGCTTCGGCGGCGGCGACGGCGGGGCGTTCATCGCCAACTCGGTCAGCGTCGGCGGCGGCGGCGCCGGGATGGGCGGGGCGGTCTTCAACGACCGCGGCACGGTCACGGCCACCAACAGCACGTTCGCCGGCAACGCGGTCGTCGGCGGCGGCAGCACGGCCGCGTTCGTCGGCGGCACCGTCAACGCGGGTGGCGGCGGCGCCGCGTACGGCGCCGCGCTGTTCAACCTCAACGGCACGGTCACGCTGACCCACGTCACGATCGCCGGCAACAGCGCGACCGCCGGCGTCGGCGTGACGACGGGGCTCGCGTCCGGCGCGGTCGCGACCGTCGGCTACGACACCTCGGGCCCCGCGACGGCCGGCTCCACCGCCCGGCAGTCGATCGTCACGGCGGTCGGGAGCAGCGCGGTGTTCGGCGCGGCGCCGTCGACCGTCGCCGACGGCACGGCCAACAGCGCGGTGTTCTCCAGCATCCTGTCCAACGCCACCTACGTCGGCACCACCGACCCGAACCTCGCGCCGCTGGGCGACTACGGCGGGCCGACGCGGACGATGCCGCCCAACCCGGGCAGCGGGGTCATCGGCGGGGCCACCGCGCAGAACCTCGTCACGACCGACCAGCGCGGCTTCACGCGCGCCGCGCCGTTCGACGTCGGCGCGGTGCAGACGGTGGCGACGACGGTGACCGCCGACCACGTCGACACGCCGTACGCGGGCGCGGCGCGCAACGTGACGTTCGGGGCGACGGTCGCTCCGGCACGCGGCGCGACCGGCGCCGGGAACGTCACGTTCACGCTCGGCGGCGGCCTGGGCTCGGGGTCCGGGGCGATCTCCGGCGGCACGGCCTCCAAGGCGATCGGCCTCGCCGGCGGCACGGCGCCCGGCGACTACACGATCACCGCGAGCGCGGCGGCCGCGCCGGGCTTCGCGGCCGGCAGCGGCACCGAGACGCTGCACGTGCTCCAGGCGCCGCAGGTCTGCGCCGACGTGACGGGGCAGACGCTCGAGGGCGACGCGGTCTCCGTGGCGCCGGACTGCGGCGGCGACGGGCCCGCGACGATCGCGGTCGTCGGCGCGCCCGCGCACGGCACCGCGACCGCCGTCGGCGGGCATCTGCGGTACACGCCGGACCCGGGCTTCTTCGGCGACGACACGTTCACCTACACGTCGACGAACGAGGGCGGCGCGTCGAACGTCGCGACGGCCACGGTGACCGTCCAGGCGCTCAAGCCGGTCTGCTCCGACGTCACGGCCGTCGCGAGCGCGGGCATCGGGCGCGTGGTCGCGCTGGACTGCGCCAGCGAGATCGCCCAGACCCACGCGATCGTCGCCGGGCCGGCGCACGGCACGCTGGGCGCGATCGGCGGCGACGGCAAGGTCACCTACACGGCCGACGACGACTACGCCGGGACCGACACGTTCACCTACCGGTCGACGAACGCGACCGGCGCCGCCGACGTCGCGACCGTCACGCTCGACGTCAAGGCGCGCCCGACGCTGTCCGGGACGCGCGGGCACGCCGTGGTCGACGGGCGCTTCGACCCGGTGGCGGGGGCGACGATCGAGGTTCGCGTCTACGCCGACGCGTCGTGCACCGGCACGGTCGTCCACGCCGAGACGGTGGTGCCGGACGCCTCCGGCGCGGTCTCGATCGACTACACGCCGACGGAGCCGGGCAGCTACGGCTGGCAGTCGCGCTACAGCGGCGACGCCAACAACCTGCCGGCGACGAGCGCCTGCGAGGCGCAGGTGATCGCGGCGCCGATGCCCCCGGCCTACGATCCGCCCGCGCCGCGGCCGCCCGTCCCGGCCCCGGCTCGGGAGTGCGGCACGCCCGTGACGCTGCTCGACGTCTCGCCCGTCGGGACCCGCGCGCGCGTGAGCGGCGTCGCGCACCGCGCGCTGGCCGGCCAGGCGGTGACGATCCTGCGCGGCACCGCGCCGGTGGGCACCGCGACCGTCGGCGTCGACGGCGCGTTCTCGGCGCTGGTGGGCGGCCCGGCGAAGGCCGACGCCGCCCCGGTCAAGTACACCGTGATGCTCGGCGCCGACCGCAGCCGCGCGTTCCGCTACGACCGCCTGCTGCGCATCACCGGCCGCAGCGGCCTGAAGGTCAGCGGCCGGCTGGCGCTGAAGCGTCCCCCGAGCCGCGTCACGATCTCGCGCGAGAACGTCTGCACCGGCGCCCGCGCGCTGAGCACGACCAAGGTGTCCAAGAACGGCACGTTCTCCTTCACCATGCGCACGCCCGACAGCGGCTCGCCCTACGCGCTCTACCGCGTCTCGGCCAAGGTCGGCGGCGGGCACAGCTACAGCACCGAGGTGGCGGTCACGGGCTAGGGCCGGCCGCTCAGGCCACCAGCGACGTCCGCTCCAGCGCCTGGACCCCGGCCGCGACGACCTCGCACACCTCGTCGGGCAGGCGGCGGTCGCGGTGGGCGTAGCGGCAGATGCAGCGGGGCGACACGAGGCCGTCGAGCGGGACGCGGACGATCGCGGCGTCCCAGGGCTCGACGGCGGCGGCCGCGACGATCGCCCCGCCGGCGCCCGCGCGGACCGCGCCCAGCGCCGCGGGCACGCTGGAGGCCTTCGACGACCAGCGCGGCGCCGTGCCGCGGACGCGCAGCTCGCGGTCGATGCGGCGGGCCTCGTCGGCGTCGCCGCAGACGATCAGCGGCTGGCGCTCGATCAGCTCGGAGGGCGGGCGGCCGTCGAAGCGGCCCAGAGGCGAGGCGGCGGGGACGGCCAGGATGTAGGGGTCGGTCCCGACGCGGCGGACGTTCAGGCGGTCGGCGCCGTGGGGCAGGCCGCCGACGGCGACGTCGATCTCGCCGCGGGCGACGGCGCGGGCCAGCGCGGGGTCGTCGTCGACCTCCACGACCTCGACGTCGTCGGCCCGCGCGCGGCGCAGCATCGGCGCCAGCACCCGCGCGCCGAGGCCGCCCAGCACGCCGATCCGCGACGGCCGTCCGGCCAGCACCGCGAGGTCGGCGCGGGCGGCGGCGAAGCCGTCCAGGAGGCGGTCGGCGTGGTGCAGCATCAGCGTTCCGGCGGGCGTCAGCCGCACGCGCCCCGAGCCGGAGCGGCGGACGACCAGCGCGGTGCCGACCAACTCCTCCAACTTGCGCACGAGCTGCGAGACCGCGGGCTGCGAGTACCCCAGCTCCTGCGCCGCGGCGCGGAACGACCGGTTGCGCGCGACCGCCGCGTAGGCCGCGAGGTGCCGCTGCTCGACGCCGATCCAGGATGGTGCTGCTGCGCTCATCGAAACGCTCCGGGGCCACGGGGTGTGCGGGGACACCCGTGCCATCCGGCGGGCGCGCGGGGGCGCCCGTGGGCGTTCGATCAGCGTGTCCGCGTGCGGACACGTAGGGGGACCCGGCGATCGGTCGGGCTCAGCGCGGCGGCGGGAGCATCGCGCCGGCCAGCTCGTGGCAGACCGCCCGCGCCACCACGCGGAACGCGTTGGCCGCCGGCGACAGCTCGGCGTCCTCGCCCGACCGCCACGCCAGCGCGACGATCCGCGCCGGCGCGCCCTCCAGCGGGACGAGCGCCGTCCCGGGATGGGCGGCGTCGACCGCCAGGTACGGCGCCAGCGCGACGCCGGTCCCGGCGGCGACGAGCGTCTGCACCGACTCGTTGTGGTCGGAGGAGAACGCGACCGTGGGCTCGACGCCCCGCGCCGCCAGCCAGTCCAGCGCCGTCCGCTGCCCGCGCCAGCGCCCGTAGGCCACCAACTCGAGCCCGGCGAGGTCGGCCGCCGTGGCCGCGCCGCCGCGCCGCGCCAGCGGATGGTCCGCGGGCACCAGCAGCAGCAGCGGGTCCTCCAGCAGCTCCGTGCAGGCCAGCTCGCCCTCGGGCAGCGGCAGCTCGCAGAACGCCAGGTCCAGCTCGCCGGCCGCCAGCTCGTCCAGCAGCTCGGCGTCGGCCGCGCTCTCCGACGGCACGACCTGGACGTCCGGGCACTCCTCGGCGAAGCGCAGCAGCACCCGCGGCAGGACGCGGCCCGCGACGCTCGGCAGCACCCCGACGCGCAGCCGTCCGGCGCGCCCCGCCGACAGCGCGGCCAGCTCGGACCCGGCCCGCGCGTAACGGGCCAGGATCTCCTCGACGTGCTCCAGCAGCAGCCGCCCGGCGGGCGTCAGATCCACCGCCGCGCTGCCGCGCGAGCGCTCGATCAGCCGCGTGTCGACCAACCGCTCCAACTGCGCGATCTGCTGGCTGATGGCCGACTGCACGTAGCCGAGGCTCTCGGCCGCCTCGCGGAACGACCCCTCGCGCGCGATCGCCGCCAGCGCCTGCAGGTGGCGCACCTCGACGCCGAGCCAGGCGTCGCGGGTGACGCCGGGCGGCGCCGCTCCGGTCCCCGCCGACGGGCGCTCGTCGCTCATCGGCGGGCCTCGGCCGCCGCCGTCGTCGCGCGCATCGCGCGGCCCAGCGCCTCGCGGAACGCGCAGAGCGCCGGGATCCGACGCCGGTCGCGGTGCCAGTACAGCGCGACCCGCCGCGCCGGGAGCAGGTCGCCCAGGCCGACGACCGCCACGCACGCGCGGTGCTCGTCGACCGCCGTGCGCGGCATCAGCGCGCTGCCCATCCCGGCGGCGACCAGCGGCAGCAGACCGGCCGCCATCCGCGAGCGCAGCGCCATCCGCGGCGCGACGCCCGCCGCGCGCAGCTGGCCCTCGACCAGCTCGAGCATCGGCCAGCGCTCGTCGGCGATCAGCGGGAGGCCGTCCAGCTCGTCCAAGGACCCCAACTCGCCGCGCCGGGCCAGCGGCGCCTCGCGCTCGACGACCAACACGATGGGGTCGACCAGCACCTCGACGGCGTCGAACGGCCCGTCGGGCAGCGGCAGGTCGTCCAGCGCGGCGTCGAGCTCGCCGCGGCGCAGCGCCTCGGCGCGCGCCGCCGGGCTGACGTCGCGGTCGCGGATCGTCACCGCGACCTCCGGCGCCCGCGCGGCGAGCAGCTCGATCGCGCGCGGGATCGCGTCCATGATCGCCGGGTCGTGCACGCCGACGCGCAGCGCGGCCTCGGCGCCGCGCAGGTCGGCGCCGGCCGCGTCGAGCTGGGCGAGGATCCCGCGCGCGTGGCGGGCGACCACCGCGCCGACCTCGGTCAGCTCCAGCCGCTGGCCGGGCGTCCGGACGAAGACCGGCGTCCCCAGCGCGCGCTCCAGCTGCGCCATCTGCTGGCTGACCGCCGAGAGCGCGTAGCCCAGGCGCTCGGCCGCGACCTTGTAGGAGCGCACCTGCTCGACGGCGGACAGGGTCGCGAGATGTCGTGGCTCGACGCCCGCCAGCGCCGGCGCCGTCACGCTGGCTCCCCGCACGGCCGCGTCATCCGAGGCATGGTACTGCGGTGTCTCCCTCGCCCTGGCGGGCGCAATGCCGATCGGCAATCGGGTCCTCCACGAGCTCGCGTTGCCTTCCCGCTCGCGCGAGCGCGAGGATCGCGCCCCGTGACCTCCGAGCCGGCATCGACCCCGCGGCTGGTCGTCCGCGACGACCTCGTCGGCGTCTGGCGGCGGGCCTGCGCCGCGCAGGACGCGGCGTGGCGCGGCTGGCTCGGCGGCACCGGCGGCGCGGGCCCCGTCCTCGCCGCGCTGGACCGCGAGGAGGCGGCGGCGCGCGCGCTGGCGAGCTTCCATCGCGCCGGGATCTGACACCGCCAGAGATCGAGGGGGGCGGAGACGCGGGCTCGCCGGATGGAAGCGATGCAACGTCATCGTCAACCGACCCAAGGAGCCTCCCCGAGATGATCGCCACCCCGTTCCGCGCCCACCCCGCCGCCGCCGCGGCCGCCACCCTGGCGGTCTCCGGCGTCTGCGCGGTCGCCGCGCTGGCCGGCCCGACCGCGGCGACCGCGCAGGTCAGCGACGCGCCGTGCGACACGAGCTACCAGCTGGCCCTGCAGCCGCTGCACGCGAAGATCCACGGCCGCAGCGTGCTGATCGGCAAGCTGTACGTCTTCGACGAGGGCCGCAACCTGTGCGCGGTGACCACGTCGGTCGGCACGAAGTACGAGGGCGTCCGGAAGTTCATGCGCGTGACGCTCTCCGTCGGCGGCAAGACCCAGACCGATCAGGGCCAGTTCAGCCTCTACGCCGGCCGGATCCGCCTGCCCGACAAGGGCTGCTTCTCGGCGCGCGGCACCGTCACGCTGGCCGGCGGCCAGAGCGACGACGAGTACGCGAGCTGCGTGCCGTGGCGGAACAAGCCGATGCCGTGAGACGCGGGCAAGCGCGGTCCGTGCACGCGTGGTTCAGACATCTGGATCACGCGTGTCCCCGTCGTGAGGGATGATGTCGGTTCTCGTGTCATCGTCGACAATCGCCAAAGCCAGCTACGAGGATCACCGGGCCTACGTGCTCGGCGTCCTGGCGCGGCGCTGTCGGTGGCTGGGCGCGGAGGATCGCGAGGCCGCGCTGCACGACGCGTACGCCGTCCTGCTGGAGAAGCAGCGGGACGGCGTGCTCGACGTCGAGGCGATGAACGAGCACCAGGTCCGCGCGTACCTGACGCAGACCGCGCTCAACAAGGCGCTCAGCGAGGGCAGCCGCGCGTACCGCAGGACGTCGGTCGCGCTGGAGGAGGGCGGGCTGGAGGCGCCCGACGGCGCGCTCGCCGCCGACGACGCGCTCGCCCGCGACTGGGACAGCGCGCGCCTGCGCGAGATCGTCGCCGAGCTGCCCGAGCGCCAGCAGGTCGTGATCGCCCTGCGCTACTTCTTCGACCGCGCGCCCGACGAGATCCAGCACTACCTCGGGATCACCGAGCGTGTGTACCGGCGCGAGATGGAGCGCGCGATGCGGACGCTCAGCGCGCGCATGGCCGAGGTCCGCGACGGCTCGTTCTGCGAGAGCCGCCGCAGCCTGATCCTCGCCTACGTCTCCGGGATCGCCGGACCCAACCGCATGCGCGACGCGCGCCGCCACCTGCAGAGCTGCACCGGCTGCGCGGCCTGGGCCTTCGAGCTGCGCCACGCGGCGCGCGAGGCGGGCGCGGTCGTGCCGCTGCCGGTCATCGTCGGTGGCGGGCTGGTCGACGACGGCGGCGACCGGCTCGTCGCGCTCGGCCACGGCACGCGCGGGCTGCGCGATCGGTTGGCCGACCTGCTCAGCGGCGGGCGCGAGCACGCGACGGGCCTGGCGACGCGCGCCGACCCCGCGACCGGCTCGCTGCTCGGCGCGCTGCGGCCGGGCACGGTCGCCGCGGTCGTCGCGGGCTGCCTCGGCGTCGGCTCGACCGCGACCTACTGCGTCTTCGAGGGGCTCCCCGCGCCGCTGGCCGGCCATCGCGCGCCGGCCGCGAAGGCGGAGGCCAAGGAGCCGAAGGCCAAGCCGGCGGCCAAGGTCGCCACGACCGCGGCGGTCACGGTGCCCGCCGCGGTCTCGGCCGCCGAGCGTCCCGCGTCGACGGCCAAGACCAAGACCACCACCAAGTCGGCCTCGACGTCGACCAAGACCACCAAGAAGCAGCGACAGCGGGCCAAGGCCCGGAAGGTCGCCCGCGCCACCGCGCCGGAGTTCGGCGTCGAGGGCACGGGCACCGCGACGCCACCCGCCGCCTCCCCAGCGGCGTCCTCGGCGTCGTCCGGATCGTCCTCCGGCTCCACCTCCGCCGCCAACGGCGGGTGGGGCCAGGAGTTCGGCCCCTGATCGCATCCGCGTCCCACACCCTTCACGAATCCCGATTGGGCGCCGGACGACGCCCACGCAGAATGGACCCCATGCTCCCCAGACCCGCTCTCCCCGCTGCTTTGCTGCTCGCGTTCTCCGCGCTGGCCCTGGTGTTCGCCGGGCCCGCCGTCCGGGAGGCGCACGCCGGAACCTACGTCGTCTACTCCTGCCAGGACCCCAACGGCAACCTGGCGTCGACGTCCTCGTGGTCGTTCCGGTTCTCGGCCCCGACCGTCGACACCCACGACGACACCTGCCCGCGCGGCGGCGTCCACGTCCGGCTGACGCCCGGGATGACGCACCCCGCCGACGCCGAGGCGCGCATGTACTTCTGGGCGCCCGACAACACGGTCATCACCAAGTACACGCTCTGGCGCAGCGCCCGGGTCGCGGCCGGGACCGCGTACTTCTTCAGCGCGATGGAGAAGTTCGGGACGACCGGCGACGACTACCGCTGGGCCGGGACCGGGTGCAAGGGCACCACCAACAACTGCTCGGGAGTCGGCGACCCGGCGACGCCGCTGTCGGACGCCAACAAGTTCTCGCGCACGCCGCCGGTGCCGGTCAACGGCGTGGCGCTGTACGTGTCCTGCGGCGAGCCCAACAGCGGCACCACGGCGTGCCCGTCGACCAGCGGCGTGGCCGCCGAGACGTGGCTGCACCGCGCCGACATCACGCTGGCCGACGACATCAAGCCGTCGTTCTCCACCGCGCCCGCCGGCGGGCTCGTCGACGCGACCGCCCCGGTGTCGGGCATCTCCACCGTGTCGGTCCTGGCCACCGACAAGGGCGGCGGGGTCGCGCAGGCGATGGTCGAGGTCGACGGCAAGGTCGTCGCCACGCAGGCCTTCGGCGGCGCCAACTGCACCCAGCCCTACGCCTACCGCGTGCCGTGCCCGCTGACCGCCAGCGGGACGCTGTCGCTCGACACGGCGACGCTGGCCGACGGCGCCCACAAGGTGCGCGTCCTGATCCAGGACGCGGGCGGCAACACGACGGCCTGGGGCCCGGTGTCGTTGACCACGCACAACGCGCCGCCCGACGAGTCCTGCAACCCCGAGCCCGCGCTCGACCTCACGACGGCGGGCATGAGCATGAAGCCGGGCCTGCTGCGTCCCGGCAAGGCGTCCAAGGGCGTCGGCACGGCGGCGATCACCATCCACTACGCGACCAAGGCCAAGGCCAAGGCGCGCGGCCTGCTGCGCGCGGCCGACGGCACGCCGCTGGGCGGTCAGCCGGTCTGCCTGGTCTGGCGCCCGGCCGGGACGACCGGGCCGCTGGAGGTGCTGCGGCGCGTGACGACCAAGGCCGACGGGCGGTTCAGCATCATGATCCCGCGCGGCTCGTCGCGCGAGATCTACGCGATCCATCGGACGCCCGCGGGCGCGGTCGTCGGGCGGACGGTGCTGCGGGTGATCCCGAAGGTGACGATCGCGGCGTCGCGACGCAGCCTGCGCAACGGGCAGCTCCTGACGCTGCGTGGCCGGCTGTCGGGCGGGCCGATCCCCAGCCGCGGCGTGCTCGTGCGCGCCGAGGCGTGGCGCGGCACGCACTGGCAGCCGTTCCGGGACACGCGCGCGAAGGGCTCGAAGGGCAGCTTCCGCGTGCGGTACCGCTTCGTCGGGACGACCGGCTCGCAGCGCTACACGCTGCGCTTCCACGTCGTCGCCCAGGCCGCCTATCCCTACGTGGGCGGCGTGTCCAAGCGCATCCACGTGCGCGTGCGTGGCTAGGCGCCCAGGCGCGAGGTGACGGCGTCGGCGTAGGCGCGCATGCGGCGGGCGGCGGCGGTGGCGTCGCCGCCCGCGACGGCGTCCAGCAGGCCGCGGTGCTGGGCGGCCTCCCAGGCGCCGAAGCCCGCGGTGGCGTCCAGGCGCGCGAGCGCGGGCGCCAGCGCGTCGCCCAGCGCGGCCAGCAGTGAGGCCAGGACGGCGTTGCCCGCGGCGTCGGCCAGCGCCTGGCGGAACGCGGCGGACGCCGCGGCGGCGGGCTCGCCGGCCGCGACCAGGCGGGCGTGCCGGTCCAGCGCGTCCTGGAGCGCGCGCCGGTCGGCCGCGGTGGCGCGCGCGGCGGCCAGGCGGGCGGCCTCGACCGCGGCGACCCGGCGCGCCTCCAGCAGCTCGGGGTCGGCGGCGCGGCACAGCTCGGCGACGAGCCGCTCGGCCCCGGGCCGCGCGGCGCGGTCGGCGACGAACGCCCCGCTGCCGTGGCGGATCTCGACCAACCCCATCATGCTGAGGCCGTTGATCGCCTCGCGGATCGTCGAGCGGCCGACGCCGAGGGCGACCTGGAGGTCGCGCTCGGAGGGCAGCCGGGTGCCGGGCGCCAGGCGCTTGGCCTCGATCTCCTCCAGCAGCTGACGCGCCACGACGTCGGCGAGCTTGCTGCGCGGGGCGCGGGACAGCTCCAGTCCGGCGGTCGGGTCGGCGCTCACCCGGCCGATGCTATCCGCGCTCGATTCGAGGGGGCGGGATCTCGGGCTCGCCCAATGGAAGGGGTGGTGACCGACCACGACCCCCGCACCACCGACCCCGTGGACAACCTCTTCGAGGCCCACGGCGCGGCCGCCCCGGCACCCGAGCCGGCGGCGCGGCCGTACTCGTGGGACGACGACGCCGCCGCGACGGCGGTGCCGCGGCGGGAGCGGCGGGCGGTGCTGGAGGACTGGGCGGCGCGGGCGCGGGACGTCCTCGCGCGCGCGGCCGACGCCGCCCACCGGGTGGGCGTGCCGGCGGGCGGGCGCTGGGTGGCGCCGGCGGCGCTGGCGCTGGTCGGGCTGCTGGTGGCGGTCGTGGTCCTGCGGCCGGGCGGCGGCGGTGGGGGCGGGGGCGCCGCGCGCGCCCCGAGCGCGCCGCGCACGGCCACGACCGCGGCCCCGGCGCGACCCGCGCCGGTGCCCGACGTGGCGGCCCTCGCGGTCACGCGGACCGCGGCGCGGCGTGGCGACGTCGTCCCGGCGGTCGAGCGGGCGCGGGCGGCGCGAGCGCGAGCGGCGGCGCGGGCGCGCGCGGTGGCCCGGCGCCGCGCCGCGCGCCGCCACCGGCGCGCGGTCGCCCGGCGCGGCGCGCCGCCGCCCGCCGCGGCGACCCCGAGGCCCGCGTCCACCCCGGCGCCCGCGCCCGCGCGTCCGGCGCCCGCCCCGCCGCCGTCGTCCTCCCCCTCCTCCTCCGGGACCACCAACAACGAGTTCAGCTTCGAGCGATGACCGCAACCAACCCAACCACCATCACAAGGAGCAACACCATGAAGGCAGCCACCATGTCCCTGCGCCGTCGCGCCCAGGGGCTCTACGTCGCCGCCGCGGCGGCGGCCCTGACGGGCCTGGGCGCGGCGCTCGTCCTGCTGGGCCCGCACGCGCTCGTCCTCGCCAAGGCGGCGGGGGTGGGCGGCAAGGAGCACGACCTCAGCTCCGGGACGGACTTCAAGGACCTGATCAAGGTCGCCAACCACCTGACCGACGCGGCGATGATCCCGACGATCGCGATCGCGCCGCTGGCGGCGGTCGCCGGCGCGTTCGCGCTGATGATGGGCGGCGGCGGACGGCAGGGCAGCGGCGGCGTGAAGCTGATCGGCGGCGCCATCGGGGCCGTCGTGGTCGTCGCCGGCGCCAAGGGCCTGGCCTACTAGGGGCGCGGCGTGCCGACGCTCGACCACCCGACCGCGCGCGGCGCGGCCGTGCCCGGCGCGCGGTCCGTGGCGCGCGCGGTCCGGCGCACGCTCACGGCGCCGCGCGGCTGGGGGCGGCGGCGCGTCTTCGTCACGGCGTTCGCCGCCTCGCTGCTGCTCTGCCTCGTCTGGCCCGACTCGGCCTCGGCGCTGCCGTCGGTCGACGACATCATCAACAAGGCGATCGACAAGATCTCCCAGAAGTTCTTCGGGGTCAGCCTCGACGGCTTCAACGGCACGTTCTTCACGTGGCTGGTCAACGCCCCCAACTTCGCCGGGAAGGCCAACGGCCACCTAGACGGAAAGTTGGAGGCCTTCGGCCACGTCAGCCAGGGCGTCGCCTTCGCGCTGGTCGGCGTCGTCATCACCTTCTCGGTCCTGCAGTACTGGCTGGCCGGGATCGCCGACCTCAGCGGCGACGGCAGCGAGCTGCTGCAGGGCATCACGCGCGGGATCGGCGTGGCGCTGCTGATCACCGCGTGGCCGTTCATCTTCGAGAACGCGATCGCGGTCTCCAACCAGGTCACCGCCGTGCTCGTCAACGGCAAGGACCTCGACAAGATCGCGAGCCTCATCACCGGGGCGCTGGCGGTCACGACGATCGCCAGCATCGGCCTCGGCCTGATCTTCGTGGTCATCCTCGGGTTCGCGACCGCGAGCGTGCTGCTCGGGCTGATCGCGATGAAGATCGTCATCGGCGCCACGCTGGCGATCCTCTACGCGGCGATGCCGCTGGCCTTCGTGCTCTCGCCGATCGACCAGACGGCGTGGGTGCCGCGGCTGGCGATCCGCAGCTTCGTCGCGGTGCTGATCATCCCGGTCATCTGGGCGCTCTGCCTCGGGACGTTCATCGGCGTCGGCGTTGACTCGCTGACCTTCGGCGGCGGCGGCTCGTTCGTCGACAAGCTGATCAAGCCGCTCACCGCGCTGGCGTTGTTGTACTTGATGTTCTCGCTGCCGCGGACGCTGATGCGGATCGCCTCGCTGGGGGCGATCATGCCCGGCGGCGGTGGCGGACGGCGCGGGGGCGGCGGGATCGTCATGCGCATGGGCGAGCGGTTCGGGTTCCAGTACCTGAGCCAGCAGATGCCCTGGAACCAGCAGGACGGCGCGGCGACGCCGCCCGGCGGCGGGCAGGACCCCGGCCAGGGCCAGCGGCCGACGCCGGGGACGCCGACGCCGGGCGCGCCTCCCGGCGGCGGCACCGGTGGCGGCGGCGCGCCCGCGCTCCCGTCGGCGACGCCGGCGCTGGAGGCCGGGGGCGCGAGCGCGGCCGAGGCCGGCGCGGGCACGGCGGCCGCGGGCGCCGGGACCGGCGCGGCGGCCGGCGCGGGCACCGGCGCGGCCACGGGCGCCGCGACCGGCGCGGCCGGCGGGCCGCCCGGCATGGCCGCGGGCGCGGCGATCGGCGCGGTGGCGTCGAAGGCCGGCAGCAGCAGCGGGGGCGCCGGCGGGGGCCTGCCCGGCGCGCCGGGCATGGCCGAGGCGGGCAACATGCTGCGCGAGCGCGGCGCCGAGCTGTCGGCGATGAACCCCGCGCAGCGCCTGGACGCGGGCCGCGCCGCGCTCGAGCAGCTCGGGCAGTCCGGCGTGGCCGGCCCGGTCGTCGACTACACCGCGTCGCACACGCCCGAGGAGGTCACCGACCGAATGACCGCCGCGGCCGCGAGCGAGGGCGTCTCCGGCGACGACGCCGCGGCGTTCATCACCTGGGGCGCCATGGACTCCGCCACGCGCGGCGACCTCGTCGCCGAGGCCGGCGGCGGGTCCGCCGGCGCGGGCTTCGACGGCGGCGGCGGCGCGACGGGCGGCGGCGGCGCGACGGGCGGCGGCGGCTCGGACGGCGGCTCCGACGGCGGCGCCTTCACGGTCGCCGGCGACGGCACCGCCACGCCGCCGTCCCCCGCCGGCGGCAGCGGCTTCGACGGCGAGCCCGGCGACGACGGCGGCGCGCCGTCCGGCAGCGCCGCCACGCCCGCGCGCGACCACGTCCGCGCCGAGGACATCGGCATGTCCTCCTCGTGGGGCCCGCCGTCCGACGACGGCGCCGTCCCCGAGGACCCCGGCGTGACCGTCCCCGACGACTCGATGCCGCTGGCGCTGCCGTCGGGCTCGTCGTCGCCCGCCCCGCGCGGCGGCGACATCCCCAGCCCCGGCGACGACGGCCTGGAGGGCTAGCCCGACATGAACGTCGCCTACAAGCACCTCGACACGAAGCTGCGCATCGGCGAGCTGACGATCGGCCAGTGGCTGGCCGTCGCCCTGGGCGTCGGGATCGCCGGCGGCTGGGCGCTCTACGTCCACCCGCCGATCGGCGCGACGCTGACCGCGGTCACCGCCGTCTACCTCGGCGCGCTGCCCGCGGGCGCCGCGCTGATGGCCAGCTCGTCGGAGTTCAACCTCATGTTGCTGTTGGCCTCGGCGGTGCGCTGGCGCCGCCGCCGGCGCCGCTACGTCCCGGGCCCCGGCGCCCGCCTGCGCGGCTACGAGCTGCGCGTCGACCACGCCGACGCCCCGCGCGGGCCGCGCCGCGAGCCCGTCCCCGTCCTCGACACCGCTGCCCTCTGGGAGGAATGAACCGATGAAGATCCGCAACCGCCGCCGACGCGGCGCGCCGACCCCGAAGCGGACGTCCGACGACGGCCTGCCCGAGAGCGGCGAGCTGCTGCCGGTCGAGGCGCTGGACCGCACCGGGCTGGCGATCACCAGCGACGGCGCGCTCGTGCGCATCCTGCACGTGATCCCGCCCAACCCGCTGATCCTGTCGGCGCCCGACCGCGCGCGGGTCGCCGCGTCGTTCTGCGCGATCGTCGCACGGCTGCGACCGGGCCAGACGCTGCAGTTCTACGTCCAGGCGCGGCCGGTCAACCTCGACGACGTGCTGCTGGAGTCGCGCCGCGAGGTCGCGGCGTGGGCCGGCGAGCCGCCCGCCAAGGGCAAGCCCGCGCAGGACCCGCTGTCGCTCTCGCGCTGGCGCCTGTACGCGGCGATGGAGGAGTCGCTGCGCCTGCACGCCGACCACCAGGCGGCGGTGCGGACCGACGCCTACGTGGTGGTCCCGCACGTGCCCGACGAGCGCTCGGCCCGCCAGCTGCTCGCCGCGCTGAAGCCGCGCGCGTCCTCCAAGCCCGCGGGCGCGCCGCTGGGCCGCGACCTCACCGCGCACCGCCGGGCGGTCCGCGAGAGCCTCGCGCTGACCGACTCGGTGCGCGCCGAGCTGGACGCGCTGTCGGTCCCGACGCGGCTGCTGGACGGCGAGGAGGTCGCCGAGCTGCTGTGGGGCCGCTTCAACCCGACGAGCGCCGACGCCGCCAAGCGCCGCGTGCCGATCCGCAACGAGGTGCTCGGCACGCTCGACGCCGCGCGCGACCGCGACGAGTCCCGGCGCGCCGCCGAGAAGCTGCGCGGCGCGATCGCGCGCTCGACGCTGGACTTCTCCTCGTCCAAGCGCCACGCGGAGATCGACCAGGACCTGGAGCAGACGATCTACACGGCGACCACCGCCGACGCGACGACGATGGGCTGGCTGATGGGCGCGATGATGACGCGCCAGCCCTACACCTTGAGCGTCTTCGCCGGAGCGTTGGACCGCCGGCGCGAGCGGCGGCGGATGAAGATGGGCTACCGGCGGATCTTCGCGATCAACCGCGTCGCCGAGGCCAAGGGCCGCGTGCCGGACTTCGACCGCTACGCGCAGGAGACCGAGGCCCAGCGGCTGCTGCAGGAGATGGCCGGCCACGAGCGCGCGAGCCTCTACCGCGTCTCGATCTACCAGTCCCTGCGCTCGCGCGGTCCGGACCCCGACGTCGCGTCGCTCAACGAGGCGGTGGACTACTGCGTCGACCAGATCGAGTCGGCGTCGGACTGCCGCGTCAGCCGAGGCGAGTTCCAGCAGTACGAGCTGTGGCAGTCGACGCTGCCGCTGGGGCGCGACGTCGCGTCGCGCACGCGCCGCTACGCGACGCGCAACGTCGGCGACACGATCCCGCTGATCGGCACCAGCTGCGGGTCGCCGACCGGCATCCCGTTCGCGTTCAGCGACCCGGGGCGCACGCTGGAGCTGCTCAACCCCTACGACCGCACGCACTCCAACTACACCATGTTGGTCAACGGGCGCTCGGGGTCGGGCAAGACGATGGCGGCCAACATCATGATCTCGCGCTGCATCGCGCACGGCGCGCGGGCGTTCGTGATCGACCGCGCCGGCCACTACGGCGTGCTCACCGCGCTGGTGGCGGGCGCGCGGCAGATCGAGATCGGCGCCGACGACAGCCCCTATGCGATCAACCCGTGGGACGTGCCGGACCCGGGCGACGTCAGCCTCGAGAAGATCGCGTTCCTCGTCTCGCTGCACGGCGTGATGATGGGCGACGAGGGGCTGACGACGCTGGAGCGCGCGCACCTCGGCGCCGCGATCCGGACGGTCTACGCGCGCGCCGCGCAGACCGGGCAGACCCCGCGCGAGTCGATGCTGCGCGACGAGCTGCGCGAGCGCTCGCGCGGCGAGCAGGCCGAGGGCTCGGCCGACGTCGCGGCCGTGCTGCGCAACCTCGCCGAGCGGCTGGGCGAGTACTGCGGCGAGGGCTCCTACGCCTACCTGCTGGACCGCGAGACGACGGTGCCCGTCGACTCGCCGCTGGTCGTCTTCGACACGCGGCGCTGCCCGGAGATCGTGCTGCGGTCGGTGATGTTCGCGCTGGTCGAGTACGTCACGCGCGCGATCGAGCGCCACCGCGACCAGTCGCGGACGCTCAGCCACCAGCCCGACGCGCCGATGTTCACCGGGCGCACGGTGATGCTGATCGACGAGGCCTGGCACCTGGTCGGCCGGCGCGAGACCGGCGAGTTCGCCAACGACCTGGCGCGCCGCGCGCGGCACCTCGGGCTGTTCCTGATCGTCATGTCCCAGCACATGTCGGACTTCGCCACCGAGCACGGGCTGGCGCTGATCCGCAACTCGACGATGCAGCTGTTCCTGTCCCAGCACCCGGACGAGATCCCGTTCGTGCAGGACGCGCTGCGGCTGTCGGACGAGGAGGCGGCGCTGATCGCGCGGCTGAAGACCGTCAAGGGCTCGCACGCGCAGGTCTTCTGGGTCAACGGCGCGCGCGGCAAGGGCCGCGTGTCGCTGCGGATCGGGCCGCGCGAGTACTGGGCCTACACGTCGGACCCGCTGCGCGACGTGCCCCTGCGCGACGCGGCGGTCGCGCGCGCCGACGGCGACGTGTGGCGCGGGATCGTGGAGCTGGCGGCCTCGACGAGCACGACCGGCGACGCGGCGCGCGACCGGGGCTAGGCCGTGGAGGCGGGCGGCGACACGGGGCTGTTGGAGCGGGGCGGCGCGGCGGGCGGCGGCGCGGGCCTCGACGCCGGCGCGCCCGGGCTGCCCGACTTCTCGTCGCCCGGCGACATCCCGTGGGGCGGCGACGGCGGCGCGGCGCCGGGCCTGCCGGGCGGCGACCTGGCCGACGAGGGCACCAAGGCCGCGGCGGGCGGGGCGCTCGCGCTGATCGGGCTCGCGCTGCTGCCGCTGATCACGATCATGCTCGGCGTCGCCGTGCTCGTCGGGTTCCTGGCGTGGCTGAACCCGCTGAGCGGCGACGACGGCAACACCGCGCTGCTCGGGCGCTGGCCGACGTCGAGCCCGATCCCGGCGGTCTACAAGCCGATGTACGAGGCCGCCTCGCAGCGCTACCACGTCAACCAGTTCCTGTTGGCCTCGATCCACGAGCAGGAGACCGGCTTCTCGCGGAACCCCGCGGCGCGGCTGGGGACGAACTCGTCGGGCGCCGCCGGGCCGATGCAGTTCCTGCTGTCGACGTGGGTCGCGCACGACAAGGCCTACAAGGCGATCGAGCGCGCGCGGCCCAAGTCCTATCCCTTGAACCGCAAGACCCTGAAGAGCTGCTATCCGGTGCCCGACGACCTCGGCTGCGTCTACGACGACTTCGACGCGATCGCGGGCGCGGCGCACAAGCTCGCGGCCGACGGCGCGAACATGAGCCTGACGTCGGCCGGGACGCGGCGCGCGGTCTGCGCCTACATCGGGTCCTGCGGCGAGGTCGACGACTGCACGGGGTCGAAGAACCAGTACTGCGAGGTGATCCCGCGCGCGCGGAGGTGGGAGCTGGAGGCCGGGCCGGTGGAGACCGCGCCGGGCGCGGGCGCCGAGGGCGCGGTCCGGTGGGCGCTCACGCAGGACGGCGTCGAGGAGTCGCCGCCGGGCAGCAACTGCGGCGGCCCGATCACCGCCTGGCAGCGGCGGACCGGGACGACGTGCGGGACCGCGTGGTGCGGCGTCTTCGTCCACGAGGCGTTCCTGCACGCCGGGATCGACCTCCCGAGCTGGATCGCCTCGGTCCCGACGACGCTGTCGCAGGCGCGGGCGGGACGGGGCGGGCTGAAGGCCGTTCCGAAGAACCAGATCAAGCGAGGGGACATCGTGATCTTCCAATGGGACACGGGCAAGGTCGACCACATGGGGTTGGCCACCCAGGACTGGCCCGGCACCGGGCGGCTGGCGACGATCGAGGGCAACACGAGCAACGGGGTGCACCGCCGCTCCGAGCTCGAGGGCACGATCGTCGGCGGCGTCCGCGTCATCGAGGGGGCGAAGTGATGCGGGTACGCGTTGTGATGGTGATGGGGTTGGTCGCCGGGGCCGGCGCGACGGCGGGCTGCGGCGTGCACGACCCCTACAACGACCGGCCGGCGACGACCGCGACGACGGCGGCGGCCGCCTCGGTGGCGGCGCCCGCGTCGACGACCGCGCCGCCGAGCGCGAGCGCGGCGGCGACGCCCGACGCCGCGATCCGGACGGTCGCGCTGGCGTGGGCGAACTGGACGCCGGCGACGCTGCACGCCCAGCACCGCCGCGCGATCGCGCTGACCACCGGGCACGCGGCGAAGCTGCTCAAGACCGAGAGCGCGCAGCTGGAGGACGGCGTGGTCTCCTCGCCCGACGACCTGCGCTCGCGCGGGACCGTCGAGGCGCTGGCGCTGCGGCCGGGCGCCGACCGGCGCGACGCGGTCCTGGTCACGCGCGAGAAGCTGCTGGGGCTCGGGCCGCTGGGCTCGGAGAACGAGTACGTGGTGACGCTCGTGACCGTGCGGCGGCGCGCGGACGGGTGGATCGTGACGCGCTGGGAGCGGCAGTCGTGAGCGGCGCGACGACCGTGGCGCCGGAGGGGCGCGCGCCCGCGGACGCCGCGGCGCCCGCGCCCGCGCCCGCGTCGACCCGGGCGGCCGCGCCGCTGCTGGCCGTCGCCGGGCTGTGCGGCGGGGCGGGGGCGAGCACGCTCGCGTTCCTTGCCGCGCGCCACGCGGCGCGCGAGGGCGATCGGCCGGTCCTCGTCGCCGACACCGGCGGGCCGAGCGGCGGGCTGGCCGCGTGCGCGCGGGTGGCGGTCGCGCGGTCGCTGCCGCGGGCGGCCGCCGCGATCGCGGCGCACGAGCCGCTCGGCGCGGGGCTCTTCGCCGAGGCCGGCGGCGGCCTGCGCGTGATGGCCAGCGCCCCGGAGCCGCCGCTCGACGTCGCCGCCGACGCCGCCGCGCGGGTGCTCGGCGACGCGCGCGGCGCGCACCGGCTGACGGTCGTCGACTGCGGCGTGCCCGGCGGCGCGTTGAGCGCGCAGGTGCTGGAGGTGGCCACGCACGTCGCGTGGGTGCTGCCCGCGACGCTCGGCGGCGCCCGTCGCGCGCGGCGCACGCTGGAGCTGTTCGCGCCGCGCCCGGACCGGCGCGAGCTGGTGGTCGCTCGCCACGACGCCGCGGGCGCGACCGCGCCGACGGCGATGTTGAAGGAGCTGGCCGCCGAGCGGCGCGCCCCGCTGCTGCTCGTGCCCCACGTCCCCGACCTGGCCGAGCAGCCGCCCGACGCGGCGCTGGAGCTGGCGGGCGAGGCGCTCGACGCGCTGGTGGCGGAGGTGCTGCGATGACCGCGCTCACGGCGCGGGCGTCGGCGATCGGCGGCGGCGTGCTCGTCGCGATCGGGTGCGTGGCGCTCGTCGTGGCCCTCGCCGGCGCGGACGCCGCGCGCGAGGCGCTCGGGCTGACGTTCCCCGGCCTGCCGCGCACGCTGGGCTCCGCGGAGGAGGTCTTCGCCGCCAACGCGCGGCTGCTCGGCGTGACGGCGATCGCGGCGGCGGTCGCGACGCTGCTGCGCGGCACGGGGTGGGCGGGCCGCGTCCCGGTGGCGCTGTGCGACCTCGCGCTCGCGCTGGGCTGCGCGCTGCACGTCCTGCTGGTCGGCGCGGCGCTCGGCGGCTACGGCGCCAAGGCCTTGGCCTACATCCTGCCCCACGGGCCGGTCGAGCTGGCGGGCTTCTCGATCGGCCTCGCGCTCTACGCCGAGGCGCGCGTCGGACGGCTGACCGCGCGCGCGGCGGTCGGTCCCGTCGTCCTGGCCATCGCGCTGCTCGCCGTCGCGGCGGGCCTGGAGGTGTTCACCGGCGCATGATCCCGCGACCTCGCACAGTCGTGCTCACGTTCTTCGGCGCCATCGCCTGGGTGGTGGTGGCCATCTGGGTCCTGACCACCAACTCGATGCTCGGCGACGACGGCGAGCAGGCGGTCGGGCCCGCGCGCCGCGCGGTCGCCGACCACGTCCCGGACGCGCCGAACGTCCACGGCGTCGCCGACCACGGCGGCTCGCTGCTGGGCACGGTCTGGGGCGTGAGCAAGACCATGTTCCTGCTCGCGCTGCTCGGCGTGCTCGCGCTCGTGGTCGTCCGTCGGCTGGGCCGGCGGAGCGAGGCGCGCGTGCGCCTGGCGCTGCTGCCGCACCGCGACGAGACCCTGGACCGCCGCGCGGTCGAGGACCTGCTGTCGGCCTGCCGCGAGCTGCTGCGCGAGACGCCGCTGCGCGCCGCGCTGCTCGGCGCGCCGACGCTCGGCCTGGAGGTCGCGACCGCGCCCGGCGCGGGCGGCGCGACCGTCGCGTCGCTGGCGCTCGTCTGCCCGGCCGACCTCGTGCCCGAGGTCGAGGGCGCGCTGCACGACCGCTGCCCCGACACGCGCCTGGTCGCCGAGCCGGCCGAGGCCGAGGCCGCGCCGCCGCCGGTCGTCCTGCGGCTGCGCCGCCCGCGGCGGGGCGCCTCGGACGGCGATCGGCTGCCGGCCTCGTTGGAGGCGATGGCCGCCACCGGCGCGCCGGTCCGCGTGCACTACGCGCTGGCCGCCGCGCGCCGTCCGGCCGGGCGCGGGCGCGGGCTGGCCGACGTCGGCTGGCTCGACGCCCGCTCTGACGCCGGCGGCGCGTTCGAGCCGACGCGACCGGACCTCGTCGGCCCCGCCGTGGGCCTGGAGGCGCCGCGGCCGCTGCCGGTCGCCTTCCACGTCGAGGTCCGCGTCGCCGGGCCGACGCGCGCGGCGTGCGCGGCGATCGCCCCGGCCGCCGCGGCGGGCGCGGGCCTGGCGCCCGCCGCGCTGACCGCGGTGCGCGGCGGGCTGCTCGCGCCGCTGCGGCGGCGCCCGCGCGCGACGACGACGTCGGTCGCGCTGGCCGCGGGCTGGCACCTGCCCGGCGCGGAGGATCCCGGCCCGCGCGTGCCGCGCACCTCGGTGCCGCGCAGGCCCGCGCCGCCGCGCGTCTCGCGCGCGCCGGAGGACGCGCTGGTGCGCGACGAGCGCGGCCCGGTCGGGCTGGCCGAGTCCGACCGCCGCGCCGGGCTGGGGATCTTCGGCGGCTCCGCGGCGACGCGCGCGGCGCTCGCCGGTCGCTGGCTGGCGCGCCGCGCCGCGGGCGACGAGGCGGTGCCGGTCGTCGTGCTGGCGGCCGCGCCGGGCGCGGCCGCCGCGGCGCGCGGGGCGCTGGACGGGCACCGCGACGTGACGGTCGTCGCGCCCGGACGGCTCGACGTGCTCGCCGAGCCCGCCGCTCCCGACGCGCTTGGCGCGGCCGTGGCCGACGCGCTGCTGGACGCCGGCGCCGGCGACGAGGCCCGGCGCGTGCTCGGCCTGACGGTCGCGGTGGCGATCGCCGCCGCGCGGAGCGGCGCGCTCGACGGGCCGCCGGTCCCCGACGGCGCGCGCCGGCTCCTGCGTCCCGACGACAGCGCGCTGCGCGAGGGCCTGGCGCGCGAGCTGTACCGCCGGCCCGGCGCGGCCGACCTCGGCTCGTTCGTCGGCCACGAGCTGCCCGCGCACCTCGACGGCGCGGCGGGCGCCGCCGCGCAGGCCGCGCTCGACGGACCGCGCGCGCGGGCGCTCGGCCTGGGCGCCGACGCGCCGCCGCCGATCGCGTTCGCCGACGTCCTGCGCCGGCGCGGCGCGCTGGTCGTCGACCTCGCCGCGTTGGACGACGAGGACGCGCGCGGGCGCGTCGGGCGGCTGGCGCTCGCCGGGCTCGGGCCCGCGCTGCGGGCCGCCGCGCCGCCCGGCCGCTCGGCCTCCGTCCGCGCCGCGCTGCTGATCGACGGCGCCGACGCCGTGGTCGACGCGGCGTCGGCCGACGCGCTCGTCGCGCTCGGCGACGCGGGCCTGGAGGTCGCGGCGTCCTGGCGCTACGCGGGCGGCCACGACGCTGCGCTGCGCCTGCACCGCCACCGCTGCCTGCTCGGCGCCGACCCGGCGGCCGACGACCTCGCCGCCGCCGAGGCGCTGTGCGCGACCGTGCTGGACGGCGACGAGCGGCTGACCGCGCTCGGCGCGCTCGCCCTGCCCGAGGCCTACATGGTGTGCAGCTGGGTCCCGGACGGCGGCGCGCGCGCGACGTTCGTCGCCCGCGCGAACTGAAGGGGGCGCCCGGACGTGCTCGCCCAATGGCATCGACATGGGCGCATCAGGAAAGAAGCTGCCGGGGCACGGAGCGCGCCGCAAGGCGTTCTCGCCCGCCCCGTCGATCAAGGACTCCATCCACGGGCCGCGACCGCATCCGGTCGCGCTGCGCGTCGGCCAGCGGTTCTGGCCGCGCGCGGGCGACCGGCGGCGCGGGTTCGTCCTCACGCGCGTCGCCGGCACGCACGCGCACGGCCGCCGCGAGGACGGCGACCCGAAGCCCGCGCGCTACGCGGTCTCGCGGCTGCTGGCCGTCGACGCCGAGGGCCGCGGCCGGCACTTCGCGTTCACCGGCTTCGCGCCCGGGCGCCGCTACCGGACGCTCGCGCGCGTGGTCGCGGTGCGGGGCGCGGTCGCGACGCTGATCGTCCCCGAGTGGCATCCCGGCCACCCGGTGCGGCTGCCCGCGGGGCTGCTGCGCGGGGCGGGGGAGGGCGACTGGGTCGACGTCGCCGCCGACCTCGGCGCCGCCGCGCCGGCCAAGCTCCAGCTCGACGTGCTCGGCGTCGCGGCCACCGCGCCGCGCGCCGGGACGCTGCCGGAGATCACCTCCACCTCGCTCGACGACGGCGGCCGCGGGGCCCGCGACGACGGGCCCGGCGGCGTCGTCTTCGAGCTGGCCGGCGGCGACCTGGAGACCGCCGCGCCGGTCGTCGGCGGGCGGCGCGAGCTGTACGCCTTGGACCGCCTGCGCCTGCGCGCGGGCGCGCGCGTGTACCTGGCGGAGCCGGGCGCGGGGGAGATCGCGCGCTACCTGGAGCTGATCTCGGTCCGGTCGCTGCCCCACGGCGTGACGCTGGTCTGCGCCGCCGAGCCGCGCGCGCTCGACGCGCCGGTGCCGTGCGACCTGCGCCGCCGCATGGGCGCCTCGCGCGCGGTGTGGTGGGAGGCGGCGTGAGGCCCGCCGGGGCGGTGGCCCTGCTCGCGGCGCTGGTCGTGGCGCTGGTCGCCGGGAGCGCGGCGGCCGGCAGCGCGCACGCCGCGGGCGCGCCGACGCGCGCGTCGGCCTCGACCGCGCGGATCGTCGTCGCCACCGACGCCCGCGCGCGGCCCGGCGGCGGGCGCGTCCTGGAGCGCGTGCCGGTCACCACGAGCTGGGGCGGCGCGCCGGTCACGCTGCTGGTCCACGGCGTCCGGCGCGACGCCGCCGGGCGGCGCTGGCTGCGCGTCGGCCTGCTGCACCGCGCGCGGCGGCGGACCGGCTGGATCCGCGCCGACGACGCGGTGCTCGGCACGACGACGTGGCGCGTCGAGGTCTCGCTGCGTCGCCGCCGCGTGGTCGTCCGCCACCACGGGCGGGTGCGCTGGCGGCTGCGCGCGGTCGTCGGCGCGCCCGGCACGCCGACGCCGACCGGCACGTTCTCGGTCCTCGAGCGCGTCCGCCAGACCGACCCCACCACCTTCCCGGGCGCCTGGGTCCTGTTCCTCACCGCCTACTCGCCGGTCGTCCGCTGGTTCGACGGCAACGACGGGCAGGTCGGGATCCACGGGCGCGGCGGCGCGAGCCTGCGCGACCCGCTCGGCAGCGCCCGCTCCCACGGCTGCATTCGTCTCACCAATCGCGCGATCGCGCGGATCGCCCGGCACGTGCCGGACGGCTCGCCGGTCGCGATCCACCCGTAGACCCCTCGACCCCTCGGAGCCTCATGTCCTCCACCTTCCCCCGGGCCGTCCTCGGCCCGCTCGTCCTGACGATCCTGCTCGCGGCCGCGCTGACCGGCACGGCCCGGGCCGGCACGATCTCCGCGCGCACCTGCACCGGCGCGACGGCCGCGATCCCCGGCGGCTTCGCGGCCTCCGGCCAGTGGGTCGTCCTGGAGAACAACGCCGGCCAGCGCGCGCCGCAGTACGGCACGACCACGAACTTCACCGGCGTGCCGCTGTGCGCGGTGCGCTCGACCGGCACGGCGACGTCCGGCGACCCGCAGTGGATCTTCTGCACGCAGGCCTCGCTGTACGCCTGCGGCCAGGACGCGCTCGGCGGCGCCGCGCTCGCGTCCGACCTCGACGCGCGCGCCCGCGCGGAGATCGCCTGGGCGATCGCGACCGCCGACCTCTCGACGGCGGGCGGGCGCGCGGTGGCGCAGACGCGCGTGTGGTGCGTGACCGACCGCGTCCAGCGCCACCGCTCCGACGCCGACATCCTGTCCGACGCGCGCGCGTACTTCGCCGACCACGGCGTGACGCTGCCGTCCGGCACCGCCTGCCCGCGCTGGGCGACGGTCGACGCCGGGCTGCGGACGCAGCCGCGGCTGACCGTCCGCGGGGCCACCGGCGACGACGGCGGCGCGCGCTTCGAGCTCACCACCAACCTGCCGGAGGTCCGGATCGGCGCGACCGCGCCGGTCCAGCCGTGCGCGGACGCGCCCGGCGGGACGACGCTGGACGGCGGGACGCTGAGCGTGCCGGGCACGTCCGACGCGCGCGCGGTGACGATCCCGCTGTGCGCGACCGCGCCGGCGGCGCGGCTCGACGCCACCGCCCCCGGGGTGCAGGCGTCCGACCTCACGGTGATCCGCTCGCTGCGCTCGCCGGGCACCTGCCAGCTGATGGTCACCGCGCGCGGGACGCGGTTGGCGGCCAGCGCGACGGTGACGCCGGTCGCGCCGGCGGTCACCCCGCCGGCCGCCGCCGCGCCGCCGACGGTGGTCACCGCCCAGAGCGCGCCGCCCGCCACGCCGCGGCTGACGCTGGCCAAGCGCCGCGTGCGTCGCGCCGGCGAGGCGCGCCGGGTCCGGTCCGGCGCCGCGGTCCGGTGGGCGATCACGGTCCGCAACCGCGGGACCGCCACCGCCAAGGGCGTCCGGGTCTGCGACACGCTGCGCCGCGGGCTGGCCGTCCTGTCGACCACGCCCCGGGCGACCCCGGACCGTGGCCGTGTCTGCTGGCGGATTGCCACGCTGCGCGCCGGGGCCCACGCCACGCTGCGTATCACCACGCGCGTCAGCGTCACCGCCTCCGGCTGCCACCCCCTGGCCAACCGCGCGTCGATCCCCGGCGGGCCGTCGGCGTCCAGCACGGTGACGGTCTGCCGCAAGCGCCGCGTGCGCAGTGGCGGCACCACGGGCTGAGGTCCGGGGCAGACGCCCCCGGGGGCGAATCCCGGGGGCGCGGAGCCTAGGTCGGCCAATGGAGTCCATGAGGGACCCCATTCACCGACCCAAGGAGGCTCCCAATGCCCGAATTGCTCAACGACGGCCTGCCCGAGCGCGCGGCCCGCTCCAAGTTCGACTTCGCCAAGTGGGCCGACGGCCAGGCGTGGAAGTTCGTCAAGGGGCAGGACTACACGAGCTCCACCGAGACGTTCCGCTACAACGTCAAGCGCTGGGCCAAGGCCCAGGGCATCGAGGTCGAGCTGCGGCCGTACCCCGAGCTGGACGCCGACGGCCACGAGGTCCCGCTGACGAAGGCCGACGCGATCGCGCTCGGCGTGCGCTTCGTGGTGGACGGCGCCGGCCCCGTGGCGGCGCGCGCCGGAGCGGCGGCGCGATGATCGCCACCGGCACGCTCGGGCACCTGCTCGAGCTGATGGCCTTGCTCGTGCTGGCCGGCGCCCTGGGCGCCGGCTGGCTGGTCCGGTCCCGGCGCGCCGCGCGCCGGGACCGGACCGCGACGCGGCTGTGGCTGCTGCCGTTCCGCGCCGACGACGCCGAGCCGCAGGCCGTGATGCGGCTCCTGGAGTCCTGGCACCAACAGCTCCAGGAACGCTGGTGGCGGCGGCTCCTGCACGGCCAGCCGGGGCTCGCCCTGGAGGTCGTCATGGCGCCCGACGCCGAGGGCGACCGGACCGCGCGCCTGTCGGTCGTCTGCCCGGAGGAGTTCGCCGAGACGATCGAGGGCTCGCTGCTGGCCTGCTACCCGGACAGCCGGCTGGTGCGCGGGACGCAGGCGCTGCCGCCGGTCCACGAGGTCGTCCGGATGAAGAAGCGCTATTCGTTCGTGCGCGCGCTCCGGGGCGGCGAGGACGAGGAGGGCAAGGTCATCGACGTGGTGCTCAGCCAGATGGACCGTGTGGGGGAGACCGCCGTGGTCCAGTACGCGCTGACGCCGACGCCCGCGTGGCTGGACCACTACTCGCGCTGGCGCTTCGGCGCCCGCGAGCGCGACGCGGGCGCGGCCGCGGCCCGCGACCCGGCCAACCCCGGCGTCCGCTCCGAGGTGCTGGCCGCCGAGTTGCAGGGTGGCCTGCGCGTCCAGCACCGGGCGCTGTTCTTCACCGAGATCCGGATCGCGGCCGGAAGCTACGGGGCGTGCCGGGCGATCGCCGGTGCGCTGCGCGGCGCGTGCGCGGCCGAGAACCGGCTGGTCGAGCGCCACATGCGCGTGCGCCGCGAGCTGTACCTGGGACGCCTGCGGGAGGCGGTCGGCAACCCGCTGCCGGGCTGGCGCCGGGAGGTGCTCAGCTCCGGCGAGCTGGCCGGGCTCTGGCAGCTGCCGAGCCCGGGGCTCAAGACCGCGCGCGTGGCGCGCACCCCGGTCCCGCGCCTGCTCGCGCCCCCGGAGATCACCCGCCGCGACGACTACGCCCTGGCGCGCGACGAGCGCGGCCCGGTCGGCATCCGGCCCGAGGACAAGTCCGACGGCCTCGGCCTCATCGGCGGCCAGAAGACCGGCAAGACCTCGGTGCTCTGCCGCACCGTGCAGGCCGACGGGCGCGACGAGTCCTGCGCCATGATCGTGCTCATGCCCAAGCCGGGCGACGCGCTCAAGGCGCTGTCGATGGTCCCGGAGGGGCGCACGGTCCACTACCTGGACCTGGAGAACCCCGAGCTGGGGATCAACCCGCTGCTCGGCGAGGGCGAGCCGGCGATGATCGCCGACAAGGTCGTCGAGGCGTTCCGCGACGTCCACGCCGAGGGCGACATCAAGGGCTCGTCGGACCGCTACCTCCGGCAGGCGGCCCAGGCGGCGATCGGGGCCAGCCGCCACGGAGTGGTCGACGGCCCGCCGACGCTCTGGCACATGTACAGGATGTTGCTCCCGCCCGAGGTGAGCTTCCGGGAGAAGGTGGTGGAGGCGCTCTACCCCGACCAGCGCTTCACCGAGACCGCCACGTTCTTCGGGCGCGAGCTGCCCAGCGACCTGGCCAACGCCGCGGCCCAGACCAACGCCAAGCTCGACGCACCGCGCAACAAGCTGCTGCGGCTCATGGTCGACTCGCTGGACAAGGTCCTCCGCCATCCCAACCAGCTGAGCCTCGACGACGTCATCGCGCGCCGCGAGGTGCTGATCGTCGACGGCAAGATGGGGACCTTCGGCACCGACAACTGCCGGGTGATGATGCAGTTCATCCTCACCTGCCTCTACGGGGCGCTCCAGCGCCAGCAGCAGCTCCCGGACGAGCAGCGGGTGCGCGTCGCGGTCAAGGTCGACGAGGCCCACCTGATCATCAACAACTCGTTCGCGGACGCGCTCGCGACGCTGCGCTCGGCCGGCCTCGAGGTCGTCGCCGCGTGGCAGTACGGGGCGCAGATCGAGGACCCCAAGCTGCGCGGCGGCATGCTCAGCCTCCTGCGCCAGCGCTGCATGTTCTCCATGGGCGAGTCCCAGGACGCGCTGGAGATGAGCCGGATCGCGATGGCGGCCTACACGGACCTCATCCGCGACGACACCCAGTCGCGGTCTCGGCTGCGGCTCACGCCCGACACGATCTTCAACCTCCCCAACCACCACGCGGTCTGCTCGTGGATCAGCGGCGGCGCGCGCCAGGGCGCGTTCATCGCCCAGACGCTCCCGTTGGAGACCGACGACGAGGTCATCGCCCATCACCTGGAGGCCCAGCGCGAACGCGGCGGGTTCGTCCCGGACCGGCTGCCGGACCCGATGCCGGACCTGGACTGGAGCGACCCCGACGACGAGCTGCAGGAGGATGCGTCGCCGGTCGCGGTGCTGGTGGCCGAGGAGCCCCAGCCCGAGCCCGAGGAAGTCGTCGATGAGGAGGCTCCGGCGCCGCTGCTAGTCGGCGCCCCCGACACCTACACCGAGCTGGACTTCGACGACATCCGCGGGTTGGTGTGGGACAAGGACGACCCGTCGGCTACGCCCCACGAGCCCAGCGAGCGCGAGCTGGAGATCCTCAGCGCGCTGTGGGACGCGCGCTTCATGTTCACCACCCAGATCTGGCGGCGGTGGTGGGACGGCAGCTCGCAGCGGGCCTGCCAGCAGGGCCTGCAGCGGATGTGGGCCGCGGGCTGGGTCCGGCGGTTCAAGTTCCAGCGCGCCGAGCGCGGCGCCCAGCAGCGTGTCTACTGCCTCACCGAGGCGGGCTTCGAGCTGCTGCGCGGGCGGTCCGGGCGCAAGGGCCAGTTCCTGCGCGACGACGAGGTCTGGCGTCAGCCCTCGACCGGCGACCCGCGCCACATCCTGCGCGACCTCCAGGTCAACGGCTGGGTGCTGGCGCTGGAGGCGCTGGCGGGCTCGCGCCGGGTCGGTCGCTGGCGCGGTCCCGGCCAGGGCCGCCTGGAGCCGCCCCGGCGCAAGGTCTACGGCGAGTGGGTCGACGTCCGCCCGTCCGAGGTCGTGCTCGGCTCCAACCATCGCCTCCAGGGCTACGCGGGCGAGCACTTCGAGGCGGTCATGCCCAACGCCACCGTCGAGCTCCGGCTGGGTGCCGGGGAGCGCCAGCGGCGTATCGACCTGCTCGTCGAGCTGGATCGCAACCGCGGCGCCGGCGCGGCCGAGGAGCGGCTGCGGCGCTACGACGGCCTGGTCTCCGGGTGGGCTCGGATGCTGCGTCGCTACCGGTCCCTCGGGACGGTCCCCGTGGTCGTCTTCGTCAGCGAGGACGAGCGCAGCCGCCTGAAGCTGCTCCAGGTCGCCGACCGGGCGCTGACCACGCGCATCGCCAAGGCCGGCTCCGACGAGCGCGAGTGGCCGTACCTCGGGCGCCGCTCGATCCTGTTCGCGGTCGAGCGCGACGTGCACGAGGGCTCGCTGGCCGCGCTCGCGCTCCCGGCGCTGCCGCCCGAGGCGCGCGCCCGGCTCGGCGAGCCCGAGGCGCTGACGCCGCGCCGCGTGCACGTCGTCGACCCGCGCCTGCTGCCCGCGCGCGGCTGACGAACGCCGGCTTCGCCGGATTCGCGCGCGGCCCGCGAGGGCTTCGGCGGATCCGGCGAAGCGCGTTCGACGCAGCTCGATTTCTGCGTCATACGCGCGCGGTTCTAGGGTTCGGGGCGCTTCTTCCCCCTTCCCTTCTCTCTCGTTCTCTCGCTCCACCGCTGCACCCGCCGACCGGCACTTCCGCCGCCTCGGCACCGCATCTGAGACTCGGACCACGGAATGCGTCCGGGTGAGGAGGAACACCATGTTCGACCGTTTCGAGCAGCTGCTCGCTCGTCACGACCTCGCTCAGAACCTCTCGCAGGCCCAGCGCAAGATCGTCTTCGTGCTGCTCTGCCTGTTCGGCCTCTACGTCGTCTCCGCGCTCGTCAGCACGTACCTCGCGATCCTCGCCGGCCTCGTGCTCCTGATCGTTCGCATGGTCCGCCCCAAGGTCGACCACGCGACCGCCGCGCCCACCGCCTCGGGCGCCGTCCCCACCGTCAGCAACCGTCCCACCCCCGAGCTGGTCGCCGGGTTCGACGCCTACATGCGCCCGGCCCGCGACCTCCTGCGTCGCGTCCCGCAGGACCAGCGCGCCGCGACCATGATCGCCCTGCTGGACGTCATGGAGGTCTTCACGGCCATCGGTCAGTACGAGGTCATCGACGGCGACGACGTCCTCCGCGCCGCCCTCGCCGGTGACCTCCCGCGCCTGACCAAGCACGCGGACGACCTGCTCGCTCCCGGCGCGACGCTGTACCTCAACCAGGTGTCGGTCACCGAGCAGGGTCGCTTCATGGACGTCCGGCTCTGCCTCGTGGACGGCACCGACATCAAGTTCCAGTGGAACGTTCGGATGCTCGGCGGCCGCTGCATCTACCGGATCGACCAGACCCAGACCACCGGGCGCTGACCCGGACCTCGACCACCGGCCGCCGCTCGGCGGCCGGTGGTCCGATCGCTCTCGAAGGGAGCATCATCATGTTCAAGCCCACTCTCCGGGTCGGGCTCGCGGGCCTCTCCCCGTCCGACGGCCGGCACCTGCTGCCCGCGCTCGCGGCGCTCGACGGGCGCCACGCCGAGCTGGTCGCCGTGGCCGACGCCGCGCCCAGCTCCGCGCAGGCACAGCTCGGACTGCTCGACAGCATCTCCGGGCGCCGTGCCGCGCTCAGCGACGGGCACGTCGTCGCCTCGCGCTTCGTCGCCGACGACGTGACCATCCACGCGGACGCCGAGGCGATGGTCACCGAGGACGACCTGGACGCGATCGTCATCGGGTCCGTGGATCGTCCCGCGGTGGTCGCCGAGCGCGCGCTGCGGTGCGGCCGCGATGTCCTGCTCCTGTCGCCGGACGCCCTCGCCGACCCGGCGGCGCTGCTCTCACTGTCGGCGCTGGTCGACCGCTACAACAAGGTCTTCTGGCCCGCGCACGTCACCGGGCTGCTGCGCCCGACCGGCACGGCCGCCGCTCCGCAGCTGCTCGGGGCGGTCACCGGGGCTCGCGCCACGTGGGACCTCCGGCCCTCGCCTCGGCCGGAGCCCACGGCTCCCGCGCAGCTGGTCGGCCTGACCGCTCCGCTGGCCACGCTCCTGGACGCGCGCTCGGTGGAGTGCACGGACGTCGAGGTCACCGGCCGCGGCGCTCGGCGCTCGGCGCGCGTCACGTGGGACACCGCCGCCCACCACTCGGCGGAGGCCGAGGTTCGGCTGGGGTGGGAGCTCGGGCCGCACGGCGGGGCGCGGGTCAGGCTGTTCGGCGCGGGCGGCGCACGCGCCGACCTGCCGCTCGTGGCTCCGGACGCTGCCATCGAGCCGACGTCGCGGGTCCTGCGCGGCGTGCTCTGGCACCCGGCACAGGGCCCGCTCCTGCTGCCGCCGCCGCGCACGTTCGCGGTGGCCCACCGCGCGGTCCTGACCGAATGGGTGGACGCCTGCCTGGCGCGCCGACCCGGGCGGGCACCGGTGCCGACCGCCTTGACCGCCGCCCGCATGGCTACCGACCTGGCCGCGGCGCTGCGCCAGAACCGCTGACCGGACCAACCCCATCATGTCGCACCACCCTCAAGGAGGAGGAACCACCATGCACCGGATCCAGCGAGCCCTCGTCGGCTACCTGATCGCCGACCTCGACGAGCCGCGCCCGGCCGAGACCGGCCTCATGGCCGTCCAGGGCACCACGTACTACGTGCCGGTTCTCGACGGCACCGGCTCCCCGGCCGCGTACCAGCCGATCGGCTACGGGCCCGACCTGATGAGCGGCCTGGTCGTCTCCGACCTGGAGGACGACGAGGTCCTGGACCTGCTCACGCGCGAAGGCCTGGGCGCTGTCGCCGGGGTCACCTGGACGGCGGACTGGCACGCCGGCGAGATCTCCGTCCACGACCACGACCTGGACCGCGCGCTGGCTCGCTTGGCCGACGCGCTCGTCCGCGTCCCCGGGCGCTACGTCCCGGTCGCGGTCGACCGCGCCGACCTGGACCAGGTCACGATCCACGCCCCGAGCGGCGCCCCGCACGCTCGGGCGATGGCCGACTGGTCCGGAGACGGCGGCGACCTCTGGGGCGCGGTGTTCGCCGACCCCGGGGATCGCTGGCCGACCGAGTTGGTCCGCGCGTTGCAGGTTGCCGCTCGCGCCCGTCTCGGGGTCGCGGGCGTCGAGGCGATCCGCGTCGCGTTGGCCGAGGGCGAGCCCCCGGCGACGGTGCTGGAGGCCGACCCGCTGCGCCTCGAGGTCTCGTGGACGGACTACACGCCGCGACGCAACGGGTAAGGCGCGGCGTTCAGCCCCGGGCCGCGGCCAGCAGCGCCGCGGCCCGGGCCCGCACGACGTCGGCGCCGTCGCGGGCCACGGTCCCCAGCTCGGACCCGACCCCGACGGCGTCGGCGCCCGCCGCCAGCCACGCCCCGATGTCCTCGGCGGCCACACCGCCGGTGGCCATCGCGCGCAGCGACGGCATCACCGCGCGCAGGTCCCGGAGGTGCGCGGGGGAGACCGCCCGGGCCGGGAACAGCTTCACCGCGTCGGCGCCGTCGCGGAGGCAGGCCGCGACCTCGGTCGGGGTCAGCGCCCCCGGGATCGCCGGCAGTCCCGCGGCATGGGCCGCCGCCACCATGCCCGGCGGCTTGGTGTAGGAGACGACGAACGCGGCGCCCGCGGCGGCGGCGCGCTCCACCTCGCCGACCGTCGTCACCGTGCCGAGCCCCGCGCAGACGTCGTCGTCGCGCAGCGCCTCCAGCGCGGCGACGACGTCCGGCGTCGTGCAGGTCAGCTCCACGATCCGCATCCCGCCCGCCGCGCAGGCGCGGGCCGTGGCCACCGCGTCGGCGGCGTCGGCGGTGCGGATCACCGGCACCACGCGCTGGGCGGCGATCGCGTCGAGCATCGCGATGGCCTCCGAGGCGCTCACGCGCGCACCGCCCGTCCGAGGGCGGCGTCGATCTCGGGTCCCGACGGGTAGGACGCCGCGCAGCCCTGGCGCCCGACGCTCAGGGACGCGGCCGCCACGCCGCGGCGCAGCGCGTCCGGCGGCGCCATCCCGGCCAGCCGCGACGCCAGGTAGGTCCCGGCCAGCGCGTCGCCCGCCCCCGCCGCGTCCACGACCGCCACCGGCGCCGGGGCGCAGCGGTGCTCGTCGCCGTCCCAGCGCAGGATCGCCGGCGCGCCTCCGGCGGTGCGCACGACCTCGGCGGCGCGCGCGCCGTCCTCGATCCCCGGCAGCGCCGCGGCGTCCTCGTCGGACAGGAGCAAGGTGTCGCACTCGGCCGCCCAGCGGCGGAGCAGCTCGGCGTCGGGCGCCAGCGCGGGCCGGTGGTTGACCACGAAGGCCACCGGCAGGCCCGCCGCGCGCGCCCGGGCCGCCAGCTCGTCGGCGGCCGCCGCCGCGCTCGCCGAGATCGCCAGCGTCACGCCGGTCACCAGCAGCATCCCGGCGCCGGCCAGGAACGACCCGGGCACGTCGCCGGGCGCCAGCCGGCTGCCCGCCGAGCACGTGCGCCAGTAGGCGAAGCGGTGGCCGCCGCCAGGCGCGGGCTCGTTGAGGTACAGGCCGGTCGGCGCCTCCGCGTCCGCGAGCAGCCAATGCGTGTCGACCCCGGCCGCGCGCCAGAACGCGACCAGGCGGTCGCCGAGCGCGTCGGTCCCGACCCGGCCCCCGAGCCGCGCCGGCGTCCCGGCCCGCGCGGCCATCGCGCAGACGTTCGCCGCGTCGCCGCCGAAGCCGATCTCCAGCCGGTCCTGGCCGCGTCCGGCCCGCAGCTCGACGAGGCCCTCGCCGAGGGCGGCCAGCGCGTTCGGGTTGACAGCGGCCCCGTCAGGCATCAGGGTGTCCGCTGTGCAGGTCATCAGACCAGTAGACCAGTTGCCCGATCCGATCGTGGTCACCGGCGCCGCGCACGGCATCGGCGCCGCGACGGCGACGCTCGCCGCCCGGGCCGGCGCCGCGGTGGCGCTCCTGGACCGCGACGCCGACGCGGCCGCCGCGCTCGCGAGCCGGCTGCGCGACGCGGGCGCGCCCGGCCCGCTGCTCGCGCTCGGCTGCGACGTCTCCGAGGCCCACTCGGTCGAGGCCGCCTACGCCGCCGTCGCCTCGGAGCTCGGCGCGCCGCGCGGCCTCGTCGCCTCCGCCGGCATCGACCGCGGCGGCCTGGCCCACGAGCTGCCGCTGGCCGACCTCGACGCGGTCCTCGCCGTCAACCTCCGCGGGACCTTCCTGTCCTGCCGCGCGGCGCTCAGGTCGATGCTCGACGCCGGCGGCGCCGGCGGCGTCGGCGGCGCCATCGTCTGCGTCGGCTCGCCGCTGGGCGCGGTCGCCGCGCCGGGCGGCACCAGCGCCTACAGCGCCTCGAAGGCCGGCATCGCCGCGCTGGTCCGCACGCTGGCCGTCGACTACGGCGCGCACGGCATCCGCGTCAACGGCGTCCTGCCCGGGCCGACCGAGACCGAGCTGATGTGGGCCAACGTCCCAGCCGCCGAGGTCGAGGCCACGCGCGCGATCGTCGGAGACGAGGTCCCGCTGGGCCGCCTGGCCGATCCGGAGGAGCCCGCCCGCGCCGCGCTCTGGCTGCTCTCCGGCGCGGCGTCCTACGTCACCGGCACCAACCTCGCCTGCGACGGCGGCGTCCTGGCCAAGGCCTCCATCTCGGTCTGACGCCGGGGTCATGCCGGATAGGCGATCGTGGTCATGAGCGCGTTCTCCGCCTGGCGGCTGTCCAGGCGGGTGTGCTGGACGACCACCGGGACGTCGCTGCGCACCAGCGCGCAGTAGTCGACGCCGACCGGCACCGGCTCGGGGCCCTCGAGGTCGTTGAAGCGCTGGTGGAACGCGCGCCGCGGAGCGATCGTCAGCGGATACGGGCCGACCGGCTCGCGGTCGGTGAAGTACAGGGTGATCTCGACGTGGGCCTCGGCGTCGTTGGCGTTGAGGACGCAGGCGCTGTCGTGGCTGGTCATCGCCGGCTCGGGCCCGGTGCTCGCGGGCGGGATGTAGCCGTCGGCGATCACCCAGGTGGTCGCTCCGATCATGATGTCCTCGCTTCGTTGGGGGAGGGGGCGGGGGCTCCTACCTGTATCATTGTCGACAATCATCCGTCAAGGAGCCCCGGTGCCCAACCCGATCGGTCCGCTGGACCCCATCTCCCGCCGCCACCAGGTCGTGGCCACCCTGCGCCGCGCGATCGTCGCCGGGGAGCTGCAGCCCGGCCACCGCCTGGTCGAGACCGAGCTGGCCGAGCAGCTCGGCACCAGCCGCGCCCCCGTCCGCGAGGCCCTGCGCCAGCTCGAGCAGGAGGGCCTGGTCGTCTCCCGGCCCTACCGCGCGACCGAGGTCCTGGGCGTGACCCAGGAGGAGATCGAGGAGGTGCTCGTGCCGCTGCGCGTGACCTTGGAGCGCTTCGCCTTCCGGAAGGCGCGCCCGAACCTCGCGCCGGAGGACTTCGACGAGCTGGAGCGCCTGATCCGCGCCATGCGCGTCGCCGGGAAGGACCGCGACGTCGACGCGTTGGCCGACGCCGACGTCCGCTTCCACGAGCTGGTCGTCACCCGCGCCGGGCAACCGCACTGCGAGCAGCTCTGGCGCACGATCGAGCCGCGCGTCCGCGCCCACTTCCGCCGCGACGCGCCGGCCCACCGCGACCCGGCCGCCGTCGCCGACCAGCACCAGCGGCTGCTGGACGCGCTGCGCGACGGCGCGGAGCCGCGGCTGGGCGACGAGGTCGAGCGCCACATCCGCGTGTACCTGCCGGACCCGGCGACCACCGGCGGCGCCGCCGGCGACGCGTGAGCGCCCCGCGGCCGGTCGTCTTCGACATGGACGGGGTCCTGGTGGACTCCGAGCCGCTGTACGAGGCGGGGTTCGTGTCCTACATGAACGGGATCGGGCGCCCCGAGCTGGCCGCCTGGTACCCCAACACGCTCGGGCGACGGCGGGCGGACTTCGTCGCCGAGCTGGCCGAGCTGCTGGCGCGCGACGAGGACGACGTCATCGCCGGCCTGCGCGACGCGGTCGCGCCGCACCTGGCGGGCGAGCTGCCCGCGATGCCCGGCGTGCCCGACGCGGTCCGCGCGATCGCCGCCGGTCGCACGGTCGGCCTCGCCAGCTCCAGCCGCGGGTCGTTCGTGGACACGGTGCTGACCCGGCTGGGCCTCGACGACGTCCTGGCCGTGCGCGCGACCGGCGACGAGGTCGCCCACGGCAAGCCGCACCCCGACCTCTACCTCCTGGCCGCCGAGCGCCTCGGGATCGACCCCGCCACCGCGATCGCCATCGAGGACACGCCCGCCGGCGCGGCCTCGGCCAAGGCGGCGGGCATGGGCGTCATCGCGATCCCCAACGACCACACGCGCGACCTGGACCTGGGCATCGCGGACGTCGTCCTGAAGGACTTGGGCGAAGCGGCATCCTGGCTCCAGGGCGATTCGGCGAAGCTCTGAGCGCACTGAAGCGCACAGCTTCGTCCAATGCTGGACACCATCCAGCGAAGCGAGATTTGGCGATCGGGCGCGCCCCGCGTACCGTCCCCGCCACTTCTTCTTCTTTTCCTCTCTCGCACCACCGCAGCACCCGCACCACCGCACCACCCGCAGCACCCCAACGGTTCAAGGAAGGACCGACATGCAGCACAAGAGGATCGTCCCGAGCCCGCGCGAGCTGGCCGCGGCCGTGATCCAGGCGCCCGCGCACCTCCGTCCGCTGGTCGCCAACTTCGGCACCAAGCTCGGAGCCGACGACACCCAGGCGATCGCCGACGGCCTGCTCGCCCTCCGCGCCGCCCTCATCGCCGCCCTCCGCACCACCGACGCCGACCACCGCCCGCTCGCCCTCCTGGAAGAGCGCGGCGTCCCCGCGTATCTCACCTTCGGCCTGACCGAGCTGATCGTCGTCCCGATCCCGGTCTCCCGGTTGGACACGCACGAGATCGAGCTGCTCGTCACCCCCGACGACCCCGACGCCCATCAGCCCTGGCGCTTCCTGCTCAGCGGGAGGCGCCTGCTGGCCGTCGAGCCGCCGGACACCCTCACCGCCGACTGACAGCCGCGTGTGGCCGCCCGCCCCGCCTCGCATCGCGCGAGGCGGGCGACCGCACGGGGCCTTCAGCCCCCCGCGCCCCGGCACCAACGCCGGGGCGCGGTTCGCATCGGCGACGGCACGGACCGTCGCCACGCACAGAAAGGGGACGCGCATGTCGCGCATCTCCAACGTCAAGGCCGCCCTGTCCCTCCCGCAGCTCCTGACCCCGACCCAGTCGTGGCCCGAGCACGGGGAGCGCGAGGCGGAGCTGGTCACCCGGTCGCTGGGCAACCAGCTCGGCCTGGGCAGCCCGGAGGTCCGGACGTTCGAGGAGGCCTTCCGCGGGATGCAGCAGCTGCCCGCGACCCACGAGGCCGTCGCCACCACGAACGGCACCCACGCCATCCAGCTCATCCTGGAGGCGCTCAACATCGGGTGGATGGACCGGATCCTCATCCCGGGCGAGACCTGGCAGGCCACCGGCGGCGCCGTCCTGGACGTCAACGCCATCCCGGAGCTGATCGACGGCAACGGCAGCTGGACGATCGACCCGGACCTCGTCGAGGAGCACCTGCGCAAGACGCGCGGGACCAAGCGGTTCCCCAAGGCCGTGATCGCCGTCCACCTGTACGACCGGGCGGCGGACGTCAAGCGGCTGGCCGAGATCTGCAAGGCCTACAACGTGTTCCTCATCGAGGACTGCGCCCACGCCGTGGGCGCGGTGATCGACGGCCGGCCGGCCGGCACCTGGGGCGTCGCGGGGTCCTACTCCCTGCAGGGCTCCAAGGGCTTCACCTCCGGCGGTGAGGGCGGCGTCATGGTCACGGGCGTCCCGCTCCTGGAGCAGCGGCTGCGGTCGCTGGTCTCCTGCGGGCGCGAGGACCAGCCGCTCATCCCCGCCTCCGCCGAGGCCGACGCGCTCACCGCGCACTGGCGCCGGCGGGTCGACGCGCTGGACCTGGCCCCCTTCGGGGCGCAGTCCGGCAACTACCGGATGAACGGCGTCACCGCCGCGCTGGGCACCGCCCAGACCGAGCGGTTCCCGCAGCAGTACGCGCTGCGGGAGGCGTCGATCCGGGCGCTGGAGGAGCTGCTCCCGACGGTGCCCGGCATCACGTACCGCAGGCAGGACGAGGTCACGCACCCCGTGGCCTACATGCTGGCCTTCGCCTACGACCCCCAGCAGTTCGCGGGCATGGACAACGCGCTGTTCCGCGAGGTCCTGCACGCCCTGCTCGGCGAGGGCGAGTCCCAGCTGGTCCTGCCGACGTACGACCCGCTGGGCGGCGGCGAGGCGGGCTACCGCTCGCCGGTCTACAACCCGCTCAGCAAGAAGCGCCACCTCGTGTCCGAGGAGTACGTCCGGGCGATCGACCCCAGCCGGGCCAACCTCCCCGTCGCGCACGAGATCTTCCGCACCGGCATCACCATCCAGCACTCGTTCCTGCGCGAGGCCGACGCCGCCCAGGCGCTGGTCGAGGCGCTGCGCTGGATGCACGCCAACGCGGAGGCCATCGTGGCCGCGGCCGGTCAGTCCTCCTGATCGCGCCTGAGTGAGCACGCCGGGGCCCCGCGCAGCCAGCGCGGGGCCCCGGCCCTCGTCCGCATCCCATCACGCAGAGACGGAGTTCTGCATGAACGACAACAACGGCGGCGGGCCGCACGACGCCCCGCCGCGGAAGGTCGGCCTGGCGGTCGGCCTCCTCGGGCTCGGCAACGGGTTCATGGAGCCCAACGCCGGCGCCCGCTCCACCGAGATCCAGCGGTCGACCCGCACCTCCGACGCCACGCTCTCGCTCGGCTGGGCGGGCTGGCCGATCGGCATGTTCCTGGCCTCCACGGTCGGCGGCCGGCTGCTGGAGCGCGTCGGCGCCCGCGCGGTGCTCCTGGCCGGCGGCCTGTTCTATTTCGGGGCCTTCGCGGCGATCGGCTTCGCGCCGAACATCGTGGCCCTGGGCGTCGTGCTGTTCGTCGTGGGCCTGGGCAACGGGCTCTTCGACGTCGGCTGGACGCGGCTGTCGGCCCACCACGACCACCAGCAGGAGCAGGTCAAGGGCGACAAGGCCGGCCTGGTCATCCAGGTGCTCAACGGCCTGTTCTCGCTCGGCTCGGTGGCCGCCGCGATCACCGGCATGGTGGTCGTCGCGCTCGGGCTGCCGCTCGGGCCGCACCTGCTGGCGGTCGGCCTCGCCGGCCTGGCGGTGCTCGCCTGGTCGGCGCGCCACCTGCCCAACCCCGGCGCGACCGAGGTCGACGTCGACCGCCGCGCCGCGGCTCCCGCGCACCGGACGCAGGGGGCGCCGCGGCCGCGCGCCCCGCGCCGGCTGCGGGCCGTCGCGGCGATGTCGGCGTGCGCGACGCTGCCGGTCGGGGTCGGCTACCTGTGGTCGTCGATCTACCTGACGCGCCTGGGCGCGTCGGAGACGGTGGCCACGCTCGGCGTGCTGGCGTTCACCCTGGCCGAGACCGCGGTGCGGCTCTCGCTCGGGATGCTCTCGCGGCACGTCGCGGCGCTGCGGGACGTCGTCCGCCAGGCGCGGGTCGGCGCGCTGGTCGCGCTGGCGGGCCTCGCGCTCGTCGTCGTCCCCGCCACGATCCCGACGGCGATCGCGGGCTTCGCCCTGCTGGCCGCCGGGATGGCGCCGATCGCGGGCCTGGCCCAGCGTGAGGCCCCGCACATCTGGCCCGACCACAAGGGCCGGGCCACGGGGATGGTCAGCCGCTACATGTACACGGCGCTGGTCGCCGGGCCGGTCGTGATCGGCCCGCTGTCCTCGCTGCTGGGCGCCAAGGACAGCCCGGAGTCGCTGCGCGTCGCGCTCGGCGCGCTGCTGCTCCTGCCCGCCGTCGTGCTCGTGCTCGCCGGCCGCCTGCGCCGGGCGTGAGCGCCGCGCCCGTCCGGTGTCGCGGCCCGCCGCGCCACCGGCACCACCGCACCCGTTCCACCGGGCCCCGGCACTCCCGCCGGGGCCCGTCCTTCTTCATCGCGAGGAGCGAGAAGTGAACGAGAACACCAACACCACCACCAACGCCGCCGCCGCCGAGCCGTTCAAGGTCGTCGTGGTCGGCACCGGCCGCCAGGGCACCGAGCACCGCATCCCGTCGCTGCGCTCGGTCCCGGGCGTCGCGATCACCGGCGTCGTCGACGTCGCGGTCGAGCGCGCCCAGGCGGTCGTCGACTCCTACAACGACGCGGGCAAGCTCGACGAGCTGCGCGCGGTCGGCTACGACGTGCGCGACGGCCAGGAGCCGCCGCGCGCCTACGCGTCGCTGACCGAGGCGCTGCGCGACGAGCGCCCCGACGGCGTCGTGGTCGTCGTCCCGCACGCGTTCCACAAGGCCGCCACGCTGGAGGCCCTCAGCGGCCGGGTGGCGCCCGCGGCGCACGTGCTGGTCGAGAAGCCGATGGCGACGTCGCTGGCGGACGCGGTCGAGATGGAGCAGGCCGCGGCCCGGACGCGGCGGGTCCTGGGGGTCGGCTACCAGAACGCCCACGCGGTCCGCTGGGCGGCCGAGCAGCTGCGCGCCGGCGCCATCGGCGAGCTGCGCGGCCTGACCCTGCACTGGACGCGCGAGTCCGGCATCCCCGGCGCCGAGCACTTCTGGGCGTCGCGCGAGGACGGCGGCGTCACGCCGGACCTCGCCGGCCACCTGGTGGCGCCGCTGCAGGTGCTGCTCGGCGCCGACAACCGGGTCGTCCGGCTGTCGGCGAAGGGCAGCGGGGCGGCCGGTCGCGCCCAGCACGGCGCGGGCTTCGTCGCCGACGACACCGTCGTCGCGCGGCTGGAGCTGGCCAACGGCGCCACCGGCAAGCTCGTCGTCAGCTGGGCCACCGGCATGGCGCCCGACGAGCAGGCCGGCGTCACGCTCTTCGGCAGCGAGGGCAAGCTCGAGGTGCCCTTCATCCCGCAGAAGGGCATCGGCTACGTGCCGTCGTCCGGCGACTTCCTGCCGGTCCTGCGCCGGTGGGACTCGGGCACCGAGCTCGGCCCCGACCCGCTGATCTACACGGAGCTGGTCGTCGACCAGGCCTTCAACTGGGTCGCGGCCGCGCAGGGTCGCGAGGAGCTGGTCCTGCCCGGCGCCGCGGCCGTCGCGGTCGAGCGCGTCGTCGACGGCATCCGCCGCTCGGCCGACGCCGGCGGCATCTCGATCGACCTCGCCTGAGGTCGTCGCACCACGCCGGGCCCCGCGCAGCGTCTCGCGCGGGGCCCGGCCCGCTCCACCGGCCCCGCGCGACCGCGCGGGGCCGTTCCCCTTTTTTGTCCGAAGGAGAAGGACATGAAGTTGAACCCGCACACGGGCACGCTGATGCAGGCCTACCTGCCGGCGTTCGACCCCAACGGCCTGGCCGGGCTCACCACCCGCTCGGGCGCGCTGCGGTGGATGGGCTTCAGCGGCCTGGTCACCCAGCCCGTCACGGCCTACCGCCGCGACAGCGAGGACGGTCCCTACAGCCCGCTCAGCCACACGCGCGTGGACCACGGGCTGGGCGGCGAGGCCCGGCTGGTCGAGGTCAACGCCCACCTCGCGGAGATGGGCATCGCCCCGATCGGCGACTTCGTCCCCAACCACCTCGACGAGCAGTCGCAGGAGGTCCGGGACACGCTGCGCCGCGGCGTGGTCGACCGGTCCTGGTTCCGCGTGACCCGCGACCGCGAGGTCATGGAGACCTGGCGCGGCAAGACCAACATCTTCGGGTTGGACAGCACGCGCTGGGAGCCGGGCCTGGAGGCGTGGCGCGCCTCGACGTTCTACGGCTCCCAGTGGGAGCTGGACGTCGAGCACCCCGCGGTGATCGCGCACCTGAAGTCCGCCGCGGCCACCATGGTCGGCCCGTGGGCCTACCAGGGGCTGCGGTGGGACGCGATCGCCTACGCCGCCGGCAAGCGGCTGACGACGCGGACCGGCGAGCACGAGCCGGCCGCGTTCGAGCTGCTGCGCCAGGTGCGCGCGCACCTGGAGGCGCGGGCGGGCGGCGACGCGCCGCTGATGCTCGCCGAGGCCGGCGGCTTCACGCGCGACATCGCGCGCTGGCTGGGTCCGGGGCTGGCGCACGCCGCCTACGACTTCACGTGGATGCCGACGCTGGTCCACTCGCTCGACGAGGGCGACTGGACGCCGCTGCGGTCCTACTGGGGGTCGCTGCCGTCGACCGAGGGCCGGCTGCTGCGCTTCCTCGGCAGCCACGACGAGCGCCAGCTGCGCTACGTCCCGTTCAAGGACGCGCTGATCGCGCGCCACGGCGGGCCGGGCGGGAACCACGTCTGCTTCGGCGGCAACGGCCTGACGCTGCCGGTGCGCAACCTCGTCCCGTCCGAGGAGGCGTTCGTCATGTTGATGGCCTTGACGGTCCTCAGCGACGGGCTGCCGCTGGTCTACCAGACCGACATGGGCGGCTGGGGCGGCGACCCGGACGCCAACGCCCACGACGTCCGCGACCCGAACCGGTGCCTGGTGCCGTGGATCTCGGCGGCCGCGGGCGGCTGGACGCGGGCCACCGCGCGGGGCTACCGGCCCGAGCCGGAGTACCGGCGGCGCTCGGTCCGGCGCCAGATGATCGACGAGCGCTCGGTGATGTCGCGCCTGGCGCAGCTGATCCACCTGCGGTCCCACCACCCGGCCTTCGACGCGACCCCGCAGGTGCGGATCGCGTCGTCGTCGCGCAAGGTGGAGGCATTCGCGCGGGTCGGCGGCGAGCGGGCGCTGCTCGTGCTGGCCAACGCGTCCGGCGAGCACGAGGCGGCGGAGCTCGACCTGCGCCGGTGGGGCGGCTGGCGCGCCCGCCGGCTCGGGATGCCGTCGACGGAGGCGGACCGGACCACGTGGAGCCCGGAGCGGTTCCTGCCGGTCGGTCGTCGCCACGAGGTGCGCCTGCGGCCCTACGGCGGGGAGGTGATCGAGCTCGCGCCGCCGGGCGTCTGACGTGAGGCCCAGGCGGTCGTCGTCCTCCCTCGGGAGGGCGGCGGCCGCCGTCTCCGCGTGCCCGCGCGGCACGCCCTTTTTTTGTCCCCGATTCGCTTGCTGGCGCAAATGATGTCCTTGGCACCGCGTCTTCCGCCGGACGCTCTCACCGCTACAAATCGATTGTCGACGACTGCTAGGATCGCGGCCATGGAGATCACGCGCATCGAGGCCGCCGGGCTGCGAGGGGCGACGCCGCTGGGTGGCTGGACCGTCGACAGCCGCCCGGACGACGTCCTGCACACGCTCGTCGTCGTGCACACGACCGAGGGCGTCGTCGGGGTCGGCAGCGTGTACACCAGCGAGGACCTGGTCCGCGCGGCGCTCGACGTCCTCGCGCCGCTGTGCGTGGGGGAGAGCGCGCTGGAGCCCGAGCGCGTCGCCGAGCGCCTGCACCAGCACACGTTCTGGCTCGGCCGCGGCGGCGCGCTGACCCACGCGATCTCCGGCATCGACGTCGCGCTGTGGGACATCCTCGGCCAGGTCACCGGCCAGCCCGTCGGCCGCCTGCTCGGCGGCACCTACCGCACCCACGTCAAGCCCTACGCCTCGCTGCTGATGGACGCGCCGGAGGCGATGGCCGAGCGGTTGGCGGCCTTGGTCGACGAGGGCTTCCGCGCGTTCAAGATCGGCTGGGGCCCGTTCGGCCGGCAGTCCGCGCGCGAGGACGAGGCGATCGTCGCGGCCGCGCGCGCGGCGATCGGCGACGAGGCCATGTTGATGGTCGACGCCGGCGGCAGCGACGGCTTCTGGCCCAACCACTACAAGTGGGCGCTGCGCACCGCCGGCATGCTCGCCTCCTACGGCGTGGCGTGGTTCGAGGAGCCGCTGCGCCCCGACGCGCTGGAGGACTTCGCGCAGCTGCGCCGCCGCTCGCCGGTCCCGATCGCCGGCGGCGAGACGCTCACCCGCCGCCAGACCTTCCACCCGTGGCTGGCCGCGGGCGCGTTCGACGTCGTCCAGCCCGACGTCACCAAGGTCGGCGGCCTCAGCGAGCAGCGCCGGATCGCCTGGGCCGCCGACGACCACGGCGTCGCGTTCGTCGGCCACGGCTGGAACACGGCGATCGGCCTGGCCGCCGACCTGCAGCTGGCCGCGGCGCTGCCCAACACCGAGCTGGTGGAGTTCAAGACCGGCTCGCCGTACATCGACGAGCTGGCCGGCCCGCGCTTCGCGCTGGACGACGACGGGCTGCTGGCGATCCCCGATCGTCCGGGGCTCGGGATCGAGCTGGACCCCGACGCCGTCGCGCGCTACACCGGCCACCCGACCCTCCTGGCGGCCTGATGACCGGCCTGACCCACCTCGACGTCCACGCTCCCGGCGCGCCGACCGCGCTGCGCCTCGACGACGCGACCGGCCTGCCGGTCGCGCTCGTGCCCGCGGGCCCGGGCGCCGCCGCCGCGCCCACGGTCCCGCTGAGCCTCGCGCTCGAGGTCGTCTGGGGCGGGGAGGAGGCGACGCGCCCGATCGGCGGCCTGGAGTACCCCGGCGCCGAGCGGCTCGCGCTCGACGCGCTGCGGCTGGTCGCCACCCGCCGCGAGGACCATGGCGACCACGCGCGCCTGGTCGCGACCGCCCGCCAGGACGCCTGGGAGCTCGACCTCGCCTACACCTTGCACGACCGCGCGCCGCACGTCGCGCTCGGCTTCACGCTGCGCCGCGCGCCCGGCGCCGCGCCGGTGGCGCTGCGCGACGTCGTCGTGTCCGTCGGCGTCGGCGTGGAGGACCGCGCCGCCTGGGCGCTGCACGCGCCCGGCAACCAGCAGCGCCCCGGCGTCGAGCTGGCCGCGGTCGACGCCCCGCTGCGGATCTTCGGCGCCGCCGACACGTTCGGCTCGCCGGGCCTGGTCGCGCTGAGCGCCCACGACGACCCGGCGACGATCGCGCTGTGGCCGCTGTGCCGCACCGAGCTGGGCGGCGGGCGCCTGGAGGTGGACGACGACGCCGCGACGCTCGTGTTGAACACCAACCTGGCCGGTCGCCTCGACGACGCCGCCGGGCTGACGTGGGGGACGGTCTGGCTGGACGTCGCCCGCGCGCCGTGGGAGGAGGTCCGCGACCGGCTGCCCGCCTGGTACGCGCGCCTGGGGATCGCCGCGCCCGCCGACCGCCCCGCGTGGCTGGGCGCCGCGCACGTCTACGAGGCGCACGTCGGCTTCTCGGTCTTCGCCGACGGGGTGCGCTACGAGCGCTACCCCGAGGTCGCCGACCTGCGCGCCGACCTCGACCGCCTGCAGGCGCTCGGCTTCGACGTCCTGCAGCTGATGCCGCGCCACCCGTACCCCAGCTACAACGTCCACGACTACGCCGACGTCACCACCACCTATGGGGACGAGGCGCAACTGCGGGCGCTGGTGGACGAGTGCCACCGCCGCGGGATGCGCGTCATCGTGGACATCATCCTGCACGGCCTGATCGACCGGGAGGTCATGGCCGACACGCTGGCCGGCGTGCACGCGGGGCCGTACGCCGACCGCCTCGGCGAGGGCCGGATCGCCTACCTGCTGGACACCGCCGAGGACGTCGCCTGGAGCCGGCACATCGTCGAGTACGCGCCCTACTGGAGCGCCGGGTCCCCGGAGCGCGCGGCGCTGGCCGACGAGTACCCCGAGTGGTTCATGAAGGACTCGGCCGGCGCGATCACGCGCCGCTACACCAAGGCCTTCGACATCGCGTCGCCGGCGTGGCAGGCCTACTTCCTGGACGCGTGCCTGGACCTCGTCGCGCGCCTGGACGTCGACGGCTTCCGCGTCGACGCGCCGACCTACAACAACTACGCCACCTGGGCCGAGGGCCGCGGGCACCGCGCGAGCTACGGCGCGATGGCGTCGCTGGGCCTGCTGGAGGAGCTGCGCGCGCGCCTGCGCGCCGCCAAGCCCGACGCGATCGTCTACACCGAGCCGACCGGCGCGCTGTTCCGCGGCGCGGTCGACGCGACCTACAACTACGACGAGCACTGGCTGGTCGAGTCGCTCTACGCCGACGCGCGCAACCCGCAGCGGCCGTGGCGGCTGGTCCGCGACGCGCGCGACCTCGCGCGCTGGCTGGGCGAGCGCGACCGGGCGCTGCCGCCGGGCGCGGGCATCATCCACCACGTCGACTCCCACGACTCGATCTGGTGGCGGCTCCCCGGGCAGCAGTGGCGGCGCGAGCGCTTCGGCAGCGAGGCGACGGTCGCGCTGACCGCGCTCTTCGCGCTCGCCGCGCCCGGCGGGTTCATGACGTTCATGGGCGGCGAGGAGCAGATCCAGGACGAGCTGGCCCGCGCGCTGCGGCTGCGCCGCGAGCACCCCGAGCTGGCCACCGGCCGCTGCGAGTACCTGCCCGAGGCCGCCTCGTGCGACGACGTGCTCGTCGCGCGCCGGACGCTGGACGGCCGCGCGGCGCTGGTCGTCGTCAACCTCGGCCCCGACGCGGTCGACTGCCACCTCGCGCTCGACGCCGGCCCCGCGCCGGTCGCCGACCTCTGGAGCGGGGAGGACGTGGACCTCGCGCGGCCGGTCGCGCTGGCGCCCTTCCAGCCGCGGGTCCTACGCCTGGCCTGACGGGGGCTCGCGCTCCAGCAGCTCCCGCGCCGAGCCGAGGATGTGCTCCTCCAGCGCGGCGGCGATCGTCGCGTCCTCGCGCGTGCGCAGCGCGTCGAGCAGGCGCCGGTGCTCGTCCTGGATCTCGGCGAGGTCCTCGTGCAGCGGCGCCAGGCGGCGGAACTGCAGGCGGATCCGCGGCAGCACCGAGCGCCACAGCTGCGCGGAGTGCTGGGAGCCGCTGGCGGCGATCGCCGTGTCGTGGAACGCGACGTCGAGGTCGTTCAGGCGCGCGAGGCTCGCGTCGGGCGCGCCCATCTCGGCGACGATGCCCTCCAGCCGCTGCCACGTCGCGTCGTCCATGCGCCGCGCGGCCAGCGGCAGCGCGAAGGCCTCGATCGCGAGGCGGACCGGCGCGAGCAGGCCGAGCAGCTCGCCGGGCGCGATGTCGCAGACGACGACGCCCTGGCGCGGGATGTGCGTGACCAGCCCCTCGCTCTCCAGGTCGCGCAGCGCCTCGCGCACCGGGGCGGCGCTGAGCCCGAACTGGGTGCAGAGCCGGTCCTGCTTGAGGTGCTCGCCGGGGCCGAAGGAGCCGTCGAGGATCGCGTCGCGCAGGACGTCGAGCCCCTGCGCGCGCCGCGAGCTGGGGGTGGGGTCGAGCGTCAGTCGGGGGGTGGTGGGGGAGGTGTCGGCACGCTTCATCGATGGAGTCCTTCCAAACGGCTGGCACAGATGGTCGACAATCGATATGATGCTCGCACACGGCGCTCAGCTCAAGCCGCGCGTCAGGAAGTATGGATGTTGTCGCTCGATCTCTCTCCCCTTCGCCGCAGCCGGCCGACTCGCCGGGAGGCGTCGCGCGGCCGGGTCGCCGAGGGCGCTCGCGCGTTCCCCCGGCCGTCGGGCGCCCCACGCGCCCGCGGCCGGCGCCGCCCTCGCGGCCCGGCCCGATTACCGGGTCGGCCGACCCCGCTCGGCCGCCTCCGGCAACGCCAACTCTCGGAGGAGCAGTACGCATGGTTCGCTGGAACACTGCGCAGCGATGTGCAGCGATGGTCTGCGCCGCGGGCGCGGCGCTGGTCGGCGCCGGGTGCTCGCCCGGCGGCGACGCCGCCTCGCCCACCTCGCGGAGCGAGACCAGGACGGTCGTCACCGACGCCTCGAAGCTCGGCCAGGTCACGATCACCGAGTGGGACAAGAACACGTTCGCGGGCCCCAACCAGGCGATGAAGGAGATCAACGCCCGGTTCGAGCAGAAGTACCCCAACATCAAGGTCAAGCGCCTCGCGCGGGCCTTCGAGGACCTCAAGACGACGCTCAAGCTCGCGCTCTCCTCCGGCACCCCGCCCGACGTCGTCCAGGTCAACCAGGGCTACGGCGACCTGGTGGCCTTCACCAAGGCCGCGCTCGTGCGCCCGCTCGACCCCTGGGCCGAGGCCTACGGGTGGGAACGGCGCTACCCGGCCACGCTGCTGGCCCAGAACCGCGTCGGCGACGACGGCACCTGGGGCACGGGCAAGCTGTACGGGGTCTCCAGCACCGCCGAGCTGGTCGGCGTGTACTACAACAAGAGCGTGCTCGCCAAGGCGGGGCTCCAGCCGCCCACCAGCTACCCCGAGCTGGTCGAGCAGCTGGCCAAGTTGAAGGCCTCGGGGGTCCAGCCGATCGAGTTCGGCGCCTCGACGAAGTCGCCGACGATCCACCTCTTCGGCACGATCCTCACCAGCCTCGCGGGCCCGAAGCTCGTCAACGACCTCGTCTTCGGCCGCGACGGCGCGTCGTGGAAGGACCCCAAGGCGGTGCAGGCGCTGACGACGCTCGGCGACTGGGCCAAGCAGGGCTACATCAACAAGGACGCCAACGGCAAGACCGAGGCGCAGGCCGGCGCGGACTTCCAGAAGGGCAAGGCGGCGTTCTACGTCAGCGGCTCCTGGTGGGGCGGCACGTTCAAGAGCTCCGACGACGTCGGCTTCGTCGCGTTGGCCCCGTCGTCCGGCGCGGCCCCGGCGGCGCTCGGCGGCCTCGGGCTCCTGTGGGCCGTGACGTCCAAGAGCCCGCACCCCGACGCCGCGGCGGCCTACATCGACTACCTCAACGGGCCCGAGGCGGCCGACATCATCGCCAAGTCCGGCGACCTGCCGGCCAACCAGGGCGGCGCGTTCAAGTCGCCGGCGGACTCGCTGCAGGGCGAGTTGGGGTCCAACATCGCCAAGGTGCTCGACGCCGGGACGATGGCGCCCTACCTGGACTACGCGACGCCCGACTTCTACGACGTGATCACCGCGCAGCTGCAGCAGGTGATCGCCGGGCGGACGTCGGCGAGCCAAGCGGCGGACGCCCTGCAGAAGGAAGTCGACAGCTTCAAGTCGACCAAGTAGGTGGAGCGCGCCATGCAGGTCGCCGAACAGCGTGACGCGGTCGCCGGCGCGGCCGCCGCCCCGACCGCCCGCAAGGGCGGTCCGGAGGCGGCGGAGGCCGAGGCCTACGGCATCCCGCGGCGCCGCGGGCGCGCCGGGCGCCGGCAGCAGAGCATCGCCTACGTCTACCTGCTGCCGGCGCTCGCCATCTACACCCTGTTCCTGCTCGTCCCGCTCGGCCACAGCGCGTGGATCTCGCTCTACCGCTGGGACGGCCTGTCGCCGGGCACGTGGGTCGGGCTGCACAACTACGCCGACGCGTTCACCGACCCGCAGCTGCGCGCGTCGTTCGTGCACTCGCTCGTGTTGATCGTGTTCTACGCGATCATCCCGGTGGGGATCGGGCTGCTGCTGGCGGGCGTCATCGTCCGCGCGCCGCGGCTGCGGTTCCTGTCGGCGTTCCGCGTCGTGCTGTTCCTGCCGCAGGTCGTCGCGTCGGTCGTGGTCGCCACGACGTGGTCGATGATCATGGCGCCCGAGGGCGTGCTCAACGACGTGCTCTCGGCCGTCGGCCTGGGGTCGCTGACCAACGACTGGCTCGGCGACTTCTCGACCGCGCTGCCGGCGGTCGGCCTGATCGGCACGTGGACGGAGATCGGCCTCTGCCTGGTGCTGTTCCTGGCCGGCATCGGGCAGATCCCGCGCGAGCTCTACGAGGCGGCGCGGCTGGACGGCGCCGGGCCCGTCGCCGAGTTCTTCGCGGTCACGCTGCCCGGGCTGCGCCGCCAGGTCGTGATCGCGCTGGCGCTGACGGTGACCGCGGCGCTGCGCAACTTCGACGTCATCTTCGTCACCACCCGCGGCGGGCCGGGGACCGCGACGACCGTCCCGGCCTTCCAGGTCTACCACCAGGCCTTCGAGGCCAACGCGGTGGGCTCGGCGAGCGCGATCGGGATCACCCTGCTGGTGATCATCGGCGTGCTGGTCGCGGCGATCAACCGACTGGACGTGAGGGACTCATGAGGCTGACCCGCAACGAGGTCGCGATGAACTACGCGGTCCTCGGCTTCTTCGCGCTGCTGACGATCTTCCCGCTGATCGGGCTGGTCAGCTCGGCGCTGGGCGACCCGTCCTCGTCGACGCCGCAGTTCGGCTTCGGCGACGGCATCCACCTGTCGAACTTCTCCGACGCGTGGAAGGAGGGGCACTTCTCCACCTACCTGGTGTCGAGCGTGATCGTCTCGACCAGCGCGACCGTGCTGTGCTGCTTCGTCTCGATCCTCTCGGGCTACGCGTTCGCGACGATGGAGTTCCGCGGGCGCACCGTCCTGTTCGCGCTGTTGGTGATGGGGATCGTCGTGCCCTCGGAGGCCGTCGTCGTCCCGCAGTACTTCGAGCTGCGCGACCTCGGCCTGACCGACACCTACCTGTCGCTGATCCTGCCGCAGACCGCGGGGATCCTGGCCTTCGGGACGTTCTGGATGCGCAACTTCTTCCGCAGCGTGCCGCGCGCGCTGGTCGACGCGGCGGCGGTCGACGGCGCCAACTCGTGGCAGACGCTGTGGCGCGTGCTGATGCCGATCGGCAAGCCCGCGCTGCTGACGATGGCCACGCTGGCCTTCATGTGGACGTGGAACGAGTTCCTGTTGGCCTTGGTCATGATCACGAAGGAGAGCGTGCGCACGGCGCCGCTCGGGCTGTCGTTCTTCCGCGGCGCGCACCTGACCGAGTACTCGCTGCTGTCGGCCGCCGCGCTGATCGTGGCCGCCCCGGTGGTCGCGTTGTACTTCTTCTTCCAGCGGCACTTCATCGCCGGGATGCTGTCCGGCGCTCTCAAGGAATAGGAGAACCCATGGCCGGCATCGTCTTCGACGACGTGACCAAGCGCTACCCGGACGGCACCCAGGCGGTGTCCGGGCTCGACCTCGAGGTGGCCGACGGCGAGCTGCTGATCCTCGTCGGCCCCTCGGGCTGCGGGAAGTCGACCGCGCTGCGGATGGTCGCCGGGCTGGAGGAGGTCTCCGACGGCGCGCTGCGGATCGACGGCCGCGTGGTCAACGACCTCGCGCCCAAGGACCGCGACGTCGCGATGGTCTTCCAGAACTACGCGTTGTACCCGCAGATGACCGTGCGCCAGAACATGGGCTTCGCCCTGAAGCTGGCCAAGGTCTCCAAGGCGGAGGTCGACGCCAAGGTCCGCGAGGCGGCCGAGGTGCTCGACCTCACCGAGCACCTCGACCGCCGGCCGGGCGCGCTGTCGGGCGGCCAGCGCCAGCGCGTGGCGATGGGCCGCGCGATCGTGCGCGCGCCCAAGGCGTTCCTGATGGACGAGCCGCTGTCCAACCTCGACGCCAAGCTGCGCGTCCAGATGCGCGCGTCGATCGCGCACCTGCAGGACCGCCTCGGCTCGACCATGTTGTACGTGACGCACGACCAGGTCGAGGCGATGACGCTCGGCGACCGCGTCGCGGTCATGCGCGGCGGCGTGCTCCAGCAGGTCGGGCCGCCCAAGGTCCTGTACCAGCGCCCGGCCAACGTCTTCGTCGCGGGCTTCATCGGCTCGCCGCCGATGAACTTCCTGCCCGGCGAGCTGGCCGACGACGGCCTGGCGACGCCGCTGGGCTTCACGCCGCTGCCCGACGACCTGCGCCAGGCGGTGGCGGCCTCGACGCTGGCCGGCCGCGCGGTCGTCGCGGGCATCCGGCCCGAGCACCTCACGCGGCAGCGGCCCGACACGGCGCTGCCGGCGCTGCGGTTCGCGGCGACGGTCGACCTCGCCGAGGAGCTGGGCGCCGAGGTCCTGGCGCACTTCAGCGCGCCGCCGGCGCCGGCCGACCTCCCCGACCGCGCGCTGGTCGCGCGCCTGACCGGGGCGACCGGCGAGCTGGCACGCGGCACGCGGCTGGACCTCTGGCTGGACCCGCACGGCCTGGAGCTGTTCGACCCCGAGACCGGCTACAGCCTGCGCACCGCCGCGCCGGCCTAGGGCTCCACCAGCCCGCGCCGGATCGCGTAGCGCGTCAGCGCCACGCGATCGCGCAGGCCGAGCTTGTCGAGGATGTTGCTGCGGTGGCGCTCGACGGTCTTCTCGCTGATGTGCAGCAGCGCGCCGATCTCGCGGCTCGTCAGGCCCTCGGCGATGAGCTTGACGATCTCCGACTCGCGCACCGACAGCGGGTCCTCGGCGGCGAGCTCGGGCGCGCGCTCCAGGAAGTCGCTGACCAGCGCGGCGACGCCGGCGGGGTGCAGGAACGGCTCGCCGCGCATCGTCGCGCGGCAGGCCGTGACGAGGTCCTCGTGGGCGGCGGACTTCAGCACGTAGCCCGACGCGCCCGCGCGCAGCGCCTCGAAGAAGAACTGCTCGTTGTCGTGCATCGACAGGATCAGCACGCGCAGGTCGGGACGCCGCTCGGTCAGCCGGCGCGCCGCCTGCACGCCGGTCAGCCGCGGCATCATCACGTCGAGCACGGCGAGGTCGACGTCCTCGCGCAGCACGGTCTCCACGGCCTGGGCGCCGTCGCCCGCCTCGGCCACGACCTCGAAGTCCGGCTCGGCGTCGAGGATCATCCGCAGGCCGTGGCGGACCATCGCGTGGTCGTCGGCGATCAGCACGCGCGTCGGGCGCGTCAGCGTCGCCACGTCGGAACCTCCAGCATCACCTCGGTGCCGTTCCCGCTCGCGCGGCGCCCGACCCGCAGCTCGGCGCCGATCGACAGCGCGCGCTCGCGCATCCCGCGGATCCCGCTCTCCCGCCGGCGCTCCGCGTCGATCCCGACGCCGTCGTCGCAGACGTCGAGCAGCAGCCGGTCGCCGTCGCGGCGCATGGTCAGCTCGATCGTCCGCGGGCGCGCGTGGCGCACCGCGTTGGTCAGGGACTCCTGGGCGATCCGGTAGATGACCATCTCGGTGTCGGGATCCAGCGGCGGCAGGTCGCGCTCCAGGCGGCGGCGGATCTCGATGCCGGTGCGGCGCGTCATGCGCTCGCTGAGGTTCGTCAGCGCGGGGATCAGCCCGAGCGTGTCCAGCGCCTCGGGGCGCAGCTCGCGCGCCAGGCGCCGGACGTCCTCGACGCTGGCCAGCACGCCGTCGCGCAGGTCGTGCAGCTCGCGGCGCAGGCCCTCGTCGGCGGCCAGCAGCGCGACGCGGTCGGCCTGCAGCCCGAGCGCGGTGAGCGTCTGGCCGATCTGGTCGTGCAGCTCGCCCGCGACGCGCCGCCGCTCGCCCTCGCGCTCGTTGAGCGCGCGCATCCCCGCCTCGCGCCGCTCGGCCTCCAGGCGGTCCAACATGTCGTTGAACGCCTCGGCCAGCAGGCGGATCTCGGACTCCTGGGCCGGGACCGGCAGACGCTCGCCGGGGCGCATCGGGTCGATGCGGCCCATCAGCGTGGTCAGCCGGGCCAGCGGCGCCGTGGCGCGCCGCAGCACGAGCGCGTTGACCACGACCATGACGGCCAGGCCGCCGGCCAGGGCCGGGATGCGGCCGTTGGCCGGCTCGACGATCAGCACGACGCAGGCGGTCGTCAGGACCGCCACGTTGGGGACCAACAGGCGCCAGAACAGCGAGTCGGAGCGGCGCTCCATGGCTCAACGGTATTCGAGGGGCGGCCCCGCGGCCTTATGGGGGCTGCTCCCCAGTTGGTCTCCCGCGCGCGCGGGGCAGTTCGGGAGCATGGAGCGTCCGTCCCTCGGCCTGATCCGCGTCTTCGAGCACGACCCCGAGCTGCTGGCGGGCCTGGAGCCCGAGATCGCCCAGCACCTGCGCCGCCGCACGGGCGCCCGGCGCGCGTGGGTGGAGCCGGGGCCGTGGGCGCCGTCCTTCGCGCCCGAGGAGATCCCGGGCCACCTCGGCCTGCTGGTGATCGACGGGCTCCTGATCCGGACCGTGACGCTGGCAAGCCGGGAGTGCTCGGAGGTCGTGGGGCCCGGCGACCTGATCCGGCCGTGGGACGGCGACGACGTCGTCGCCTCGGTCGCGTCCGCGAGCGCGTGGCGCGCGCTGCAGCCGGTGACCTTCGCGGTGCTCGACCGGGGCTTCGCCGTGCGCGTCGCGCGCTGGCCGACGATCACCGCGCAGCTCATCGGACGCGCGACGCGCCGCTGCCGCACGCTCGTCCAGCAGGCGTCGATCGCCTACGTCCGCCACGCCGACACCCGCGTGCTGCTGGCGCTGTGGCAGCTCGCCGACCGCTGGGGGAAGGTCACGCCCGCCGGCGTGCGCGTCCCGGTGCCGCTGACCCACCAGCTGCTGGGCGAGATCACGTGCCTGCAGCGGCCGACGGTCAGCTCGGCGGTCAGCCGGCTCACCGAGAGCGGCGCGATCTCGCGCGCGCCCGAGGGCGGCTGGCTGCTGCACGGCGACCCGCCGACGCAGGAGCCGCCCGCGCCGGCGCCGGCGAGCGACGTGATGTCCTTGGTCGCCTAGTGTCGTGGCGGTCGAGCAGGGACGACGCCGGGCCCGGCCGGTCAGGGCCGGGCCCGCGACGTCATCCCGGTGACGCGACCCCGCGCGCTACGGGCCGGCGTACCCGGCGGCGTAGCACGGCGCCGCGCCGCAGGTGTCCACCAGCGCCCCGCCGTTGTCGAGGAACTGCGCGACCTGGCTGTTGGCGGCGGCCTCCTGGCCGGCGTAGCCGTGCGGGTCGACGCCGGTCGCCGGCGGCGTGTTGGTCGTCGGCGCCGGCGGCGTGCCGAGGTTGACCCCGCCCTCGACGCGCGCCGGGCCGATGTCCCACATCACCAGGCCGTTGCCGGTGAACAGCCACGACGCGATCGCCGGGATGCCGTAGAACGGCGTCACGTCGAGGCTGCGGCCCGGGTCCAGCGCGGGCGTCCGCACCGACGCGCCGATCGTGCGCGCCTCGGTCTCGGCCGTCACGTTGGACACCTGGTGGTCGCCGAAGCCCGCCTCCAGCACGACGCGGTGGCGCGGCGTGTTGGGCAGCGGGTCGTCGGTCATGTGGTTGGCGTAGCCGTTGGGCTCGCCGCGATCCCACAGCAGCTGGACCATCGAGAGGATCAGCTGGCGGTCGCTCTCCACCGGGTAGGACGCGTTGAGGATCGTCCCGAACGGGTCCGGGTAGTCGGTGCTGCGCGGCAGCAGCACGCTGTAGTTCATGCCCGGGACGACGAGCGCCGCGCGCGTGAAGTCCGGGGCGATCGCCGTCAGCGCGCCGCCGAGGATGCCGCCCTCGCTGACGCCCGTGTAGTACAGCCGGCGCGTGTCGATCAGCGACTCGTCGCCGTGCCCGCGGTCGGCGCGGAACGCCGGGTCGGCCGCGAAGCCGCCGGGGTGGACCATCGCGCGGCCGAGGTAGAGGAAGTTCAACAGCCCCTGCTGGAGGCGGTCCGCCAGCTCGGAGAAGTTGGACATGTCGGTGAGGATGTGCGTGGCGACGTTGAGCTGGTCGTCGCTGGCCATGCCCTTCCAGTCGGTGCCGCACATCATCAGGCCGCCGGCCTGCGCCAGGTCGCCGCGCTTGTCGCCGTCGGTCTGGGTGTAGGACCCGAAGAGCCCGTGGCCGTACATCGTCGGCCGCGCCTTCGGGGCGTTCGCCGACGTGTCGTCCATGACGACCCGCGGGATGTTGCAGCTGAACGGCGCCTTGGTCGTGCCGTGCTGGACCGGGTTGCCGTCGGCGTCGAGGTCGAACGTCGCGCCCGGCGCGCACGGGTCGGACCCGCTGCCGTTCAGGTAGCAGGGGACCGTGACCGTGCCGCGGATGCGGCGGGCCCACCGCGTGTTCTGCACCGCGGTGTAGTTCGTGACCGACGTGATCGCGAACGTGGGGGAGGTGCCCGCCACGTCGCCGTCGGCCAGGTCGTGGTCGCCGAGCTGCGCGAACGCGTCGTCGCGGATGTGCAGCATCCGGCCGGTCGTGTTCTTGACGCTGGCGACCGTGAAGTCCCACGCGAGGTAGAGGTCGTCGCGGGCGATGCCGGCGGCGTCCAAGGACTTGAACAACGACTCGAAGTGCGGGCGGCGCGCCTCGATCTCGGCCTGGTCGGAGGGCAGGTCGTCGCGGTAGATCCGGAACGCGTCGTGGGCCGGGATCGCCGTGCCGTCGGCCTTCTCGAGGTGGCGCAGGGCGACGATGTAGCGGTGGCCCTCGATCAGGTTCTTGGCCGGGTGGATGGCCAGGTCGCGCTGGTCGTCGCTGGTCGCGTTGGCGTCCAGCTCGGCCCAGATCAGCTGGCGCTGCCCGGTCGCGGCGTCGATCAGCACGACCGGCTGGTCGTCGTCGTAGGTGCGCGCGAGGTCGGTGACCGGCACGATGCCGGTCTTCTCGCCCGCCGCCATGTTGTCCATGCCATCAACATGGACGAGGATCTCCTGGCCCGGGCTGAAGCCGTCGGACCGGTCGATGTCGGTGGGGTCGAGCGGTACGTCGCCGGCGTTGCGCGGCATCGCGGCGGCCTTGAGGTTCACGCGCCGGCCGGTCGGCGTGTCGGCGTCGGCCTTGGTGAAGTAGTCGCTCGGCCACGTGCCCAGGCAGCGGCCGGGGACGAGGATCTCGCAGTGGTCGGCCTTGGAGACGTCGATGACCGGCGCCTTCTCGACCGGCGGCGTCACCGGCCCGCCGTTGATCGCCCCGGGGTCGGTCGGCACGCCCGCCGGACCCGCCGGCGCGGGCGCCGGCGCCGAGGGCAGCGGCGCGGGCGCGGGCGTGGTGCCCGGCTTGGCGCAGCGGGACGTGTCGAGCTTGAGGGCGCGGCGGTCGCGGATCGTCACGGTCTTGCGGCCGTTGCGCCGGACGGTCATGCGCAGCTCGAGGGTCCGGGCGTCGCACGCGCGCAGCCGCGTGGCGCCGCCGGAGGTGAGGCCGACGGCGACCTTGAGCGTCAGCGCGCGGCGGAACGACAGGGTGCGCGTGCCGCTGACGCGGCGGCCGCCGGCGTAGAGCGCGACGCTCGCGCGGCTCTTGGCGGGGGCGTGGACGCTCGCGACCGCGGCGCCCGCGGACAGCAGCGCGCTCTGGCTCGGCGTGGCGAGCTTGACCTTGGGCGCGGTGGCGGCCGAGGCCGGACCGGCCGCGGCGAGGAGCGCGACCGCGGCGGCGGCCACGACGAGGGGACGACGTTGGGACACTGGACCTCCTGGGACAGCGCGCGCCGTTCGTGGCGCAGCGGCGGGACCCTCCGATCCTCCCCCGCCACGCGACCCGGAATCCAGAGGGCCGTTCACAACCTCGTTGTGACCGGTCACAATGCCCGGAATGGAGGAGACGCCGACCGCATTGGCGGCGCTCGTCGCGCGCATCGACCGCACCGCGCTCGCCGAGGGCATGCTCGCGACGTTCCGCACCGCGATCCCGGGCTACGAGCGGCTGCCCGACACGGTCGTGCGCGGCCAGATCCTCGACATCATCCGCGACAACCTGGACCTCTGCCTGGACTGGGTCGCGGGCGGCGCGCCGCCGTCGACCGAGCGCTTCGCCGAGTTCCGCGCGTCGGCCAAGAACCGCGCGACCGAGGGCATGCCGCTGGAGGACCTGCTGCGCGCCTACCGCATGGGCGGGACCGCGGCGTGGAAGGTCCTGGTCGCCGAGGCCGACGCGGACGCCGCCGCCGGCGAGCGCGACGCGCTGCCGCGAGCGGCCGAGCTGGTGATGGAGTACCTCGATCGCGCCACCGGCACGGTCGCCGAGGCCTACCTGGAGGAGCGCTCGCACCTGGTCTCCGAGGAGGAGCGCGGGCTGCGCGCGCTGCTGGACGTGCTGCTGGCCGGCGAGCCGCCGGCCGCCGGCCACCACGCGACGGCGGAGCGGCTCGGCTTCGTCGTCGCGGGCGAGCACGCGGTGTTCGCGGTCGGGCTGCCGGGCGAGGGCGCGCGGGCCCACGCGCGCGTCGCGGCCGGGCTGCGCGGCGGCGGGACGCTTGCGCTGACCGAGGGCGACCGCGTCGTCGGCCTGGCGGCGGTCGGTCGCGCGCCCGGGACCGCGCTGCCGCCGGAGGCGGTCGCGGTCGTCGACGCCGCCGTCGCGCGGGACGACCTCGCCGCGAGCCTGGCCGACGTCCGGCTCGGGCTCGACGTCGCGGTGCGCGCCGGGCGGACCGGCGCGATCGCGCTGCCCGAGCTGGCGCTCGAGGTCCTGCTGGCGCGCGCGCCGCGCGTCGCCGCCGACCTGCGCCGCCGGGCGCTCGCCCCGCTCGGCGAGGGCGAGCTGCTGGAGACCGTCACGACCTACGTCGAGCTGCGCCGCGACCGCAAGCGCACCGCCGAGCTGCTGCACATCCACCCCAACACGCTCGACCACCGCCTGCGGCGGGTCCGCGAGCTGACGGGCCTGAGCCTCGACGTGCCCGAGGACCTGACGACGGTGGTGCTCGCGCTGCGCGCGCCGGCCTGAGCGACGACGGCCGGTTGCCCGTCCGCGGGCGTCGGGTAGCGCCAACCGATGCGGAGCTTCCGCGGACCGCTCGCCGATCGCTACTCGGCCGCCGTGGCGCTCGTGCTGCTGGCGCTGACGCCCTACCTCGTGTTGACCACGGCGCTGCAGCCGCTGCAGCGGCTGATCGCCGAGGACCTCGGGATGAGCGCGCGGTCGCGCTGGGGCCGGTCGTCGGCGGGATCGCGCTGCTCGGCCTGCTCGTCGCGGGCGCGATCGCGGTCGCCGGGCGGTTGCGGGCGCTCCAGGAGCCGACGTCGAGCGGTGGATGGACGGCGAGGCGCCCGCGATCGACGTCAGGCTCGGGCTCGCGCGCGGAATAGGCTCCCGCGGCGATGCCCGCCGCCGCCGATCCGCACGCGCCCGTCCTCGTCGGCCTCGGGGAGGTGACGCGCCGTCCCGGCGACGCCGGGCCGACCGAGCCCGCCGCGCTGATGGCCGTGGCCGTGCGCGCGGCGCTGGAGGACGCGGGCGCCGCCGCCGGCGACGCGCTGCTGGAGCGGGTGGGCGCGATCGGCGCGGTGCCGCCCGCCGCGTGGCCGGACGGCGACCCGGGGCGCCGCGCCGCGCGGCTGCTCGGGATCGGCGACGACGTCCCGACGCTGCGCTCCTCGCTGCAGGGCGGCAACGGCCCGCAGCTGCTGGTCAACGTGCTCGCGGGGCGGATCCAGGCCGGGACGCTGGACGCCGCGATCGTCGGCGGCGCCGAGGCGCTGAGCACGGTCGCCCGGCTGGCCCGCGAGGGCGCGGCGCCCGACTGGCCCGCCCCCGACCCCGACCGCGCCGCCGACGAGGTCCTGGAGGGCGAGCGGGCCGCGAGCACCGAGGCCGAGAGCGCCGTGGGGATGATCGCGCCGATCATGGCCTATCCCTTGATCGAGAACGCGATCCGCGCCGCCTCGGGCGCCACGCCGGCCGCGCACCTGCGCACGATCGCGGGCCTCTGGTCGCGCTTCAGCGCGGTCGCGGCGACCCAGCCCGCCGCGTGGTCGCCGACGGCCTACGGCGCCGACGAGCTGGCCACGCCGAGCGCCGCCAACCGCCAGGTCACGTTCCCCTACACCAAGCTGCTGAACTCCAACATCCAGGTCGACCAGGGCGCCGCGGTCATCCTGACGTCGGTCGCGACCGCCGAGGCGCTCGGCGTGCCGCGCGACCGCTGGGTGTTCGTGCACGCGGGCGCCCGCGCGACCGACGAGTGGTTCGTCAGCGAGCGGGCCGAGCTGCACCGCTCGCCGGCGATCCGCGCCTGCGGCGAGGCGCTCTTCGCGCACGCCGGAATCGGCCCGGACGACCTCGGCCCGATCGACCTGTACTCCTGCTTCCCGGCCGCCGTCCAGCTCGCGGCGACCGAGCTGGGCCTGCCGCTGGACGACCCCGACCGCCCGCTCACCTGCACCGGCGGCCTGACGTTCTTCGGCGGCCCGGGCAACAACTACGCCACGCACGGCATCGTCGCCGTCGCGCGCCGGCTGCGCGCGGCGCCCGCCGGCACGCTCGGGCTCAGCACCGCGCTGGGCTGGTACGCGACCAAGCACGCGCTCGGCCTGTACGGCAACGCGCCGCCGAGCAGGGCCTACGCCTCGCTGGAGCCCGTCGTCGACGCGCCACCCGCGCGCGCCGTCGCGCGGCCCGCCGAGGGCGACGGGATCGCCGAGACCTGCACGCTGATCTACGACCGCGACGGCGCTCCGAGCTACGGCATCCTGTTCGCGCTGACCGCCGACGGCGAGCGCGCGGCGGCCAAGACCGACGACCCGGCGGTCATGGCCGCGATGACCGGCGACGGCTTCCTCGGCGCGCCGGTCCGCCTGCACGCCGATCGGACGTTCGACCTGGCGTGACGCGCCCGCCCGCGCCGGCGCTGGAAGCGCCGCCACCGCTCCACGGCCACCGTCTCGGACGGGATCAGCGGCACCAGGACGTCCCCGCCGGCCGCCACGAACACCAGCAGATAGGTCCAAGGGCGGTCGGAGATCTGCTGCGTCAGCCAGTCGAACATGCGGCATCCGACGACGTACCCGCGAATTGGCGCCCGGACCCGCGTTTGGGCGGCCCCGTCCCGTGGGCATCGGGAGTCAGGTCATGTCGGTGACGACGACCGTCCGAGGGGCCTGAGGGGCCTCCGTCGTGGATCCGCTGCTGATGGCTCAGGCCCTCGGGCCGACCGAGCAGCACCACCTGCTGGTCGCCCGGCAGATGCAGGCCCTGTCGTTCGCGGTGCACATCCCGCTGGTGTGCTTCGGCATCGCGTTCCCGGCGATGGTCCTCTTCATGGAGTGGTGGGGCATGAGGACCGGGGACCCGCTCTACCGCACGATCGCGCGCCGCTGGAGCCGGATCATGGTCGCGCTGTTCGCCGTCGGCGTGATCACCGGCACCGTGCTGAGCTTCGAGATGGGCGTCCTGTGGCCGAACTTCACCGCGACGTTCGGCGCGGTCTTCGGCCTCGGCTTCGCGATCGAGGGCTTCTCGTTCTTCATGGAGGCCATCTTCATCGGGATCTACGCCTACGGCTGGGACCGGCTGTCGCCGCGTCTGCACCTGCTGAGCGGGATCCCGATCGTCATCACCGGCTTCACCGGCTCGTGGATGGTGATCGCGGTCAACGGCTGGATGAACCACCCCGGCGGCTTCCGGATCGTCAATGGCCAAGCGGTCGACATCCACCCGTGGAAGGCGCTGTTCGCCAACCCGTACCTGTGGCACGAGTTGGTGCACATGTACATCGCGGGCTACATCGTCACCGGCTTCGTGGTCGCCGGCTGCTACGCGTTCGCGCGCCTGCGCGGCCGCTGGACGCGCTACGAGCGGACCGCGATCGCCGTCCCGCTGACGATCGCCGTGCTCGCCTCGCCGGTCCAGGTGCTGGTCGGCGACTGGGCGGCCCGCGACGTCGCCGCCAACCAGCCGACGAAGCTCGCCGCGCTGGAGGGGCTGGGGCAGACCGAGCGCGGCGCGCCCGAGCACCTGCTGGGCTGGTACCAGGACGGCCGGGTCAAGTGGGGCGTGCGCATCCCGAGGTTGTTGTCGTTCTTGTCGTTCCACAACTTCAACGCGCGGGTCGAGGGGCTCGACGCGGTGCCCGAGCGCGACCAGCCGCCGGTCAACGTCGTGCGCTTCGCGTTCCAGACGATGGTGGGGATCGGCACGTTGATGGCCATCCTCGGCGTGATCGTGCTGATCGTGCGCGTCCGCAAGCGACGGCTGCCCGAGAGCAAGTGGATCTACATGGCGTTGGTCGCCGCCGCCCCGCTGTCGGTCGTGGCGCTGATCGCCGGCTGGGTGACGACCGAGGTCGGCCGCCAGCCGTGGGTCGTCTACCACGTCATGCGCACCAACCAGGCGGTGACGGGCGCGGGCGGCGTCCCGGTCGGCTACGCGGCGTTGTGGGTGGTCTACATCCTGGTCGCGATCGCGGTCGTGTGGATCCTGCGCCGGCTGGCGCGCGCGCCGCTGAGCCTGCCGACCACCACGGCGGCCGAGGAGGTCTAGGCCATGCCGCTGTCGACCGTGCCGATGCTGTTCATCCTGGCCGGCCTGATCTTCTACGTGGTGCTGGGCGGCGCGGACTTCGGCGCGGCGCTGTGGCAGATCAGCGCGCCGCGGAAGTCGGACCCACGCACCCGCGCGCTGCGCACGCTGGCCCACGACGTGATGAGCCCGGTCTGGGAGGCCAACCACGTGTGGTTGATCTTCGTGCTGACCGTGACCTGGACGGCGTACCCGGGCGCGCTGGGCTCGATCGCCTCGACGCTGTCGATCGCGCTGTCGGTCGCGGCCTTCGGGATCATCACGCGCGGCGCGGCCTACGCGACGTCGAGCGGGACGTCGGATCCGCGCGAGCTGGTGCGCATCGACACGCTGTCGGCGATCGCCTCGGTGCTCGCGCCGTTCGCGCTGGGCGCGTGCGTCGGCGCGATCGCCTCCGGGCGGGTGCCGTACGGCAACGCGCGCGGCAACCTGTGGACGTCGTGGCTGAACCCGACGTCGATCCTGATCGGCGTGCTGGCGGTCGTCTTCAGCGCGTACCTGGCCGCGGTCTACCTGTGCGCCGACGCGCACCGGCGCGGCCACGACGAGCTGGTCGCGCCGTTCCAGCGGCGGGCGATCGGCGCGGGCCTGGTGGCGGGCGCGCTGGCGCTGGCCGGGCTGATCGTCCTGCACTCCGACGCGCACGCGCTCTACCACCAGCTCGTGTCCGGCCGCGGGCTGCCGGCGCTGATCGTCTCGGTGGTCGCGGGCGCGGGGACGCTCGGGCTGGTCGTCGCCGGCCGCTATGAGCCCGCGCGGTTCACCGCGGCGCTGGCGGTCACGGCGATCGTGGTCGGCTGGGCGCTGGCCCAGGAGCCGCGGTTCCTGCCGGGGCTGACGGTCAGCGAGGCGGCGGCGTCGCACGACACGCTGGTGGCGGTGATCGTCGCCGTGGTCGGCGGCGGGATCCTGCTGTTCCCCGCGCTCGGGTTGTTGTTGCGGTTGACGCTCGGCGGCACGCTGGGCCACCACGGCGAGATGGACCACGGGCCCGCGGGCGCGGAGGGGGCCGTCGCGGCGCTCAGGCCCGGTCGCGTGGCCCCGCCGTTCCCGACGCCGTCGGCGGCACGGGTGGCGGTCGCGCTGCTGGTCGCGGGCTTCGGGCTGCTCAACGTCGCCGACGCCCGCTGGGCGCACGCGATCGGCGTGGTCTGCCTGATCGGGGCGGTGGTCGTGGGCTTCCTGGCGGCCGTGCCCGCGTGGCTGGCGCCCGAAGGGGGGTAGTCTCGCGGCCATGGCCACGAGCGCGATCCCGCTCACCTCCCTGTCCTCGGGCGCGGGCTGCGGCTGCAAGCTGCCCGCCGCCGACGTGCTCCCGATCGTCAAGGACCTCCCGGTCGCCACCGACCCGCGGCTGCTGGTCGGCACGCCCACCGGCGACGACGCCGCGGTCTTCCGGCTGTCCGACGACCTCGCGCTGGTCCAGACGATCGACTTCTTCACGCCCTTGGTCGACGACCCCTATGACTTCGGCCGGGTCGCCGCCGCCAACGCGCTGAGCGACGTGTACGCCATGGGCGGCACGCCGCTGACCGCGATGAACGTGGTGGCCTTCCCGCTGGAGCGGCTGGGCGGCGACGTGCTGGCGGCGATCCTGCGCGGCGGCGCCGACGTGGTCGGCGCGGCGGGCGCGTCGGTCGTCGGCGGGCACTCGATCAAGGACGACGAGCCGAAGTACGGGCTGGCGGTGACCGGCACCGTGCATCCGGACCGGATCACGTCCAACGCGGGCGGGCGGCCGGGCGACCGGTTGGTGCTGACCAAGCCGCTGGGCGTCGGCGCGATCGTCACGGCGGCCAAGCGCGGGGCCGCGGGCTCCGGGCTCGTGGCGCGCGCGGTCGAGATCATGGTGGAGCTGAACGCCGCGGCCTCGCGCGCGGCGGTCGCCGCCGGCGTGCGCGGGATGACCGACGTCACCGGCTTCGGGTTGTTGGGGCACCTGCACAACCTCGCGCGCGAGAGCGGGCTGGCCGCCGAGGTCGACGCGGCGGCGGTCCCGGCGATCGACGGCGTGGCCGAGCTGCTGGCCGACGCGGGCGCGGTCTCCGGCGGCAGCGCCCGCAACGCCGAGTGGGCCGCGGGCTTCGCGACGATCGCTCCCGGCGTGGATCCGTGGCGCGCGCGGCTGGTGACCGACGCCACCACCTCGGGCGGGCTGTTGATGGCCTTGCCCTCCGGCGCCGACGTGGCCGCGATCCCCGGCGGCGTCGTCGTGGGCCGCCTGGTCGACGGCCCACGTGGCACGATCTCCGTGCGATGAGGTCCCTGAGGCCTCCCGTGGAGCGGCCCGGGGCCGGTGCCCCGAACGGCCTTCAAAGCCGTTGGCGGCGCCTCGACCGCGCCGGGAAGGTTCGACTCCTTCGCCGCTCCGTCCCATGACCGCGTCGGCGGCGCCGCTCACGCTCGGGACGGCCGGGCACATCGATCACGGCAAGACCGCGCTCGTGCGCGCGCTGACCGGGATCGACACCGACCGCCTGGAGGAGGAGCGCCGCCGGGGCATCTCGATCGTGTTGGGCTACGCGCCGCTGGCGCTGCCGTCGGGCCGGCGGCTGTCGGTGGTCGACGTGCCGGGCCACGAGCGCTTCGTGCGGACGATGGTCGCGGGCGCGACCGGGATCGACCTGTACCTGATGGTCGTCGCCGCCGACGACGGCGTGATGCCGCAGACCGTCGAGCACGCGACCGTGCTGGGCGCGCTCGGCGTGGCGGCGGGCGTGGTGGCGGTGACCAAGGCCGACGTCGCCGACCCGGCGCGGGCGGTCGCGGAGGCGCGCGAGCTGCTGCCGGGCGCGAGCGCGTTCGTGCCGTGCAGCGGGACGACGGGGGAGGGCGTGGCCGACGTGGCGGCGGCGCTGGACGCGGTGGCGGCGGCGCTGCCGGGCCGCGCGGGGGCGGGCGGCGCCGACGCCGCCGCGGTCCTCCACGTGGACCGCGCGTTCACCGTCGCCGGGATCGGGACGGTCGTGACCGGCACGCTGTGGGCGGGGCGCCTGGCGCGGGGCGATGTGGTGGCCCTGCTGCCGGGCGAGCGCACGGCGCGGGTGCGGTCGGTGCAGGTGCACGACGTCGACGTGGAGGCGGCGGAGGCCGGCCAGCGCGTCGCGGTCAACCTCGCGGGCGTGCGGGCGCGCGACGTCGCGCGCGGGGACGTCGTCGCGCGGCCGGGCTCGCGGGGCGAGCGCCGGGTGCTCGACTGCGCGCTGCGCCTGCGCGGCGACGCCCGCCACGGCGAGCGCGTCCACGTCCACCACGGCACGCGCGAGGCGCCGGGCCGGCTGAGCGACCTCGGCGACGACCTCTGGCAGGTGCGGCTGGAGGCGCCGGTGATGGCCGCCGACGGGGACCGGATCGTCGTCCGGCGCCTCTCGCCGCCCGACACGCTCGGCGGCGGCGTGGTGCTCGACGCGGCCGCGCGCCGCCACGGGCGCCGGGCCGACGTGCTGGCGCGGCTGGCGGCGCGGCGCGACGGACGGCCCGAGCCGCACGCGCCCGCCGCCGCCGCGCCTCCGGCGTCGCCGTCGTCGTCGCCGGCCGACGCCCCGTCGCCCGCGCGGCGCGCCGCCGCCGACGCGCTCGCCGCCCGCCTCCGCGCCGCGGGCCTCGCGCTGCTGAGCGAGGCCCAGATCGACGACCGCGCCGCGCTGGCGCTGCTGCGCGACGAGGGCCGCGCGGTCCGCGTGTCCGGCCCGCTCTACGCCGACGCGACCGTCGCCGACGACGTGACCGCCAAGATCATCGCCTTGATCGAGGAGCGCGGCTCGACGTCGCTGGCCGAGGTCCGCGACGCGCTCCAGACCTCGCGCAAGCCCGCCCAGGCCTTCCTCGAGCACCTCGACGCCCGGCGCGTCACGCGCCGCCTCCCCGACGACCGCCGCGTGCTGCGCGCGCGCCGCCCCGCCGCCGCGGAGGTTCCCCGGTGACCGAGCGCGACCGCCTGCGCGCGCTGCCCGCCGTCGACCGCCTGGCCGCCGCCGTCGCGCCGAACGGCGAGACCACGCCCGCCGCGGCGATCGCCGCCGCGCGCGCCGTCCTGGACCGTCGCCGTGCCGAGATCCTCGCGGGCGCGACCGACGACCCCGACCTCGTCGCGCGCGCCCGCGCGCACCTGCGCCCGTCGCTGCGGCGCGTGCTCAACGGGACCGGCGTGGTCATCCACACCAACTTGGGTCGGGCGCCGCTCGCCGACGCGGCGGCGGAGGCCGTCGCCGACGCCGCGCGCGGCTACGTCAACCTCGAGCTGGACCTGGACTCCGGCCGCCGCGGCGCCCGCGACGCGCACGTCGCGGCGCTGCTGGCCGAGCTGACCGGCGCGCAGGACGCGCTGGTCGTCAACAACGGCGCGGCCGCCGTGCTGCTCGCGGCCGCCGCGCTGGCGGGGCGCGACCGGTCGATCGTCGTCTCCCGCGGCCAGCTCGTGGAGATCGGCGGCGGCTTCCGGATCCCCGACGTCGTCGCGCAGGCCGGGGCCCGGCTCGTCGAGGTCGGCACGACCAACCGCACCAACCTGGCCGACTACGAGCGCGCGGTCGCCGACGGCGCTGACGTCGTCCTGCGCGTCCACCAGTCGAACTTCCGCACGGTCGGCTTCACCGCCGACGTGCCGATCGACCAGCTCACGTCGCTCGGCGTCCCGGTCATCGACGACCTCGGCTCCGGCGTCCTGCTGCACCACGCCGACGAGCCCTCGGCCCGCGACGCGATCGCCGCCGGCGCCGCGCTCGTGACCTTCAGCGGCGACAAGCTGCTCGGCGGGCCGCAGGCCGGCCTGGTCGTCGGCACGCGCGCGGCCGTCGCCGCCGCCCGTGCCCATCCGCTGGCCCGCGCGCTGCGCGTCGGCCGCCTGCCGATGGCCGCGCTGGCCGCGACGCTCGCGCTCTACCGCGACCCCGAGCGCGCCCGGCGCGAGATCCCGGTCCTGGCGATGCTCGACGTGCCCGACCACGTCCTCCGGGAGCGCGCCGAGCGGATCGCGCTGGCCACCGGCGGCGAGGTCGTCGCCTCCACCGGCCGCGTCGGCGGCGGCGCGCTGCCGCTGCTGGAGCTGCGCGGGCCCGCGGTCGCGGTCGGGCCGCCCGCGCTGGCCGCGCGCCTGCGCGCCCACGAGCCGACGCCGCTGCTGGCCCGCGTCGCCGACGACCGCACGCTGATCGACCCGCGCACGCTGCACGACGACGGCGACCTCGACGCGGCCATCGCCGCGCTGATCGCGGTCCTCGGCACCCGAAGCTAGCGGTGCTCGACGACCTCCATGTCGTGCTCGGGCTCGGCGCGGGTGGCGCGGCCGCGGTGGTTGAGCGCGACGGCCTCGTCGTCGTGCGCCGACGAGCGGCCCGCCCGCACCCAGGCGAAGCGGAAGCACAGCGCGGCGCCCATGAACGCCCCGCTGGCGACGTGGTCGGCCCAGCGCCCGACGCCCGGACGGCGCCGCGCGAGCCGCAGGCCGAGGCCCAGCCGGGCCAGCCACTTCGCGCCCGAGAACCAGCGCGCGCCGGCGCCGGTCTCCAGGACGTTGGCCAACCGCCCCAGGCGATGGTGGTTGATCTCCGACAGGATCAGCTCGGCCGCCATCGCGCCGCTCTCGGTGACCAGCAGCGCGCGCTGGCTGGGGTGGTCCTCGTCCTGGCCGAGCGCGGCCAGCGTCAGCCGCACGGTCGCCGCGCCGGTCAGCGTCGCGGTCGAGACGAAGATCGGGCCCAGCAGCCACTTCGAGCGCGACCACACCGGCACCGCCGTCGACGCCAGCAGCACGCCGGTGTAGGACCCCAAGTACCCGCCGACGACCGCGTTGGCCGCGCCGAGCGCCTTCGCCTCGCGATCGCGGCCCAGCAGGTCGGCGCCGACCGCGCCCGCGCCCAGCGCGCCGAAGACCGACAGGCACCACGACCCCATCGACATGGGGGAGCGCGGCTTGAAGATGCGCAACATGTTGTAGAAGCGCTCGGACCGGCCCAGGTCCATGATGAGCAGCGGCGGCGACGGCATCAGCGCGCCGAGCGCGACCTTGCGCGCCACGCGCGCCGAGCGCTCGTCGCCGGCCAGGTCGCAGGCCAGCGCGACGAACGACGCGCCCGCCGCCATCCCGCCGAACCAGAAGTACAGCGGCACCTCCCACGTCCACACCGGCGCCTTCATCATCGGCCCCTGGACGATCTCCGGCGGCTCGCCGCCGCGCCCGCGCCGGTTGGCCTCCGCGATCCGCTCGGGCTCAGGCCGCGGCGCCCGCGCGTACCGGGACCCGTCGCGGAAGAGGAACGACCACCGCGCGTCCGCCCAGGCGCGCTGGTGCAGGCCGACCGCCGCGCCGGCCACCGCGCGGCGCCAGCTGCCCGGGCGGCCCGGGACGCCGAGCGCCGGCGTCATGTCGCGGTCGTCAGCGGCCGCCGCGTCGGCGGTGCGGGCGCGCTCGGCGGCCCGCGACTCCTCGGCGCCCGCGGCCGACGCGGCCTTCTGGCCCTCGCCCATGTCGCGGTCGCCGCCGCGCGGGCCGCCGCTCATCGCGGGTGCCCCTCGCTGCGCGTCTCGCCCTGGTCGGCGCGCCCCTGGGCCCGGGGCACCGCCGCGTGGCCGTGGGCGCGATCGCGGCGCCGGCCGCCCTCGCGCAGGTCGCGCACGACCTCCACGGCGCCCGCGGCCGCCGCCGCCAGCGTCAGGAGGCCGCCGGGCCGCGCGCCCGTCCACCCGCGCTTGGCCGCGCCGAAGGCCACCGCCACGCCGGTCGCCGCGGCCAGGCCGGCCGCGACCGCCGCGGCCGTCGCGGTCACCACGTTCTCCTGGATCGGCGAGTCGGCCTGCGCCGGCAGCCCGTAGCGCTCGGGCGGGTCGGTCAGCAGGAAGAACGCGCCGAGGCCGCCCGCGACCTCCTCGCCGGGCGCGTCGCCCGCGCCGTAGAGGTAGGCGTCGGTCCGGCCGCGATCGTGCAGGGTCGCGACGCGGCGCTCCGCGACGTCGAGCAGCTCGTCGTAGGGGCCGAACTGGATCGAGTCGGTCGGGCACGCCTTCGCGCACGCGGGCTCCAGGCCGTCCTGGAGGCGGTCGTAGCAGAGCGTGCACTTGGCGGCGCGACCATCTTGATGATCTCGGTCGATCACGCCGAACGGGCACGACGGCACGCAATAGCCGCAGCCGTTGCACACGTCCTGCTGGACGATCACGGTCTCGAACTCCGTGCGGACCAACGCGCCGGTCGGGCACGCGTCCATGCAGCCGGCGTTCGTGCAGTGCTTGCACACGTCCGACATGAAGATCCAGCGCGACATGTCGGCCACGGCGGCCGCGACGTCGACCTCGGCCGGCGCGCGCTCGGAGGCCATCGCGACGAGGTCGAGGTCGTGGGCCTCGGAGACCGACAGCGGCGAGGGCTCCAGCTGCTCGACGAAGCGGACGTGGCGCCACGTCGCGGCGCCGAGCTCGCCGGTGTGGTCGTAGGAGCCGCCCTTGCGGAACGTCGAGCCGTCGGCCGGCAGGTCGTTCCACTGCTTGCAGGCGACCTCGCAGGCCTTGCAGCCGATGCAGACGGTGGTGTCGGTGAAGAACCCCATGCGCTCCGCCTCGGGGCGGCGCACGGAGATCTCGGAGCGGGGCGCGTGGGGGACGGCGGTGCTCATGTCTGCGTGTCGCCTCCCGTCTCGAAGGACTTGGGCTGTGGGCCGAGCTTGGGGCGCTCGGCGGCGTGGTCGCGGTTGACCCGCGCGTCGCCGCGCGGCGCGAGCGTGACCCGCGAGGTCCCGACCGTCGAGCGCCGCCCCGCGCGCACGTCGCAGGTCAGCGCCTTGGTCGTCTCGATGTTGACGTTGGGGTCGCCGCTGAGGTGCAGGATGTCGTTGGCGCTGTCGCCGAGGCTGATGCCGTTGTAGCCCCAGTGCCACGGCACCGCGACCTGGTGGATGACGCGGTCGGCGATCCGCAGCGGGCGCATGCGCTCGGTGACCTTCGCGCGCGCCTCGATCTCGCCGCGCTCGGTGCTCAGCACCAGCCAGCCGCCGTCCTCGATGCCGCGCTGGGCGGCCAGGACGGGGTCGATCTCGGCGAACATCTCCGGCTGCAGCTCCGACAGCCACGGCAGCGTGCGGCTCATGCCGCCGGCGGTGTGGTGCTCGGTCAGCCGGAACGTCGTCAGGACGCAGGGGAAGCGCGGGTCCGCGGTCTTGTTGATGGGGTTGTCCGGGCGCTCCCAGCGGATCGCCACCGGGTTGGCGCCGATCGCGGGGTAGAGGAGGTTGGGCACGGGCGACTCGACCGGCTCGTAGTGCGTGGGCAGCGGGCCGTCGAGCAGGCCCGCCGGCGAGTACAGCCAGCCGCGGCCGTCGGCCATCATGATGAAGGGGTCGTCGCCCGCGATCGCGTCCATGCCCTCGCCGCCGTTCTCCGGCGGGCGGTAGTCGGGGCGCTTGTCGACCGGGAAGTCGGGGACGTCGTAGCCGGTCCACCGCTCGGCCTCCGCGTCCCACCAGACGTACTTCTTGCGCTCCGACCACGGCCTGCCCTCGGGGTCGGCGGAGGCGCGGTTGTAGAGCAGGCGGCGGTTGGCCGGCCAGACCCAGCCCCACTCGGGCGAGACGTAGCCGCCGGGCTTGGACGTGTCGCCGGCGGTGCGGCGGCGGGCCTGGTTGACGCCGTCGGCCATGATCCCCGCGTAGATCCAGCAGCCGCACGCGGTGGAGCCGTCGGCCTTGAGCTGCGCGAAGCCGGGGACGGGCGCGCCGCTGGCCATGTCATAGCCGTTGATCTCGCGCAGGACGTCCTCGGCGTGCGGCTCGTGCAGCGGCCCGTGCTCCTCGTAGGGCCAGCTGAGGTTGACGATCGGCCAGTCCTTGGGGTCCTGTGAGCTCTTGTAGTGGTCGATCACGCGCTTGGTCAGGTGGTGCATGAACCACAGCTCGCTGCGCGCGTCGCCGGGCGGCTCCAGCGCCTTGTCGCGCCACTGCACCATCCGCTGGGTCTGGGTGAAGGACCCCTCCTTCTCGACGTGCGTGGCGGCGGGCATCAGGAAGACCTCGGTCTCGATGTCCTCGGGGCGGACCTCGCCGGCCTGGACCTCGGGCGCGTCGCGCCAGAACGTCGCGGTCTCGATCTCGGCGAAGTCGCGGACGACCAACCACTTCATGTGGCGCAGCGCGCGGCGCTGCAGGCCGCCGTTCTGCGAGCCGACCGCCGGGTTCTGCCCCATCACGAAGAGCCCGTCGAGGCCGCCGTCGACCGCGCGCATCATCGTCGGGAAGTGCGCGTGGTTGCCGGTGATCTTCGGCAGGCGCCCGAAGCCGTAGTCGTTCTCCGCGGTGGCGGCGTCGCCGAACCAGGCCTTCAGCAGCGAGATGATGTACTTGTCGAAGTTCGCCCACCAGCCGCGACGCGCGCCGCCGGTCTTGATGTAGGTGTCGAGCGTGAGCTCCTCCTCGTGCGCGCGCGGCATGTGGAGGTAGCCGGGGAGCAGGTCGTACAGCGTGGGGATGTCCGACGAGCCCTGGATCGTCGCGTGGCCGCGCAGTGCCATGACGCCGCCGCCGGGGCGGCCGACGTTGCCGAGCAGCAGCTGGAGGATCGCGCCGGCGCGGATGATCTGGACGCCGTTGGCGTGCTGGGTCCAGCCGACCGCGTAGCAGAGCGCGGTGGTGCGCTCGCGGCCGGAGTTGGCGATCAGCGCGTCGGCGACCTCGCGGAACCGCTCCTCGGGGATGCCGCAGATCTGGGCGACCATCTCCGGCGTGTAGCGCGCGTAGTGGCGCTTGACGACCTGGAAGACGCAGCGCGGGTCCTGCAGCGTCTCGTCGCGTGGGATCGGGCCCTCGTTGAGGCCGGCGCCGGTGTGCTCGTCGAAGGCCTGGCTGGCGTGCTCGCGCATGCCGGCGGCCGAGGCGATCTCGCCGCCCTCGTACATCCACGAGCTGCGGTCGTACATCCCGGTCTCGGGGTCGAAGCCGGAGAAGACGCCGCCGAGGTCCTCGGTGTCCTGGAACTTGTCGTTGATGATCGTCGACGCGTTCGTGTAGTGGAGGACGTACTCCTTGAAGTAGGACTCGGTCTCCAGGATGTAGGAGATGAGCCCGCCGAGGAACGCGATGTCGGTCCCCGCGCGAATCGGGACGTGCGTGTCCGCCGACGCGCCGGTGCGCCCGAAGCGCGGGTCGACGTGGATGACCTTGGCCCCGCGCTCCTTGGCGCGCATGACCCAGCGGAAGCCCACCGGGTGCGCCTCGGCGAAGTTGGAGCCCTGGATCAGGATGCAGTCGCTGTTGGCGAGGTCCTGCAGGAAGGTGGTCGCCCCTCCGCGACCGAACGAGGTCCCCAGACCGGGGACCGTGGAGGAGTGTCATATGCGGGCCTGGTTCTCGATCTGGACCGCGCCCATCGCCGTGAAGGACTTGCGGATGAGGTAGTTCTCCTCGTTGTCCAGCGTGGCGCCGCCGAGGTGCGCGAACCCGAGCGTGCGGTCGACGCGCGTGCCGGTGTCCGGGTCGACGGTCTGCCAGCCTGCCTCGCGGGCGGCGATCACGCGCTCGGCGATCATGTCCATCGCGCGCTCCAGCGGGATCTCCTCCCACTCGGTGCCGCGCGGACGCCGGTAGAGGACCTTCGTCAGCCGGCCGGGCTGCTGCACGAGCTGGCGCGACGCCGACCCCTTCGGGCACAGCGCGCCCTGGTTGACCGGCGAGCCCGGATGGCCCTCGATCCCGACCAGCTCGCCCTCCCGCGTGTACACCGCCTGCGCGCACCCGACCGCGCAGTACGGGCAGACGGACTCGGTGGCCTTCAGCCCCGCGATCCTGGCGCCCGCCTCCCGCGTCTGCCTGGAGACCGCGTGTGGCCCCATGCCCCAATCGGCCGCCCGGCCGATGACGGGCAGATCGCGCAGCGTGCGGAAGGGCTTCGGACGTGCCACCTCCACAGGATCATGCCCCTTTCGTCGCGCGGAGGAAACCCGGTGCGGGAGTCTGTCGGTGCAATACCGTCACGGCGAACTGATCGTGTTACGCCTCGTCGAAGGCGTCCTGTCGCAACGCCGCTTCGACCACGGATGGAACGTCGTCAGGGGAGACGAAGCCGATCAGGGCGGTGTCCACCTGCGTGTACTCGGCGGACCGGATGACGCTTGTCGGACCAACGACGACGCTCGTCACGTGGTCTGCCCGGGCAAACGCTTCAACGGCATAGCAGACCGCCTGGTGGTATCCGGCGGCGACGGTCGACCGATTCGACGAGTACTTGCACTCGAACAAGAGGACCCTTCCGTCGGGACCCTCCAACATGAGATCAGCACCGAGCGGCTGTGGGTGCGGAAATAAGGCCTTCGCCGCCGTCAGATATGGCTCCGGTGGGTCGGAGCTCCACGATCCCGCGCTCTCGAACCAAAGTCGCCATGGCCGGTGGGCGTAGTCCTCGACCAGGAAGTGCGGCCCCTTCGCTCCGGCGCCGAGCGGTACGACGTTGGTGACGGTGGCGCCGCTCGACCGCAAGGCGTGGAGCACCTCCCCGAGAACCGCGAGGTGGAACAGGCGTCCACCGAGCGCCGGGTCCGGCGCCACCAATTCCATCGCCAGTTGATCGAGCGGCGTGCGGTGGCGCCAGAGCAGCCGTTCGCACACCGGGACGAGCGATCTCCAGGGTGAACCTTCCGCTCGAATCGCACGTAGTTCCGCATGGCCCGGAGGGTCTCCGGAGACTTCGGCCAAGGCCGTCGTGTCCAGCAAGGCCATCGCTGCCGCAAGCCGTGCGCGCGCCTCCTTCTGCTCGGGGCGTTCGGCCACGGCCGCGTGAGGAGCGAGCGCCGCCAGCTCGTCGAGGCACCACCTGACGGTGGTCGCCAGGGTCGTCGCGGGCGTGCGTCGCCGATGTCTGGCCACGAAGTCTTGCGGCGGCCAGCCGGCCCGCCGGGTGAGCGGCCATGAGACTCCGGTCGTCGGTGTGGCCGTAACGGCCGTCGAATGTGCGGTTACGGCGGGCAGCGCATCGATCCATGCGCGTGTCCGCCGGGGCCATCGACGCAACAGCGGCTCGAGCATCTCGAAGAGAACACGCATCGCGCGGTGCTCGACGTCTCGCTCATTCCATCGGCGCTCGGCGATCTGTTCATGGTCGGTGGCCAAGGCGCGCCAGAGTTGGCCTGCGCCCGTCCACATCGCGCAGGTCTCAGCAAGTCCGCGTCGAGGAATCGGCGGAACGTCCCCGAGGGCGTGGGGAAAGTCCGTCGGCTCGCGGCTCAGCTCAGGACCGCGATCGTCGCCGTCACCCAGGTCCATTGCTCTGACGAAAAGAGGCCTTGCCCCATCAACCGAGCGCCGAAGGACGCCAACTCGTCTTCGTCGTACTGCGCCAGAGCGTTCCCGGCGGCCAGGACGTAAGCCTCTGCGGTCAGCTCCGGGGTCAGCGCGGTCACATGCTCGGCACTGAGTCCTGCCGCACCGGCGCGCAGGTAGTTGGGGATCGAGAGGAAGACCGCTGGCCCAAGAGGAAGATCGGAGACTCGGTGCAGGTTGTAGAGGCCGTTGATGACACGTGCGGTGTGCGTGATGTCGATCCCTGCCGGCAGGTCATCCAGCCTCTTGTCGAGGGCTGTCGCGAACAACAGGTCGTCGATGGGCGGCACCGGTACGCGGTGGAAACGGCGGCCGAGGGCCTGGCCGAACCGGAAGACCCGCTGGGCGTCAAGCGCGTTGTAGGTCCCGAGCAGGCGCCAGTCGCGGTTCGCGACGAAGCGGATGGGTTCGCCGACGCCCGACTCGAGCCGCTCCCAGCCGTCGCAATAGCTGTGGTCGGCGTCGAGGTCCCAGTCGAGCAACACCTCCGCAGCGTCGAGTTGGTTGCTTGCCCGCCCGAGTGAGACGGAGCCGCCGGTGAGCCACGTGAGCACCGGACCGAGGATCCGGTCCAGGTCGGCGCGATTGGCCTCGTCCAAGACAAGCCATGCGTCGCGGCGCAGAGCATCGAGCAACCGGCCCGGGCGAAAGCGCAGGCGCCCCTCGTCATCGACGGTCTCGCCGCCGACGAGCGTTCTTGTATCCCATCCTTCGTCCGGGGTGGTCGAGTCCACGCGTGAGGGTGGAGCTACCAGGCCGAACCTCGTCGGCGTCTCGTACACCTCAGCGAGGAGGTTGTTCACGAGCGTCGTCTTCCCGGTTCCGGGAGGCCCGACGAGGAGCACCGCGCGATGCGAAGCGACGGCCGTACGCACCATGCGCTGGACGCGGTCGTCGACGTGCAGATCGGTCGTGCCCGGCGGAACGTATTCGTCCCCGCGGTCGAACTGCAGACCGATAGACGGATTCATCAGATATGAGGACATGGCCTGGCCGCTGTACGCCGGTTGGATCGCCGTGATCTCCGCCGCGGGGAATGCCGTGCGGAGCGGCTGAAGTCGTTGCGCACCGACGGGTTCCACAGCTGCGAGAACCTCGGCGCCGTCGCCGTTCGAATGCACGATCAGAGCGGCTTCGAGACGTCCGTACCCGATGAGCTGCGGAAGACTACGCACGCTGGACGTCAACAACGAGGCATCCGTGTGCAGGACCACCAGCAGGCGGGCGGCGCGCCCACGGTGCGACTGGTCGGCCTGCTTCTTGAGGTTCCCGGGCTTAGAGACATAGATGGCGTAGACCTCGCCCATGGGCAGGCGGAGGAGGTCAGCGGCCCATTGCTCCAGTGGGCGGAGCTGTTTCGTGCTTGGCTGGCTGGGATCGAGATCGACGACCGACTCGTCGAGCCGATCCTGCCACGTCGTCATACGGTCTCCAGCTGCGCCGTCAGGCTTTCGTGATGCCGACGCAGAGCCGCGATGAATCCCTCGGCAAACCGCAGCCGGCCCTGCTGGGTGCGCCGGAGGAAACCGGCGGTGGCCCGCTCCGACAGCGGCGTGGTGGGGTACTCCAGAAAGTCCGCCAGGGATGTGGCGGGCACGTGTCGCGGCCACGTGGAGACCGGCGATCCGTGAACACGCGTGTCGGGGCCGCCCCAGGCGGCCGAGGGCCACCGGTGGCCGCCCTCGAGCGGCGCGTCGGCGGTCTCGTCATAAACCGTAGTCGGAGCAACGAGCCGTCTGCCAAGCCACTCGGCCACCGGGACGCTGACCGCGTTGCCGACGAGCTTCCATCGCGGACCGTTCCTGCGCGAGGGATCGTCGACGGACGACGCCGTCCAACCGGACGGGAAGCCCTGCAATCGCTCCGCGTCACGGATGTCTGGTAGGACGATCCTCCCGTCGGGCATCCAGATGGCGGGCGGCGACGGGATCCCGACGGTGGAACCGCCCTTCAATGTCGGGATCGCATCGATGGCCCATCCGAGCCCTCGTACACCCTCGGTCCAGTAGAAGCCACAGGCGACCTCTCCGGGCGTTCCTTCAGTATTGACCACGCCGTGGTCCTCGGTCAGCAACACCGGCCTGGGGTCCTTCGTCCGGCTCGCCAGGACCAGGACACGTTGCCGCCGTTGCGGTAGACCGAACGCGCGGGTGTCCACGATGCGGTATGCCCATGAGAACCCGCGACGGCTCAGCTCGCTGGTGAGGAAGCGCATTGCCTCGCCGCGCTCCAGCTGGAGCATGAACGGCACGTTCTCCAGCAGAAGCCAGTCAGGATCTTTCGGCGCGCTGTCGAGCAGGCGGAAGACCTCACCGACCAACCCCGAGCGTTCGCCCGTGATACCCGCCGTGCGGCCCGCCTGACTCAGATCCTGGCAAGGGAATCCGGCTGCAACGAGATCGACCTCGGGCAGGCGTTCGATGTCGCGGACGTCGTCCACCAGCGGGGACTCAGGGAAACGCTCCGCAAGGACTCGTTGTGCGGGTTCGAAATTCTCGCACAGCAGGACGGTGGCGTGGCCGACCCGGCTCAATCCCAGCTCGATGCCTCCGATACCTGCGAACAGCCCAGCGGTGCGGAGACGCAGGCGTCGCGGTTCGGCAGGGATCGGCAATGCGGTCTGGGCGGCGTCCATCGGGATGAATGAGGGTGGCAGAGCGGGCGGACAGTTCGAAGACCGCCTTTGCATCATTTCCGGCGAGTACTGGCGTCCGGTTGGCGTTCGCGGTGCTGTCGGCCAGATGACCGACATGGGCGGCGCGGCGCGTCCGTCGCGGCGCGTCCGCCGGCGGACGCGGGGCCGAGCGGCCGGGTCCTTCCGGGACGGTACGTCGCTTTCTTGGTGAGCGTTCTTGTACGCTTCCGACATGGCGCCGGAGGAGACGGCTGCTCGGCTCGACACGATCGCGGCGCGGGTCGGCGCGCTGGCCGACGACGTGCGCCAGGGCAGCGCGGCCGCGCGGGACCTCGACGAGGTCGCCGCGATGCTCGCGCGCGTCAAGCTCGACCTCTTCGGGCCCAAGCGGCGGGCGGCGCGGGGCGCGGGGGCCAAGGTCAAGATCCGCGACTTCCTGCTCGCGCACGTCGACGAGGTCGTCACCGGCGCGGAGCTGAAGGCGATCGGCGGCATCCAGGAGTGGGCGCGCCGCGTCCGCGAGCTGCGGGTCGAGGACGGCTACGACATCGTCGAGGTCGGCGACAGCGCGTACCGCCTGCGGAGCGCCGTGCCGAACAGGGAGCGCGCCGAGCAGTGGGCGCTGGCCAACACGATCAGCAACCTGCCGGGGTCGGCGCGCAGCCGCATCGAGAGGTACCTCGAGGCCACCGTCGGCACGGTCGTCACGCGCAAGCAGATCGACCTCGTCGCCAAGATCGCCGAGGGCAGCCGCCGCGTCCGCGAGCTGCGCGACGAGCACGGCTGGCCGATCCTGTCGCACGTCGACGACCCGACGCTGGCGCCCGGCGAGTACCGGCTGCTGTCGACCGATCCCGCCGACCGCCGCGACGCCTCCCAGCGCATGTACCCGGAGGACCTGCGCCACCGCGTCTTCGTCCGCGACGCCTACACCTGCCAGATCTGCCGCCGCGACCGCGCCAAGGCCGAGGCCGCCGGCGACCTGCGCTTCTACCTCGAGGTCCACCACAAGGTCGCCATCGCCGACGACCTCTCCGACGTGCCCGTCGCCGCGCGGCACGACATGGACAACCTGATCACGCTCTGCCACAGCGACCACCTGCGCGAGAGCGCCGCCCTCCAGGAGCGCAAGCGCCGCGCCCGCGGGGCCTGAGCGGGCCTACGCCGCGATCAGCTCGCGGTCGGCCGCCTCGAGCTGGACGAGCAGCGTCTCGGCGATGCGCTGGGCCAGCAGCGGCGGGACCGCGTTGCCGACCTGCTTGGCGACCGTCGTCATCGGCTGGTCGGCGGGAAGCTCGAAGTCGTCGGGGAACGTCATGCAGCGGGCGGCCTCGCGCACGGTGATCGGGCGGTGCTCGCTGGGGTGCAGGTAGCGGCCCTTCTCGGGCTTGAAGAACTCGGTCCGGATCGTGAACGCCGGACGGTCCCACCACAGGCGGCCGAAGACGTCGGTCGAGCCGGTCTTCTTGCGCAGCCAGCAGTTGGGCGTGATGTCGGGCCGGCGCTCGGCGAGGTGGAAGCGGCCCTCGCCCTCGCCCGGGATCGTCCGGTAGCGCTCCAGGCTGACCGGGCGCGGGTTGCGCGAGTTGTGCCAGTTCTTCTCGTCGGGCGTCAGGGGCAGGCCCTCGACCGCGTCGCGGAACGTGCGCCACGCCGTGCCGCCGAGGCCGACCGCGTCCGGCGGGAAGTGCGTCCGCTCCGGGAAGGCCGGGGCGCCGATGCGGCTGCCGATCGCGATGGCCCGCCGACGGCGCTGCGGCACGCCGTAGTCCGCCGCGTTGAGGATCCGGGCGTCGACCTCGTACCCGCGCTCGCGCGCCGCGTCGGCGAACTCCTGGTACTCGGCCGAGCGCAGCAGCTCCGGCACGTTCTCCATCACGAACATCGACGGCTGCGCCTCGTCCAGCGCGCGCAGGTACTCGCGCCACAGCTCGCGCCGCTCCAGGCCCACGCCCGCCATGTTCAGCGGCGAGAAGCCCTGGCACGGCGGGCCGCCGATGACGACGTCGGCGCTCGGGAACTCCTCGACGTCCTTGATGTCCCCGGCCAGGACGTGGTCGCCGAAGTTGCGGCGGTAGGTCTCGGCGGCCGCGGCGTCCCACTCGACGGCGAAGACCGAGCGGAACCGGCCGGTGTCCTCGAAGCCGCGCGTCATCCCGCCGCAGCCGGCGAAGAGGTCCATCAGGGTGAACGGCGAGGGACGGAAGCGCGACATGTGGGCCCGGAAAGCTACGGGTGGCGTCGGACGCCGGCGCTCGCGAGCGCGGTCCGGACCGCGATCTCCACGCGGTCGGCCGCCTCGATCGCGTCCTCGTGCTCCCAGACCCGGACGACGTGCCAGCCGTTGGCCTCCAGGAGGGCGTCCGTGCGGCGGTCCCGGTCGCGGTTGCCCTCCAGCTTGGCGCGCCACCAGCAGGCGTTGTTGGCGGGCATCGTCGAGTGCCGCGGGCACATGTGCCAGAAGCACCCGTCCACGTAGACGGCCACGCGCGCGCGGGAGAACACGATGTCCGCCGACCCGCGCAGCTCGCGGATCGGCCGGACCGCCACGCGGTAGCGCAGCCCGCGGCGGTGCAGCTCGCGCCGCAGCGCGAGCTCGGGCCCCGTGTCGCGTCGCGCCTGTCGCGACATCCGGCGGCGCACGCTCTCATCCGCCGGGGTGGGGCGCTCGGAGGACATCGTCGACAAGCCTCTCAGGGATCGCTCAGGCACGCCTTCGATCCCCTTCAGGAACGCGGCGCAAGCTGCGTCCATGACCAGACGACGGAGCGCGTGCCAGAGGCCGGTGAAGCTGAGGGTGCCCGCGCGCCGGACGGCGTGCCGTCCGCGCGTGACGGCGCTGGACGAGCCGGGGCGGATGTACATCGCCGGCTGGGACGTGCCGGGTGGGCCGGTGAGCGTCGACGTCGTCGACCCCGCGGGGACCCTGACCGCGCATTGGGAGTGCGGCAGCGACGCGGCGCTGGCGGTCGCGCTGCTGTCGGACGCGACCGGTCACCGTCCGCGGGAGGCGACGGCGGCGGCGTTCGAGCGCGAGGTCGTCGCGCTGCTGCCGCGCGACGGGTTCGCCATGTCCTCCCAGGAGGTCTGCGCCTGGCTGCTGATCCGCGCGATCGAGCGGCTGGAGCAGTAGGGCGAACCCCGCGGCCGCGGCGGTCGCGGCGGCCTCAGGCCGCCATCCGGATCGGCGCGTCGTGGACGACCGCGCCGGTCCCGAACTCGAAGCGCTCCAGCGTCACGACGTGGCCGCGGCGTCGCACCTCGACGAGCACGCCCCACGGGCGCTCGTGGACGCGGACCTCGGCGCCGGGATGGCGCAGGCGCAGGCTGTGAATCTCTCGTGCCTGGTCGAGGGTGAGCTCCGAGTCCATGCAAGGATCATCGACCGCGTTGCTCAAGACCTGATGGGCGCAGCCTGAAGACTTCCTCAACATCTGTCCCCCTGACGACCATCGCCCGCGAGTGGGGACGGATCGGGTGCGTCGGGTTCGGCGGCCCGCCGGCCCACATCGCGCTGCTGCGCGAGCTGTGCGTGGACCGGCGCGCGTGGATCCCGGCCCAGGACTTCGAGGACGCGATCGCGGCCGTCAACCTGCTGCCCGGCCCGGCCTCGACGCAGCTGTCGATCTACTGCGCCAACCGCCTGCGCGGCCGCCTCGGCGCGCTGGTCGGCGGCCTCTGCTTCATCGTCCCCGGCCTGATCCTGATCCTGGCGCTCGCCGCGCTCTTCCTCGCCGACGACCCGCCGCGGGCGCTGAAGGGCGCGGGCCTCGGCGCGGGGGCCGCGGTCGCGGCGGTCGCGGTCCGCGCGGGCCTGGACCTCATCGGCCCGAGCTGGCGGCGCGGCGGGGAGGAAGGACGGCGCCCGACGCTGCTGCTGCTCGTCGCCATCGGCGGGCTGGCCGCCGCGACGATCGGCCCGTGGCTGGTCCTCGTGCTGCTCGGGTGCGGCGCGGTGTCGCTGGCGGCGCGCCGCCGGACCGCGCTGGTCGCCGTCCTGCCGGCGGCCGCGGTCCTCGGCAGCGGCCTGTCGTGGACCGCGCTGAAGGTCGGCGCGCTCTCCTACGGCGGCGGCTTCGTGATCATCCCGCTCATGCGGGGCGACGCGGTCGACGCCCACCACTGGATGACCGACGCCCAGTTTCTCAACGCGGTCGCGCTCGGCCAGGTCACGCCCGGGCCGGTCGTCCAGACGATCGCGGTCGTCGGCTACGCGGTCGGCGGCGTCGGCGCCGGGCTGCTCGCCGCGCTCGTCGCGTTCTCGCCGTCGTTCCTGTTCATCCTGGTCGGCGCCGACCGCTTTCACGGGCTGCTGGCCAACCGCGACGTCCGCGCGTTCATCGACGGCGCCGCGCCCGCGGCGCTCGGCGCGATCCTCGGCTCGGCGGTCCCGCTCGCGCTCGCGCTCGACCACGGCTGGCAGGCGGCGATCCTGGCCGCCGCGGCGGTCGCGCTGCTGGCGCTCCGGCGCGGCGTCGTCGGGGTGCTGGTGGCCGCCGGCATCGCGGGCGCGCTGGTCCACGCCCTCGCCTAGCCGTCGTGGGGCCGGTCGACGCGCAGCGCCGGCAGCTCCCACAGCTCCCGGATCTCGGCCAGCGTCAGCCCGGCCTCGCGCACCTCGCCGATCACGCGGATGCGCTCGACCACGCACGCCGGGTAGCGCGTCGGCCGCCCGGGCCGCCGCACGCCCACGGGCAGGAGCCCGGCGCGCTCGTAGTACCGGACGTGCGAGACCGCGACGCCCGCGCGGCGGGCGATCTCGGCCACCGTCAGCTGCTCCTCCGTGATTCTGCTCAAGGGACCCTTATCGTGTGCGAAGCTTGCGCATGATAGTGCGCGCCGACGCGGTCCTGGACGTGGATACGGCCGGCCGGCATGAGCCCGACGCGCGGGTCGAACGGCGCGCTAGACCTCCAGCTCGGGCCGCAGGCGCCCGATCGTCCACACCCGTTGGCGCGAGACCGCCCACGTCGCCACGGCCAGCGCGCCGAGCAGGAACGCGACGGTCACGACCAGGTCGCGCGTCAGGACGCCGGGCTCGCCGCCGGAGATCGCGTGGCGGAAGGCGTCGATGGTGTAGGTCATCGGCAGGATCGGGTGGATGACGTCGAAGAAGCCGGGCGCGATCTGCAGCGGGTACAGGCCGCCCGCGCCGCCGAGCTGGAGCACCAGCAGGATCAACACCACCACCTCGCCGACCGCGCCGAGCGCCAGCCGCAGCGCGTGCACGATCGCGGTGAACGCGAGCACGGTCAGCCACAGCAACCCCAACAACAGCAGCGGCCGGTCGGCGTGCAGCCCCAGCAGCGCCTCCAGGACCCCGAACATGACGGTCGCCGCGCCGGCGCCGACCAGCGCCGCCGGCAGCCACGCGCCGACCGCCACCGTGCGCGACGGCAGCGTCGAGGCCAGCGCCTCGCCGCCCACCGGCCGCAGCAGGATGTAGGCCACGAGGCCGAAGACCCACAGTCCGATCGACAGGAAGAACGGCGCGACGCCGCGCCCGTAGACGCCCGCCGGGTGCAGGTTGGAGGTCGCGACGGTCACCGGGTTGGCGAGCACGTCGGCGTCGCGCGAGCGGTCCGCGGCGCTCGGCGACGGGATCTTCTTGTAGCCCTGCCGCAACTTGGTGGCCAACGTGCCGGCGCCCGACTGGAGCCTGCTCGCGCCCGAGGACAACGACTTGGCGCCGTCGTGCGCGTCGCCGATCCCGGACTCGAGCTTCTTGGCGCCGCTCGCGACCTGGTGGGCGCCCGTGTTCAGCTGGTCGATCTTCTTGACCGCGGCGTCGAGCTGCTGGTTGGTCGCCTGCGACGAGGACCGCAGCCGCCTGACCGCCGGGTCGTCGGCCAGGTCGGGATGCGCGGCCAGCAGCGCGGCGACCGCGGCCTTCGCGCGCGAGCGCACGTCGGCGGCCGCCCGCGACGCGGCGTCGGCGGTGTCGGCCAGCTCCTGCGTGCCGCCCGCGACCTGGTCGGCGCCGTCGGTCAGGTCGCCCGCGCCGGATTGCAGCGTCGCCAGCCCGGACGACAGCTTGCGCGCTCCCGTGTGCAGCTCCTTGGCGCCGTCGCGCAGCTGCCCCGCGCCGTCGGCCGCCTCCTTGAGCTGCGAGCGCAGCTCGGTCAGCGATCCGAGCGTCGCCTCGACGTACGCGCTCTGCGCCGCCGCGTTGACCTGCGACTGCAGCTCGCTGCGCGCGGTGGCGGCGATGATGCCCACGATGTAGTTGTTGGCGTCGTCCAGCTCGATGTCCAGCCGCGCCCGCTCCGGGGGGCCGGACGCCACGCTGGACAGCCGCGAGGAGAAGTCCTCCGGCACCGTGATCGTGAACAGGTAGTCGCCGGACTTCAGCCCGCTGTGCGCCCGGTCGGCGTCGACGAAGTGCCAGTCGAACTGCCGCGACGCCTTCAGCTGGGCGACGAAGTCCTGGCCCGCGTGCACGGACTTGCCCTGGGCGGTGACCGGCCGGTCCTCGTTGACGACCGCGACCGGGATCTTCTTCAGGTGCCCGTAGGGGTTCCAGCTCGACCACAGGTACACGCCCGCGTAGAGCGACGGGACGATCAGCAGGAACGCCAGGCCCGCGCGCCGCAGCGAGCCGCGGAAGCGCCGCAGCTCGTAGAGCGCGAGGCGCAGCGCGGTCACGGCGCGGCCACCTCGCTCGCGCCGGGGGCCAACGACACCACCGTCGCGCCCGCCGCGCGCGCCGGTCGGGCGTCGGTCGTCACGCCGATCACCGCGACGTCGCCCAGCGCCGCCAGCGCGCGCCACACGCGCTCCTCGTCCTCGGGCACCAGCCCGCGGTCGACGTCGTCCATGACGAGCACCGGCCGCCGCTCGCTCGCCGCCAGCGCGACGTCCAGCAGCGCGCGCCGCACCGCGCTCAGCGCGTGCAGCGGCACCGCCTCGGGCTCCGCGACGCGCGCGGGCGCGCCGCCCGACAGCAGCGCGCGCTGCGCGACCGCCTCGCCGACCGTCCACAGCTCGTCGAGGTCCAGCAGCGCGTCGGCGCGCGCGACGGCGACCCTGCCCCGGATCTCGCGCGGCGCCGTCGCGCCCGCGACGGCCAGCGTCCCGCCGGCCAGGGCGTAGCGCCCGGCCAAGGCCAACAACAACGACGTCCGCCCGCTGCCGCCCGGGCCGGTCAGCGCGACGACCTCGCCCGGACCCGCGCGCAGCGACACGGGCCCGAACACCACCCCGCGCGGGCCGGTGGCCAGCAGGTCGTCGGCGACGACGACCGGCGGCGGGGGCGGCGGCGGTTCGGGCGCGTCGCTCACGGCTCCCGCCGCATCGTCTCCCACTCCTTGTGGTACAGGTACGCGCGGAACGCCAGGCGCGTCAGGTCCTCCTCCAGCTCCGGCAGCCGCGCGGTGTCGCCGCGCCGGATCGCGGCGTAGACCACTTCGAGGATCCCGCCGGTCACGAACACCGGCGTCAGCTCCGACAGGTACTTCTCGGCGCCCGCCTGCGCGCGCGGGATCTGGTCGACGACCGGGAAGAACGCCTCGATCGTCGCGTCGCGCTTGGCCAGGCCGCGCGGCCCCGAGCCCAGCACCTCGACGATGCACATCCGCGCGAACGCGGGCTCGGCGGCCAAGAACCTCAAGAACTCGCCCAGCAGCGCGCTGACCTGCTGCTCCCACGGCTCGTCGGCCACGGCCGCCAGGCCCTTGGCCATGCGGTCCATCAGGAGCGCGGAGATCGCGTCGTAGGCGGCCAGGAAGCAGTCTTCCTTGTCGCTGAACAGCTCGTAGAACGTCTTGCGCGAGACGCCGGCGTACTCGGTGATGTCCGCCACGCGCGTCGACGCGTAGCCCTTCTCGGCCACGACGTTGGCGATCGCGTCCAGCAGCCGCTCGCGCTGGTTGGAGGCGATGAACGCGCGCGACAGCCCGTGCCGCCCCTTGGGCAGCTGCTGCGTGACGGCCCCGCCGCCCGAGAGCGGCAGCGGCGACGGCACGGCGGGCTCGTGCTCTGGGCTCATGGCGCGGAGATGCCCTGTCCTAGTCGGTTCCGAACAGGCGGTCGCCGGCGTCGCCCAGACCGGGCCGGATGTAGCCGCGCTCGTCCAGGCCGCGGTCCAGCACGCCCGTGAGGATCGGCACCTCGGGATGGGCCGCGCGCACCGCCTCGACGCCCTCGGGCGCGGCGATCAGCGACACCAGCCGGAGGTCGTGCGCGCCGTTGGTCCGCATCCGGTGCAGCGCCGCGGTGGCGCTGCCGCCGGTGGCGAGCATCGGGTCGACCACGAAGACCGTCGAGGTCTCGATGCCCTCGGGCAGCGACTCGTAGTAGTCCTCGGGCTGCAGCGTCTCCTCGTTGCGCCGCATGCCGAGGTGGCCGACCGACGCGCTGGGCACGTAGCGCAGGAAGCCGTCGACCATGCCCAGCCCGGCGCGCAGCACCGCGACGACCATGACCGGCGCCGGCCGCAGCCCGGTGGTCTTCTCCAGCGGCGTCTGGACCTCGACCGCGCGCGTCGGCACGTCGCGCAGCGCCTCGTAGGCGAGCATCGACGACGCGTCGGCCATCGCGGCGCGAAACGCCTTGCGGCTCGTCGTCGCGGCGCGCAGCTCGGTGATGGCGCGGGCCATCACGGGGTGGTCGACGACACGGAGACCTTCCATCTAGGGCGCAACCGTAGACCATGCGGAGGACCGTGTAGCTTGGCCCGGCGAGATGGACGCACCCAGACGCAACGTCGAGCTGAAGGCCCGCGACCGCGACCCGGAGGCGACGCTGGCCGCCGCGCTCGGCCACGGGGCCGTCGACCAGGGCGTGCTGCGCCAGAAGGACACGTACTTCGCGGCGCGCGAAGGGCGGCTGAAGCTGCGCGAGGAGGACGACGGCGCGACGCTGATCGCCTACGCGCGCGCCGACGCCGCGACCGCGCGGACCAGCGCCTATCACTTGGTCGACGTGCCCGACCCGGCCGCGCTGGCCGCCGCGCTGGACGCGTCGCTGGGCACGGTCGTCGTGGTGGAGAAGCGCCGCCGCCTGCTGCTGTGGGAGGACGTGCGCATCCACCTCGACCGCGTCGAGGGGCTGGGCACGTGGGTCGAGCTGGAGGCCGTGGCCCCGGCGGGCTCCGACCTCTCCGACGAGCACCGCAAGGTCGCGGAGCTGCGCGCGGCCCTCGACATGGGCGACGAGGACGTCGTCGCCCAGGGCTACGCCGCGCTGCTGCTCGCCCGGGGCGCGGCGACCGACCGCATGGTGTCGCTCGCGCGCCGAGCGATGGAGCGCGCCTACGCGCCCTACTCGAACTTCCACGTCGGCGTCGCGCTGCGCGACGAGGCCGGCGCGCTGCACTTCGGCGCCAACGTCGAGAACGGCGCCTACCCGCAGGGCAACTGCGCGGAGGCGTCGGCGATCGGCGCGCTGGTGACCGCCGGCGGCCACCGCATCGAGGAGGCCGTCGTGATGGGCGACACCGCGCTCATCGTGCCCTGCGGCGGCTGCCGCCAGCGGCTGTCGGAGTTCGCCGACGCCGACACGCCGATCCACCTCGCCGGGCCGGAGGGCGTGCGCAAGACCGTCACGCTCGCCGACCTGCTGCCCTACGCGTTCGACCTGGAGGAAGCGCAGAAGTGAGCGACACCCGCGCCAAGACCCTGACCACCGCGGCCGCCGACGCCGTCCGCGAGGCCGCGGGCGACGCGTTCGTCGCGCCGCGCCTGGGCCTCGTCCTGGGCTCCGGCCTCGGCGGCCTGGCCGACAGCGTCGAGCACGCGACCGCGATCCCCTACGCCGACCTGCCCGGCTTCCCGGTCGGCTCGGTCGTCGGCCACGCCGGGCGCCTGGTGCTCGGGACGCTGGAGGGCACGCCGGTCGTCGTCCTGCAGGGCCGCGCCCACCTCTACGAGGGGATCCCCGCGAGCGACCTCGCGGTCCCGACGCGGACCGTCCGCGCGCTCGGCGCCGAGACGCTCGTGCTGACCAACGCCGCCGGGTCGCTGAACCCGGAGGCCGGCCCGGGCGAGTTGATGGCCTTGAACGACCACATCAACCTGATGGGCGCCAACCCGCTGATGGGGCCCAACGACGACGCGATCGGCCCGCGCTTCGTCGGCCTCGGCGACGCCTACGACCTCGACCTGCGCACGGCGCTGCACGCCGCCGCCGAGGCCGAGGGGATCGACCTGCACGAGGGCGTCTACCTCGCGGTCGCCGGGCCGTCGTTCGAGACGCCCGCCGAGATCCGCGCGTTCAAGGTGCTCGGCGCCGACGCGGTCGGGATGTCGACGGTGCCCGAGGTGCTCGTCGCCCGCCACTGCGGCCTGCGGGTCGCGGCGGTCAGCGCGATCACCAACCTCGCGGAGGGGCTGGGCGCCGAGGTGCTGACCCACGAGCACACGCTCCAGAACGCGGCGCGCGCCGCCGAGAAGCTCCAGCGCGTCCTGCGCCGCTTCGTCAAGGACCTCGCCTGATGCGCGCGGTCAAGGAGCTGCTGCGCGCCAAGCGCGACGGCGGCACGCTCACCGCCGACGAGCTGCGGTTCATCGCCACCGGCATCGGCGACGGCACGCTCTCCGACGCCCAGTGCGCGGCGTTTGCGATGGCGGTCTTCTTCCGCGGCCTGGACGCCGACGAGCTGCCCGCGTTCACGCTCGGCATGCGCGACAGCGGCACGGTCCTGGACTGGTCCGACGTCGACCGCCCGGTGCTCGACAAGCACTCGACCGGCGGCGTGGGGGACAAGGTGTCGCTGATCCTCGCGCCGCTGATCGCCGCGTGCGGCGGCGCGACGCCGATGATCTCCGGCCGCGGCCTCGGCCACACCGGCGGCACGCTGGACAAGCTGGAGACGATCCCCGGCTACGACGCGACGCCGGACGCGGCGACGATGGCCCGGGTCGTCCGCGAGGTCGGCTGCGCGATCGGCGGCCAGACCGACGACCTCGCGCCCGCCGACCGCAAGCTCTACGGCATCCGCGACGCGACCGGCTCGGTCGAGGCGATCCCGCTGATCGTCTCCTCGATCCTGTCCAAGAAGCTCGCCGCCGGCCTCGGCGGGCTGGTGATGGACGTCAAGCACGGCAACGGCGCGTTCATGGCCGACTACGACGACGCCCGCGCGCTGGCCCGCGCGCTCGTGGACGTCGCGGTCGCCGCCGGCCTGCCGACGGTCGCGCTGATGACCGACATGAACCAGGTGCTCGGCCGCACCGCGGGCAACGCGCTGGAGGTCCGCGAGTCGATCGCGATGCTGACCGATCCGGACGGCGCCGACCCGCGGCTGATGGACGTCACGCTCCAGCTCACGCGCGCGCTGCTGGACCTCGGCGGCCTGGGCGACGCCGACCCCGAGGCCGCGCTGCGCTCCGGCGCCGCCGCCGAGCGCTTCGGCGCGATGGTCGCCGCGCTGGGCGGCCCGAGCGACATCATGGACCGCCCGGACGCCCACCTGGAGACCGCGCCGGTCGTGCGCGAGGTCCACGCCGAGGCCGAAGGGATCGTCACCGCGCACGACACCCGCGCGCTCGGCCTGGTCGTCATGGAGCTGGGCGGCGGGCGCAAGGTCGAGTCCGACGCGATCGACCCGGCGGTCGGCCTGGCCGACGTCGCCGGACCGGGCGCGGCGGTCGGACGCGGCGGCCGGCCGCTGGCGGTCGTCCACGCGCGCGACGAGGACGCGGCCGACGCGGCGGAGGCCGCGGTGCGCGCGGCGATCGCCGTGGGCGACGCCGGGGCGGGCGGGTCCGACTCCCGCCCCGTCGTCGCGGAGGTCCTGCGATGAAGCCCGACGTCGCCGCCGTCCCCAAGGCCGAGCTGCACGTCCACCTCGAGGGCACCGCCACGCCGGACCTCATCCGCCGCCTGGCGGCCCGCAACGGCGTCGCGCTGCCCGAGGAGCGGCTGTTCAACCCCGACGGGACGTTCCGTTGGAACGACTTCCTGCACTTCTTGCAGTCCTACGACATCGCGGCCTCGGCGATCCGGACCGGCGCCGACTACCGCGACGTCACCTACGAGTACCTGGCCGCGTGCGCGGCCGAGGGCGTGGTCTACGTCGAGCTGATCGCCAGCCTCGACCACGGCAAGAACGTCGGCCTGCCCGACGACGAGCACCTCGCGGGCATCGCCCAGGGCATCGACGACGCCCGGCGCGACCACGGCATCACCGGCCGGATCATCTCCTCGATCGTGCGCAACTTCGGCGTGGCCGACTGCGAGGACGTCGCCCGGCGCACGGTGGCGCTGGACCATCCCTACGTCGTGGGCTTCAACATGGCGGGCGACGAGGCCAACTTCCCGGCCTCCGACTACGCCCGCGCGTTCGCGATCGCGCACGAGGCGGGCCTGGGCTGCTCGGTCCACGCGGGCGAGCACGCGGGCCCCGAGTCGATCCGCGCCGCGCTGGAGCTCCCCGGCGTCGTGCGAATTTCTCACGGTGTTAGGGCGGTCGAGGACCCGGACCTGGTGTCAGAGCTCGCGCACCGTCAGATCGTGTTGGAGGTCTGCCCGACCTCGAACGTCGTGCTCGGCGTCTTCGGCTCCTACGAGGAGCACCCGTTGGGCCGTCTGCGGGACGCCGGCGTCCCGGTCACGTTGGGATCAGACGATCCACCGTACTTCGGCACGACCATCGGTCGGGAATACGAATTGGCGCACGAACGTCTCGGATGCGACCTCGACGACCTCCGCCGGATCACCGAAACCGCGCTGAATGCGGCCTTCTCGGACACAGAAGGTGTGGTCAACCGACCAGACCGCCGCGCGGATCTGTAAGTTCTCGCGGCGGCCAAGGGTCGGTCGCACTGTCCCTCCGCAGTCCCGTTCAACCCCAGAGGGAGATCCTCGCAAGTGCGCGCACGTTCCACCCGCCAGGCCATCGCCGCCATCGGCGCCGCCGGCGTTCTCATCCTCGCGGCCGGCTGCGGCAGCAGCGACAACGACAACAAGTCGTCGTCGTCCGGCAGCAGCACCGCCGCGTCCACCCAGGCCTCCACCGGTCCCAAGATCAAGGTGGGCCTGGTCACCGACATCGGCGGCCTCAACGACCGCTCGTTCAACGCCCTGGCCAACAAGGGCCTCCAGGACGCGCAGTCCCAGCTGGGCGTCGACGGCCGGGTCCTGACGTCGAAGTCCAACGCGGACTACGTCCCCAACCTGTCCACGCTGGCCCAGCAGAAGTACGACCTCGTCATCGGCGTCGGCTTCCTGATGGCCGACGCGGTCGACACGGTCGCCAAGAAGTTCCCGAACACCAAGTTCGCGATCATCGACGTCGACGCGACGACGCTCAAGGGCAAGCCCAAGAACGTCGAGGGCCTGCTCTTCAAGGAGCAGCAGTCCGGCTACCTGGCGGGCTACCTGGCCGGCCTCTACGCCAAGGACAACAACATCAAGGTCGTGTCCTCGGTCGGCGGTCAGAAGATCCCGCCGGTCGACCACTACATCGCCGGCTACCAGGCCGGCGCCAAGGCCGCCGACCCGTCGATCAAGACGCTCAACGCCTACTCCCAGGACTTCGTCGACCAGGCGAAGTGCAAGGAGATCGCGCTGAACCAGATCGCACAGGGCTCGGGCGTCGTCTTCCAGGTCGCCGGCCAGTGTGGCCTCGGCGCGCTGGACGCCGCCAAGGAGAAGGGCAAGCAGGGCATCGGCGTCGACGCCGACCAGGCCTACCTCGGCTCGTACATCCTGACCTCGGCCATCAAGAAGGTCGACGTCGCGGTGCTCGACACGGTCAAGCAGGTCCAGGACGACAAGTTCACGGGCGGCGTCAACACGACGTTCGACGTGTCCAACGACGGCGCGGGCCTGGGCAAGATCAGCGCGGCGGGAGCGAAGTACCAGTCCGAGATCGACGCGCAGACGGCCAAGCTGAAGGACGGCTCGGTCACCCCGCCGGACACGGTCAAGTAAGACCGGTCTGACGCCGTACCCTGGCGCACATCGTGACGCCACCTGACGCATCCGGTGCCGCGGGCCTCGCGCTCGAGCTCCGCGGCATCACCAAGCGCTTCGGCGCCCTGACGGCCAACGACGCCGTCGACCTCCAGCTGCGGCGTGGGGAGATCCACGCCCTGCTGGGGGAGAACGGCGCCGGCAAGTCCACGCTGATGAACGTGGTCTACGGCATGCTGACGCCCGACGAGGGCGAGATCCTCGTCGACGGCCAGGCCGTGTCGATCGGCTCGCCCCGCGAGGCGATGGACCACGGCATCGGCATGGTCTTCCAGCACTTCATGCTGATCCCGGTCATGACCGTGGCCGAGAACCTGGTCCTCGGCAACGAGGGCAAGGCCAAGCGCGGCCTGCTCGACGTCGCGGGCGCCCGGCGGCGCACGCGCGAGCTGTCGGAGCGGTACGGCCTGCGGGTCGACCCCGACGCGCGCGTCTCGGACATCTCGGTCGGGATGCAGCAGCGCGTGGAGATCCTGCGCGCGCTGGATCGCGGCGCGAAGATCCTCGTGCTCGACGAGCCGACCGCGGTGCTCACCGCGCAGGAGACCGCCGAGCTGGTCGAGGTGCTGCGCGGGCTGCGCGACGCCGGGACCTCGGTCGTCTTCATCACGCACAAGCTGCACGAGGTCCTCGAGGTCGCCGACCGCGTCACCGTGCTGCGGCGCGGCCAGACGATCGGGACGATCGACACCGCGGGCGCCGACGAGGCGTCGCTGGCGCGGATGATGGTCGGCCGCGACGTCGTCCTGCGCGTCGAGAAGGAGCCGTCGAAGGCCGACCCGTCCCAGGCGCCGCTGCTGGAGCTGGAGGACCTGCACGTCACCGACGAGCGCGGCCTGCCCGCGGTGGACGGCGTGTCGCTGGCCGTGCGGCCGGGCGAGATCGTCGCGGTCGCGGGCATCGACGGCAACGGGCAGTCCGAGCTGATCGACGCGATCAGCGGCCTGCGCGGCGTCGACTCCGGCCGCGTCCGCCTCAAGGGCCAGGACATCACCAACTGCACGCCGCGCGAGGCCCGCGAGGCCGGCGTCGGCCACATCGCCGAGGACCGCCACGCGCGCGGCCTCGTGCTCGACTTCTCGCTGGCCGAGAACCTGGCGCTCAACGACTACCGCCGCGACACCCGCTTCGGCCTCCTGAACCCGAAGCGGATCGTCGGGGCCGCGCACCAGCTCCTGAGGGAGTTCGACGTGCGCGGCGGCGGGCCGTCGACGCCCGCGCGCTCGCTGAGCGGCGGCAACCAGCAGAAGGTCGTCATCGCGCGCGAGATCTCCGGCAACCCGGAGGCCTTGATCGCCGCGCAGCCCACGCGCGGCCTGGACGTCGGCGCGATCGAGTTCGTGCACAAGCGCCTGCTCGCCGAGCGCGACGCGGGCCGCGCGATCCTGCTGTTCTCGTTGGAGCTGGACGAGGTCCGCGCGCTCGCGGACCGGCTCCTCGTGATCTACGACGGGCGCATCGTCGGCGAGCTGCCGCCGACGGCGTCCGATGAGGAGCTGGGCCTGATGATGACCGGCAGCGGGGCCGCCCGCGCATGAGCGACGTCACGCCGCCGGGCGGGCCGGGTCCGTCCCAGCAGCCCGAGTACGACCTCGGCCAGGGCGCGACCGTCGGCTCGCGCCTCACGACCGCGCTGAAGGCCGGCGGGGTCGTCGCGCCGATCCTGACCGTCGTCGTCGCGTTCATCGTCGGCGGCCTTGTCGTGCTCATCACGGGGCACAACCCGTTCGACACCTACAAGGCGATCTTCGACGGCACCGGCCTGCAGTGGCTGTTCCCGTGGACGTCGGGAGCCGACCGCGACACCGCCGCGGTCAACCTCCAGCAGACGCTGCTGATCACCGGGCCGCTGATCCTGCTCGGCCTCGCCGTCGGCTACGCGTTCCGCGCCGGCCTGTTCAACATCGGCGGCCAGGGCCAGTACATCGTGGGGTCGATCGTCGCGGTGTGGAGCGGCTCGTCGTGGGCCGGGATGCCGCACCTGCCGCACGTCGTGCTGTGCATGCTGCTGGCCACCGCCGCCGGCGCGGCGTGGGCGGCGATCGCGGGCGCGCTGCGCGCGTTCACGGGCGCCAACGAGGTGATCACGACGATCATGCTCAACTGGATCGCGATCTGGCTGGGCGTCTACCTCTTCTCGCTCGGCGGGCCGCTGCAGAACTCCTCGCAGCCCGACGTGCCGATCTCCAACGACGTCGTGCCGAGCGCCAAGCTGCACGTCTTCTGGGGCGACCCGGAGCTGCAGGGCCTGCACATCGGCATCTTCGTCGCGGTCGCCGCGGCGGTCGTCTACTGGGTGCTGCTCAACCGCTCCACGAAGGGCTACGAGGCGCGGGCGGTCGGCTTCAACCCGGAGGCCGCGCGCTACTCCGGCATCAAGGTCGGCAAGACCTACGTGTTGGTCATGGGCACGTGCGGCGCGCTGGCCGGCCTGGCCGGGTCGCTGGACGTCCTGGGCTGGCAGTTCCACCTGGCGACCAACGACATCCAGACCACGCAGCTGGCGTTCCTGGGCATCGCGGTCGCGCTGCTGGGCCGCAACACGGCGATCGGCACCTGCCTGGCCGCGCTGCTGTTCGGCGCGTTGGTCAACGGCACCTCGGTGCGCAACCTCGACCCACAGGTCTTCGAGCCCGAGCTGGCCCAGAACCTCACGACGGTCATCCAGGGCCTGGTCGTGCTGTTCGTCTCGGCCGACGTCCTCATCTTGATGATCTACAACAAGCTCCGGCCGAGGCGCCGGCGCGCGGCGGCCGCCGGCGAGCCGGTGGAGGCGGGGGCATGAGCAGCCCGGCGACGGATCGCATCGCCAACGCGCTGCGGGCGCCGGCCGACGGACCGCGGGGCAAGCTCACGCCCCCGGCCTGGATCGGCTGGGGCGGCGTCGCGCTCGGCCTGATCGCGTTCCTCATCACGCTGCCGCCCTTCGAGGTGCGCACGGTCGTGCCGTCGATCGTCCTGGCGGTCATCGGGATCTTCTGCGGCATCGTCGCCGTGCGCGGCGGCGAGAAGCGCGTCGGCGGCGGCGCGATCGTGGCGTCGGTGCTCGGCGCGCTCGGCGGCTACGCGGCGTCGCGCTCGGGCGTCTCGCACCTGGAGGTCGTGGTCTCCTGGAGCGCGCTGCTGGCCGCGATGCTGCGCTACGCGACGCCGCTGACGTTCGCCGCGCTCGGCGGCCTGGTCAGCGAGCGCTCCGGCGTCGTGAACCTCGCGCTCGAGGGCATGATGTTGATGGGCGCGTTCTTCGGGGCCTACGGCGCCGACAAGACCGGCTCGTGGGTCGGCGGCATCGTCATCGGCGTGCTCGCCGGCATGGCGCTGGCGGCGGTCCACGCGGTCTTCGCGATCTCGCTGCGCGCCGACCAGATCGTCTCGGGCACCGGCCTGAACTTCGTCGCGCTGGGCCTGACGGGCTACCTGTACGTCCAGGAGTACGGCGACCAGGGCACGCCCGACAACCTGCCGGCGGTGCCGGAGATCAAGCTGCACACGGACTCGCTCGGGTTCATCGGGCAGGCGATCGACCAGCTCAGCCTGCTGGTGTGGGGCTCGCTGCTGGCCGTGGTGCTCGTGTGGCTGGTCGTCTTCCGCACGCGCGCCGGCCTGCGGCTGCGGTCGGTGGGCGAGAACCCGAAGGCGGCGGAGACCGTCGGCATCGGGGTCTTCCGCGTCCGCTACGCGGCGGTGATCGCCTCGGGCGGCCTGGCCGCGCTGGGCGGCGTGTTCCTGTCGATCGGCTTCGTGCACTCGTTCTCGCAGAACATGACCGCGGGCCGCGGCTTCATCGCGCTGGCCGCGCTGATCTTCGGACGCTGGCGTCCGGGCGGCCTGCTGGCGGCGACGTTCCTGTTCGGCTTCTCCAGCGCGCTCGCGCAGCGGCTGCCGGAGTTCTCGCCGCAGCTGGCGACGCTCTTCCAGGCGCTGCCCTACCTGCTGACGCTGATCGCGGTCGCCGGGCTGGTCGGCGCGTCCAAGCCGCCGGCGGCCGACGGCGTGCCGTACACGCGCGAGGGCAAGTAGGCCCTCGCGTGGGATCGCTCTAACCTGGTTCCCATGACGGCGATGAGGACGCTGCCCCACGTCGACCGCGTCGGGGTGTCCGAGCGCGTGGCCGCGCTGGGCAAGCGGTCGATCAAGGGCGACGCCAAGCAGCAGGGGCTGCTGCTGGCGATCTCGATGCTCGACCTGACGACGCTCGAGGGCGCCGACACGCCCGGCAAGGTCCGGCAGCTGGCGGCCAAGGCGGTCACGCCCGCGCCGCAACTCCCGGAGGTGCCGTCGTGCGCGGCGGTCTGCGTCTACCCGACGATGGTCGGCGCGGCACGCGACGCCGTGGCGGGCACGGGCGTGCACGTCGCGTCGGTGGCCACGGGCTTCCCGGCCGGGCAGACGCCGCTGGCCACGCGCCTGGAGGAGGTGCGCCAGGCCGTCGCCGACGGCGCCGACGAGATCGACATGGTGATCTCGCGCGACGCCTACCTGCGCGGCGACGACGCGCAGGTCGTGTCGGAGATCGAGCAGATCAAGGACGCCTGCGGCGCCGCGCACCTGAAGGTCATCCTGGAGACCGCCGAGTTGGGGTCCTACGACCACGTCCGCCACGCGTCGATGCTCGCGATGGACGCGGGCGCGGACTTCATCAAGACCTCGACCGGCAAGGCGCCGGGCGGCGGTGCGACGCCGGGGACCATCTTGGTGATGTTGGAGGCGATCCGCGACTACGTGCAGCGCACCGGCCGCGTGGTCGGGATGAAGCCGGCGGGCGGCGTCTCCAACGCCAAGGCCGCGCTGGCCGTGCTCGTGCTGGTCAAGGAGACGCTGGGCGACGAGTGGCTGACGCCGGACCGCCTGCGCATCGGCGCGTCGTCGGTGCTCAACGACCTGTTGATGCAGTACGCGAAGACCCAGACCGGCCGCTACGGGCGCGCCGAGGACTTCTCGAAGGAGTAGACGGCATGGCGACGACCGAAGACCGCACGGCGACCAACGGCCACGCTCCGGCCGCCTCGCGCGAGCCGATCCGCTGGGACTACGCGCCGGCGCCGGAGTCGACCGACCATGTCCGGCTGCGCGACCGCTACGGGCTGTTCGTCGGCGGGTCGTTCGTCGACGCCGACGACTACGCGCCCACGATCAACCCGGCGACCGAGGAGCCGCTGGCCGAGGTCGCGCAGGCGTCGGAGGCCGACGTCGCTCGGGCCGTCGCGGCCGCGCGGAGCGCGGCGGCGGGCTGGGCGAAGCTGCCCGGGCTGGAGCGCGGCAAGTACGTCTTCCGGATCGCGCGGCTGATCCAGGAGCGCGCGCGGGAGCTGGCGGTCGTCGAGACGTTGGACGGCGGCAAGCCGATCAAGGAGTCGCGCGACGTCGACGTCCCGCTGGCCGCGGCGCACTTCTTCTACTACGCGGGCTGGGCGGACAAGCTGGCCTACGCCTTGCCGGGGCGCTCCGTGGTCCCGCGCGGCGTCGTCGGCCAGGTCATCCCCTGGAACTTCCCGTTGCTGATGGCCGCGTGGAAGCTCGCGCCGGCGCTGGCGACCGGCAACACCGCGGTGCTCAAGCCCGCCGACACGACGCCGCTGACCGCGCTGCTGCTGGCCGAGATCATCGAGGAGGCCGACCTGCCGCCGGGCGTCGTGAACATCGTCCCGGGCGACGGGAGCGCGGGCGCCGCGCTGGTGCGCGCCGACGTCGACAAGGTCGCGTTCACCGGCTCGACCGCGGTCGGCCGCGACATCCAGGCCGCGCTGGCGGGCCAGGGCATCGGGTTGACGCTGGAGCTGGGCGGCAAGTCCGCCAACATCGTCTTCGAGGACGCCGCGCTCGACCAGGCGGTCGAGGGCATCGTCCAGGGCATCTTCTTCAACCAGGGCCACGTCTGCTGCGCGGGCTCGCGCCTGCTGGTCCAGGAGTCGGTGGCCGAGCAGGTGATCGAGAAGCTGTGGGCACGGATGGGGCACCTGCGCGTCGGCGACCCGCTGGACAAGAACACCGACGTCGGCGCGATCAACAGCGCCGCGCAGCTGGCGCGCATCGACGCGCTCGTGCAGGCCGGTGTCGAGGAGGGCGCGGGGCTGCGGCAGGTCGCGTGCGACCTGCCCGAGCGCGGCTTCTGGTTCGCCCCGGCGCTGTTCACCGAGGCCTCGCCCGCGCACCGCATCTCGCGCGAGGAGATCTTCGGCCCGGTGCTGGCGGTCACGACGTTCCGCACGCACGAGGAGGCCATCGAGAAGGCCAACAACTCGCCCTACGGCCTGGCCGCGGGGATCTGGACCGACAAGGGGTCCAAGGCCTTCCAGGTGACCTCCAAGCTCCAGGCCGGGGTCGTCTGGCAGAACACCTACAACCACTTCGACCCGACGGCGGCGTTCGGCGGGTTCAAGGAGAGCGGCTTCGGCCGCGAGGGCGGGCCGGCCGGCCTGGCGCCCTACGTCAAGGAGGCGTGAGCGATGGCGTCCACGCAGCGCAGGGCCGTGGCCAAGACCTACAAGCTGTACGTCGGCGGCGCGTTCGTGCGGTCGGAGTCCGGCCGCCACGACGAGGTCGAGGGCATCAACTACCCGCGCGGGTCGCGCAAGGACGTCCGCGACGCGGTGAAGGTGGCGCGCAAGGCGCAGGCGGGCTGGGCGGGCAAGACCGCCTACAACCGCGGGCAGGTGCTCTACCGCGCGGCCGAGGCGCTGGAGTCCCGCGCGCGGGAGTTCGAGGGCGACGTCGCCGACGCGGTCGACGCGTTGGTGCACTACGCCGGCTGGACCGACAAGCTGCACGCGGTGCTCGGCGGCGTCAACCCGGTCGCCGCGCCGTTCCTGTCGATCTCGACGCCCGAGCCGACCGGCGTCGTTGCCGTGCTGTGCGCCAAGCGCGACCCGCTGGCGCGCGTGGTCGAGGCGATCGCCGCGCCGCTGGCCGCCGGCAACGCGGTCGTCGTCGCGCTGCCGCAGGACGACCCGCTGCCGGGCCTGGACCTCGGCGAGGTGCTCGGCGTGTCCGACGTCCCCGGCGGCGTGGTGAACCTGATCTCCGGCCGCCAGGCCGAGCTGGTCCCGGCGCTGGCCTCCCACCGCGACGTCAACGCGATCGTCGACCTCACCGGCGACGCCGAGCTGGCCGCCCAGGTCGACGTCTTCGCGAGCGAGACGCTCAAGCGCGTCGTGCGCGGCGACGGCGGCTCGTCGCTGGCGCGCCTCCAGGCGCTGACCGAGCTGCGCACGGCCTGGCACCCGGTTGGGGCGTAGCGTCGCGCTCTACCCGTCCTCGCAGGCCTCCGACTCGGGCGTGCCCGGGATGTCCGGGTCGGCGTAGCGGACGGCGAGCGGGGCACGGGCCTGGTCGACGGTCACGCCCCAGCGCCGGAGCGTGCCGCGGCGGGCGACGCGCTGGGGGGAGGCGCAGCCGTTGCGGAACGCGCGCTGCCAGGTGAACGTGCCGTCGGCCGCGGCGGTGAGGCCGCCGAAGCCGGCGGCCGAGCCCTCGCCGACGGCCTGGCCGCCGTCGAGGTCGCGCAACCCCTTGGGGTCGAGCTTCAAGGACGAGGACGTGCCTCCGCGCCGCACGACGACCCCGGCCTGGGGGTCGACCCAGGCCGTCGTCGCGCCGTAGCTCGCGATCTCGGCGACCGGCTGGGCGGGGAGCGTCGTGGGCGGGAGGTCGAGCACGCGGCCGATGATGCCGCGTGCCCGATCGCCTTCCGGTAAGCAGCCCACGGACCGGAGGTGCGGCTACCGCGCCCTGGGGCGATCCCTAGCGCGCCCCGACGCCGACGCGCGCCAGCAGGCGGGCGGGGGAGAGCGCCGGGATCCGCACGCCGCGCATGACGACCAGCACGACGCTCAGCCCGAGGGCCAGGAGGATCGCCGAGCCGGTCAGCGCCGAGCCCACGCCCTGCGCCAGCGCGTGGGACGCGTCGCCGCCCGCGCCGCGCTGCGCCGAGGCGAACACGGTCACGAGGATCCCGAGCCCGAGCGAGCCGCCGAGCTGCTGGGCGACGTTGACGACGCCCGAGGCGGCGCCCGCGTCCTCGGGCGCGACGCCCGCGATGCCCGCGCCGGTCAGCGGCGTCAGCGCCATGCCCATGCCGGTGCCCAGCAGGGCCAGCGGCAGCGCGATCCCGGGGAAGAACGCGGTGCCGTCGCCGAGGCGGCTCAGCCAGAACATGCCGGTCAGCGCGATCGACAGGCCGGCGATCAGCACCGCCGTCGAGCCGATGCGCGCGGTCAGCCGCGGGACGACCTGGACCATCGAGAACATCACCGCGGTCATCGGCAGGAACGCCAGGCCGGCCTGGAGCGGGTTGTAGTGCAACACGCCCTGGAGGAACTGGGTCATGAAGAAGAACGAGGAGAACATCGCGCCGACGACGAGCAGGCGGGCGACGTAGGCGCCCGAGCGCTCGCGGCTGGCGAACAGCCGCAGCGGCGTGATCGGCTGCTCGGCGCGCAGCTCGTTCAGGATGAAGGACACCAACAAGACGGCGCCCGCGGCGAACGACGCGACCGTGATCGCGTCGCCCCAGCCGTCGGAGGCGGCGTGGACGAAGCCGTAGACCAGCGCGACCATGCCGAGCGTCGAGGTGACGGCGCCGGTGAGGTCGAAGGCGCCGGGCCGGCGCTCGGTCTCGGGCAGGTGGCGCGGCGCCAGGTACATGACCGTGAGGCCGACCGGCACGTTGACGAACATGCCCCAGCGCCAGCTGACCCAGTCGGTCAGCATGCCGCCGAGGACGAGTCCGGCGCTGCCGCCGCCGCCCGCGACCGCCGAGTACCAGGCCAGCGCGCGGGTGCGCTCGGTGCCCTCGCGGAAGGTCGTGGTCAGCAGCGCGAGCGTCGACGGGGCCGCGAACGCGGCGCCGACGCCCTGCAGCGCGCGGGTCGTCAGCAGCCAGGTCGCCGACTGCGCCAGCCCGGCCAGCAGCGAGGCGAACGTGAACAGCGCGATGCCCGCCAGGAACGTGCGACGACGACCGAGGATGTCGCCGGCGCGGGCGCCGAGGAGGAGCAGGCCGCCGAAGGTCAACGCGTAGGCGTTCTGGACCCAGGTCAGGCCCGCGGAGGAGAAGTGCAGGGCGGAGTGGATGTCGGGGAGCGCGGTGATGATCACCGAGATGTCGAGGACGATCATCAGGTAGGCCGCGAGGATGAGGCCCAGCACGAGGTTGCCGCTGGGCGCGTGCGTGTCCGACCGGCGTGCGGAGGCACGCCGGAGCGTGGGGAACGACATGGGGAGAGGTGCTCCTTGAGGTCTTGCGGGAGGGCGCTAAACTGGAGGCGTCCTCCGATTTAGGCGGAGGATGCCTCCGCTTCTAGGAGGATGATAGCGGAGGGTGCCTCCGATTTGCAAGAGGAGGATGATGCATCCGATGTCCGACAGCACGATCGCCCCGCCCGGCCAGGTCACCGGCTTCGCGCAGCGCCCGAAGCGCGCCGACGCGCGCCGCAACTACGAGAAGCTGCTGCGGGCCGCCGGCGACGCCTTCGAGCAGGACGGCACCGCCGCGTCCCTGGAGGACATCGCGCGCCGCGCCGAGGTCGGCATCGGCACGCTGTACCGCCACTTCCCGACGCGCCAGGCGCTGCTGGAGGCCGTCTACGTCGACGAGGTCGAGGAGATGTCGGCCAAGGCCGGGCAGCTCGACGACCTCGACCCGTGGGACGCGCTGGTCACCTGGCTGCGCCAGTTCGTCCGCTACGCGGCGACCAAGCGCGCGTTGATGGAGGAGATGGCCAACGCGGTCGACGCCGACGCGCCGGTCTTCGCCGCCTGCCGCACCGCGATCACCTCCGCGGGCGACATGCTCCTGCGCCGCGCCCAGGAGGCCGGCGAGGCGCGCGAGGACACCAACTTCTCCGACGTCGGCCGCATGGTCTCGGGCATCGCCGGGATCCGCGCCGCCGACCCGGGTCAGATCGAGCGCATCCTCGACATGGCGCTCGACGGGCTGCGGGCCGGGCCCGGCTAGGCGGTCGTCACCCGGCGGGCGACGTCGAGCGCGACGCGGTCGCCGAAGGCCGTCGTCAGCACGGTGACGCCGAACGGCGCGCCGTCGGCGCGGCCCGCGGGCACGGCGACGGCGGCCATGTCGAACAGGTTGGAGAACGTGGTGTAGAGGCCCAGGCGGCGGCTGGTGCCGACCGGGTCGGCGGCGACCGCCTCCAGCGTCGGCTGCGCGGTCGTGGTCGGCAGCAGGAGCGCGTCGGCGCCCGCGTCGCGCAGCGCGTCCAGCGCGCGGGCCTTCAGCGCGTCGGCCCGCTCGGCGTCGGCCAGGTACTGCGTGGCCGTCAGGTCGCCGGCCGCGCGGACGATCGCGCCGACCGTCGGGTCGACCGCGTCGGGGTGCGCGTCGACGAACTCGCCGACGGCGGCGTAGCGGTCGGCCACCAGCGCGCCGTCGTCGACCAGCCGGCCGGCCTCCAGGAACGGCGCGAGGTCGAGGTCGACGAGGTGCGCGCCCGTGTCCTCCAGGCGCGCGGCGGCCGCGGCGAACGCGGCGCGGGCCGCGTCGGTCAGCGCGGGCAGCCGCTCGGCGCCGGGCACGGCGACGCGCGGGGCGGACGGCGCCCCCGCGGGCGCGTCGGGCGGCCACGCGCGCGACAGCGGGTCCTCGGGATCCGGGCCGGCCATGAGCGCGATCGCCGCGGCGGCGCGCTCGAGCCCCGGCGCGAGGATCGTCACGCAGTCCAGGCCGCGCAGCGCCGGCACGGCGCCGCGCGCCGACACGATCCCGCGCGTGGCCTTGATCGCGACGACGCCGCCGAACGCGGCGGGCACGCGGCCGGAGCCGTCGGCGTCGGTGCCGACCGCGAGGTCCACCAGCCCGAGCGCGACCGCGACCGCGCTGCCCGCCGCCGCGCCGCCGGCGGCGCGCTCGTCCCGGACGGCATCGCGCACCGCGCCGTGGGGCGAGCGCGTCCCGGTCAGCCCGATCGCGAACTGGTCGAGGTTCGTCTTGCCGACGACGATCGCGCCCGCGTCGACCAGGCGCTGGACCGCGGGCGCGGTCCGCGACGGCGTGGACGCGTAGGCCGGGCACGCGGCGGTGGTCGGCAGGCCCGCGACGTCGACGGTGTCGATCACCGCGACCGTCGCGCCCAGCAGCGGGCGCGCCGCGCGGGCGGCGTCGTCCAGCGCGTCGAGCGCCGCGGCGTCGGCGAGCGCGTCGGCCTCCGCGCGCAGCGTGATCCAGACCTCGGGCCGGTCGGCGTCGGCGATCCGCGCGTAGGCGGAGCGGACGCGCTCGGTCGCGGTCACGCGGCCACCCTCTCGGCGGGGTCGATCGAGGTGTCGGTCTGCATCGCGTCGAGCGTCGGGTGGCGATCGCTCGCGGGCACCGTATCGCCTGGACGGCGGATGTCGATGGCGCACTTCACAGTTCTGCGCGTCCGTGTGACGAAAGACGGTGCGCTCGTGCATGACGAGCGCGTGGCCGGGCACACCACCGCCATGGCGCCTCAGCCCGGACGCTGGGCGGTGCTGGCGACCGCGGAGCAGATCGCCAGGCTGCGCAGCGAGGTCACCGACTACGCCCAGCAGGTGGGCGTGCCCGACGGACGCCTCGGGGACGTCCGCCTCGCCGTCAGCGAGGCGGCCACCAACGCGGTCCTGCACGCCTACCGCGACCGGCCGCCGGGCGAGATCCGCGTCGACGCGCGGGTGACGGACGACGGCTGCCTGCGGATCGTCGTCGAGGACGACGGCTTCGGCCCGCTGCCGCGCCCCGACTCGCCCGGCCTCGGCCTCGGGCTGCCGACGATCGCCTCGGTCGCCGACGCCGTCGAGCTGAGCGCGGGCTCCGCCGCCGGCGCGCGGCTGTCGATGATGTTCTTGACCGGCGGCGGCTAGCCCACGATCCGCCGCACGGCCACCGGCGCGAGCACCACCGTCACCACGACCCGCAGGGTCCAGCAGCGAGACCGAGGTCGTGACGGTCAGCAGCACCGCCAGGCCGAAGCAGGCCAGAGCAACGCCACCATGCTGATCAGGACCGGGACGAGCAGCCGCCCCCACCACCGGGACGGCCACGATCGCCCCGGCCCGTTGCCGCGGCCCGCGCCCGGGAACGTCAGCGCATCACGTCCGCGTGCAGAGGACCTGGAAGACGGACAGGAAGCCCGTCTCGAAGCCACGGCGCGCGGTGCGCAGGTAGAGCCGCCAGACGCGGACGCGCTCCTCGCCGCCCAGCTCGATCGCGCGCGGCAGGTTGGCGTCGAAGTTGTCGGCCCAGTGCTTGAGCGTCTCGGCGTAGTCCATGCGGAAGCCCTCGACGTGCGTGGGCTCCAAGCCGCCGCGCTCCATCGCCGCGAGGATCCGCGACACGTGCAGCGGGGCGCCGTCGGGGAACACGTAGCGCTCGGAGAACGGGCCGGCCTCGGGGTCGGACCAGCGCAGGCGCCCGATGCCGTGGTTGAGCAGGCGGCCGCCCGGCTTGAGGAAGTTCCGCAGCGCGACGGCGTAGTTGTCGATGTTGCCCGACCCGACGTGCTCGACCATGCCGATCGAGGAGATCGCGTCGAACGGCTCGGCGCGCAGCTCGCGCCAGTCCATCACCTTGATGTCGACCTGGTCGCCGACGCCGGCCTCCCGCGCCCGCTGGCGCGCCAGCTCGGCCTGCGGCTCGGACAGCGTGATGCCGGTGACGTGGACGCCGTGCTCCTTGGCCGCGTGGATCGCGAACGCGCCCCAGCCGCAGCCGACGTCCAGCACGCGCTCGCCGGGCTGGAGGTTGAGCTTGGTGCAGACCAGCTCGCGCTTGGTCCACTGCGCCTCCTCGAGCGTCTTGGCGCCGCGCGAGAAGATCGCGCACGAGTAGGTCATCGACGGGTCCAGGAACTGCGCGAAGTACTCGTTGGAGACGTCGTAGTGGTGGCGGACGGCGGCCTTGTCGCGCTCGATGCTGTGACGGCGACCCTGCGGGATCAGCTCGGCCTTCGGCGGCTTGGGCGGCGCGACGACGCCGGTCGCGCGCGCCGCGGCGGCGGCGAGCTTGAGCTTCTGCTTGGTGTCGAGCGCCGGCGGCTTCCACTGGTCGAGCACGTCGATGGCGGCGTCGATGTCATCGACGTCCAGGGCGCCCGACACGTACGCGCGGCCGATGCCGAGCTGGCCGGGCGCGCGCAGCACGTGGGCGAGCGCGAGCGGCGAGGTGACGCGGAACGTGGTCAGCGAGTCGCCGTTGGTCGCGGGCAACGTGCTGCCGTCCCAGAACGCGATGTCGAAGGGTCGTTCCGGGAGCGCGCGTGCCAGCTCCTCGCGGAACGGGGCGGGACGAGAGAAGGCCATGACCCAGAACCTAGCCCAAACCGTTCGCTGAGCAACGACCTGTCGCGTTTGGCCGAGGCGTCGCCCGCGGAAACCCCAGGCGCATGACGCGCAGGTTCCTGTCGGGGGTGGCCGCGGCGGTCGCGCTGATCGCGGCGGTCGCGGGCTGTGGCCAGGACGAGGGGGCGGGCGGCGGCGCCACGACGGCGGCCCGTCCGACGGCGCCCGCGGGGCCGGGCACGACCGCGGCGGTCGGCTCGGTCGAGGTCATCGCCCAGAACCTGCCGGCGCCGTGGGGGCTGGCCTTCCTGCCCGACGGCAACGCGCTGGTCGGCGAGCGCGACACGGGCCGGATCGTGGAGATCCCCGCCGGCGGCGGGTCGGCCAAGATCGTCATGAGGATCCCGGGCGTCGTGCACGACGCCGGCGGCGAGGACGGGCTGCTCGGGCTGGCCGTCTCCCCGCGCTACGACGTCGACAAGTTGGTGTACGCCTACTACACGACCGCGCGCGACAACCGGATCGTGCGCTTCAAGCTCGGCGGCGCCATCCACCCGATCCTGACCGGCCTGCGCAAGGGCGTCATCCACAACGGCGGGCGGATCGCCTTCGGGCCCGACCGCAAGCTGTACGCCGGCGTGGGGGAGACCGGCACGCCGGGCCTCGCGCAGGACATGCGCTCGCGCAACGGCAAGATCCTGCGGATGGATCCCGACGGCTCGGACGTCCAGATCTGGTCCTCCGGCCACCGCAACGTCGAGGGCCTGGCCTGGGACTCGGCCGGGCGCCTGTGGGCGTCGGAGTTCGGCCAGGACCGGTGGGACGAGCTGAACCTGATCCACCACGGCGACAACGGCGGCTGGCCGGTCGTCGAGGGCTTCGGCTCGACGCACGGCGGCAAGTACACCAACCCGAAGCTGGTGTGGCCGACCGACGAGGCGTCGCCGTCGGGCATCGCGATCGTGGGCAACATCCTGTACATGGGCGCGCTGCGGGGCCAGGCCGTCCTGCGCGTGCGCCTGGACGGCACGTCGGCCAGAAAGCTCTCGCCGATCGTCACCGGACGCGGCCGCATCCGGACCGTCGTGCGCGCGCCCGACGGCTCGATCTGGGTGACGACGTCCAACACCGACGGGCGCGGGACCCCGCGGCCGGGCGACGACAAGATCCTGCGCGTGCAGGTGTAGGGGTCGCTAGGCGACCGGCCGCAGGTGCCGGTAGGGCTCCTCGCCGCGCAGCGCGCGGATGACGCCGTCGACGACGTTCTCGCCGTCGATGCGCTTGCCGTCGGTGACGGCGGAGATGATCCCGCGCTTGCGCTCGATGAGCGTGGCCATCGTCTCGTCGATCGTGTTGGCGGCCAGCAGGTACCAGGCGGTGACCGCGTCGCGCTGGCCGATGCGGTGGCAGCGGTCCTCGGCCTGGTCGTGCAGCGCGGGCGTCCACTCCAGCTCCAGGAACGCGACGTTCGAGGCCCGCGTCAGCGTGATGCCCTGGGACGCGACGCGCGTGGCGCAGACGATCAGCTGCGGGCCGTCGGGGTTCTGGAAGGCCTGCACGGAGGCCTCGCGGTCCTGCAGCGAGTCGCGCCCGAAGAGGTGCAGCGCGTCGGGGAAGCGCTCCAGCACCGCCTCCTGGACCTCGCGGTGGCGGGCGAAGACGACCAGCGGCTCGCCGGAGGCCAGGAAGTCGTGGATCCACGCCAGCGCCGCGTTGAGCTTGCCGCGCGCGGCCAGGCGCTGCAGCGCGCCGAGCTGCGCCAGGCGCTCCGCGCGCAGCGTGGCGGCGATCTTGGCGTTGAGGTCGCCCAGCTCCAGCGGCTGGGTGCGCAGCCACTCGACGACGTCGCGCTCGGCGACGCGGTACTCGCGCTCGTTGTCCAGCGACACGGGCACGATCGTCTGGCGCTTGGCCGGCAGCTGCGGCAGCACCTCGCTCTTGAGCCGGCGCACGAAGCACGACTTGCGCAGGTGCCAGTGCAGGCGCTCCTCGGTCAGCACGCCCTGGAACTGGCGGCTGAAGCGCGCGCCGCTGCCGAACTCGTCCAGCCGCCCGATGATCCGCAGCTGCGAGATCAGCTCCTCGGGGTGGTTGAGCACCGGCGTGCCGGTCAGCGCGACGCGCAGCCCGCCGCGCGTGACGCTCTCGGCCAGCTTGCGCACGGCCTGCGTGCGCTTGGCCCGCGGGTTCTTGCAGTAGTGGCTCTCGTCGACGACCATCGCCGCGGGGCGCAGGCGCGCGAGCGTCTCGTAGTGCTTGCCGACGACCTCGTAGTTGACGATCGTGATGTCGCCGGTCTTGGGGACCGCGACGCCGCCCTCGACGACCTCGACGGTCCGGTGCGGCAGCCAGCGCCCGGCCTCGCGCAGCCAGTTGAGCTTCAGCGACGCGGGGCAGACGACGATCGCCGGGTAGGCGTCGTCGGCCTCCAGCGCGGCCAGCGCCTGGACGGTCTTGCCCAGGCCCTGCTCGTCGCTCAGGAACACGCGGCGCGCGTCCAGCACGTAGCGCACGCCCGCCCACTGGAACGGCTGCAGCTCGCCGCCGAGGCGCGCGGCGGCCTCGGCCAGCGGCTCGGCCTCGGTGGCCTTGGACCTGCGGATCTGCGCCTGGGCCTCGGCGGCCTCCTCGCGCAGGTCCTCCAGCGCGGACTCGGCGGGCGCGTCGATCGCCACGCCGTGCGTGGCCAGGAAGCCGTCGAGGTGGTGGATGACCCACGGGTCCAGCGGCAGCGAGCGGCCGCCGTCGCCGGCGCCGGGAAGGCGCTCGAACGCGTCGCCGATCGTCGGGTCCCAGAGCGTCTCCAGGACGAACGACTCGCCCTCGGAGCTGTTGAGGACGGAGAGGCGCGCGGGCGGCGCCTCGTCGCCGACCAGCAGCGCCTGCACGCAGCGCGTCGCGGAGGCGTCGAGCTTGGCGCCGCGCGCCTCGTCGATCGCCTCGGCGCCGGCGCGCGTCAGCGGCGCCAGCAGCATGCCGTCGACCTCGATCGACCCCTCCAACAACGCCTCGGGCACGGTCCCGGCGCGGGTGTCGAGCACCCACCAGCCCTGGCCGTCGTAGCGCGTCGTGCGCACGCGTCCGACCCAGCGCTCGCCGACGCCGCGCAGCCAGATGTCGACCTGCGTCGACGCCGTCAGCTTCGGGAAGCGCTTGAGGACCTCGGCGACGTGGACGGCCGCCCAGTCGTCGACCGGCGCCCACCACTCGCGCGTGTCCCAGTCGAAGCGCCGGTGCGGGATCTGCCGGACGACCGCGACGATGTGCGGGTCGTAGGGAAAGCCGAGGACCACGATCGGCTTGCCGTCGGGCCCCCGGCGCAGGTCGACGTTGGGGTCCCCGGAGGCCAGTTGCACTTCCTTAAGGCTAGTGCGTGCGTCAGCTGGGCAGGGATGAGCCCGCGAAGGCGAAGAACCAGATCCCGAAGAGCACCAGCGCGCAGCTGACCGAGACGGCCATGACCTGCTCCAGGACGCCGCGGTCGTTGGTGCGGCCGCGCTCGGCGCGCATCGACTTGTTCCAGCTGCGGGCCTCGCGCTTGTCGCCGATCCGGCCGGTCAGCCGCATGTGCGTGCGGTTGACCTTGCCCAGGCCCTTGCCGATGACCACCGCGGTCAGCGCCATCCCGGCGAGCACGAGCACGTAGGGGCCGAGCGACGGCTGGCTGGAGCTGGTCATCCGCGACGCGATCCACAGCCAGGCGACCGGCGAGATCACCCACATGACGACCGAGCCGATCGCCATCACCGCGACGAGGAACGCGGCCTCGGCGCGGGCGGTGGTCGACGGGGCGGAGGGGGCGGACGGAGCCGACGGTCCGGCGGGACTGCTCATGACCTCCCCCTTCTACCCCATTTCAGGTCAGGGGAGCGCGATCAGGTCCCCGGGGCGCTGGCGATGCGGCCGCCGCGGCGGAAGCGCGCCGCGCGCTCATCGCCCTTGCGCGCGGGCTCGGCGGGCGGGGCGGTGCCGTCGCCGTCGGAGCCGGTGCGCGCCACGCGGGCCACGCCCCACGCCAGCGACGTCATGAAGACGATCGCGAGGGCGAGCACGACCAGGCAGGCGGCGGTCCACAGCCAGCCGGGGATGTCGTCCTTGCGCTCGCGCTGTAGGAGCCGGTGGTCGGCGACGAACGCGCGGGTGAACTCCGGCGTGGCCGGGACCAGCTTGGCGCCCGGGATCGCGGAGTCCTCGGGCATGTAGATCGGCACGCCCATCACCGAGCGCCCGTTCTGCACGCGCAGGACGGTCTTCCAGTCGCCGTAGACCGGCGCCGGGACGCGGAACCTGTAGACGCCCTCGCCGACGCGCTGCAGGCGGTCGACCTTCATGCCGCCGTTCTGCCACGAGGTGACCGTGACCCAGGCCGCCTTGTCGGCGGTGTCGCGCGGGTTGAGCGTGACGGTGCCGACGACGTGCCGATGGGCGGGATCCCCGCCGTCGTCCTGGAGGCGGACGGTCGCGGTCTGGCCGTCGGGCTGCGACGTGACGAGGCCGTTGGCGGTGAGGCCCGCGATCGCGGCGAAGGCGGCGATCGCCGCGGTGCGGGCGACCGCCCGCGAGGGCAGCTGGAAGCGCAGGCCGGCGCCGAGCAGGCCGCCGAGCACGCCGCCCGCGGTGCCCGCGATCGCGGCGCAGATCAGGGCCTCGGGCATGATGCCGTCGTTCCAGGGCAGCGGGAACATCTCCTTGACCCAGACCCACTCGGCCGCGAAGCCGACCGTGCCGCAGAGCAGGCCGCCGACGACGCCCAGCGTGAGCGGGCGGTCGCGGCCGACGGCCAGCGCCACGCCCTCGACGCACAGCGCCTCGACGAGGTAGAGCGGCAGCGTCGGCGAGGACTCGCCGAAGACGTCGCCGACGATCAGCGCGATGAGGCCGCGGACGACGAGGAACATGATCGCGGTGGCCAGCGCGCCGCCCTTGCCGATCCAGATCCGCCCGGCGGTCAGCGCCAGGCCGGCGGCCAGCGCGATCAGCATCGGGTGGAAGACCATGCGGAACTGCGGGACGCCGAAGTCGAACTCGCCCTGGAAGGTCGAGAGGCCGATGAGCAGGCCGCCCATGAGGCCGACGCGGCGGATCGACGTGAAGAGCTGGGTGTCGGTCAGGCGGTCGGCGCGGATGCCGCGGTAGCGCAGGCCCTCGGCGAGCAGGATCGCCTGGCCGATGAGCGTGAGGCCGGCGCCGCCGAAGAGCATCAGGTGCGTCGGGCCCCAGAGCGTGACGTCCTGGCCGAAGAGCCGGTGCCACATGTCGTCCAGCGGGAAGCCGAGCAGCGCGAAGCCGCCGCAGGCCGCGGTCAGCACGCCGCCGACGGGCACGTACCAGTCGCGCGTGATGCGGATCGCGGCCGGGCCCGGCTTCTCCTCGGGCAGCGCGAGCGCGAGGCAGCCGGAGGCGAAGACGCCGTAGAGGCCGACGAGGATCAGGTAGTGCGCGGGGTTGGCCAGCGGGCCGGGGTCGCGCCCCTGGTCGATGTGCAGCGAGATGTCCCAGTACATGCCCAGGAGGGCGACGAGCAGGGAGCCGCCGCCGACGGCCAGCGGCAGCGCCGCCCAGCCGGGCAGGCCGGTGGCGCGCTCGGCGACCTGCGCGAGGCGCCGCAGGGGCGTGTCCTTGCCCGGATGCTTGCGATAGCCCAGGATCCCGACCATCAGCACCGCCGTCGCGATCCCGGCCATGCCGGTCGCGATGGCGACCTGATCGAGCGCTGCTCCTCCCGCGGGCTCCGACGCCGCGACGACGTGCGAAAGTGCCATGGGGTCATGTTACACCGATCCATGTCACATCAAACGCGGTAGGATCGACGTGTGTCCGATGTCACGGAGGCACCTGAGCGCGCTCTCGACGATGGAGACCTGACCATCGATGAGCTGGCCCAGCGCACGGGCATGACCGTGAGGAACATCCGGGCCCACCAGTCCCGTGGCCTGCTGCCGCCGCCCGAGGTGCGGGGGCGCACCGGCTACTACGGGCCCGAGCATCTCGCGCGGATCGAGCTGATCCGCGAGATGCAGGGGCAGGGCTTCAACCTGGAGGCGATCCGCCGCCTGGTCGAGGCCGCCCCGGGATCCTCCGAGGAGCCGCTGCGGTTCCTGCGCGCGGTCGCCGAGCCCTACACCGAGGAGCAGCCGGAGGTCCTGACCGGCGGCGACCTGGCCGAGCGCTGGGGGTCGACCGACGTCGGGCTGCTGGAGCGCGCGGTCAAGTTGGGGCTGTTGCGGCCGTTGGGCGACGGGTCGTTCGAGGACGTCACGCCGCGGCTGACCGCGGCGGGCAAGGAGCTGGAGCGCCTGGGCGTCCCGGCCGGCGTCGCGATGGACCTGGCGGCGACGATCCGCAAGCACGCCGACGGCGTCGCGCGGGCGTACGTGAAGCTCTTCGTCGAGCAGGTCTGGAAGCCGTTCGAGGCGGCGGGCGCGCCGGAGGAGCGGTGGCCCGAGGTCCGCGACGCGCTGGAGCGGCTGCGGCCGCTGGCCGCCGAGTCGCTGCTGGCGATCTTCGCGGTCGCGATGGCCGACGAGTCCGAGCAGGCCTTCGGCCGGGAGATCGAGCGGCTGCAGCGGCGGCGCGGCGGCAAGGGCGGCGGGGGGAAGGGCGGCGGCAAGGGCGGCGGGGGGAAGGGCGGCAAGGGCTAGGACGCGGCGGCTTCGGCCGGCGCCTCGCGGGCGTGGGCCCGCGCGGCCTGCGCGAACGCGGCGATCACCGGCGAGAGCGGCTCGCCGTCCAGCGCGCCGATCTGGACGTGGAAGAGCGTCGCCATGACGAACGGCTCGCCGTCGGGGACCTCGAGGGCGACCGGGCCGACGCCGTCGGCGTGCGCGGCGATGACGCCGCCGGCGCGGGCGATGCGGTCGGCCGCGTCCGGGCGCGGCGCGTAGCCGCAGAAGAACAGGCCCGCGAACGGCTCGACGCCGAGCAGCGACGCCAGCATGGTGCCGGGCACCGGCGTGACCGGCCGCCACTCGCCGTCGACGCGGCACGGCAGCGGGGCGACCAGCGGCGCGGCGGCGTCCGGCGTCGACTCGCCGTGGTCGCCCAGGTCCAGGCCCGCGAGCGCGAGCAAGATGTACTGGAACCCGCCGCACGTGCCGAGCAGCGGCACGCGCTCCGCGCGAGCGCGCGCGATCGCCGCCATCACGGCGTCGTCGTCGCGGTACGGACTGCCGGGCGCGATCCACAGCCCGTCGCCGAGGTCGTCGAGCGGCGTGTCGGTCGGCGCCCATCGCGCGTCGATCCCTTCGGGCAGCAGGGCCAGCGTCGCGTCGAGCGCGCGGTGGGTGATCCAGTCGGGGTTGCGGTCGCCGAGGACGGTGATGGTGGTCATGCCTTCCATGACGCTCGCGGCGAGCCGGACCGGACATCGCGCCGGTCGCGCGCAGGCGGGCGACGTCGACCCGGACCTGCGCAGCCTGGCGGCCGAGCAGGCCGAGACCGGAACCCTCAACTGGCTCGCAACGGTCGGCTTGCTCTATCAAGAGCAGCAGCTCCGCAACCAGCGGCTCGCGCACCGGCTGACCCGCCTGTTCGCCACGCTGGCCGTCGTCACGACTGGTCAGTCGCTGTTGTGGATCGTCGCGATCGGCGTACGGTGACCGGCATGGAACCCAAGCGCAGGCTGAGGGACATGACGCCGGAGGAGCTTCGTGGGATGACGGCGGAGGAGGCGTTCGCCACCTTCGACCTCGAGAAGATCTTCCTGACCGAGCACGGCGGCCCGTGGTCGCCCAAGCCCTTCGGCCCGCGCGTGTACGAGCGCTGGCGCCGTCGCTTCTTCCGCCTGCTGCACCTCCTCCACCTCCGTCGGGAGGGCGAGATCGGCGCGGAGGCCTAGCAGACTTCGTCGCCGCGCGGCACGATCCGCAGCTGCGACGGCGAGATCACGCGGACGACGACGTGCGCCGGGCGCGTCGGCGCGCCGAGCGTGAGGAAGTCGCGCACGCGGCCGGCGTGGCCGCAGAAGGGGCAGGCCAGGTCGGTCGCGGGGGACAGCCGTCCGGACGGGGAGACCGGGGCGTCGCAGGCGGGGCAGGCGAGGGTGCCGACGGCCAGCGTGGACGTGCGGCTGACGTGGCGGATCTCGTCGGGGCCGGAGAGGCCCCCGATCCGCTCGGACCCGTCGTCGGGACCGCCCATGCGCCGGAATAGGCTCACCCCGACGAGTGTAGGCCGCGTCGGCGGCCGTGGGGCTACGCGGCCTTGACCGCCGGCCGGTCGCCGGTCGCGACGTCGGCGGCGTGCGCGTGCTGGGCGATCGCCCCGATGATCTGGCCCCAGGCGTCCTTGGGCAGGTCGTGGCCCATGCCGGGGATCGTGATGAGCTTGGCGCCGTCGATCGCCTTGGCGGTCGCGCGGCCGCCGGACGGCGCCACGAGCTTGTCGGCCTCGCCGTGGATCACCAGCGTCGGGGCCTGGACGCCGCGCAGCTCGCGGCGGCGGTCCCCGGAGGCGATGATCGCGCCGAGCTGGCGGGCGGTGCCGGCGGGCGACGCGCCGCGGTCGAAGCTCAGCTCGATCATCGCGCGCAGCTCGAGGTCGTCGCGCTCGAAGCCGGGCGACCCGATCGTCGTCCACGTCTTCATCCCGCGCTCGACGAACCCGTCGCGGTCGGCGGGCGAGGACCCCAGCAGCACGGGGTAGGTCTTCAGCGCCGGCTGGCCGCTGAAGCGCGCGCCGGTGTTGGACATGATCGACGTCAGCGACCGCACCCGCGACGGGTGCCGCGCCGCGACGGTCTGGGCGATCATGCCGCCCATCGAGACGCCGACGACGTGCGCGCGCTCGATCTCCAGGGCGTCCATCAGCCCGACCGTGTCGAGCGCCAGGTCGGCCAGCTTGTAGGCCGGGCGCGGGATCCGGCGCAGCGCGATCTCGTGCAGCTTGGGCACCGGGGCGCCGTCCAGCCGCGTCGAGCGGCCGGTGTCGCGGTTGTCGAACCGCACGACGAAGAACCCGTGGCCCGCGAGCTGCTCGCAGAAGCGGGTGTCCCACCCGATCATCTGCGTGCCGAGCCCCATCACCAGGACGACGGCGGGATCGGCGGCGTCGCCGAACGTCTCGTGGCAGAGGGTGATCCCGTTGCCGACCTCGGCGAAGCGCTCGTCCATCCCCCGATGGTACCGCGCCGTACCAGCCCGGCCAACCGGCGTCGCGGCGCTCACGCGGCCAGCGTCAGCTGGCCGTCGTCGTCCCCGTCCCGCGTGGCGATGTCGCCCAGCTCGCGCGCCAGCGGCACGAACAGCGCGACCAGCTCGGGGTCGAAGTGGCGTCCGGACTGGGCGGCGATCTCGTTCAGCGCGTCCTCCAGCGTCCACGCCGCCTTGTACGGGCGCCGCGACCGCAGCGCGTCGAAGACGTCGCAGATCGCCACGATCCGCCCGGCGATCGGGATCTCCTCGCCGGCCAGCCCGCGCGGGTAGCCGGAGCCGTCCCAGCGCTCGTGGTGCGTGCGCGCGATCTCCTCGCCCAGCCGCACCAGCGGCGACGGCGACCCCGACAGCATCGACGCCCCGATCTCGGCGTGGGTCTTCATGATCGCCCACTCCTCGGGGTCGAGCTTGCCGGGCTTGAGCAGCACGCGGTCCGGCACGCCGATCTTGCCGACGTCGTGCAGGACCGCCGCGTGGCGCAGCGTCTCGGCCGCGGTCGCCGACCAGCCGGCCGCCAGCGCCAGGCGCTCGCTCAGCCGGCCGATCCGCTCGACGTGCTCGCCGGTGTCCTCGTCGCGCCACTCGGCCGCGCGCGCCAGGCGCGCCACGACCTCCAGCTGCGTCTCGTGCAGCTCGGCCGTGCGCTCCCGCACCGCCTGCTCGAGCACCGCGTTGTGCCGCGACACGCGCCGGCGCTCGCGGCGCTCGGTCAGGTACGACGCGGTGACGGTCCCGACCGCGCTCAGCGCCAGCGCCGCCAGCGGCGGCACGACCGCCACGACCCAGCCCGCGCGGAACGCCAGGTACGCCGCGCCCAGGAACGCGAGCGCCGCGACCGGCGCGGTCAGCACCGACAGCGTGCGCAGCCGCAGCGCCGCCGCGGCCGGAGCCAAGGCCATCAACAAGATCGTCAGCGCGCCGACCCAGCCCGGCGCCGAGCGCAGCGGCAGGTCGTGCAGCACGGTCCACAGCGCGTTGGCCTGGACCTCGGGGCCGGACATCAGCTCGTCGTGGACGGTCGGCGTCGGGTGGACGTCCTGACCGGTCGGCGCCACCATGCCGACGACCACGACCTTGCCGCGGATCGCCGACGCCGGCACGCGGCCCTCGCGCACGTCGGAGAACGACAGCTCGGGGATCGTGCCGGGCGGGCCGCGGTAGTCGATCCACGCGCCGCCCCGCTCGAAGGCCCGGACGTCGACGCGATGCCCGAGCGACTCCGCCGCGGCGACCGCGATCGTCGGCACGCCGTCGGCCGACGGCTCCACGCGCGCGATCTCGCCGCCGCCGAGGATCGGGAACGACGCCATCGCCGCCCGCGCTCCGACCGCCGCGACGTGGTCGTCGCCGCCGAAGACGTTCGTCCCGCCGTGCCCGTCGGTCTCGGTCGTCGCCAGGACCGTGCCCGGGAAGCGGCCGACCGCGTCGAAGAGCGCGCGGTCCTGCGTGGGCGTGGTCTGCTCGGTGAACTGGACGTCGTAGACGACCCGGCGCGCGCCGAGGCGGCGCAGCTCGTCGAGCACCTGCGCGTGCCACGAGCGCGGGTAGGGCCAGCCGTGCCGGCCGGCGTAGTCCGACAGCGTCGCGTCGTCGACGCCGACGACCACCAGGTCGCTCGGCGCGTGCGCGGGGCGCAGGTGGAAGCGCCAGGCGACCGTCGTCTCCTCCAGCGACCGCGAGACGCCCGTCGCCCAGAGGCCCAGGCCGCAGGCGGCGGCCAGCAGCCCGGCCAGCAGGACGGCGCGGGCGTGCGATCCGGACCGGGGGAGGGCGGACACGGTCGGCCGCTCGCTACGGCGCGACCCGCGCGCGGTATCGGTGGCCCGCGCGGACGCGGATCGTGCGGCCGGTGCGCAGGTCGTGGACGTCGACCGCGCCGGCGGCGACGCGCGTGAGCGTCCCCGAGCAGGTGTCCTGGGTCAGCCAGCGGGTGCCGCGGACGGTCGCGACCGAGCCGCGGCCGTGGGTCTGGAAGCGCCCGTGGTCGTCGGCGCCCCACAGCGAGCGCGACGGCTTCTTCTTCTTGGGCTTGGCCTTGACCTTGGCGGCGACGGCGCCGGCGCGCGCGACGCGCCCGCCGCGCGGGCAGACGCCGAAGTCGCCGCCCCGCAGCACGAGCCGCGTGAGCCCGCGGTGGGCCGCGCTCTGGCGCACCTCGAAGCGCCCGCCCCAGAAGCGGCCGGTCTGGGTGGCGCCCTTGCGGTCCAGCGCGGTGGTCAGCTCGACGGTGCCGGCGCGCGCGTCGATGACCGTCCCGGTCGGGACCGCCTTGGCGGACCTGAGGTCGACCGGCGTGCCGCCGGGGCCGGTCGCGGTGACCTTGCCCTGGACGGTCGCGGCGGCCAGCGTCTTGCCCAGCACCGGCGTGACCGCCGCGGTGGCCTCGCCGCGCGGCACGTTGGCGGCGGGGTCGGTGCTCGGCGGGGTGTCGACGTCGTCGTCGCCGGCGTCGGAGCCGGCGCCCGTGGTGGAGCCCGAGCCGGACGGGGTGCGGTCGTCGCCGGTGGTCTTGCCGGTGTGCGACGAGGTGGTGGTGGTCGTGGTGGGCGTCGTCGTCGGCGTGGTGGTGGTCGGCGCCGAGGACGTCGGCGTGTCGCCGGTGCCCGAGCCGTTCGAGCCGCCGTTGTCGTCGTCGGTGCCCGGCGTCGTGCCACCGCCGGGGGCGGTCCCCGGCGTCGTCGTGCCGTCGTCCCCCGACGTGGCCTTGGACGTCTTGAACGTCACGTCGGCGCCGTAGGCCGTCGTCAGGCCGCTGGCCGCCACGGCGCGCACGTGGTAGGTCGTGTCCGGCGTCAGGCCGGTGAGCGGGAGCGACAGCGTCTCCTTGACGCCGATCAGCGAGCTCGACAGGGCGCTGCTGGTGGAGCCGTAGCCGGTGGTCGTCCCGTACTGCCAGTAGACCGACGCGCCCAGCACCGAGACCGTGACCTCGGCGCTGACCGTCGCCGAGCGGGCCGCGACGTCCTTGGGGCTCTTGGTCGTGACGCCCAGGGTCAGCAGCGCGCCCGCCGGGCCCGGCACGAGGAGGGCCGCGACGACGGCGACGACCGCGCCCAAGAGGGCAGCGCTGACCTTCCGTGGCGTGCGCACGTCCAGGTGATCGCCTCCTGACGCCGCGAGCGCCAGGGCTCCTGGACGGACGTCCTACGCCGCGCGCGCCTCGTTCTCGCGCAGGAACGCCTCCAGCCGCTCGCGCCCGTCGTCGGCCACCGGCGCGCCGTGGGCGAAGAGCAGCGCGTCGAAGTCCTGGTCCAGCAGGCGCGTCAGCGCCGCCGTCAGCCCGCGCTTGACCGCCTCGGGGTCGTCGCCCATCAGGACGTCCGGGACGAACGCGAGCCCGCCGTCGCCGTCGCGGATCAGCGCGTCGGCGAACAGCAGCGCGCCCGGGCCGGCCGCGATCCGGAACGCGGTGTCCTCCGGCGTGAGCGCGCCGACCTCCAGCGCCACGACGCCGTCGGCGACCCGGTCGCCGAACTCGAACGGCTGGACGTCGGGCCCGCCGTCGGCGAACTCGTGCAGCCCGGAGCGGTGCGCGCGGATCGGGCAGTCGAAGCGCTCGGCGAAGGCCGTCGCGTGGCGCAGGTGGTGGCGGTTGGAGAGCAGGACGACCTCCGGTCGCCCATGGCGGGCGATCTCCTCCAGGCCACCGTCCTCGGGCACGCGCGGGTCGAACAGCGCGCAGCCCTCGACGTAGAAGTGCGAGTGCACCGGCCGGCCGATGCCCTCGTGGAACGTCGTCCAGTGCAGGACGCCGGGAAGGACCTCATCCATGGGCGACGCCATACCCCAGGCGCGCCGACCTACACCAGGTCCTCGCGGACGACCGCGCGTCGCGCCCGCGGCAGCCACAGCGCCAGCGCGCTGCCCGACCACGGGCGCCGGTGCGGCGGCGTGGCCCGGTCCTCGGGCCGGGTGCCGCGCCCGCGGAAGCGGCGCGAGGCGCCGTGGTCGGCGCGGCCGTCGCGGTGCGCGCCCGCGTCGGGCACGGTCAGCAGCCGCCGGCCCTCGATCGTCGCGCGGCGCGCGAGGTCGGTGACGGCGGCGGTGCCGCGCAGCTCGGGGTCGAAGCCGCCGAGGTCGAGGAAGCCGGCGCGGCGGAAGACGGCCAGCCCGGTGGCGGCCCGCGGCGCGGCCCAGAGCGCGTCGTGGTCGTCCTCCAGCGCCGTCGTCAGCGCGCGCAGCGTGCCGGGATCCGGCCGCGTGGCGGCGTCGATCAGCGCGACGTGGACGCCGGTCGCCTCGGCCATCGCGAGGTCGGCCGCGGCGGTGGTGCCGAGGCGGCGCGGCAGCGTGAGGATCGTGCGGCGGGCGCGGACGTGGTGGTCGGCGAGCGCCGCGCGGGCGGCGCGCGCGGTGGTGGCCGGCGCGCCGTCGTCGACCACGAGCACGCCGCCGCACCACTCCTCGGAGAGGTCGGCGGCCAGCGCGGCCTGGAGCGCCGCGAGCTGCCACGGCGCCTGGCGGGAGACGACGACCGCGACGTCGAGCAGGTCGAGCGGGTCATGCGTCGCCCCCGCGCGCCGTGACGGGCGAAGGCGTCCTTCGAGGTGCGGTGTCACGTCCAGACAGCGTTGCCGGAACGCGCGCGTCCCTAACTACGAAGGGCGCAGGACGAGGCGGAGGGTCAGGTTCGGTGCGCGGTGAAGGTCGGCGCGCGGGTCGGCGAGGCGGCGGCCCTCGACCCGCAGCTCGAGGCGGTCGCGGTCGTCGCCGAACGGCCACGGGTCCAAGGTGTAGGACTCGCTCGCGCTCGCGCTCGCGTCGCCGTCGGCCCGCGCCAGCCTGAAGCCGCCGGCCTCGTAGGGCAGGCGCGCCTGGCACAGCGCGAGCGACAGCCCGTCCCAGATCGCCAGCAGCGCCTGGTTGCGCCGCAGCTCCTCCTCGGTCGCGCCGACCTCGGCCGCCAGCGCGCGCTGCAGCTCGCGCTGGCCGGTCAGGTAGTCCTCGACCGCGCGCGCGATCTCCGGGTCGTCGGTCCTGGGCGGGAAGCGCTCGTAGAGGCCGGTCCCGTGCAAGGACACCAACAACGCCGCGTAGCGCGACTGCGTCAGGACCTTGCGCGGCGCGGCGGTCCACAGCGCCAGGTGCGTCCGCCGGTCCAGCTCGTAGAACTGGACCGGCAGGCCGCTGTCGGGATGGCGCTCGGGATCGAGGTCCCACTCGGCCATCCCGACGTCGTGCTGCAGCGCCCCGAGGCAGACCTCCTCGAACGGCTCCGGGCGCGGCACCCACGCCCGGGCGAGCTGCCCCGACAGCCAGGCGTGCGACGCCTGGCCGATCGCGAGGTGGCCGTCGCCGTCGGGGCGGACGATCACCGGCGGTCGGTGTCGTCCTCGTCGAGCTCGGAGACGCGCTCCTCGTCGGCCTCGGCGTCGACGGCGGTCTGCTCGTCGGACTCGGCCTCCGGCGTGAACGCGTCGCCGATCGGGTCGGCGCGGCCGCCGCCGTGGCTGGCGTTCTCGACCAGCGCGTCCTCGGCGGCCTCGAAGCCCTCGGCCTCGCCGCCGCCCGCCTCGTAGACGGCCTCGAAGGCCTCGTCGCCGTGGGCGTCGTCCAGACGCGGCCCGCCGATGCCGGCGGCCTCGCGCGCGGCGGCGGCCTCGGCGGCGACGAAGTCGGCGTCGGTGTGGACGACCGGGCGCGTGGCGTCGGCCTGCTCCTGGGCCTCGGTCGTGCTCGCGGGCGTGGCGGTCGGCGGCGTCACCGACGGGCCCGGGGCCTCGGTGGGCGGGGGCGCGACGGGCGGCGCCGCGGGCGGCGCGACCGGCGGGGTGGGGGCGGCGCTCGGCGCGGGCGCCGGCAGCTGCGCGGCGCGGCGCTTCTTGAACATCGCGGCGCCCGCGGCGAGCAGGCCGCCGAGGACGAGCAGTCTCTTGGGGATTCGGGGCATGACGGAATCCGTACCCGATCGCGCCCGTCGGGGAAAGGCCTGCAAGACGGACGGACGACGCCGACGGGCCTCAGCGGGTGACCAGCCGCGCGCTGCCGGGCCACAGCGGGTACCGGCCGAGCGCCGCGAAGACGTACCAGGCCGACAGCGCGCCGGCGTCGTCGTTGCCGGGCAGGCCCTGGGGCGTGGCGTCGAAGAGCGCCATGGCGCGCGCGACGGCGTCGGCGGTGAGGTCCGGCCGGCCGATCGCGGCGCCGATCCACGGGATCGCGAACGACGGCTCGTTGCCCAGCCCCGCGTAGGGGTCGAACGGCCCGCCGTCGAGGCGTCGCAGCACCTGCTCCAGGCGCGCGACGGTCGCCGGGTCGTCGTCGACCGCGAACGGCGCGCCGAACGCGTACTGGCCCGCGCTGCCCTCGACCAACCCCTGCGGCGCGGCCGGGTCGCGCGCCGCGAGGTCCAGCCCGCGGACCGCCGCCGCGGCCCGGGCGCGCAGCGCCGGATCGCCGGCCACGCGGCCGACCGCGTCGTCGGCGATCGCGCGCTCCAGCACGCCGCTGTCGCCGCCGTCGGACGAGCGGCACGGCGGCTCGAGCGTCCGGCGCGCGACGGCCAGCGTCCGCGCCCGGTCGATGCCCGGGACGCGGAACGCGAGCGCCTCGGCCAGCAGGATCGCGCCGGGCTCGCCGACCATCACGTCGGCGTCGCGCCCGCCGATCGCCCAGCGCGGCGCGCAGCTCTGCCGCGTGAGCGTCCGCACGACGTCGCGTGCCTGCTCCGGGTAGGACATGGACAACAACGGGAACTGCGTGCGGTACACGTCCCAGCCCGAGATCGTCGACCGGGGCTCCCAGCCACGGCGGGGGTCCACGTCGGCGATCACGTTGGGATGCAGCAGCGCGTGGTAGAGCGCGGTCGCGAAGACCCGGCCCGGCGGTCCGTCCACGCGCTCGAGCTGCCGGGCCCACGCCGCGCGGGCCCGCGTCCGCAGCGTCGCGAACGCCACGCGCGCCGGCGCCTCGGCCGCGAGGTTGCGCCGCGCGCCCGCCACGCCGGTCAGCGACACGCCGAGCCGGACCTCGACCGTGGAGCCCGGGGCGAAGCGCAGGTAGGCGCCCGCCCGCGCGCCGCGGATCGGCTCCGCGGGCAGCCCGCCGGGGACGAAGCGCCGGCCGGTCGCGCGCCGGGCGTCGCTCGCGCGCGCCGACCCCGCGCGCACCGCGAAGGGCCCGCCCTCCGCGCCGGGGGCGCCGGTCGCGCGGCGCCACGTGCCCCACGCGCGCGGCCGCGCGTCGAACCGCGCCACGACGTGGATGTCATAGGCATTGCCCGCCGCCCCGCAGAAGCGCCCGGACCGCGCGGTCGCGACGACCTCGCCGCGCTTCGGGTCGATCCGCACGGTCGCGCGGTCGGTGCCGTTCTGCGAGCCGCCCGCGTCGACCAGCACGGTCGCGGCCCTGCCGCGCGGGAACGTCATCCGCATCGCGCCGACGCGCGCCGTGGCGGTCAGCGCGACCCGCACGCCGCCGACCGTGACCGAGTACGCGCCCGCCGCCGCGGACTCGCCGGCGTGCGAGAACGTCGGCCGCCGCGTGGGCGGGGCGGAGGCCGCGCGCGCCAGCGGCAGGATCGGCACGTCGCCGAACGCCGCGCAGCCGGTGCCGCTGACGTGCGTCGGGCTGAAGCCGCGGATCCGCGTGTCGTCGTAGGCGTAGCCGGCCCCGAAGGCGTTCAGCGCGGGCGCGGTCTCGGGGCTCATCTGCACGAGGCCGAACGGCACCGCCGCGCCGGGGACGGTCGCGCCCGCGCCGCCGCCGCGCTGGATGCTCGGCTCGCGCGAGCCGGTCCCGATCAGCGGGTCGACGTTGTCCACGGCGACGGCCCGCGCGCCGTCGGCCGCGGCGAGCGCGGCGAACGCCGTCGCAACGGCCATGACGGTCGCCCCCGCTCGCATCGCCGCCACGCTAGCGGGGTAGGGCCGCGACCATGAGCGAGCATCACGGAGCCGACCGGGTCGGCGGCGGCGAGGCGTCGCTGGGCGACGCGCAGGCGTCCAACCCGCCGGACGACGACGACATGATCTACCCGGACGCCGAGCCGCTGGACAGCGACACGGACTTCGAGGGCGACGGTCCCGAGGGGCAGGACGAGCGCGACAACGAGGATCCGGCCCCGAACGCCCCGTAAGGCCGCGTCCACAACTGGTCTAGCCCACCGGCCAGATAGGTCCGGGGGGCTGACCACGGGCCGGTTGACGTGTATGTTCCCGGCGTGTTCACGCCGGTCCAGACGCGTCGAACCTTCGAGGAGGCGGCCGAGCAGATCGCGGACAAGGTCCGCGTCGGCGAGCTGCGCGTCGGCGACAAGCTGCCCGGCGAGCGGGCGCTGGCCGCGCAGATGCAGATCAGCCGCCCGACGCTGCGCGAGGCGGTCAAGGTCCTGGTCGACGCGGGGCTCCTGGAGGTCCGCCGCGGCCCGGGCGGCGGGATGTTCGTCGCCACCGACGTCGTCGGCGTCGAGCTGGTCCGCCAGCGCTCGACGCTGCGCCTGGGCGAGGTCGCCGGCGTGCTGGAGGCGCGCCGGATGCTCGAGCCGCGCGTCGCCCAGCTGGCCGCCGTCCGGGCCACCGAGGAGGACTTCGCGGCCCTGCAGCGCTCGATCGATGCGATGCGCGCGCTGGTCGACGCGGGCAAGGCGCTCAAGCAGGAGGACCGCTTCCTGCAGCTCGACGTCCAGTTCCACCTCGCGCTCGCGCGCGCGTCGGGCAACGCGACCGTCGAGTCGCTGATGCGCGTGCTCTTCCGCCAGCTGGAGATCGCGCGCGACATGGCGATGCACCTGCCGCTGGTGCCCGCGTGGACGATCCAGATCCACGAGCGGACGCTCGCGGCCGTGCGCTCCGGCGACCTCGACGAGGTCGAGGCGGTCATGGACGAGCACGTCGGCCAGCTGGAGCGCACCTGGGAGGAGGAGACGGCGCGGGCGCTCGTGCGGCCGCTGCCGGAGTTCCTCCTGCCCGCCTCGGCGCGGACCAAGGGCGCCGTCTAGGCGTCCTCGCGACTGACCGTTCGTTTAGAACCTTCGTCCCGGTGGTAAGGTCTCTTGACCCATACCGGGTCGGGTACCTGGCCAGCGAGGAGAGGGGATGCCGGACGTGCCGCGCACGACGGATGGGATCGCCAACGATCGGGAGACGACCACGCCCGGCGCCGCCGCGCCGCGGACCGGACCCCGGCGGCCGGTCAAGCTGCACCGCCCCGACGTCGCGCTGACCGACAAGTACCTGCTCGAGCAGGGCACGGTCTTCCTGTCCGGCACCCAGGCGCTGGTGCGCATCCTGCTCGACCAGGTCCGCGCCGACCGCCGCCGCGGCCTGCGGACCGCCACGTTCGTCTCCGGCTACCAGGGCTCGCCGCTGGGCACCGTCGACAAGGAGATCCTCGGGCTCGGGGAGATCGCGCCCCGACACGACCTGCACTTCACCGCCGGCCTCAACGAGGAGCTGGCGGCCACCGCGGTCTACGGCTCGCAGATGGCGCCCTCGTTGCCGGGCGCGCGCGTCGACGGCGTGACCGGCGTCTGGTACGGCAAGAACCCGGGCCTCGACCGCGCGATGGACGCGCTGCGCCACGCCAACTTCGCGGGCACCCACCCGCGCGGCGGCGCGCTGGCCCTCGTCGGCGACGACCCGTCGTGCAAGTCCTCCACCTTGCCCAGCGCCGGCGAGGCGACGCTGGCCGCGCTGCACATGCCGACGTTCTTCCCCGGCACGCTGCAGGAGGTCCTGGACTTCGGGGCGCACGCGATCGCCTGCTCGCGCGCGTCGGGCCTGTGGAGCGCGCTGAAGATCGTCACGAACATCGCCGACGCGGCGGGCACGGTGGCGGTCTGGCCCGAGCGCGTCGGCCCGGTCATCCCGACGGTCGAGCACGACGGGCGGCCGTACGTGCACGCGCCCGACGGCAACCTGCTGGCGCCCGCCTCGATGGAGCTGGAGCGCACGCTGTTCGGCCCGCGGACGGAGATCGCCCGCCAGTACGCGGCGCTCAACCAGCTCAACCCGCAGACGGTCCCGACGCGCGACGCCTGGCTCGGCGTCGTCGCCGCGGGCAAGGTCTACTACGAGCTGGTCGAGGCGCTGCACGGCCTCGGCCTCGACCAGCGCGCGCTGGAGCGCGCGGGCATCCGCCTGATGAAGGTCGGCATGCTCTACCCGCACGACCGCGACGCCTTCCGCTCCTTCGCCCGCGGCCTCGACGAGGTGCTGGTCGTCGAGGAGAAGCTTCCGTTCCTGGAGACCGCGTTGCGAGACGCGCTCTACGGAACGCCCGACGCGCCGCGGATCGTCGGCAAGCGCGACGAGCACGACGCGCCGCTGCTGTCGCCGGAGTCCGACCTGGACGCCGACGCGATCGCGGTGGCGCTGGCTTCGCGTCTGCGCGCCGGCGGCCGCGGCGCGCCGGACTCGGTCGACGCCCGCGTGGCGCTGATCGAGGCGCGCCGGGCGACGATCGCCCGCACGCCCGCGACGCTCGCGCGCACGCCGATGTTCTGCTCGGGCTGCCCGCACAACACCTCGACGGCCAACCCCGACGACACGCTGTTGGGCGCCGGCATCGGCTGCCACACCATGATCCTGCTCTCGCCCGAGGGCAAGGGGACGATCACCGGCATCACGCAGATGGGCGGCGAGGGCGCGCAGTTCGTCGGCATGCAGGACTTCACCGACGACCGGCACTTCGTCCAGAACGTCGGCGACGGCACGTTCCACCACTCGGCGTCGCTGGCGATCCGCTTCGCGGTCGCGTCGCGCGCGAACATCACCTACAAGCTGCTCTACAACCGCACGGTCGCGATGACCGGCGGCCAGGACATCGTGGGCGGGATGACCGTGCCGGAGCTCACGCGCTGGCTGGCGCTGGAGGGCGTCGGCAGGGTCATCATCACGACCGAGGACACCAAGCGCTACAAGAAGGCGGGGCTCGACCCGATCGCCGAGGTCCGCCACCGCGACCGGCTGCCCGAGGCGCAGGCCGAGCTGGCGCGCACGCCGGGCGTGACCGTCCTGCTGCACGACCAGCACTGCGCGGCCGAGCTGCGCCGCGCGCGCAAGCGCGGCAAGGCGCCCGAGCCCGCCCAGCGCGTGGAGATCGACGAGCGCGTCTGCGAGGGCTGCGGCGACTGCGGGACGAAGTCCAACTGCATGTCGGTGCTGCCCGTCGAGACCGAGTTCGGCCGCAAGACGCAGATCCACCAGTCCTCGTGCAACAAGGACTTCTCGTGCCTGAAGGGCGACTGCCCGTCGTTCCTGACGGTCGTGCCGGCCAAGAGGCGGGCCGGGGCGAAGGCGCCGACGCCCGCCGGGTTCCCGCTGCCGCCGCGCGACGCGCTCCCCGACCCCGCGCCGAAGGTCCCGCGCGACGACTTCCTGATGCGGATGCCCGGCGTCGGCGGCACCGGCGTCGTCACGGTCTCGCAGATCCTGCAGATGGCCGCGATGCTCGACGGCAAGCACTCCTACGGCCTGGACCAGACCGGCCTGGCCCAGAAGGGCGGCCCGGTCGTCTCCGACGTGCGCATCGCGCGCGACCCGATCGAGGGCTCCAACAAGGCCTCGGCCGGCGCGGCCGACCTGCTGCTGGGCTTCGACGTCCTCGGCGCGGCCAACCCGCGCAACCTGCTCGTCGCCGATCCCGCCCGGACCGTCGCGGTCGTCAACACGCACGCGACGCCGACGGCGGCGATGGTCACCGACACCGGCGTGCGCTTCCCGGCGCGCGACCGCAACATCAAGGCCATCGAGGCCGCCACGCGCGCCGGCGAGGACGTGTTCTTCGACGCCGAGGCGTTGTCGATCGCCCTGTTCGGCGACCACATGCCCACCAACACCTTGTTGATCGGCGCCGCCTACCAGGCGGGCTGCCTGCCGCTGAGCGCCGACGCGCTGGAGCAGGCGATCCGGCTCAACGGCGCGGCGGTGGAGAAGAACCTGGCGGCGTTCGCCTGGGGCCGCGCGGTCGTGGCGGCGCCCGAGGCGGTCGCGGCGGCGACCTCGCCGGAGCGCCCCGAGGCCGTGCGGCCGGCGCTGGAGGGCGCGGCGGCGGCGATCGTCGAGGCCGCCGGCACGACCGGCGAGCTGCGGCGCCTGCTGGAGGTCCGCGTCCCCGAGCTGATCGCCTACGGCGGCGTCGCCCTGGCGCGCGAGTACGCCCAGGACGTCGTCCGCGTCGCGGCCGCCGAGGCCGCCAAGGGCGCGCCCGGCGAGACCGCGGTCGCCGAGGCCTACGCCCGCGGCCTGCACAAGCTGTTGGCCTACAAGGACGAGTACGAGGTCGCGCGCCTGCACCTCGAGGGCCTCGCCGCGCGCGACGCCGCCGACGGCAAGGTGTCCGTGATGCTCCACCCGCCGCTGCTGCGCGCGATGGGGCTGGACCACAAGGTCAAGCTGCGCCGCGGCGTCGCCGTCCCGCTGTTCAAGGCGCTGCGCGCGACCAACGGCCTGCGCGGCACCCGCCTGGACCCGTTCGGCCGCGCGCACGTGCGCCGGATCGAGCGCGCGCTGCCGGGCGAGTACCAGGCCTTGGTCGACCGCGCCCTGGAGCGCCTGACGCCGGTCACGCACGCCACCGTCGCCGCGATCGCCGACCTGCCCGACCTGGTCCGCGGCTACGAGGACGTCAAGCTGGCCAACGTGGAGGCCTTCCGGCAGCGGGCCGCCCGGCTGGAGGACGAGCTGGCGCGCGGCGCCCAGAGCGGCGGGTTCACCCTCCCAGTGATCCAGGGCTGACGCGCGCGAACAGCGCCCGCGCGTCGAGGTCGTCGAGCAGGCCGATCGCGCGCGGGTCGCCGTCGTCGTCGACGACGATCGCGCCGCCGGGCCAGTAGGGATGCGGCGCGCGACGGTGGTGCAGCAGCAGCGGCTCGTAGATCCACGAGCCGCTGTTGGCCACGCGCGTCCGCCCGTCCGACCCGGTCCACAGCGCCGCGTCGTCGCCCGCGCGCGGGCCGCTGCGGTGGACGTGGCCGAAGACGATCCAGTCGGCGTCGACGCCGATCCGCGCGGCGGCGTGCAGGAGCGCCGGGATCGCCGAGCGCTGCATCTGGCGGCCGAGCAGCGGCCGCATGACCGGCGCGGCGCGGTGGGCCTGCAGCTGCCGCGCGCTCGGCATCGACCACGCGCGCAGCAGCTCGGCGACGTTGTCGACCAGCGTCGCCAGCGGACGCGGGAGGGAGCGCGTCAGGCGCGCCTCCAGCCCGGCGCGCGGGCGGCGGCGCCGCTCGTAGGCCGCGGGGCCGACCACGGGCACCGCGCCCAGCGGCGCGCTGCGGACGGCCCGGCGCGGAAGGCCCCACGCCGACTCGGGCAGCAGGTGGCGATCGAGATGATGGCCATGGGTCGCCCACACGCGATCCGACACCCAGAAGCCGGGCGCGCGGACGGTCACGCGCGCCGGGGCGAGCCAGGAGGTCAGCTCGGCCAGCGTGGGCGAGGCGTCGTGGGGGACGAGCGTGTCGAGCGTCAGCGCGTCGCCGCGCTCGCGCACCCAGCGCCGCGTGAGCCGCGCGTCGTGGTTGCCGGGGACGACCACGACCTCGCCGTCGCGCGCGCCCAGCGCGGCGCCCAGCGCCCGCAGCACCGGCTCGGCGACCGCCATCGCCTGGCGCGGGCGGCCCTCGGCCAGCTCGACCGTGTCGCCGAGCAGCACCAGGCGGTCCACGGCGAGGTCGTCGAGCGCGGCCAGCAGCCGATCGAGCGCCTCGCGATGGCGCAGGACGTCGCGGCCGAGGCGAGAGCCGAGGTGCAGGTCGGAGATGATGAGCGTGCGCACGTCAGCGCATCAGGCTATGACGCGCGCGGCGGGTCCACCGGGTCCAGCAGCTCCCACAGCAGCGTCGACCACCCGAAGTCGCGCGCGCCCATGCCGTAGCCCAGGCGCGACTCGTAGTACTCGCGGAAGCCCTCCCGCGCCACGACCGCGGCCAGGCGCGCCGCGAGCGCGTCGGCCTCGGCGTCCAGCCCGAGGCGGCGCAGGCCGAGCGAGACGAGCCACGCGCTGTTGACCCACGACGGGCCGCGCCAGTGGCGGTGGCGGCCCCACCACGTCTCGCGCGAGGTGTGGGTGGGGTCGTCGAGCGCGACGGCGGGCAGCGGGACGCCGTCGGCGAAGCCGGGCGCGCGCAGGACCTCGTCGACCAGGCGCTGGGCGATCGCGTCGGGGAGGTCGGGCAGCGCCAGCGGCGCGAGCGTGTCCCACGTGCGCGGGCGCGCCGCCGGCGGCGTCGGCCGCACGGCGTTGACCACGTCGTCGGCGAAGCGCCCGGCGCGCCCGTCCCACAGGCGCTCGATCAGCGCCGGGGTCGGCGACGGCCGCCCGAGCGCCCGCTCGCTGAGCGACCACACCACGTTGGTCAGCACCTCGCAGACCACGGGCCGTCCGGCCGCGCGGATCCGCCGCGCGTCGAAGCCCAGCCGCCGGTTGCGCGCGATCAACAAGGGGAACGACGGCCGCCCCTGCGCCAGCCGGCCCCAGACGTGGTCGAACTTCGGCGAGGCGTCCATGCCGGACTCGTCGGGCTGGATCAGCCACAGCAGCCCGTCGTCGGTCAGCGCGCGGTGCTCGCGCAGCCACGCGTGGTGGGCGTCGATGCGCGGATCCGCGCCGCGCGGGTCCCCGACGGCCCACGCCCACGCCCACGCCAGCAGCGGCGGCTGGATCGTCCGCGTCATCAGGTCGGCGCGTGAGGCGATGTTGTAGCGGACGGCCCGCTGGAGGTCGAGCGGGTGGCCCCAGAGGACCGTGTGGCCGATGAAGCCGTCGGGATCGGCGGCGTTCAGCAGCGTCTCCAGCTCGGCGCGCGCGCCCGCCGGGTCGAACCGCCGCCGGACGATCGCGTGGAAGCCCGAGTCCCAGTACCACTGCCACGGATAGGACCGCGGCGAGGGGACCGAGAAGGCGTAGCGGCGCCCGCGGTACTCGCCCTCGCGCCAGTTGCGCTCCAGCAGCGCGCGCGCCGCCGTCGCGACGTCGAACGTCACGCGTGCTTCTTGGCCTTGGCCTTGGGCTTGATGTAGGGCTTGATCGTCAGCTTGGCGGTGAACGTCGTGACCCCGATCCGCATCGTGACCGTGACCTTGACGCCCTTGGACGGCGCCTTGCGCAGCGCCGTCTTCAGCTTCGCCGAGGCCGTGACCGTCAGCTTGGCCTTCCCGCTGGACGGGATCGTGAACGATCCGCTGCCGCCGCTGGTCTTCTTGCCGAAGCTGAGCTTGACCGTCCCGCGCGTCTTGGTGGGCGTCGCGCGGAACGACAGCGTCGCGCGGCCCTTGCGGTCCAGGCGCAGCGTCTTGGCCAGCCCCTTCACGGTGGCCTTGGGGACCTCGAACGTGATCGGCTTCTCGGAGCTTCCTCCGCTGCTGCCGCCGCCGTCGGAGCCGCCGCCGACCCGACCGCCGTCGGTGCCGCCGCCGCTGTCGCCGCCGCCCCCGGTGCCGCCGCCGTCGCCGCCACCGCCACCGCCGCCCTGGCCGGGGTCGCGCTGCTGGGGCTCGGAGCCCGCGACGAACACGCGGTCGGCGCCCGCGGCCACGACCTGGCCGCCGCGCAGGAGCACGACGCGCGTGTGGTAGGTCCGGCCCGGCGCCAGCCCGCCGGTCGTCACGGTGTAGGCCTGCAGCCCGCTGCCGGCCGTCAGCGTCACCGCGGGGGAGCGCGCGCCGTAGGCGTCGGTGGCGCCCAGCTCGAAGGCGACGCTCGTGGCGCTCGCGGGGCCCGGGTCGACGCGCGAGCGGAACGTCGCGGTGTCCTGGTCCAGGCCGGTCGGCTGGTCGGTGATCGCGCAGGCTGGGGCCGACGTGTCCAGCGACCACGACGTCAGCGTGCCCGCGTTGTCCTGCTCGCCGTCGGTGATGCGCAGGGTCCACGTGCCCGCGCGGTCCTCGCCGGCGAAGCGCGACAGCGGCTCGTTGGGCTCGAACAGCCCGCCGACGGCCACGGCGGCGTTGCCCAGCTCCTGCACCGGCCGGTCGGAGGCGTCGTCGAGGATCAGCGGCGTCGCGGGCCGCAGCCGGTTCGGCGAGTAGTTGGAGGACGTGCCGACGCCGGGGCGCTCGAGCAGGTCGACGGTCGTGCCGCTCGGCGAGGTCAGCCACGCGTGCAGGTCGCCGACCCAGTCGTGCGTGGCGGCCAGCGTGACGCGCAGGTGGCCGACGCGGCCGTGGGTCGGGACCGTGAGCTGGGAGACCAGGCCGGTCGCCGGCTGGTTGTCGGGGATCGCGGCCGGCGTCGCGTAGCCGCGCGTGCCGACGGTCGTCGTGCCGGTCCCGATCGGCAGGTTGTAGGGGATGCTCCGCGTGCCCTGGTCGGACGTGACCGTGAGCGTGAGCGCGGCGACCGTGCCGCAGCCCGCGGCGGCCGCCGTGCGCAGCGCGAACGCCGCGGGCCGCGAGGCGCCCGGGGCGACCGTGCCGAGGCTCGCGGTGGCCTGGGGCACCGACACGCCGCCGGTCTGCGCGGACAGCGTCGCGCGCACGCCGGTCAGCGGCGTGGTGGACGGGTTGACGATCGGGATCGTGACCGGCGTGTCCTGCTCCAGCGTCAGCGCGCTCGCCGACGGGACGCCGGCGTCGGCGACGGGCGGCAGGTCGAAGGCCTCGGTGGCGTGCGTCGCGTTGGGGGAGCTGACCGACGCGCTGTAGCCCATGCCGCGCGCGGCGAAGACCGACCAGATGTCCTGGTGGTGCGCGCCGCCCGCGGCGGTGTCGGCCGCCAGGATCGCGTCGCGCATGTCGAGGAACGACGGCTGCTTGGGCGTGATCCGCAGCGCGGCGGTGATCAGCGCGCGGGCCGGCCAGCCGCCGATCTTCTCGCGCAGGTCCCACAGCGTCTCGGCCCAGATCTCGCCGTCGGCGTGGACCTCGAAGGTCGGGTGGTCGGCCGAGTAGGCGGCGACGCGGCCCAGGTCGCCGAACGTGAAGCCGCCGGGGCCGGCGGTCGTCGAGCCCGGGCAGTGCTCGGGGTCGGCGACGTCGCCGACCGGGCAGTCGAGCGCGTTGTGGCGGATGCCGGTGTCGGCGTCGTCGGTGACGTAGGCGCCCATCACCACGTCGCCCGGCGCCGCCGTGTCGTCGACCAGGCGCTGTCGGACGAGGTAGTCCATCGCGTAGAAGTCGCTCCAGCCCTCGCCCATCGCCTGCGACTGGCGCGCCAGCAGGCCGTTGGCCTCGCCGTCGCCGCCGACGAGGCGGTTGGTCATGCCGTGCGTGTACTCGTGGTAGACGACCGACGCGTCGTCGCCGCCGTTGACCGCCGGGTAGGGCGTGCTCCACAGGTACATCTGCATCTTGCCCGGCTGGCCGTCGGGCGGCGTGGAGAAGTTGGCGTTGTTGATGCCGTCGTAGTCGTCGACCTCGGCGTCGATCGGGTCGGTCGTCTCGAAGTTGTAGGAGTCGGCGGTGAAGCCGATCGGGGCCCGCGCCAGCCAGTCGTGGTACTGGTTGACGTAGTAGAAGACCTGGGCGCCGACCTGGCCGACGTTGTCGGCCGCCGTGTCGGGGTCGGCGCCGTCCCACGTGCAGTCGTGGGAGAAGACCGACGGGCAGCGCGCGCCGCGGGCGGCCGTGGCCGGGACGACGTCGTAGAGGAACTCGCTCGTGTCGGGCGTGCTCGGGACGATCTCGCCGTCGGGGTCGATGCCGTCGGGCTCCTCGCGGTCGGCGTAGACGTGGGCGTTGGGGCCGTCCAGGCGCGTGATCGGCGTCGTCGTCAGCCACGACCCGCCGGGGCCCGCGAGGTCGGCCTCGTGGTCGGTGCCGTCGCCGGGGTGCAGCTCGTGGACGTTGGCGGGCGCCTCGGCGAAGTCGGTCAGCGAGTGGCGCGTGAGGATCGCGCCGGTGGCCGCGTCGACCAGGACCTCGTAGACGTACGGCGCCTGGCCCGCGACGGTCAGCCGCCAGGCGAGGTGGTCGCCGCCGGGGTCGGCCAGCGTGGTCAGCGTCGCGACGTCGCTCGTGCCCGGGAACGTCGTGGTGCGCGCCGCGTCGGCGCCGACGTCGCCGACGATGCCGTCGGGCGTCACGCCGAGGTCCTTCTGGGCGGCCGCGCGGGCGGCGGCGGGACCGATCGGCGGGTCGGTCGACGGCGGCTGGAGGTCGTGGACCGGCGCGCCGCCGACGGCCAGCAGGCGGCCGTCGGAGGTCACCGACGCGGTCAGCGCCGAGTCGTAGGCGGCGACGCCGCCGTCGCGCTGGGCGAAGGCGAGGTGGGTGACGCCGTCGGGCGAGGTCGAGCGGTTGGTCAGGTGCAGTTGGCCGAGGTCGCCGCCGTCGAGGCCGAACGCGTCGACGTGGGCGCGCACGTAGGCGAGCGCGACGGCGCCGGCGTCGGCCCGCGACGGGCCGGTCAGGAAGCCGTCGGTGCGCAGGACCGAGCGCAGGCCGCCGGTCACCGGGTCGGCGTCGACGGTCGCCTCCGCGCCGAGGCCCTTGGCGAGCGTCGCGCGGGCGTCGGAGACCGCGGCCGGGACGGCGGCGCGGTCGCCCGCGCGCGCGTCGAAGTCGGGGCGCGCGCCGGTGCCGGAGGACGGCGCCACGGCGAGGGCAGGGGCGGCCGTCAGCGCCGTCGCCGAGAAGACGGCACACGCCGTCAGAACCGCAAGCCGATGCCTGCTGCGCCTGCCCACCAGTGCAGGTTCTATCGGCCGGCGGGCCGTCCCGCCTGAGAGATCTCGTGCAGCTTGCCTCCCGCTTTTCGGAGCGTCGTGACGGTTCGGGGCCGATCCGGGTTCGGATTCGGACATGTCGGCGCGATCGGGTACACCATCGGCGGATGGCCGACGATCCGATCGACCAGCTCTACGGGCTCCCGCTGGAGGAGTTCGTCGCGGCACGCGACGCGCTGGCCAAGGAGGCGCGGGCCGGCGGCGACCGCGAGCGGGCCGCCGCGATCAAGAGGCTCGCCAAGCCGACGCGCGCGGCGTGGGCGGTCAACCAGCTGGCGCGCTCGCACGCCGACGAGGTCCGCGCGCTGGTCGACGCGGGCGCCGCGCTGGCCGGCGCGCAGGAGGAGCTGCTGGGCGGCGCCGAGCCGGGCGTCCTGCGCCAGGCGGCCGAGGCGGCCCGGGCGCTGGTCGACGCGCTGGCCGCCCAGGCGCCGGTCGACGGCGCCACGCGCGACAAGGTCCGCGCGACGCTGCACGCGGCGACCGTGGACGCCGAGGCGCGCGCGGAGGTGGCCTCGGGGCGCGTGCTCAAGGAGCGCGCGGCGTCGGGCTTCGGCGGGCTGGACGGGCTGGTGGGCTCGGGCGCGGCCGCCACCGCCGCCGCCGCGCCCGCGGCGCCGCCCGGGCCGGACCCGCGGGAGGTCCGCCGCCGCCGCGACGCGCTGCGCCGCGCCAACGAGGCCGAGGCCGAGGCGGAGTCCGCGGTCGACGGCGCGCGGCGCTCGCTGGAGCAGGTCGAGGCGACGGTCGCGGCGCGGCGCCGCGAGCTGGAGGAGGCGCGGACGGCCCTGGCCGAGGCGCGCGACCGGCGCGAGCGCGCCGAGCGCGCGGCGGCCGAGCTCAGCTGACGATCGCGTGGGCGGCGACCGTGGCGCCGGACGCGACCGTCGCGCCCGCCGTCAGCGCCGCCGACGGACCGATGCGCACGTCGTCGCCGACGCGCACCGGCGCGGCCGTCAGCCCCTGCTCGCGCAGCGGCCGCTCGACGTCGGCGGTCACCGGCGCGGCGTCGACCAGCACGACCTCGTCGCCCAGCACGCAGCGCTCGCCGATGGCGATCGCGCGCCGCGCGGTGAGCACGCAGCGGTCGCCCAGCCACGTGCCCGCGCCGACGGCCACGGTCGCGCCGGCGGCGACGTGGAAGCGGCAGCCGTCGCCGAGCACGGCGCCCGCGCCGAGCGTCACGCCCCCACCGCGCGCGACGTCGAAGACGACGCCCCGTCCGACGACCACGCCGGCGGACGCCCGCACCCCGCGCCGCCGCGTCCGCAGGCGGTCGCGCCACCCCGCCGCGCGCGGCAGGGCGGACGGCGGGGCGACCGCGTCCGGATCGGAGGCGAACGCGGCCTCAGGACGACGAAGGGCGGCGCACATGGCGCCGCCCATCGTAGGCAACTTCTATGACTCGGTGAGGCGGCGGACCCGTCGGGGCCGCCGTCGTCCGATCAGGCCGCGACGCGGAGCGACTTGACGTCGCCGTCGGCCGCGAGGCGGCGCAGCGCGCGCTCCTCGGCCTGGCGGGCCTTGGAGGGCGGCATGCCCAGACGGCGCGCGGCCTGGACGAGCGTGTGCTCGCCGTCGCCGCCGGTGCCGAAGCGCAGGTGGATGACCTCGCGCTCGTCCTCCGGCAGGCGGTTGACGGCCTCGCGCAGCGAGGACGCCTCGGTCTCGCGCTCGACCTCCTCGTCGACGGTCTCGCCGTCGGCGGGGAGCAGGGCGCCCAGCGCGGTCTCGCCGTCGTCGCCGACGGTCTGGTCGAGGGACGCCAGGGCGCGGTCGCGCTCACGCAGCAGCGCGACCTCCTCGATGTCCAGCTCCGCGGCCGCGGCGACCTTCTCGTCGCTCGGCGGCTCGCCCAGCTCGGCGGTCAGCTCGCGCTCGACGCGGGCGATGCGGCGGGCGCGCTGCGACATGTGCGAGGGCAGGCGGATCGTGCGACCCGTGTTGTCCAGCCCACGCTGCAGCGCCTGGCGGATCCAGATCGTGGCGTACGTGGAGAAGCGGTAGCCCTTGCGGTAGTCGAACTTCTCGACGGCGCGGATGAGGCCGAGCATGCCCTCCTGGACGAGGTCGTCCAGCGTCAGGCCCTGGCCCACGTAGTGCCGCGCCACGGAGACGACCAAGCGCAGGTTCGAGTTGACCAGGAGGTCCTTCGCGTCGAGATCGCCGCGCTCGATGCGCTTGGCGAGGTCGATCTCCATGGTCGGGTCGAGGAGCTGGTACTGGCTCGCGCGCCGCAGGAGCTGATCCAGCGGGGAGGCCAGGACGTCGTTGGTGAACGTGGGGGTGAGGGTGGAGGGGGTCAACTAAGGTCCTTTCCCGGGCAAAATCCCGATAACTGCACTCGGAATTCTACGCCAGATTCGTTGCTTGTGCAACTGTGCAACGGGTCACAATCGCACGGCTGCGGTGGGGAGAGACAGGGGAGGGGTCGGGGTCACCCCGACGAGCGACACCGAAACCTTCCCAACCTCAGGTGAAGCGCGCCTAAGGAGTGAGGTGGTGCCCTCTTCGGGCCACATTGATACGTCTCCTGCCCGTGGTCAAACGTTACGGTCGGCCGTTCGGCGGCGGTGATCCCGCCACAGATGTCCGATCTGGCGCGTCGCCGCGTAGCGCAGGTCGGACCGCGGTCCGGTCCGTGGCGGGGCCAACTCGGCCGGATCCCGGCCCAGCTCCAGCGCCCGCGCCGCGCGCCGCGCGATCTCCAGCTGACCGAGCGCCGTGGGGTGGACGGCGTCGGGGAACCACTGGCGCCAGCCGCCGAAGTCGTCCAGCGCGACCACCGCGAAACCGCATGTTTGCGCGGTTTGACGCACGATCGCGTTCAGCTCGGCGACCTTCGCGCCCGCGCGCGGCCGGCCGAGGTCGAGCGGCACGGTCGCGACGCAGACCCGCCGCGCGGCGACGCCGACCGCGCTCGACAGGGTGTCGAGCGCGCGCGTATAGCGGGCCGGATCCCACGCGATCGAGCGCACGTCGTTGGTGCCGATCCCGAGGCAGGCGATCGCATAGTCGTCTCGGATGCGAGACAGATCCCGAGCGACGAGATCTGGCGCAGAAGCACCCGGTCGGGCTATTCGGTGAAACGGGAGGTCGAGCAGCTCGGCGATCCACTGCGGCCACGCCCGTGGAGGAACACCATAGGCGCCCTCCTCCGGCCCGCACATGATCGAGTCGCCCAGCGCGAGCACCGCGCCGCGTTCGTCACCGCTTCGCACGTCGCCCCGCTTGCTCGGTCGCCGCGCGCAGCCGCCGCGCGTGGGACGCCGTCAGCTGCCCCGCCTCCAGGCGGAACTTCCACGCGCCCCCGGCCGTCCCCGGCAGGTTCATCCGGGCCTCGGAGCCCAGGCCGAGCACGTCCTGGACCTGCAGCATCACCAGCGGCGCGACCGAGGACATCCACAACCGGATCAAGGCCCAGTCCATGTCGTCGTCGACGATGCCCGCGTCGCGCACGGCCCGCTCGGCCTCCCGGCGCCGCGCGGGCTCCAGCGCGTCGAGCCAGCCGCGCAGCGTGTCGGTGTCGTGCGTGCCGGTGTAGGCGACGACGTCCGCGCGGTGGTGCTCCAGCCGGTGCGGGCCGCGCGGGTCGTCGGGGTCGAAGGCGAACTGCAGGACGACCATCCCCGGGTAGCCGAGCGACCGGCGCAGCCGCGTGACCGGCGGCGTGATGACCCCGAGGTCCTCGGCGATGAACCCGCCGTAGTCGTTCCACCCCAACTCGCGCCGCGCCGCCTCGAAGACCGCCCGCCCGGGCCCGCGCCGCCACGTGCCCCCGCGGGCGTCGCGGTCGCCCGCGGGCACCGCCCAGTACGCGACGAACCCGCGGAAGTGGTCGATCCGCGCGATGTCATACAACTCGGACACGCGCCGGAAGCGCTCGACCCACCAGCGGTACCCGCGCCGCCGCAGCGCCGGCCAGTCGTAGAGCGGGTTGCCCCAGCGCTGGCCCGCCGCCGTGAACGCGTCGGGCGGCACGCCGGCGACGACGCCGTCGACGAACAGCTCCGGCCACGCCCGCTGGTCGTAGCCGCCGGGCGCGACGTAGATCGGCACGTCGCCGATCAGCCCGACGCCACGCTCCCGCGCATAGGTCCTCAGCGCCGCCCACTCGCGCTCGAAGCGCACCTGGTCGGCCCACATCCGCCGCGGGAGCGACCGCGCCCAGAACGCGTGGCGCTCCCCGAACGCGTCGAGCTCCTCCGGCGCGACCTCCGCGGCGGGCGCCTCCAGGAACCCGTTCCAGGCCGCGAACGCCGACGACGCCTTGTACGGCGACCCGTAGCGATCCGGCGGTCCCAGCGGCAGCATCTGCCACCACGACTGGCCGGCCTCGGCCAGCCAGTCCACGAACCGCCGGGCCTCCGGCCCGAGCCGGCCGCCGGGCAGCGACGTGAGGTGCAGCTGGACCCCGCTCGACCGCGTGGCGGACAGGTTCGTGCGTTCGGTCACTGGATGTTTGCGTTCGTCGGGGGCCATTCTGGGAAGAGTCGCCACTACGTGCCCGCTCGACCCGTCGACCAACCCACCGAACCCCCCTCGCGTCTCGTGAAGCAGAACGGCGGTGCCTCCAAGCGCACCAAGGCGGCGGCCCCGCCGCGCATCGTGATCCTCGAGCCCGCGCCGCTGATCGACGGCGGCCGGTACGCGCCCAAGCGCACGGTCGGGGAGGAGGTCGCGGTCAAGGCCACGATCTTCGCCGACGGCCACGACGTCCTGAAGGCCGTCGCCAAGGTCAAGGCGCCCACAAGCCGCAAGTGGGTCGAGTACCCGCTGAGCCACATCGATCGCGAGATCGCCGGCGACACCTACGCCGGAACGTTCCCCGTCGAGGCGCTCGGCCGTCACCAATGGACGATCGAGGCGTGGATCGACGCCTTCGCGTCGTGGCGCGAGGAGCTGCGCCGCAAGGTCGACTTCGGCCAGACCGACCTGGCCGGCGAGCTGAGCGAGGGCGTGCTGCTGCTTCAGGACGCCCAGGAGCGCGCCAAGGGCGGCGACCGCAAGGTCGTCAAGGCGGCGTTGGACACGCTGCGGGACCCGGACATCGACGAGTCGCTCAAGCACCAGGCCGCGCTGGAGCCCGAGCTGGCCGCGGCGATCGACCGCCACCCCGACCGCTCGCAGTGCGCGACGCTCGACGCGCCGCTGACGCTCGACGCCGACCGCGAGCGCGCGCGCTTCGGCGCCTGGTACGAGCTGTTCCCACGCTCGTGGGGCGGCTTCCAGGGCACGGCCGAGGCCGTCCCGCAGATCGCCGCGCTGGGCTTCGACGTCCTCTACCTGACGCCGATCCACCCGATCGGGATCACCAACCGCAAGGGCCCCAACAACGCGCTGACCGCGCGGGAGGGCGACCCCGGCTCGCCGTGGGCGATCGGGCTGAAGGGCGTCGGCGGCCACGAGGCCGTCCATCCCGAGCTGGGCACGCTGGAGGACTTCGCGGCGCTGGTGGCCACGACGAAGGACCACGGCATGGAGATCGCGATCGACTTCGCGATCCAGTGCAGCGCCGACCACCCGTGGCTGACCGAGCACCCGGAGTGGTTCCACCACCGACCCGACGGCAGCCTCAAGTACGCCGAGAACCCGCCCAAGAAGTACCAGGACATCTACAACGTCAACTTCCAGTGCGAGGACTGGAAGGGGCTCTGGAACGCGCTGCGCGACCTGATCCTGCTGTGGGTCGACCGCGGCGTGAAGGTCTTCCGCGTCGACAACCCGCACACCAAGTCCTTCGCCTTCTGGGAGTGGGCGATCGCCGAGGTCCGCGCCAAGCACCCCGACACGGTCTTCCTGGCCGAGGCGTTCACGCGCCGCGCGGTGATGCGCACGCTGGCCAAGCTCGGCTTCAACCAGTCCTACACCTACTTCACCTGGCAGTACTCGCGCTGGGAGCTGGAGCGGTACGTCGAGGAGCTGGCCTACGAGACCGCCGACTACTACCGCCCCAACTTCTTCGCCAACACCCCCGACATCCTCACCGAGCAGCTCCAGCACGGGGGCCGCGCGATGTTCGAGGCGCGCCTGGTCCTGGCCGCGACGCTCAGCCCGACCTACGGGATCTACTCGGGCTACGAGTGGGTCGAGCACACGGCGGTCAAGCCCGGCAGCGAGGAGTACCTGGACTCCGAGAAGTACGAGGTCAAGGAGCGCACGCTGGACGGCGCGCCGCTCAACGGCCTGATCCGCCTGCTCAACGAGGCGCGCCGCTCGCACCCGGCGCTCCGGCACCTCTCCAACATCACGTTCTTGAACACCGAGAACGACGGCCTCATCGCCTACCTCAAGCAGACCGGGGACGACGCGATCCTCGTGGTCGTCTGCCTCGACCCCCAGTGGGCCCAGGAGGGCTCCGTGCACGTGCCCGACCACCTCGGCCTGCCCTGGGACTTCCAGGTCCAGGACCTGCTCGACGGCAGCCGCTACGACTGGCACGTCGGCCCCAACTACGTGCGGCTGGCCCCGGGCGACCGGCAGGCCCACCTCTTCCGCGTGGTGCGGGGGTGACCGAGCGCATGACGACCGAGGCCCGCGAGGTGGCCCAGGACGACACGCCGACGCGCTTCGAGTCGGCCGAGGGCACCGTGCCGCCGGCGAGCGAGTCGCCGGCCAAGCCCGAGAAGGAGCTGCATCCCGCCGACCCGTCGCACTGGTTCGAGCGCGACCCGCTGTGGTTCAAGCGCGCGCTGTTCTACGAGATCCACATGCGCGGCTTCTACGACGGCAACGACGACGGGTCGGGCGACTTCGTCGGGCTGACCGAGAAGCTCGACTACCTGCAGTGGCTGGGCGTCGACTGCATCTGGCTGCTGCCGATGTTCGCCAGCCCGCTGCGCGACGGCGGCTACGACATCGCCGACTTCTACGCCATCCACCCCGACTACGGGACCGTCGAGGACTTCGAGACCTTCATGTTGGCCGCGCACGAGCGCGGCATCCGCGTCATCGCCGACCTGGTGATGAACCACACCTCCTCCGACCACCAGTGGTTCCAGGACGCGCGCAACGCGCCCGCGGGCTCGCCCGAGCGCGACATGTACGTCTGGTCGGACACCGACGAGAAGTACGCCGACGCGCGGATCATCTTCACCGACACCGAGACCTCCAACTGGACCTGGGACCCGGTCGCGGGCCAGTACTACTGGCACCGCTTCTTCTCCCACCAGCCCGACCTCAACTACGACAACCCGGTCGTCCACGAGCGCATGCTCGACGTGCTGCGCTTCTGGCTGGACCGCGGCCTGGACGGCTTCCGCCTCGACGCCGTGCCCTACCTCTACGAGCGCGAGGGCACCAACTGCGAGAACCTGGAGGAGACCCACGAGTTCCTCCGCAAGGTCCGCGCCACGGTCGACGACGAGTACCCCGACCGCGTCCTGCTCGCCGAGGCCAACCAGTGGCCCGAGGACGTCGTCCAGTACTACGGCAAGGGCGACGGCGACGAGTGCCACATGGCCTTCCACTTCCCGGTCATGCCGCGCATGTTCATGTCCTTGCGCCGCGAGGACGCCACGCCGATGGCCGAGATCCTGCAACGGACGCCGTCGATCCCGCGCACCGCGCAGTGGGGCCTGTTCCTGCGCAACCACGACGAGCTGACGCTGGAGATGGTCACCGACGAGGAGCGCGACTACATGTACGGGGAGTACGCCAAGGACCCGCGCATGAAGATCAACGTCGGCATCCGCCGGCGGCTCGCCCCGCTGCTGGACAACGGCCGCGACGAGATCGAGCTGATGACCGCGATCCTGTTCAGCCTCCCGGGCTCGCCGGTGCTGTACTACGGCGACGAGATCGCGATGGGCGACAACATCTACCTGGGGGACCGCGACGGCGTGCGCACGCCGATGCAGTGGACGGGCGATCGCAACGGCGGCTTCAGCCGCGCGGACTTCGCCCAGCTCTACGCGCCGCCGCTCATGGATCCGGTCTACGGCTTCCAGGCCGTCAACGTCGAGGCGCAGCTGCGCACGCCGACGTCGCTGCTGCGCTGGCTGCACCGCTTCATCGCGCTGCGCAAGGCGCACCCGGTCTTCGGCCTGGGCGACTACACGCACCTGGCCACCGACAACGCGCGGATCTTCGCCCACCTGCGCACCTACGCCGACGACGTGATCCTGTGCGTGCACAACGTCGCGCGCTCGGCGCAGGCCGTCGAGCTCGACCTGTCGGCCTACGAGGGCCGCATCCCGGTCGAGATGTTCGGGCGCTCGCGCTTCCCGCGGATCGGCGAGCTGACCTACCTGCTGACGCTCGCCCCGCGCGGCTTCTTCTGGTTCATCCTGGAGAAGCCCGCCGAGGAGGACGAGGACGACCGGGAAGGGGGAGGGGCATGAGCGCGTCCGCCCGCGAGCTGCGCCTGCCCGACGAGGGCGCGCTGCGCGAGTTCGTGCTCGCGCAACGCTGGTTCGGGTCGAAGTCCCGGGAGGTCGCGCACTTCCGGCTGCTGGAGACGATCCCGCTGACCGAGCAGCCGCTGGGGCTGTCGGTGCTGGAGGTCGAGTTCCTGCCCGGCACGCACGAGCTGTACCAGCTGCCGATCGGCGCGCGCCCCGAGGGCGAGTGGGCCGAGGGCGTCATCTGCGTCAACGAGGGCATGGCGATCTACGACGCGATGGGCGACCCCGAGACCGCGCGGGCGCTCATCAGGTTGATGGCCAACGACACCGAGCTGGAGACGGCCGCCGGCGTCGCCGAGTTCCACACCGTCGAGGGCTCGACCCTGCCCGCCGAGATCGGCGCGGTGCGCCCGATGGGCGCCGAGCAGTCGAACTCCTCGATCGTCATCGACGAGCGCCTGGTCCTCAAGGCCTACAGGAAGCTCGGCGCCGGCCCCAACCCGGAGCTGGAGATCCTGCGCTTCCTCACCGAGCGCGACTTCCCGCACATCGCCGCGCTGCGCGGCTGGTACGGCCACAGCGGCCGGCTGATCGACGCGACGCTCGGCATCGTCCAGGACTTCCTGACCGGCGCGACCGACGGCTGGGACCTCGCGCTGGCCGACCTGCGCGAGGACCCGCGGCGGTTCGTCGCGCGCGCTCGCGCGCTGGGCGAGGTCACCGGCCGGCTGCACACGACGCTGGGCTCGGAGAACGCCGACCCGGCCTTCGCGCCCGAGGACACCTCGGCCGAGGCGCTCGGCCTGCTGACCGCCACGGTCGACGAGGAGATCGAGCGGATGTTCGTCGACCTGCCCGACGACGACGAGGTCCTGGAGCCGATCCGCGGGCGCGGCCAGGAGGTGCGCGACCAGCTGCGCCGGCTGACGCAGGTCGGCTCGGCCGGGCGCGTGATCCGCCACCACGGGGACTTCCACCTCGGCCAGGTCATGCACGACGCCGACGGCGACTGGGTCGTGCTCGACTTCGAGGGCGAGCCCGCCCGCACGCTCATCGAGCGGCGCCGCAAGCGCTCGCCGCTGCGCGACGTCGCGGGCATGCTGCGGTCGTTCGCCTACGCGGCGACCGCGTCGGAGCTGCTGCACGCCGCGCCCGCGCCCGAGGGTTGGGAGGACGCCGTGCGTCAGGCCTACCTGGACGGGTACCTCGAGGAGACCGACCAGTCGCTGCTGCCGCCCGGACGGGCCGCGGTGGAGCGGCTGCTGGCCGTCTTCGAGCTGGAGAAGGCCGTGTACGAGCTGCGCTACGAGTTGGACAACCGGCCCGACTGGGTGAAGATCCCCGTGGCCGGGATCGCGCGGCTGCTGCAACCCGAGACGACGGAGCCGGAGGCATGACGCGAGCGATGAGCGACGAGCGCTTCACGAAGGCCTGGCAGCGGGACGCCGACGCGTTGGCGGCCGGCGAGCTGGCCGATCCGCACGCGCTGCTGGGCGCGCACTCCGACGGCGACGGCGGCGCGATCGTGCGCGCGTGGCGCCCCGGCGCCGAGCACGTGACGATCCAGGTCGTCGACGGCATCGACCACGGCGCCGAGCTGGTGCACCCGGCCGGCGTCTGGGCCGCGCACGTCGACGGCGCCAAGCCGCCGCTGCGCTACGAGGTGCGGACGCGCTACCCGGACGGGCTCGACGTGACGGTCGCCGACGCCTACAACTTCCCGCCGACGGTCGGCGAGCTGGACCTGCACCTGGCGGGCGAGGGCCGCCACGAGGAGATCTACGAGCGCCTCGGCGCGCACCCGCGCGAGGTCCGTGGCCTGGCCGGGACCGCGTTCGCGGTCTGGGCCCCGGCGGCGCGCTCGGTCGCGGTCGTCGGCGACTTCAACTCCTGGGACGGCCGCCTGCACCCGATGCGGTCGCTGGGCTCGTCCGGGATCTGGGAGCTGTTCCTACCCGGCGTGGAGCCCGGGGCGCTGTACAAGTTCGAGATCCGCACGCACGGCGGCGCGCTGCGCGTCAAGACCGACCCCTACGCGCGGCAGGTCGAGATCTCGCCCAAGACCGCGGCGATCGTCGCGCGCTCCGGCCATGCGTGGCAGGACGACGAGTGGTTGGAGGCACGCGGGCGCCAGGTCCAGCACGAGCGCCCGATGTCGATCTACGAGGTCCACCTGGGCTCGTGGCGGCGCGACCCCGACGACCCCGAGCGCCTGCTGTCCTACGCCGAGGTCGCCGACCAGCTGGCCGCCTACGCGACCGACATGGGGTTCACCCACGTCGAGCTGCTGCCGGTGATGGCCCACCCGTTCACCGGCTCCTGGGGCTACCAGGTGACCGGCTACTTCGCGCCCGACCCGCGCCTCGGCGGTCCCGACGACCTGAAGGCCTTCGTCGACCGCATGCACGAGCACGAGGTCGGCGTGCTGATGGACTGGGTGCCCGCGCACTTCCCGCGCGACGACTGGGCGCTGGCGCGCTTCGACGGCACCGCGCTCTACGAGCACGAGGACCCGCGCCGCGGCGCGCACCCGGAGTGGGGCACGTTGGTGTTCAACTTCGGGCGCAACGAGGTCAGGAACTTCCTCCTGGCCTCCGGGCTGTTCTGGTGCGAGGAGTACCACGCCGACGGGCTGCGCGTGGACGCGGTCGCGTCGATGCTGTACCTCGACTACTCGCGCAAGGCGGGCGAGTGGATCCCCAACGAGCACGGCGGGCGCGAGGACCTCGAGGCGGTGGACTTCCTCAAGGAGTTGAACGAGACCCTCTACGCGCGTGAGCCCGGCATCATCTCGGCGGCCGAGGAGTCGACGGCATGGCCGGGCGTGTCGCGGCCGACCTACGTGGGCGGGCTCGGCTTCGGGTTCAAGTGGAACATGGGGTGGATGCACGACACCCTCAACTTCTTCGCGCACGACCCGATCCACCGGCGCTACCACCACCACGAGCTGACGTTCTCGTTGATGTACGCCTTCAGCGAGAACTTCATCCTGCCCCTGTCGCACGACGAGGTCGTCCACGGCAAGGGCACCATCTACTCGCGGATGCCCGGCGACCACTGGCAGAAGATGGCCAACGTGCGCGCGCTGTACGCCTACCAGTGGGCGCACCCGGGCAAGCAGCTGCTGTTCATGGGCCAGGAGTTCGCGCAGACCCAGGAGTGGAGCGCCGAGCGCTCGCTGGACTGGCATCTGCTGGAGGACGACCCGACGGCGGACGGCGAGGGCGGGACCCACGTCGGCGTCCAGAACCTCGTGCGCGACCTCAACCACGCCTACCGCGACGAGCCCGCGCTGTGGCAGCGCGACGGCGATCCCGAGGGCTTCCATTGGATCGAGGCCAACGACGCCGAGAACTCGGTGGTGGCCTTCGCGCGCGTCTCGTCGGAGGGCCGCGTGCTGGTCTGCGTCATGAACCTCACGCCGGTCCCGCGCGAGGGCTACCGCGTCGGCCTGCCGCGCGGCGGGCGCTGGCGCGAGGTCCTCAACACCGACGCCACCCAGTACGGCGGGTCGGGCGTCGGCAACTTCGGCGGCGTCGAGGCGGAGGACCTGCCCTGGCACGCCCAGCCGCACTCGGCCGCGATGACGCTGCCCCCGCTGGGGGTGCTGTGGATCGCTCCCGAGAGTTGAGGGCGTCGCGGTTCTTCGCGCTGCGCGAGCGCGGCACCGACGCTCGCACCGAGGCGCTGGGCGGGCTGGCGACGTTCCTGACGATGTCCTACATCGTGTTCGTCAACCCGGCGATCCTGTCGAGCGCCGGGCTGCCGTTCGACGCGGTCGCGGTCGCCACCGCGCTGGCGGCGGGCGGCTTCACGATCATCATGGGGCTGACGACGAACCTGCCGTTCGCGCTGGCCTCCGGCCTGGGGATCAACGCGGTCGTCGCGTTCGACATCATCCTGGGCCGCAAGGTCTCGCCGGACGTCGGGATGGCGTGCATCGTGCTCGAGGGCCTGCTGGCCGTCGTGCTCGTGCTGGCCGGCATGCGCGAGGCGGTCGTGCGCGCGGTGCCGACGTCGCTGAAGCTGGCGATCGGCGTCGGCATCGGGTTGTTCATCGCCCTGGTCGGGCTGCGCGACGGCGGCATCGTCGTCAACGACCCGTCGACGGGCATCGCGCTCGGCGACCTGTCGACCGGCCCGGCGCTGATCGCGCTGGCGGGCATCCTGGTGGCCTTGGGCTGCGCCGCGGCCAACGTGCGCGGCGCGATCCTGATCGGCATCGCGACGTCGACCGTGCTGGGGCTGGTCTTCGGGGTGCTCGACGGGCCCTCGGCGGTCGCGCGCTGGCCCACGTCCGGCGACTTCTCGACGATCGGGGACGGCCTCGCGCCCGGCGCGCTGCGCGACGCGCTGACGTGGGCGCTGGTGCCGATCATCTTCAGCCTGTTCATGACCGACTTCTTCGACACGGTCGGCACGGCCTACGCGGTGACGAGCGCCGGCGGCCTGCTCGACGAGCGCGGCGAGATCCCGAAGGTGCGCAACCTCCTGCTCGTCGACTCGGCCGCGGCCGCGGGCGGCGGCGCGATGGGCGTCTCGTCGGTGACGACCTACGTCGAGTCCGGCGCCGGCGTCGCGGAGGGCGCGCGCACCGGCCTGGCGTCGGTCGTCACGGGGCTGCTGTTCGCGCTGACGATCTTCTTCGTGCCGTTGATCGCCGTCGTCGGGCAGGGCGTGACGGTGGGCAAGGACACCACCCTGCACCCGGCGATCGCGCCCGCGCTGGTGATGGTCGGCTACCTGATGATCCAGCTCGTGCGCGAGATCGAGTGGGACCGGCCCGAGGACGCGGTCCCGGCGTTCCTGACGATCGCCGGCATCCCGCTCACGTTCTCGATCTCGGCGGGCATCGGCCTCGGCGTGTTCGGCTACGTCGTGACGATGATCGCCCGCGGCCGCGTCCGCGAGATCCACCCGATCATGTGGATGCTGGTCCCGATGTTCGTCGCGTTCTTCGCCTCCAACTGGCTGTCGGCGCATGTCTTCTGAGACGACCCTGCCGTGGGAGCGGCCGCTGGGCGCGGTCCCGCTCGGCGACGGGACCGTGCGCTTCCGCGTGTTCTCGCTGGACCACGAGCCGACGCTGACGGTCGGCGGGCGCGAGCACGCGATGGAGCCCGAGGGGCACGGCACGTACGTCGCGACCGTCGAGGCCGCGGCGGGCGAGGACTACCGGTACGTGTTGGACGGCCGGCGGCTGCCCGACCCGCACACGCGCCTGCAGCCCGAGGGCCTGCGCGGGCCGTCGCGGATCGTCGACCCGGCCGCCTGGACGTGGCACGACCAGGCCTGGGGCGGCGTCGCGCTGGAGGACCTCGTGGTCTACGAGCTGCACGTCGGCACGTTCACGCGGGAGGGCACGTTCGACGCGGTCATCCCGCACCTGCGAGGGCTCGCCGAGCTGGGCGTCACCGCGATCGAGCTGATGCCGGTCGCCGACTTCCCGGGCCGGCGCGGCTGGGGCTACGACGGCGTGTACTTCTGGGCCGCGCACGAGGCCTACGGCGGTCCCGACGGCCTGCAGCGCCTGGTCGACGCCGCCCACCGCGCGGGGCTCGGGGTGATCCTCGACCTGGTGCTCAACCACGTCGGCGCCTCCGGCGAGAAGGCGATCCGCGCCTTCGGCCCCTACTTCACCGACAAGTACTCCACCTTCTGGGGCCAGGCCATCAACTACGACGACGCGTGGTCGGGCCCGGTCCGGGAGTGGGCGGTCCAGGCCTGCGAGATGTGGGTGGCCGACCTGCACCTCGACGGCCTGCGCCTGGACGCGATCCACGCGATCTTCGACGCGTCGACCGAGCACGTCGTCGCCGAGGTCGCCCGTCGCGTGCACGCGCGCGACGGCCGCGCGCTGGTGATCGCCGAGTCCGGCCTCAACGACCCCAAGGTCGTGCGCGAGGCGAGCGCCGGCGGCTGGGGCTGCGACGCGGCGTGGGCCGACGACGTCCACCACGCGCTGCGCACGCTGGTCACCGACGAGCGCGAGGGCTACTACGCGGAGTTCGGCACGATCGGCGATCTCGTCCACGCGCTGCGCGACCCGCACGTCCACGACGGCCGCTGGTCGGAGTTCCGCAAGCGCCGCTTCGGCGCGCCGGCGCAGGGCCTGCCGCCGGAGCGCTTCGTCGTCTTCGACCAGAACCACGACCAGGTCGGCAACCGCGCGCTGGGCGACCGCCTGCCGCGCGCGGCCCGGCCGCTGGCCGCGTTCGCCACGCTGCTGTCGCCCTACACGCCGATGCTGTTCATGGGCGAGGAGTACGGCGAGGACGCGCCGTTTCAGTTCTTCACCGACCACATCGACGAAAAGATCGCGGTCGCCACGCGCGACGGGCGCCGGCGCGAGTTCGCGGCGTTCGCGCGGTTCGCGGGCGAGGAGGTGCCCGACCCGCAGGACCCCGCGACGTTCGCGCGCTCCAAGCTGACGCGGATGGAGGATCCTTCGCTGCGTGCGTTGTACGCGAAGCTGCTGGAGGCGCGCCGCGCGCTGCCGCGCGGGCCGGTCGACGACGTGCGGGCCGACGCGCAAGCGCGTTGGCTGCGCGTCCGTCGTGGGGACTACACCTTGCTCATGAACTTCGCCGACGTCGAGCAGACGCTGTCGAACCCGCCCGCCCCGGGCTCTCGCCGGATCGTGCTCGCCACGCACGACGGCGTCGCGCTGCGCCCCGACGGCCACGTGACGCTGCCGCCGCTGGCCGGCGCGCTGGTGGCCGGCGTGCGCCCGGACGACAGCGTCGCGACCGGAGGAGCGCGCGCATGAGGCGGAACGCTCGCCCAGAGGGCGAGGTTCCGGGCGCGTGCTCGCCCGGAGGGCTCGCTCGCGCGCTGCAGGAGGGCACCGATGTCGCGTGAGGCGTGGCCGGGCGAGCCGTTCCCGCTCGGCCCGACGTGGGACGGCCAGGGCACGAACTTCTCGATCTTCAGCGAGGCCGCCGAGCGCGTCGAGCTGTGCCTGTTCGACCGCGACGGCCACGAGGAGCGCGTCGAGGTGGTCGACCAGACCGCGCACAACTGGCACTGCTACGTGCCCGGCGTCGGCCCCGGCCAGCGCTACGGCTACCGCGTCCACGGCGAGTACGACCCGGCGCGGGGCAAGCGCTTCAACCCCAACAAGCTGCTGATCGACCCCTACGCCAAGGCGATCGACGGCACGATCGACTGGGACGCCGCCAACGCGCTGCCCTACACGCCGCCCGACGGCGAGATCACCGACGACGCCGACTTCGAGTTCGACGACGAGGACAGCGCGCCCGCGATCCCCAAGTGCGTGGTCGTCGACGAGTCCTTCAACTGGGAGGACGACCGCCACCCGCGGATCCCGTGGACCGAGACCGTGATCTACGAGACCCACGTCAAGGGCCTCACCAAGAAGTTCCCGGGCCTGCCGGGCGAGCTGCAGGGCACCTACGCGGGGCTGGCCTCCGACGAGCTGGTGGCCTACCTGAAGGACCTCGGCGTCACCGCGGTCGAGCTGCTGCCCGTGCACCACATCGCCGACGAGGCGTTCCTGCACGAGCACGGCCTGTCCAACTACTGGGGCTACTCGACGATCGGCTACCTCGCGCCGCACTCGCCCTACGCGGCCAACCGCGACCCGGGCGAGAACCTCAAGGAGTTCAAGGGGATGGTGAAGGCCCTGCACCGCGCCGGGCTGGAGGTCATCCTCGACGTCGTCTACAACCACACGGCCGAGGGCAACCACCTCGGTCCGATGTTGTCGTTCAAGGGCGTCGACAACCAGGCCTACTACCGCCTGTCGCCCGAGGACCCGCACTTCTACATGGACTTCACCGGGACGGGCAACACGCTCAACGCGGTGCAGCCCGCGGTGCTGCGGTTGATCATGGACTCGCTGCGCTACTTCGTCCTGGAGTGCCACGTCGACGGCTTCCGCTTCGACCTCGCCTCGACGCTGGCGCGCTCGTTCTACGACGTCGACCGCCTCTCGTCGTTCTTCGACACCATCCACCAGGACCCGGTGCTCTCGCAGGTCAAGCTGATCGCCGAGCCGTGGGACGTCGGGCCGGGCGGCTACCAGGTCGGCAACTTCCCGGTGCTGTGGAGCGAGTGGAACGGGATCTATCGCGACACGATGCGCGACTTCTGGCGCGGGCAGGCGTCGGTCGGCGACTTCGCGGCGCGCTTCGCGGGATCCAGCGACCTGTACGCCGACGACGGGCGGTCGCCGTTCGCCTCCATCAACTTCATCACCGCCCACGACGGCTTCACGCTGCGCGACCTGGTGTCGTTCAACGACAAGCACAACGACGCCAACCAGGAGGGCAACCGCGACGGCACCGACGACAACCGCTCCTGGAACTGCGGCGCCGAGGGCGACACCGACGACGAGGGCATCAAGGCGCTGCGCGCCAAGCAGCAGCGCAACTTCCTGACGACGCTGCTGCTCAGCCAGGGCGTGCCGATGATCCTCGGCGGCGACGAGCTGTGCCGCACGCAGGGCGGCAACAACAACGGGTGGTGCCAGGACAACGAGATCTCCTGGTACGAATGGGAGATCGGCGACGAGGGCCGCGCGCTGATGGAGTTCACGCGGCGGCTGATCGGCCTGCGCCGCGGCGAGCCGGTCTTCCGGCGCGAGCACTTCCTGGCCGGGGAGCAGGCCGAGCCCGGGCTGCCCGACGTGTGGTGGTTCCGCCTCGACGGCCGGCGGATGACGCGGCGCGACTGGGAGAACCCCGACCACCGCTCGCTCGGCGTGTTCCTCAACGGCCAGGCGACCGCCGCGCGCGACCGCCACGGCCAGCCGGTGCACGGCGACTCGTTCCTGGTGCTGTTCAACGCCCACCACGAGGACCAGGTGTTCCGGATCCCGGCGCAGCGCTTCGGGCGCCAGTGGGCGGTCGAGCTGACGACGGCGGCGCCGCGGATCGAGGCCGGGGCGGAGGGCTACCGGGCGCGCGGCGACTGCTACGTGTCGTCGCGGTCGATCACCGTGCTGCGGAGGGCGGCGTGAGCGGCGCGCGGCGCGCGCCGCTGCGCGCCACCTACCGGCTCCAGCTCGGCACCGACCTGGACTTCGCGGCCGCGAAGGAGCTGCTGCCCTACGTCGCCGACCTGGGCTGCTCGCACCTCTACCTGTCGCCGTCGTTCCAGGCGCGGGAGGGCTCGACGCACGGCTACGACGTCATCGACCCGGGGCGCGTCAGCGACGCGCTCGGCGGGGAGGAGGGGCTGCGCGCGCTGGCCGCCGCGGCCCACGAGTTGGACATGGGGTTGATCCTCGACGTCGTGCCCAACCACATGGCCGCCGACGACGCCAACCGCTACTGGAGCGACCCCGAGCTGCGGGAGCGGTTCTTCGACGTCGACCCGGTCTCCGGGCGGTGGCGCCGGTTCTTCGACATCGACGAGCTGGCGGGCGTGAGGATCGAGGACCCCGAGGTCTTCGAGGCGATGTCGGGGTTGGCCATCAGGTTGGTCGAGGAGGACGTGGTCGACGGGCTGCGGATCGACCACCCCGACGGGCTGCGGAACCCCTTGGAGTACCTGCGGCGCCTGCGCGAGCGCGGGGTCGAACAGGTATGGGTGGAGAAGATCCTCGACCCCGGTGAACCCCTGCGCGGCGACTGGCCCGTGTCCGGGACCGTCGGCTACGAGTTCGCCAACGACGTCGCCGCGCTGTTCGTCGACCGTCGCGCGGAGGAGACGCTGACCGACCTGTACGTGTCGCTCACCGGCGACCCGCGGCCGTTCGGCGCGCTGGCCGACGAGGCCAAGCTCCAGCAGGCGACGACGTCGTTCACGCCGGAGGTGGAGCGGCTGGCGCGGCTGTGGCCCGAGGTCGCCGACGCGCTGCCGGGCGCGCTGAGCGCGTTGCCGGTCTACCGCACCTACGTCGAGCCGGATACCGCGCGCGTGGAGGGCGCCGACCGCGAGGCGCTGGTCGACGTGCCCGACCGCGTCCGCCGCGCGCTGACGCTCGACGACCCGTCGGTGCCCGCGGAGTTCGTCTGGCGCTTCCAGCAGACGACGCCGGCGGTGATGGCCAAGGGCGTCGAGGACACGGCGTTCTACCGCTACGTCCGGCTGCTGGCGCTCAACGAGGTCGGCGGCGACCCGTCGCGCTTCGGCATCGACGTCGACGCGTTCCACCAGGGCAACGCCCGGCGGTTGCCGTTCAACCTGCTGGTGTCGTCGACCCACGACACCAAGCGCTCCGGCGACGTCCGCGCGCGGCTGTGCGCGCTGACCTGGATGGCCGAGGAGTGGGCGGGCGCGGTGCGCTCGTGGTTCGAGGTCAACGCGCAGCTGCGCGACGCGCGGCTCGGCGCGCCCACGCCCGCCGAGGAGTACCTCGTCTACCAGACGCTGATCGGCGCCTGGCCGATCGAGGCCGACCGTCTGGAGCCCTACCTGGAGAAGGCGCTGCGCGAGGCCAAGGTGTCGTCGAGCTGGATCGACCCCGACGTGGAGCACGAGGCGGCGGCCAAGGCCTTCGCCGTCGACCTGCTCGACCACGGCCCGTTCCGCTACGGCTTCGACGTGATCGCGTCGCGCGTGGCCGACCTCGGCGCGCGCGTCGCGCTGGCGCAGACGCTGTTGAAGCTGACGGTGCCCGGCCTGCCCGACGTCTACCAGGGCGACGAGCTGTGGGCCTACTCGCTCGTGGACCCCGACAACCGCCGGCCGGTCGACTGGGCCGCGCGGCGCGAGGCGCTCGCGGCGCTGCGCGACGGCGCGCCGCCGACGGCCGAGACCGTCAAGCTGCACCTCGTCGCCGCGGCGCTGGAGCTGCGCCGCCGCCGGCCCGAGGCCTTCGCGGCGTCCACCTACACGCCGGTGCCGGCCGGCGACGACGTCCTCGCGTTCCTGCGCGGCGACGCCGTGCTCGTCGCGGTGACGATCCGCGACGGCGCGACCGGCGCCGGCGGCTGGGAGCTGCCTGCGAGCGCCGCTGGCCGCTGGCGCGACGTGCTCGGCGGCGAGGAGTACGAGCTGCCCGACGGCGCCACGCTCGGCGGGATCCTCGGACCGACCGGCCGGGCGCTGCTGGAACGCGTCGCCTGAGCGACGTGCCGCGCGGGACGGCGAAGTCGCATCCTGGCCAGTCGGCCAAGTAGCCTGTGCGGCAGGTGCCGCTGCGTGTCCTCGTCGTCTCCTGGGAGTACCCGCCGATCGTCGAAGGCGGGCTGGCGCGCGCTGTCCGCAAGCTGAGCGAGGCCTTGGTCGCCGACGAGGACGTCGAGGTCCACGTCCTCACGCGCGCGGGCGAGCACGGGCCGCTGGACGAGATCCGGCACGGCGTGCACGTCCACCGCGTGCGCGAGCCGCACTACCCGTCGGCGCTGCCGGAGTTCGTGCAGTGGGTCGGGCGGATGAACCACGACCTGCTGGAGCGCGGCGCCGCGCTGGTCGCCGAGCACGACTTCGACCTCGTCCACGGCCACGACTGGCTGGTCGCGGTCGCCGCCAAGCGCCTGGCCGACCGCGCCGGGATCCCGTTCGTGACCACGGTGCACGCGACCGAGCACGGCCGCCACCAGGGCTGGGTCCACAAGCCGCCGCAGTCCGACATCCACCGCACCGAGCGCTGGATGGTCCACGTCGCCGACCAGGTGCTCGTCTGCTCGCACTACATGCGCGGGCACGTCGCCGACGTCTTCGGCATCGACGAGGACCGCGTCGTCGTGGCGCCCAACGGGATCGACCCCGGCGACCTGCAGCCGGTCCAGGACCTCGACGCGCTGCGCGCCCGGTTCGCCCGGCCGGACGAGAAGTTGGTGCTCTTGGTCGGCCGGCTGGTCTACGAGAAGGGCTTCCAGCACGCGCTGGAGGCGCTGGCCGGCGACGACGGCGTGATCGCGCGCGTCGGCGGCGTGCGCTTCCTCGTCGCGGGCTCGGGCACGCACGAGTGGGAGCTGAAGGACCAGGCGCGCCGCCTCGGGCTGACCGACCACGGCACGTTCATGGGGTGGATCGGCGACGACGTCCTGCACTCGCTCTACCGGATCGCCGACCTCACGGTGGTGCCGTCGATCTACGAGCCGTTCGGGCTGGTGGCGCTGGAGGCGATGGCGAGCGGCTGCCCGTGCATCGTCGCCGACACCGGCGGGCTGCGCGAGGTCGTCCCCAACGAGCGCGTCGGCCTGCGCTTCCAGAGCAAGGACCCCAAGTCGCTCGGGCGCATGATGGAGCGCGTGCTGACCGACGACGCGCTGCGCGACCGGCTCGTCGCCGAGGCCTCCGAGCACGTGCTGCGCTTCGACTGGTCCGACGTCGCGCGCCAGACGCACGCGGCCTACCGCTCGCTGTTGCGCGGCGTGCCCGTGGCGTAATCCTGTAAATCCCACAGAGATTGTGTAGAATTGCCCGTGATGGCCGATCACACGGGCACCATGGTCGCCACCGACGTCCACCAGCACCTCTGGCCGGAGGACTTCGTCGCCGCGCTCGCGCGCCGCGACGTCGCGCCTGCCGTCCGGCGCGAGCGCGACGGACGCGGCTGGGTCGTCGCGGTCCCCGGCGAGCCCGACAGCCCGTTCGGCGACGCCACGCACGACCCGGCGGTCCGCGCCGCGAGCCTGCGGGCGTCCGGCCTGCGGCGCGCGCTGCTGTGCATGTCGACGCCGCTGGGGGTGGAGGCGCTGGACGAGGACCAGGCGCGCCCGCTGCTGGACGCGTGGCACGACGGCGTCTTCGCGGCCGGCGACGCGTTCGGCGTCTGGGGCGCGCTGCCCGTGCACGGCGCCACACCCGCCGACGTCCACGCGCTGCTGGATCGCGGCGCGGTCGGGATCTCGCTGCCCGCCGCCACGCTGGCGTCGCCCGCGCTGGTCGCGGCCGCCGGCCCGGTCCTGGCCGCGCTGGCCCGGCGCGGCGCGCCGCTGTTCGTCCATCCCGGCCCGGCCGGGCCGCCGCCCACCGCGCGCGACGACGGCGACGCGGCCTGGTGGCCGGCGCTGACCACCTACGTCGGCGACGTCCACCTCGCCTGGCACGCGTTCCTGGGGTGGGGGCGACCGGACCATCCGACGCTGCGCGTCTGCTTCGCGATGCTCGCCGGGCTGGCGCCGCTGCACGCCGAGCGCCTCGCGCTGCGCGGCGGCCCGGCCGCCGCGATCAACGACCCCAACCTCTTCTACGACACGTCGTCCTACGGCCCGCGCGCGATCGCGGCCATGGCCGGCGTCGTCGGCGTCGACCAGCTGGTGACGGGCTCGGACCGTCCCGTCGTCGACCCGCCGCTGGTGCCGCCGCTGGGCGCGCCGGCCGAGGCGCTCATGACCACCACCAACGTCCAGCGGCTGCTGGGCACACCGCGCGGGAGGCGCGCATGATCCGTCGACCCCACCACGACCGTGACCTGTCCCAGGCCGAGCTGGAGCTCGCCGCCGTCGACATCCTCAACCGCCCGGAGGCGTGGCGCGACCACGTCCACCACGACCCCTCGGGCCTGCGGACCTACCACCTGCTGGAGAAGGACGACCACCTCGAGGCCTGGCTGATCTGCTGGAACGACGGCAACGACACCGGCTTCCACGACCACGACGACTCGCACGGCGCGGTCGGCGTCGCGGCCGGCCACGTGCGCGAGGAGACGCTGGCGCTGGGCGGCGATCCGGTCGTCCGCGAGGTCGGCCCCGGCGGCGTCTTCTCCTTCGACGCCACCGACATCCACCGCGTCCTGCACATCGGCGACGAGGCCGCGGTGACCATCCACCTGTACTCGCCGCCGCTGCGCCGGATGGGGGCTTACGAGGTCCTGGAGGACGGCCGCCTCGCGCGCCGCTCGATCCCGGCGGCCGAGGAGCTGGTCGCGCCCGCACGCTGAGGCGGGCGCGTTCGTGGTTGACTTGCCGGCATGGCCGACCGGCACGTCGAGCACCTGCTGATCGGGGGTGGGATCGCCTCGGCGACCTGCGCCCAGGAGCTGCGCGCGGAAGGAGCGCCGGGTGCGATCCTGCTCGTCGGGCGCGAGCTGGACCCGCCTTACCACCGCCCGCCGATCACCAAGGGCTACCTGGGCGGCCAGGAGAGCAAGGACGATGCCTCGATCGAGCTGCCCGACGACGTCGAGGTCCTGACGCGGACGTCGGTGATGGCGCTCGACCCGGCGGCCAGGACCGCGACGCTGTCGACCAAGGAGACCGTCTCCTACGACACGGCGCTGCTGGCGACCGGCGCGATGGTGCGCCGCCTGCCGATCGACGGCGCCCAGCTCGAAGGCCTGCACTACCTGCGCGCGCTGGGCAACGCCGACGCGCTGCGCGCCGACGTCCAGGCCGAGGGCGCCGAGCGCGTCGTCTGCGTCGGCGGCTCCTACATCGGCTGCGAGTCGGCCGCGACGCTGACCACGCTCGGCAAGCAGGTCACGGTCCTGCTGCTGGAGGAGGAGCCGCTGGAGCGCGCGTTCGGCCTGCGGGCCGGGGCCTGGGTGCGCTCGGTGCTGGAGGCCCACGGGGTGGAGGTCCGCGGCGGGGTCGAGGTCGAGCGCTTCGAGGGCGACGGCGACCGCGTCCAGCGCGTGGTCCTGGCCGGCGGCGACGTGGTCGAGGCGGACACCGTCGTGATCGGCGTCGGGGCCCAGCCCGACGTCATGCTGGCGCGCAAGTCCGGGCTGGAGATCGGGCCGCAGGGCGGCGTCGTGGCCGACGCGCGCCTGCGCGCCGCCGGGACCGAGGGGCTGTACGTCGCCGGCGACATCGCCGAGTACGACTCGGTCGTCCACGGGCGTAGCGTCCGGATCGAGCACGAGGAGGTTGCCGCCGCGCACGGGCGCACGGCCGCGCGCAACATGCTCGGCGCCGACGCGCCGCACACCGAGGTGCCCTACTTCTTCAGCGACCTGGCCGATTGGGCGTGGCTGGAGTACGTCGGCCCGGCGCACGGCTGGGACGACGAGGAGGTCGACGGCGACCTGCCCTCAGGGCAGTTCGCGATCACCTACCGGCGTGACGGCGAGGTCGTGGCGTACCTGAGCGCCAACGGCCACGGCGACCTCGACGCGGCGCGGGCGCGGATCTCGGGCGGCTGAGCGGCGGCGGGGGCGGCGCGCTTAGACGCCGCTGGCGTCGCGATCGCCCTCGAACAGCTCCAGGTTGTCCTGGTGCTCACCGGCGGACTGCGCGAGCGCGAAGCCGATGAGCCCGTGCAGGAGCACCGGGAACAGCACGAAGAAGACGACGACGAGGCCGAACGTGGCCTTGAAGGCCGTGAGGGCGATGACGAGCGACATGCGTCCCGGATATTACTTGGGAGAGGGGCAACCGCGCGGTGCGACGGACCCGCCGCGCGGAGGCAGGCGGATGATCCGCTGGCCGATGTTGTTGTCCTCGTGCTGCTCGATGATCTCGCCGAGCGGGTCGGCGCGGTGCACGAACGCGAAGCAGCCGCGCAGGTGGGTGACCGAGATCCAGTTCTCGTGGTAGGTCGACGGGTAGATGTCGGCCCAGCCCGGCGAGACGCCCAGGCGCAGCTCCTTGCGGCCGAACGTCTGCGAGCAGCCGGGGAAGACGCGGTCCTTGGGCGAGCGCTTCCATGACCGCACGCGCTTGAGGTCGCGGAAGCAGTAGGACAGCTTCGGGCCGGTTCGCTGGAGCTTGTCGCGGGTGCCGTCGGCGTTGAGCGTCCACAGCTCGAAGCGCGCCGCGCGCCAGTACTTCCAGTAGTGGCCCTGGCCCGGGATCGCCTTCCAGTAGATCCAGCCGGCCATCGGGAAGAAGACCGGGTCGCCGGAGCGGTCGCGGATGACCTGGGTGGCCTCCGCGAAGCGGTAGCCCGCGGTCTTCGGGTCGCCGGTGTGCTCGGCGCGCAGCTCCAGCGCGCCCTCTCCCACGTTGACGATCCGGTTGGTCGCCATCAGCCGCACGACCTTGCCGACCTTCTCGACGTGCAGGTCGGTCGGCGGCGCCATCCGCAGGTCCGGGCAGACGAGCCGCAGGACGAGGTCGTTGCACGGGTTGGTGTCCGGCGGCTCCGGCGTCTCGGGGGCCGCCGGCGTCTGTGGCGTCGCCGGCGGCGGCTCGTCCTGGGCGACGCCCGTCGGCGCGGCGGCGGCCGCTCCGGCGAGCACGACGGCGAGGACAGCGGCGAGGGAACGTCGGACCGGCACGGCGCGGCAGTCTGTCACCTGGCGGCCAGAAACCCGAGGGTTCGCCGCCAGGCGTCGGCCGAGGCCTCGGCGAACTGGTCCTGCTTGCGGTCGAAGAACGAGTGCGGCGCGCCGTCGTAGACGTGGATCTCGTGCTCGACGCCGGCCCGTCGCAGGTTGCGCTCGAACTCGATGCGGTCGCCCACCGGGATCCCCTCGTCGGCGCCGCCGAAGAGACCGAGCACGGGCACCCGCGCGCGGGCGATCTCCGCGCGCGGCGCCGGGATGCCGAGCCGGTCGCCGCGCAGCGCGCCGTAGAAGCCGACCACGCGGTCGATCGGCAGGTCCGGGTTGATCGCCGCCAGGAACGCCTGCGCGCCGCCGAAGCAGAAGCCGACGACGGCGACGCTCGTCACGCTCGCGCCGGCGCGCTCGCGCAGCAGCACGATCGCGCCCGCGACGTCGGCCTGGATCTGCGCCGGCGTCGTCTCGCGCACGTGCGGCCAGTAGTCCCACTCGCCCTCGCGCTCGCCGGTGCCCGCCGTGCGCCCGAACGGGTCGATGGCCACCGCGTGGTGCCCGGCGGCCGCGAAGCGCTCGGCCAGCTCGGCGTAGAAGCGGTACAGGCCGCGGACGTCGGGGACGATCACGACGGCGGGACCCTGTGGCTCGGGCGACAGCGCCAGCGCGACGCTGAAGCGCGTGCCGTCGGCCGAGGTCGCCTCGGTCAGCTCGGCGGCGGCGCCGCCCGCCAGGCGCGGGACGTCGGCGGGCAGGTCGGGTGGCAGGGCGTCGTGGTCGAAGCACATGGCGCTGTTGCTCCCCCTGGGCCGTTCTCCCCATGCACGTCCTGGCGGTTGGGCTTCCTAGCCCTCCTGGTTGGCCACCGCCGCCATCAGCAGCATCCCGCCGTCGACCACGTAGGACGCGCCGGTCACGTAGGACGCGCCGTCGGAGGCCAGGAACGCGATCGTCGCCGCGATCTCGTCGGGCGCGACCGCGTTGACCGTGATCCCGTGCTCGGCCAGCTCCAAGGCCATCACCTTGGTCAGCAGGCCGAGGCCGCCCTTGGCGGCGCAGTAGGCGGCCGATCCGCGCAGCGGGACGTGCTCGTGGACCGAGGTGACGTTGACGATCCGGCCGCCGCGCCGTGCCGCCACCATCAGCCGCGCCGCGGCCTGGGCACAGAGGAACGCGCCGGTCAGGTCGACCTCCAGCACGTGGCGCCACGTCGCCGGCTCGACCTCCAGGAACGGCGTCGAGTCGCCCGTGCCCGCGTTGTTGACGAACGCGTCGACGCCGCCCAGCGCGCTCGCCAGCCCCGCGACGACCGGCGGGCCGGCGGACGCGTCGCCCAGGTCGAGGTGGGCGATCTCGCAGCGCCGTCCGGCGCCCTCGATCTCCGCGGCGGTCGTCCGCGCGCCGGGCTGGTCGCTGCGCCACGTGATCCCGACGTCGAACCCGTCGTGGGCGAGCCGGACCGCGGTGGCCCTGCCGATGCCGGAGTCCCCGGCCGTGACGATCGCCGCAGGCATGCGTCAGGAGCTGCCCGATCGCCGGTGGCGGCAAGCTTCTCCGACCTACGCGGTAGGATTAGACGCGATGATCTTCACGACCAAGGCGGAGTACGGCGTGCGGCTCCTCGTCGAGCTGGGTCGCCAGCACGACGGCGCCGGCGCTCCGACTCCGGTGTCGCTCAAGGCGATCGCCGAGGCGGAGGCCCTGCCGCTCGCCTACCTCGAACGGATCGTCGCCCTGCTGAAGAAGGCCGGCCTCGTCGAGGCCACCCGCGGCGCGCACGGCGGCTACCGCCTCACGCGCCAGCCCTCGGAGATCACGATGGACGAGGTCGTCCTCGCCCTCGAGGGCGTCGTCGCGCCGATGACCTGCTTCGTGGCCGAGGACGGACAGTCCTCGCACGGGCGCGTCGTCTGCAACCACGAGGCCGACAGCGGCCATGGCTGCGCGACGAAGCTGCTGTGGACACGGGTCCAGGGCGGCGTCGTCAAGGCGCTGGCCCAGACCACGCTCGCCGAGCTCGTCACCTTCTCCAACCGCCCCACCCAGACCCAGACCGCCGAGGCCGTCGCGGACGCCGCGGCCGTCGCCTGACCCCGACCGCACGCATCAAGGACTACAAGAACGCTTTATGGCTGCCGAGCTGGAAATCCGCAACCTCCACGTCCAGGCCGGGGACAAGCAGATCCTCAAGGGCCTGGACCTCACCGTCAACAAGGGTGAGATCCACGCGCTGATGGGCCCCAACGGGTCCGGCAAGTCGACGCTGGCCAACGCGATCATGGGCCACCCGGGCCTGGAGGTCACCGAGGGCCAGATCCTCTTCAAGGGCGAGGACATCACCGAGGCCGACCCCGACGAGCGCGCCCGCGCCGGGTTGTTCATGGCCTTCCAGTACCCGGTCGCGATCCCGGGCGTGACGATCACCAAGTACCTGCGGATGGTCCTCAACGCCCACCGCGAGGCCGCCGGCGAGCCGGAGATCTCGCTGAAGGACTTCCGCAAGACGGTCGAGGCCGCGATGGAGCTGACGAACGTCCCCAAGGAGTTCGCGGCCCGCTACCTCAACGACGGCTTCTCCGGTGGCGAGAAGAAGCGCCTGGAGACGCTCCAGCTCGCGCTGCAGAAGCCGGCGATGGCGATCCTCGACGAGACCGACTCGGGCCTCGACATCGACGCGCTCAACGTGGTGGCCAACGGCGTCAACACGATCGCCAAGGGCTCCGGCATGGGCGTCCTGATCATCACCCACTACCAGCGCATCCTGCACCTGGTGCAGCCCGAGCGCGTGTCGATCATGTTCAACGGCCGCATCATCAAGGAGGGCGGCCCGGAGCTGGTCGAGCAGCTGGAGCGCGAGGGCTACGCCAACATCAAGGAGGAGGCGGGCGTCAGCGCCTAGCCTCGCTCGTCGGGAGTCGTTCCAGACCATGGCCGCCACCACCCAGCTCGACGTCCGCTCGCGGTTCCCCACGCTCGCGCGTGAGGGCGTCGCCTACCTCGACAGCGCCGCGACGTCGCAGACGCCCGACGTGGTGCTGGCGGCGATGGACGACTACTACCGCCACCACCGCGCCTCGGTGCACCGCGGGACCTACCCGCTGGCCGTCGAGGCGACCGACCTGTTCGAGGGCGCCCGCACGCGGATCGCGCGGGCGCTGAACTGGGCGGCGCGCGACACGGTCTTCACGCGCAACGCGTCGGAGGCGCTGAACGTCGTCGCGCACGGCTGGGGCCGCAGGCACGTCGGTGCGGGGGACCGGATCCTCGTCACCCGGATGGAGCACCACTCCAACTTCGTGCCGTGGTGGATGCTCGCCCGCGATGTCGGCGCCGAGCTGGTCGAGGTGCCGGTCGACGCCGAGGGCCTGCTGGACCGCGCGGCGCTGAGCGCGCTGCTGCCGGGCGCGAAGGTGCTGGCGGTGGCGCACGTGAGCAACGTCGTCGGGACGATCAACCCGGTCGCCGAGATCGTGCGCGAGGCGCGCTCGCACGGGGTGGTCACCGTGATCGACGGCTCGCAGGCGGTGCCGCAGATCCCGGTCGACCTCGGCGCGATCGACGCCGACTTCTACGCCTGGACCGGCCACAAGGCCTACGGGCCGACCGGCGTCGGCGTCCTGCACGGCCGCCACGACGCGCTGCTGGACACCGAGCCGCTGATCGGCGGCGGGCACATGATCTCCAGCGTGTCGTTCGACGACGTCAAGTGGGCCGCGCCGCCGGCGCGCTTCGAGGCCGGCACGTCGGCGATCGCCGAGGTCATCGGCCTCGGTGCCGCGATCGACTGGCTGTTCGGCGAGCTGGGCATGGAGGCGGTCCGCGCGCACGAGGCCGAGCTGACCGCGTACGCGCTGGAGCGCCTCGGCGCCGAGGACGACGTCACGATCCACGGCCCGCGCGACGTCGAGGCGCGTGGCGCTTTGGTGTCCTTCGCGCTGAATGGCGTGCACCCGCACGACGTCTCGGAGATCCTGGGCCGTCGCGGCGTCTGCGTCCGCGCCGGCCACCACTGCGCCCAGCCGCTCATGCAGCACCTGGGCGAGTCGGCGACGACCCGCGCGTCGTTCGCCGTCCACACCACGCGCGAGGAGGTCGACCAGCTGGTCGACGGCCTCGCCGAAGTCCGCCGCATCTTCGCCTAGCCCGGGAGGCTTTGGTCCCTATGGACGACCTGTACCGCGAGGAGATCCTCCAGCACTACAAGCGGCCCCACAACTGGGGTCCGATGGAGGCCCCCGACCTCGAGGCCGAGGACCACAACCCGCTCTGCGGCGACCAGCTCAAGGTGATGCTGAAGGTCGGCGACGACGCGCGGGTGGAGGAGGTCCGCTTCGAGGGCCACGGCTGCGCGATCTCCCAGGCCAGCGCCTCCATGGCCTCCGACGAGGTCGTCGGCATGCCCGTCGAGGAGCTGCTCAAGCTCGACCGCTCCTTCATCCTCGACCTGCTCGGCATCGACATCTCCGCGACGCGGATGAAGTGCGCCCTGCTGTCGCTGAAGGTCCTGAAGTCCGCCGGCCTCGGCCACGAGGTCGACTGGGAGCCCGAGACGCCGGACGCCGCCGCGCCGGCGGACCCGAACCGCCTCTAGACGGTTGCTGCGAAATTCCGGCGGGCGTGCTCGCACGCCCGGCGGCGCTGGATCGCCACGCGATGCCTTGCCGATCCAACCAGGATCGGCTGCGGCACCGCGCGGCGCCCAGCATCCGCCGGGCGCACGATCACGCCCGCCGTCGATTTCGCATCAACCATCCAGCGCTCAGCGAACCGCACCGACCGGGCGACATCCACGACGAATGGGGAGTTCCCCGGCATCGGCGCAGCGATTACGGTCGCGCGGTGCCCCGTCTTGTCGTCGTCGCGCTGGCGGTCGCCACCGCCCTGGTGGGTCTGCTGCTGCCCGCCTCCGTCCTCGCCAACCCGTCGATCGCCACGGGCTACGGCCCGTCGTCGGCCACCGACCGCGACGGGACGACCCACCTCGTCTGGGGGGTCAAGTCCGACACCGGCAACGACCAGATCGGCTACTGCCGGATCGCGCCCGGAACCGACACGTGCCAGGCCGGCGACACGCGCTTCTTCACGCTGCCACCCAACTGCTTGCGCGGCGAGACCGATGAGAGCTACGGCGCCGGCCCGCGCCCGGTCGACCGCCCCAAGGTCCTGATCTCGCAGTTCGGCGACGTGATCCTCGTGACGCACGCGCTCTGCGACTTCTCCTATCCCAACGGAAACGACGACCTCGTCGTCTACCAGTCGACCGATGGCGGCACCACGTTCGCGGCGCCGGTCAAGCTCGCGCTGCGCAGCTCGATCACGACGAGCGAGAACGGCACCTACCGCCGGGTGAGCACCGACTCGATCCTCGACCTCTCCGACCGGCGGATCGTCACGGTCACGTCGCAGGACTGGGGCTTCGGCGACGGGTCGCAGTACGGCGGCGTCTTCGTCCAGGGCGCGCCGCTGAGCGCCGAGGGCGTGACGTACACGGGCGTCCGCGCGCAGCTCACCGATCCCACCGACGCCCGCAACCGCAACGGCGGCGGCTACCACCCCTCGGTCGTCCAGCGGGGCCCCGGCTCGTTCATCGTCGCCTGGGACGACCCGGACCACCACATCCAGCTGCGCACGTTCGACATGCCCGGCGCGCCGCTGACCGCGATCAACGACAAGGCGAACTGGCACGCGATGGGCGGGCCGGGCGAGACCGGCGTCAACCGGCCGCAGCTCGTCACCGGGCCGCTGGGGACGTTCCTGATGTACCGCATCTCGGACTTCGACGACGATCGCGTCCCGTCGACCTGGTGGCTGCGGCGGATCGACGGCACGACGCTCGGCGCCGCCCATCAGATCCCGGAGCCCGACCTGTCCGTCGCGGGCGGCAACGACGTGCGGTTCTGGGGCTATGACCCCAACAGCTCGGCCGCGCTCGTCGAGGACCAGGCCAACGGGCGCCTGCACTTCGCGCGCTGGCTGCCGTCCATCAGCGGCGGCTACAACCACGTCCAGTACCAGACCTCCGACGACGGGATCGGCTGGAGCAAGAACGTGCTGCCGCCGGGCGCGCGCGACGACGGCAACCACCACGACCTCGGAACCGCCGCGTACTTCGGCGACAACGGGGATCCGTGGCTCTCCGAGGCGACCGGCACGCAGGGCTTCAACGGCATGGTCGGCCAGCCGGTCGACCCCTACGGCTACACGTTCGGCGGCCTCGTGCTCCCCGGGACGTCGCCGCCCCCGACGACCGGCGGCGGCGACGGCGGCGGTGACGGCGGCGGTGACGGCGGTGGCGATGGCGGCGGTGGCGGTGGCGGCACCCCGCCGCCGAGCGGCGGCGGCGACACGCCCCCGCCGCCGAGCGGGGGCGGTGGCACGCCGACGCCCGCGCCCACGCCGCCCGTCAACCCCGACGACCGGCGCTGCCGCGTCCTGCAGCTCGCCGCGATCGACGTCGTCGCCGACGCCTGCCTCACGCAGGACAAGGGCGTCTTCATCGCCAAGGGCAACGTGAAGGTCAACGGCCTGAGCATGGCCGGCGCCGAGATCCGCTTCGACCCCACCAAGCTGAAGGTGACCTCGACCGGGCCCGTCGACATCTCGATCGGCGCGACCAAGCTGTTCCACGGCACGATCGACTGGACGATCCCGAAGGGCAACGTCTTCCCGCTCGGCGACCTCAACGTCGGCAAGCTGGGGTCCAAGGTCTTCGGCTTCAAGCTGGTCGGCGACGCCGACGTCCAGCTCGTCCGCGGCGCGGTCGAGGTCCACGCCAACATCGGCCTGCCGGACCTCCTGGGCGGCGTCAGCGCCGCGCTCGTCATGCGCGCCGACAACATCGCGGGCCTGCACGTCCGCGAGCTGCACTTCGGCTTCTCCACGGCCAAGCTCGGCCCGCTCGAGCTGGCCGACGCCGCGCTGGGCTTCGACGCCGACGCGAACCTCTGGTCCGGCTCCCTGAAGCTGAACGTCCCGCCGGGCATGGCGCTGTCCGCCTCGCTCGGCATCCGCGACGGGACGATCGAGCACCTCAGCGGCGAGTTCGTGCCGCCCGCGCCCGGCTACCCGCTCGACCCGTTCTCGGTGGCCTACCTCACCGCGATCCGCGGCGGCGTGTCGTTCTCGCCGCTGATCTTCAGCGGCGGCGTGACGCTCGGCGCCGGGCCGCCGATGAAGGCGAGCGGATCGGACCGCTTCGTCAAGGTCGACGGCGACGTGAAGGTGACGCTGCCCGACGACAAGCCGGTGACGATCCGCGGCGACGGCGTCGGCAGCGTCCTCGGGATCCCGCTGGCCAAGGCCTACGTGCAGTTCATCACCGATGGGCACATCAGCGCGGGCGGCAGCGTCAAGGCCGGGTTCGGCCCGGTCAACGTGGAGGGCGCGATCGACGGCTGGTTCTACAAGGGCGCGTTCAACCTGGAGGGCAGCGCCGACGTCTGCATCGGGGTCTGCATCGGCGGCAGCGTCCTGGTGTCGTCGAAGGGCTTCGCGGCGTGCGCGCGCACGCCGATCCTCGACATCGGCGCGGGCATCACCTGGGGCAACGACCTCCTCGCGGGCCTCGTCAACCCGGTCGTCCTGCTGAGCCGGATCGACGTGATGCCGACCGGGTGCTCGGTCAGCGGCTACCGCGCGACCGCGGCGGCCGCCCAGGTGGGCGGCGAGCGGTCGGTGACGTTCAGGGCCGGCCTACCCGCGGGCGTCGTGGGCGTCATCGGCCAGGACGGGCCGCCGCACGTGGCGCTCGTCGGCCCCGACGGGACGCGCGTCGAGCCGCAGCCCGGCGCGCCGGTCAACGACGGCAAGGCGTTCGCGTTCCAGGCGGTCGCCCAGCGGCTGACGTGGTTCGCGGTCAAGGCGCCGAAGGCGGGCCGCTGGAAGATCGTGCCCGAGGCCGACTCGACGCCGATCGTCAGCGTCCGCCAGGCCGAGGGCCTGCCGAAGCCGCAGGTGTCGGCCGGCGTCCGGCGGGGCCGGGGCGGCCGGCGCGTGTTGTCCTACAAGATGACGCCCCGGCCCGGCCAGCAGGTCACGTTCGCCGAGGTCGGCAAGGGGACGGCGGCGCAGATCGGGAAGCCGACGCGCGCCGCGACCGGGACGTTCGCGTTCACGCCGACGACCGGCGAGGGCGGGACGCGCAGGATCGTGGCGACCGTCACCCAGAACGGCATGCCGCGGGTCAACCTGACCGTCGCGCGCTACGTCGCGCCGCCGCGGGCGCACCCGGCCAAGCCGCGGGTGACCGTGAAGCGGACGGGCTCCAAGCTCGTCGTCCGCTGGCACCGCGACCCCCTCGCCAAGCGCTACGAGGTGCGCGCGCGGCTGACCGACGGGCGCGTCCTGCTGCTGTTGCTGAAGAAGCCGCAGACGACGATCGCGGCGGTCGCGAGGACGACCACGGCGACGGTGACGGTGCGCGGCATCGACGCGGCCGGCGTGGCCGGGCCGCGGGCGCGCGCGGTCGATCGGGGCAAGAAGGCCGGGAAGGCCGCCGCCGCGCGCGCCGGCGTCTGGACGGCGGGCCGGCGCTAGCGCGGCGCCGCGCCCTGCTTGGCGCGCCGCGCCGCCTTCTGGCGCTCGTTGGCGTCCAGCGCCCACTTGCGGATGCGCACGGACTTCGGCGTCACCTCGACGCACTCGTCCTCGCGCAGCCACTCCATCGCCTGGTCGAGCGACAGCACGCGGGCGGGCACCAGGCGCTCCAGCTCGTCGGCCGTCGAGGAGCGGACGTTGGTCAGGTGCTTCTCGCGGACGATGTTGACGTCGAGGTCCTCGGCGCGCGCGTTCTCGCCGACGACCATGCCGCCGTAGACGTCGTCGCCGGGGGACACGAACAGCGTGCCGCGCTCCTGCAGCTGGAAGCACGAGTAGGACGTGACCGCGCCCTGGCGGTCGGCGACCAGCGCGCCGTTGGGGCGCGTGCGCAGCTCGCCGTGCCACGGCTCCATGCCGTCGGACACGCTGTGCGCGATGCCGGTGCCGCGCGTCTCGGTCAGGAACTCCGTGCGGAAGCCGATCAGCCCGCGCGCCGGGACGCGGAACTCCATCCGCACCCAGCCCGTGCCGTGGTTGGTCATCTGCTCCATGCGCCCCTTGCGCAGCGCGAGCATCTGCGTGACCGCCCCGACGTAGTCCTCGGGCACGTCGATCGACATGTGCTCCATCGGCTCGTGGACCACGCCGTCGACCTCGCGGGTGACCACGCGCGGCTGGCCGACGAGCAGCTCGAAGCCCTCGCGGCGCATCGTCTCCACGAGCACGGCCAGCTGCAGCTCGCCGCGACCCTGGACCTCCCACGCGTCCGGGCGCTCGGTCGGCACGACGCGGATCGACACGTTGCCGATCAGCTCCTGATCGAGGCGCGCCTGGATCTGGCGGGCGGTCAGCTTGTTGCCGTCGCGGCCGGCGAAGGGCGAGGTGGAGGTCGCGATCGTCACGCCGATCGACGGGTCGTCGACGTGGATGACCGGCAGCGGCCGCGGGTCCTCGGCGTCGGCGAGCGTCTCGCCGATCGTGATCTCCGGGATGCCGGCGACGGCGCAGATCTCGCCCGGCCCGGCCTCCTCGACCGGGACGCGGTTCAGCCCGTCGGTGACGAACAGCTCGGTGATCTTCGCGCGGGTGACCGTCGGGCCCTCGGTCTCGTCCTCGCGGCACCAGCCGATGTCGCCCTTGCGCAGCGTCCCCTGGCGGACGCGCAGGATCGCCAGGCGGCCGAGGTAGGGGTCGGCGTCGAGGTTCGTCACGAGCGCCTGCGCCGGGTGCTCGGGGTCGTAGGCCGGCGGCGGCACGGTCTGCACGAGCAGGTCGAGCAGCGGGCGCAGGTCCTCGCCGGGCTTGGTGGCGTCCAGCGACGCGGTCCCCGCCTTGGCGTTGGTGAAGACGATCGGGAACTCCAGCTGGTCCTCGTCGGCGTCCAGGTCCAGGAACAGCTCCTCGACCTCGTGGACGACCTCGTCGATGCGCGCGTCCGGGCGGTCGATCTTGTTGACGACCAGGACGACCGGCAGCTTGCCCTCCAGCGCCTTGCGCAGCACGAAGCGCGTCTGCGGCAGCGGGCCCTCGGACGCGTCGACCAGCAGCAGCACGCCGTCGACCATCGTCAGCCCGCGCTCGACCTCGCCGCCGAAGTCGGCGTGGCCCGGCGTGTCGATGATGTTGAGCTTCGTGCCGTCGTACTGGACCGCGGTGTTCTTGGCGAGGATCGTGATCCCGCGCTCGCGCTCCTGGTCCATCGAGTCCATCACGCGGTCCTCGACCGCCGCGCCTTCCCGAAACGCGCCGGACTGGCGCAGCATGGCGTCGACCAGCGTGGTCTTGCCGTGGTCGACGTGGGCGATGATCGCGACGTTGCGGAGGTCGTCGCGCGTGGCGGTGTTCTGGGGCATGCGCGGCCGAAGGGTAGGGGGTGCGCGCTCGCGATACGGTCCGGGCCATGGCCGAGACCATCGACGTCTGCCCGCTCGACGACCTGCCGCCCGGCGCCATGCGCGTGTTCGAGTGGGAGGACCTCGAGATCGCCGTGGTCAACTGCGCGGGCACGTTGTACGCCATCGAGGACCGCTGCTCGCACGACGACGGCCCGCTGGCCGAGGGCGAGCTGGACGAGTCGCGCTGCACGCTGGAGTGCCCGCGCCACGGGTCGCTCTTCGACCTGCGCAGCGGCAAGCCGCTGACGCTCCCGGCCTACGAGCCGGTCGACACGTTCCCCGTCGCCGTGGGCGACGACGGGGTCGTGCGCGTCGAGGTCGAGTGAGCGCCTAGCGGCGCAGCTTGCGCCGCTCGGCCTTCGTGGCCAGGTTGCCCGTGCCGTCCTTGGCGGCGATCTCGACGATCACCGTCGACCGGGCCTTCAGCTTCTTCTTGGTCTTGAGATGCACGGTCACCGTCTTGCCGGCCTTGCCCGTGAACGACTTCGAGGCCAGCAGCTTGCGCTTGGTGCTCCGCACGCGCGCGGTGCCCTTGCACGCCTCGTTGCACTTGAAGCGCACGGTCACCGACCGACCCGCGACCGTCACCAGGCCGGCGATCGTCACCTTCGGCGCGACGGTGTCGCGCGGCGGGGCGGGGGCGGGAGGCGTGACGATCGGCGCGGGTGCCGGCGGCGGCACGGGCCGGACGTAGGAGGCCGCCGCGTTGACGGCCGCGGAGGCGTCGATGCGTCCCGCGCCGAACTGCGGGTCGGGGCCGGCGCTGCCGAGGTCGCGAGCCGTGCCCTTCAGGATCGCCTCGACCTCGTCGGGGGTGAGGTCCGGGCGGATCGACTTCATCAGCGCGACGAGGCCGGCGACGAGCGGCGCGGACATCGACGTGCCGGTCTCGACGTTGTAGTTGCCGGCGCTGCCGTTGAACGACATCTTCGGATCGCGCGCGTCCCACGTCGAGAAGATGTTCGTGCCCGGCGCCGCGACGTCGACCCAGTTGCCGTTCGAGGAGCTCGGCGCGATCGTGTCGTCGGCCTGCGTGTTGGCGATCGCGATCACGCCCGGGTACGACGCCGGGTAGATCGCGGCGTTCGGGTTCGTCTGCTGGAAGTTGCCGGCGGACGCGATGACCGGGATGCCCTTGGCGCGGACGGCGGCGATCGCGTCGGCCAACGGCTGGTGCGGGCGCGTGCCGCCGAGCGACATCGTCACGACCGAGACCGGCTGGTTGGCGATGTAGCCGAGCGCCTCGGTGAGGTCGGCGACGAAGTTCGAGTCCACCGGATTGCCGTTGCCGGGGTTGAAGGACGTGTTGATCTTCACGGGCACGAACGTGGCGTCGAAGCCGGCGCCGGAGACGCCGACGCCGTTGTCGGTCACGGCCGCCGCGATGCCCGCCACGTGCGTGCCGTGCAGCTCGTTGGGCGACTGCGCCTGCACGTCGCCCGTGTGGTACTGGGCCGAGCCGCTGGACACGTTGTAGGGGTTGCGGACCTTGGCCTGCAGGTCGGGGTGGTTGGTGTCGAACTCGCTGTCGATGATGCCGATCGACGCGTTGGCGCCGGTCGAGCGATCCCACGCCGCCGGGAAGTTGGCCTTCGCCAGCTGCCACTGCGCCTGCTCGCCCGTCTGCAGCACCGCGCCGGGATCCCAGGCGGGATCGCGCGGCGTGAACTGCGGCTGCACCGTCTCGCCGGGCGCGACGGTGTCGGTCGCCTCGACGTCGGCGTCATGGCTCAGCGCGTCACGGGCCGGCGTGGCGTCGGTCGTCCCGGGCGGCGTCGCCAGCTCGTACCAGCCGATCCACGGGAAGCCGCGGGAGACCGTGAGGCCGTGGCGCGCGGCGACGGCCTGCGCGACGGCCTCGGAGGCGGTCTTCACGAGGACGGTCGGCGACGACAGCTCGGGCGCCGGCGCGGGCGTCGCGGGAGCGGCCGGGAAGACGCTGGGACCGGTCGCGGGCACGATCGGGGCCGCCGAGGCGGGCGCGACGGACACCGCGAAGGCGGCCAGGAGCGCTGATGACAGGAGAGCAGGACCTGGAGAACGCATGACATCGCACCGTAAGCCGGTGCGCGAAGGTCGACCGGGTGAATGCTCTGCCCAACTACGTAGGAACTACGTACCCCTCGGCCGAACGAGGTGACATGCCCCGTCTCGCTAGACTGGTAACACCGACTGCGAGAGTAGGGATTAGATTGGCCGCCACACCTGAAAGCACCAAGATCCTCACGCCCGAAGAGGCGGCGCTGCGCACCCTGGGCTCCGACTACACGGAGCGCTACGGGTTCCACGAGGCCGACAACTACCTCTACAAGGCTCCCAAGGGGATCAACCGCGAGGTCGTCGAGACGATCTCGCGCATGAAGAACGAGCCCGAGTGGATGCTCGAGTTCCGCCTCAAGGCGCTGCAGAACTTCCTCGACCGTCCGCAGCCGACGTGGGGCTCGCCCATGCTGGCCGAGGTCGACTACGACGACATCCACTACTTCGTTCGCTCCACGGAGAAGCCGTCGCGCTCCTGGGACGACGTCCCGGAGGACGTCAAGCGCACGTTCGACCGCCTCGGCATCCCCGAGGCCGAGCGCAAGTTCCTCTCCGGCGTCGGCGCCCAGTACGAGTCCGAGGTCGTGTACCACCAGGTGCGCGAGGACCTGGAGAAGCAGGGCGTCATCTTCATGGACATGGACTCGGGCCTGCGTGAGCACGAGGACATCGTCCGCGAGCACTTCGCCACGATCATCCCGCCGAACGACAACAAGCTCGCCGCGCTGAACAGCGCCGTGTGGTCGGGCGGGTCGTTCGTGTACGTCCCGAAGGGCGTGCACGTCGAGATGCCGCTGCAGGCCTACTTCCGGATCAACACCGAGAACATGGGCCAGTTCGAGCGGACGCTGATCATCGCCGACGAGGGCTCCTACGTGCACTACGTCGAGGGCTGCACGGCGCCGACGTGGTCGTCGGACTCGCTGCACTCCGCGGTCGTCGAGCTGATCGCCAAGCCCGGCGCGCGCATCCGCTACACGACGGTCCAGAACTGGTCCAACAACGTGTACAACCTGGTCACCAAGCGCGCGATCGCCGAGGCCGACGCCACGGTCGAGTGGGTCGACTGCAACCTCGGCTCCAAGCTGACCATGAAGTACCCGGCCGTCTACCTGATGGGCGAGCGCGCCCACGGCGAGGTCCTGTCGATCGCCTTCGCGGGCGACGGCCAGCACCAGGACGCGGGCGCGAAGATCGTGCACGCGGCGCCGAACACGACGTCCAACATCTTCGCCAAGTCGATCTCCAAGGACGGCGGGCGCTCCTCGTACCGCGGCCTGCTCGAGGTCGCCAAGGGCGCGCACGGCTCGAAGTCCAAGGTCGTCTGCGACGCGCTGCTGCTCGACGAGCACAGCCGCTCCGACACCTACCCGACGATCCGCATCGGCGAGGACGACGTGGACGTCGGACACGAGGCGACGGTCTCCAAGGTCGGCGACGAGCAGCTCTTCTACCTGATGGCCCATGGCCTGACGGAGGAGGAGGCCGGCAAGCTGATCGTCAACGGCTTCATCGAGCCGATCGTCAAGGAACTGCCGATGGAGTACGCGGTCGAGATGAACCGCCTCATCGAGCTTCAGATGGAGGGATCCATTGGCTAACGCGGTCGCGGCGAGCGTGCCGCAGGTCTCGGTCGAGATGCCCACGCACAAGGGCGTCCCCGGCTGGGAGTTCACCCCCATCGACAAGCTGGACCTCGAGCGGTTCCCGGCCGCCCCGGCGGCCGTGGGCGCGGTCAACGGCCTCTTCAAGCCGGAGGGCGCGGTCATCGCGTCCGCAGGCGAGATGACGTCCGAGGGCCCGATCGTCGCGCCGCTGCGCGTGGCGCTCGAGCAGCACGCCGAGCTCGTCGGCCGCCACTTCGGGACGGTCGTGCGCCCGGGCTACTTCGCCAAGGCCAACGCCGACCAGTGGACGGACGGCACGCTCGTCTACGTCCCGCGCAACGTCAAGGTCGACGCGCCGATCCTGATCACGACCGTGCAGGAGCGGGCGGGGACGTCGCTCCATCACCGCACGCTGATCGTGCTGGAGGAGGGCGCCGAGGCCGAGGTCTGGGACCAGGTCTCCAGCGCCCACGACGAGGAGGCGGTCGTCAACGGCGTCGTCGAGATCGTCGTCGGCCAGAACGCGAAGCTGAGCTACATCGGCGCGCAGTCGGTCAACGAGAAGACGTGGGTCTTCGGCGCCCAGCGCGCGATCGTCGCCCGCGACGCCGAGCTGGACTGGACGACGCTCGCCTTCGGCGGCGCCAACGGCAAGGTCTTCCTGGAGTCCACGCTGGACGGCCAGGGCTCGACCGCCAAGGTCACCGGCGCCTACGCGACGCGCGGCCGCCAGCACGTCGACTACGACACGCTCCAGGAGCACGTCGCGGCCGACACGGTCTCCGACCTGGCGTTCCGCGGCCTCATCGCCGGCCGGTCGTCCACGGTGTGGCGCGGCATGATCAAGGTCGACGAGGGCGCCCAGCGCACCGACGCCTTCCAGGAGGCCCGCAACCTGCTGCTCGGCAAGAAGGCCCACGCCGACGCGATCCCCGGCCTGGAGATCCTCGCCGACGACGTCCGCTGCACCCACGCCGCGGCCATCGCGCAGATCGATCCCGAGCAGATCTTCTACCTGCGCTCGCGCGGGTTGAGCGAGACCACCGCCGCGCGCCTGATCGTCGAGGGCTTCCTCAGCGCGATCGTCGAGCGCTACGACGAGGGCCCGCTGCGCGACGCGATCGCCGAGGCGATCGAGGGCCGCCTGAGCGAGGTCCTGGCCTAGGGCCTTTCGTGGTCCGTGTCGTCTCGTGGTGAGCTAGTCACCACGAGGCGACACCGGCCCGCCGGGCTCCGGCAGCGCCGCCAGCGTCGCCGACAGCTCGTCGGCGTCCACGTAGTCCAGGCCCAGGGCGTGGATCTTGCACCAGGCCACGGTGCCGGTCTCGTCGACGATGAACGTCGCGCGCTGGGTGCCGAGCACCGGACGCGTGACGCCGTACATGCGCGCGACCGCCTTGTCGGGGTCGGCCAGCAGCGGGACCGTCAGGCCGTGGTGGGACGTGAACTCGCGGTGGGACCGGACGTCCTGGCCGGAGATGCCGACGATCGTGGCGTCGAGCGCGGCCATGTCCTCCGAGCGATCCCGGTAGGAGCAGAACTGGCGCGTGCAGACCGGCGTCTCGTCGCCGGGGTAGAAGAGCAGCACAACGCGCCGCCCGCGGTGCTCGGAGAGCGTGAAGCGGCCCTCGGTGCCCTCGAGCTCGAAGTCGGGGGCGATGTCGCCCACGCGCGGTCCCTTGGCCATGACGTGCAACTCTAGGGATCCCGTGCAGAAGTGGATCGTCGAACGTGCAGGTTCCATCGCCGAGCGCGCCGTGCGGCACCTGGAGGCCCTCGTCGGGATCTCCTCGCCGTCGGGCGACGTGGAGGGCGCCAACGAGGCCGCGGCGATCGCGGCCGCGCTGCTGCCCGACCACGCCGTCGTCGAACGCCCGCCGTGCTCCTCGCCGAACCACGCGCCGGACCTCCTCGCGCGCGTCGCCGGGACGGGCACCGGCCGGATCCTGCTGCTCGGCCACCTCGACACGGTCGTCTCCCACGAGCACCACCGGCCGATCGAGCCCGACCCCGAGAACGCCGACCGCCTCTACGGCTCAGGCACCGTCGACATGAAGGGCGGCGACGTCCTGGCGCTCGGCGTCCTCAACGCGCTGGCCGCGCGCCCCGAGCTGTTCGCCGAGGTCGCGCTGCTGCTGGTCATGGACGAGGAGTGGCGCGTCGGGCCGTTCTCGCACGTCGAGCGCTTCGCGGGCTTCGACGCATGCCTGTGCTTCGAGGCCGGCGAGCTGGCGCCCGGCGGCGACGACGCGGTCGTCGTCAAGCGCAAGGCCGCCGGGACGATCGAGGTCGTCGCCCACGGCCGCAGCGCCCACAGCGGCGCCGCGCCCGACCGCGGCCGCAACGCGCTGCTGGCGCTCGCCGCCGCCGCGCAGGCGATCGCCGCCCAGCACGACCCGCAGGGGCCCGACCACCTGACCGCGGTCCCGACCGTCGTGCGCTCCGGCGACGCCTTCAACGTCGTGCCCGCCGAGGGCACGCTGATCGCCGACGTCCGCGCCGACCGCCTCGACGCGTTCGCGCGCGTGCTCGACGCCGTGCCCGCCGAGGTCGGCGGGGCCACGCTCAGCGCGCGCCTGCAGCGCGAGTGGCCGGGAATGGACGCGCGCGCGAGCACCGCGCCGCTGCTCGAACATGCGTCCAGCCTGCTCGGACGCCCGATCGTCGCCGCCGACCGCGGCGGCGCCTCCGATGCCTCGCACTTCGCCTCCACGATCCCGTTGACCGTCGACGGCCTCGGCCCGCGGGGCGGGGCGGCGCACAACCCGGGCGAGTTCGTGTCGATCTCCTCGCTGCGCACCCGCGCGGAAGTCGCGCTGGCGCTGGCCCTGGCCGTCTTGACCCCGACGGCGTAAGCAGCCGGACCCTCATCAAGACGACATAAGTCCGGGAGCTGCGCTACGCTCCCGCGGTCGTTTTGCACCAGCCGAATCTCCGGTGAGCCATCACCGGGGGGCGGGGGACCCATGGGTCCCGGGAGACCGGGACCAGGGGCGAATCATCGCCTTTCACCAGGTGAAGTAGCGCCGCTCTCTTGGCGCGAGCCCGACAGCTAACCCCGTAGGCGCCTTGTCAAAGAGAGGGCCCAAACGTTTTGCTGTCGTACCGCTCGTCCCTAGCAGGCCTGGCCACCACCGTGGCGGCCGCCTGCTCCCTGTACGTCCCCGCGATGGCCGCCGCGGACACGTCCACGGTCACCGCGAGCACCGCCCCGGCGGCCGTCGCCGCCAAGAAGGTCGGCAGCAAGACCCTGCGCAAGGGCATGCGCGGCCCGCGGGTCAAGGCGCTGCAGACGCTCCTGAGCACCGCCGGCTTCAAGACCGCCACCGACGGCCAGTACGGCTCGTCGACGGTGGCGACCGTCAAGCGCTTCCAGCGCGCCGCGAACCTCAAGGCCAGCGGCGTGGCCGACGGCAAGACCATCGTCTCGCTCGTCAACGCCACCGACGGCTCGGCCGCCAACACCTCCGGCGGCTACGACGTCCGCGCGATCGGCACGAGCTCGCGCCATCTCGGCGACCGCATCCCGCTGCGCAAGGGCATGAGCGGCCACGACGTCAAGATCCTCCAGGACTTCCTCCAGCGCACCGGCTACGCGACCTCGGTGGACGGCGAGTTCGGCTCGGGCACGGTCAAGTCCGTCAAGAAGTTCGAGACCGACCAGCAGGTCGCCCCCGACGGCGTCGTCGACGCGGCCGACATCGACCTCCTGCGCTCGCTGGTCGACGGCGAGGACAGCGGCGTCTCGGCCACGCAGCCGGCCGCCACGACGCCCGGCAGCAAGGCGACGGTCGGCTCCGACGGCCTCGCGATCGCCCCGGCCGACGCGCCCGACGCCGTCAAGCAGATCATCGCCGCGGGCAACGCCATCGCCAAGCTGCCCTACATCTACGGCGGCGGCCACGGCAAGTGGGAGGACAAGGGCTACGACTGCTCGGGCTCCGTCTCCTACGCGCTGCACGGCGCGAACCTGCTCGACCAGGCGCTCCCGTCCGGCAACTTCACCTCGTGGGGCGAGAAGGGTCCCGGCCAGTGGGTCACCCTGTACGCCAACTCGACCCACATGTACATGGTGATCGCCGGCATCCGCTACGACACCAGCGGTCGCGCCCAGGACGGCTCGCGTTGGCACACGTCGATGCGCTCCTCCAGCGGCTACACCGCCATTCACCCGCCCGGGCTCTAGCCCCGGCGACCACACTCCTGGCAGGGGTGCGAGAAGCAGGGCGGCGGGCGGCCGGAAGGCTCGTCCGCCGTCCGAAGTGCATGCTGTGGGCCGATGACGCCGCCGACGCCCAAGCGCCCGCACCCGCCCGCCACGCCCGACGAGGAGCTGTTGGGCACCAAGCGCCGGGCGGTCATCGCCCAGCGCAGCGAGGCCGAGCGCCTCGACCACATCGAGGCCGACCTGGCCGCCGGGTTCGCCGCGCTGCGCGACCTCGGGCCCGCGGTCACGTTCTTCGGCTCGGCCCGCGTGCCCGCCGACGACCCGCGCTACGCGGCGGCCCGCGACCTCGCCCGACGCGTCGGCGAGTGCGGCTTCGCGATCATCAGCGGCGGCGGTCCCGGGCTGATGGAGGCGGCCAACCGCGGTGCCCAGGACGCCGGCGTCACCTCGGTCGGGCTCAACATCGAGCTGCCGTTCGAGCAGCGGCCCAATCCGTATCAGGACGTCGCGCTGACGTGCTCGTTCTTCTTCACGCGCAAGATGATGTTCGTGCGCTACGCGACCGCGTTCGTCGTCCTGCCCGGCGGGTTCGGCACGCTCGACGAGCTGTTCGAGGCGCTGGTCCTCGAGCAGGTCGACAAGATCCGCGACTTCCCGATCATCCTGTTCGGGACCGAGTACTGGGGCGGGCTGGTCCGGTGGATCGAGGAGCGCCTGGTCGCCGACGGCATGGCGCGCCCCGACGAGGCCCGGCTGCTGGTCGTCACCGACGACCCCGACGAGGTCGTGGCGCGGGTGTGCGCGGCGCGCGACCTCCAGGAGCAGACGGCCGCCTGAGCCGCCGCGCCGCCCGCGCGCGGCGCTAGATTCGGGCGTCCGCCGCCCATGCCCGAGGACGCCCTGCACCCGACGCGCTCCGTGCGCATCCCGCTCGACGAGGTCGTCGTGCGCGCGTCGCGGTCGTCCGGGCCGGGCGGCCAGCACGCCAACGTCACGTCCTCGCGGATCGAGGCGAGCTTCGACGTCGCCGCCTCCGAGCACCTGACCGACGACCAGAAGCGGCGGGTCATGGCCAAGTCCGGCCCGGTCGTCCGCGCGATCTCCCAGGACGCGCGCTCGCAGATCCGCAACCGCGAGCTGGCGCTGCGCCGCCTGGAGGAGCGCCTGGCCGAGGCGCTGCACGTGCCGCGCCCGCGCCGCGCGACCAAGCCGACCAAGGCCTCCAAGAAGCGCCGTCTGGAGGCCAAGGCGCAGCGGTCGTCGGTCAAGCGCGATCGGCGGCGGCCGACCGGCTCGGACGACTGACGATCGCGCCGTAGGCCGGTGCGTCGGCGACCAGCAGCGGCGTCAGCTCGGCGGCGAGCAGCGCCGGCGCGAACAGGAAGCCCTGGCCCAGGCCGCAGTCGAGATCGGCCAGCGCGCTCAGCTGGTCTGTGGTCTCGATGCCCTCCGCGACCACCGGCAGGTCGAACGCGCGGGCCAGCCGGACGACCGCCTCGACGATCGGGCCGCCGCGGTGGGCGATGTCGGCGACGAACGAGCGGTCGACCTTCAGGCCGCCGATCGGCAGCTCGGCCAGCCGCGCCAGCGACGACCAGCCCGTGCCGAAGTCGTCCAGGACGAGCGCGACGCCGAGGTCGCGCAGCCGCTCCAGCAGCGCCACGCGGTCCACGCCGCGGTCGATCAGCGTGCCCTCGGTGATCTCCAGCGTCAGCGCGCCGGGCGGGGCGTCGCCGAGCGCCGCCTGCACGGTCTCGACGAGCGTCTGGTCCAGCAGCTGGCGCGGCGAGAGGTTGACGTGGACGGGCAGGACCGGGCGGTCGGGGCCGCGCGCGGCCGACCACGCGGCGCCCTGCGCGCAGGCCAGCTCCAGCACGCGGCGGCCGAGCGGCACGATCAGCCCGCTGTCCTCGGCGACGCCGACGAACGCGTCCGGGCCGAGCAGCCCGCGCTCGGGATGCTGCCAGCGCACCAGCGCCTCGACGGCGGCGATCGACCCGTCGCGCAGGTCCACCACCGGCTGGTAGCGCACCACCAGCTCGTCGTCGGCCTCCAGCGCGCGGCGCAGCGCGGTCTCGGTGGCCAGCCGGTCGACGGCCCACGCGCGCATGCCCATGTCGAAGACCTCGATGCGCGAGCGCCCCGCCTCCTTGGCGCGGTACATCGCGGCGTCGGCGTCGCGCAGCAGCGCGTCGGGGTCGAGGATCGCGTCGTGGCCGGTGTCCATCAGCGCGACGCCGATCGACGCGCCGAGCACGTGGTCGTCGCCGCCGGCGCGGAACGGCCGGGCGAACGCCGCGGCCAGGCGGCCGGCGATCGCGCGCGCCATCGCCTCGTCGGCGACGTCCTCGCACAGCACGACGAACTCGTCGCCGCCGAAGCGCCCGACGGTGTCGACCGGGCGCACCGCGGCGCGCAGGCGGTCGGCGACCTGGCAGAGCACGTCGTCGCCGGCGCGGTGGCCGAGGCTGTCGTTGACGAGCTTGAAGTGGTCGAGGTCGAGGAAGAGGAGGGCGACGCGGCCGCGCTCGGGGCCGCGCTCGGGGTCCACGCGCGCGACCGCCTCGGCGAGGCGCTCGAGCACGAGCGCCCGGTTGGGCAGCTCGGTCAGCGGGTCGTGGAGCCCGCGGTGGCGGATCTCCTCCTCGCCGGCGAAGCGGTCCAGCGCGTCGCCGAGGACGTTGGCCATCGACTGCAGGAACGTGACGTCGTCGGGGGTGAACGCGCCGGGCCGCGAGGCGTAGGCGGCGAGCACGGCGTGCGTGCGGCCGTGGCCTCCGACGACGACGCTGACGCCGCTGATCGCGCCGAGGTCGCCGACGAGCGCGGCCTGGACGAAGCGGCGCTCGCGGCGCGCGTCGTCGACGATCACGGGCTCGCGCCGGATCAGCGTGAAGCCCTCCTGGCCGTCGGCCCAGCCCGCCGGGACCGTCGCGTGGCCGACGTAGTTGTCCGGGAACCCGGCGCCCGCCCCGAGCGCGAGCATGCGGCCCTCGTCGACCAGCTCGAACAAGGCCACCAACTCGACCTGAAGGGTTTGACGCACCATCTCGACCGCGCGGTCGGCCAGCGCGCTCGGGTGCTCGGCCTCCAGCGCGCGCTCGCCCAGCGCGGCGACCGCGGCCTGCTGGGCGGCCTTGCGCTCCAGCGCGGCGATCAGCGCGAGGCGCTCGCTGAGGTCCTGGTAGACGGCGACCATGCCCTTCATGCCGCCGTCCTCGTCCTCGACGGCGACCGTGTGGATGTGGCCGTCGAACGGCTCGCCGCCCTTGCGGCGCAGGCGCCACGGCGACGCGTGGCGGCCGTCGGCGACGACCGCGTCGAAGGCCTCGGCGACGCGCTCGGGCGGCTCCGCCGAGAACAGCTCCAGCGGTGAGCGGCCGAGCACCTCGGCCTCCGCGTAGCCGAACATCCGCTCGGCGGCCGGGTTGAACGACGTGATGGCGCCCTCGCCGTCGACCGCGCAGACCGCGGCGTCGACGTGCTCCAGCGTCGTGGCCTGGACGCGCACGCGCTCGTAGAGGCGCGCGTTGTCGAGGACGAGGCCGACGCGCGCGGCGACCTCGCCGAGCAGCGCGAGGTCCTCGCGCCGGAACGCTCGCCGGGGATCCTCGTGCTCGACGGCCAGCACGCCGAGGACGCGGCCGCGGCTGCGCAGCGGCGCGACCATCCGGCCGCCGTCGGCGACCGCGGCGTGGCGCTCGATCGCGTGCTCGGCCAGCGCGCCGTCCAGGCGCGGGACGGAGGGCGCGGACCCGGCGGACCCGGCCGCCTGCTCGCGCGCGTGGGCGTGCGGACCGGGCTTCAGCGTGTCCTGGTCGTGCGGAAGCGTCCACACGCCGGCGCGGTCGCCGAGGACGCGCGTGCACCAGCGGACCGCGACCTCCAGGACCGCGTCCGGGTCGAGGCTCGCCTGCGTCGCCTGCCGGAGGAGGTCGGCGAGCGCGGCGGCGCGGCCCTCGGGCGAGAGGGCGCGTGGGGTGGACGGGACCGGCGGCACGTGCTTCATCGATCGATCGGGGTGCTTACCGGAAGCCTTGAGCAGCAATGCCAGGATCCGGACACCGTTTACCGGTCCGTCCGCTCGGGAACATGACGCCCATGACGTCCGTGACCACGACGACCCGCTCCGCATCCCGAGAGGCCGCGATCCCCGCGCCCCGGACCGACGCCCAGCTGCTCGCCGCGTACGCCGAAACCCGCGACCCGCACTTGCGTGAGGCGCTGGTGGAGCGGTTCCTGCCGCTGGCGCGCTCGATCGCCAAGCGCTACCGCAAGGCCGAGGAGCCCTTCGACGACCTGCTGCAGGTCGCCAGCCTCGGTCTGCTGAAGGCCGTCGATCGCTTCGATCCCGCCCGCGGCATCGCGTTCTCGTCCTTCGCCGTGCCGACGATCGTCGGCGAGCTGCGCCGCCACTTCCGCGACCGCTGCTGGTCGGTCCGCCCGCCGCGCGAGCTGCAGGAGCGCGCGCTGGAGGTCGACAAGTACCGCACCGAGCTGACCTCGCGCCTGGGGCGCTCGCCGTCGGTCCGCGAGATCGGCCAGGCGCTGGAGCTCGCGGACGAGCAGGTGCTGGAGGCGCTGCAGGCCCAGCAGGGGATGCGGGCCGCGTCGCTGGACGCCCCGCGCGGCAACGGCGACGACCAGGACGCGACGCTGGCCGACGCGCACGGCATCCTCGACCCGGAGCTGATGCGGGCCGAGCACCGCGCGACGATCTCGCGGCTGTTCGAGCGCCTCGACGAGCGCGAGCGGCGCGTGCTGCGCCTGCGCTTCCAGGAGGACATGACCCAGGAGCAGATCGGCAAGATCGTGGGCGTGTCGCAGATGCAGGTGTCGCGCATCATCCGCGGGGCGATCGCCAAGCTGTCGGCCGCGCGCGGGGACGTCTGAGCCCGGGCCTGGGGCCGGGCCGTCCGGAAGTGACGAACGAGTCAGTTCCCGTGCGGGCGGATCGGGGATAGGGTCTGCCCATGAGCGGCAACCTCGCCTCGATCCTGACCGATTCGGCCGCCGCGTTCGGCGACCGCCTGGCCATCAAGCTGGATGACGTTGAGTTCAACTACGCGTTGCTCGACCAGGCCGCGGCGCGCGTCGCGGCGATGTTGAAGGCCAAGGGCCTGAAGCCCGGCGATCGCGTCGGGATCATGCTGCCCAACGTCCCGTACTTCCCGGTCGCCTACTACGGCGTGCTGCGCGCCGGTGGGGTCGTCGTCCCGATGAACGTGCTGCTCAAGGCGCGCGAGGTCGGGTTCTACCTGAAGGATCCCGAGGCGAAGATCGTCTTCGCCTGGCACGACTTCCTGGACGCCGCCCAGACCGGCGCCGAGGAGGCGGGCGCCGAGGTCATCGACGTCAAGCCGGGTGAGATCGAGCCGCTGATCTTCGAGCACGAGCCGGACTTCGACGTCGCCGAGGTCGCCGACGACGACACCGCGGTCATCCTGTACACGTCGGGGACGACCGGGCAGCCCAAGGGCGCGGAGCTGACGCACGCCAACCTCAAGCGCAACGCGGAGGAGGCGGCGTCGCTGTTCGACCTGCGGGAGACCGCGGTCGTGCTGGGCGCGCTGCCGTTGTTCCACTCCTTCGGCCAGACGTGCGGGATGAACGCGACGATCTCGCGCGGCGGATGCCTGTCGCTGATCCCGCGCTTCGACCCGGCCAAGGCGCTGGAGATCATCGCGCGCGACAAGGTCCAGGTCTTCGAGGGCGTGCCGACGATGTACGGCGCGATGCTGCACCTGCCCGACCGCGAGCAGTACGACACGTCGTCGCTGGAGCTGTGCGCGAGCGGCGGCGCCGCGCTGCCGGTCGAGTTGTTGAAGGGCTTCGACGAGGCGTTCGGGTGCAAGGTGCTCGAGGGCTACGGGCTGAGCGAGACGTCGCCGGTGGCGTCGTTCAACCACCCCGACAAGGAGCGCAAGCCGGGGTCGATCGGCACGCCGATCAACGGCGTCGAGATGAAGGTCGTCGACGAGGACGGCAACGAGGTCCCGGTGGGCGACGTCGGCGAGATCGTCATCAAGGGCCACAACGTCATGAAGGGCTACTGGAAGCGGCCCGACGCGACCGAGGAGGTCATGCGCGGCGGGTGGTTCCACAGCGGCGACATGGCCAAGATGGACGAGGACGGCTACTTCTTCATCGTCGATCGCAAGAAGGACATGATCATCCGCGGGGGCTACAACGTGTACCCGCGCGAGATCGAGGAGGTCCTGTACGAGCACCCGGCCGTGCGCGAGGCCGCCGTCGTGGCCGTGCCGCACGACGACCTCGGCGAGGAGGTCGGCGCCGCCGTCGTGCTCAAGGACGGCGAGAGCGTGAGCGCCGAGGACCTCCAGGCCTACGTGAAGGAGAACGTCGCGGCCTACAAGTACCCGCGCGCGATCTGGTTCGTCGACGAGCTGCCCAAGGGCCCGACGGGCAAGATCCTCAAGCGCGAGATCGAGGTGCCGGCCAAGGCCGATCAGGCCTAGGCCGGGCCCCTCGCGCGCCTAGCACACGCTCGGTCAAGCGCTGAGCTTCACGGTCCATTCACTGACGGACGTTGTCGTTCCTGGTACGTTGCGCCCGACCGGCCGGGGATGAGATCCGGCGAAGCAGTGTTTGGAGGAACTCGCTGACATGGCCAGCGGAACCGTGAAGTGGTTCAGTGACGACAAGGGCTTCGGCTTCATCACGCCCGACGAGGGCGGCAAGGACCTGTTCGTCCATCACACCGCCATCGTCGCCGATGGCTACCGCTCCCTCCCCGAGGGCGCGCGCGTGACCTACGAGGAAGAGGCCGGGGACAAGGGCCCCAAGGCCGTCAACGTCCAGCGCTCGTAGGTCTCACCCACATCATCCCGCTCACCGCTAGGTGAGCAGGATGACGAGGATGATGATGATCAACAGGGTGCCGAGTCCGATGTACATGGACTCGGTGTACCCCTGTGCCCGGACCGCCACGCGAGGTTTCGGTCCGGAAAGATGAGTGGCGTCGGCTAGTGCTCGGCGACCGGCGCGCCCGCCGGCTCGACCGGCAGTCCCTGCGCGTTCCAGTCGAGCAGGCCGCCCGTCAGGTTGTAGGCCTCGATGCCGGCCGCGCGGAACGCCTGAGCGGCCATGGAGGAGCGGCCGCCGGAGCGGCACTGGAAGACCACCGGCTTGTCGGTGGGGATCTCCCCGGCGCGGGCCTGAAGCTCGCCGAGCGGGATGTGCTTGACGTCGCCCGGGATGCGCGAGACGTCCCACTCGGACTGCTCGCGCACGTCGACGAGCTGGACCTCGCCCGCCTCGAACTTCGCGCGCGCGTCGGCGGGGCTGATCTCGATGTCGTTCTCGTTGTCGGCCATCGAGCTGGAGTCTACGTCGTGATTCGTTGATCCAGGACGACGGAAAGGGGCGGGACGGCATCCCCAGGGTGCCGCCCCGCCCGGTCCCCCCGTCACTGGGTCTTGGACTACGCCGAAGGCTCGAGCACGAACCGCCCGGCCAGGCGGTGCAGCTCATCGGCGCTGCGCGTCAGCTCCTGGGCGGACGCGACGATCTGCTTGGTGGAGGCCACGGTCTGGGCGCTGGAGGCCGCGACCTGCTGGGCGGCGGCGCTGGACTGCTCGGCGACGCTCGCGACCTCGCCGACGTCGGCGTCGACCTTCTGCGAGCTCGCGGCGATCGCGCCGATCGACGCGGCGATCTCCGCCACGCGCCCGGAGGTCACCTCGACCGCCTCGCCGATCTCGGCGAACGACGCCCGCGCGGCCTCGACGGTCGCGACGCCGTCCTCGGTGCGCGCCGCGCCGTCCTCGACGACGGTCAGCGCGCGGCCGGTCTCGGTCTGGATCTCGGCGATCAGCCCGGCGATCTGCGACGCGGCCTGCTGCGACTCGTCGGCCAGCTTGCGGACCTCCTCGGCGACGACCGCGAAGCCGCGGCCCTGCTCGCCGGCGCGGGCGGCCTCGATCGCCGCGTTCAGCGCCAGCAGGTTGGTCTGCTCGGCGATCCCGCCGATCGTGTCGACCATCGAGCCGATCCGCGACGAGCGCTCGCCGAGCGAGCGGATCGTCGACGTCACCTCGGCCGACGCGCCGCTGACGGCGAGCATCGCCTCCGACGCGGCGCCGACGGCGGCCGCGCCCTCGTGGGCCAGCTCGCGGGCGCGCCCCGCCTGGCCGGCGGCCTCGGCGGCGCCGGACGCGGAGTCCTGCGTGGCGTGCGCCACGCCGCTGCTCAGCCCGCGCACCTCGACGACCGCGGCGACCTGGCGCTCGGCGCCCGACGCGACGTCGCCCACGGCGCGGGCGATCTCGTCGACCGCGCGGCCGGCCTCGTCGGCGTCGACGACGACGCGGCCCGACACCGACGCGACCGTCTCGGCCGCCTCGGTCAGGTCGGTCACCATGCCGCGCAGGCCGGTGGTCATCGCGGCCAGCGAGCGGCGCAGCGCGTCGCGCTCGGAGCGCGGCCGCAGCTCACCGGACAGGTCGCCCTCGGCGATCCGGCCCGCGTGGGCGGCGATCTCGCGCAGCTCGTCGAGCATCCGCGCGACGGCGCCGGCGCTGCGGCCGACCTCGTCGTAGTCGTGGACCCGCAGGTCGACCCGCGGGTCGAGGTCGCCGTCGGCGATCGAGTTCGCCGCGTGCGAGATCTCGCTCAGGCGCTTCTTGATCTCCAGCTGCGACCACAACGCCATCGCGGCGACGCTCAGCAGGAAGAAGATGGTGCCGCCGAGGAACCACAGCTTGGCGGCGTGGATTCCGTCGGACGGATGCTGCGGGTCGATGCCGGAGATCTTCCCCAGCACGATCGTGATCTCCGCGCCCGTGAACACGAGCAGCGCGACGACGGCCAGCACGAGACGCGTCCGCGTGGACGCCAGACGGCTGACCTGATGGGTCCCCTCCACCTCGGTCATGCTCAGCTGGTCGGCCAGCGGGCACGACTCTTGAGCGGTGGGGGACGGGTGTCTAGCCCCAGAACAGGTTGAACAGCCCGAACTGCCGCTCGGGACGCCACGCGACGGGCTTGCCGAGCCGCATCCGCAGCGCGTCGTTCAGGCGCACGAAGCGCCACGCGTGCAGCGCGTCGGTCGCCGCGAGGTTGCCGTCGGGCACGATCAGCGTGCCGGCGGCCGGGCCCGACGTGGCGGCGGCCATCAGCGCGACGCCGACCTCCGGCGCGTCGGCGGCGATCGCCGTTCCCGCGCCCCACGGCGAGGCGATCGCGTAGCCCGCCAGCCCGTGCACGCCGCCGGGCGCGCCGACGCCCGCCAGCGGGTGGATCGCGTCGAGCACCGCGTCGCGGCGCTCGCCGGTGGCGCCGAAGTCGAGGCCGCGGATCTTGCCGCGGTCGATGTCGGCCAGCCGCTGGAGGTCCAGCGGCGGAGCGGCGCCGGCGACGCCGCGCCAGGCGACCGCGCGCTCCTCGGCGACGAAGCCGAGGCGCTCGTAGACCGGGCGCCCGGCCTCGGTCGCGTAGAGCAGGACGGACTGGGAGCCGCGGGCCCGCAGCCAGCGGACCGCGGCCTCGGTCAGCGCGGTGCCCAGGCCCGCGCGGCGCGCCTCGGGGGCGACCCCGACCGCGCCGATCCAGCCGGTCATCGCGAACGCGGCCGTGCAGGCGACGCCGACGACGCTGTGGCCCGGGCCCTCGGCGACGAGGATCGCCGCGTCGGGCGAGCGGCGGGGGTATTCGATCAGCCGCGCGACCTGCGAGCCGAACCCGGCGCGACGCAGGACGTCCACCGCGAGGGGCACCTCGCGGTCCATGGCCGGTCGGATGGCCGAGGCGAGCCGCACCGGCCGGAATCTACCCAGCGCGGCTCAGTAACGCGGTGGCGGGTCCGTGTACTGGTCGCGGCGTACGACGGTCTCCGAGCGGCGCGGCGCGAGCATCAGGAACAGCGAGATGACCAGGCCGACGATGCCGACGATCATGAGGATGAGGCCGACGGTCGACAGGTTCACGCCGCTGAGCGAGTCGGTGACCGCGTATTTGAGGATCGCGCCCACGGCGATCAGGAAGAGGGACGTTCCAAGGCCCATGAGGCTCGGTGTACCCCCGATCAATACGCTTCAACGCGCTATGAGCACGACCGTGAGCGACGTCTACGACATCCCGCAGGAGCTGAAGGACTTCCGCGACCTCGTCCGGCAGGTCGCCGTCGAGCGCGTGGGCCCGCGCGCCGCGGAGATCGACGCCAAGGACGAGTACCCGTGGGACCTGCGCAAGCTGCTGGCCGAGAACGACATCCTCGCGCTCCCGTACGCCGAGGAGCACGGCGGGACCGGCACCGGCACGCTGATGCTCCAGATGGCGGTCGAGGAGCTGGCCAAGCAGTCGGCCGCGGTCGCGCTGATCCTGATGGTCCAGGAGCTGGGGTCGCTGCCGATCGCGCTGTTCGGCTCCGACGAGCTGAAGGCGCGCTTCCTGCCGAGGTGCGCCACGGGCGAGTTCTCGCCGGCGTTCTGCCTGAGCGAGAGCGAGTCGGGCTCCGACGCCGCCGGGATGCGCACGACCGCGCGCCTGGACGGCGACGAGTGGGTCATCAACGGCACGAAGTCGTGGATCACCAACGCCGGGATCGCGGACTTCTACGTCGTGTTCGCGGTGACCGACCGCGAGAACCGGCGCGTGACGGCGTTCGTCGTGGAGAAGGACCGCGAGGGCCTCAGCGTGCCGAAGTACGAGCACAAGCTGGGGATCCACGGGTCGCCGACGGGCCAGCCGGTCTTCGAGGACGTGCGCGTGCCGCCGGAGAACGTGATCGGCGAGGTGGGGCGGGGGATGAGCGTCGCGCTCGGCACGCTGGAGCGGACGCGGCTGGGCGCGGCGGCGCAGGCGGTCGGCATCGCGCAGGGCGCGGTCGACTACGCGGTCCAGTACGCCAAGGAGCGCACGGCGTTCGGCAAGCCGATCCTCGAGCTGCAGGGCCTGCAGTTCAAGCTGGCCGACATGCAGACCCGCACGGCCGCGGCGCGCGAGCTGCTCTACAAGGCCTGCGCGAAGATGGACCGCGGCGAGAGCGACAAGGCGATGTACTCGTCGATGGCCAAGCTGTTCGCCAGCGACACCGCGATGTACGTGACGGTCGAGGCGGTCCAGGTGCTCGGCGGCTACGGGTACGTGACCGAGTACCCGGTCGAGCGCATGATGCGCGACGCGAAGATCACCCAGATCTACGAGGGCACCAACGAGGTCCAGCGCGTGGTGATCGCGCGCCAGCTGGCCAGGTAGTCGTTCGGTGAAGCGGGAGCGGGCGCAGTAGGCTGATCTGCCAGAGACGCCATGAGCCTGCGCCGCACCCTCTTCGCCGCATTGATCGCCACGAGCATCGGGCTGACGGCGGTCGTGCTGTTGGAAGGCCGGTTCTCCACGATCCGGGTGTTCCGGATCGTCGAGGGCCTCGGGATCGTCGTGGTCGCCGCCTCGGCGCTGCTCGGCGCCATGGCCGTCGTCGGCGTGAAGCTCGCCGGCTGGTCGGAGCCCGAGTCCGAGGCCGACTTCGACCGCGTCGTCCTGCGCGCCGAGCGCCTGGCCCGCGACGGCACCGCCGCCGAGCCGACCGAGGACGAGTTCATGCAGCTCGACCCCTACGACGACCGCGACTTCGAGGAGCTCGTCCGCGACGCGATGGACGACCTCCCGGACCTCCTGCGCGCCGCGCTGGACCGCAACGTCGCCGTCGTGATCTCCGACCAGGGCCGGCGCCACGGCGCCTACGGCCTCTACAACGGCGACGGCGCCACCCGGGACGACTACCCGGACAAGATCATCATCTTCCGCGACACGCTGCGCCGCGACTTCGGGCACGACGCGGACCTGCTGCGCCACCAGGTCACGGTGACGGTGCGCCACGAGCTGGCGCACCACATCGGGTTCGACGAGTTGGGCGTGCGGGACCTCGGCCTGTGATCTGAGGGGCGCCTCGCCGCCGCTCGCGGCGTCATCGCACCGGACAGGTGCTTGCGCACGATGTCCGGCGCTCTTCCTGGCGAGCGACGACGATCGATCCGCGCCTCGGATCGCCGGTCGTCGTCGGTACTTGACAACTGTTCTGAACACCGGAACACTTCCGGGTCATGCCGGTCGAGCGCTCGAACGTCCCCGAGCAGGTGTTTCGTCAGCTGGTCGCGGCCGTCCTGGAGGGGCGGTATGAGGCGGGGGAGCGGTTGCCGCCGCAGCGGGCGTTGGCGCAGGATCTCGGCGTCAACATGGCGTCGTTGCGGGAGGGCATCAAGCGGCTGGAGCAGCTGCGGCTCGTCGAGGTGCGTCACGGCGACGCGATGCGCGTCACGGACTGGAAGACGACCGCGGGCCTGGACGTGCTGGCCCACGCGGTCGCCGACGATCCGGCGCTGACCGGGCCGCTGTTCGAGGCGCGCAGGCTGCTGCTGCGCGAGGCGGCGCGGCTGGCGGCGCAGCGGCGGACCGACGGGCACGTCAAGGCGCTCGACTCGCTCGCCGACGGCGTCGCCAACGCGCCCGACGACGCGGCGGCGCAGATGGCCGACCTGATGTTCATGGCGACGATCATCGACGCGTCCGACAACCTCATCTTCTCGTTGATCCTCAACTCGATCCGCGAGCTGTACCTGTCGCAGCTGGATCGCTTCGCGCCGTTGGTCGCCGACCGCGACGAGCTGATCCCGCTGTACCGGCGCGCCGCGAAGGCGATCGCCGACGGCAGCGCGGCCCGCGCCGCCACCGCGATCGAGCGCCTCGCCGCCGAGCAGGAGGCGCGGATGGTCGGGACGCCATGACCGGCGCGGCCGTCCTCTCGCCGCGCGAGGCTCGCGTCTTCGCGTGCCTGGCCGACACGCTGCTGGCCCCGGCGCCGCCGCTGCCGCCGATCGCCGACACGGACGCCGTCGCCGCCTTCGACGCGTGGCTGGCGACCGCGCCGCGCCTGAACCGGCTCGGCGCGCGCGCCGTCCTGCTGGCGCTCGGCGCGCTGCGCTGGTGCCGCCGTCCGCCGCGCGAGCGGCTCGCGTCGCTGGAGCGCGTCGCGCGCGCCGGCGCCGCCGGGCGCGGCGTGATCGAGGCCCTGCGCGCGGCGGCCGCCGTCTCCTACTACGGCGACCCGCGCGTCTCCGAGCTGTTGGGGTACACGCCGCGATGACGCTGCTGGCCGAGCCGCGCGCTCCCGCCGGCGGCGTCGTCGACGGCCGCCGCGTCACCGGCGAGCGCCACGTGCGCGCCGACGTCTGCGTCGTCGGCTCCGGCGCCGGCGGCGCGCCGGTCGCGCGGCTGCTGGCGGAGGCCGGCGCGCGCGTGGTCGTCGTCGAGGACGGCGAGGCGTTCGCGACGACGCGGCTCACCGCCCGCCCGCGCGACATGACCGCGCTGCTGTACCGCGACGGCGGCCAGTTCGCCACGCTCGGCACCCCGCCGATCATGCTCCCGACCGGTCGGGCGCTCGGCGGCACGACGCTCGTCAACTCCGGGACCTGCTTCCGCGCGCCCGACGCCCTGCGGCAGCGCTGGCGCGACGAGCTGGACCTCGAAGACCTCGACCCGTACTACGAGCGCGTCGAGCACGTCCTGGGCGTCGCCCGCGTCCCGGCCGAGCTGGCCGGCGCCAACGCCCGCATCGCCCGGCGCGGGGCGGAGGCCCTCGGCTGGTCGGGCCGCTTCCTCGACCGCAACGCGCGCGGCTGCGTCGGCTCCGGCGTCTGCGCCTTCGGCTGCCCGACCGGCGCCAAGCGGCACGCGGGCGAGGCCTACATGAACGCCGCGCACGCCGCCGGCGCGACCACCTACGCGTGCGCGCGGGCGACCCGCGTCGCGATCCGGCGCGGCCGCGCCACCGGCGTCGAGGCCCGCACGCGCGGCGGCGGTCGCCTCACGGTCACCGCCGGCGCCGTCGTCCTGGCCGCCGGAACGCTCCACACGCCGCTGCTGCTCGCCGCGTCGCACGTCGCCAACCCGCACCTCGGCCGCCACCTGACGATCCACCCGGCCACCGCGGCCTGGGCGATCATGGACGAGGTCGTCGACATGGCGCGCGGCGTCCCGCAGTCCTACGGGATCGACGAGTTCGCCGGCGAGGGCCTGATGCTCGAGGGGATCGCCGGACCGCCGGACTACCTGGCGATGGCGGTGCCGTTCAGCGGCCCGGCGCATCGCGAGCTGATGTTGAGCTACCGCCACGTGGCGCAGTTCGGCCTGATGCTGAAGGAGACGTCGCGCGGGCACGTGGCGACCGGGGCGCTGGCGCGTCGCGGGCGCCCGGTCGTCCGCTACGACCTGAACGAGGCCGACGCCGCGACGATCCGTCGGGGCGTCGAGCGCCTCGCCCAGCTGCTCTTCGCCGCCGGCGCCCGGCGCGTGATCCTGCCCGTGGCGACCGTGCCCGAGCTGCGCGACGGCGACCTCACGCCGCTGCGGGAGGCCTCGGTGGAGCCACGTGACCTCAAGTTGATGGCCTTCCATCCGCTCGGCACGGCGCGCATGGCGCGGACGGCGCGCGACGGCGTCGTCGATCCGCACGGCGCGGTCCACGGCGTCCAGGGCCTGCACGTCGCCGACGGCGCGGCCGTCCCCGGCCCGCTGGGTGTCAACCCGCAGCTGACGATCTTCGCCCTCGCCACCCGCCTGGCCGACCGCCTCATCGCGAAAGGACCGACATGTCGTTCTTGATCGACCCGCCCTGGTTGTACGCCAACGGCCGGCTGCTGGCCGCGCGCGTCGAGCCGCCCCGGCGCGACCGGCTCGCCGCCGCCACGCTCGGCGTCTTCGTGGTCACCAGCGTCTCGCTCTACCTCGACGCCCGGTGGACCATGCCGATCTGGCGCCTGTGCCGCGCGCGGTCCGGCCGGGACTGGATGCTCAACTCGGGCGTCCTCAGGCTCGACCCCGAGCAGGCCGGAACGCCCACCCACCTGTTGTCCGGAGCCCTCTTCGCCACCTATCCTCTCTGGCTGTGGCTGGGTCTGCGACACGGTCGGGGCTGACCGCCCGCTTTCCGTCCTTCGGCGCCGACGGCGGCTATGAGTCGTTCTACGTCCGCGCGGTCGACCCCGAGCGGCCGCGCTCGGTGTGGCTGCGCCACACCGTCCTGCAGGCGCCCGGCGGCCCGCCGATCGGCTCGTCCTGGCTGACGATCTTCGACGCCGACCAGCCGGAGGTGGCGGCCTACAAGGCCTCCGAGTCGGACCCGTCGACCGACGGCTGGATGCGCGTGGGCGACAGCGTCTTCGGCCCCTCCGGCGTCCACGGCGCGGCGGGCCCGGCGGAGTGGGACCTGGACTGGCACGGCTCGGAGCCGGTCCTGCGCCACCTGCCCAAGTCCTTCATGTACGTGGCGCCGCTGCCCAAGACCAAGCTCGAGTCGCCGCATCCGGCGGTCGCGGTCTCCGGCCGCGTGACGCTCGGCGAGCGCACGGTCACGCTCGACGGGTGGCCGGGCATGGTGGGGCACAACTGGGGCGCCCAGCACGCCGAGCGCTGGATCTGGCTGCACGGCACGCTGTTCGAGGACCGCCCGGACGACTGGCTCGACCTCGCGCTGGGCCGCGTCCGCGTCGGCCCGGTGCTGACGCCGTGGGTCGCCAACGGCGTGATCTCGATCCGGGGCGAGCGGCTGCGCGTCGGCGGGACCGCGATCCCGCACGTCCACGAGCAGCCGTCCGCGCTGGACCTGCGGGTCGGCGGGCCGGACGCCGACGTGCGGCTCACCGTCCACGGCAACCGCGCGCAGACCGCGGTCTGGCGCTACGCGGACCCCGACGGCCACGAGCACCACGTCGCCAACTGCTCGATCGCCGAGCTGGAGGCGGTCGTCATCCCGCACGGCCGGACGTCGCAGGTCCTGCGCACCGCGCACGGGGCGACGTACGAGCTGGGCGCACGGGAGGCACCGGCGGGCCTGCCGGTGCTGCCGTTCTCCGATCCGTGAGCGACGCCGACGACTCGTCCGTCGCTAAGTGTGCTCGCCGGCTTCCGCATCCGGCGAGCACCGCCTCGTCGCGCTGGTGGATCGCGGCAAGGCCGCGGCCGCACCAAGTGCCCGGCCCGAGGTTGCGAGGCCTCGGCCCGGTGGTCCTAGATGCTCTTGGGCGACACGATCGTCCAAGGCTTTCCATCGATGTTCTGACTGTAAGGACACCGTAAGTCCGACGTCAAGGGCAGATTCTGCCATCGGATCGCTGTTAGGAGCGCTGAACGGCGCTAAGCGTTACGGCGTGGTACCGCTTTCGGCACGAAGCCATGCCAGCACGGCAAGAACGCGGAGGTTGCCGCCCGCCGCGGTGTGCACCCCGAGCTTCCCGAAGATGTTCGTGACGTGCTTCTCGACCGCGCCGTCGGTCACGACGAGCTTCTGCGCGATCGCGGCGTTCGAGAGGCCCTGCGCCATCAGCTCCAGCACCTCGCGCTCGCGCGGCGTCAGCTCCTGCAGCGGGTCGTCGGCGCGCCGTCTTGCCAGCAACTGGCTCACCACTTCCTGGTCGATCGCCGTTCCGCCCGCCGCGACGCGGTCGACCTGGGCGACGAAGTCCGACGGGTCGGCGACGCGGTCCTTGAGCAGGTAGCCGACCGCGCCGGTGCCGTCGGCCAGCAGCTCGGCGGCGTAGGACTCCTCGACGTACTGCGACAGCACGAGCACCGGCGTGCCCGGCACGCGCGCGCGGGCCTCCAGCGCCGCGCGCAGGCCCTCGTCGCGCTGGGACGGCGGCAGGCGCACGTCGACGATCGCGATGTCGGGGCGGTGCTCCTCGATCGCCTCCACCAGCGACGGGCCGTCGCCGACTGCCGCGACGACCTCGTGGCCGTGGGCGTGCAGCAGGCGCACGAGCCCGTCGCGCAGCAGCACCAGGTCCTCGGCGATCACGATCCGCACGGCAGCTCCGCTCGCAGCAGCGTGCCCTTGCCGGCCGGCGAGGCGACCAGCAGCTTGCCGTCGAGCGCCTCGACGCGCCCGCGCAGCCCGAGGATCCCGGTCCCGCGCGCGGCGTCCAGGCCACCGACCCCATCATCATGCACCTTGACCACCAACATGCCTTGGTCGATCCTCCCGCTGATCTCGCAGCGCGTGGCGCCGCTGTGCTTGGCGACGTTCGCCAGCGCCTCGGCGATCGTGAAGTAGGCGGCCGACTCGATCGCCGCCGGCATCCGGTCGGGCACGTCGAGCGAGACCGTGCACGGGACCGGGCAGCGCGCGGCGAGCGCGCTGACCGCCGCGTCGAGGCCGCGGTCGGTGAGGATCGCGGGGTGGATGCCGCGCGCGAGGTCGCGCAGCTCGACCAGCGCGGTCTTGGCGTCCTCGTGCGCGTTGGCCAGCGCGGCGGCCGCCGCCTCCGGGTCGCGCTCGATCTGCTCGCGCGCCATGCCGATCTCCATCGCCAGCGCGACCAGCCGCGCCTGCGCCCCGTCGTGCAGGTCGCGCTCGATGCGGCGCAGCTCGATCGCGGCCGCGTCCACGGCGCCCGCCCGGGACACCTGCAGCTCGGCGATCCGCTCCTGCTCGTTGCCCTCCAGCAGGACCTCGATCAGCTTCGCCTGGCCCCACGCGCTGCCGCGCAGGCCCCAGGCGCCGAGGATCGCCAGCGGCGGGCCGGTGATCGCGGCGAAGACGATCATCCACCACACCGAGTGCATCGTCGCGACGCCCAGCTCGACGCCGTCGGGCAGCGCCCAGCCCCAGAGCGGCAGGGTCAGGAAGCCGAGGCCGATCGACCACGCGGTCACCCCGGCGACGAAGCACGCGGTGCCGACGCCGAAGGACAGCGCCAGCCACACCAGCTCGCGCCACGTCATCGGGTCGGTGAGCGCGCCGCGCAGCCGGGCGAGGAACCCGTCGCCGGCCCACGTGCGATGGGAGCGCTCGACCGGCACGCCGGCCAGCCCGCCGCGCAGCCGCTCCAGGTCGCACCACCAGCGCGTGATCCAGACGTCCCCGTAGAGCTTGGGGATGCCGATCAAGGTGATGATCAAGCAGAGCGACAGCACGGGCCCGACGAAGACCCACGTCAGCCCGAAGATCCCGGACGCCAGCCCGAGCGAGACGTAGGCGAGGTCCTTCCACGGGGTGGCGGTGAGGGGCAGCTTGGCGATCCGGGACAACACTGTGGTCCAGCATGACCGGCGCGGCGGCGTCGCGCCATGAGGACGACTGCCGAGCGCGAGCGGGGGAAATCCGCAGCGTCCGGGCGCCAACACCCTCTACCCTTCGGCGCTCGCCCATGAGCGACCGCGAGGACCTCACCCCACGCGTCGTCGAGGCCGTGGAGGCGCAGCTGCGCCGCCGGGTCTCGCCCCGAGTCCTGCGGGCCGCCTACCGCGCGGGCTACCTCGTCCTGCGCCCGTGGTGGTTCGTCACGCGCCCGCGCACGCAGGGGATGAAAGCGGTCGTCCGCTGTGGCGACGAGGTCCTGCTCGTGCGCCACACCTACGCGCGGCGCGGGCAGTGGGACCTGCCCGGTGGGTTCGTGCGCGGCGGCGAGGAGGCCGAAGCGACGCTGCGGCGCGAGCTGCGGGAGGAGCTGGGCGTCGAGCCGGGGCCGGTCACGCCGATCGCGCTGACGCCGTCGCGCTTCGACCACAAGCGCGAGGTCATCCACGTCTTCGCCGTCGACGTCGCGCCCGGGTGCGCGGTGACGCCGTCGGAGGCCGAGATCGCGTCGGTCTGCTGGGCGCCCCACGACGCGCTGCCCGCGCCGGCGACCACGTTCACGCGGCGGATGGTCGCGCGCGCCTACTGGGACGAGTTCCGCTAGCGGGCCGCGCCGCGCCGGCCGCATAGCCCGATCGGGCTATGGACCGCTATCCTTGATGAACACGTAGGCCCCGTGGAGTGCGACCGCCGGGGGATAAACCTGCCCGTGGTGTGCGACCGCCGGGCTTCATCTCCGAGAGGACCCATACCGAAATGCCCGAAGCCGTCATCGTCGACGCCGTCCGGACGCCCGTCGGCCGAGCCTTCAAGGGCTCGCTCGCCTCGCTGCGCCCCGACGAGACCCTCGCGTTCGTGGTCGACCAGCTGCTGGAGCGCAACCCCGACGTCGATCCTTCGAAGGTCGAGGAGCTCATCGCCGGCTGCGGCCTCCCGCAGGGCCTGCAGGCCAACAACATCGCCCGCATCGCGGTCCTGCTGAGCGACAAGCTCGGCCAGGAGACCAACGGCTCGACGGTCTCGCGCTACTGCGCGTCCGGCCTCGACGCCATCCGCAACGCGGCCAACGCGGTCGTCGCGGGCCAGGGCGACATCTACATCGCGGGCGGCGTCGAGTTCGTCTCGCGCTACAACGCCGCGCAGGAGGCCGCCCACCCCGAGGACCAGAACGAGAACCTCCAGGGCAACGACGGCCGGCCCAACGCCTACATCGCGATGGGCCTGACGGCCGAGAACGTCGCCGAGAAGTACGGCGTCTCGCGCGAGGACCAGGACCGCTACGCGCAGCGCTCGCAGGAGCGTGCGGTGGCCGCCCAGGAGGCCGGCGTGTTCGACCGCGAGATCGTCCCGGTGACGCTCGCCGACGGCACGGTCGTCTCCAAGGACGACGGCCCGCGCCCGTCCTCGACCTACGAGAAGCTCGCGTCGCTGGAGCCCGCCTTCAAGGAGGGCGGCACGGTCACGGCCGGCAACTCCTGCCCGCTGAACGACGGCGCCGCCGCGGCGCTGATCATGTCCGCCGAGAAGGCCGCCGAGCTGGGCCTGAAGCCGCGCGCCCGCGTCATCACCGCCGCCACGTGGGGCAACGAGCCCGAGTACATGGGCGTCGCGCCGATCGGGGCGATCAAGAAGGCGCTGGACCGCGCCGGGATGTCGGCCTCCGACATCGACGTCACCGAGCTCAACGAGGCGTTCGCGGCGCAGGTGCTGCCGATCGCGTCGGAGATCGGGATCGACCTCGACGCGCTGAACCCGCACGGCGGCGCGATCGCGCTCGGCCACCCGTTCGGCATGACCGGCGTGCGCATCATGACGACGCTGCTCAACGACCTCGAGACGCTCGACAAGACGATCGGGTTGGAGACCATGTGCGTCGCCCAGGGCCAGGGCGAGGCGCTCATCGTGGAGCGCCTGAACTAGCCATGGCCTACGCGTTGAAGCCGATCGGCGACGAGTGGTTCGAGACCGCGCCGCTCGTCGTCCCCGCGACCGTCGAGCTCGACGCGCCCGTCGAGCGGGTGTGGGAGGCGCTCGGCTCCGACGCGATGTGGTCGTGGGCGCCGATCATCGACCGGGTGGAGTGGATCACCCCGCGGCCGCACGCCGCGGGGTCGATCCGCCGCCTGCGGATGTTCAAGGTGAACACGATCTCGGAGGAGTTCTACCGCTGGGACGAGGGCGTCCGCGCGACGTTCCGCGTGACCCACCAGACGCGGCGGATGCTCGACGGCCTGGCCGAGGACTTCGCGCTGGAGGCCCGGCCCGGCGGCGGCACGGCGCTGACGTGGACCATGGCCATCGGGTTGAAGGGCGCGCCCGCGCCGCCCGCGTTCCTCAAGCCCGCGCTGATCAAGGGCAACGCCGTCGCGATCGGCGGGATCAAGAAGATCTTGTAGGTGTCGGTTCCGGCGGCGGCGGCGGCGACGACGCGCCTCGCCGCCGCCGGCCCGACGTCAGGCGATCATCGCGGCGCCATGCGGATGGCGCCGTCCAGCCGGATCGTCTCGCCGTTGAGCATGGGGTTGAGCACGATCTGCTCGGCCAGCAGCGCGTACTCGGACGGCCGGCCGAGGCGCGGCGGGAACGGGATCGTCTTGCCGAGCGACTCGCGGGCCTCCTCGGGCAGGGCGGCCAGGAGCTGGGTGTCGAAGAGGCCGGGCGCGATCGTGTTGACGCGGATGCCGTACTGCGCGAGGTCGCGCGCGACCGGCAGCGTCATGCCGACGACGCCGCCCTTGGAGGCCGAGTAGGCGACCTGGCCGATCTGGCCGTCGAAGGCCGCGACCGAGGCGGTGTTGACCAGCACGCCGCGCTCGCCGTCGGCGTTGGGCTCGTTGCCGATCATCTTCGCCGAGGCGAGCCGCAGCACGTTGAACGTGCCGATCAAGTTGATGGCGACGATGATCTCGAACGGCTGCAGCGGGTGCGGGCCCTTGGAGTTGGCGACCTTCTGCGCCCAGCCGGTGCCCGCGCAGGTGATCGCGACGCGCAGCCCGCCGTCGGCCTCGGCCGCCGCGTCGACCGCCGCCTGCACCTGCTCCTCCTCGCGCACGTCGACGCTGACGAACCGCGCGCCGAGCTCGTCGGCGACCGCCTGCCCGCGCTCGGCGTTGACGTCGGCGATCGTCAGGACCGCGCCCTGCTGGGCCAGCCGCCGCGACGTCGCCTCGCCCAGCCCGGACGCGCCGCCGACGACGAGCGCTCCACTCCCGTTGATGTCCATGCGCGCACCCTAGTGAGGCGGCGTCCGCGTCACCTTCGCGACCGCTCGCGCCTTGAGCGCGATGCCGAGCTGCTCGCGGTCCTCGGCGCGCAGCGGGTCCAGCCCGGTCAGCTCGTGGATGCGCTCCAGGCGGTAGGCGACGGTGTGGCGGTGGGACGGCATCGCGGCGGCCGTCGCGTTCATGTTGCAGTCGTTGGCCAGGTAGGTCGTCAGCGTGCGGCGCTGCTGGGTGGCCTGCGGCGTGCGGTCGTCCAGCAGCGGCCCGAGCGTGGCGGCCAGCGCGCGCACGTCGCCGGGCGCCCGGACCGCGTCGCGCAGCAGCAGGCGCCAGGTGCCGCGCGCCGCGTCGGCGGGGGAGACCGCGCCGTCGGCGACCAGCGCGGCGCCCAGCGCCGCGACGTCCAGCGCGAAGCGCGACGGCCCGCCCTCGGCGGTCGCGGCCGGGGCGCCGAGGCGCTCGTGCAGCGCGGTCGCCAGCGCCACGCCGTCGGTCTCGGCGGGCAGCAGCGTCCACAGCCGGTCGTCGCGGACCGCGCGCGCCGCGCCCGGCGCGTGGTCGGCGATCGCGGCGAGGACGCGCCCGGTCGGCGCCGCGCCGAGGAGCACGACCAGCGCGCTGCCGCCGGCGTAGGCGGCCGCACGGGCGCTCGCGTCGGCGACGTCGTCCAGCACCGCCTCGACGACGCGCGCGCCGGTGTCGTCGCGCGGCTCGTCGTCGCGCAGCAGCGCGACGTAGGTCAGCGTCGCCATCGCCGCGGCGTGCAGCGCGTCGGCGGCGCCCGCGCCGGGCTCGCCGTGGCGCGTGACCGTCCCGACGACGTCGCCGCCGGTGACGATCGGCACCTTCATCGGAGCGCCGTCCCCGGCGCCGCCGGTCGCGGCCAGCCCGTCGCGCGCGAGGTCGACGACGACCCGACCGCCCGCGGCGCGCGCGGCCAGCTCGGCTACCGCGTGCAGCCCGCCGCCGTCGAGGAGCGCCTGGACCATCCGGCCGTGCAGCTCCTGCAGGCGCGACGGGTCGTGAAGACGCGGGACGGCGGACATCCGACAGGTGAGTCTTCGTTACCCATTGACTCTATAGAGAATAGCAGGTCGGATTTCACGGGTATCGCCCGCGCCGGCCGGCGACGACCTACGGCGTCGGCGTCGGGGCCCGGACGAGGCCGTCCTTGCCCGCCGCCTTGGAGCCGCGCAGCGCCTTGTCGGCGCGCTCCAGCAGCTCGGCCGGCCCCTCCGGCTCGACCCACTCGGCGACGCCGCAGGACACCGTGATCCCCTCGTGGGTGCCGTCGGGGCGCTCGATGTGGATCTCGCGCAGGACGGTCAGCGCGCGGGCCGCGGCGATGTCGGCCCGCGGGCCGCGCACGTTGGGCAGGATCACCACGAACTCGTCGCCGCCGTAGCGCGCGACCTGGTCGAAGGAGCGGTACTCGGCGCGCAGCGCCTCGGCCACGTGGCGCAGCAGCGCGTCGCCGGTCGGATGGCCGTAGGTGTCGTTGACGCGCTTGAAGTCGTCGAGGTCGAGGATCGTCACCGCCAGCGGCGTCCCCTGGCGTCGGGCGCGCGCGATCTCCTCGGCCAGGCGCTCGCGCATCGCGCCGTGGTTCAGGCAGCCGGTCAGCGGGTCGATCGCCGCGGCCAGCCGCGCGTCGCGCAGCGCGAGCGCCGTCCCGGCCAGGTCCGCCAGCGCGGCCGCCGCGTGCAGGCACTCGGCCGTCCAGTCCCGCGGCGACGCCGACCCCAGGACCACGACCGCGCGCACCGCGTCGCCGGCGCGCAGCGGCAGCACCGCGGCGCTGGCCGGCCCGTGCGCCTCGACCAGCTGCGCGGGCAGCGCGCCGTCGACCGTCGCGTCGGCGATCGTCGCGGCCTGCCCGGCGTCGGCGACCCACCGCAGCGCGTCGGTGCCGTCCTCGCGGCGCAGCACGTACTCGGCGCAGCCGCCCTCGCCCCGCACGACCACGCCGTAGGCCGGATGGCCGCCCGACAGGACGATCACGTGCGCCTGGTCGACGGCGCAGATCGCCACGAGCTCCTCGCCGAGCGCGCGTTGGACCGCAGGCAGACCCGCGTCGCGCTGGGCGAGACGCGCAAGCCGCTCGACGCTCTGCAGGAGCCGCTGCATCAGGTTCTCTTCCGCTGTGAGGCGGCCGCCGCGGGCATCAGGTCGTCCGTGCCTGGCGCGGCTGGGCCGGAGCGCGACAGTCTAGATGTGGAGCTTCCCCGTGGGAAGCCCAGCTTTATGGACGATCGTTCAGGTTCCGGGGCGCGCGAGGTTCAGCGCGAAGAGGCCGTCCTGATCGGTCAGCTGGTCGACGAGCTCCAGGCCGGCGGCGGCCAGGTCGCCCTCGATCCGCTCGCGCGTGAACTTCGCGCTGATCTCGGTGCGCAGCTCCTCGCCGGCGGCGAACGTCAGCCGCAGCCCGAGCCGGCCGACCGTCACGCGCTGGGGCCGCTGGGCGCGCAGGCGCATCTCGATCCACTCGCGGTCGCGGTCGAAGAACGCCACGTGGTCGAAGGACTCCGGGACGAAGTCGGCGTCCAGCTCGCGGTTGACGACGTTCAGGACGTTGCGGTTGAACGCCGCGGTCACGCCCGCGGAGTCGTCGTAGGCGGCCTCGATGATCTTGGGGTCCTTGACGAGGTCGGTGCCGATCAGCAGGAAGTCGTCGGGGCCGAGCAGCCGCGCCAGCGTGCGCAGGAAGCGCCGCCGCGAGCCCGGCGTGAAGTTGCCGATCGTGCCGCCCAGGAACGCGACGATCCGCGGCACGCGGTCGACCGACGGCGGGACGCGGTCCAGGTGGCGCTCGAAGTCGCCGACGATCCCGTGCACGCGCAGGCCGTCGAACTCCTCGACCAGCCGCGTCGCCGACGCGCGCACCATCGACTCGGTGACGTCGATCGGCACGTAGCGCTCCAGCGTGCCGGCGTCGTGCATGGCCGCCAGCAGCAGCGCGGTCTTCGCCGCGGTGCCCGAGCCCAGCTCGACCAGCTCGCCGGCGCCGGTCAGCGACGCGATCTCGCCGGAGCGCGTGGCCAGGATCTCGCGCTCGCAGCGCGTGGGGTAGTACTCGGGCAGCTCGCAGATCCGGTCGAACAGCTCGGCGCCGACCGAGTCGTAGAAGTGCTTGGGCGGCAGCTCCTTGAACGGGCGCGTGAGCCCGTCCAGGACGTCGTCGGCCAGCGTGCGGTGGTCGCCGCCGCCGAGGAACGACTCGACGACGACGCGGTCGGTCGTGGCACGGGTCTTGATGATGCTCATCGGGGGAGTCCTTCGGGGTCGCGGGCCAGTCGGACGCCGGCGAACAGCTGCCGGCGCTGGGGGAGGTCCCAATTGCGGAAGGTGGTGGTGGCGACGCGGGGATGGGTCGCCCATGAGCCGCCGCGCAGGACGCGGTACTCGCTGTCGAAGAAGACCTCGGAGTACTCGCGATACGGGTGCGCGACGAAGCCGGGGTAGCCGCCGAACTCCGAGGCGGTCCACTCCCAGACGAGGCCGACGCCGTCGAGGCGCTCGCGGGCCTTCTCCCATTCGGGCTCGGTGGGGAGCCGTGCTCCGACCCACCGGGCCAAGGCCTCCGCCTCGAACCAGGACACGTGGCAGGCCGGGGCGTCCTCGTCGCCGGCCTCCACGCTCGCGTGATGCGTGATGTCGTACTCCTCCTTCCACGCCCAGCCCTCGTCGGACCACCACTCACGACGCTCGTAGCCGCCGCCCTCGACGAACCGCATCCACGTGCCGTTGGTGACCGGGCGGCGGGCGATCGAGAACGCGGGGAGGTCCACCGCGTGCCGCGGGCGCTCGTTGTCATAGGAGAAGCGGCCGTCGGGGGCGCCGAGGCCGAACGTGCCGGCGGGGACGTCGAGCCACTCGTCGGCGGCCGGCCCGGGGCCGAACGACGGAAGGCGCGGCTCGCCCGGCGGCAGCAGCCCGGCGATGCTCATCGCCTGGCGCATCGTCTCGGTGTGCTGCAGCTCGTGCCGCAGGACCATCTCGTGGATGACCGGGTCCGGGCCGACGCGGTCCAGCGCGGCCAAGGTGCGCGCGCGGACCTCGGCCATGTAGGCGACGGCCTCGTCGAGGCCGAGGATCTCGAGGTCGCCGCGGACCGCGCGCGGCGTCTCGAACGCGTCGTAGAGCGCGGCGAGGTCCGGGCGCAGCAGGTCCAGGCCCGCGTGCCGGTGGACGAGCCACAGGTCCTCGTAGGCGGCGATGTGCCCGAGGTCCCAGACCAGCGGCGACATGATCGGCGCGATCTGCCGCTCGACGTCGGCGCGGTCCAGATGGGCGACGAGGTCCAACGTGCGCCGCCGCGCGGCGGCGAGATCCTCGGCGAGGGTGGCGGTGTCCGTGACCGTCATGATCGGGTCCGTCCTGCCCAACGGCTCAGACGTTACACCTGAGCTTGCGGCTTCTGGCGCACCCGGTGCGGGTGAGTGCCGGGCGGCGGGTCGGCCGGGCGGTCGGCGTCTGTGACATGCGTGTAACAGACCTGATACGGTCGCGTCACGATGACGCCGACCACCACGCTCTTGGACGCCGACCGCCTCGCGCTGCTGCGCGACCGCCTCGGCCACCGCGACTGGCGCGAGGTGACGGTCGCGGAGATCGCGGAGGCCGTCGGCGTCTCGCGGATGACCCTGCACCGCCACGGCGTAGGCAAGGACGATGTGTTGGTCGCGCTCGGGCAGCTGCTGGAGACCGAGTTCCGCGAGGCCGCGCTGCCGGCGCTCGCCGCCGCCGGGTCGGCGCGCGAGCGGCTGCGCGGCGCGCTGGCGGCGATCTGCGCGATCGACGAGCGCTACCTGGGCGTCTTCGCCGCGCTGTCGACCGCGCTGGAGCAGGTCTTCCACGAGCGGGGCGATGGCGCGGTGCTGACGCGCGAGCCGTTCACCGGCGTGTTGGCGCGGCTGCTGGAGGCGGGCGCGCGCGACGGCTCGATCCCGCCGCAGGACGATCCGGCCGAGACCGCGACGCTGCTGTTCAACGCGGCCGGCCACACCTACCGCCACCTGCGCACCGGCCACCGCTGGCCGGCCGAGAAGGCGCGCGAGCGCGTCGTCGCGCTGGTGGTCGACGGCCTCGGTCCCGGCCGATGAGGCCGCTGGATCGCCGCCGGCTGGGGCTCCTGGCCGCCGGCCACGGCGCCGTGGACTTCGGGCAGGGCGCGGTGCCCGCGCTGCTGCCGTTCCTCATCGACGCGCACGGGCTGAGCCTCGCGTCGGCGACCGCGCTGCTGACCGCGGCGACGATCGGCTCGTCGATCGTCCAGCCGCTGTTCGGGCTGTGGGCCGACCGCCTGTCGTCGCCGCTGCTGCTGCCCGTCGGGCTGGCCGGCTCGGCGGTCGGCCTCGGCGCGGTCGGCCTGTGCGACTCCTACATCCTGCTCGCGCTGGCGCTGGTGGTCAGCGGCCTGGGCGTCGCCGCGTTCCACCCGGAGGGCGCCCGGCTGGCGGGCGCGGCGTCGGGCGACGAGCGCGGCAAGGGCATGTCCTACTTCTCGGTCGGCGGCAACGCGGGCTTCGCGTGCGGCCCGCTGCTCACCGCGCCGACCTGCGCGCTGCTCGGCCTGGGCTTCACGCCGCTGCTGGCGCTGCCCGGGCTGGTGGCCGCGGTGCTCACCTGGCGGCGCCTGCCCGCGCTGACCGCCGACGCGGGCGCCGTGGCGCCCCGGGCCGTGACCGACGACCCCGAGGCCGCCGCCTGGTGGCCGTTCACGCGGCTGGTCTCCGCGGCCGTCTCGCGCACCGCGGCGTTCTTCGCGCTGCAGGCGTTCATCCCCGTGTGGGTCGTCCACCATCTCGACGGCAGCAAGGCGGGCGGCGACGCGGTGCTGGCCGTGATGCTCGCCGCGGGCGCGGCCGGGACGCTGATCGGCGGGCGCTGCGCGGACCGCTTCGGGCGCCGCTCGGTGCTGGTGACCGCGATGGCGCCGCTGGCGGTCGTCCTGCTCGCGCTGCCGCACGTCGGGCTCGTGCCGTTCGTCGTGCTCGTCGCGCTGACCGGCCTGGCGATCGACGGCCCGTTCTCGACGACCGTCGTGCTCGGCCAGGAGTACCTGCCCGGGCGCCACGGCCTGGCGTCGGGCATCACGCTCGGGCTGGCGATCGGGCTCGGCGGCCTGGCGGCCGCGGCGCTGGGCGCGCTGGCCGACGCGACCTCGCTGACGACGACGATGGAGGTCCTGCCCGTCTTCGCGCTGCTGGCCCTGGTCGCGGCCGTCTCGCTCCCCGAGCCCCGCCTCTCGCGCGAGGCCGTCGGGCTCAGCCGACCGGGTTGGCCTGCTCGTCGCGGATCACGTGCATGACCGCGTTGATGAGCGCCAGGTGCGTGAAGGCCTGCGGGAAGTTGCCGAGGTGGCGGCCGGTGGACGCCTCCAGCTCCTCGGCGTAGAGGTCCAGCGACGACGCCAGCGACAGCAGCCGCTCGCACAGCTGCCGGCCCGCCTTGCGCTCGCCGATCTCCAGCAGCGCGGACACCAGCCAGAACGAGCAGATCAGGAACGTGCCCTCCTCGCCGGTGAGCCCGTCGTCGGTCTCGTCGGTGCGGTAGCGCAGCACCAGGCCGGCCTCGGTCAGCTCCTCGGCGATCGCCAGGACCGTCCTGCGCACCCGCGGGTCGTCGTGGGGGAGGAAGCGGACGAGCGGGATCAGTAGCAGCGACGCGTCGAGGTTGTTGGACCCGTAGTACTGCGTGAAGCGGCCGTTCTCGTCGACGCCGCGCGCGAGGATCTCGGCGTGGATCTCGTTGGCGACCTCGCGCCAGCGGTCGGCGAGGTCGTCCTTGCCGCGGCGGGCGGCCAGGCGTGCGCCGCGATCCAGCGCGACCCAGCACATCAACTTGCTGGAGACGTAGTGCTGGGGGTCGCCGCGCGACTCCCAGATGCCCTGGTCGGGCAGCCGCCAGGACGCGATCGCCTGCTCGACCTGGTCGTGGATGACCGGCCACAGCCGCGCGCTGTTGTGCCCGTACTCCTTGGCGTGCAGCCACAGCGAGTCGAGCACCGCGCCGAAGACGTCGTTCTGGCGCTGGCGGTAGGCGTCGTTGCCGACCCGGACCGGGCGCGCGCCCTCGTAGCCGGTGAGGTGGTCGAGCGTCTCCTCCTCCAGCACGCGCTCGCCGCCGATCCCGTACATGATCTGCAGCGCGCCGTCCTCGTTGCGGCCGAGGTCGGCGACGAACTGGATGAAGTCGTCGGCCTCCCAGTTCAGCCCGAGGGAGTGCAGCCCGGACAGCGTGAACGTCGCGTCGCGCATCCACGTGTAGCGGTAGTCCCAGTTGCGCACGCCGCCGGGCGTCTCGGGCAGCGACGTCGTCGGCGCCGCGACCAGCGCGCCGGTCGGCGCGTAGGTCAGGCCCTTCAACGTGAGCGCGCTGCGCTCCAGGTGGTTGCGCCAGCGGTGGTCGGGGAAGTCGGCGTCGGCCAGCCAGCCGCGCCAGTACTCGCTGGTGATCTGCAGCGCGTGCTCGGCGTCGGCGGCGGTCCGCGGGCCGTCCAGCAGCCGCGACCACGACAGCGCGCAGAACCGCGTCTCGCCCTTCTCCAGGCGATGGCGCGCGCGGGCCAGGCCGCCCTCGATGCCGAGGTTGAGGTCGCTCATCAGCCGGACGGTCCGGCCGCCGTCGGTCGCGTCGAAGGCGTAGGGGTCGTTCGGGACCGTCGACCACGTCGCGGGCACGCGGCCGTAGTCGAACATCGGCTCGCACAGCAGCTCGATCTGGGCCTGACCGTGGATGCACGTGATCGTGCGCACGAGGACGTGGTGGGCCTCGTAGTCGGTCGGCGGGCGCGTGTGGGCGGTCGTCGAGCCCTGGGTGCGCTCGCGCCACGGGCCGATGACCAGCGCGTCGCGGACGACCACCCAACCGGTGGGGGTCATCCACGTGGTCTCGAGGATCATCGTGCCCGGCTCGTAGCGGCGGCCGGCGGGGACACCCATCGCGGACGGCCCGAGGCGGAAGCCGCCGGCGGAGCGGTCGAGGATCGCGCCGAAGACGCTCGGCGAGTCGAAGCGCGGCGGGCAGAGCCACTCGATCGTGCCGTCGGGCGCGACCAGCGCGCCGGTGTGGCAGTCGCTCAGGAAGCCGTAGTCGGCGATCGCGGGGAACGCCGAGCTGACCGGCGTGCGCTCGACGAACGGCGTGGTGTCGCGGACCTCGACGAAGCCGGGGTCCATCGCGCCGGCGCGCGGCGGATGGCCATCGGCGGGGGTCGGGCCGGGGGCGGAGGCGATGTCGAGGTTGGGGTCCATGTCGAGAACGGCCCAGAGTAGCGGCGCGACCTCAGAATCCCAGCAAGAACGCTCCCTCAGAACCTGTCCAAGGGTTCAGACCCGACGAACCCTTACGGGTGGGGATTCCCCCACGACCAGACGGCAGTCCCCCGCATGGCGCACGCGGGCGCCTCCGACGATGCTGCCGCCATGACCCCTTCCCACGCGCCGCATTCCCCCAGCCTGGCCGCGCGCATCGGCCGTTGGAGCACCCGGCACCGCGGCTTCGCGATCGTCGGCTGGCTGGCCTTCGTGCTGGCCGCCCTGCTCGTCGGCAGCGCCGTCGGCACCGTCCACCGCAACGACGACGGCAGCCAACACGGCGACTCCAAGATCGGCGACCAGCTCACCAGCAAGGCCTTCCCGGACCGCGCCGACGAGACCGTCCTGGTTCAAGCCAAGGACGGCTCCAGAGCCCGGGTGACATCACCCGAGTTCCGGGCGACGGTCGGCGACGTCGTCCACGGCGTGTCCGGCAAGCCCGGCGTCGTCGACGTGCAGTCGCCCTACGCGCCCGGCAACGGCGGCCAGCTCTCCAAGGACGGGCGCAGCGCGCTGATCACCTTCAAGATCGACGACCAGGACAACAAGGCCGAGGACCGCGTCGACGCGGTCGAGGACGCCGTCAAGGCCGCGGGCGCCCGGCACGAGGCGCTGTTCGTCGGCCAGTTCGGCGACGCGTCGGCCGACAAGGCCCTGTCCAAGGCGTTCAGCGATGACTTCGGCAAGGCCGGGATGCTGTCGGTCCCGGTGACGCTGATCATCCTCGTGGTGACGTTCGGCGCGCTGATCGCCGCGGGCGTCCCGCTGCTGCTCGGCGTCACGGCCGTGGTCGGCACGATCGGCCTGCTCGGCCCGATCAGCCACCTGTTCGCGCTGGACGAGTTCATCAACGAGGTGGTGCTGCTCGTCGGCTTGGCGGTCGGCGTCGACTACTCCTTGTTCTACCTACGGCGCGAGCGCGAGGAGAAGGCCCGCGGACGCACGCCCAAGGACGCCGTGGCGATCGCGGCGGCGACCTCGGGCCGCGCGGTGCTGATCTCCGGCTTCACGGTGATGGTCGCGATGGCGGGCATGCTGATGGCCGGCGACTCGACGTTCACCGCGCTGGGCATCGGCGCGATCCTCGTCGTGTTCGTGGCGATGATCGGCTCGGTCACGGTGATCCCGGCGCTGCTGTCGGGCTCGGGCAAGTGGCTGGAGCGCGGCAAGATCCCGTTCCTGGGCAAGCGCATGGCCGCGTCCCGCGCGCGGGACGTCGAGACCGGCTCGCGCGGCTGGTCGCTGATCCTGGACCGCGTGCTGCGCCACCCGGTCGTGGCGATCGTCTCCGCGACGGCGCTGCTGCTGGCGATGGCCTCGCCGCTGCTGCACATGCACACGGCCGACAGCGGCACCGAGGCGATCCCGCGCTCGCTGCCGATCATGAAGGTCTACGACAAGATGCAGGCCGCGTTCCCCGGCGGCGAGATCCCGGCGGGCGTCGTGCTCCACGCCAAGGACGTGACGTCGCCGAAGATCACCGCGGCGGTCGCCCGGATGAAGCGGGACGCGTTGGCGACCGGCCAGGTCAAGCAGCCGATCACCACGCAGGTCAGCAAGGACAAGACCGTCATGGACATCTCGATGCCGATCGTCGGCACCGGGACCGACGACGCCTCCAACCGCGCGCTGGCGACGCTGCGCGGCGACGTGGTGCCGAGGTTCGAGCACCGCGCCGGCGTCGACGCCTACGTGACGGGCATGACCGCGGGGTCCAAGGACTTCAACGACCTCATGAAGGCGCGCTGGCCGCTCGTGTTCGCGTTCGTGCTCACGCTCGCGTTCGTGCTGCTGTTGATGACCTTCCGCTCGGTCGTCATCCCGCTGAAGGCCATCGTGTTGAACCTGCTGTCGGTCGGCGCCGCCTACGGCGTGCTGACGTGGGTCTTCCAGGACGGCCACGGCGAGGGGCTGTTGAACTTCCACTCGACCGGGTCGGTCACGAGCTGGCTGCCGATGTTCCTGTTCGTGATCCTGTTCGGGCTGTCGATGGACTACCACGTGTTCATCCTCAGCCGGGTCCGCGAGGCCTACGACCGCGGGATGAGGACCGAGGACGCGGTCGCGCATGGGATCAAGACCACGGCCGGGACGGTGACCAGCGCGGCGATCGTGATGGTCGCGGTGTTCGGGATCTTCGCGACGCTCAGCTACCTCGACTTCAAGATGATGGGCGTGGGGCTGGCGACGGCGATCCTGGTCGACGCGACGATCGTCCGGGCGGTCCTGCTGCCCGCCACGATGAAGCTCCTGGGCGACTGGAACTGGTACCTGCCCACGTGGCTGGAGTGGCTGCCGTCGCTCGGCCACGAGGAGCCGGCGCGCCCGCGGCCCGGCACGCGGCGCGCCGACGAGCACGACGCCGAGCGCGAGCTGGTCGGCGTGTGATCGCGCGACGCGGCGCGGGTACGGTGCGGTTCGCATGTCGAGCGAGCTGCCACCCCCGCGCCGCGTCGAGCCGCCGTCCGGCACGGCGCCGCCCACCGCGGCGCCGTCGCCGTCCGGTGACGGCTCCGAGATCGACCTGTACGCCTTGGCGGCCGCGACCGTGCGGCGGTACTACGTCGAGTTCGCCGACGAGGACGCCGTCTACGGCGAGGTCGGCCGGCTCTGGTGCCAACACGACCTCCAGCACCTGCTCAACTGGGCGGCGCTGGACGTCGCCGGCCACGTCGCGCTCGACGACCAGGTCGCCTGGCTGGCCCGCATCCTCGAGTCCCGCTCGTTCCCGATCCTGCGCCTCGCCCGCTCGCTGGAGCTGGCCGCGGACGTCGCGCGCGACGCGCTGGGCGCCGACACGGCCGCGCCGATGGCGTCCCGGCTCGACGCCGCGGCCGCGATGATCCGCGCGCGCGGGAGCTTCCTGGAGGGCTAGCGCGGAGGGCTAGCGCGCGTGCTTGACCGCGTAGAGCTCGCGGTCGGCGCGCTGGATGCAGGCTTCCAGCGGCTCGTCGGTCTGCCATGAGGCCAGGCCGGCGGACCAGGCGACGGGGTGGGAGTCGCGGAGGCGCTCCAGGACGGCGGCGGCCTCGGCGGAGGAGGTGTTGGGCATCAGGACGATGAACTCGTCGCCGCCGACGCGGGCCAGGACGTCCTCGTGGCGCAGGACGGCGCGCCAGGCGGCGGTCGCGTCGGCCAGGAGGCGGTCGCCGGCGGCGTGGCCGGTCTGGTCGTTGACGGCCTTGAAGCCGTCGAGGTCCAGCGCGGCGACCGTGACCTGGCGGATCGTGCGGCGGCGGCGCAGGTGCAGGCGCCGGGCCGCCTCGGCCAGGCCGCTGCGGTTCAGCGCGCCGGTCAGCGCGTCGGTGGCGATGTCGCGCTGCATGATCCGGCTGACCTGGCTGACGACCGCCGCGGCGGTCATGACGCTGATCGTCAGCAGCAGCCAGGCGGTGAACATCCCGGGCAGGTCGGTGAACAGCAGCGCGATGCCGAAGCTCGCCGAGACCAGCGTCGCGAAGGCCAGCCACCACCTCGGGAAGAACGCCGCCGTGTAGACGGCGAGCCAGATGTAGGCGAACGCGTCGATCACCGCGCCGCCGGTCGTCGCGGCCCGCGTGACGAGGAAGCTGTTGATGATGGTGATGACGCTGCTCTCGACGACCAGCGTCCAGCGCGGCACGCGGTCGCCCAGCCAGTACGTCCCGCACGCGAGCACGACCGCCAGGCCGAGCGTCCACCAGCCGATCGTGACCGGGGCGCGGGCGCTCATCGGGAACAGCACGGCGGCCAGCAGGCATGCGGCGGCGCCGCACAGCAGCGCGGTGAGCGCCTTGACCTCAGGGGATCGAGAGCCGGTGGGGCGCGGGTCCGTCATCAGCGGATCGATGGGAAGGTCGGCGGCGACGCAGGCCATCTTCTCCGGTGATCGTCCGGGCCAAGCGGAACTTCAGCGGCCCGTCTGGGCCCGGACGGGGGCCCGTCAGGCCGCGATCAGCTGCGGGCGCGCGAACGCCGCCGCGCCGGGGACGATCGGCGCCGCGTCGACGCCGTACCACTGCTCCAGCAGCGAGCAGTAGACGCCGCGGAAGTCGCTGGTGACCTTCAGGTTGGACTGCCCGTCCAGCGACGTCAGGCCCGGGAACTCGCCGACCATCGACCCCTTCACCTTGGTGCCGATGAGGAACGAGGCGCCGGCGGCGCCGTGGTCGGTGCCGCCCGCGTTCTCCTGCGGGCGGCGGCCGAACTCGGTCCAGACGTGGACCAGGACGCGGTCGGCGATGCCGCGCGCCTCGAGGTCGCGCTGGAAGGCCAGGATCGTGTCGAACACGGCCTGGACGTCGCGCGGGATCGTCGTCGCCTGGTCGGCGTGCGAGTCCCACGAGCCGGGCGCGTCGACCGCGACCGCGCGCACCGGCAGGCCCGCGGCGAGCATCGCGCCCAAGACCTCCAACTTGCGCGCGAAGTCGCCGCCGGGGTACGACGCGCTGTGCGGCACGCCGGACGTGCCCTGGAAGGGCAGCAGCGTCGTGCGGATGCTGTCGACCTCGGTGGCGACCAGCCGCGCCTGGCCGATCGCCGCGTCGTCGGAGGGCAGCGCGCCGAGCCCGCCGATCGCGCCGTACAGCGGCGCGAGCATCGCGTTGCCGACGCCCGGCACGTAGAGCCCGAACTGGTCGGGCCGGTACACCGCCGCGACCGGGACCCGCGCCGCGGCCAGCCCCGGCGACAGGTACGAGTTCATCGACAACCCCTGCAGCGGGTTGTCGGCCACGCCGTGTCGGTCGAGGAAGCGCCCCAGCCACCCGAAGTTGCCGTCGACGCTCAGCTCGCCGACCTCCCAGAAGTGGCGGCTGGTGAAGTGCGACTGGTTGGGGTGGTCGTAGCCGATCGCGGGCATGACCGTGACCTTGCCCTCGTCGTAGAGCGTCCGCAGCGCGTCGGCGGAGGACGACCACTGCAGCGTCGGGTCCTCGGCGAACGCGCGCGTGCCGTCGAGCGGCTGGGCGAGCGTCGGGCGCAGCGCCGCGTACTTGGCGTCGCCGGTCGGCGCGAGCACCGACAGCCCGTCCATGCCGCCGCCGAGGAAGACGCTGACCAGCACGCGATCGGTCCGGCCGGACGCCGCCGCCTGGGCGATCCCGGCCTCCAGCGCGTCGACGCCGAGGCGCGAGCCGCCGTAGACCGCCAGCGCCGCGCCCAGCGACCGCGACAGGAACGTGCGGCGCGACAGGCCGGTGCCGGCCGGGGCGGGCATCCCGGCCTCGATCGCGGGCAGGCCGGAGCCGGCCGCGGCGGCGTCGCGCCGCAGGAAGCGCGCGCGGGTGAACTCGTTGCAGCAGGTGCGCGGGGCCATCGCGGATCGGTCCTCTCAGCAGGTCTGGGCGTCGGCGGAGGTCAGGATCAGCAGGCGCAGCGCGTTCTGGCGCATCGCCCGGTAGGTCCGCTTCTGGGTGGCGTTCATCGTCGCCGGCAGCGCGCCGTCGGCAAAGGACACCAACTTGCCGTACGTCTCGCCGGTCAGGCGCGGCGCGCCGACCGCGGCGAGCGCGCCGCTCACCGCGGTCGCGCCGTCCTCGACGTCGCTGTAGGTGCTCGGCGCGCTCGTCTTGACCTGCGACGGCGCCAGCGCCACGCCGGTCACGTGCCAGCGCCCGCGCCACGTGTTGGTGTCGATCCAGCGGTCGTCGTCCCAGCCCGAGACGTTGGGCGGGAAGAACAGCGTCTGGCCGGTCTCCTCGCTCAGCCAGGCCCAGTCGTCGGTGTCGACGTAGCGGCCCAGGCCGCGCAACAGCCCCGCGTTGGCGACCACCGGCGGCTTGACCATCGCCGGGCCGTCGAGGAAGACCGGGTGGCGGAAGATCAGCTCCAGCACCGGCGCGACCGCGTAGCCGTTGTCGAGGTAGGCGCGCTGCAGCGTCGCCTGCGTGGCCTCGTCCGGCGGGACCGGCACGAAGTAGGACCACAGCTTGGTCACGAAGAACGAGGCGTGGTACGGGTTCTCCAGGCAGAGCCGGCAGACGTCCGGCCAGGACCAGCTCCCGGTGTGGCCGAAGACCGTCTTGTTGGTGGTGTCGTGGCGCGAGGCGACGAAGCGGAAGTTCGTCATGCCGACGCCGTCGACCCAGTCGGCCGTCCAGCCGGTCAGCGCCTTGGCGGCGGCGCGGATGTCGTCCTCGACGTAGGCCCCGCGGTCGGCGCCGAGCGTGAACAGCTCCATGACCTCGCGGGCGTAGTTCTCGTTCGGCGACCCCCGGCGGTTGTCGATGCCGTCCAGGAACACCAACATGGCCGGATCGACCGTGACGTCGCGCAGGAGGTTGGCGAACGACCCGAGCCCGGCGCGGCGGAACAGCGCGTTCTGCCCCAACATGAGGTCGACCTGGACCTTGTCGCGCGAGCACGCGAACCAGTCGTGCCAGACCAGCGCCATGCGCTCGACCAGCGGCTGCGAGGAGCGCACCATGCGGTCCAGCCACCAGAGGTGGTCGTGGCCCCAGAGGTCGTAGGGCTGCAGCGCGTTGCCGTCGTCGTCGTGCGGCGCCGGGCCGTCCAGCACCGGCTCGCCGACGGGGTGGACCAGCTCGGCGATCGCCCCGTCCAGGCCCATCACCGCGAAGCGCTGGACGTCGCCGGGGCGCGGGCCGAAGCCCGCGCGCCACAGCAGGCGCTCGGCGCGCGCCTCGCTCATCGGCGTCGGCGGCGGCGTCCAGGAGCCGATCGGGTCGACCGGCGCCGTGAGCGACGGGCCGGCCGGGGTGGGCACCGGCGTCGAGGGCGGGAACGCGGGCGCGGTCGGCGTGTAGCCGACCGGCGTGGCGGCGGGCGTGCGCGCGGCCTTCTTCTTCTTCTTGACCGGCGTGCAGACGCGCACGTGCTTGCGCTTGCCGTGCACCTTCTTGGTGACGACCTTGCACGTCCGCTGCTTGGCGGTCGAGTGCTTCTTGGCCTTGACCGGCTTGCGCTTCTTCTTCGCGGCATGGACGGTGGGCATGAGCGCCGCACAGTGTCCATACGCGGACATTCCGCGTCGTACGGACGTCCACTCAGAAGTTCCAAGCGCGGATGACCCGGACCTCGCGCTCGGTGCCCAGGCGGCACAGCGCGCCGGTGTCCAGGGCCAGCCGCCCGGCAAAGCTCGCGGGCTCGCCGGCCCAGCGCGCGCCGATCACCCGCAGCACGTGGCCGTGGGCCACCAGCGCGACGTCGCCGTCGGCCGCCGCCGCGGCGGCCTCCTCCAGGATCCGGTCGGCGCGGAGGCCGACGTCGTCGGGCGACTCGCCGTTGGGGACGCCGTCGCGCCAGAGGAACCAGCCCGGGCGGCGCTCGCGGATCTCGGCCGTGGTGATGCCCTCGTAGTCGCCGTAGTCGTACTCGGCGAGGTCGTCGCGGACCTGCGCTTGCTCGCCGAGCCCGGCCAGCCGCGCGGTCTCCCGCGCGCGGCCCAGCGGCGAGACGAAGACCGCCGCGAACGTCACGTCCTCCAGCCGCGCGCGCAGCTGCTCGGCGTGCGCCCGGCCCGCGTCGGTCAGCGGCACGTCGGTGCGACCGGTGTGCTTGCCGGCCTTCGACCACTCCGTCTCGGCGTGGCGGACGAGCCAGATCTCGGACATCAGGACGGCGGGGCGGCCGCGTAGTCGGCCATGACCAGCAGCTTGGCGCGGTCCAGCAGCGACGCGGGCGTGCCGCGGTCGGGGCCGGCCTGGACGCGGGCCAGCGCGTCGGACTTGCCCTCGCCGGTGACCAGCAGGACGATCCGGCGCGACTCGTTGAGCTTGGGCAGCGTCAGCGTGATCCGCTCCGGCGGCGGCTTGGGCGAGTCGGAGATCCCGGCCGCGACGCCGTGGGCGTCCAGCAGCGGGTGGTCGGGGAACAGCGACGCGGTGTGCCCGTCGGGGCCCATGCCGAGGTGCGTGATGTCGAGGATCGTCGGGCCGAGCTCGCGCCCGTACTCGAGCGCGCCCTCGGCCGGGCCGAGCGTGCCGGGCATCGGATGCCACGTCGCGCCGCGGGCCTTCAGGCGCTCCTTGACCTGGCCGTGGTTGGACTCGGGGTCGTCGTAGGGGACGCAGCGCTCGTCGCCGTACCAGAGGTGCACGTTGGTCCAGTCGTCGAGCTGGCCGTCGAGCAGCTCGTAGCAGCGCATCGGCGTCGAGCCGCCGGCGAGGCAGACGTGGGCGACGCCGCGCGCCTCGCGGGCCTGCTGGATCGAGGCGACGAGGTCCCGCGCCGCGTGGCGCGCGAGCGATTCGGGATCGGGCTGGCGAACGAGCTGGAGGGGCACACCGACATCTTCGCGCACCGCGCCCGCGTCCTGGCCCTTTCTCCGATCCCGGTGGTCAGTGGGCGATCCGCCGGCCGGCCGCCACCGCGGCTCCACCGACCGCGTGCTGCCGGCGGCGGTGCTAGCGCAGCAGCCCGTTGGCGCAGGCCAGCGCCGGGCCGTAGGTGCCGTCGCGCAGCAGCGCCTGGCGGATGCCCTCGCCAAGGATGCCCGCCTCGCCGCGCGAGGCGCCGAGGATCGTCCAGTCGCGCGTCTCGCCGCGACGGTTCTCGAAGTGGGCGCGCAGGCCGCCCGGCCCGCGATCCAGCGAGTAGGTGCGGCCCGAGGCGGTGGAGATCGTCAGCCCGGCCAGGCCGCGGACGTGCTGCTTGGCGTCGGGCTCCAGGCGGACCTTGACGTCCTGGCGGCGCGCGCGGACCTTGCCCTCCAGGACGCCGCCGCGCCCGGCGAACAGCGGGTCGATGCGCCAGCCCAGCCGGGAGGCCAGCCAGCCGACGAGCAGCAGCGCCGCCGCGGTGCTCTCGGGGTGGTGGCGGATCGTGATCCCGTCGATGGTGTTCAGCTCGGGCCGGACCGTGTCGGGGTCGAACGTCGCGGCCAGCCGCTCGCGCCAGGGCGTCGAGCGCAGCCACGCGAGGTCGACCACGTAGGCCTGCTCGGACAGGTCGCGCGCGCGGTGCAGCGCCTCGGCCGGGTCGGGCTCGTCGACGCTGTCCAGCAGCACGATCTGCGACAGGTCCAGCAGCGAGTCCACCGCCTCGCCGTGGCCGTGCGGCGCCCACACGCACGTCAGCAGGTCGGTGACGACCAGCGGGTCGACGATCCGGTCGAGGTTCTTCAGGTGCTGGGTGCCGCACTCGACGACGACGGTCTCGCGCAGCAGCCCGATCTCGCCCTCGCGCACCTCGCTGGGCGCCGCGATCGTCGCGACCGCGTCGAGCGTCGTGCGCTTGGGGTCCACGCTGCAGACGATCGTGCGCGACGGGTGGTAGCGCCCGACGCGCCGCAGCCGGTTGGCGATCTCGCCCGAGTACTGCTTGTCGACCACGCAGACGAGGTTGAGCACGCGCGCGGGCACGTAGCCCGCGTTGTCGCGGTGGATCTGCGCCAGCGACGCGCGCAGCGCCGCGTCGATGTCGCCGGGCTTGGTGTCCCGGGCGCGCCAGACGGTGTCGATCGTGGCCATGCCTACAACGACCCCGGCACTAGATCGCGCGCCAGCGCGCGCCGTGCTCCAGCAGCTTGTCGGCCTCGGCCGGGCCCTGCGTGCCCGCCTCGTACTGCGGCAGCGGCCCCGGCGTCGCCTCCCACTTCTGGACGATCGGGTCGCAGATCTCCCACTGCGCCTCGACCTCGTCGTTGCGCGTGAACAGCGTGGCGTCGCCGCGCATCGCGTCGAGGATCAGCCGCTCGTAGGCCTCGGGCGACTGCGACATGAACGACGTGCCGTACAAGAACTCCATGTTGACCGGCCGGATGCGCATGCGCGTGCCGGGGATCTTGGCCCCCAGCGACAGCGACACGCCCTCGTTGGGCTGCATCGTCAAGATGAGTTGGTTGGGTCGCACGCCGACCGAGCCCTCCTGCTGGAAGGCGAGGTGGGGGACCGGCTTCAGGGTGATGGCGATCTCGGTGACCTTGCGCGCCAGCGACTTGCCGGTGCGCAGGTAGAACGGCACGCCGGCCCAGCGCCAGTTGTCGATCTCCAGCCGGATCGCCGCGTAGGTCTCCGTGTTGGAGTCGCTGGGGACGCCGTCCTCCTGGAGGTAGCCGCGCACGGCCTCGCCGCCGATCGTCCCCGCCGCGTACTGCGCGCGGACGGCGATCTGATCCACCGTCTCCGCCGTCGGCTTCAACACCGACCGCAGGACCTTGACCTTCTCGTCGCGGATCTCGTCGGCCTCGAAGTGCACCGGCGGCTCCATCGCCACGTTGCACAGGAGCTGGAGCATGTGGTTCTGCACCAGGTCGCGCAGCGCGCCCGCGCGGTCGTAGTAGCCGGCGCGCGTCCCGATCGTCAGGTCCTCGGCCGCGGTGATCTCCACGCGGTCGATGTAGTTGCGGTTCCAGACCGGCTCGAACAGCCCGTTGGCGAAGCGGAACGCCATCAGGTTCTGGACGGTCTCCTTGCCCAGGTAGTGGTCGATGCGGTAGAGCTGCTTCTCCGCGAAGACCGAGAGCACGCGGCGGTTGAGCTCGCGCGCCTCCTCCAGCGTCGTCCCGAACGGCTTCTCGATGACCGCGCGGACGTCGGAGCCCTCGTGGTCGTTGAGCCCGTGGTTCCCGAGCTGCTCGATGATGACCGGGAAGAACTCCGGAGCGGTCGACAGGTAGAACACGCGGTTGAGCGGCTGGCCGGCCTCCTGGTCGAAGCCGTCCAGCAGCTCGCCGAGGCCGTCGTAGACCGAGTCCTCGTCGAACGTCCCGGCCACGTAGCGCATGTTGGCCAGCAGGACCTTGAGGACCTGGTCGTCGGCCGGGCGGCGGCTGAACTGGCGGATCGCCTCGGCCGCCTGCTCGGCGAACTCCTCATGGCTCATCTCCGAGCGCGACGACCCGATCAGGTTGAAGCGCTCGGGCAGCGCGCCCTCGTGGGCGAGGTTGTAGATCGCCGGCAGCAGCTTGCGCCGGGCGAGATCGCCCGTCGCGCCGAAGATCACCAGCGTGGTGGGGTGGACGGGCAACCGCTCCAGGCCCTCGACCAGGGGGTTGGCCCCCTGGCCCGGCGTCTGGCCCAGCTTGGCTTCGGTGGTCGTCGCCATCGAGCGCCGATCTAGCCGTCCGCGCGCCGCTGCACCGCGTGCCCGCCGAACTGCGCGCGCAGCGCGGCGTTCACCTTCGCCGCGAAGTCGCCGCGGCCCTGGGTGTCGTAGCGCTCGAACAGCGCCGCGGTGATGACCGGCACCGGGATCCGCTTCTCCACCGCGTCCTCGACCGTCCAGCGACCCTCGCCGGACTCGGCGACGACGGGCTCCAGCGCCTCGAGGTCGTTGCCCTCCTGCTCGAACGCGTTGGCGGCCAGCTCGCACAGCCACGAGCGGACGACCGAGCCGCGCATCCAGAGGTGCGCGATCTTCGCGTTGTCGAGCTTGAACTCCGAGGCGTCGAACAGCCCGAAGCCCTCGGCGTAGGCCTGCATCATCCCGTACTCGATGCCGTTGTGCACCATCTTGACGTAGTGGCCGGAGCCGGTCGGGCCCATGTGGCCCCAGCCCGGCCCGTGCTCCTCGTCGGGCGGCGGCGCGAGCACGTCGAGGAACGGCTTGAGGCGCTTGATCGCCGGGTTGGGCCCGCCGACCATCATGCAGTAGCCGACCTCCAGGCCCCACACGCCGCCGGACGTGCCGACGTCGACGTAGTGGATCCCGAGCTTCTTGAGGTCCTTGGCCCGCGCCATGTCGTCGGTCCACTTGGAGTTGCCGCCGTCGACGATCGTGTCGCCCTTCTCCAGCAGCTTGGCGAGCTTGTCGACCGTCTGCTGGGTCGCGTCGCCGGCGGGGACCATGACCCACACGGTGCGCGGCGCCTCGAGCCTCTTGACGAGGTCGGCGAGCGACTTCGCGCCCACGGCGCCGTTCTTCACCGCCTTGTCGACCGCGCCCTTGTCGAAGTCGAAGGCGATCACCTCGTGCTCGGAGTCGCGCTTGATGCGATGGACCATGTTGCCGCCCATCCGCCCGAGGCCGATGAAGCCGATCTGCGCCATGAGTTAGAGGTTCTCCTTGAGGGTGCGCAGCGCCGTCGTGGGGTCGCCGCGCAGGACGATGCGCTCGGCGGGCAGGCCGTGCTCACGCAGGATGAGCAGGTCGCCGTCCGCCTGGGCGCGCTTGAGGGTCTCGAAGGACGACGGATCCCCACCCGGGATCGACACGTCGTCGTCGGCCACGTGCAGGAGCTGCAGGAACCGGCCGTCGGGCTTGCCGCCCTTGTGCAGCTGGCCGGTGGAGTGCAGGTAGCGCGGGCCGTAGCCGAAGGTGGTGGCCATGGTCGTGCGGTCGCGCAGCTGCTCGCGCAGCGCCTCGACCTCGCCGTCGAACTCCGGCGACGGGGCGACGTAGCCCTGGATCGCCAGGTACGAGGACGGACCCGCGTCGATCAGCTTCGCCAGCGCGGCGGCGTCGGCCTCGGCGATCTCCGGCGGGGACGCCATGGCCAGCACCTCCTTGGTCCTGTCCTTGGCCGCCTGGACGTTGGGCTGGTCGAACGGGTTGATCGCCAGCACCCAGCCCGCGACCGCGGTCGCGAACTCGAAGAGGTACATGATGCGGCCGAGGTCGCTCGCGCCGTGGGTCGGGATCGTGATGACCGGCTGGCCGGCCTCGGCCAGGCGCGCGACGGCGGCGTCGTTCTCGGAGCCGCCCCGGTCGTGCAGGTGCACGAAGACGCGGTCGTTGCCGTAGGCCTCGGGCGCGCCGACCGGCTCGTCGGCGACCGGCAGGATGCCCGTGCCGTGCTTGCCGGTGGACTCGGCGATCAGCTGCTCGACCCACAACCCGTAGGACTCGATCGGCGGGTCGACGACGAACGTCAGCTTGTCGCGGCCGGCGATCGCCAGCTCGCCGAGCACGCTGCCCAGCCAGAGGCCGGGGTTGGCGTCGGCGTCGGCGCCGGCCCGCAGCGACTCCTCCAACTTGGCGGCGCCGCCCAGCAGCCCGCGCAGGTCGGCGCCCAGCAGCGCGGCCGGGACCATGCCGAAGAACGACAGCGCGCTGTAGCGGCCGCCGATGTTGGGGTCGTTGACGAACGCGCGCCGGAAGCCGCGCTCGGAGGCCAGCGCCTCCAGCGAGGTCCCCGGGTCGGTCACGGCCACGAACTGCGCGCCGTTGCCGCCCGTCCGCTCCCAGAAGTAGTGGAAGGCCGACAGCGTCTCGACCGTGCCGCCGGACTTCGACGACACCACGAACAGCGCCTTGCTGACGTCGATCTCGGCCTCGACGTCGCGCACGGCGTCGGCGTCGGTGGAGTCCAGGACGTGGAGGATCAACCGGTCGGCGCGCGTGCCGAACGAGCGCCGGAAGACCTCCGGCGCCAGCGACGATCCGCCCATGCCGAGCACGACGGCCTCGGTCAGGCCGTCGGCGTGGGCGGCCGCGGCGAAGGCCTCCAGGTCGTCGGCCTGGGCCAGCAGCCGGTCGTGGACGTCCAGCCACCCGAGGCGGTTGGACACCTCGGGCTGGCCGGCCTCGCCCCAGAGCGTGTCGTCGTGGTCGAAGACGCGGCGCGCGACCTCCTCACGGCCGGCCCGCTCCAGGCGGCGGTCGATCGCCGCCTGGTACAGCGACGGGATCGAGGCGGTGACGCCCTCGGTCTCCGCGCTCACGCGTCGGCCCTCCCACCGCTGTGCGAGCGAGCCGCCAGGCGAGCTCGCGCCCGGGATCCGAGCCGCCAGGCGAGGTGTCCCGCCATTACGCGACCGCCTTCGCCTTCGTCCCCAGGGCGTCCAGCAGCTTCTCCATCGGCGTGACGAACGCGTCGACGCCGTCCTTGAGGAGCTTGTCGGTGACGTCGTCGAGGTCGATGCCCGCGTCCGCCAGCGCCTCGAGCTGGTCGGTGGGGTCGATCGTGACCGTCGGCTCGGTGACCGCGCTCTGCTCGCCCGCGGCCTCCAGCGTCGCGACCGGCATCGTGTTGACCGTCTCGGGGCCCGCCAGGCCGTCGACGTAGAGCGTCGCCGGGTACTTGGGGTTCTTGACGCCCGTCGACGCCCACAGCGGCCGCTGCACGCTCGCGCCCTTCTCGGCGAGCTTCGCGAAGCGCTCGCTGTTCTTGACCGCCTTCAGGTAGGCCTGGTAGGCGGCGCGGGCGTTGGCCAGGCCGGCGGTGCCCTGGAGGTCCTCGTGGTCGGTGCCCTCCAGGCGCTGGTCGACCTCGGTGTCGACGCGCGAGACGAAGAACGACGCGACCGAGTGGATGCGGTCGATCGGCTCGCCGGCCGCGACGCGGCGCTCGAGGCCGGACATCCACGCGTCCATGACCTTCTCGTACTGGCCGACCTTGAACAGCAGCGTCACGTTGACGTTGATGCCCGCGGCGATCGACGCGGTGATCGCCGGGAGGCCCTCGTCGGTGCCCGGGATCTTGATCATCAGGTTGGGGCGATCGACGCGCTCCCAGTACTCCTGGGCCTGCGTGATCGTCTTGTCGGTGTCGAACGCGAGGTCGGGGTCGACCTCCAGCGAGACGTAGCCGTCGTAGCCGTCGGTGGAGTCGTAGACGCCGCGCAGCACGTCGGCGGCCGACGACACGTCCTGGATCGCGATGGCCTGGTAGATCGCGCGCTGGTCGCCGCCCTCGTGGGCCACGGCGGAGATCTGGTCGTCGTACTCCTCGGAGCCGAGGATCGCCTTCTCGAAGATCGCGGGGTTGGAGGTCATCCCGCGCAGGGACTCCTCCTCGATGAGCCGGGCCAGCTCACCGCCCTCGACGAGCTTGCGCTCGATCTGGTCCAGCCAGATGCTCGTGCCCAACGCGGTGAGCCGCGCGAGGCGCTCGTTGACGGATGCTGTGTCGCTCATGGTGGTTGCCTCCTGGTTTCTCTCTCACTCGATCCTACGACCGTCGTAGCAGGGGCAACCGGTCAATTCACGAGTTGAGCACTTCCTGACCAGCCAATAGGGCTGCTCCGCGCACGCCCGCGCGGGGTCCGTAGCGCGCCAGGCGGATCTCCGTGCGGGTACCCACGCCCGGCAGGACGAACCGCCGGGCGACCTGTCGCGCGGGCTCGAGCAGCAGCTCGCCGGCGGCGCTGACGCCGCCGCCGATGACGACCTGCTCCGGATCGAACACGTTGATGGCATTGGCGATGCCGACGCCGAGACGCTCGCCGAGGATGCGAACGGCCTCCAGGGCAGAGGCATCCCCCGCGCGGGCCGCCGTCACCACGGCCGGTCCGTCCGGGAACCCGCGCTCGCGGCCCAGCGCGTCCAGCGCGCGGCCCGCGGCCAGGCGCTCCAGCGAGCCCGGCTGCGGCGCCTCGTCGGAGTGCGGCGGCGCGCCGGCGCCGAGGTCCGCGCCGATCAGCTGGTGGCCCAGCTCGGCCGCGCCGCCCGTCGCGCCGCGGAAGATGCGCCCGCCGATGACGATCCCGCCGCCGACGCCGGTGCCGATCGTGAACAGCACCAGCGACTGCGCGGCCTGGTGCAGCTCGTCGTCGTGGGCCTCGGCCAGCGCGGCGACCGTCGCGTCGTTGTCGACGAACACCGGCATCTTCAGGCGCTCGGTGAGCAGGCGGCGCAGCGGCACGTCCCGCAGCGGGACGTTGACCGAGTGACGCGCCGTACCGGTGGCGAAGTCGACGACCGACGGGACGCCGATGCCGACCGCGTCGGCGGGCCCGGCCTCCTGGATCAGCTCGGCGAGCTGGTCGACGAGCCGGTCGCTGCTGTCGAGGACCGTCGGCCGCAGCGTCGGCTCGCTGAGCTCCTTGCCCTCCAACACGGCGACCGAGACCTTCGTCCCGCCCACGTCGACCCCGATGAACCGCTGCGTCATGTAGCTCCAGACCCTCTCACGCGAACTTGCCCGACCGCGTGCAGGCTATTGTCGCCACGGATGCCGTCCCTCCAACCCAGCGACGACGAGAGCCTCGTCGACCGAGCGCGGGACGGGGACGAGGCCGCGTTCGCGGCGCTGGTCCGGCGCTACACGCCCATGTTGATGCGGTTGGCCCGGATGTACGTGCCGACCGACGCGCTGGCCGAGGACGTCGTGCAGGAGACGTGGGTCGCGGTCGTGCGCGGGCTGGAGCGCTTCGAGGGGCGCTCGTCGTTCAAGACCTGGTTGTTCCGGATCCTCGTCAACCGCGCCAAGACGCGCGGCGTGCGCGAGCACCGGTCGATCCCGTTCGCGTCGGTGGGCGGCGGCTCGGACGGCGCCGGGATCGAGGCGGAGGACGGCCCGACCGTCGACCCGTCGCGGTTCACCAGCGAGGGCGCGTGGACGAGCGCGCCCGCCGACTGGCGCGACGACCCCGAGCGGTCGCTGGAGTCCGACGAGGCGCTGCGGATCGTGCGCGCGGCGATCGACGAGCTGCCCGAGCGCCAGAAGATCGTGATCACGCTGCGCGACCTGGAAGGGCTGTCGTCGGACGAGGTGCGCAACGTTCTCGACGTCAGCGAGACCAACCAACGCGTTCTTCTGCATCGGGCGCGCACGAAGGTGCGCCAGGCGCTGGAGGACTGGATCGCCGCATGAGCTGCCCGTCTGACCTGATTCCCTGCCGCGACGTCGCCGAGTTGGTGAGCGAGTACCTCGACGGCGCGCTGGACGCCGAGCGCCGCGCCGCCGTCGAGGCGCACCTGGACCGCTGTGGCTGGTGTCGCGCCTACTTGGAGCAGATCCGCATCACCGTGCGCGTCGTCGGAGACATCCCTCCGGAGTCGGTGGACCCCGCCCTCGAGCGCGGGCTGCTCGACCTGTACCGGAAGCTGACGAAGGACGACGAGGGTTGAGCGAGGTTCACGAGGTCGACGTCGTGGTGCTGGGCGCGGGCCCGGCGGGCGAGGTCATCGCCGGGCGGCTCGGGCAGCACGACATCCGGGTGGCGGTCGTCGAGGACCGGCTGGTCGGCGGCGAGTGCTCGTTCTGGGCGTGCATGCCGTCCAAGGCGCTGCTGCGCCCGGCGCAGGCGCTGGCCGAGGCGCGGCGCGTGCCGGGCGCGCGCGAGGCGATCGCCGGCGACCTGGACGTCGCCGCCGCGCTGGAGCGCCGGACCGAGGTCGTGCACGGCTGGGACGACGCGGCGCAGCTGCCGTGGCTGGAGGAGCGCGGCGTCCTGCTGTTCCGCGGCCACGGGCACCTGGCGGGCGAGCGGGTCGTCCACGTCGGCGACGTCGAGCTGCGCGCGCGCCGCGCGGTGGTCGTCGCGGTCGGGACCGCGCCGACGATCCCGCCGATCGAGGGCCTGGCCGACGCCGATCCCTGGACCAACCGCGACGCGACGCAGGTGCGCGACGTGCCGGGCTCGCTGGTCGTCCTCGGCGGCGGGCCGGTGGGGTCCGAGCTGGCGCAGGCCTTCGCGACGCTCGGCGCCGACGTGACGCTGCTGGAGCGCGAGTCGCACCTGCTCGGGCGCGACGAGCCGTTCGCGGCGGCGCTCGTCCAGGAGGGGCTGGAGCGCGACGGCGTGAAGGTCCTGCTGGACGTCGTCGCCGAGCGGGTGGAGCGCGGGACCGACGGGCGCGTGACCGTGACGACCTCGACGCACGGCGTGGTGGAGGCCGACGAGATCCTCGTGGCCGCGGGACGCCGGCCCCTGACCGACGACCTCGGGCTGGAGCAGGTCGGCCTCGGCGACCGCGCCGGCGACGCGATCGAGGTCGGCGACGACCTGCGCGTCGCGGGCCACGACTGGCTGTTCGTCGTCGGAGACGCCAACGGCAAGGCGCTGCTGACCCACGAGGGCAAGTACCAGGCGCGGGCGGCGGCCGACCAGATCCTGGGGCACGCCGACGCGCGGATCCGCGAGGACCGCGGTCCGGCGCCCCGCGTGACGTTCACCGAGCCCCAGGTCGCGGCCGTCGGCCACACGCTCGACAGCGCGATCGCCGCCGGGCTGCGCGTGCGCGCCGTCGACGTCGGCACCGAGTCCACCGCCGGCGCGTCGTTCCACGGCAAGGGCGCGGGCGGGACGTCACGGATCGTCGTCGACGAGGACCGCCGCGTGATCGTCGGCGCGACGTTCGTCGGCCCCGACGTCGCCGAGTGGGTCCACGCCGCCACGATCGCGGTCGTCGCCGAGGTGCCGCTGGACACGCTCTGGCACGCGACCCCCGCGTTCCCGACGCGGTCGGAGATCTGGTTGAAGTTCTTGGAGGCGTACGGGCTGTAGGGTCCGCGCCTCCCCACATGAAGATCGCCTTCCTGGTTCCCGCCTACAACGAGGCCGCGACGATCGGCGACGTCCTGGAGCGCATCGACGCCCTGGGCATCGACCGCCAGATCGTGGTCGTCGACGACGGCTCGTCCGACGACACCGCCGCGATCGTCCGCGCCTACGCCGCCGAGCACGACGGCGTGCTGCTGCTGGAGAAGCCCAACGGCGGCAAGGGCTCGGCCCTGCGCCACGGCATCCCGCACGTCGACGCCGACGTCGTCGTCATCCAGGACGCCGACCTCGAGTACGACCCGGCCGAGGTCCCGCACCTGGTCGCGCCGATCGAGTCGGGCGCCGCCGACGTGGTCTACGGCTCGCGCCTCAGCGGCGGCCGCGCGCAGCGCGCGTACCTGTTCTGGCACATGGTCGGCAACCGCTTCCTGTCGCTGGTCGCCGGCGTGCTGTTCAACACGACGTTGAGCGACATGGAGACCGGCTACAAGGCGTTCCGGACCGAGATCCTGAAGTCCCTGCCGCTGACCGAGGACGCGTTCGGGATCGAGCCGGAGATCACCGGGTGGATCTGCCGCCGCCACCTGCGCATCTACGAGGTGCCGATCTCCTACTACGGGCGCACCTACGCGGAGGGCAAGAACATCACCTGGCGCGACGGCTTCCGCGCCGTGTGGGTGCTCCTGCGCGTGCGGGTCACCCGCGCAGGGTGAGGCGGAGCCACCCGCCGGGCCGAGAGGGTCGCCGGCATGGCCGGCCAACCCTTCAACGGCGTGATCAACCTCGATGTCCGCGACTCGACGCCGGACTGGACCCCGTACCTGCCGCAGGACGCGCCCGAGGGCGCGCCCAACGTGCTCGTCGTCCTCTACGACGACACCGGCCTGGCCGCGTGGTCGCCCTACGGCGGCGGCATCGAGATGCCGACGATGCAGCGGCTGGCCGACGGCGGGCTGACCTACTCGCAGTGGCACACGACCGCGCTCTGCTCGCCGACGCGCTCGTGCTTCCTGACCGGCCGCAACCACCACACCAACGGCTTCGCGTGCATCACCGAGGGCGCGATCGGCTACCCGGGCGGCCACGCGCGGCTGCCCGAGAGCTGCGCGCCGCTGGCCAAGGTGCTGCAGCGGCGCGGGTGGAACACGTTCTGGATCGGCAAGAACCACAACGTGCCGTCCGAGGAGGTCCACGCGGGCGCGCCGAAGCGCTACTGGCCGCTGGCCCAGGGCTTCGACCGCTTCTACGGGTTCCTCGGCGGCGAGACCAACCAGTGGTATCCGACGCTGGTCGAGGACAACCACTTCATCGACCAGCCCGCGCTGCCGCAGGACGGCTACCACCTGTCCAAGGACCTCGCCGACCAGGCGCTGTCGATGCTGCGCGACACGCGCCAGTCCGCGCCGTCGCGGCCGTGGTTCATGTGGTTCTGCCCGGGCGCCAACCACGCGCCCCACCACGCCCCGCAGGAGTACATCGACAAGTACAAGGGGAAGTTCGACTCCGGCTACGAGGCCTACCGCGAGTGGGTCCTGCCGCGGATGGTGCAGCGCGGGATCGTGCCCGAGGGCACCGAGCTGACGCCGCTGAACCCGATGCCCGAGGGGACGCACTCGCCGCTGGACGACGTGCGGCCGTGGGCGGAGCTCGACGACGACGAGAAGCGGCTGTTCGCGCGGATGGCCGAGGTCTACGCGGGCTTCAGCGAGTACACCGACGCGCAGGTCGGGCGGATCGTCGACCACCTGGAGCAGACCGGCCAGCTCGACAACACGATCATCCTGTACTGCGCCGACAACGGCGCGTCGGGGGAGGGGTCGCCGAACGGCTCGGTCAACGAGAACAAGTTCTTCAACGGCTTCCCGGACGAGATGGCCGACAACCTGGCCCACCTCGACGACCTCGGCTCGCCCAACACCTACAACCACTACCCGACGGGCTGGGCGGCGGCGTTCTCGACGCCGTTCAAGATGTTCAAGCGCTACTCCTACGCGGGCGGCACCTGCGACCCGCTGGTGATCCACTGGCCCGCCGGGATCCGGGCGCGCGGCGAGGTGCGCACGCAGTACCACCACGTCACCGACGTCGTGCCGACGCTGCTGGACTGCCTCGGGCTGGGCGAGTTCCCCGCCGAGGTGGGCGGCGTCGCGCAGGAGCCCCAGCCGGGCGTGTCGATGCGCTACACGTTCGACGACGCCGCCGCGCCGTCGCGCAAGGATCGCCAGTACTACGCGATGCTCGGCACGCGCGGGATCTACGCCGACGGCTGGAAGGCCGTGGCCGTGCACGGGCCCACGTCCGGCCTCGGGCACTTCGACCAGGACGCGTGGGAGCTCTACCACCTCGCCGAGGACTACTCCGAGGCGCGCGACCTCGCGGCGGAGCTACCGGACAAGCTGAAGGAGCTGGTCGGGATCTGGTTCGAGGAGGCCGAGAAGTACGACGTGCTGCCGCTCGACGACCGGCGCCCGGCCGAGATCCTCGGCGACCCGCGCCCGCAGCCCGAGCCGCCGCGCGACACCTACATCTACTTCCCCGAGACGGCGGAGGTCCCGGAGGCGGTCGCGCCGAACATCCGCGGGCGGTCCTACCGGATCCTCGCGGAGGTCGAGATCGCGACGCCCGAGGCGGGCGGCGTCCTGTTCGCGCAGGGGTCGCGCTTCGGCGGGCACGCGCTGTTCCTGCGGGACCGCAAGCTGCACTACGTCTACAACTTCCTCGGGATCCCGCCCGAGCAGGTCCTGGTCGGCGACGACCCGGTCGCGCCCGGCCGCCACGTCCTCGGCGTCGCGTTCGATCGCCGCTCGACCGGCGAGCACGGCGAGACGCACGGCACCGCCACGCTCTACGTCGACGACCGGGCGGTCGCCCAGGAGGACGTCCGGACGCAGATCAGCAACTTCAACCTGTGCGGCGACGGGCTCTGCGTCGGGCGCGACTCCTCCGACGCGGTCACCGCGCTGTACACGGCGCCCGCGCCGTTCGCGGGCGGCCGCATCCTCCAGGTCGAGGTCGCGCTGGGCGACGACCAGTACATCGACCTCGAGCGCACCGCCGAGGCGATGCTGGCGCGGGAGTGATCGGTCCGGTACGATCGACGGCCTGATGCAGGTCCTCCGAGTAGCGATCGCCAGCGCCCCTTAGCGGCCCGCGGAACGCGGGTCCGGCGGCTGGCCGTCCCGCATCGCTTCTCGAATCCTTTCCTCGGAGGTCCCCCTGATGTCCACGTTGTCGTACACCGACGACCTGCGGACGGCGCCGACGACGTTCCGCCCGTTCCGTCCCGATCCCGTCCAGCCGACCGTCCTGAGCGCCGCGCTGGAGCGCGCGCGCCTGGCGCAGTGGCGGCTGATCACGGTCACCGACCCGGCCACGCGCCAGGAGATCCGCGACGCGCACCTGCCGCACTGGCGCGCGCACCTGGCCGAGACCGGCGGCGCGCGCATCCTCGCCGCCGACGCCCCGGCCCGGCAGGCGCGCGACCTGCGCGTCGCCGACACGTTCGCGCTGCGGCTGCACGAGGCGCCCGTCCACCTCGTCCTGCTCGGCCGCGCCTGCGGCTCGCTGCGCACGACCGCGCTGACCGACCTCGCCGACGGCCTGCGCGCCGAGGGCATGGACGCCGCGCCGCTGCCGTGCGCGCACCGCGCGGCGGCCGAGATCGGCGCGCTGCTGGAGCTGGAGGACGGCCTGGTGGTCTCCGGTGTGCTGGCCGCGCGGCCGGTGCGATGACGGGCGAGAGCGCTCCGCAGCTCGGCGCCGCGCCGCCGCCCGCCGCGGCGCGGCTGCGCGACGTCGCCTCCTCGCCGGTCCGCGAGATCCTCGCGCTGACCCAGCGACCGGGCGTGATCTCGTTCGCGGGCGGCCTGCCGGCGCCCGAGCTGTTCGACGCGCCCGGGCTGCGCGCGGCGTTCGCGCACGCGCTGGCCGACGACCGCTTCGGCCACACGCTGCAGTACTCGACGACCGAGGGCGACCCGAGCCTGCGGGCGGCGATCGCGGCGCGCCTGGGCCGACGCGGCCTGCCGACCGCGGCCGACGACGTCCTCGTCACCTCCGGCTCGCAGCAGGCGCTGACGCTGATCGCGGCGGTCCTGATCGAGCCCGGCGACACCGTGCTCGTCGAGGAGCCGTCCTACCTGGCCGCGCTGCAGTGCTTCCAGATGGCGGGCGCGCGCTGCGTCCCCGTGCCCTGCGACGACGACGGGCTGGACCCCGACGCGCTGGCCGCGCTGATCCGGCGCGAGAGCCCCAAGCTCCTCTACACGGTCCCGACGTTCCACAACCCGACCGGCCGCACGCTGACGCTGGAGCGCCGCCGCGCGCTGGCGCAGGCCGCCGCGCGCCTGGGCCTGTGGATCGTCGAGGACGACCCCTACGGCGAGCTGCGCTACCGCGGCGAGCCGATCCCGCCGGTCGCCGCGCTGCCCGGCGCCGAGGACCGCACGATCGCGCTGTCGACGTTGTCGAAGGTGTTGGTCCCGGGCCTGCGGATCGGCTGGCTGCGCGCGCCGCAGGCGCTGCGCCGCGCGCTGGTCGTCGCCAAGCAGGCCGCCGACCTGCACACGTCCACGATCGACCAGGCCGCCGCCGCGCGCTGGCTGGCGACCTGCGACCTCGACGCCCACATCGCGGGCCTGCGCGCGGTCTACGCGCCGCGGCGCGACGCGCTGCTGGACGGGCTGCCCGACGCCCTGCCCGAGGGCTCGCGCTGGACGCGGCCCGACGGCGGCATGTTCGTCTGGGCCCGGCTGCCCGACGGCTGGGACGCCGAGGAGCTGCTGAAGCGCGCGCTCGACCGCGAGGTCGCGTTCGTCCCGGGCTGGCCGTTCTTCCCGTCGGTCCCCGACCGCGCGACGCTGCGGCTGTCGTTCACGAGCCACACCGAGGCCGAGATCGCCACCGGCCTCGACCGCCTGCGTCAAGCGGCATTCGACAGCCGCCGGTAGCGCCGTCACCCTTCCGTGGTCGATGGAGCCGCTGGAAGGGATCGCCGAAGCCGACGCGCACCTGGGCCGGCCCGTGCCGCTGCCGCGCGTCGCGCTGCCGCTGCCGCGCTGGGTCGACGTGCACGCGGTCGGGCCGGAGGGCGTCGAGGTCGCCTGGAACCTGGACGACTCGCGCGCGGGGGAGCCGGGGCGCTTCGCGCTCTACGCCGGCGCGCAGCCGCCGCCGGCGCGCGAGCTGCCCGACGCGACCGCGCCGCACGCGGTCGCCGACGGGCTCACTCACCGCGAAGCGCCGCTGAGCGAGGCGCAGGCGTCGCTGAAGCCGGTCCACGAGCTGACCTGGGTGCACGACGGCCTGCACCTGCGCCTCACCGCGCAGGGACCGTGGACCGTGGCGGTCCTCGTCGCGATCGCGCAATCGGTGGGCTGAATCCATAGGCTCCGGCCTCATGGCCGACCACACGCACCCGGATCGCAACCTCGCGCTGGAGCTCGTGCGCACGACCGAGGCCGCCGCGCTGGCCGCGGCGCGCATGGTCGGCCTCGGCGACAAGAACGGCGCCGACCAGGCCGCGGTGGACGCGATGCGGCTCGTCCTCGACACGGTCTCGATGGACGGTGTCGTCGTCATCGGCGAGGGCGAGAAGGACGAGGCGCCGATGCTCTACAACGGCGAGCACATCGGCAACGGCACGCCGCCCGAGGTCGACATCGCCGTCGACCCGCTGGAGGGCACGACGCTGGCCGCCAAGGGCATGCCCAGCGCGCTGGCCGTGATCGCGCTCAGCCAGCGCGGCACGATGTTCAACCCGGGCCCGATCGTCTACATGGAGAAGCTGGCCGGCGCCGAGGACATCGCCGACCTGCTCGACCTCGACCGCCCGCTGACCAAGACCATCGAGCTGGTCGCCGAGCGCCGCGGCGTCGAGGTCGGCGACATCATGATCGTGTCCTTGGAGCGCGACCGCCACACCGAGCAGCTGCAGGCCGTCCGCGACCTCGGCGCGCGCGTGCGCCTGATCCAGCACGGCGACGTGTCGGCCTCGATGCTGGCGGTGAGCGACCGCTCGCCGGTCGACCTGCTGTGGGGCATCGGCGGCACGCCGGAGGGCGTCATCTCCGCGGCGGCGATCAAGTGCCTCGGCGGCGGCCTCGTCGGCAAGCTGTGGCCGCGCGACGACGAGGAGCGCGACGCGGCGATCGCCGAGGGCTATGACTTGAGCAAGCAGCTCAACCAGGATGAGTTGGTCAAGGGCGACGACTGCTTCTTCGCCGCCACCGGCGTGACCGACGGCGACGTGCTGCAGGGCGTGCGCTACCAGGGCGCGCGGTCGGCGACGACCGAGTCGCTGGTCATGCGCTCGCGGTCGGGCACGGTGCGCCGCATCCACGCCCGCCACGACCGCACGAAGCTGCGCTCGCTGGTCTCCGGCCGCTACGGCTGAGCCTTGGAGGCGACCGCGCCGCCGCCGCGCTCGTCGCCGGCGGCGCGGCGCCGGTACTTCCCGGTGACCGACTCGTCCAGCTCGCGGTGGGCGACGCGGCGCAGGAAGCCGTGCGTCACCAGCACGTGGATCCGCGACTGCGTGTTGGTGTAGAACCAGCGGCCCAGGCGGTTGGCGATCTGCGGGTAGAAGTTGGCGACCTCGACCTCGACGTTGATGCGCTGCTTGCCCGGGACGTCGCAGTCCAGCCGGCGGACCTCGATCTCCAGGAAGCCGTCGCGTCCGCGGCCGCGCTGGGCGACCAGCAGCCCCTTGTCGATCCGCCAGCGCACGACGCCGTGGTCGGCCACGGTCCGGTACTCGGGCGCCGCGAAGGTCAGCAGCTTGAAGCGCTTGAACAGCAGGCAGACGTAGCGCTCGCCCTCGGTGTAGTGCACGCGGATGACGCCGAGCGTCACGTAGGTCAGGTAGGACCAGTAGGTGCGGGCGAGGCGCTCCAGCGTCTCGGTCGACCACAGCTCGCCGAACAGCCGGTCGGGCAGGACGATGTCCGCGCCCTGGACCGAGCGCACCGCGCCCGAGCCGTCGATCCGGGTGTCGTCGGTCGGGTCGCGGACGATCACGCCCGCGACCTCCATCGGCCCGCCGAGGCGGCGCACGAGCGTGATCGCGAGCGCGAGCGCGGCCACGACGACCACCACGAGGACGATCAGCCACACCATCGTGAACGTGACGTTACCCCGCCAGCGCCGCGCGCACCGCGTCGTCGAAGCCGATGGGCGCGTCGTTGAGCCCGGGCGGGGGCGGCGTGCGGACGACGGTCTCGGCGTGCAGGCCCTCGACCAGCGGCTGGACGACGCCCAGCTCGACGGGCGTGACGAGCGCGACCCAGTAGGACGACAGGCGCGGCGTGAACAGCGGGACCTTGATCAGCAGCGGCCGGCGGCGGCCGGCGACGCGCGCGAAGCGGCGGATCATCTCGCGGTAGGTGAGGACGTCGGCGCCGCCCAGCTGGACCTCGGCGGGCGGGTCGTCGTGGGTGGCCAGCGCGGCCAGCGTCTTGGTGACGTCCTCGATCGCGACCGGCTGCGAGCGCGTCTCCAGCCACTTGGGCGTGAGCATCAGCGGCAGGTGCTCGACCAGCCCGCGCAGCATCAGGAAGGAGGCCGAGTCGGCGCCGACGACCATCGCGGCGCGGACGTGCACGGCGCCGGGCGCCGTCCGCGCCAGCACGTCGGCGACCTCGGCGCGGGAGCGCAGGTGCTCGGAGTCGTGGCCGCCCTCCAGGCCGCCGAGGTAGACCGTCCGTCCGACGCCGTGGCGAGCCATCGCCTCGCCGAACGCGCGGGCGGCCTGACGGTCGCGCCGCGCGAAGTCCTTGCCCGCGCCGCCGCCCATCGAGTGCACGAGGTAGTACGCGACGTCGGCGTCGCGGGCCGCCTCGTCGAGCCCCTGGCCGGTGACCACGTCGCCCGCGACGACGGTCGCGGCGTCCGGGAGGCGGGCGCGGGCGCGGGCCGGGTCGCGCACCAGGCAGCGGACCTCGTGGCCGGCGTCGAGCAGGCGGGGGAGCAGGACGCCGCCGATCGAGCCGGTGGCGCCCGTGAGCAGGATCGTCCGGCGAGCGGGCACGCGACCGGTACGAGCCACCTCGTCCGATCGATGAACTCGGTGACGTCGGCGTCCGTACATCGAGGACGAGGTGCAGGGAACGCTCAACAGGCCGTTGAACCTTCTCGCACGCCATCCATGAGCACCGATCTCGCCATCAAGGACGTCGCGGAGCGCACCGGCATCGCCGCCGGGACGATCCGCATGTGGGAGCAGCGCTACGGCTTCCCCGTCCCCGAGCGCACGCCGTCGGGCTACCGGCGCTACACCGAGGACGACGTCGACACGCTGCGCAAGGTGATCGCGCTGCGCCAGCGCGGGCTGTCGGTGCCGGCCGCGATCTCGCGCGCGCAGGACACCGGCGGCGCGTCGGACCACCCGTCGATCTACGCCGCGGTCGCCGCGCAGGACCCGTCCACGCGGCCGCACGTGCTGCGCAAGCGGACGCTGATCGCGCTGTCGCGGGCGATCGAGCACGAGGCGCTGGCGCTGGCCGCCGCGCCGGTGGTCTTCGCGGCCTTCCAGGAGGAGCGCTTCTACCGCGACGTCGAGGCGCGCTACCGGCGGCTGGCCGCCCACGCCGACGCGGCGGCGGTCTTCGCGGACTTCCCGGGCGGGCTGCGCCATCCCGACGGCGGGCCGGTCGAGATCCCGGTCGCGTCCGACGCGGCGATGGGCAACGAGTGGGCGGTGATCGTCGACGCGCCGGGCTACGCGGCGTGCCTGCTGGCCTGGGAGCAGCCCGACGACGCGGGGCGGACCGGATCCGACGGCGACCGGCGCTTCGAGGCGATCTGGACGATCGACCCGGAGGCCACGCGGCGCGCGGCGCAGGTCGCGGCGCGGCTGGCGGGCCGGGCGGACCCGGCGTTCGGCGACCGCCTGGGCGAGCTGCTGACCGACCGCCCGCTGGCGCTGGACGAGCCCGCGCCGGCGCTGAGCGCGCTGACCAACCGGATCATCGCCTACCTAGACGGGCTCTAGGACGACGGTCGCGCCCGCGGGCAGCTCGCCCTCGCCGCGCGGGACGATCGCCAGGCCGTCGGCGCCGAGCAGCGAGGACAGGACGTGCGAGCCCTGCGGCCCGGTCGGCTCGACCGTGCCGTCGGGGGTGCGCCGGACGCGGATCAGCTCGTCGCGATCGGGGTTGCGCGGGACGGCGGCGGCGAGCCTGGCCTCCGAGCGCGGGACGGCGGCGTCGGCGCCCTGCAACGCGTTGAGCGCGGGGCGGGCGAAGAGCAGGAACGTGACGTAGGCGCTGACCGGGTTGCCGGGCAGGCCGAGGACGAGCTTGCCGTCGCGCTCGCCCAGCCAGGTCGGCTTGCCGGGCTTCAGCGCGACGCGCCAGAGGATCTCGCGCACGCCGAGCGCGTCGAGCGACGCCTTGACGTGGTCGTGCGGGCCGACCGACACGCCGCCGGCCAGGACGAGGACGTCGGCGGCGTCCAGCGCCCCGGCGATGACGGCCTGGGTCGCCTCGGGGTCGTCGACGGCGTGGCCGTGGCCGACGACCTCAGCGCCCGCGCGGGCGGCCAGCGCGGACAAGGTCGGGCCGTTGGAGTCGTGGATCTGGCCCGGCCGCAGCGGGGTGCCGGGCGGGACGAGCTCGTCGCCGGTGGTGACGACCGCCAGCCGGGGGCGGGGGTGGACCAGCAGCTGCATGCGCCCGGCGCCGATCGCGACGCCCAGCTCGGCGGGGCCGACGCGCGTGCCGGCCCTCAGCACGCGCGAGCCGCCCTTGAGGTCGTCGCCGGCGGCGCGGACGTTGCGGCCGGCGGGCACGTCGTCGCCGAGCGTGACCGTGTCGCCGTCGTCCTGGACGCGCTCGAGCTGCAGCACGCCGTCGGCGCCGTCGGGCAGCGCGGCGCCGGTGGAGATCCGGACGGCCTGGCCGGGCTCGACCGTGCCGTCGAAGGGCGTGCCCGCGCGGGACTCGCCGACGACCCGCAGGCGCTCCCCGGCGCGCCCGCCGCGGGTCGCGAAGCCGTCCATCGCGCTGTTGGCGAAGGCCGGGACGTCGTGGGCGGCGGTCACCTCCTCGGCGAGCACGAGGCCGAGGACGTCGGCCACCGGGAGGTTGACGGGGGCGAGTGGGCGGACCGCGGCCAGGAGCGCGGAGCGGGCCTCGTCGACGGACGGAAGCGGGGGCACGAGGGCATTGTGCCCATCCGGTCGTTCAGGTTTGTCCCTGGTCCTTCACCAAACCGTCATCTTCTGGTGCAAAGATGCGCGCTCCATGGATGGAGCTGTTCCACTTGGCCGCCGGCCGCGGCCGGTCGCGGACGCGCCCACGGTCGATGCCGCGGGCGTCGCCAAGGCGTGGCTCCTCTCGCTGGTCGCCGACGCCCCGTTGGCGCAGGCGGGCAACGTCCCCGCGGCCGAGCTGGCCCGGGGCGGCCCCGCGCTGTGCAGCGCGATCCTCGCCGCGCTGGGCAGCGACCGCGAGCTCGAGCGTCTGGTCGTCGGCGCCGACGGCCGCGCGCCGCTGGGCGCCTCGGCCGCGCGGCTGACCGGCGCGCGCACGCCCGCGGCGCTGACGGCGGGCGTCGAGGCCCTGCGCGCCGCGACCTGGCGCGCGCTGCGCGCCGAGCTGCGCGAGGCCTACCCCGAGGTCGTCGCCGACGTCTCCGACCGCCTCGCCTACGTGTGCGCGCGCGTGGTCGAGTCCGCGCTGGCCGAGCCGGTCGCCGACGGCGCGGGCCGCGCGGAGGGGCCGCTGGCCGAGGCGCTGGCCGCCGCGCCGCCGGAGGCGCCCGGCGCCCGCACGGCGGCCGCCGGCGCGGAGGGCATCCGGGCCTACGCGCCCAGCCCGGCGGGCAGCGTGCGGCCGATCGAGCCGACGACGCCGGCGCCGGACGGTCGCTTCCCCGCCCACGCGCGCCGCGACGCGCCCGCGCCGCCGCCTTCGCACGTCCCCGCGCCTGAGGACGAGCCGCTCGCGCCGCCGCCGGCGGGCGTCGAGGTCGTCGACCTGCCCGGGCCGCGGGAGGAGCAGGCGCACGACCCGCTCTCGTCGCTGGCCGAGGAGCTGGCCGCCGCGCCGCCCGCCGGCGTCAACGGCACCGCCGCCGACGACGAGATGTACGCGTTGCCCGCCGACGCGCCGTCGGTCACGCGCCTGCGCCGCATCGACACCACCTGGGAGGCCACGCGCGACGCCGGCCCGCCGTGGCTGGCCGCGATCGCCCGCCGTCTCGAGCGCCGCGAGCAGGACGGGCTGCCGTTCGCCGTCTTCGTCGTCGAGGTCGACGACCTCGATCGCCTGCTGGCCGCCCAGAGCGGCCGCGAGGTCGCGCTGGCCCTGGAGACCGCCGAGCGCGGCCTGACCGCCGAGCTGGCGCCCGCCGACCTGATCGTCCGCGAGCGCCTCGGCCGCTGGTGGCTGACCAGCCCCGACCGCGACCCCGCCGGCGCCCGCGACCTCGGGTCGCGCGTCGCGGCCGCGATCGGCGGCGCCGACGTCGGCGGCGTGCCGCTGGCGGCGTCCATCGGCCTCGCGGTCTGCCCGGACGACGGGGAGACCATCGACGCGCTGTCCGGCCGGGCCGACGAGGGCATGTTCGCCGCGCGCGCCGCGGGCGTGCCGCTGACCTAGCGGCGGTGGGCGCCGGCGCCTGTGGCGCCGAGCGCGGCCGCTGGTGGTGCCGCGAGCCGGAAGGAGCCGGATGCGGGTCGGTCTATGACTGCATAGCCGTCATAGACCGACCCGCATCATGAAGACCGCCTGAACAACCTGCTCGGGACTTGCAGCTAGCGCGCGGCTGCGGCGGCCGGCGACGCCGCGCGCACCGCGCCGATCGTCGCGGTCGCGCGCACGCCCAGCGCCTGGGCGGTCGCCGCCGTGAGGTCGTAGCTCGTGCCCTTGCGGAAGGGTCCGCGGTCCACGACCGGCACGGTCACGACCGAGCCGTTGTTGTACAGCTCGACCAGCGTCCCGCAGGGCAGCGTCTTGTTGGCCACGCCGAGCAGCTTGCGCGACATGCGCTTGCCGCAGGCGGTCTTGCGGCCGTAGAAGCCGGGGCCGTACCAGGTGACGCGCGCCCGCTGGTAGAGCGTCAGCGCGCGCCCCTCGACCACGCCGGTCGCCGAGGCGGCGGCCACGCGCGTGGCGGTCGTCGCGTTCCCCGCGGCCAGCACCGCGCGCACGGTCGTCTTGCCCGAGTGGGCGGGCGTCCAGGTGGCGCTGTAGCGCCCGTCGCCGTCGACCACGGCCGTCGCGACCGTCGCCCACGCGCGGGTCGCGTCGACCTGCTGCACGGCGATCGCGTCGCCGGGCTTGCTGCCGGCCACGGACCCGCTGACGGAGACGGCGCCGCCGAGCATCTGGCCCAGCGGGGCGGTCAGCGTCGAGCCGTCGGCGAAGACCGTCGGCTCGGTCGGGTCGACGTAGGTCATCCCGCCGGCCGCCGGAGCGGCCGCCGGCGCGGCGGCGTCGGCCGACGCTCCCGCGACGGGCCCAGCGATGGAGAGAGCGCCCAGGGCGGCGCCCAGCTTCAGAAGGTTCCTGTATGGCACGTGCGTTTTCGGTCCTCATCCAACGGCCTACGGGGTGAGCTGACGGGCTCGCGCCGGATGACGGCGCTACGGCTTAGATGGACCGATTCGCCCCGGTGGGTCGCAACAGCAGACGCGTCCCACAGGTGGTTCCCCCGCTCCGTGCGCGCTGAGGTGGCGCACGAACTCGGCTGACGGCGCGGGAGCATAACAACGTCACGCCGCATCGGCGAGCCGGCGTTCGCAGGAATGCTGCCGCCTGGCTCGAACCACGAGCGCTGCCGGGCGTCGGCGATGCGGCGGACCCGGCCTTTCATCATCCAGAATCCGGAGGAACATTGATCAGGCAGGCAGGGACGGCGTTCGCCATCACGGCGGTCGCCATCGTCCTCGGCGCGACCGGGAGCGCCGGGGCGGACACCTACACGGTGCGTGGGTGCGCCGCGGGCTGGGAGGCCCACGCCGACACGGGCTCGGCGGCCACCGACACGTGCTCGACCGGCGGCGGCCTCACCGCGGCGCTCGTCGGCCCCGGGCCGTGGGACGGCGGCACGTTCGCCTACCACCGGTTCACCGCCCCCGCGGGCACGCGGATCTCGCGCGTCACGCTCGGCCGCGTCACCCAGGGCATGCCGGTCGGCACCGTGCGCTCGTTCTCCTACGCGGTGAGCGCCGACGGCAAGACCCTCGAGGCCTGCGCCCCCGGCCCGACCGACACGTGCACGGGCAACGTCACCGGGAAGTTCGACGCGGTCGGCCTCGACGCCGGCTCGGTGCTGTTCTCGTTCGGCTGCGGCGCGGACGACCCGAACGTCTGCAGGGCCACGCAGGGCACGCCGAGCGCGACGGTCACCGACCCGCGCGTGGTCCTGCACGACACCGCGGCGCCGACGATCGCGTCCAAGGCCGTCGCCGACGACGGCGCGTCGTCGGGTCGCGTGAGGCTCAGCTACGTCGCCAACGACGTCGGCGGCGGCGTCTACCGCACGCTCGTGCGCGTCGACGGCAAGGTCGTGAGCTCCGATCCGGTCGGCGGCGCGTGCGCCGACGTCGACCCGACCGACGACGACCCCTACGAGTTCGCGGCGCCCGCGCCGTGCCCGGCGTCGGCGACCCGCGCGGTCGACTTCGACGTCCTCAAGCTCCCGCTGGCCGAGCACTCGGTGCAGATCGACGTCGAGGACGCCGCCGGCAACGCGACGCCGGTCTACGGCCCGGTCGTCCTGCCGAAGGCCAACGGCTCGGTGCCCGGCGCCAAGAACACGGGCAGCGGCGGCGCGGGCGTCGACGGCGCCTCGACGCCGGCGACCGGCAAGGACGCCAAGCTGAGCGCGTACTTCGTCAAGAACCACAAGACGGCGTACACCAACCGCTACGGCAACCGCGTCGTGATCCGCGGTCAGCTGCGCACGAAGGCCAAGAAGGCGGTCTCGGGCGCGCGGCTGGACGTCTACCACCTGGTCGGCGGCAAGCTCCGCCGCCTGGGCAAGACCGGCCTGAAGACCCGTCCCGACGGGCGCCTCACGCTGATCCTGCCGCTGAACCTCGACACCCGCCGGATCGTGCTCGCCTACCGCGCGTTCCGTCCCGGCCCGATCACGAGCCAGATCACGCTGAAGCTGACCGTGCGCGACCGGCACGGCAAGCTGGTGCAGCAGGTGAAGTAGCGCTTGCGGCGGCTAGGGGCGAGGCAGGCGCGACAGCGCCTGCTTGAGCGCCTGGCCGCCGTAGGTCAGGCCGATCTGGGCGATCTCGCCGACGGCCTGGATCGCGGTGCCGATCAGGTCGCCGCCGCCCTCGCGCTCGGAGCCGCGCTCCGGCTTGGGCGTCGCCCAGCCCGCCGCCGGCGGGGGCGGGGAGGAGGCCGGCGTGCTCCGCGGCGCGGCCTCGGCGGCGGCGCTCGCGCTCGCGCGGGCCTTGGGCGCCGGCTTGGCCGCCCCGGCCTTGGCGGGCGCCTTGGCGGCCGTCGTCCGCTTGGCCGGCGTCGCCTTCTCGGCCGTCGCCGTCGCCGTCGCCTTCGGCTTGGCCGCCGCCGTCTTCTTGGCCGCCGCCGCCGTCGCCGCCTTCGCCTTCGGCTTGGCCGCGCCCTTGGGCGCCGCCTTGCTCGTCGCCGCGGCCTTCGCGGGCGCCTTGGGCGTCGCCTTGCGCGCGGCCGGCGCCTTCTTGGCGGCGGGCTCGGCGCCCGCGGCGTCGGCCCGCTTGGCGCTGCGGCGCGTCGGGCGCTTGCTCGGAAGGCTCGACAGGACGTCGCGCTCGGCGGGGCTCATGGGCCCATCCTACGCGCGATACGCGCCAGTTCCCCGCTCGTCCACCGTTTGAGAGAGCGCTGTCGCGACTCCAGGGTCGGCACCGGTACGCCGATGTTCCACTCACACCCGAAACCGAAACGAACGAGGACGTTCGGCGTAGATGTCCCAGAGGAGCGGCGAATCTGTGTGACGGCGGTCACACACCGTTGCCGCGGTCGAAAACAGCGACTACCCTTGGTCCTACGCTCGGACAGTAGCGTCGCTATAGCTGACGCCCGGCTGTGATCCGAAACGCGTCCTCCGAAACCCGATAACCCCCCAGCCGGCGGCGCCTCGCCGGCAAACCCGAACGGACGTCGATGTCAGTAGTTGAACTGCAGGAACTCGAGGAGATCAAGGGCCTTCTGGCTCGCGGCCAGGTCACGGGCGTGCTGACCTTCGCCGAGATCGCTACGGCGGTCTCAGAGCTCGACCTGGACGAGTCGGACGTCGAGGACCTCCACGGCTTCCTCGAGAAGAGCGAGATCGAGCTGGTCGAGGAGATCGACCCGGCCACGACCGCCGCCAACGAGGTCGAGCGCGCCCCGGACAAGCGCGGCGGTCGCCGCACGAAGGCCAAGGCGCTGGATCTCCGCCCGGACATGACGACGGACAGCCTTCAGCTGTTCCTGAAGGACATCGGCAAGGTCCGGCTGCTCACGGCGCAGGAGGAGGTCGACCTCGCCAAGCGCATCGAGCGCGGCGACCTCGACGCCAAGCAGAAGATGGTCGAGTCGAACCTCCGCCTGGTCGTCTCGATCGCCAAGAACTACCGCAACCAGGGCCTGCCGTTCCTGGACCTCATCCAGGAGGGCACGCTCGGCCTGGTCCGCGCTGCGGAGAAGTTCGACTACCGCAAGGGCTTCAAGTTCTCGACGTACGCGACCTGGTGGATCCGCCAGGCGATCGCGCGCGCCCTGGCCGACAAGGCCCGCACGATCCGCATCCCGGTGCACGTCGTCGAGAAGCTCAACAAGATCGGCCGCGCCGAGCGCAAGCTCGTCACGGAGCTGGGTCGCGAGCCCACCGCCGAGGAGATCGCCGAGGTCACGGGGATCGACCCGGAGGAGGTCGACTCGATCAAGCGCTCCGCCCAGGCGCCGGTCTCGCTGGAGAAGCCGGTCGGCGACGAGGAGGAGTCGGAGTTCGGCCAGTTCATCGCCGACGAGCGCGCCGAGTCGCCCTACGAGCGGGCCGCCGAGATCCTCACCAAGGAGGCGCTGCGCGAGGCGCTGGAGAACCTCTCCTACCGCGAGCGCCGCGTCCTGGAGCTCCGCTACGGCCTCGGCGGCGAGCACCCGCGCACGCTCGACGAGGTCGGGCGCACGTTCAACGTGACGCGCGAGCGCATCCGCCAGATCGAGAACCAGTCGCTGAAGAAGCTGCAGTCCCTCGCGGAGGCCCAGAAGCTCCGCGACGTCGCCTGATCACGGCCCAGGGGGCCGCGATCAGGTCGCGACGTTCGCCCAGGGGCGAAGTCGCACGTCTTCGGGAAGGCCCGCGAAAGTGGGCCTTCCGCGTTCCTGGGCGGTTCGTCCAACGACCGCTCTGCGACCTTCACCCGATCGAGGGAGCTGCCGATCACAGGAGACGTGTCCTTCGACCTCCATCGCGCGCTGATCAAGCTCATCGAGATGCAAGGCTCCGACCTGCATCTCAAGGTGCCGTCGCAGCCGCTGTGCCGCGTCGACGGCGAGCTCGTGCCGATCGCCGGCACCGAGCCGCTGCGCTCCGAGGACACCGACGGCGCCGTCCGCATGATGCTCGGCGAGGACCAGGTCAAGATCGGCGAGTTCGACGCCGAGGGCGAGGTCGACTTCGCCTACGCCGTGTCGGGCCTGGCGCGCTTCCGCGTCAACGCGTTCCGCCAGCGCGGGAGCGTCTCGATCGTGATGCGCGCGATCCCCTACGGGATCAAGACGATCGAGGAGCTCGACCTGCCGCCGGTCATCCGCGAGCTGGCCGAGGAGGAGCGCGGGATCGTGCTGCTGACCGGCACGACGGGCTCCGGCAAGTCGACGACGCTCGCGTCGATGATCGACCACATCAACTCGACGCGGTCGCGGCACATCGTGACGATCGAGGACCCGATCGAGTTCCTGCACGTCGACAAGCGCTCGGTGATCAACCAGCGCGAGATCGGCATGGACACCACGAACTTCAAGTCCGCCCTGCGCCGCGTGCTGCGCCAGGACCCGGACGTGATCCTGATCGGCGAGATGCGCGACGAGGAGACGGTCCAGACCGCGCTGAGCGCGGCGGAGACCGGCCACCTCGTCTTCTCGACCGTCCACACCGTGGACGCCGCCGAGACCGTCAACCGCCTGATCGAGTTCTTCCCGCCGCACATGCACAACCAGGTGCGCGCGATGATCGCGGGCACGCTGAAGGGCGCGGTCTCCCAGCGCCTGGTGCCGACCTCCGACGGCAACGGCCGCGTCGCGGTCTGCGAGGTCCTGCGCATGACCGGCCGCGTCAAGGACATGATCATGGACCCGCAGCAGACCGGCAAGCTGCCCGAGGTCATCGCCGACGGCGGCTACTACGGCATGCAGACCTTCGACCAGGCGTTGTTCCACCACCTGAAGGCCGGCCGGATCACGATGGACGAGGCGATGAACTTCGCGTCCTCGCCGCACGACTTCAAGCTGCTGGTCGCCTCCGACGGCCGCAAGGGCACGACGATGGACGACCTCTCGCAGGCCGAGGACCAGCGCTCGACGCCGCAGTACGGCTCGGCCCTGCGGTAGTCGCACTGGGGAAGTCCCCAGTCTTGCCGCCCACGTACGGCTAACCGCCTTGCCGGGCCGGCGGCGGTCCGGAACGCTGCCGTGCGACATGCAGACGACACTCGCGCAGTACAACGAGACGCCGTCGACCGACACCTTCACCCTGCAGAGCTCCAAGCTGCTGAAGGTGTCGCTCGCGGGCCGGACGATCCAGGCCAAGGTGGGGTCGATGGTCGCCTACCAGGGCGAGGCGAGCTTCGAGCACGCGGGCTCGGGCGGCATGAGCCGGATGCTGAAGAAGGCGGTGACCGGCGAGGGCCAGGAGCTGATGAGGGTCACCGGCAACGGCGAGGTCTTCCTGGCCGACCAGGCCCAGGACATCCACCTCGTCTACCTCGAGGGCGAGAAGATCACGGTCAACGGCCCCAACCTGCTGGCCTTCGACGCCGACATCGACTGGGACATCGAGCGCGTCCAGGGCGCGTCGAACATGATGGGCGCCGGGCTGTACAACACGTCGCTCCAGGGCACCGGCTGGGTGGCGATCCTGAGCGACGGCCCGCCCGTCCTGCTCGACGTCGCCGGCGCTCCGACCTACGCCGACGCCCAGTCCGCCATCACCTGGTCGGCCGGCGTCACGACCGCGGTGCGCACCGACTTCAAGATGAAGAACCTGATCGGCAAGGGCTCCGGCGAGTCGATCCAGATGGCCTTCTCCGGCACCGGCTGGGTCCTCGTCCAGCCCTCCGAGGGCCGCGTCACCTCCGCCTCCTCCAGCTCCTCCAACTCCCCCCTGGGGAACCTGCTCGGCGGCTGAATCCCGCCGAGCGGGCACGCGCGACACCGGCCGGCGGCGAGTTCAGGCGCCGTCGGCCGGCGCGCAGCGCGTGCGCGGGGTTCATGGCTTGACGAATATTCGAATATTCGCGTAAGGCCGTCGCGTGCTGTTCGCGACGCCACCGGCGTGCCGGGCCCGTGGCTCGGGCAGCTGCGCCGGCAGGCGCGCGCCGAGTCCGTCGGAAGCTCGGTGTCGATCGAGGGCTTCTCGGTCGACGGCGAGCTGGAGGTCGCGCTGGCCTCGGGCGACACGCCGCCCGATCCCACCGACGACGACCAGTTGGCGGTCGCCGACTACGGGCGCGCGATGGATCGCGTGGGGACGCTGGGCATCGACCCCTGCTTCTCGTGGTCCGAGCGGCTGATCAAGGACCTGCACTTCGACGTGTGCGCCTTCCAGCGCGACCGGTCGCCCGGCCTGTGGCGCACCGGGCCGATCTCGGTCACCGGCTTCGGCCGTGACGCGCCGCCGGCCTACGTCGGGCCGGACGGCGACGACGTGCCCCGGCTGATGGGCGAGGTCGTCAGGTGGCTCAACGAGGGCGACCTCGACGCGCACGTCGCCGTGCGCGCCGCGATGGCGCACCTCCACGTGGTCTCGGTGCATCCGTTCCGCGACGGCAACGGGCGGATCTCGCGGATCGTGCAGTCGCTCGTGCTCGCGCGCGAGGGCCTGCTGCTGCCGGAGCTCGGCTCGATCGAGGAGCATCTCGGGCGCCACACCGGCGACTACCACCGCGTGCTCCAGCAGGTCCAGGGCGGCCGCTACCGGCCGGAGCGCGACGCGGGTCCGTGGGTGCGCTTCTGCGTCGCCGCGCACGTCGAGCAGGCGCGGCGGCGGCTCGACCAGGTCGCGCAGGCGGCGGCGCGCTGGGCGGCGCTCGAGCGCCTGGTGGGGGAGCGCGGGTGGCCCGACCGGCTGGTGGTCGCGCTGGAGCAGAGCCTGTTCGAGGGCGTGGATCGCGCCGGCTACGCGCGCGAGGCGGTGGTCTCCCTGCCGACCGCGACGAACGACCTGCGGCGGTTGATCGACGCGCGGCTCGTGGTGTCGGAGGGCCAGACGCGCAACCGCCGCTACCGCGCGTCGGAGGCGCTGCGGAAGGCCGTCGCGGCCGGATAGCCGCACCGGCAGGTGCGCTTCACTCGGTATAGTTATGGGCCGAATGCCCGTGGATCCCACCTGTCCGGTCTGCCAGACGGCGGACATCATCTGCGGGAAGTGGACGCTGTTGCTGATCCGCGACCTCGCGGAGGGGCACAGCCGGTTCTGCGAGCTGGAGCGGTCGTTGGCGGGGATCTCGCCGCGGACGCTGTCGCTGCGGCTGCGCGCGCTGGAGGACGAGGGGATCGTCGAGCGGCAGACGTTCGGCGAGGTTCCGCCGCGGGTCGAGTACGCGCTGACGGCCAAGGGCCAGGCGCTGCTGCCGATCATCGAGGACATGCGGTCCTACGGCGAGCGGTGGCTGGGCGCGGAGTGCGGCGGCGGCGAGACCGCCGCGGGCGACGACGTGCCGGTCGTCGCGGTCGTCGCCTAGCCCGAGCCGGGCGGAGCGCCTCATCCTCACGATGGTGGGCGACGGGCCCGCACCCGTCGCCGTGGTCCACCATCGCGGACGTACCCCTTGCGTCCTGCTCTCGGGAAGTCTCAGAAGCGGCAACGCGCTTGTGTCCCGGAACTTGCGGTCCCAATCGCATCGAATCCGGAACTCGTGGGTTCCGGTCTCGGATGGGACGCGCGCACCGCACGGCACGGAACCCTGCAAGCCTTGAAGGGCAAGGGAGCGCGGTTACCCTCGGAGTCGTGGACGCCCCGTCGCTCACGCGGCGGCGTGCCCTCGCGCTGGGTGCGGCCGCCGGCCTGTCCTCCGTCCTGTCCCGTGCCGTCCCGTCGGCCTGGGCGCGCACGCCTGCCGCCGCGGCGGCGCCGCGCGGCTTCGGCCTGACCGTCGCGCGCGGCGCGTTCGACGCCCAGGGCCGCACCGGCGTGCTGCGCGCGCCGCGGCGCTTCGACCTGCTCGGCGTCCGCGACGGGCTGGCCGGCGCGGCGGCGGCGCTGGAGGTCCGCGTCCGCAGGCGCGGCGGCCCGTGGTCGCCGTGGGTGCCGCTCGGCGCCGGACACGACCACCGGCCCGACACCGGCACCGGCGCGCACGCCTCCGACCCGGTCTGGGCGGGCGGCGCCGACGAGCTGCAGCTGCGCGTCCCGCACGGCTCCCGCGCCGCCGTCAAGCGCGCGCTGCGCGTCCACTTCGTCGCGGTCCCCGCGGCCGCCAAGCGCCGCGGCGCGCGCGCCGCGATCGCCGCCGCCCACGCCGCCCAGGCCGCCGGCGGCGGCGCGCAGCCGGCGATCATCCCGCGCTCGGGCTGGGGCGGCGACGGCGTCAAGCCGCGGGCGGCGCCCGACTTCGGCGACGTGCAGGTCGCGTTCGTCCACCACACGGTCTCGGCCAACGACTACGCGCCCACCGACTCGCCCGGGATCGTGCTGTCGATGGCCAAGTACCACCGCGACGTCAACGGCTGGAACGACCTGGGGTACAACTTCGTCGTCGACAAGTACGGGCAGATCTTCGAGGGCCGCGCCGGCGGGATCGACCAGGCGGTCATCGGCGCCCAGGCCCAGGGCTACAACAGCCACTCGACCGGCATCGCCAACATCGGGACGTTCACCGGCGTCGGCCAGACCGACGCGGCGCTGGACGCGATGGCCAGGCTGATCGCGTGGAAGCTCCCGCTGCACGGCGCGCCCGTCACCGGCGAGGTCGTGCTCACCAGCGCCGGCGGCGACACCAACCGCTACAGGTCGGGCACGCCGGTGACCCTGCAGCGGATCTCCGGCCACCGCGACGGCGACCAGACCGAGTGCCCGGGCGACATGTTGTACGCCCAGCTGCCGGAGCTGCGCCGGCGCACCACGGCGATCGCACCGGCGGTCACGCCCGCGGCGGCCGTCGCGATCGCGCTCGACGGCCTCGCCAAGGACGTGGTCTACGGCGACGACCTGACGGTCTCGGGCACGATCCGGCAGGCCGACGGCACGCCGATCGCCGGCCGGCGCGTCCTGGTCCAGAAGCAGGGCAAGTCCGGCTGGGTGACCGTCGCGCGCGCCGACACCGACGACGCGGGCGCCTGGACGGCGAACGCCACCTGGCGCGCCGCGGGCAAGGTCCGGGCGCGCGTGACCGTGCCCGGCAGCGGGACGACCGCCACCAGCGGCATCCAGGTCGGCTGCACGCCGCTGCTGACCGCCAAGGCGACGACCACGCGCGTCAAGGCCGGCCGCGCGCTGACCGTGTCCGGGTCGATCCACCCGATCGCGCCCGTCTCGGTGAAGGTCGAGCAGCAGGGCAAGGACGGCAGGTGGCGGACGATCCGCACGCAGAAGGTCACGCCCAAGACCGCGAAGTTCACCGCGCGCGTGCCGCTGAGCAAGCCCGGGCTCTACCGCGTCACGCCGCACACCGGCAGCGGGAAGGCGAAGGCGTCGGCCGCCGCGCTCTACGTCCGCGCGGTCCGCAAGACCTCGTCGCTCAGCTCGCGCTCGGGCGCGGGCTCGACCCCGGCTCCGGGCCCGGGCCCGGGCGGGACGCCGGCGTGAGCCGCAGCACCGGGATCGTCCGGCCCGTCGCGCCCGCGCGGTCCTCGTAGCCCGCGTACCCGGCGAAGACGCCGCAGGCGCGGTCGTAGAGCCGCCGGCGCTCGTCCGGGTCGACCACCTCGACGACGCGGTAGTCGCCGCCGCGCGCGCCGACGCGGAAGTCGACGACCTCCGCCGCGAGCGCGTTCAAGTACCACGCGGGATGCCGCTCGCGGCCGTAGGAGGACGCGATCAAGACCACGTCCTCGCCCTCCGTGAAGTACAGCAACGGCGTCGTGCGCGGGACGCCGGACCTCCGGCCCGGCGCGGTCAGCAGCGCCACCCGCGCGCCCGGGAACGACGCGAAGCGCCCGCCGGTCGCCTTCATCGCCATCAGGTCGAGGCGCGGCGCGACGTGGATCGCCACCCAGCGGCCCGGCCGCGTCTGGGCGAAGGCCTCCGAGGCGCGGTAGGCGCGCGAGCGCGGCTGGTCGGGGTCGAACGGCGGGACGCGGCCCATGGCGGGGCGCGAGCCTACCGGGGCGGGCGGGCGGCCTACAGCCCGTCCGGGTGGCGGACCTTGAAGCCCTTGGACGACCGCGGCGCGGCCTGCCAGCGGGAGCCCGCGGCCTTGGCGCCCGACGTGTCGAAGCGCACCCCGGCGACGATCAGGTAGGTGTGCGTCTTGTTGGCGTAGATCGTGATCCACGTGCCGGCGCCGCTGAGGCCCCACTTCGACAGCCCGGTCGAGTCGAGCGTCGCGTCCAGCAGGCCCGCGCCGTGCAGGGCGTAGGACACCGAGCCCGAGCAGTCGTAGGCGGTGTCGTCGAAGGAGCCGTGCCCGCCGCCGAAGCGGTACGGGGTGGAGGCGATGACGTTGCCCGCCGCGATCAGCGCCGCGACCTGCGGCGGCGCGCCCGCCGGGGCGACCGCGAGGCCGTCGTCGCCGACGGTCGCCGTCGGCAGCGGCGCCTGGGCGCGCTTGGCGGTCCCCGGGCTCTTGGTGCTCTTCGGCGTGGCCGGCGGGGTCTGGTACGCGGTGCCGCCGGTCGGCGCGCTCGCGGCGTCGGCCCGCGCCGGGATGACCACGAGGGCGGCGGCGAACAGCAGCGCGATGAAGGACCGGAGGGACATCAGCTCCCCCTTGGTCTTCGGCGGCTGCCGGGACGGACCCACCCTTGCAACGGCTCGTGCGTGATGCAGGACCGGCGTGCTAGGGAACGAACCGACGGCACATGCGCAACCGCTCGCTGCACGCCGCGCTGGCCGCCTTCGCGGAAGAGGCCGCCTTCACGCTCGCCGCCGACACGGCCGACGGCGCCGAGGTGCCGTTCGAGGTCGTCGAGCTCGGCGGCAGTCGCCGCGAGGCCCCGCTGTACTGCTACCGCCCGCTGACCGCGTCGTTCATCGACGAGCGCCTGTCGATGCTCGGCCGCCTCGCCTCCTACCTGCCCGCCGTCCACGCGCTGGCCGCCTGCGGCGGGATCGACACGTACCTGGTCGCCCGCGGCGAGGCGCAGGTCCCGGCGCAGCCGCGCGCCCGCGCCGAGGAGGCGCTGCGCCACTTCCTCACGCGCGTCTTCGAGGAGACCACGGACTTCGAGCTGCACCCCGACCGCCTCGCCCGCGCCTACGAGGAGCTGGAGTCGCTGGTCATGGACGGCCGCGCGGTGACCGAGGTCGTCGCGCCGATCATGGGCCTCGCGCTGATGAGCGACGAGATCCCGCTCGGCGACGGCCTCAGCCTCGTGCGCGCCGACCGCTGCGCCGAGGCGCCCGCCGAGGCGTGCCGCCCGCTCGACGACGACGATCACCAGGTCGTGCTCGCGCGCCTGACCTGGGAGGCCGCGCCCGGCGACGAGGCGCCGCTGCGCCACGCCCAGGTGCGCCTGCGCCGCCTGCTGACCGGCCTGCGCCTCTACGACTCGGCCGGGATCGTCCTGGCGCGCACCGCCTGGACCCGCACCGGCGGCAACCCGTGGCAGCCGTTCGCGATCTCCGCCGGCGCCGCGATGCGCGGCGTCTGCGTGATCCCGGTCCAGCAGGAGGACGAGCTGCGCGCGTTCCTGTCGCTGATCTCCCGCCGGACGCCGCGCGCCGGCGAGCTGGCCTGGGCGCTGGGCCGCTTCGAGCTGGCCACCGAGCGCCCGCGCCCGTCCGACGCGCTGACCGACGTCCTGCTCGCGCTGCGCGCGCTGCTGGAGCCCGAGGGCCTGTCGTCGGGCCGCCTCGCCGGCCGCGTCGCCGCGCTGTGCGCGATCCCCGAGTCGCGCGCCCAGGTGACCGAGCGGATCGCGCACCTCGTCGCGCTGGAGCGCTCGGTCGTCGCGGGGGTCGCGCCCGAGGACCACGCGCTGGAGCCGCTGGTCGACGAGCTGACCGGCTGGCTGCGCGCGCTGCTGCGCGACGTGCTCTGCGGCCACCTCGACTCCGACCTGCGCGCCGTGGCCGACGAGCTGCTGGCGGAGGAGGACGCGCGCCAGCGCACCATCGTGTAGGCCTTGGTCTCCGGGCGTCCTGACGCCCGGCTCTGGCGCCCCACCGCCGACCGTCGTACGGTCGACGGCCTGATGTGGGGAGTGCAAGACAAGGACATGGCTTTGCCCGGCGACGCCTTCGAGTGGTGGCCCGTGCGGCTGCCCGACGGCGGCGTGCTCGCGGTGATGGGGGCCGGGCCGTGTCACGCCCAGACGGCCTACGCGCGTGTCCTGCCGGATGGCCGGTGGTTCCATGCCCCGACCGCGCCGGAGGCGATCGCGACTGCCGCGGGCCTCGACCTCAGCGCGGGACGGGAGCTGTTCCTCGCTGGGTGAGGGCACGGCGCGCGACATGGGTGGCGATCTCGCGCGCCGCGCCGCCGATCCGGTGGCCCCGGTCGTACTCGGGCTCGTAGGCCGTCAGCGCCGCCGCCCGCACGGTCCCGCAGGCGAACGCCGCGTCGATCGTCGCCAGCAGCTCCTCCAGCGACGGCCCTCGCGGCGCGGCATGGCGGTTGGCGTGGCCGACCGACGTGTCGAGCGCGTCGAGGTCGACGTGCAGGTACAGGTCCCGCGGCAGCAGCGGCAGCGCGGCCGCGTCGGTGTGCACGCCGGACGCCGCCACCGCGTCGCGCTGGTGGTCCGCCAGATCCCTGGCGTACAACAACGCCACCGCGTCCTCGCGCACCGGACGGAAGCCCGGGATCGTCGCCGCCGCGGCCTGCCACGCGCCGCCGGTGACGATCGCCAGGGCCATCACGTCGAGGTTGCCGGAGAGGTTGCTCTCCGGCGTGTCGAGGTCGGCGTGCGCGTCCAGCCAGACGACGCCGCGCGCGCCGCAGCCCGCGACCGTGCCCGCCGCGCTCAGGCAGCCGCCCGCGAGCACGAGCGGGAACGCGCCGCGCCGCACGGCGCCGCGCACGGCCTGGGCCTGCGCGCGCAGCAGGTCGAACGTCCGCGCGACCTCGCCCAGCGACGGGTCGGCGGCGGCGACGCGCTCCAGCGTCGGCGCCCAGCCGACGTCGGCCAGCAGGTCGTGCAGCGTCGTGTCGGCGGCCAGCAGCGACGCGCCCGCGCCCATGGCGTGGTCGGGCCGCGCCTGGTCGAACGGCCAGCAGATGACCGCCAGCGGCGGGTCGCCGGCGCCGGTCAGAACGCCGCCTCGCTCAGCAAGCGCGCGCGCTCGTCGCCGACGGCGAAGAGATGGCGGTGGATCGCGACCAGGCCGTCGACGTCGTGGACGTCGCCGGCGAGGTGGGGGACGATCACGGGATCGTCGTCGCCGACCGCGCGGCGCAGGCGGTCGATCGCGGCGGCGTCGCGCGCGGCGAGCGCGCGGAGCTCGGCCAGCGTGCGCAGGGCCTTGCGGGCCAGCGGCGCGTCGAGCCCGTCGACCTCCCCGTCGGCGTCCGGCTCCTCGTCGGCGAGCGGGTGCACGCGGTTGACGACCAGCCCGCCGAACGGCATCCGCGCCTCGCGCAGCTTGTCGCGGAAGAAGATCGCCTCGGCGACCGGCTCGCGCTCGGGCGAGGTGACGATCAGGAACGTCGTCGCGTCGTCGGCCAGCAGGGCCTTGACCGCGGTCGCGCGCTCGCGGAAGCCGTCCAACACGGTGGACAACGCGGCGAAGAAGACCTTCAGGTCGCTCATCAGGTCCACGCCGGTCAGCCGGCCGAGCACGCTGAAGATCACCGCCGTGCCGCGGCCGACGACGCGCGCCGCCAGCCCGGAGGGCGCCAGCAGGACGCGCAGCGCGCGGCCCTCCAGGAAGCCCGTCAGCCGGTCGGGCGCGTCGAGGAAGTCCAGCGCGTTGCGCGACGGCGGCGTGTCGAGCACGATGACGTCGAAGCGACCCGAGCGTTCCAGGTCATACAACTTGGCGACCGCGGTGAACTCCTGCGAGCCCGCCACCGCGCCCGACAGCTCGCGGTAGATCCGGTTGTCGAGGATCTCGTCGCGCGTCGCCGCGTCGGGCGCCAGCCCCTCGATCAGCTCGTCGAACGTCCGCTTGGGGTCGAGCATCATCGCCCACAGCTGGCCGTTGGTCGTGATGCCATGCCCCGCCAGCCGCCCCGCGTCGACGCGATGGGGGACCGAGCCGAGCTGCTCGATGCCCAGCGCGTCGGCCAGCCGCCGCGCCGGGTCGATCGTCACGACGCAGACGCGCGCGCCGCGCGCCGCCAGGCCCATCGCGATCGCCGCCGAGGTGGTGGTCTTGCCCACGCCGCCCGAGCCCGCGCAGATCACCACGCGCTTCTCGGCCAGCCGATCGAGGAGATCGCCGCTCATCGCACGAGCTCCTCGCCCAGCCGCGCGACCGCCGCGCCGTCCAGGTCGCCCGCGTCGCCGAAGACGAACGGCAGCGTCCGGACCGGCACGTCGCCGACCGAGCGCCGCAGGCGCGCCAGCTGCGAGCGGTGCGCGCGCGCCCGCGCCGCCTCCGTGCGCGCCGCGCGGACGGCCCGCGACGGCGGCGCCGCCTCCAGCGCCCGCAGCTCCGCGCCGCGGAAGCGGTTGGGCAGCACCCCGTTGACGACGACGGCCGCCAGGCGCTGGCGCAGCGGGTCGTCGGCCAACGCGTCGCGCAGCGTCAGCGTCTCGTTGACCGGCATCTCCTCGGCCCGGGACACCGCCACGATCGCGGTGCGCTCGGGGTCGGCGAGCATCGCGTGGATCTTGCCGCCCTGCCGCGCGACCGGGCCCATCCGCGCGGCGTCGGCGAACGTCCCGGGGGCCGTCAGCACGCCGACGCCGTGGCCGGTGGCCGGCGCGTCGAGCACGACGAGGTCGTAGGGGTGGGCGCCCGGCGTGCGGCGGTCGGGCTGGGCCAGCTCCCAGACCTTGCCGACGGTCAGCAGCTCGCGCAGGCCCGGCGTCGCCGCCACGAGGTAGGCGAACATCCGCGACGAGGTCAGCAGGTCCGAGACCCCGCGCGGCAGCTGGTCGCGGACGTACTCCTCCAGCGCGGACTCCGGGTCGATCGAGATGTGGTGCAGCCCGTCGCCGAGGTCGCGCTCGACGAACGTCGTGCCGGGCGCCGGCGCGTCGGTCGCCAGGGCGCGCGAGACGTCGTCGCGCGCGCTGACCTCGGCCACGATCGTGCGCAGCCCGCGGCTCGCCGCGGCCATGCCCAGCGCGGCCGCCACGGTCGACTTGCCGACGCCGCCCTTGCCGGTGACGACGACCAGGGGCTTGCTCAACAGATCCCGCATCCGGAGCGTCTGACCCTACTGCCGTCCAGCACGGCATGACCGCGCTCAAGGCGCGCGTCGAAGCGCTCGATGCCCCGATGACCATGTCTCTTTCGCCCAGCTTCCCGCAGGGAGCACCGACGCTGGCCGAAGTGCTCCTGCAGCGCGCCTTCGCCCGGCCGCCGCAGCCGTTCGCCGACGGCGAGCTGCTGCAGGCCCTTGCCCATCCGGCCAAGCCGGCGGATGCCGCGCCTTCTCCCGACGCCGTGGCCAAGGCCAAGCCGTCGGGCTCATCGTCTTCGTCGTCCTCCGACACGGGGTCGGGCTCGGCGTCCGGGGATGACGCCTCCGCCTCTTCGTCGGCCGGCGCGACGAGCGGACGCAGCGTCGACGTCCGCGTCTAGACAGACGGACGAGGCACCACGGGCCGTCCCGGCGTCCGGAGCCGGGGCGGTCCATCCGTGGGCGCCGCCACGGAGGAATCCCGGCGGGCGTTGCGAATACCGGCGTCGATGGGTCCGCAACGACCTCGACTCCGGCCTTCCGTGCAGAGGGAGACAGCAGCGTCATGAAGGTGATTGCCTTCGCCAACCAGAAGGGCGGCGTCGCGAAGACGACGACCACCCTGAACCTCGCCGTCGCGCTCGCCGAGAAGGGCCACCGCGTCCTCTGTATCGACATGGACCCCCAGGGCAACCTGACCATGTCGCAGGGCATCGATCCCGACACGGTCGAGACGTCGATGTACGACGTGCTCGTGCACCACGTGCCGATCCGCGACGTCATCCGGACCCGCGAGGTGGACGTCGCCTGCGCGTCCATCGACCTCGCCGGCGCGGAGATCGCGATGTCCGCGCAGATCGGCCGCGAGCGCTCGCTGGAGAAGGCGCTCAAGGCCGTCGCCGACGACTACGACTTCGTCTGCATCGACACCCCGCCGAGCCTCGGGCTGCTCACGATCAACGCCCTGACGGCCGCCGACAAGGTGATCGTCCCCGTGCAGTGCGAGTATCTGTCGATGCGCGGGCTCATCCAGCTCCAGAACACGCTGCAGATGATCCGGGAGAACCTGAACCCGGACGTCCAGATCGAAGGCATCCTGCCTACGCTGATGGACACGCGCACGGTTCACGCAAAAGAGGCCATCGAGATCCTGGAGGAGAACTTCGGGGACCGGGTCTTCGCGTCGCGGATCAAGAAGACGATCCGGTTCGCGGAGGCGCCCGTCAAGGGCATGTCGGTCCTGAAGTACGATCCGGACGGGGTGGCCGCACAGTCCTATCGCGATCTCGCGACGGAGGTTCTCGCCAATGGCCAGCGGTAAGCGCGCCAGCATGAGGGAGGGCCCGTTGGCGGCGCTCTTCCGTCGTACCGACGAAGACGCGCCCGAGCAGGCGACGCCGAGCACGCCGGAGGCGCAGGCGCCGAAGGCGCCCGAGCAGGCCCCCGCGCCCGCGGACCTGGAGACGCCGGCCGCCGCGCCGCGCGCCGAGGAGCCCGCCGCCCCCGCGCGCCCGCAGGCCACCCAGCAGCCGCCGCTGCCCGAGGCGCCGTCCGCGCGCGTCGAGCCGCCGGCGCCGCCGGCCGTGCCCAGCGAGCCGCAGGCGACGCAGCAGCCGCCGCTGCCGGAGGCCCCGGTGCCGCCGGCGACGCCGGCCGCCCAGCGCCGCCACGAGCCCGACCCGCTGATCGACGAGGGCCCGTCGGACCCGCCCGCGCACCCGCGCGAGACGGGCTACCCGCACCCGTCGCTGGACTCCGAGCGCGAGGCCCGTCGGGCCGAGCGCGCCGCCGGCCGCACGTCGGCGCAGGACCGCCTGCGCCACGCGTTCGGCACCGACGACCTGCCCGACGACATCCTCGCGCCGTCCGTGCCGGAGAACGCTCCGGCGCCGGCCGCCCGCGCTCCCGAGGTCACCCCCGAGCCCGAGCCCGCCCCGGCGGCGCCCGCCGCTCCGGCCGCGCCCGCCGCGGACCCGTTCGCCCGCAGCGCGCCCGGCCACGACGAGTCGCCGTGGGGCGCGAAGGTCGCCGGCTCGCCGGTGATCCGCGTCGTCGGCGTCGGCGGCGCCGGCGTCAACGCGGTCAACCGCATGGTCGAGGCCGAGGTCCAGGGCGTCGAGTTCCTGGCCATCAACACCGACCTGCAGTCGCTGCAGCAGTCGACGGCCGACATCACGCTCCACATCGGGCCGCAGGTCACGCGCGGCCTCGGCGCCGGATCCAACCCGGACCTCGGCCGTCAGGCCGCGATGGAGGAGTACGACCGCATCAAGTCCCTGCTGAAGGGCAGCGACATGATCTTCATCGCCGCCGGCTCCGGCGGCGGCACGGGCACGGGCGCGGCGCCGATCGTCGCGCGCATCGCCCGGGAGATCGGCGCGCTGACCGTCGGGATCGTCACGAAGCCGTTCGGCTTCGAGGGCTCCCGCCGCTCCCAGCAGGCGACGGCGGGCATCGAGCACCTCCACAACGAGGTCGACACGCTCATCGTCGTGCCGAACAACCGCCTGCTGAGCGTGCTCGACAAGCACACGTCGATGGTCGACGCCTTCCGCGTCGCCGACGACGTCCTGCGCCAGGGCGTGCAGGGCGTGTCGGACCTGGTGACGCTCCCGGGCATCATCAACCTCGACTTCGCGGACGTCCGGACGATCATGTCCGAGGCGGGCGCCGCGCTGCTGGGGATCGGCATGGGCGTGGGCGACAAGCGCGCGCTGGAGGCGGCCGAGCAGGCCGTGTCCTCGCCGCTGCTGGAGACGAGCATGGACGGCGCCCGGTCGATCCTGCTGTCGATCACCGGCGGCCGCGACCTGTCGCTGTGGGAGGTCAACGAGGCGGCCAAGGCCGTCGCGGCGGCCGCGCACCCCGACGCGAACATCATCTTCGGCGCGATGGTGGACGAGAAGCTCGAGGACCAGGTCTGGGTGACGGTCGTGGCCACGCGCTACGGCGACGCGCCCAAGCGCCGTCCGTCGCAGCCGCTGGAGGAGCCGGCGGGCGAGCCGCGTATAGAGCGCCGCACGCCGTCGAGCCGCGAGGCCGCCGCTCCGCCGCGCGAGCGGATCACGGCGAGCCGCGGGGGCGTCGTGAACGACCTCGACGTCCCGGAGTTCCTGCCGCGTCGCTAGCCGGCGACAACGCGACCGAGGTGCAGCACTTCGAGGGCCCGCGCCGTGCGCGGGCCCTCGTTCGTCGTTGGGGGCCGTGGCTGGCTCGCGGCCGCGGTGGCGCCGCGCGCGCTGCCCGGCCCGCGGCCGGCCGTCCACGGCGGCGCGCGGATCGAGGTGATGGCTGCCGGCCGAGGAGGTCGCGCGGCTGGACGCGGCCGGGTTGCGGCGCGCGCTCCCGTGCCGCGCCGTCGACACGCGCTCCGGCGCGCAGGGCTCGGGCCTGTTCTCCCGGTTCCCGCTGGAGCGCCGCAAGCCCTACAACTCGCTGAACCAGAACGGCGAGCCGCGTGCGCTCATCCGGATCCCGGGCGCGGAGCCGGTCGACGTCCAGGTCGTCCACCCGCCGCCGTTCATGGCGATCGACCACGTGCTCGTCGACCCGCGGATGCGGGCCGACGCCGTGTCGGTGCACACGATCCCGGACACCGACCACCGCGCGGTGGTCGCGACGCTGATCGTGCCGAAGCTCCGGCCCTAGGCCGCGCGCCCCGAGCGGGTGGCCAGCCAGTCGCCGAAGGCGGGCGCGGGCATCGGCCGGCCGATCTGGTAGCCCTGGCCGAGGTCGCAGCCCGCGTCGCGGACCGCGAACCAGGCGCGGGAGGAGGCGACGCCCTCGGCGACGACGGTCAGGTCGAGCGCGTGGGCCAGCGCGACGATCGAGCGGACGATCGCGGCGTCCTCGGCCGACTCGGCCATGTCGCGCACGAACGAGCGGTCGATCTTCAGCGCGTCGACGGCCAGGTGCTTCAGGTAGGCCATCGACGAGTAGCCGGTGCCGAAGTCGTCCAGCGACAGGCGCACGCCCAGCTCCTTGAGCTCGTGCAGGACGCCGATCGGCCCGACCGCGTCGGCCATCACCACGTCCTCGGTGATCTCCAGCTCCAGGTGGGCCGCGTCCAGCTCGCGCTCGGCCAGCAGCGCGGCGATCTCGGCGGGCAGGTCCGGGTCCATCAGGTTGGTCACCGAGAGGTTGACCGCGACCGTGAGGTCGTGGCCGTCCGCGCGCCACGACGCGCACGCCGCCATCGCCTCGTCGAGGACCATCAGCGCCAGCGGGCCCATCAGCCCGGCGCGCTCGGCCAGCGGCAGGAACGCCGCCGGCGGCATCAGCCCGTGCTCGGGATGGCGCCAGCGCACGAGCGCCTCGGCGCCGGTGACCGCGCCCGTGCGCGTGTCGGCCTGCGGCTGGAAGTGGACCTCGAGCTGGCCGCCGTCGATCGCGCCGTGCAGCTGGGAGGTCAGCGCCAGGCGCGCGGGGGAGTGGCGGTCGCGCTCGGGCGCGTAGACCTCGATCCCGGTGCGCTGCGTCTTGGCCAGGTGCATCGCGACGTCGGCGCGGCGCGCCAGGCCGGTCGCGTCGGTGGCGTGGCGCGGGGCGAGCGCGATGCCGATGTTCGCGCCGAGGCGGATCGCGAGGCCCTCGACGTCCAGCGGCGCCTCCAGCAGCGTGCGGACGCGGCGGCCGATCGCGTTGGCGTCGTCGGCGCCGTCGCCGGTCAGCAGGACGGCGAACTCGTCGCCGCCGACGCGCGCCAGCAGGTCGGCCTCGATCGCGACGTGCTCCAGGCGCTGGGCGACGAGCCGCAGGACGCGGTCGCCCGCGTGGTGGCCGAGCGTGTCGTTGACGTCCTTGAAGGCGTCGACGTCGAGCAGGACGAGCGCGGCGCGGGCGCCCGGCTCGGCCAGCGCGGTCTCCAGGCGCTGGTGCAGCGCGCGGCGGTTCGCCAGGCCGGTGAGGTCGTCGGTGTGGGCGCCGTGGCCGGCGACGTCCAGCTCGCGCGGCGCGGCGACGCCGGCGATGGCGGCGGGGGCGGCGGCCCGCGGCGGCGTGGGGAGCGGCACCTCGGCCGAGGTCGGGTCCCGCGCGGTCCGGTGTCCCGGGACCAGCTGCTGGACGGCGAGGCCGAGGGCCAGGGCGATCGCCGCGCCGGCCACGGTGGAGCGGAGGAGGGCGCCGAGCGCGAGCGCGGCGAGGACGGTGGCGGCCAGGAGGAGGGGAGGCCACCACCTTCGTTGTCGAAGGGGAGAGGACATCACACCAGGATCGCGCGAAGTCGTCGCGCGGGCCACCGGCGGGGCAGGCGGTTGACGGCGGGTGTGCGACCTCCACCGATCGGAGGAGCGCGAGGGTCAGCCGATCGGCAGGCGCGCCACGACCGTCGTCCCTCCACGGTCTCCGCGACCGAGCGTCAGCGTGCCGCCCACCGCCTCGATGCGCTGGGCCAGCGACGCCAAGCCGATGTGACCGTTGAGCGGTGCGTTCTCCACCGCTCGGGGATCGAGGCCGACGCCGTCGTCGACGACCTCCAGCCGCACCGCGCCGTCGTCGCGCACGACGTGCACGCGAACGGTGTGCGCCTGTGCGTGCTTGGCCGCGTTGTTCAACAGCTCGCGCGCCAAGGACATCACCAGCTCGTCGCGCAGGCCGGTCGCCTCGGGCTCGACGACGACCGCCGCGCGGAAGCCGCCCTGGCGCGCGGCCTGGTCGGCCGCCGCCTGCATGGCCGCCTCGAGGCCACCGTGCTGGAGCACGACCGGGTGCAGCGCGTGGACGGCCTCGCGCAGGAGCTTGACCGCGCGCTCGACCCCCTCGCGGGCGTAGCCGAGCATCTCGGTGCGCATCTCGTCGCCCTGGGCGGTCGCGGCCTCGACGAGGTCCTGGCGGGCCGCCAGCAGATCCTGCAGCGCGCCGTCGTGCAGCTGCTCGGAGATCCGCTGGCGCACGCGCTCCTCGGCCTCCAGGTTCTCGGCCACCAGCCGGCCGCGCAGCGTCGCCAGCGCGGCGATCTCGGTCTCGTGGCGGGCGCTCTCGATCGCGGTGGCCAAAAACGAGCCGAGCGCGTCGAGGAACGCGATGTCGTTGACCGGGTCCTCGACGCCGGGCGTCAGCGAGTGGGCGGTCAGCGCGCCCCACGGCGCGTCGCGGCCGCGGATCGGCAGGATCATCGAGCAGCGCACGTCGTGCTCGGCGATCGTGTCGGTGTAGGGGTACTCGTCCTGGGCGTGCCAGTCCTCGACGATCATCGGCTCGTCGGCCGCGACCGCGTGGCGGACGATCGAGTCGCGGGCGGCGTCGATCGCGGTCCCGCCCGAGACGTCCGGGATGCCGAGGCTGGCGGCGCGCGCGTAGCTGCCGTCGTTCTGCAGCGCGAGGATCGACACCATGTCGGTGTCGAGCACGTCGAGCGTCACGCGGCACACCTCGTCGAACAGCAGGCGCAGGTCGGTGCCGCCGAGCGCGAGCTGGCCCAGGCGCGCGATCTCCTGCTGCTGGCGGCGGATGCGGCGGTCGCGGGTGACGTCCTGGACGGTGCCGCGTACGATCGGGTCGCCGGCGTTGTCGTCGGTCTCGCCGCGGCTGAGCAGGGTGCGCTGCCGGCCGTCCTGGTCGCGCCACGGGTACTCGAGCTCCCAGCGGGTGACGTGCTCGTCCTCATGGCGGACGATCCGGCGCAGGCCCGCCAGCTCCTCCGGGCCGAAGCCCGCCCAGAAGGCCTCCATGTCGATCGGCCCCTCGGCGGGGTCGCGGTCGTAGACGCGGTAGGTGCCCGGCGACCAGACGACCGCGCCGGTGTTCTGGCGCAGCTCGAAGCTGCCGATGCCCGCCACGCGCTCGGCGGCCTCCAGCCGTCGCTCGTTCTCGCGCAGCACGGTGACGTCCTGGGTGGTCCCGCGCAGGACGATCGGCTCGCCGGCCGCGTCGCGGTCCAGCTCCAGCACGGTCCACAGCACGCGCCCCTCGGGCTCGACCAGCTCGTACTCCAGCTCGTGGGGCACGCCCGGCCGCGACCACAGCCGCTCGACCGCCTCGTGCACGCGCGGGTGGTGCGCGGGCAGGATCCGCGGCAGCAGCGCGCGCATGCCCAGGGGCTCGTCGCGCTCGGGGTCCAGGCCCATGATGTTGTACATCTCGGGCGAGTAGGTGAGCCGGCGGGTGCGCAGGTCGCGCTCCCAGCTGCCGACGTGCGCGACGCGCTGGGAGCGCTCCATCCGCGCGATCGCCTCGCGGGCCTCCTGGATCGCCTCGCGCTCGGCGGTGATGTCGTGCGCGGCGACGTAGGTGAACCCGTTCTCGCGGCGGGCGACCGAGCTCCAGCGCAGCCAGCGCCAGCTGCCGTCGGCGTGGCGGTAGCGGTTCTCGATCGGCGGCAGGTCCATGTCGCCCTCGCGGAGCTGGTCGATCATCCGCTGCGTGCGCTCGACGTCGTCGGGGTGGACGAGGTCGATCAGCTGGGTGCCGATCAGCGACTCCGGGCTGCGGCCCAGCACGCGCTCCCACGCCGGGTTGGCCGCGACGACGCCCTTGCCGTGCTCCAGGATCGCCAGCAGGTCGCGGCTGACCTCGAAGAGGCTCTGGATCTGCTCGGCGGTGCGGTTCTTCACTCCAGCAGTCCTGCCCGCATCGCGGAGGCGACCGCCGCCGCGCGGTCCGACACCCCGAGCTTCTCGTAGAGCGACTGGAGGTGGGTCTTGACCGTGGACGGGCTCAGATGCAGCTGGCGCGCGATCTCGGGCGCCGAGCCGCCTTCGGCGATGAGGCGCAGGACCTCCTGCTCGCGCGGGGAGAGCACCGGCCGCGACTCGGTCTCCCGCAGCTGGATCTGGGCGGCCAGCCCCGACTGGATCTCGGGCGAGAGCACGGTCTGGCCGCGGGCGACGGCGACGACCGCGTCGAAGATCGTCGCCCGGTCGGCCTCCTTGGAGAGGTAGGCGGCGGCGCCGAGCGCGACCGCGCGGTAGACCAGCTCGGAGTCGACGTGGGCCGACAGGAACACGACCCGGGTGGAGATCCGCTCGCGGGCGATCGCGTTGAGGACCTCGGTGCCGGTCAGGCCGGGCATGCGCACGTCCAGCACGGCGACGTCCGGCGTCAGACGCCGGATCTCGGGCAGCGCGCTGCGCCCGTCGGCGGACTCGCCGACGAGCTCCAGATCGGGACGTTCCTTGATCGCCCGCACCAGTCCTTCGCGGTACATGGGGTGGTCGTCGGCGACGAACACCCGGACGCGGCTCATGCCGCCTTATAACTGCTCAACGCAGGGCGAGCAAGCGACGGCAGATGTCGTCCCGCGAGAGGTCCTTGCTCAGCAGCGTGTGGACCCCCGCGGCCTCGGCGGCCGCCGTCAGCTCGTCGGTGTTGCTCCCTGTCAGAAGGACGACGATCACGCCGCCCAGCTCGCTGAGGCGGCGGGCGACCTCCAGGCCGTCGAGCTCGGGCATGCGGACGTCCAGCAGCGCGACGTCGGGCGAGGCCTCGCGGATGACCTTCAGCGCCTGCGCGCCGTCGGCGGCCTCGCCGACGAGGTCGAGCGTGCCGAAGCGCCGGATGGCCCTCGCGAGGCCCCGGCGGTACGTCTCGTGGTCGTCGGCGATCACGATGCGCATGGTCTCGCGGGGGGTCGGCCGCTGGCCGCCTACATCCAACGCGGCTACAGCGGGATACAGCACACCCCTCATTTCGTCGTGATGAGGTCAGGCGCGCTATCCACCGATCGGACGGTCCATCGGGGGATGGGTGCCGCGGGTTCCTGGAAAGAGCGGGTCTTTCCCGCGGGGGCGCGTGCGAGGATGCGTCGCCTGATGGACGGGATCGTCGCCGCCGGGCACCCGGTGTCCGCCGAGGCGGGCGCCGCCGTGCTGCGCGAGGGCGGCAACGCGGTCGACGCCGCGATCGCCGCCTGCCTGGCGTCGTGGACGGCCGAGCCGCTGCTGACCGGGCCGGGCGCGGGCGGCTACCTGATGGTCGCCGGCGGCGGGTGGGAGCCCGCGCTGCTGGACTTCTTCGTCGCGGCGCCGAGCGCGGGCGAGCGCGCCCCGCTGACGCCGGTGGTCGTGTCGTTCGGCGACGCGACCCAGGTCTTCCACGTGGGCGCCGCGTCGGTGGGCGTGCCGGGGACGCCGAGCGGGCTGGAGGAGGCGGCGCGGCGCTGGGGGTCGCTGCCGCTGGCCGACCTGGCGGCGGGCGCGGCGGCGCTGGCGCGCGCCGGGGTGCCGCTGAACGAGGCGCAGGCCTACGTCTCGGAGATCCTGGAGGGGATCCTGCTCTCGACGCCCGAGGCCGCGGCGGCGTTCACGCGCGACGGGCGCGCGCTGCGGGCGGGCGAGGCCTTCCGCTCCGACGAGCTGGCCGAGACGATCGAGCGCTTCGGGCGCGACGGCGCGGCGCCGTTCGTGCGCGGCGACCTGGCCGACGCGATCGTCGCGTGCGTCGCGGACGGCGGCGGGACGCTGTCGGGCTCCGATCTCGCCGGCTACGACGCCGTCGTGCGCGCGCCCGCGACCGTCCGCTACCGCGACCGGCGGGTGCTGACGAACCCGCCACCGTCGGCCGGGGGCACGCTGCTGGCCCTGGCGCTCGCGCACCTCGACGCGTCCGGCCCGCCGACGCCGTCCGCGCTGGTCGACGCGATGGCGCGCGCCCAGGGCGCGCGGACGCCGGAGTTCGACGCCGGGCTGGCCGAGCCCGGGTTCCTGGAGCGCTTCCTCCGCGCCCAGCTCGGGTCCACGACGCACGTGAGCGTGATCGACGCCGACGGCCGCGCCTGCGCGGTGACGTGCACCAACGGCGAGGGCTCCGGGCTCGTGGTGCCGGGAACGGGCATCCACCTCAACAACGTCATGGGCGAGGAGGACCTCAACCCGCTCGGCTTCTTCACCGCGCCGCCGGGGCGCCGGATGCCGTCGATGATGGCGCCGACGGTCGTGCTGGGGGAGGACGGCGACGTCGAGCTGGTGCTCGGCAGCGCGGGCTCCAACCGGATCCGCTCCGCGATCCTGCAGGTGATCGTCGGCGTGACCGACCACGGCCTCGACGCCCGCGCCGCCGTCGAGGCGCCGCGGCTGCACCTGGAGGGCTCGACGGTCTACGCCGAGCCCGGGATCGACCTGTCGTCCTTGGCGGCGCGGGGCCTCGCGCTCGCGCCCTTCCGCGCGCGCAACCTCTTCTTCGGCGGCGCCCAGGCCGTCGAGCGCGACCGGGCCGGCGGCGCGCTCAACGGCGCCGGGGACCCGCGCCGCGGCGGGGCGGCGGCGCGGGCCTGAGGGCGGCGCGGCGGCCCTCACCCGCGTCGGGTGAGCCGCCGTCACCCGCGTGGCCCGGATCATCGTCGCGACGTCCCACCGCGACGACCCGGAGCCGAAGACGATGAGCACCCCTGAGCGTGGAAGCCTCCCGATCCCCGACCGCCGGTACGAGGGGCTGATCGCCTACGACGCGCGCGATCCCGACAGCGCGTTCGCGCCGATCGCCCCGCTGCGTCCGCCCGAGGGCGCGCCGAACGTCCTGCTGGTCCTGCTCGACGACGTCGGCTTCGGCGCGGGCAGCGCGTTCGGCGGGCCGTGCGCGATGCCGACCGCCGAGCGGGTCGCGGCCCAGGGCCTGAAGTACACGCGCTTCCACACGACCGCCCTGTGCTCGCCGACGCGCGCGGCGATGATCACCGGTCGCAACCACCACGCGGTCGGCATGGGGCACATCACCGAGAACGCGTCGGCCTCGCCGGGGCGCACGAGCGTCCGCCCCAACTTCACCGCGCCGGTCCCGGAGATCCTGCGGCTCAACGGCTACGCGACCGCGCACTTCGGCAAGTGCCACGAGGTCCCGGTCTGGGAGCTGAGCCCCGCCGGCCCGTTCGACCGCTGGCCCGCGCCCGGCAACGGCTTCCAGCACTTCTACGGGTTCCTGGGCGGCGAGACCAACCAGTGGTACCCGGTGCTGCACAGCGACACGACGCCGATCGACCAGCCCGCGCTGCCCGAGGACGGCTACCACCTGATGGAGGACCTGGCCGACCAGGCGATCGCGTGGATCCGCCAGAACGCCTCGATCGGCGGCGGCCGCCCGTTCTTCACGTACTTCGCGCCCGGCGCCACGCACGCGCCGCACCACGTCCCCAAGGACTGGGCCGACCGGTACCGGGGGAGGTTCGACGGCGGCTGGGACGCGCTGCGCGAGGCGACGCTGGCGCGCCAGAAGGAGCTGGGCGTCGTGCCGCCCGAGACCGAGCTGACGGCCCGGCACGACGAGATCCCCGCCTGGGACGACATGCCCGACGACTTCAAGCCGGTGCTGGCCCGCCAGATGGAGGTCTACGCCGGGTTCCTGTCCTACGCCGACCACCACGTCGGCCGCGTCCTGGACGCCATCGACGAGCTGGGGCAGTTGGACGACACCTTGGTCATCTACATCATCGGCGACAACGGCGCCAGCGCCGAGGGCACGCTGAACGGCACGCTCAACGAGCTGGCGATCGCCAACGCGCCCGGCGTCGAGACCCACGAGTACCTGCGCGAGCGCATCGACGACATCGGCACGCCCAAGGCCTACAACCACTACGCGGTCGGCTGGGCGCACGCGATGAACACGCCCTACCAGTGGACCAAGCAGGTCGCCTCGCACTTCGGCGGGACCCGCAACGGGACGATCGTGCGCTGGCCGAAGGGCATCGAGGCCCGCGGCGAGGTCCGCCACCAGTTCCACCACGTCATCGACGTCGCGCCGACGATCCTCGACGTGGTGGGCCTGCCCGAGCCCGACACCGTCAACGGCGTCACCCAGGAGCCGATGCACGGCGTGTCGATGGCCTACAGCTTCGACGACGCGGCCGCCGCCGAGCGCCACGAGACCCAGTACTTCGAGATGATCGGCAACCGCGGCATCTACCACCGCGGCTGGACGGCCGTCACGCGCCACCGCACGCCGTGGATCATCACCGGCCACGGCGTCGCCTTCGACGACGACGTCTGGGAGCTGTACGACACCACCGAGGACTGGAGCCAGGCCCGCGACCTCGCCGCCGAGCGGCCGGACAAGCTCCACGAGCTGCAGCGCCTGTTCCTCATCGAGGCCGCCCGCTACAACGTCCTGCCGCTCGACGACCGCCTCGCCGAGACCACCGACCCGCACGTCGCCGGCCGCCCGGAGATCGTCCAGGGCACGAGCCAGGTGCTGTTCCCGGGCATGCGCGCGCTCAACGAGGACTGCGTCATCAACGTCAAGAACCGCTCGCACGCGATCACGGCCGAGCTGGTCGTCCCGGACGGCGGCGCCGAGGGCGTCCTGTTCTCCCAGGGCGGCGTGACGGGCGGCTGGGCGCTGTACCTCAAGGACGGCCGGCCCAAGTACCACTACAGCTGGGCCGGCCTGGAGCACTACGAGGTCGCCGGCGGCGAGGCGATCCCGCCCGGCGAGCACCAGGTGCGCCTGGAGTTCGCCTACGACGGCGGCGGCCTCGGCCAGGGCGGCACCGCGACGCTCTACGTCGACGGCGAGGAGGCCGGCTCCACGCGCGTCGAGCACACCAGCGCCTACGTCTTCTCGCTCGACGAGACCAGCGACGTCGGCGTCGACTCCTGCTCGCCGGTCTGCGACGACTACCCCGCGGGCACCGCCAACGCGTTCACCGGCGAGCTGAGGTTCCTGCGCATCGACCTCGGCGACGACAGCCACGACCACCTGATCGACCACGAGATCAAGGCCCAGCTGGCGATGACGCGGCAGTGACGGCCCGGGCGCGGGGGTGGCGGCGCCCGTCGGGCGCCGCCTGCGCAAGGATGCAGCGTCCCGCATGCGCCGCCGCCCCGCCTTCGCCCTCGCCGCCGCCGTCGCAGCGCTCGCCACCCTGAGCGCCTGCAGCGGCCCCGAGCCCGCCGACCTGTTCGTCGTCTCGCGCACGGGCACGATCCCGGGCGCGAAGCTGAGCCTGCGCTTCATCGACGACGGCGGCGTCTCGTGCAACCGCGGGCCGCGCAAGGACATCACCTCGGCGCAGCTGATCACCGCGCGCGAGCTGCGGCGCGAGCTCGACGGCGAGAAGGACGACGACGTCGGCCTGGCCGAGAAGCACATCGACCTGCCACCCGGGCACGTGACGACGCTGTCCTACCGCGTGCGCTCGGAGAACGGGACGGTCGCCTTCAGCGACACGTCCGCGCACCAGCCCAAGGCGTTCTACCGGCTCGCCAAGCTCACGCGGGACGTCGCCCAGCAGTCGTGCGGCCTGGCGCGCTGAGCACCGCCACCAGGAACCACGGCCCGCTGGTCAGCCGCTCCCACGCCACCGGATCGGCCGCGCGGCACTCGCGCAGCGGCGCCGGCTCGACCAACTCCTCCACCTCCAGCCCCGCCGCCGCGAACGCGTCGAGCATCGCGCTCAGCGGTCGGTGCCAGAAGCGGACGTCGTAGGCCGCGCCGTCCTTGACCCAGCGGTCGTGCAGCAGCACGGTCGCCTCCGGGTCGACGTCCGGCCACTGGCGGGCGACCAGCGCCGGATGGTGGGTGGAGACCACGACGCGCCCGCCGGGGACGACGACGCGCGCCAGCTCGCCCAGCAGCGGCGCCCAGTCGCGCAGGTAGTGCACCATCAACGACGCGGCCGCCGCGTCGAACGCGTCGTCGGCGAACGCCGCCAGCGCGGCGCCGTCGGCGAGGTCGCCGACCGCGAACCGCGCCGCGTCCCGGTCCAGCCCGCGCGCCCGCGCCCGGTCGACCATCCGCGGGCTGACGTCCACGCCGTCGACCGTCGCGCCCCGGGCCACCAGCTCGGCCGCCAGCGCGCCCGCGCCGCAGCCGGCGTCCAGCACGCGCCGGCCGCGCACGTCGCCGAGGGCCGCCAGCGTCGCGGGCCGCTCGTAGAGCGCGTTGTAGGCGTTGCGCTCGTCGGCGACGTAGGCGTCGGCCATCGCGTCGTAGGCCTCGCGTGCTCGGGCGTCCATCGCGCTCCACCGTATAAGCACGCCTGATCCATCCGGCAAGACATCCTCATCACGAGCCCGCATCGCAACTGCCACACTCGCCTGCGTGCCCGCCCGGACCTGGCTCAGCCTCGCGATCACCGCCGCCCTCTGGGGGGCCAGCTACATGTTCATCAAGGTCGCGCTGGACGGCGACCTCAGCGAGGGCTTCATCATCTGCGCCCGGACGCTGATGGGCGCGGCGGTGCTGATGCCGCTGGCGATCCGCTCCGGCGCGATCCCGCTGCTCTGGCAACGCAAGGGCTATGCCTTCGCCCTGGCCGCCACCCAGGTCATCGTCCCGTTCGCGCTCATCACCTACGGCGAGAACCACGTGCCGAGCAGCCTCGCCGGCATCCTCGTCGCCACCGCGCCGTTGTTCATCGTGCTGCTCGCGATCAAGGTCGATCCCGAGGAGCGCTCGTCGGGCTGGGCGCTGGTCGGCGTCCTGCTCGGGATGCTCGGCGTCGTGCTGCTGTTCGGCGTCGATCTCTCGGGCGACGCGGAGACGCTCGTCGGCGGCCTGATGATCGTCGGCTCCGGCCTCTGCTACGCGATCGCCGTCCTGATCGCCAAGCGCGGCTTCACGGGCGTGCCGCCGGTCGGCGTCGTCGTGTCCAACCTGACGATCAGCGCGGTCTTCTGGCTGCCGTTCGCGCTCGCCACGCTGCCGACCCGCTCCCCGGGCGCCGAGGCGATCCTCAGCATGCTCGCGCTCGGCGTCGGCGGCACCGGCCTCGCGTTCCTGTTGTTCTACACGTCGATCGCCGAGATCGGCCCGGCGCGCGCGTCGATCGTCTCCTACGTGGCGCCCGCGTTCAGCGTGGTCTACGGCGTGACGCTGCTGAACGAGGACCTCACGGCGGGCACCGTCGGCGGCCTGGCGCTGATCCTCGCGGGCTCGTGGCTGGCGGCGTCGGGCCGCCTGCCCGGGTGGATCAGCCGAAGCGAACCTTCCCGTTCGACCGCGCCCGCGCCTGCGCGCGCTCGATGAAGTCCAGGCGCTTGACCGCCGCGCGGAACAGCCGCGTCAGCAGCCGCAGCCGCGCGTTCTCGGAGCGCAGGTCGAGCAGCCCCTGCTTGGCGTCGGGCCCGAAGTCGACGGTCGCCGCCATCTCGTAGGCGCTCAGCGGCTCGAGGATCTCGGGCTCCAGGACCTTGTCGGTGGCCTCCTCGACGAGGTCGCCGTAGGCCTCGTGCGCGGCGTCGAGCGTCCCCGCGTCGGGCGACTCGTCCTTGTCGTCCAGGAACTCGACCTCGCCGCTGGGGTAGATGTGGTCGAAGTGCTCCTCGACGATCCGGAAGGGCCGCGTGCCGCGGACGAGGATGTCGAGGCGGCCGTCGTCGTGGCGCTCGAGGATCTCGGCGACCTCCATCGCGCAGCCGTTGGCCTTCAGGCCGTCCTCGGCCGCCCAGACGATGCCGAACTCCAGCGCGTCCTCCAGCACCTCGCCGATCATCTCCTTGTAGCGGTCCTCGAAGATGTGCAGCGGGACGAGCTCGTGCGGCACGGCGGCCAGGCCGAGGGGGAAGAGCGGGAAGTCGCTGCGGTGCTCGCCCATGGATCCGATTCTAGGTCGGGCCCGTACCCGTCAACGTGCCCGCTTCAACCGCGGTCGTGTGGTTCCGGCGCGACCTGCGCCTGCACGACCTGCCCGCTCTCGCCGCCGCCCATGCCGAGCACGAGCGCGTCGTCCCGCTGTTCGTGCTCGACGACGCGCTGCTGCGCGGCCGCTACGCGAGCCCGGCGCGGGCCCGGTTCATGCTCGGCGCCCTGCGCGCGCTGGACGCGGCGCTGCGCGAGCGCGGCTCGGGGCTGGTCGTCCGCCACGGGCGGCCCGAGGAGGAGGTCGCCGCGCTCGCGCGCGAGGTGTCGGCGCGCGCCGTCCACTGGACCAGCGACGTCGCGCCCTACGCCCGGCGACGCGACGCGCGCGTGACCGCGGCGCTGCGCGACGCGGGCGTCGAGGCCCGCCCGCACGGCGGCGGCTACCTCGCCGACCCCTCCCAGCCGCGCACGAAGGCCGGCCGGCCCTACACGGTGTTCTCGCCGTTTCACCGCGCGCTGGACGCCGTGGCGCGCCGGCCCGTGCACCGCGCGCCGACCGCGCTGCCGCCGCTGCCGTCGTCCCTGCGCAAGGGACGGCTGCCGTCCGCGAGCGCGCTCGGGGTCGACGACGACAGCGTCCCCGAGCCGGTCGTCGAGCCCGGGGAGGACGCGGCCCGCGCCGCGCTGGACGCGTTCCTGCGCGGTCCGATCGACGCCTACGACCAGCGCCACGACGACCTCTCCGGCGGCACGAGCGTGCTGAGCCCGTACCTGCGCTGGGGCTGCCTGTCGGCGCGCGAGTGCGAGGAGCGCGCGCGGCGCCACGGCGGCGCCGGCGCCGCGGCCTTCACCCGCCAGCTCGCCTGGCGCGACTTCTACGCCCACCAGCTCCTGATGTTCCCCGACAACGCCCACCGCGAGTTCCAGGCGCGCTATCGCGGGACGTTGGAGTGGTCCGACGCGGCCGACGCGCTGCACGCCTGGCAGACCGGCACGACCGGCTATCCGCTGGTCGACGCCGGGATGCGCCAGCTCGCGCGCAGCGGCTGGATGCACAACCGCGCGCGGCTGGTCGTCGGCTCGTTCCTGACCAAGGACCTGCACATCGACTGGCGCGCGGGCGAGCGCCACTTCGCGCGGCTGCTGCTCGACGGCGAGCCCGCCCAGAACAACGGCAACTGGCAGTGGATCGCCTCCACCGGCGCGGACCCCGCGCCGTACTTCCGGCGCCTGTTCAACCCCATCACCCAGCAGCGGAAGTTCGACCCCGACGGCGTCTACGTCCGCCGCTGGGTGCCCGAGCTGCGCGACGTGCCGGTCGACAAGCTCGCCGAGCCCTGGACGATGAGCGACGCTGAGCAGGCCGCCGCCGGCTGCGCGATCGGCACCGACTACCCGGCGCCGATCGTCGACCACGCGGCCGAGCGCCGCGTCGCGATGGCGCGCTACGCCATCGGGTAGCCGCCGCGGTCTTCGTGCCGGCGAGGTAGCTCGCGTCGGCGGGTGCGAAGGACGCGTTCAGCCGCGCGACGATCGCGTCGCGGGCCTGGTCGACGGGATGCTCCGCATGCTGGTCACTTCTGCGCGGTGATCATCAGGTTGTAGAAGATCGCCGACGGCAGGCGCGGCTCCAGGAGCACGCGGTCGACGTGCTGGAGGCCGACGTAGCCGCGGAAGGCGTACATCTTCCACGCCCACGGGACGGTCTCGGGGTCGGCGGTCGCCTCCAGCGCGCGGTTGGCCCAGCCGAACCAGTTGGCCAGCAGCTCCTCGCCGCGGACGCGCACGTCGGCGAAGCCCGCGGCGCGCGGCGACGACGAGATCTGCTCGGGCGTGAACGCGTGGACGTCGACCATCGACTCCAGCTGGTGGTTCTCGGCGCCGCCGTCCAGGTTGCCCTCGGCGGCGGGGCGGGCGCGCATCAGCGCGCGCCACGCGGGGGCCAGGCGGTTCGCCGTCCGCTTGGGGACGTTGGCGATGCGGTCGCCGTACTCCGACGGCTCGCCCGCGAAGATCGCGACGCCGCCCGGCGCCAGGACGCGATGGATCTCGCGCCACGCCTGGTCGAGGTCGGGCAGGTGGTGCAGGACCGCGTGGCCGAGCACGAGGTCGAAGGACCCGTCCTCGAACGGCAGCGCCTCGGCGTCGGCGACGCGCGCGTCGACGTCGAGGTCCAGGTGCCGCGCGTTGGCGCTCAGCGCGTCGATCATCCCCGGCGAGATGTCGGTGCACGTCGCCGCGCTGATGACGCCCGCCTGCAGGAGGTTGAGGCTGAAGTAGCCCGTGCCCGCGCCCAGCTCCAGCGAGCGGTCGAAGGACCGCAGGTCGCCGCCCAGGGCCTTGCGCAGCTTGCCCAGCACCTGCGTCCGGCCGATCTCGCCGAAGTCGATGCCCCACTTCGCGTCGTAGTCGGCGGCGGCACCGTCGTGGTAGCGGGTGTTGACGTCGCGGATCTCCTCCGCGGTGGCAGGGGCGGGGCTCATGAGGCGCGGCAGGTTACCCGAGGCCGTGTAGCGTGCGCGCCCTCACATGGCCGATCAGATCTCCGAAGCGCAGCCCCAGGTCTACCTCCAGCGGGACCAGCCCGAGGGCGTGCCGCCGCTGGCGCTGACCGGCGAGCGCACGCTGCCCGACGTGCCGGAGGAGAACTACTGGTACCGCCGGCATCTGATCGTCTACGAGTGGATCCGCGAGCAGGTCGGCGGCCTGAAGGTCATCGACATGGCCTGCGGCGAGGGCTACGGCTCCGGCGTCCTGGGCGCCGCGGCGCGGGAGGTCGTCGGGGTCGACGCCAACCCCGAGGCCCACGAGCACGCGCGGCTGCGCTACACCGACGACCGCGTGCGCTTCGCGCGCGACCTGGTGGAGACGTTCGCCGAGCCCGCCGACGCCGTCGTCTTCCTGCAGACGATCGAGCACGTCCAGAACCCGGACGAGATCCTGGAGCGCTTCAAGGCGCTGGTCGCCGACAGCCCGTCGCCGGTCGTCTACGTCTCGACGCCCAACGTGCTGACGCTGGCGCCCGAGGGCGCCGAGAAGTCCGGCAACCCGTGGCACGTCAAGGAGTACCGGCCCGAGGAGTTCCACGCGCTGTGCGCCGCGCACTTCTCGTCGGTCGAGATGTACGGGTTGTTCCACGCGCGCAAGCTCGCCGTGCACCAGCTCGCGATCGAGCGCCTCGGCTGGGACGCGATCCACGCCAAGCTCGGGCTCACCAAGAAGTTCTACAACTGGTTCACGCCCGCGATCTCGGCCAAGGACTTCACCTTGACCGCCGACCGCCCGCTGACGGGCGCGCTGGACTTCGTGGCCGTCTGCCGGCCCTAGGGCATGTCGCGGCTCTCGCTCGTCCTCCACACCCACATGCCCTACGTCGAGGGCTTCGGGACGTGGCCGTTCGGCGAGGAGTGGCTGTTCGAGGCGGCGGCGACGGTCTACGTGCCGTTGCTGGGGTTGTTGGAGGAGCGCGCGCCGGCGCCGCTGACGCTCAGCGTCACGCCGGTCCTCGCCGACCAGCTCCTGGCGCCGGGCGTCCACGAGCGCCTGCTGTCGTTCCTGCGCGACCTGCGGGTCACGACGCACGCGCTGGACGCCGCGGGCTGCCGGGCGGGCGGCGCGCCGGCGCTGGGCGCCGAGGTCGAGCGCGCGGGCGCTGACTACGCGCGCGCCGCCGACGCGCTGGAGCGCCTCGGCGACGGCGGTCTGGCCCGCGGACTGCTGAGGCACGCGGCCTGGACGTCGTCGGCGACCCACGCGGTCCTGCCGCTGGTCGCCACCGACGCCGGCGTCCGGCTCCAGCTGCGCGCCGGGATCGAGGCCCATCGCGCGCGCCGCGACGGCGCGTGGGGCGGGGGCTTCTGGCTGCCGGAGTGCGCGCACGCGCCGTGGCTGCACCCGCTGCTGGAGGAGGCCGGCGTCCACGCGACGTGCGTCGACCTCACCGACGTGCTCGGGCCCGGCGCGCACCCGCCGCTGGCCACCGACGACGGGCCGCTGCTGGCGCCGATCGACCGCGAGGTCATGGAGCTGGTCTGGAGCGACGGCGGCTACCCGGCCGGGCCCGCCTACCGCGACACCCATCGGATGACCGTCCACCACCACCATCCGTGGGCCAACGACGGCGCCGTCTACGACCGCGACCGGGCGCGCGAGCAGGCGGTCGCCGACGCGCGCGACTTCCTCGCCCACGTCGCGCGCCGCGAGCACCTGACGGTCTGCGCGCTGGACACCGAGCTGCTCGGCCACCACTGGTACGAGGGCCTGGACTGGCTGACCGCGGTCCTGGACGAGGCGCCGGGCGCCGGCGTCGAGCTGGTCGCGCTGGACGACGCGCTGCACGACACGCCGGTGATCGCCGCGCCCGCCGAGCTGCCGGTCACCACGTGGGGCACGCCGCGCACGCTGTGGACGTGGGACGGACCGCAGGTCGCCGACCTCGCCTTCGCCACCCGCGCGGCCGAGCTGCGCGCGGTCGCCGCCGGCGGCGACGCCGACGCCCGCGCCGTCCGCGAGCTGCTGGCGCTGCAGTCCTCCGACTGGGCGTTCCTGATCACCCGCGACATCTCCGGCCCGTACCCGCGCGAGCGCGCCGACGGCCATCTCGCGGCGCTGGACGCCGCGCTCGCGGCGCCCGGCGCCCACGACCCCACGCTGCGCTCGCTGGCGCCCTTCGCCGACCCGGCGATGCTGCGCGTCCCCTGAGATGCGGGTCACCGCGAACGTCGCATGGACGTTCGCGGTGACCCGCATCGGCTATGGGGCCCAGCGCAGCGTCCGCGGCGTCTCGCGCATCCGCAGCACCTTCGCGGGCGCGCCGGCGATCACCGCGTTGGCCGGGACGTCCTTGGTGATCACCGAGTTGGTGCCCACCACGCAGTTGTCCCCGACGGTGGCGCCGCGCAGGAAGCAGGCGCCGTAGCCGACCCAGACGTTGTGGCCGACGCGGACGTCGCGCTTGTAGATGCCCTGCGCGCGGATCGGCCGGTCGACCTCGACGACGCCGTGGTCGAAGTCGATCAGCATCACGCGGTCGGCCAGGATGCACTCGCGGCCGATCGAGACGTGCTGGAAGGCGCTGATCGTGCACTCCTGCCCGAGCACGGTCTTGGCGCCGACGACGCACTCGCCCTCGTGCACGCGGATCTTGCAGCCGTGTCCGAGCCACGACCAGCGGCCGAGCCTCAGCACCGCGCCCTTGCCGATCTCGAGCTTCACGCCCGGGCAGACGAACGCCAGGCCGTCGAGCTGCAGGCGCTTGCCCAGCCGCAGCTTCCAGTAGCCCAGCCGCGCGATCAGCCGCGCGTACTTCCAGTTGACCATGCCGTTGCGCCGCGCGAACCGCCACAGCGTCAACGGCCCTCCGGACAGCGGCGGCGGATCGCCGCGCAGGTGGACCGGCGGCGCGGGCGGCGCGAGCGCGGGCGGGGACAGCACCGGTTCCACGGTTGGGCAGCGTAGCGCTCGGGAACTCGATCGGGCCCTGCGGCGAAGCAGCGATGATGGCACCGATGCTCCAGGCCGAGGACGAGCCGATGGCGGCGGAGGCCGACGCCGCGATCCTCGCCGCGTCGGTGTCGGATCCGCAGGCCTTCGCGGCCGTCTTCGAGCGCCATTTCACGGCGATCCACCGCTGGCTGCACCGCCGCGTCGGCGCGCCGCTGGCCGAGGACCTCGCCGCCGAGACGTTCACCCGCGCGTTCGACCGCCGTGACCGCTTCGACGCCCGCATCAGCCAGGACGCCCGCCCGTGGCTGTTCGGGATCGCCGCCAACCTCGTGCACGACCACCGGCGCTCCGAGCTGCGCCGCCTGCGCGCGCTGGCCCGCGCCGAGCGCTGGGAGGCCGTGATCGAGAGCGACCCGTCCGCGGGCGCGGTCGCGCGCGCCGACGCCGCCGCGCTCGGCCCCGCGGTGGCCGCGGCGCTGGCGGACCTGCGCGCCCCCGAGCGCGACGCGCTGCTGCTGGTCGCCTGGGCGGGCCTGGACTACGAGGAGGTCGCGCGCGCGACCGGCGTCCCGATCGGGACCGTGCGCTCGCGGCTGCACCGCGCCCGCGGCCGCCTGCGCGCGGCGCTGGGCGAGAGCGAGGAGCGCGACCGATGACCGACGAGCTGGAGATCCTGCGCGCCTGGGCGCCGCCCGACGTGGCCCCGCCGCCGCCCGACGGCGCGGCGGGCGCCGCGCGGGCCCGCGCCCGCGTCGCGCTGCACGCGCACATCGCCGCCGCGCCGCCCGCGCGCCGCGCCCGGTGGCGCCGCCGCCTGCTCGTGACCGTCCCGACGGCGGCGGCGCTCGCCGCGCTGGTCGTCGCGCTCGTGGTGGCGCTGGGCACCAGCGGCCAGGTCGAGCCGCCGCGACGCCACCCGTACGCCACCGCGCCGACCACGGCCGCCGCGGCGCTGGAGCGGGCCGCCCGCGGGGCGGAGACCGCGTCGCCCGCGTTCCCGCGTCCGGACCAGTTCTTCTACACCAAGTCGATCGCGACCTACCTCGCCTGCTCGATGGATCGCGACGCTTCCTACTGCGCGCTGTCCAGCTCGCGCCGCGAGGCGTGGATCTCCCAGACCCGCCGCGGCGAGATCCGCACCGTCGGCCTCGGCGTCTCGTGGCCGTCGCCCGCCGAGCGGCGCAAGTGGATCGCGGCCGGACGCCCGCGCCTGGCCGCGCCGGGCGACGGCGTCACCCACGCCCACCCCGACGGCGTCTACCACGTCGGCGACCGGCGCTACTCCGCCCAGCAGATGCGCGACTTCGACGGCTCGGGCGCCCAGCTGTTCCGGCAGGTCCGCGACGGCCTGCGGCCAGGCCAGGGCCCGTCGCCCGACGGCGAGGTCTTCGTCCTGCTCGACGACGCGCTGCGCGACCAGCCGCTCGCGCCGCGGATGCGCGCCGCGGTGCTGCGCGCGCTGGCGCTCGTCCCGGGCATCGGCTTCGACGGCCACGCCAAGGACCGCCTCGGCCGCTCCGCGTTCGCGATCTCGCGCGTGGCCAACGGCACGCGCCGCGACATCCTGCTCGACCCGGCGACCGGCGTCCTGCTCGGCGAGCGCGACACGCTCGTCGCCCACGTCCCGCACGAGACCGTCAGCGCGCCGCTCGGGACGGTCATCGGCGACGCCGCCTACGAGCGCACCGGCGTGGTCGACGCCGCCGGGCAGCAGCCGTAGCCCCGGCGATACGGCGGCGTATGGTTGGGGGCGATGTCGCCCGACAGCCTCGACGCGCAGCGCTGGGAGCAGGCCGCCCTGGAGGCCTTCGAGCGCGGCGGCGCCGCCGCGGTCGCCGTCGAGCCGCTGGCCCGCGCGCTGGGCGTGACCAAGGGCTCGTTCTACTGGCACTTCAAGAACCGCCAGGCGCTGCTGGCCGCCGCGGTCGCGCGCTGGGAGCGCCTGCACGTCGACGCGCCGCTGGACGCCGCCGGCGCGATCGCCGACCCGCGCAAGCGCCTCGACACGCTGCTCGGCGCCGCGTCGAGCAAGCCGCCGACGATCTTCCTCAAGATGCTCGAGGGCGTCGACGAGCCGGTCGTCCAGGCGGCGGTCACGCGGGCGGCGCAGCTTCGCGTCGCGTTCCTGGAGCGCGCCTTCGCCGACCTCGGCCTGACGCCCGCCCAGGCCCGCCCGCAGGCGCTCTTCGCCTACAGCGCCTACGTCGGCCGCGCGCTGCTGGGCCGCGACGCGCCGGACCTCCTCGACGACGAGCGCAAGGTCGCCCAGCACATCGCGCGGCAGCTCATCCCGCCCTCCGGCGACTGACTGCGGCATCATCCGCCGCCCATGTCGCAGGCCCAGCAGACCCTCGCCCAGCGCCTCCTCGACGGCGACAAGCGCGCCCTGGCGCGCGCGATCACGCTCGTGGAGAGCGACGACCCGGCGGGCTGGGAGCTGGTCCGCGAGGTCTACCCGCACACCGGCAAGGCCGCGATCGTCGGCCTCACCGGCGCGCCCGGCGCGGGCAAGTCGACGCTGATCGGCGCGCTGACCAAGGCACGGCGCGCGCAGGAGCACGAGGTCGCCGTCCTGTCGATCGACCCGTCCTCGCCGTTCACGCAGGGCGCGCTGCTCGGCGACCGCATCCGGCTGACCGACCACTTCCTCGACCCCGGCGTCTTCATCCGCTCGATGGCCAACCGCGGCGCGCTCGGCGGCCTGTCCGAGGCCGCGCTGCAGACCGCGCTGCTGATGGACGCCGCCGGCAAGGACGACGTCTTCCTGGAGACCGTCGGCGTCGGCCAGGCCGAGGTCGACATCATCGACCACGCCGACACGATCGTCCTCGTCCTCATGCCCGGCTCCGGCGACTCGATCCAGGCGCTGAAGGCCGGCGTCATGGAGATCCCGGACATCATCGTCGTCAACAAGGCCGATCACCCGCTGACCGACACGATGGTCCGCGAGATCCGCGGCGTCCTCAGCCTCGCGCCGCAGCGCGGCTGGCGCGTCCCGATCGTCAAGACCCAGGCCCACAAGGGCGAGGGCGTCGACGAGCTGGTCGCCAAGCTCGACGAGCACCGCAAGCACATCGAGGAGGAGGGGACGCTCTCCGAGCGCCGCCGGCGCAACCTCCGCTCCGAGGTCGTCGCGATCTGCACCTTCCGCCTGCGCCGCCGCCTCGAGCGGCAGCTCGACGCCGACCCGCGCTTCGCCGAGCTGCTGGAGGAGGTCGTCAGCCGGCGGCTGGACCCGGCGACCGCCGCCTCGCGGATCCTCGAGCGCCTCGACGCCGCCGACGCCTCACGCGCCGGCGACGACGGCTGACGCGACCACCGCGTCCTCCCAGGCCATCCCGGTGGACTTGAAGAGGCGCGGGCGCGCGGCGTCGACCGCCGTCGCGGCCTCCGACTCGCCGCGGATCAAGGACCCCAACTCGATCAGCGCCCCCGCGTCCAGCGCGCCCTCGCCGATCGCCAGCACCACGTCGCCCGCCTCGCGCAGCGCGGTCGCGCGCGACTCGACCACGACCGTCGCGCGGCCCGCCAGCGCCGCGTCGACCTCGCGCGCGTCCGGCTCGTGGGAGCCGATCGCGACGACCGTCGCGTGGTCGGCCACGCGCGCGCCGTCGAACAGCGGCTCGCGCGCGGTCGTGGCGCAGCAGATCAGGTCATAGGACTCGATCTCCGGCGCGGCGCCGCGCCCGACCACGTCGACGACCTCCAGCGTCGGCGCGACCGCGCGCAGCGCCTCGGCGTGCGCGACGCCCTGCGGCCCGCGCCCGAGGATCAGCGCGCGTCGCGGGTCCGGCGCGGCCAGCCACCGGACGGCCAGCGCGCTCACCGCCGCCGTGCGCAGGTTCGTCAGCGCGATGCCGTCGAGGATCGCGGCGGGCGCCAGCGTCTCGCGGTCGAAGACCACGCACACGCCCTGGATGCGCGGGTCGCCGCCGACCGTGACGAGCTTCACGGCGCCCTGCGACGACGGCATCACCAGCAGCTCGCCCGCGCCGACCGGCAGGCTGCCGCGCGGCGGGTCGGCGTCGACGTCCAGGCCCGCGCGCAGCGCGTCCTCCAGGGCGTCGACCGCGCCGCGCGCGTCCAGCGCGGCGGCCACGTCCGCGGCTCCGAGGACCCGCACGCTCAGCGCTCGACGATCCGCGTCTCGATGTCGATGCCGCCGTCCAGGCGGCCGCCGCAGAGCTTGGCGACCCGCTCGTGGACCGACGTCCACATGTGCAACTGCACTTCCTTGGCCATGCGCAGATGATGATGGAGCAGGTTCGAGAGGCGATCGCCGGGCGCCGCCCACGACTCGATCCGGAACGCCAGCGCGCCCGGCGGGCCGAGGTCGGCGGCACCCCACTCGATCTGCCCGGCCTCCAGGTGACCGCTCAGCGTCGCGAACCGGAACGACCGCTCGTCGACGTGGACGCAGCGCACCGGCCCGTCCCACGGCCCGGGCATCCTGATCAGGAACTCGTCGCCGGCGGCCATGCGGCCCTCGGCGCCCGCGGCCTTATGGAAGCGCGCGAGCGCGCCCGGCGCGACGACGTCGGGGTCGGCCCGCACGCGCGCCATCAGCTCCGCCGCGTCCAGCTCGGACTCGCGGATCCGGCTCAGGTAGGTCCGGTGCAGCAGCGCGCCCGTGCCGTCGGCGGGCTGTTGGACGCCGGTCAGGTCGGTGCCCGGCGGCCACGGCGGCGGGCCGTCCCGCGACAGCGTCCCGTCCTGCTCGCGCCGGTGCAGCACGGTGATCCGCCAGACGTAGGCCCAGGCGGTCAGCGCGATGCCGGGCGGCCAGCGCAGCGCGGTCAGCAGACGGCGGGGGACGGGCGGCGAAGCGGGCACGTTCGCGGCTCTACCCGCCGCGGCGTGCGGGTAGAGCGGACGCCATGGTCATCCCGCGCCTCCTCTACGCCGCCGGAGTCCGGAGCGTGCCGATGCACGTCACGTCGCTGGGCTGCATCGGCCTCTGCCTGTCGCTGTGGATCCGGGCCAAGACCGTCGACCAGGAGGAGCGCGACAACGCCGAGCGGCGTGCGATCTTCGTCGGGCTGTGGCCGTCGATGTTCTGGCTGCTGGGCAACGCGGTCGCCGAGCAGGAGCGCTCCACGGTCAGGCGTGCGCGGCGAGCAGCGCGACGCTCGCCGCGACGGTGACCGCCGCCAGCGCGGTGCCCGTGCGCGGCGCGAAGCGCCAGCCCCAGGCCACCAGCGCGGCCAGCGGTCCCAGCGCGGGGACGAGGTGGCGGGCGTGGGCCCAGGCGCGCCCCGCGCCGTCCAGCGACGGCGCGGCGAAGACGGCGGTCAGCCAGATCGCGACCACGATCAAGGCATAGAACAAGGCCGCGACCTCGACGTCGCCCTGGTCGAAGACCGCGACCGACAGCCGCTCGCGGCGCGAGCGCCACAGCCGCCACAGCGCGACGCCGGCCAGCGCGGTCACCGGCGCCCACAGCAGCAGGCCCTGGTCGGAGACCCACGCGGTCCCGAGCCGCCCGGCGCGCTCCAGGTGCGCGACGACGCCCGTCGCGCCCGTCGCCCCGCCGGCCGCGACGTCGTTCGGCGTCAGCCCACCGAACAGCCGGTCCGAGATCGTCACGTAGACCACCGCCGAGGTCAGCACGACCTCCAGCGCGAGGAAGCCCGCCAACCCGCGCTGACGACGCCGCAGCCAGCGCGCCAGCGCGAGCGCCACGACCGCCGCGGGCGCCAGCAGCTCGGTGGCCAGCCACGGCAGCGCGGCGACCAGCGCCGCGCCGAGGAACGCCGTGCGCTGCCGCGGCTCCTCGCGCACGGCGAGCGCCAGCAGCGCCGCGCCCGCCAGGCAGGTCGCGCCGAGCGTCGCGGGCGCGATCGCCGTCGCCGCGCCGACGGCCGGCGGGGACAGGCCGAGCACGAGCGCCGCGCGCGTCGCCCACGGCTCGGGCACCAGCCGCCGCCCGAGCGCGGCGGCCAGGCAGAAGCCCAGCGCGAAGATCATCAACAAGAAGATCCGGACGGCGAGCTCGCCGCCGATCCAGTACGCGGGCGCGACGGCGACCACGAAGCCGAGGCCGACCGGCTCCAGCCAGCGCCCGACCGCCGGCGCGTCGGAGGGCCGCGGCAGCTCGCCGTCGTAGAAGTCCCGCCACGCGCCGGACGCGTAGGAGCGGCGCACGTCGATGCTGCCGTGGGCGACCAGCGCGTCGACCGCCAGCAGGCGGTGCGCCTCCGGCCTGGTCGTCGCGTGGCCGGGCACGGCGAGCGTCAGCGCGTACACGGCCACGAGCGCCGCCCACAGCGGCAGCGCCCGGCGGAGGGGACCCGGCAGCATCGTCGCGGACCCTACGCCGCGACGCCTACCCGCGGCTGACCCGCTCGGCCAGCGCGACGAGCGTGCGCACCGGCGTCCCGGTCCCGCCCTTGGGCGCGTAGGCCCGCCCCGAGTCCCAGGCGGTCCCGCAGATGTCCAGGTGCGCCCACGGCACGCCGCCGGTGAAGTTGTGCAGGAACTCGGCGGCGGTGCACGCGGCGCCGGTGCGCGGCGGCGACATGTTGGCCACGTCGGCCGTCGACCCCTTCACCAGCTCGGCGTAGCGGTCGTGCAGCGGCATCCGCCAGATCAGGTCGCCGCCCTCGGCGGCCGCGCCCGCGACCTGCGCGGCCCACGCCTCGTCGTCGGCCCAGAAGCCCGCGTAGACGCGGCCGAGCGCCGACATGATCGCCCCGGTCAGCGTCGCCACGTCGACCAGCCGCTGCGCGCCCTGGCCGATCGCGTGGTGCAGGCAGTCGGCGAGCACGAGCCGGCCCTCGGCGTCGGTGTTGTCGACCTGGACGGTCAGGCCCGAGGCCGACGTGAAGACGTCGCCGGGCTTCATCGCCCGCCCGCCCAGGAGGTTCTCGGTGGCGCCGACGACGCCGACGACCCGCACCGGCAGCTCCAGCGCCGCGATCGCGCCGAGCGCCTCGATCACCGCCGCGCCGCCGGTCATGTCGTACTTCATGTCCACCATCGACCCGGCGGGCTTGATCGACAGGCCGCCCGAGTCGAACGTCACGCCCTTGCCGACCAGGCCGAGCACCGGCACGCCGTCGGCCGGCGCGGCGGGCGGCTCGTACCGGAGCGTGATCAGCGCGGGCTCCTCGTCGCTGCCCTGGGCGACCGCGGCGAACGCGCCCATCCCGCGGGCGACGATCCCGTCGCGGCCCTCGACCTCGCAGCTCAGCGTGTCCGGGTGCGCGGCGGCGACCGACCGCGCGCGCTCGCCCAGCGCGGTCGGCGTCATCGCGTTGGCCGGCGTGTTCTGCAGGTCGCGCGCGGCGTTGACGGCCTCGGTGACCGTGACCGCGCGCGCCACCGCGGCGGTCCGGTCCTCGTGGTCGGAGACGATCAGCTCCTCGATCCCGCCGCCGTTCTCGTCGCCGTCGCCGTCGCCGTTGCCGCTGCCCTTGGTCTTGAACGCGCGGAACGCGTAGGCGGCCATGAGCGTGCCCTCGACGACCGCGCGCGCCGGGTGGATCTCGCCCGCCTTGTGCGGCAGCTCCCAGCACAGCGTCCGGGCGCCCAGGTCGCGGGCCCGGCCGTGGGCGACGGCGGCCGCGACGCGCAGCGCCTCGGCGTCCAGCGAGGCCCGCGCGCCGAGCCCGACGAGGATCCAGCGCTTGCCCGCGGCGTGCGCGACGGCCAGCGACCGCGGCTTGGCCCTGGCCTCGCCGGCGTCCACGAGCGCCTGCAGGACGCCGTCCTCGACGTCGTGGACGACGGCCTCGTCCTCGAGCAGGCCGACGACGATCGTGTCGGCCGCGGTGGACCCCGCGGCCTCGGTGGTGGCGGTCACGCGCATGGCACGGGACGCTACTTCGTTACGGTTCCGGTCCCAGCCGTCCTGACCAGACACAGAGCGAGAGAGAACCGATGCCCAAGACCGTCATCCTCGGCGCCGCGCGCACCCCGATCGGGAAGCTCGGCGGCGGCCTGTCCTCCGTCGACGCCACCGACCTCGGCGCGACCGCGATCACCGCGGCGCTGGAGCGCGCGACCGTCGACCCCGAGCAGGTCGACCACGTCGTCATGGGCCAGGTGATCCAGGCCGGCCAGGGCCAGATCCCCTCGCGCCAGGCGCAGATCAAGGCCGGGATCCCGAAGGAGGTCTCGTCGGAGACCGTCAACAAGGTGTGCGCCTCCGGCCTGCGCGCCACGGTGATCCTCGACCAGGCGATCCGCGCCGGGGACGTCGAGGTCGGCGTCGGCGGCGGCATGGAGTCGATGTCGCAGGCGCCGTACCTGCTGCCGCAGGCCCGCTTCGGCTACCGCATGGGCGACGCCAAGGCGCTGGACTCGATGGTCCACGACGGCCTCACCAACCCGTTCAGCGGCAAGCAGATGTTCGTCGAGGCCACCGAGATCGGCGACGAGCTGGAGCTGACCCGCCCCGACCTCGACCGCTGGGCGCTGCGCAGCCACGAGCTGGCGCTGAAGGCGATCGACGACGGCCGCATGGCCGACGAGATCGTCCCGTTCACCGTCAAGGGCCGCAAGGGCGACACGGTCGTCGAGACCGACGAGGGCCCGCGCCGCGGCTCCTCGCTGGAGGCGCTGGCCAAGCTGCCGGGCCTCGTCGGCAAGGAGGGCTCGCACACGGCCGGCAACTCGCCGGGCGTCAACGACGGCGGCGGCGCGCTGGTGCTGTCCTCCGACGAGTGGGCGGCCGCCAACGGCAAGACGGTGCTGGCCGAGGTCGTCGGCCACGCGCAGTTCGCCAACGACTTCGCCTACCTGGCCACGACGCCCGCGGGCGCGGCCAAGAAGGCGCTCGACAAGGCCGGTCTGCAGCCGGGCGACGTCGACCTGTGGGAGATCAACGAGGCGTTCGCCTCCGTGACGCTGCAGTCGATCCGCGAGCTGGGCATCGAGGAGGACCGCGTCAACGTCAACGGCGGCGCGGTCGCGCTCGGCCACCCGATCGGCGCGTCGGGCGCCCGCATCCTCGGCGTGCTCGTCCACGAGCTGCGCCGTCGCGGCGGCGGCTACGGCGTCGCCGCGATCTGCTCGGGCGGTGGCCAGGGCGACGCCGTCATCCTGAAGGTGCACGGCTGAGCGCCACGGCGCACAGCGCGGCGTTCTTCGACCTGGACCGGACGCTGATGTCCGGGTCCTCCGGGTTCTTCTGGGCGCGAGCGGCCGCGCGGGCGGGGATGATCTCCCGCCGGCGGCTCGCGCTCGACGCGTGGGAGAACGTGAAGTTCCGCCTGCGCGGGTCGACCGACGCGTCGACCGACCGGGTGATGACGCGGGTCGGCGCGATGCTCGAGGGCCGCGCCGCCCGCGACTTCCAGCGGCTCGGGCCGCAGGTGCTGGCCGGCGTGCTGCCGCGGCTGTACCCGCAGATGCTCGACATCGCCTGGTCGCACCAGGACGCCGGGCGGCGCGTGTACATCGTCACCGCGGCCACGCAGGACACCGCGGCGATGATCGCGCACGTGCTCGGCTTCGACGGCGGCCTCGGCACGCCGCTGGAGGAGGACGCCGACGGCCACTACACCGGCCGCCTGTCGGGGCCGTTCGCCTACCGCGAGGGCAAGCCGAAGCTCATGCGCGCGCTGGCGGCGAGCAACGGCATCGACCTGAGCGAGTCCTACGCCTACTCCGACAGCGAGTCGGACCTGCCGATGCTGCGCGCGGTCGGCCATCCGGTGGCGGTCAACCCGGACGGGCCGTTGGCGCGCGTGGCGCGCGAGGAGGGATGGGAGGTCCTGCGCTTCGACCGCCTCGGCGGGCGGCTGAAGATGCTGGGCGGATTGGCGGGCGCGACGCTGCTGGGCGCGGCGGGCGCGACCGCGCGACGGAAGGTGGGGGCGAAGCGATGAGCTACTCCGAGCTGGACGACGAGCAGCGGGAGATCCGCGACCTGGCGCGTCGGTTCGCCGACGAGGAGATCGCGCCGCGCGCCGCGGCGTGGGACCGCGCGCACGAGTTCCCCAAGGACGTCTTCGCCGCGCTGGGCGAGCTGGGCCTGATGGGCACCTGCGTGCCCGCCGAGCACGGCGGCGCGGGCGCGGATTTCCTGTCCTACATCTTGGTCCTGGAGGAGCTGTCGCGCGCCGACGCGGGCGTCGGGGTGACCGTCGCGGTGCACACCAGCGCCGGCACGCTGCCGATCCTCGCCAACGGGACGCCCGAGCAGGTCGACCGCCTCGTCCCGCCGCTGGCCCAAGGCCATGAACTTGCCGCCTTCGCCCTGACCGAGTCCGGCAGCGGCTCCGACGCCGGCGCGATGCGCACGCGCGCGACCGACGACGGGGCGATCACCGGCACCAAGCAGTGGATCACCAACGGCTCGCACGCCCACGTCTTCACGGTCTTCGCCCAGGATCCGGACGCGGCGAGCGCCTTCGTCGTCCGGCGCGGCGCCGACGGCTTCCGCGTCACGCGCGAGGAGGAGAAGCTGGGCCTGAACTCCTCGTCGACCGCCGACCTCGCCTTCGAGGCCACGCCGTCCGAGCCGCTCGGCCCGCGCGGCGCCGGCATGCGGATCGCGCTCTCCACGCTGGACGGCGGGCGCATCGGCATCGCCGCCCAGGCGGTGGGCATCGCCCAGGCCGCGCTCGACGTCGCCGCGGGCTACGCGAAGGAGCGCCACGCCTTCGGCCGTCCGATCGGCGGCTTCGGCGCGATCCAGCAGAAGCTCGCCGACATGCAGACCGAGATCGAGGCGGCCCGCGCCCTCGTGTGGCGCGCCGCGCGCCTCAAGCAGGCCGGTCGCCCGCACACGGTCGAGGGCGCGCAGGCCAAGCTCTTCGCCTCCCGCGTCGCCCGCCATTGGACCGGCGAGGCGATCCAGGTCCTCGGCGGCTATGGCTACACCCGCGAGTTCCCGGCCGAGCGCTACTACCGCGACGCCAAGGTCACCGAGATCTACGAGGGCACCAGCGAGATCCAGCGCCTGGTCATCGCCCGCGCGCTGCTCGGCGAGGCCGCGCGCGCGACCGACTAGGACGAGACCTACGGCTCCACGAGCCCGCGCCGGACCGCGTAGCGCGTCAGCTCGACGCGGTCGCGCATGCCGAGCTTGTTGAGGATGTTCTCGCGGTGGCGCTCGACCGTGCGCGGCGAGATCACCAGCAGCTCGGCGATCTGGTCGGTGGTGTAGGCCTCGGCCACGAGCTTCACCACCTCGCGCTCGCGCGGCGTGAGGACCTCGCCGTCGGTGTCGCCGGCCTCCAGGTGCTCGCGGATGATCGTCCGGACGGCCGGGGGATAGAGGAACGGCTCGCCGCGCAGCGCGGCGCGGCAGGCCTCCAGCAGGTCGCGGTCGGCGGCGCTCTTGAGCACGTAGCCCGCGGCGCCGGCGTTCAACGCCTCGAAGAAGTACTGGTCGACGTCGTGCATCGACAGCATCAGGATCTTCAGGCCCGGCCGCCGCGCGCTCAGCTCGCGCGCCGCCGCCAGGCCGGTGCGGCGCGGCATCGCGACGTCGAGGATCGCCAGGTCGATGTCCTCGCGCAGGCCCAGCTCCACCGCCTCGATCCCGTCGCCCGCCTCGGCGACGACGTGCAGGTCCGGCGCCGCGTCGATGACGTGGCGCAGCCCGCGGCGGACCATCGCGTGGTCGTCGGCGATCAGCACGCCGGCCTTCAGCGGGACCCCGCCGCCACCGCCGCTCATGCGACCGGCACCTCCAGCCGGACCTCGGTGCCCCCGCCGTCGGCGTCGCGCACGTCCAGGCGCCCCCCGACGAGCAGCGCGCGCTCGCGCATGCCCTGCAGGCCGGTGCCCTCCGCCGCGCCGTCGCGTCCGCGGCCGTCGTCGCGCACGGTCAGCACGAAGGCCTCGCCGTCGTGGGCGTCCGTCGCGCCGAGCACGACCTGCCGAGCGTCCGCGTGGCGCACGACGTTGGTCAGCGCCTCCTGCGCCACGCGGTAGACCACCAACTCGCTCTCGGGCGAGAGCCCGGGCAGCGCCGGCGCCAGCTCGCGGCGCACGCGCAGCCGCGAGCGGTCGGCGAACGTCGAGGCCAGCGCGACGAGCGCGCCGCGCAGCCCGAAGTCCTCCAGCGGCTCCGGGCGCAGCCCGTGCGTGATCTCGCGCACGCCGTCGGACGCCGCCCGCAGCGCCTCACGCGCCGCGTCCAGCTCGCCCGCCTGGAGCTCCAGCGCGACGCCGGTCAGCGCCTGGCCGACCTCGTCGTGCAGCTCGCGGCCGATCCGCGCCCGCTCGGCCTCCTGGGCCTCGATCGCGCGTCGCCCGCTGGCGCGCCGCTCGGCGGTCAGCCGCTCGAGCATCGCGTCGTAGGCGCGGGCGACCGTCGCGACCTCGCCGACGCCGTCCCGCGACGCCGCTCGCGGCGGCGCCGGATGCAGGAGGTCGACCGCCGCCATCTCGGTCGCCAGCGCCCGCAGCGGCGCCAGCGCCCGCCGCATCAAGATGATGTTGATCGCGATCGCGACGATCACGCCCACGGCCAGCAGCAGCGCCTCGCCCGCCGTCACGTTCGCGCTCACCGTCGCGGGCGAGATCGCGAGCACCAGCGCGCACGCGAAGACCACGAGCGCGTTCCCCGCGATCACCCGCTGCAGCAACGTCATGCCCTCATGGTGCCGCGCGCGGAAGACGTCCGTGATGGGGAGCGTTCCCCATCGACCCGCGACCCGGCCGCTCCGACCATGAAGGCATGACCGACGCGAAGAACGATCCGAAGACCAAGCGGGGCCCCGACGGCCTCCTGCTCGACCCCGACGCGGCCAAGGCCGAGGCCCGCCGCGGCTGGATCATGCTCACCTCGCTCTTCGCCGGCGGCGCGGTCCTCGTGGCGATCGCCGCCATCGCGACCTAGCGGATGGCGGACGGCACGCTCCTGCTCACCGTCGGCGCGCTCCTCGCCGGCGGCATCGCGGTCTCCCAGGTCGGGGACCGCCTGCGCGTGCCGGGCCTGGTGCTGGTCATCGGCCTCGGCATGCTGATCGGCTCCGACGGCCTCGGCTGGCTGCACTTCGACGACTACGAGCTGGCCAAGTCGATCGGGATCGTCGCGCTGGCCGCGATCCTCTTCGAGGGCGGCCTGGCCGCGGGCTTCCCGGAGATCCGGCCCGTCCTCAAGCCCGCGCTCTCCCTCGCGCTGCTCGGCACGACGCTGACCGCGATCTTCGCCGGCCTCGCCGCGTCCTGGCTGCTGCACCTCAGCCTGCTCGAGGGCCTGCTGCTGGGCTCGATCCTCGCCGCCACCGACGGCGCCGCGATCTTCGCCGTGCTGCGCGGCTCGCCGCTGCGCCTGCGCGTCGCGCGCACGCTGGAGGGCGAGGCGGGCCTCAACGACCCGGTCGCCGTCCTGCTCGTCATCGGCTTCTCCACCTGGATCACGACCGACGGCTACAACTTGATCAACATGGCGGAGGCCTTCGCCGTCGAGCTGACCGTCGGCGCCGTCGCGGGCCTGGTCGTCGGCGGCGCGAGCGCCGCGCTGATGGCCCGCAAGCCGCTCACGACGCCCGGCCTCTACCCGGTCGCCTCGATGGCCACCGCCGCGCTGGCCTTCGGCGTCGGCGACGCGCTGCACGGCTCGGGCTTCCTGAGCGTCTACCTCGCCGGCCTGGCGCTCGGCTCGCTGCCGATCGCCGAGCGCGAGGCGATGGCCACGTTCCACGACGGCCTCGCCTGGGTCGCGCAGTTGGTGATGTTCCTGACGCTCGGCCTGCTCGTCTTCCCGGACGCGCTCGGCTCGGTCGCCGTCCAGGGGACGGTCCTGGCGATCCTCGCGGCGGTCGTCGCGCGGCCGCTGGCGGTGTACGTCGCGACGACCGGCCTCGGCTTCGACGTGCGCGAGCGCGCGGTGCTCGGCTGGGCCGGGCTGCGCGGCGCGGTGCCGGTCGTGCTCGCGACGTTCCCCGTCCTGGCGGGCGTGCCGCGCGCCCACGAGCTGTTCGCGATCGCGTTCTTCGCGGTCCTGCTGTCGACGGTCGTGCAGGGGACGACGTTCGAGGCGCTCGCGCGGCGCCTGGACGTGATGGGCGAGACGCCGGAGCGCGCTCAGCGGAGCACGCGGGCCAAGGACGTGACGTCGGCGGCCGGGTCGCCGGCGAACGTGACCGCGTCGCCGTCCTGAGCGGGCAGGCGCAGCACGGCTCGCGCGCCCTCGGTCGCGGCGTGCAGGACGTCGGCGGGGGAGAGGCCGCCGAGGCGCACGAGCGCCTCGGCCTCGGCGGCGACGCCCGCCGGCCCCAGCTCGTCGGTGCCGACGAGCACCGGCACGCCGAGCGCCACGGCGCGCGGCAGCGTCCGGCGCCAGACCTCCAGCGGGCCGGTGCGCCGCGCGATCGTCGCGACCGTCGGGACCCACGCCGTGCCGCGCTCGGCCATCGCCTCGACGACGGCCTCGTCGACCATCGGCCCGTGCTCGATCGAGTCCACGCCGGCGGCGACGAGGTCGCCGACGACCGGCCCGGAGACGTGCGCCATCACCCGCGCGCCGCCCGCGTGGGCGACGCGCACGACCTCGGCGACCAGCTCCAGGTCGTAGTTGACGGCCGGCGCGAACCAGTCGTGGTCGGGGCCCGGGAAGTCGGCCATCAGCTTGATCCACGGGACGCCGGCCGCCACCTGGGCCCGCGCCGCGTCCACCAGCGCCGCGGGCGGCGTGGGCTCCAGCAGGTGCGGCAGGTGCCCGCCCGCCGGGGCCAGGAACGCGCCCGCGGCGACCTCGCGCGCGCCGTCCAGCTCGTCCGGCGGGATGCCGTGCCGCGAGCCGGCGTCGCGCACGGCCAGGACGCCCGCGGCCCGCGCGGCCGCGCGGTTGGCCGCTACGCCGGGGCCCGCGCCGAGGTCGAGCGTCAGGTGCGCGTGCGCGTCGACCAGCCCGCCCGGGATCGTCGTCGGCGTCGTCGTCACCCGGCCGACCCTACGCCGTACGAGGGGTAGCCTTGGACGATGGCCGTCAGCCGTCGACCTGCCGTCCCGACGACCCACGCGGAGTGGCTGGCCGCCTACGGCGCCACCCCGGAGCGCGACGCCGAGTTCCTCACGCTCTCCGGCGAGGAGGTCAAGCCGCTCTACACGGCCGACGACGTCACCGACGACCCGGCGCGCGACATCGGCGTCCCGGGCGGCTTCCCGTTCACGCGCGGCGTCTACCCGTCGATGTACCGCGGGCGCCTGTGGACGTTCCGCCAGTTCGCGGGCTTCGGCACCGCCGAGGAGACCAACGAGCGCTTCCACTACCTGCTCGACCACGGGCAGACGGGGCTGAGCACCGCGTTCGACATGCCGTCGCTGATGGGCCACGACTCCGACCACCCCATGTCGCTCGGCGAGGTCGGGCGCGAGGGCGTCGCGGTCGACACGCTGGACGACATGCAGGACCTGTTCGCCGGCATCGACCTCGGCGACGTCAGCGTCTCGATGACCATCAACGCGCCCGCCGCGATCATGATGGCCTTCTACGTCGTCGCCGCCGAGCGCCAGGGCGTGCCGGCCGACCGCCTCGGCGGCACGATCCAGGCCGACATCCTCAAGGAGTACATCGCCCAGAAGGAGTGGTGCTTCCCGATCGACCCCGCGATGCGGTTGATGGGGGACATGGTGCAGTGGTGCTCGGAGCACATGCCGCGCTGGCACCCGGTCTCGATCTCCGGCTACCACATCCGCGAGGCCGGGGCGACCGCCCAGCAGGAGCTGGCGTTCACGCTCAAGAACGGCCTGACCTACGTCCAGCAGGCGGTCGACCGCGGCCTGGACGTCGACGACTTCGCGCCCCGGCTGTCGTTCTTCTTCAACGCGCAGATCGACTTCTTCGAGGAGATCGCCAAGTACCGCGCGGCCCGCCGGATCTGGGCGCGCGAGCTGCGCGACACGTTCGGGGCCGAGAACCCCAGGTCGTGGCTGATGCGCTTCCACACGCAGACCGCGGGCGTGTCGCTGACTGCGCAGCAGCCGCTCAACAACGTCACGCGGACGGCGATCGAGGCGCTGGCCGGCGTGCTCGGCGGCACGCAGTCGCTGCACACCAACTCCTACGACGAGGCGCTCGCGCTGCCGACCGAGGACGCGGTCCGGATCGCGCTGCGCACCCAGCAGATCATCGCCCACGAGACGGGTGTGGCCAACACGATCGACCCGCTCGGCGGCTCGTACTTCGTCGAGGCGCTCACCGATGCGATGGAGGCCGCCGCCCGCGACTACTTCCGCCGCGTCGACGAGCTCGGCGGCATGGTCGAGGCCGTCAAGCAGAGCTTCTGCCAGCGCGAGATCGCCGACGCGTCCTACGAGCTGCAGAACCGCATCGACGCGGGCGACCGGATCGTCGTCGGCGTCAACCGCCACACCGAAGGCGACGACGGGCAGACCGAGATCCTGCGGATCGACCCGGCGCTGGAGCGCAAGCAGATCGGCCGCGTGGCGGCGGTCCGCGCCCGCCGCGACGGCGCGCGGGTGGAGGCCGCGCTCGCCGCGCTGAAGGACGCCGCCGCGCGCGATAGCGAGAACCTGATGCCGCACCTCGTCGACGCCGCGCGGGTTCATGCCACCGAAGGTGAGATCATCCACGCCCTGCAGGCTGTGTTCGGCTCCTACACCGAGACCCCGGTGTTCTGAGCCACGGTCCCGATCCCGGAGGAGAACCGTCCCATGAAGAAGCTCGTCGCCGGCGGCGTCGCCGTCGTTGCCGCAGGCGCCCTCGCGGTGCCCGCCCTGGCCGCCACCAAGACCGTCCAGGTCAAGGACAACAAGTTCGTCGCCAAGTCGATCACGGTCAAGAAGGGCACGACCGTGAAGTGGGTGTGGAAGGGCCAGGCGCCCCACGACGTCTCGGTCGCCAAGGGCCCGGCCAAGTTCAAGTCCTCGGTCCAGACCTCCGGCAGCTTCTCCAAGAAGCTCACCAAGGCGGGGACCTACACGATCATCTGCACGATCCACCAGCCGGACATGCGGATGACCATCAAGGTCAAGTAGGACCCGCGGGACGGGCGGGACCTAGTCCAGGTCCAGCTTCAGCTGCGCGCTGGGCCGGAGCCGCTGCGTGCGCGGCGGCTCCGGGCCCGGCCGGCCCGACGGCTTGAAGACCGTCACCACGTCGCGCACGGGCAGCGGCCCGGACGGCCGCCCGTCGCAGCGCTCGACCGCCAGCCGGCCGAGGCGGATGCCGGACACGACGGCATGGAACGGCCCTGTCGCGCCGCGCGCGAGCACCACGTCCCCGACCTGGATATCCGCCATCGCGGGCAGCCTATCCGCCTGCTGGTGAACGCGGCCGTGCACCGGAACGCGCGTTCCGGCCTCCGGACGCTACGATCCGCGCGCCTCCGGACCGTCCTGAACAGCGAGCGGCCGGAAGGAGCTGCCATGTCTGCGACTCCCACCCAGCGCAAGATCCGCGTCGTCGTCGCCAAGCCCGGCCTGGACGGACACGACCGCGGAGCCAAGATCATCGCCCGCGCCCTGCGTGACGCGGGGATGGAGGTCATCTACACCGGCCTGCACCAGACGCCGGAGCAGATCGTGGAGACCGTGATCCAGGAGGACGCCGACGCCGTCGGGCTGTCGATCCTCTCCGGAGCGCACATGACGCTCGTGCCGCGCATCGTCGAGCTGCTCAAGGAGCAGGGCGTCGACGACGTGCTGGTCACCGTCGGCGGGACGATCCCCAACGACGACATCGCGCCGCTCAAGGACCTGGGTGTCGCCGAGGTGTTCACGCCCGGTGCGCCGACGCAGGCCATCATCGACTTCATCCGGTCCGCCGTCGAGGCCTCGCCTCGGCAGGGCGTCTAGGTACGACGCGGGGACCGGACGTGGGAAGCGCAGGAATCTTGTGGTCTCTGCGCCCGATTGACTCGTCAGTCAATGAAGCAGGTACCATGCCGAGAGATCGTTCGCCAGAGGAGGCCCTGACACCGTGAAGATCGCCGTGTTGGTCAAGGAAGTCCCGGACGCCGCCGTCCAGAAGCGCATCGACCCGAGCACGGGTCGTCTGGACCGCAGCGGGGAGAAGAACCTGAACCCGTATGACACGCATGCCATCGAGGCTGCGATGCAGATCAAGGAGGGGGGCGCCGTCCCGGTCGAGGAGATCGTGGCCGTCACCATGGGCCCCGAGTCCGCCGTGCGCGCGCTGCACAAGGCCGTCTCGCTGGGCGCCGACCGCTCCGTCCACCTGAGCGACGCGGCCCTCGCGGGCTCCGACGTGGCCGCCACCGGCTACGCGCTCGCCCAGGTCCTGAAGCGCGAGAACCCCGACCTCGTCCTGCTGGGCCAGCAGAGCGACGACGGCGAGTGCTACACGATCGGCGCGGTCGTGGCCGAGCACCTCGGCCAGCCGTCGCTGACGCAGGTCATCAAGCTCGACATCGCCGGCACGGAGCTGACCTGCGAGCGTCAGGCCGAGTACGGCTACGACACGGTCAAGGTCACGCTGCCCGCCGTCATCTCGGTCGGCGACGCGATCAACGAGCCGCGCTACCCGTCGCTGAAGGCGATCATGGGCGCGAAGAAGAAGCCGCTGGAGACGGTCTCGGCCGGCGACGCGGACATCGACGCCGGCAAGGTCGGCGCCGACGGCTCCAACGTGCAGTGCGGCGACTTCAAGGCCCCGCCGACGAAGGCCGCCGGCAAGATCATCGAGGACGAGGACACGGACGACACCGTGGCCCAGATCATCGCCTGGCTCGACGAGCGCAAGCTCCTGGCCTAGCCCGACGAGCTGAGATAGGAGAACCACAGCGATGAGCAACATCCTGGTCTACGCGCTCCACTACGAGGGCGCCTTCAACAAGAACTCGCTCGGCGCCGTCTCGGAGGCCTCGCGCCTCGCGGGCGAGCTGGGCGGCGAGGCCCACGCGGTCGTCGTCGGCGAGGGCATCAGCGACGAGCTGGCGGCCACGCTCGGCAAGTACGGCGCCAAGAAGGTCATCAAGGCCGAGGGCCCCGAGGGCCTCGCGGGCCCGGTCATCGGCGTCCTGGGCAAGCTGTTCGACGACGGCGGCTACGAGTACGCCATCTTCGGCGGCGGCCTCCTGGGCTTCGAGATCGGCGCCGGCCTGGCCGCGCGCATCGACGCCGGCGTGACCATGGAGGTCACGGGCGTGAACGTCGACGGCGGCAAGCTCGCCGCCGAGCGTCCGATCCTCGGCGACTCGTCGATCTCGACCTCGCGCTACAAGGGCAAGGGCATCATCATCGCCCGCCTGAACGCCTTCGAGGCCAAGGAGACGGGCTCCGACGCGCCGGTCGAGAACATCTCGGTCGAGCTGTCGCCCCAGGCGCAGCAGGCGACGATCGTCACCCGCGGCGAGCAGCGCGGCGCCGACGTCGACATCGAGGGCGCGAGCATCCTCGTCGCCGGCGGCCGTGGTCTCGGCAAGGCCGAGGGCTTCCAGCTCTGCGACGACCTCGCCAAGGCCTTCGGCGGCAACTCCGCCGTCGCCGCCACGCGCGCGGTGGTCGACGCCGGCTGGTACCCGTACGCGGCGCAGATCGGCCAGACGGGCAAGACGGTCGCCCCGAAGCTGTACCTCGCGGCGGGCATCTCCGGCGCGATCCAGCACAAGGTCGGCATGCAGGCCTCGGAGAACATCGTGGCCATCAACAAGGACGCCAACGCCCCGATCTTCGAGTTCTCGGACCTCGGCATCGTCGGCGACCTGAACAAGATCCTCCCGAAGCTGACCGAGGCGGTGAAGGCCCGCAAGGGCTAGCGCCATGGCCGGCCGGAACGGCAAGGTGGTGCCGGCGGCGTACCCGCCGCCGGTCGACCCCCAGAAGGAGTTCATCAAGCGGGAGCTGGATCCCGAGGACGAGCGCATCGACGTCGGCGTCGCCATCGTGGGCGGCGGGACGGCGGGCCTCGCCACGGCCAACCGGCTCCTGCAGCTCCTCGCGGACGATCCCGAGACGATGGAGCGCCTGGGCGAGGTCCCGGTCGCGGTCATCGAGAAGGCCAAGACCTGCGGCGGGCACAACCTGTCCGGCGCGGTCGTCCGCCCGGGGCCGCTCGAGGAGCTCTACCCCGAGTACTCGCGCGAGGACTGGCGCAAGGAGGGGTGGGCGTTCGGCGAGGTCCACAAGGAGGCGGTCTACATGACGCCGTCCGCCAAGACGTCGATCCGCATCCCGCCGCCGCCGCCGTTCAAGAACCACGGCAACGAGGTCGTCTCGGTCTCCGCGCTGGCCCGGTTCCAGCAGCGGCTGGCCGAGGAGGGCGGGGCCTACATCCTGACCGAGACCGCGGCCACGCAGCTGCTGGTCACCGACGGCCGCGTCCAGGGCGTGCGCTCCGGCGACAAGGGCCGCGGCAAGGACGGCGAGCCGCTGGGCAACTTCGAGCCCGGGACGGACATCACCGCGCAGTTCACGGTGCTGGCCGAGGGCTGCTGGGGCCACCTCACCGGTCCGGCGATCCGCGAGTTCGACCTGGCCGCCGGCGCCGAGCCGCAGACCTGGGAGCTCGGGGTCAAGGAGATCTGGAAGGTCCCCAAGCCGCTGGATCGCCTGATCCACACGATCGGCCCGTGGCCGGTCAAGATCTCGGCCAAGTACGGCCAGATCGGCGGCTCGTGGATCTACCCGATGAAGGACGAGAAGACCGGGGACGACCTGGTCTCGATCGGCTTCGTCGTCGACCTCGACTACGCGGACGCGACCACCTCGGTCCACGACCTGCTGCAGCTGTTCAAGCAGCACCCGCTGGTCAAGAAGATCCTCGAGGGCGGCGAGCGCGTCGGCTGGGGCGCCAAGGCGCTGCCGGGCGGCGGCTACTGGTCGATGCCCAAGCTGACGATGCCGGGTGCGCTGCTGGTCGGCGACTCGGCGGGCATGGTCGACACGGTGGCGCTGAAGGGCGTCCACCACTGCATCAAGTCGGGCATCCTGGCCGGCGAGGCGATCTACAACGCCCTGAAGAACGGCGAGACCTCGCTGGAGCCCTACGAGGACGCCGTCGAGGAGTCGTCGATCGGCAAGGAGCTCTACGAGGTCCGCAACACGCGCCAGCCGTTCCAGAAGGGCTTCCTGCGCGGCGGCCCGATGGTCAACCTGGGCATCGTCACGAAGGGCAAGCTCCCGCCGGGCAAGCTCGCGTGGCACAAGCAGGACCAGAAGCCGATGTTCGTCGGCAAGACCAAGGACAGCTACCCCAAGCCGGACGGCAAGTACACGTTCGACAAGCTGTCCTCGGTGTTCATCACGGGCAACGCGACCCGTGACGACGCGCCCAACCACATCCGCGTGCGCAAGAACGTCCCGCGCGAGGTCGCCGAGACGTGGCGGTGGATGTGCCCGGCCGGGGTCTACGAGCTCCCGGAGGACGCGCCGGAGCACGGCAACGTCGACGTGATCGTCAACTACACCAACTGCGTGCAGTGCGGCGCGATCACGGCCAAGGGCGGTCGCCTGACGACGCCCGAGGGCGGCGACGGGCCGCTGTACCAGCAGACCTGACCTGGCGGGTTGCCCTCTGGGCAACGCCCGCGACCGAAGGCGAGCCCTCTGGGCGAGACCTTCGGCGAGCAGGGACGAGGGGCGCCTGAGCAAGGCGCCCCTCGTCGTGTGCGCAACCATTCGGGCCCCGAGCTGTTTCAACCGAGGCCAGATGCCGTCCCGTCGCACCTTGTCGCTGCCCGCGCTCGCCGCGCTCTCGCTGATCGTCCCCACCACGGCCGCCGCCGCGGTCAAGGCGACGCCGGCCGCGCGCGTGGCCGCCTGCACGACGGGCGCCGCCGACGACGAGCGGGCCGCGGCGTTCACCGGCTCGATGTCGGCGTCGGGCGCCAAGCGGATGCAGATGCGCTTCGCGCTGCAGCAGCGGCTGGGGCCCGGCCCGAAGGGGACGTTCAAGAAGGTCGCGGTCCCGGACTGGGGGAGCTGGGAGAAGGCGGACCCCGGCCGCGGCGCGTTCGTCTTCACCAAGCGGATCGAGGCGCTGACCGCGCCCGCCGCCTACCGCGTCGTGGTCACGTTCCGGTGGCTGGACGGGCGCAACCACGTGCTGCGCACGACGACGCGGACCTCGCCGGCCTGCGAGGTCGCCGACCCGCGGCCGGATCTCTCGCTCGGCGGGATCGACGCGGTGGCGACCGGTCCCGGCCGCGCGGCCTACACGCTCGCGGTCGCCAACGACGGGCATTCGACGGCGGCGCCGTTCGCGGTGACCGTGACCGTCGGCGGCGTGACGTCGGCGCCGGTGATCCTCGGGCCGCTGACCGCCGGGGACCGCGCGAGCGGGGCGGTCGCGGCGCCGCGCTGCGCGCCGGGGTCGACGATCACGGTGACGCTCGACGCCGCCAACGCGGTCGACGAGAGCCACGAGGCCGACGACGTCGTCCAACGCCCCTGCCCGCTGGCCTGAGGGACGGGTTCCGGACGGTGGCATGACGCTACACTGAGGGGCGACCATGAAGACCGGAATCCACCCCGAGTACGTCGTCTCGCACGTCACCTGCACGTGCGGCAACGACTTCTACACGCGTTCCACGCAGCCCGAGATCCACGTCGAGGTGTGCGCGCAGTGCCATCCGTTCTACACGGGCCGTCAGAAGCTCGTCGACACGGGCGGCCGCATCGACCGCTTCAAGCGGCGCCAGGCGCGTGCCGCCGCCGGCAAGAAGGCCTAGCCCGCTCTCAGCCATGACGGACGCACCGCGCCCCGCCGACGGCGCACCCGCCGCCGGCGACGGTGCGTCCCTCGCTTCCGCCCCGCCCCAGAGCGTGACCCCCGCGGTCGCGCAGGGCGAGGGCGCGTTCTCCGGAGACCTGGTCGCGATCCGCGACGCTCCCGTCGGCGGCCAGGCCGTCCTGGAGGGCGTGATGATGCGCGGCGTCTCCACGTGGGCCGTCGCGGTCCGCAAGCCGCTGCCCGAGCAGCTGAAGGAGGGCGGCCTCGACGCCGAGGACGTCCCGCTCGGCGAGATCGAGGTCACCAGCCAGCCGCTGACCAGCGTGCTCAAGAAGCACCGGCTGCTGCGGCTGCCGCTCGTGCGCGGCGTCGTCGCGCTGGGCGAGTCGCTCGGGATCGGCTTCAAGGCGCTGGGCATCAGCGCCAACGCCCAGCTGCCCGAGGACGAGAAGGACATCTCGGGCGGCGTCTGGTTCGGCACGGTCTTCGCCGCGCTGGTGCTGGCCGTCGGCCTGTTCTTCGTCGTGCCCGTCGGGCTGACGTCGCTGATCAAGGACCAGCTGAACTCCTCGCTGCTGTTCTGGATCGTCGAGGGCGTCCTGCGCACCGGCATCTTCCTCGGCTACCTGCTGATGCTCTCCAAGCTCCGCGACCTGCGGCGCGTGTTCGAGTACCACGGCGCCGAGCACAAGACGATCTCCTGCTACGAGGCCGGGCTGGACCTGACGCCCGAGAACGCCCAGCGCTTCTCGCGGCTGCACCCGCGCTGCGGCACGAGCTTCCTGCTCGTGGTCATGATCGTCGCGATCTTCATCTTCGCCCCGATCGGCCTGCCCGCCTGGTACTGGCTCGTGCTGACCCGCATCGTCGGCGTGCCGCTGATCGCCGGCATCTCCTTCGAGCTGATCAAGTTCGCCGGCAAGAACCGCCGCCGCTCCTGGGTCCGGGCGATCATGTACCCGGGCCTCATGCTCCAGAAGCTGACCACGCGCGAGCCCGACCTCGACCAGCTCGCCGTCGCCATCGCCGCCATGAACGCCGTCCTCGAGCTGGAGAACCCCCTGGGCGCCTCCGACGAGGACAAGGTGGGCATGGAAGTCGTGGCCTAGCCGCCGCCCGCCGCCCCCGCGTCCCGGGCGGTAGCCTCAAACGTCGCATGATCGAGTCCCTCGTCGAGCAGATCGAGACCCGCTTCGCCGAGGTCGGCCGCCAGATCACCGATCCGGAGGTGATCGGCGATCGCAACAGGTACGCCGAGGTCGGCCGGGAGTACCGGCGCCTGGAGCCCGCGGCCAAGCTGGCCGAGGAGTGGCGGCGCGCGGCCGACGACGCGGCCGGCGCCCGCGAGCTGCTCGCCGAGGGCGAGGACCCGGAGCTTCGCGAGCTGCTGCGCACGTCCGAGCAGCGCATCGAGGAGCTGGAGGAGGAGATCCGGCTGGCGATGGTCGAGCCCGATCCCAACGACGACAAGAACGTCATCGTCGAGATCCAGGGCGGCGCCGGCGGCGAGGAGGCCGGGCTGTGGGCCGGCGATCTCTACCGGATGTTCACCCGCTACGCCGAGCGACGTGGTTTCTCTACCGAGGCCATGGACGTCGGCGAGGGCAAGTACACGTTCGCGATCAAGGGCGACGGCGCCTACTCGGTCTTCAAGTTCGAGGGCGGCACGCACCGCGTGCAGCGCGTTCCCGCGACCGAGTCCCAGGGCCGGATCCACACGTCGACCGCCACGGTCGCCGTCCTGCCCGAGGCCGAGGACGTCGACGTCCACATCGACCCCAACGACCTGCAGGTCGACGTCTACCGCTCCGGCGGCCCGGGCGGCCAGTCGGTCAACACCACCGACTCGGCGGTCCGGATCACGCACAAGCCGACGGGCGTGGCGGTCGCGATGCAGGACGAGAAGTCCCAGCTGCAGAACCGCGAGAAGGCGATGCGCGTCCTGCGCGCGCGCCTCTACGAGCGCGCGCTGGCCGAGCAGCAGGCGGCGACCGCCGACGCCCGCCGCTCGCAGGTCGGCACCGGCGACCGCGCCGAGAAGATCAGGACCTACAACTACGGCGAGCGGCGCGTGACCGACCACCGCATCAAGCTCACCGCCCACAACCTCGACGCCGTGCTCGAAGGCGAGCTGGACGAGTTCACCGCGGCGCTGCAGGACGACGAGAAGCGCCGCGGCCTGGAGAGCCAGGCGGCCGCCTAGGCCGCCGCGCCGCGTCGACCGATGGCCTCGTCGCCCTTCGCCGGGGTCGGTGTCCGCGAGGCGCTGGACAGCGCGCTCGTCGCGCTGAACGCCGCCGGCGTCGACACGCCGCGCCTGGACGCCGAGATCCTGCTCGGCCACGCGCTCGGCGTCGACCGCACCGCGCTCTGGCTCGACCCCGACCGCGAGGTCACGGGCGACGCCGCCCGCTGGTTCCGCGACGCGATCCGTCGCCGCACCGTCGAGCGCGTGCCGGTCGCCTACCTCGTCGGCCACAAGGGCTTCCGCCACCTCGACCTGCTCGTCGACCAGCGCGTGCTCGTCCCGCGCCCCGAGACCGAGCACCTCGTCGAGGCCCTGCTCGACCTGCCGGCCGACGCCCGCGTCCACGACGTCGGCACCGGCTCGGGCGCGATCGCGCTCGCGCTCAAGGACGAGCGCCCGGACCTGAGGGTCTCCGCCTCCGACGTCTCGCCCGACGCGCTGGCCGTCGCCCGGGCGAACGCCGAACGCCTTCGGCTCGACGTCGCCTTCTCCCAGGGCGACCTGCTGGACGGCGTCGACCCGCACGTCGACGCGATCGTCTCCAACCCGCCCTACGTCCCCGACGGCGACCGCCTGACGATGATGCCCGAGGTCACGCGCCACGAGCCCAAGCTCGCGCTCTTCGCCGGCGCCGACGGGCTGCGCACGATCCGCCCGCTGCTCACCCAGGCCGCCGCCACGCGGGCCACCCGCGTCGCGCTGGAGATCGGCGCCGGCCAGGCGCCGACGGTCCGCGCGCTGGTCGCCGCCGCCGGCTTCCCCGACGTCCACACGGTGGCCGACCTCGCCGGCCACGAGCGCGTCGTCGTCGGAGAGCGCTGAGCCCCCCATGATCACCACCGAGCAGGCCGCGACCTTCGAGCGCTGCATGGCCGTCGGCGGCGTCGCGATCTTCGGCGCCGACACCGTCTACGGCCTGGCCTGCGACGCCGCGAGCGTCGAGGCCGTCGAGCGCCTCTACGCGATCAAGGGCCGGCGGCCCGACAAGCCCGCCGCCGTCATGTTCTTCAACTTGGAGCTGGCGCTCGCCGCGCTGCCCGAGCTGGGCCCGCGCACGACCGCCGCGCTGGAGGGCCTGCTGCCCGGCGCGGTCACGCTCCTGCTGCCCAACCCCAGCCACCGCTTCCCGCTCGCGTGCGGGCCGGATCCGGACACGGTCGGCCTCCGCGTCCCCGCGCTGGCGCCGAGCGCCGCCGCGCTGGCCGCCGTCCGCTGGCCGGTCCTGCAGTCGTCGGCCAACCCGGCGGGCGGGGCGGACGCCCGGCGCCTGGAGGACATCCCGGCGCCGATCCGTGCCGCCGCCGACCTGCTCCTGGACGCCGGCGAGCTGGCCGGGACCGCCTCGACGGTCATCGACCTCCGGCGGTTCGAGGACGACGGCGCCTGGGTCGTGATCCGCGAGGGCGCGGTCGCCGAGAGCTGCGTGGCGGCGACGCTGTCTTCGCTGTAGATTCCGCTCGCCATGGTGATCGCCGTCGGGTCGGACCACGCGGGTTACCACCTCAAGGAACACGTCAAGGACGTGCTCCGCGCGGCCGGGCACGAGGTCGTCGACGTGGGCACGCCGACGCCCGACTCGGTCGACTACCCGGCCTTCGCCGAGCAGGCCGCGCGCATGGTCGCCGGCGGGCAGGCCGAGCGCGCCGTGCTGGCGTGCGGCTCGGGCGTCGGCGTCGCGATCGTCGCCAACAAGGTCCCGGGCGTCCGCGCGGTCAACGCGCACGACCCGTCCGAGGTCGAGATGGCCCGCCGCCACAACGACGCCAACGCGGTCACGCTGAGCGGCGCCCGCCTGGCGCCCGCCGACGCCGACGCGATCGTCGAGCGCTTCCTGCGGACCGCCTTCGAGGGCGGCCGCCACGCCCGCCGCGTGTCGCAGATCGCGGAGCTGGACGGCAGCGCCGTTCAATCCGCGGCCGGCTGCTGATACCTTCGGTGGCGCAAAGTCGCGACTGGCGCCGAGGGAGGAATCGACCTCCGGGGAGCGACTTGAAGCCGTCGAACTGCCGCGCGCCTGGGCCCAAACCATCGGAACCCTCCAAAGGAGAGCCGCTGCCGTGTCTTCCGATCTGAGCCCTGACTTCTTCACCCAGTCGCTCGCCGAGCTCGATCCCGAGGTCGCCGACGCGATCGGCAAGGAGCTGCACCGCCAGCAGTCGACGCTGGAGATGATCGCCTCGGAGAACTTCGTCCCGCAGGCGGTCCTCGAGGCGCAGGGCAGCGTCCTCACCAACAAGTACGCCGAGGGCTACCCGGGCAAGCGCTACTACGGCGGCTGCGAGTTCGTCGACATCATCGAGCAGCTGGCGATCGACCGCGCCAAGGCGCTGTTCGGCGCCGAGCACGCCAACGTCCAGCCGCACGCGGGCGCCCAGGCCAACACGGCCGTCTACCACGCGCTGCTGACGCCGGGCGACACGATCATGGGGCTGTCGCTGCCCCACGGCGGCCACCTCAGCCACGGCATGAAGATCAACGTGTCGGGCCGGCTGTACGACATCGCGCCCTACGAGGTCGACCGCGAGACGTCGCTGATCGACATGGACGAGGTCGAGCGCATCGCCAAGGAGCGCAAGCCCAAGCTGCTGCTCGCCGGCTGGTCGGCCTACCCGCGCCGGCTGGACTTCGCGCGCTTCCGCGAGATCGCCGACGAGGTCGGCGCGCTGCTGATGGTCGACATGGCGCACTTCGCCGGCCTCGTGGCCGCCGGGGTCCACCCGAGCCCGGTGCCCTACGCCGACGTCGTGACGAGCACCGTGCACAAGACGCTCGGCGGCCCGCGCTCGGGCTTCATCCTCTGCAAGGAGGAGCACGCCAAGGCCATCAACTCGGCCGTGTTCCCCGGCCAGCAGGGCGGGCCGCTGGAGCACGTCATCGCCGCCAAGGCCACCGCCTTCAAGATCGCGGGCTCCGCGTCGTTCAAGGAGCGCCAGGAGCGCACGATCGCCGGCGCGCGGGCCGTCGCCTCCGCGCTGATGGGCGCCGGCCACGGCGTCAACGTCCTCACGGGCGGCACCGACGTGCACCTCGCGCTGGTCGACCTGCGCGAGTCCGAGATCGACGGCCAGCAGTCCGAGGACCGCCTGCACGACGTCGGGATCACGGTCAACCGCAACGCGGTGCCGTTCGACCCGCGTCCGCCGATGGTGACCTCCGGCCTGCGCGTCGGCACCAGCGCGCTGGCCACCCGCGGCCTCCAGGCCGACGACTTCGCCGAGGTCGGCGACATCATCGCCACCGCGCTCACGCCGGACTTCGAGGCCAAGCGCGACGAGCTGGCCGAGCGCGTCAGCGCGATCGCGGAGCGGTACCCGCTCTACGAGGCGCTGGGGCGGGCAGGCGCGGCCGCCTGAGCGCGGCGGTCGCCTGACGGGCGAGCCGGTCGAGCGTGAGCGCGATCGGGATCGTCAGCAGGAGCACCTCCACCAGCTCGACCGGGCCGATCGCGCCGACGACGTAGACGTAGAGCGTCCAGGAGATCGCGAGGCCGGCGAGCCAGCTGGCGGCGGCGAGCAGCAGACGGGACATGACCCGTCTCTGGTGCCCGCCGCGCCCGGGTCAGGAAACGTTCGCGGTGCCCGTACGCGCCAGGATCGCGGCCATCCGGCCGGCCTGGCGCGCGACGCCGTGCTCGGCGGCCGCGGCGCGGGCGGCCGGGTTCGGCGACGGCATCGCGGCCGCCCGCTGCAGCGCGGCCAGCAGGGCGGAGGGGTTGCGCGGGTCGACGAGGATCCCGGTGCCCGGCGCGACGAATTCCGGCGGGCCGCCCTCGCAGGTGGCGACCACCGTCCGCTCCATCGCCATCGCCTCCAGCGTCGCCAGCCCGAACGGCTCGTTCAGCGACGGCTGGCAGAGGACGTCGCAGGCCGCGTACCAGGACGGGACGTCGGCGTGGGGGACCCGGCCGACGACCGTCACGCCCCGGCGGCCCTCCAGGTCGCCGCGCAGCGGCCCGTCGCCGAGGAAGGCCAGCGACCCGCGCCCGAGCTGCGCGAACGCGTCGGCCAGGGCGATGACGTTCTTGCGGCCGATCAGCGAGCCGACGCACAGAAAGCGCGGGTGCTCGCCGTCCCACGCCGCGGGCGCCGTCGCGGGGTCGAACTGCTCCAGGTCGACGCCGAGGTCGCAGACCTCGCACTCCAGGCCCGGGTAGTGGGCCTCGAGCCGCGTGGCCAGCCAGCGCGAGTTGGCGATCACCGCCGCCGCGCCGCGCACGACCGGCCGCGTGGCGGCGCGCAGGGGCGCCCGGCGCAGGTTGGCGACGTCCTGGCCGTGGGCCATGACGACCAGCGGCACCCGCGCCGCGCGCGCCGCCGCCAGGCCCGCCGCGCCCGCGGGGAAGAGGAAGTGCGCGAAGACCACGTCGGGCCGGAACGCGCGCGCTTCGCGCACCGCGTCGGCCGTCAGCCGCGCGTACTTGGCCTTCCCGCCGCCGCGCTGCCCGATCGCCGCGACCTCCACCGCGTGGCCCTGGGCGACCAGCTCGCGGCGCAGCGGGAGCAGGAAGCTGCCGAGGTCGGGTTCGGCCGGCGTCGGCCACATCTGGGTCACGAGCAGGATGCGCACGGGTCGCTGAAGCCTCCCACGCCGACGCGCCGAATAACCTCCAGCGTCGATGACGGAGCTCGACGCGGTCTACGCCTTCGTCGCCGCGTTCGCGGTGGCGGTGGTCCTGACGCCGCTGACGGCGCGTTTCGCCCGGCGCGTGGGCGCGGTCGACCAGCCGAAGGCGCGCGGCCTGGGCCGGGAGTCGACGCCGCTGCTCGGCGGGCTGGCGATCTACGCCGGCGCGCTGGTCGCCGGGCTGCTGTTCATCGAGACGACCGCGCGCACGCACGACCGCTTCGTCGGGATCCTCGTCGGCGGCACGCTGATCACGATCGTCGGCGCGATCGACGACCGCTTCGACCTGCACCCGGCGATCAAACTGCTCGGCCAGATCGTCGCGGCGGTCATCCCGGTCAGCGCGGGCGTCGAGGTCGGCAACATCACGGCGCCGTTCATCGGCGCGGTCGACTTCGGCGGGGCCGCCGGGCCGATCACGGTCGTCGGCCTGGTGGCGATGATGAACGTCGTCAACTTCTCCGACGGCGTCGACGGCCTGGCCGCCGGGATCTGCGCGATCAGCGCGGTCGCCTTCGCGATCATCGCCTTCGACCTCGACCGCTCCCACGCCGCGATCCTCGCCGCCTGCACCGCGGGCGCGGCCGCCGGGTTCCTGGTGCACAACTTCCCGCCGGCGTCGATCTACATGGGCGACTGCGGCGCGAACCTGCTCGGCTTCCTGCTCGGCTGCGTCGCGGTCGAGGGCGCGGTCAAGACGCAGGCCGTGCTCGCGCTGGTCATCCCGCTGGTCGTCCTGGCCGTGCCGTTCCTGGACACCACGTTCGTGGTCCTCAAGCGCATGAAGTACAAGCGCAAGGTCTACGTCGCCGACGCCAACCACTTCCACCACCGCTTCAACCGCATCGGCTTCAGCGAGCGCAAGACGCTGATCTACCTGTACGCCTGGACGCTGCTGCTCGGCGCCTTCGCGGTCTCGCTGCGCTTCGTGCCCTACTCCGACAACCACGGCCACCTCAACGCGGGGTGGGCGGCGGTCGTCGCGGTCCTCGCGCTGGTCGTCGCGGCCGCGTCGGTCTACCTGGTGTACGTGCTGGAGATCCTCAAGCTGCGCCGCCTCAGCGCGATCCGCATCCGCCGCGTGCGCCCCGAGGCCCACGAGCACGAGGTCGACGCGGACGTCGAGCGCCAGATGGAAACGGGCGAGTTCGAGGCCGTCAACCGGGACTAGGCGCCATCTAGGCGCCGTAGACCGTCCCGCGGTAGATCCGCGCGATCGCCTCGATCATCTGCTCGTTGGGGACGGGCGCGTCCTGGACCAACTGCTGGTAGAAGCTCCGCTCGACCATCCAGGTCAGCGCGAAGGCGGTGGCGCGCGCGGCGTCGGAGTCCATGTGCGCCTCCTCCTCGATCCGCCGCGCGGTCGCGTCGACGAACCGCTGCAGCAGCCCGCGCCAGAACGTCGCGATGTCCTCCTCGTAGGTGGAGACCTCGACGATCGCCCGGATCAGCACGCCGTGCTCGCGGTACAGCGCGGCGATCCGCGTCAGCGCCTCGCGGATCTCCTGGTCGGGGTCGCCGTCGCCCGAGAACCAGATGTCGGCCTGCGCGTAGAGCAGCTCGGTCACGTCGCCGGCCAGCCGCATCAGCAGGTCGCGCTTGTCGCGGAAGTAGAAGTAGAACGCCGTGCGCGAGATGCCCGCGGCCTTCGCGATCCGCTCGACGTTGAGGTCGGCGTAGGACGAGCCGGAGGCCAGCAGCTCCTCGGTGGCGCGCAGGACGTCGGCCTGCACCTGGGCGCGCTTGGCCGTCGCCGGCCCCTCGCGGTGGGCGACGGGGGAGGTCGTGCGGGCTTCGTCGTCGGCGGCCATCTCGTTCCAACATACCCGGGCAGCGCTGACACCCTGTCAAGGATCGCTTGACACCCTGTCAAACGGGGTGTCAGAGTCGCGCGCATGGCCAACCTCCTCGAACTGACCTCCCAGGGCGACGTCGCGACCATCAGCGACGAGTCCAAGCTCTCCAAGGTCGTGCTCATGACGCCCCAGCAGCTCTACGAGCTGTGGGAGCGCCAGCCGTGGTCCAGCCACACGATCGACTTCGCCCGGGACCGCGAGGACTGGGCCGCGCTCTCCGACGAGGACAAGGACCACATCGTGTGGTTCCTGTCGTCGTTCTTCATCGGCGAGGAGCGCGTCGCGACCCAGTTCAACGGGCTGGTCGGCGCGTACGAGACCCAGAGCGAGGAGCACTTCCTGACGACCCAGCAGGTCGACGAGGCGCGCCACGCCCAGCACTTCAACAACTTCTACCGCGAGGTCATCGGCCACGACGGCACGTTCGAGGAGCGGCTCGCCCACGCCCGCGAGGACCTCAACGACGCGTTCAAGGTGCTGTTCGACGACGTCCTGGTCAGCGCGAACCAGCGGCTGCTCGCCGATCCCACCGACCTCGAGGCCAAGGTCGACTTCGTCACGACCTACCACATGGTCATCGAGGGGACGCTGGCGCTGACCGGCCAGGACACGCTCACGCGCGTCTTCGAGGAGCGCGGGATCCTCCCCGGCTTCCTGGAGGGCTTCCGCAAGATCTCCCAGGACGAGCACCGCCACGTCGCCTTCGGCACCTGGTTCCTGCAGCAGAAGGCGCGTCAGGACCCGGCGCTGGCCCGCCGCATCCAGCAGACGCTGGCCGAGCTGATCCCGATCGCGGCCGGCGTGCTCACGCCGCGCGGCTACGACGTCGGCGACGCCTACGAGATCCTCGGCGTCCGCTCCGACGAGGTCCACGGCTTCGCCTTCCAGGCGCTGACGCGGCGGCTGAAGGTCATCGGTGTCTCGCTGGCGCCGGACCCGGAGCCCGAGCCTTCCACCGTTTCGTAGGGCGGCAGGCCGTCCGCGTCAGGCGCTTGACGTCAAGGCGGGGGAGGCGGCGCCGACCTCTGGGTCATGCGTCGCCTCCTGCTGCCGCTGACCGCCCTGCTCGCGCTGCTCGCCCTGCTGGCGCCCGTCGCCGCGCACGCGGCCGTGAAGGTCGGGATCGCCGACAACAAGGCCGACATGTTCGGCGACCCGCGCTACCAGGCGCTGCACCTCGGCTACGCGCGCCTGGACCTGCGCTGGGACGTGCTGAGCGACCCGGTCGCGACCGCGGGGCTCGACGCGTGGATGAGGGGCGCCCAGGCGACCGGCGCCCGTCCGCTGATCACCTTCGACCGCTCGCCCCGGCGCCCGGCCTACAACCCGACGCCCGCGCAGCTGGCCGCGGCGCTGAAGGCGCTGCGGGCCCGCTACCCGTTCGTGAAGGACTTCTCGTCGTGGAACGAGGCCAACATGAACAAGAAGCCCGAGCTCGTCGCCGCGTGGTACCTGGCGCTGCGCCGGGCGTGCCCGTCCTGCGACGTCCTGGCCACCGACCTGCTCGACAAGGCCAACATGGTGTCCTGGGCGCGGCGCTTCGTGAAGGCGGCCAAGCGCACGCCGAAGGTCTGGGGCCTGCACAACTACGTCGACGCCAACACGCTGTCGACCAAGACCACCAAGAAGCTGCTGGCCTCGGTCGGCGGCAACGTCTGGCTGACCGAGACCGGCGGCATCGTCCGCCGCTCCAACGCGTCCGCGGTCGTCTTCCCGACCGGCGCCGCCCACGCGGCCAAGGTCACGAAGTTCATCTTCGACAAGCTCGTCAGGCTCTCGCCGCGGATCCAGCGCGTCTACCTCTACCACTGGGACACCGGCACCGAGGGCGGCCCGACGTGGGACTCCGGCTTCGTCGGCCCCGACGATCAGCCACGCCCGGCGCTCACGGTCCTTCAGCGGTACCTCGGTGTGAAGCCGGGCTAGAAGCTGCTTCAGGATCAGAAGGCGTGGCTCAGCGTGGCCGGATCGTGGATGCCGGGGGCGATGCGCGCGGTGAGGCGTGCTGGTGGCCCGGCGATCCGCGCGCATCGTCATCCGGCGCCGCGAGACGGTTCGCTGAGACCGGCTTCTTCCTGAAGCAGCTTCGAAAGTGGGGACAGCCGTACTTGCGCGACGTGCGGTCGACCGGTACGGTCTCCGGGACTTCTCCTACAGATAGGCGATCAAAGCCTACAAGTAGAGAGGAGGGGATCTCCATGCGAGTCACCCGACGCGACATCCTCCCCAAGATGCCCAAGGCGGTCTTCACGACCGCCCCGACGGTCCATGCCGTCGGCAACGGCTCTCAGGGCGGCCTCGTTCCGTCCACGCTCGCGCGCTAGGTCCCTCACCAGTTCGCGGGCGTCCATCGCCCAGCGGACTTCTTCTCCCGCCGGCCACGCAGCATCACGACCGGCGTCGCGGCAGCCCAACGGGCGGTGGCACCTTCACACCCATCCGAAGGAGCACCACCGTCATGCAGTTCCACCTCCACACCGACTACGCCAAGGCCGCCGCTCCGCGCATCGACGCGGCGACGCGCCACTTGGCCGAGCGGAGCCGAGCCGAACCTCCCCCGGGACCGGTACGGGCCTACGTGGCCCGAACGCTGGCCTCGTCGGCCGCCCGCGTCGACCGCGAGTCCGCCCGCCGGGCGCTCGCGTCGTAGTCCCCCGTAGTCCGCAACACCCCTCGACCCCTCGCTCCCTCCGCACCCCGTCCCGGCCGCGCCTCCCTCGCGCGGCCGGGGCGGGTGCGAACCGTCGGACCGCTCCGATGGGTACCGTCACGTGTCGACATGGACGTGGGGAACCTCGAAGCGCAGACGCCGTTCACGACGCTGGACGGCTCGACCATCCGCGAGATCGCGGGGCCGCGGACGCTGCCGTCGCGCAACCAGAGCCTGGCGGAGGCCACCGTGCCCGCCGGCGGCTCGACGTTCGCGCACTACCACCGCGAGTCGGAGGAGCTGTACTTCTTCACCGCGGGTCGCGGCCGGCTGATGGTCGGCGGCGAGTGGACCGACGTCGGGCCCGGCGACTGCGCGGTCCTGCCGCCCGGCACCGAGCACAAGCTCGAGAACCCCAACGACGAGCCGCTGGTCCTGCTGTGCTGCTGCTCGCCGTCCTACGCGCACGAGGACACGGTCCTCACCGAGGGGCCCGACGCCGCGCCGTGACATCCGCGCGCCTGACCCGGCTCGTCGTCGCGTGCGTCGCGACGGCGGCCCTCATCGTCCCGGCGAGCGCGAGCGCGCTGGTCGTCGGCATCGCCGACCAGAAGCCGGACATGTTCTACAGCCCGCTGTTCGCGAGCCTGAACGTGCAGTACGCGCGCGTGTCGGTGTCCTGGGACGCGATGGAGCACCCGTGGGAGACCGCGGAGGTCGACGCGTGGATGGACGGCGCGCGCGCCGCGGGCGTGATGCCGCTGGTCGGCTTCGGCCACTCGCGCACCAACCGCCGCAAGCTGCCGACGCCGTCGCGGTTCAAGTACGACTTCCAGCAGTTCCGCAAGCGCTACCCGTGGGTGACGACGTTCGCCACCTGGAACGAGGCCAACCACTGCGGCGAGCCGACGTGCCATCGCCCCGAGCTGGTGTCCTCCTACTACCGCTCGCTGCGCCGCGCCTGCCCCAAGTGCACCATCTTGGGCGCCGAGCTGCTGGACATGCCCAACATGGCGAGCTGGGTCGACCAGTACCAGCGGCACCTGGGCAGGCGGAAGTCACCGCGCCCGCGCTACTGGGGCCTGCACAACTACCTCGACGCCAACCGCCTGCGCACGACCGGCACCAAGACGTTGTTGAAGCACACGACCGGCCAGGTCTGGTTCACCGAGACCGGCGGGATCGTCAAGCGCCGCCAGACCAAGAACACCGTGACGTTCCCGGAGTCCACCGCGCACGCGGCGACGGCGACGCGCTGGGTGTTCAACAAGCTCGTGCCGCTGAGCCGCCGGATCACCCGCGTCTACCTGTACCAGTGGAGCTCGGCCAAGGGCGAGAACTGGGACTCGGGCCTGGTCGACCTCAAGGGCAAGGGCCGTCCGGCCCTGACCGTCGTGCGCTCGCAGCTCAAGATCCTGCAGAAGCGGCGCGAGGCGGCGGCGCGGCGCCAGGCCGAGTCGCAGCCGTCGTCGCCGTCGCCGTCGCCGAGCGGCTCCGCGTCCTGACGACCACGCGCGCGCCGCGGTCCGGCGCGAGGACGATCGCCCGGCGGCGCGTGCGCTCCGGGCGGCCACCGGCGTCCGGGGCGCGGACGTCGAGCGCGTCGAGCACCGTGCGCAGGACGGTCCGCAGCTCCAGCTGGGCGAACGCGGCGCCGACGCACCGGCGGATGCCCCCGCCGAACGGCAGCCACGCGTAGGTCTCGGCCTTGCCGTCCAGGAAGCGCTCGGGCCGGAACGCGCGCGGCGCGTCGTAGAGGTCCTCGCGGCGGTGGATCAGGTAGATGCACGGCGCGATCCGCGTGCCCGCGGGCAGATCGTGGCCGCCGACGGCCACCGGCTCGGCGCCGCGGCGCACGGCCATCGGCAGCGGCGGCTCGAGGCGCAGCGTCTCGGTCGCGACCGCGTCGAGGTAGGCGTCGTCGTCGCGGGCGCGCTCCAGGGCGTCGGGCCGCGCGTGGACGAGCAGCGTGAACGCCCAGGCCAGCGCGGAGGCCGTCGTCTCGTGGCCGGCCAGCAGCAGCGTCATCAGCTCGTCGCGCAGCTCCTCGTCGGTCAGCGGCGCGCCGTCCTCGTCGCGGGCCTGCAGCAGCAAGGACAGGATGTCGGTCCGCGCGGCGAGGTTCGGATCGGCGCGGTGCTTGGCGATCTCCTCGTGCAGCAGCGCGTCGACGGCGGCGCGCGCGGCGAGGAAGCGGCGCCACGGCGAGCGCGGGCCGAGGTCGCGCCGCAGCGCGGGGAGCAGCAGCAGCGACGACCAGCCGCCGTCGGGCACCAGCTCGGGGATCAGCGCCTGCATGCGCGCGGCGCGCTCGTCGTCCTCGATGCCGAAGACGACGCGGACGATGATCGCCAGCGTGATCGCGCGCAGGTGCGGCTCCAGCGCGAACGGGCGGTCGCGCGGCCACGTCGCCAGCGACTCGAGCGTCAGCGCCGCCATGTCGTTCTCGTAGGTCTTGAGGCGCTCGCCGTGGAACGGCGGCAGCACGAGCCGGCGGCGGCGCAGGTGGCGCGGGCCGTCGAGCAGCAGCAGGGAGTCGGGCCCGACGACCGGCTCCAGCGGCCGGTTGCCCTCGCCGGCGCGCAGCACGTCCGGGTCGCCGGTGAAGACGTCCTTGACCAGCGCGGGGTCGGCGACGACGACGATCGGCCCGAGCGGCAGGTGCAGCGTGAAGACGTCGCCGCGCTCGCGCCGCCCGCGCTCCATCAGCGCCTCGGGACGGAAGATCCAGGCGGCGACCTGGCGGGCCGGGCCGACCGACGGCCCGGGCGGCAGCGTCGTGGGGGAGGCGTCGACGAGCATGCGCTCGGCGATCATCCCAGACACCCGTCCGTGTCACAGCCGGTGCCCCTCACGACAAGCAGTCCCCAGATGCCCGACGACGCCGAGCTGCTCGCGGGAGACGCCGAGGCCTTCGGCGTCTTCTACGCCCGCCACGAGGACGCGGTCCTCGCGTTCTTCCTGCGGCGCGTCCGCCGCGCCGACCTGGCGGCGGACCTGACCGCCGAGACGTTCGCGGCGGCGCTCGGCAGCCGCCGCGCGCACGACCCGTCACGGGGCGAGGCGCGCGGCTGGCTGTTCGGGATCGCGCGCAACGTGCTGTCGGGGTCGCTGCGGCGCGGGCGCGTGGAGGACGACGCGCGCCGCCGGCTGGGCCTCGAGCGGCTCGTGCTCGACGACGCCGCGCTGGCGCGCGTGGAGGAGCTGGCCGGCGCGCCCGCGCTGGCGGCGTTGGAGGAGCTGCCGCCCGACCAGCGCGCCGCGGTCGCCGGCCGCGTCGTCGACGAGCGCAGCTACGAGGAGCTGGCGGCCGCGCTGCGGTGCTCGGAGAGCGTCGTGCGCCAGCGCGTCTCGCGCGGCCTGCGAACGCTCCGCTCACGACTGGAAGGAGGACGCGCATGACCCGGCTCCCGGATCTGCGGCACGAGCTGGTGGCCGCCGCGGCGCGGCTGGACGAGGAGGGCGCGGGGCTCGCGGCCCCGCCGCCGCCGTCGCCGCCGTCCCGTCGCCGTGGGCGTCGCCTGCCCGCCGCGCGCGTGCTCGCCCTGGCGCTGCTGGCCGCGCTGGCGCTTGCCGCCATCGGCGCGGCCGCGACCGGCCTGCTGGGCTCGGGCTCCGACGTCCAGCCGCGCTCGGGCAAGGCGCCGACGCCCAAGACCGGCTTCGGCGTCCCGGTCGGGACCGTCGCGCCGCCGATCGTCGTCGACGACCCCGACGGCGGAGCGCTGAAGTGGGGCCTGCGCACGTTCACGACCACGCGCGGCTACGCGTGCCTGCAGCTCGGGCGCGTCCAGGGCGGCAAGCTGGGGTTGATCGGTCGCGACGGCGCCTTCGAGGACGACGGGCTCTTCCACGCCCTCGGGCCGCAGGTGCTCGACCGCGCGGGCTGCGCCCCGCTGGACGCCCACGCGCACGGCTTCCTGGCGATCCACGACGCCGAGATGCCCGCGTCCGCCATGCACGACTGCATGGTGCCGAGCTGGGTGCACGCCTTCGGCGGGCGCGTGCCGCCCAAGACGAAGGCCTGCCCGACGCGGGGCATGCGCTCCGTGGACTACGGCCTGCTCGGCCCGCGCGCCAAGAGCATCACCTACACCTTGCCGGACGGCGGGCGCCGGACGGTGCCGGTCGCCCCCGGCAGCGGGGCCTTCCTGATCGTCACGCCGCGCGAGCGCCTGACGCTGCCCAAGCGGCGCGGCATGATCGCGCGCAACGCCTACATCATCGGCCGCACGCCCGGGGCCGACCGGATCGTGTCGGTCGCCTACGACGACGGGACGACCTGCACGGTCCGCCACACCATGCAGCCGCGCGGCGGCTGCCCGGCCAAGGGGTACGCGCCGGTGAAGGTGCGGGTGCCGACGCGCGCCGAGGTGAGGACGCCGATGACCGCGCGGATCGAGCGCGCGCCGGAGGGCAACTTCGTCCTGCACGTCGCGTTCCGCGCGCGGGTGGCGGCCGAGAAGTCGCGCGCCACCTACACCGTCATGCTCCGGCCGACGCGCGGGCGCCACTGCCACCAGGGGATCATCGGCCACGACCTCGAGCGCGACGTCGCCGCCGGCCAGCGGGTCGGCGCGGCGATCAAGATGTCGCGGATCAGCTGCCGCGGCCGCTACCGGATCGACCTCGTCTACCGCGTGGTCGAGGACGGGTCGGTGTTCGGGACCGGCTTCGTCTACCCCGGCACGCCCGTCGCGTCGGCCACCGCGCGGCTGGTCAAGTGAACCGCCGCAGCCGCAGCGCGTTGGCGACGACCGAGATCGAGGACAACGCCATCGCGCCGCCGGCCACCAGCGGGCCGAGCAGGCCGGCGGCCGCCAGCGGGATCGCCGCGACGTTGTAGCCGAACGCCCAGGCGAGGTTCTGGCGGATCGTGCGCAGCGTCGCGCGGCTGAGGCGGATGGCCTCGGCCGCGCCGCGCAGGTCGCCGGAGACGAGCGTCAGGTCGGAGGCCTCGATCGCGACGTCGGTGCCGGTGCCGATGGCCAGGCCGAGGTCGGCCTGGGCCAGCGCGGGCGCGTCGTTGACGCCGTCGCCGACCATGGCCACGACCTTGCCTTGGTCCTGCAGGCCCTGGACCACGGCGGCCTTGTCGGCGGGCAGGACCTCGGCGATGACCTCGTGGATGCCGACCTCGGTCGCCACGGCGCGCGCGGTCGTCGCGTTGTCGCCGGTCAGCAGGATCGGCGTCAGCCCCAGCGCGCGCAGCGACGCGATCGCCTCGGCCGACGTCGGCTTGACCGTGTCGGCGACCGCGACCATGCCGCGCACCGCGCCGTCCCAGGCCACGAGCACGGCGGTCCGGCCGCGCGCCTCGGCGTCGCGGCGGGCGGCGTCCAGCTCGTCCGGGACCGCCAGGCCCCAGTCGGCCATCAGCGCCGGGCGGCCGACCTGCACGCCGTGGCCCTCGACCACGCCCTCCACGCCGAGCCCCTCGCGGTTGACGAAGGACTCGACCGGCGGCAGCGCGCCGCCGCCGGCCGCGGCGCCGCCGCCGGCCGCGACGCCGTCGCCGCCGGCGCTCGCGATCGCCCGGGCGACCGGATGCTCGCTGGCCGCCTCGATCGCCGCGGCCAGCCGCAGCGTGCGCTCGTCGCCCGCCACGTCGGTGACCGCCATGCGACCGGTCGTCACCGTGCCGGTCTTGTCCAACACGATGGTGTCGATCGTCCGCGTCGACTCCAGGACCTCGGGGCCCTTGATCAACAGCCCCAGCTGCGCGCCGCGGCCGGTGCCGACCAGCAGCGCGGTCGGCGTCGCCAGCCCGAGCGCGCACGGGCACGCGATGACCAGCACCGAGACGGCGGCGGCGAACGCGGCCGAGGTCTCCTCGCCGGCGCCCAGCCGGTAGCCGAGCGTGACGACCGCGATCGCGATCACGACCGGGACGAAGACGCCCGAGACGCGGTCGGCCAGCCGCTGCACCGGCGCCTTGCCGGTCTGCGCGTCGGTGACCAGGCGCGCGATCTGCGCCAGCGCGGTGTCGGACCCGACGCGCGTGGCCTGGACGACCAGCCGCCCGCCGACGTTGACGGTCGCGCCCGCGACCTCGTCGCCCGGCGCCTTCTCGACCGGCACGGACTCGCCGGTCAGCAGCGCCTGGTCGACCGCGCTCGCGCCCTCGACGACGACGCCGTCGGTGGCGACCTTCTCGCCCGGCCGCACGACGAAGCGGTCGCCGACCCGCAGCCGCTCGACCGGCACGCGGGTCTCGCGCCCGTCGTCGTCGAGCACCGCGACGTCCTTGGCGCCGAGCGCGAGCAGCGCCTCCAGCGCGGCGCCCGCGCGGCGCTTGGCGCGCGCCTCGAAGTAGCGGCCGGCCAGCAGGAACGTCGTCACCGCGCCCGCGGTCTCCAGGTACAGCTCGTCGCCGCCGGAGCCGGTGAAGGACAACGTCATGGTCATGCCGGTCATCCCGGCGTCGCCGAGGAACAGCGCGTAGAGCGACCAGCCGTAGGCGGCGAGCACGCCGACCGAGACCAGCGTGTCCATCGTCGCCGCGCCGTGGCGCAGGTTGACCCACGCGGCGCGGTGAAACGGCCACGCGCCCCACAGCGCCACCGGCGTGGCGAGCTGCAGCGCCAGCCACTGCCAGTTGTCGAACTGCAGCGGCGGGACCATGGACAACACGAGCAGCGGCAGCGTCAGCGCGGCCGAGACGATCAGGCGCGTGCGCAGCGGCGCCGGCTCGTCGTGGGCGTCGGCGCGGGCGTCGGTGTCGCCCGTCGCCGGCAGCGTCGCGTCGTAGCCCGCGGAGCGCACGGTCTCGACGAGCTGCTCGGGCGCCACCGCCTCGGGGTCGAACTCGACGGCCGCGCGCTCGGTCGCGTAGTTGACCGTCGCGGTCACGCCGTCGAGCTTGTTGAGCTTGCGCTCGATGCGGTTGGCGCACGACGCGCAGGTCATGCCGGTGATCGGCAGCTCGACGTTGGACATCTAGGACACCACCTTGGTGAACGCCGCGGTGTGGACGCGGCCCTCGTGCTGGAACTGCAGGAACAGCCGGTAGCGGCCGGCGCTGGGGAAGCGCGCGCCGAACGCGACCTTCCCGTTCGCGTCCGGGTGGACGTGCAGGTAGGCGAGGTCGCCCTCGCGCAGCGCGACGAGGTGGCCGGCGGCGCCCAGGTAGGGCTCGGGCGTGACCGCCGCGCCGTCGCGGGAGATCGCGAAGCGCAGCGTCGCCTCGCGCCCGGTCGAGGGCGCGAGCGCCACGTCGTAGCCGTCGACCGACGCGTGCGCCGAGGGCGCGGGCAGCGCGCGCGGCGCGAAGTCCCCGCCGACCAGCACGTCGGAGCCCAGCGTCGTCGCCTGGCCGCCGCGCGGCGTGAAGTCCGCGAGCAGGCGGTAGGCGCCCGGGTCGCGCAGGGTCAGCGGCACGCGCCACGAGCCGTCGGCGGCCTGGGTGGGGTGGAGGTGCTGGAAGCCGGTCAGGTCGCGGCGCACCGCGATCAGGTGCAGCTTCTTGGTGTGCTCGACGTCGAAGTCGCGGACGGTCGCGCCGCGGTCGTCGGCAATCCGGAACGCGACGTCCTCGCGGACGCCGGCGCGCAGCGTGGCGGGCGCGACCAGGCGCAGCCCGCGCTCGGCGACGGCCAGGCCCGGGACCGACGCGTCGTCGTGGGCGTCGCCCATCGCCATCGCGCCGTCGGCGCCGCCGTGCCCGCGCTCGGCCGTCGCGCGCGCCCCCTCGCCGACGCCTACCCGCGCGCCGCCGGCGAGGTAGGCCAGGCCGAACAGCGCCAGCAGCGCGGTCAGGTAGGCGGCGGGCCGGGTCATGGGACCAGCGCGTAGCCGGCCTCGTCGACGGCGGCGCGGATCGCGTCGTCCTCGACGCCCTCGCCGCGGACCACCATGCGCCCGCTGGCCAGGTCGACCTCGACGCCCTCGACGCCGGGGACCTCGGCGACCTCCTCGGTGACCGAGCGCACGCAGTGCTCGCAGGACAGGCCGGAGACGGAGTAGGTGGTGGTCATGCCTCTACCGTAGCAGATACCCCCGGGGGGTAACAAGACGACCGGGGGCTCGCCGCTCCGAGACGTCGCGCCGTGTCAGACGTCCGACCGCGAAACGCACGCGGCGACGCGCCTGAGCGACCCTCGTCGAACGACCCCGAGGTCGCCGCGCGGCCGTCCGCGTCGCCGCTCCGACCCAGGCTCGAACCCGGCGATCTGACGAAGGGTCGCCTAACAACAGTCATGCTGCCTATCTTCACGTGCGCGCGTCAGACTCTTAGAGGCGACTGTCACGAAGTTGTTACAAAGTCCGCGACTTCGGTAGTCTCCGGCTTGCCGCCAAGGAGGCAAGGTCCCCGCCTCCGGAAGGGTCGCCGTCATGAGCAGAGCGGACGGCGTGCCATGTCATCGAGCAGGTCCCGCACCGACGCGGCCTGACGCCATGAACGAGCCCCACGAGAACCTCGACCCCGACCCCTTCGCTCACGACGCCTCGCGCCGCCCTTCCCGGCTGCGCCGCGCGATCGTGCGGCACGCGCGCCCCGGCGCGCGGGGGACCTGCGCGGTCGCGGCTCCGGCCGGCCGGCTCGCTCGTCGTCACGTCCGGCCGTGCCCGCGCGCGGACCGCAACCCGCTCCGCTGAGGTCCGCGATGTTCGCGATCAAGCATCTCGACCTGGTCCTGCTCGTCCTCGCGCTGCCGATCTTCATCGTCGCCGGCTGGCCGCTGGGCGGCTACGCCGCGGCCGCGATCGCGTGGATCGCGCAGTCCGCGATCCACCACTACACCGAGCGTCGCGCGGCCGCTTCGGACGACCCGAAGACCGTCGTCGGACTGACCGCCGGGTCGATGATCGGACGCGGATGGCTCGTAGCCCTTACGATCTTCGCCGCATACCTGATCGCCGGGAGCGATGACGCAGTCGGATTGGCCGCCGCCGTGCTCGTCGTCGTGCTGTTCACGGCGTACTTCACCGTCTCCCTGATCCTCCGCCCGTTCGAGAACCACCGAGAGCTGCCTTCTTGATGCCCAAGCGTGTTGCCATCCTCCTCGCGCCGCTCGTCGCGCTCCTGGCCTCCCCGGCCGGCGCGTTCGCGTTGAACATCAACGAGAGCTTCAAGCCGCAGAACGAGTTCAAGCTCGATCCGTGGATCGACCTCGGCGTCATGTCCATCAACAAGGCCGTCTTCTACGTGATCGTGGCGACGGCCCTCATGTGCTGGACGATGGTCTACGTCGCCAAGCGCATGCAGGAGCGCCCGAACAAGGTCCAGACCGCGGTCGAGACCGTGTTCCTGCTCATGCGCGACAACATCACGCGCGGCAACATGGACACCAAGATGGCCGCGAAGTGGTTCCCGTTCATCGGGGCGCTCTTCCTGTTCATCTGGTTCTCGAACATGCTCGGCTACCTGCCGCTGCCGACGAACACCGAGCACAAGGTGGACATCTTCGGCGCGCACATCCCGAGCCTCGCGCTGTTCGCCGCCACGGCCAACATCTCCGTGCCGCTCGTCCTCACGCTCTTCGTGTGGATCAGCTACCACGTCGAGGGCGTCCGGGCCAAGGGCGTCATCGGCTACCTGAAGTCCTGGGTCCCGGCCGGCGTCGAGGGCCCCGCGGTCGGCCCGATCTTCGTGATCGAGGTCATCTCGCACTTCGTCCGGCTCGTCAGCCTCTCCGTTCGTCTCTTCGCGAACATCCTGGCCGGGCACCTGCTGATCCTGTTCATGGGCGGCGGTCTCGTCGTCCTGCTGAACCTCGCGATCGGCGGCTCGGTCGTCCTCGGCCTCGTCACCGGCACGATGGCCGTGGCCTTCTTCCTCTTCGAGGTGGGCCTGGTCGCAACGCTTCAGGCCTTCATCTTCGCCACCCTTACCGCGATCTACCTCGGCGGCGCAGTCGCCGAGGAGCACTAACCCCCAAGGAGACAAGTACCGTGGACCTGTCCGTCATCAACGAGGTCACCACCCTCGCTCAGGCCGCTGATCCGCAGGAGTACGGCCGCAAGGCCGGCAAGGCCATCGCGCTCGGCATCGGCGCGGGCCTCGGCACGATCGGCCCGGGCGTCGGCGTCGGCTTCATCTTCGGCAAGGTCATCGAGTCGGTGACCCGTCAGCCCGAGATGCGCGACGAGATCACCTCGATCCAGTGGCTGGGCTTCGCACTGACCGAGGCGATCGTGTTCTACGCGTTCATCTTCGGCCTGATCGCCTTCTTCCTCGGCTAGGTCCCGATGCTGCTGACCGGCATCATCCACGCGGTCGCCCTGCCGCTCGCCGCCTCCGGTGGCGGCGAGGACGAGAGCTCCAACTTCCTCGTCAGCCCGGACGTCGGGCTGATGATCTGGACGGTGCTCGCGTTCCTCGTCGCGCTGTTCATCCTGCGCAAGTACGCGTTCCCGCAGATCTCCGCGGCGCTCGAGAAGCGCCAGCACCTGATCGAGGAGTCGATCGACTCCGCGGAGCGCACCAAGGCGGAGGCCGACGAGATCCTGGCCGAGTACCGCGAGCGCCTCAAGGAGGCCCGCGTCCAGGCCGAGGAGATCGTGACCCGCGCGCGCAAGAACGGCGAGGCCGCCGAGCGTGCCGCCGCCGAGCAGGCCGCCGAGATCCGCGAGGAGCAGCTCGAGCGCGCCCGCAAGGACATCCAGGCCGAGACGGCCCGTGCCCTGCAGGAGATCCGCCGCGAGGTGGCCGACCTCACCGTCGCCGCCACGGAGCGCGTCACCCGCAAGACCCTCAACGAGGAGGACCAGCGCCGCCTCGTCGAGGACGCGCTGTCGGAGTTGGACTTCTCCGCCCTGGGGGAGCGCCGCTAGATGGAGGAGATCGCCCAGGTCTACGCGCGGTCCCTCTTCGAGGTCGCCAAGGAGCAGAGCAAGCTCGACGTCGTCAAGGAGCAGCTCGGGCAGTTCGCCGACGCCCTGGACGGCAACCGCGAGCTGTCGATCTACTTCTTCTCGCCGTACTTCTCCACCAAGGAGAAGGCCGAGGGCCTGGGCCGCCTGCTCGAGGGGGTCGACCCGACGGTCGAGAACTTCCTCGCGCTGCTGATCGAGAACCACCGCATGCCGGTCGTCTTCCGGGTGCGTCGCGAGTACGACGCGCTCTGGGAGGAGGAGCACAAGCTGCTCCCGGTGACCGTCACGTCCGCGGTGGCCCTCGACGACGCCACGGTGAAGTCCATCGGCGACGCCATCGGCCGTCAGACCGGCCAGCAGGTCGAGTTGACGGCCAACGTCGACCCCGACGTGCTCGGCGGCCTCATCGTCCGCGTCGGGAACTCCATCCTGGACGCGTCCATCCGCAACCGCCTCGAGAACCTCCGCCGCAGCGTCGCGTCGTCCTAGCCTGGTCTAGGACCGCGCGCGCCGACCCCGAGCTTCCACCCCTTCAAGGAATCCGAACCGCATGCAGATCAAGCCCGACGAGATCACCTCCATCCTGAAGTCCCGCATCGAGGGCCTCGACCAGGGGCAGGCCGAGCTGACCGAGGTCGGCACCGTCCTGTCGGTCGCGGACGGCATCGCCCGCATCCACGGGCTCGAGAACTGCATGTCGTTCGAGACGCTCGAGCTCCCGCACGGCGTGACCGGCCTGGCCCTCAACCTCGAGTCCGACAACGTCGGCGCCGTGCTCTTCGGCCCGTGGGAGAAGGTCGTCGAGGGCGACACGGTCAAGCGCACCGGCCGCCTGATGGACATCCCCGTCGGCGACGCCATGCTCGGCCGGATCGTCTCGCCGCTCGGCGTGCCGCTGGACGGCAAGGGCGACATCAACGTCTCCGAGCGCCGCCCGGCCGAGTTCAAGGCTCCGGGCGTCGTCCAGCGTCAGCCGGTCACCGAGCCGATGCAGACGGGCCTGAAGGCCGTCGACTCGATGATCCCGATCGGCCGTGGCCAGCGCGAGCTGATCATCGGCGACCGCCAGTCGGGCAAGACGGCGATCGCGATCGACACGATCATCAACAACAAGGACTCGGACCTCGTCTTCGTCTACGTCGCGATCGGCCAGCGCATGGCGACGGTCGTCGGCATCGCCGAGACGCTCGCCGAGCACGGCGCGCTCGACAAGACGATCATCGTGGCCGCGGGCGCCGACGAGGCCGCCCCGATCAAGTTCCTGGCCCCGTACGCGGGCGCCGCGATGGCCGAGTACTTCCTGTACAAGGGCGGCCACGCGGTCGTCACGTACGACGACCTCACCAAGCACGCGTTCGCCTACCGCCAGATGTCGCTGCTGCTGCGCCGCCCGCCGGGCCGCGAGGCGTACCCGGGCGACGTCTTCTACCTGCACTCCCGCCTGCTGGAGCGCGCGGTGAAGCTGAGCGACGACCTCGGCGGCGGCTCGATGACCGCGCTGCCGATCATCGAGACGCAGGCCGGCGACGTGTCGGCCTACATCCCGACGAACGTCATCTCGATCACCGACGGGCAGATCTTCCTCGAGCCCAAGCTGTTCAACTCGGGCGTGCGCCCGGCCATCAACGTCGGCATCTCGGTGTCGCGCGTCGGCGGCAACGCGCAGATCAGCCCGATGAAGAAGGTCGCGGGCCGCCTGAAGATCGAGCTGTCGCAGTACCGCGACCTCGAGGCCTTCGCGCAGTTCGGCTCCGATCTCGACCCGGACACGCAGCGCACGCTGTCGCGCGGCGCCCGCCTGGTCGCCACGCTGAACCAGAACGAGCGCGAGCCGCTGCCGGTCGGCCTCCAGGTCGCCCAGGTGTACGCCGCGACGAACGGGTTCGTCGACCGCATCAACGTCGACCGCGTGACCGAGTTCCTCGAGGGCCTGTCGCAGCGCCTGTCGGCCGAGTCGCAGGACCTGCTGGACAAGATCGCCGGCGGCGACTGGTCCGACGACACGCAGTCCTCGCTGAAGCAGGCCATCGCCACCTTCACCGACGACTTCGGCTACGACCTCGACGAGGAGGGCCAGCCGCTGGCCGAGGGCGAGAGCGACCGCGTCGCGACGCGCGACAGCTCGTCCAACGGCAACGCGTCGGCCGCCGACCAGGCCGCCGAGGAGCAGACCGCGGGGGCCGCGGCCTAACCCATGTCGCAGCGCGACGTCAAGAACCGGATCGCCTCGGTCCAGAACATCCGCAAGATCACGCGGGCGATGGAGATGGTCGCCGCCGCCCGCCTGCGTCGCGCGGAGCAGCGCATCGAGCACCTGCGCCCGTACGCCGGGGCCATCCGCCGCATGACGCGGCAGGCGGCCGAGGCGGCCGGCGGGGAGATCGGCACGCTGCCGATCCTCAAGCAGCACGAGCGCGAGGAGCGCATCGGGCTGCTGCTCGTCACCGCCGACCGTGGCCTGGCGGGCGCCTTCAACTCGCAGATCATCCGCGCGGGCATCCGCGCGGCGGTCGAGTACGAGGAGCAGGGCAAGACGGTGATCTTCTCGGCCACGGGGCGCCGCGGCGTGTCGTCGCTGACGTTCCGCGGCCGCGAGCCCGAGGGCGCGTTCACCGGCTTCACCGACCGCCCCGCGTACGCCAACGCCCGCGAGGTCGCCGAGTCGCTGATGGCGATGTACGTCGACGACAAGGTCGACCGCGTCGAGATCTTCTACAACGGCTACGTGTCGCCGCTGGTGCAGGAGGTGCGGCGGGAGACGCTGCTGCCGCTGCAGGAGGCGACGATCCTCGAGGGCAACGAGCGCGACACCGAGGGCGCCGAGGGCGAGAGCGGCCACCACGCGCTCGTCGAGTACGAGCCCGACCCCGCCGTGATCTTGGAGCGGTTGGTCCCCGACTACGTGGAGATCTCGATCTTCCGCGCGCTGCTGGAGTCGACGGCATCGGAGCACGGTGCCCGCATGACCGCCATGCGCAACGCGTCGGAGAACGCCGGCGAGGTCATCGACGACCTGACGCTCGAGATGAACCGCGCGCGCCAGGCGGAGATCACGCAGGAGATCATGGAAGTCGTCGGCGGCGCCGAGGCGCTGACCTAGCGGGCCGGCCTAGGCCTACACCAAGACTTAGAACGTTCCAGGAGATTTAGAGACCATGGAAGCCAGCATCACCGAGCGCCCCGCGGGCGCGGAGAACGGCGGCAAGAACGTCGGCCGGATCGAGGAGATCCAGGGCGTCGTCATCGAGGCCGTCTTCCCCGACAAGCTGCCCAACATCTACAACGCGATCCGCGTGAAGCTGCCCGAGGCCGCGCAGGCCGAGGAGGGCGTCTCGGCCGAGGCCGGCGCGCAGTGGCTGGTCTGCGAGGTGCAGCAGCACCTCGGCGACGACCGCGTCCGCGCGGTCGCCATGGACACGACCGACGGCCTGTCCCGCGGCCTGGAGATCGAGGACACCGGCGCGCCGATCTCGGTGCCCGTCGGCGAGAAGACGCTCGGCCGCATCTTCAACGTGCTGGGCGACGTGATCGACCAGCGCGACGAGATCCCGACCGAGAACGACCGCTGGGCGATCCACCGCCCGGCGCCGACGGTCGAGAACCTGACGCCGACGACCGAGATGTTCGAGACCGGCATCAAGGTCATCGACCTGCTCGCGCCGTACGCCAAGGGCGGCAAGGTCGGCCTGTTCGGCGGCGCCGGCGTGGGCAAGACGGTGCTCATCCAGGAGCTGATCCACAACCTGGCGTCCGAGCACGGCGGCCTGTCGGCGTTCTGCGGCGTGGGCGAGCGCTCGCGAGAGGGCAACGACCTCTGGCTGGAGATGACGGAGTCCGGCGTCATCGACAAGACCATGATGGTCTTCGGCCAGATGAACGAGCCCCCCGGGGCGCGCATGCGCGTCGCGCTGACCGGCCTGACGATGGCGGAGTACTTCCGCGACCAGGGCCAGGACGTGCTGCTGTTCATCGACAACATCTTCCGCTTCGTGCAGGCGGGCTCCGAGGTCTCCGCGCTTCTGGGCCGCATGCCGTCGCAGGTCGGCTACCAGCCGACGCTGGAGTCCGAGATGGGCCAGCTGCAGGAGCGCATCACCTCGACGCGCACCGGCTCGGTCACGTCGGTCCAGGCGATCTACGTCCCGGCGGACGACCTCACCGACCCGGCCCCGGCCTCGGTGTTCGCGCACCTCAACGCCACGACGACGCTGTCGCGGTCGATCTCCGAGAAGGGCATCTACCCGGCGGTCGACCCGCTGGACTCGACGTCCACGATCCTCAAGCCCGACATCCTGGGCGAGGAGCACTACAACGTCGCCAACCAGGTCAAGTCGATCCTGCAGCGCTACAAGGAGCTGCAGGACATCATCGCGATCCTCGGCATCGACGAGCTCTCCGACGACGACAAGGTGACGGTGCAGCGCGCCCGCAAGATCGAGCGCTTCCTGTCGCAGCCGTTCAACGTGGCCGAGCAGTTCACGGGCACGCCGGGCGCCTACGTGCCGATCGGCGAGACGATCCGCTCGTTCAAGGAGATCCTGAACGGCGATCACGACGACCTGCCGGAGTCCGCGTTCCTGCTGAAGGGCACGATCGACGACGTCGTCGCGGCGGCCAAGGGCGACAAGTAGGCGTTCTGGATGGCCCGCACGACGTTCACCGCTGAGGTCCTGACGCCCGAGGGCGAGGTCTTCAACGACGAGGTCGAGATGGTCTCGACCCGCACGACCGTGGGCTCCATCGGCATCCTCGCCAACCACCAGCCGCTGCTCGGCATGCTCGAGCCGACCGAGCTGCGGCTGTACAGGTCGGAGAACGACGTGGTGGCGTTGGCGCAGGGCGAGGGCTACGTCCAGGTCGCCGACGGCCGCGTGCTGATCCTCGTCGAGGAGGCCATCGAGCCCTCGTCGCTCGACGTGTCCACGCTCCGCGAGAAGCTCCAGACCGCCGAGCGCGAGCTGGAGCAGGCCGACGAGAACTCCGAGGCCGCCCGCATCGCGGCGCGCGACAAGCGCCGCACCGAGGCGTTCCTACGCCTCGCCGAGGGCGGCAGCGGCCCGTCGCACTGACGGCGCCGCCGCCTCACATCGCACCTTCCGACGGGCGCCCTCCGGGGCGCCCGTCGTCGTTCGGCGCCCCTCGGACGGAGCGGGCCTCAGCGCCGCGCCCGCTCCCAGGGCGCGGCGACGGCCTTGACCGCGCGGCCGCGGTCGGCGACGTAGCGGGCGTACTCCGCCCGCGTCACGCCGCCCAGCAGCTCCAGGAGCCGTGCGAGGTCGAGCCACTCCGGCGCGATCGCGTGGCCGAGCACGGCAGGGTGGGAGGACCAGCGCCAGTCGGCGGCGGTGGGGCAGAGGCCGGCGTCGACGGGGTTGGCGGCGACGTAGGCGGCCACCGCCCACAGCCGGCGTTCCGTGGCGATCCGCAGCGGTCGCGCCGCGGGCGACCAGATCGGTCCCGGCAGGCCGTGGCGCAAGGCGAGCGCGGTGCCGTGCGCGCGGCGCAGGCGCCGGACGCCGACGCGCAGGTCGGCACGCGCCGACTCGACCAGCAGGTGCGTGTGGTTGGCCATCAGGCAGTACGCCAGGACGCGCCAGCCATACCGCTCCGCGATCACGCCGAGCCGCTCCAGGTACTCGACGCGGTCGCGGTCGCGGTCGTCGGCGAAGAGGCGTGTTCCGTCGGCGCCACGGCCGACGACGTGGTGGATGAGGTGCATGACCGCCCTGAGGCGGACATGCGCGGAGATTCGCCCCCGCGGGCGGTCTCGTGCCTAGTGTCGTGATTCATTCATTCGGTCGCAGCATTCCGGGATGCTCGGCCCCGTCAGGCGGTCGTCGATGACCGCAGGCGACCCTTTGGGTCGTTGAGGATCAGCGGCGGGCGCATGGCGGCGGCGAGCGCCCGGAGGCTGCCAGCGAATTAATGAATCACGACACTAGAAGTCCTCCGGCAGCACCACGTTGGCCTCCAGGGCCCGGGTGAAGTCGCCGACGTCGTCGATGAAGCGCGCGACGGACACGATCTCCAGCGCCGACCGCACCTGCGATTCGGCGACCTCGTTGGCGCGCTCCAGCGCCTCCAGCTCGGCGTCCTCGTGGACGCCGGTCGACAGGCGATCGCAGTTCTTGCAGTGCAGCGCCAGCAGGTAGAGGCCCTCGTCGACGAGGTCGAGCAGCGCGACCGGCACGACGAACGGCTTGCCGCAGCCCGCGCACGTCTCCAAGCCCTGCTGCTTCGCCGCGATCCCGAAGTCCTCAGCCATGACCCCTTGAACGGAGCCCGGCCGCAGAACTTGTGGCGAATTGGACGCTTGATCGGCGAGTGTCGAACTATCCGCCGGTGTATCGGGAAGCGTCCAGCGGCGCTAGACGACCCGCTCGATCCCCGCCGAGCGCGCACCTTCTTCCAGCGCGTCCAGGCCGAAGGCCGCGATCGGGCCCAGCGCTCCGACCCCGTGCAACCGCCCGTTGGCGGCGGCGTGCGCCGCCCAGGCGAGCATGCCCGCGGTGAAGTCGTAGGCGTTGACGCCGGACACGCGCGCGCGGGCCAACGTGCGACCGGACGCGTCGGTGGCCTCGGCGACGACCTCCGAGCCGGTCTCGGCGCGCTCCGCCTCGGAGGGGCCGCCGGTCGAGCCCTTCACGACCCGGCCGACGAGCGCGTTCAGCGCGCTCCGCACGCCCGGGACGCGCGTGGCCAGCGCGGTCGCCGCCGAGACCCGCGACAGCGTGTCCGACGCGCCGCCGAACCATCCGAGGTAGACGTCGACCTCGCGCAGCCCCGGATACGCCTGCGGCAGCGCGAAGTGCTCGGTCGACCCGGCCGAGAGCGCCTTGCGCACCCGATCGCCGACCAGGAACGTCCGCACCCGCGCGCCGCCGCGCTCGTCGACCAGCCGCCCGTCGCGGAACGTGTAGGAGCCCTCGAGCATCGTCCCGGCCGCCGACGCCCGCGTCCCGCCGCTCATCCCGACCGGCCCGCGGAAGAAGTAGCCCACGGCCACGCGCGACGCCCCGGGCCCCGCGTCGCGCAGCGCCAGCCCGGCGGCCAGGTTCCCCGGCACCCAGTCGTAGCCCATCGCGGTCAGCAGCGCCACGCCCGCGGCCTCCGCGCGCGGCCCGTGGTCCTCGAACACGCGGCGGATGAACGGCGTCTCGCCGGTCGAGTCCAGATACGCGGCCGCGCCCGCCCCGATGGCCGCCTCCACCGCCGGCGCGCCCCAGCGCCAGAACGGCCCCACGGTGGAGATCAGGACGTCGCCGGCGCCCACCAGCGCCCGCACCGACTCCGGCCGGCCCACGTCGGCGACCGCCCACTCCAGACCGCCCAGCTCCTCGGCCAGGCGGCGCACGCGCGCGCCGTCCCGCGCGGCCAGCACCGGCCGCTCGCCGATCCCCGCGAGCGCGCGGGCGGTCAGCGCGCCGGTGTAGCCCGTGGCCCCGAACAGCACGATGCGACCTGGCATGCGGCGGACCCTAACCGGTGCGATCGATACCCTGGACCGGATGGACGAGCGCGTCCTTGCCGAGCGCTTGATCACCTACGACACGTCCACGCTGGACGGCCTCAAGGCCGGAGCGGGCTTCGTGAAGGGGTGGTTGGAGTCGCATGAGCTGCCCGTGCGCAGCCACGACCACGACGGGCTCCCCGTCGTGCTGGTCGACGTGGGCGCGCGCAACTTGCCGGATCCGCCGACGGTCGTATGGCATGGCCATCTCGACGTCGTGCCCGCCTACGCGTCCCAGTTCGAGCCTCGGGTCGAGGGTGACCGCCTCATCGGACGCGGCGCCTACGACATGAAGGGCGCGCTGGCCGCGATGATGTGCGCGCTCAAGGACGTCGCCGACAACCCCGACGTCCGCGTCCGCTTCGTCTGCGTCCCCGACGAGGAGTCCGACGACGTCTCGTCGCGCTCCGTCGACGCGCTCGTCGCCTCCGGCTACCGCGGCGACTTCGCGATCACCGGCGAGCCGACCGACCTCCACATCGGCGTCCAGGCCAAGGGCGTCCTGGCCGTCCGGGTCGCGGTCCACGGCGTCGCGGCCCACGGCTCCACGCCGTGGCTGGGCGACAACGCGATCCTCAAGGCCCACGACGCGTTCCGCCGCATCGAGACGCTGCCGTTCTCGCGCGAGTCCTCCGACCTCTTCGACCGCCCGTCGATCAACCTCGCCCGCATCGAGGGCGGCGACGCCTTCAACAAGGTCCCGGACCGCTGCACGATGGACGTCGACATCCGCTTCCTGCCCACGCAGGACGCTGGCGACATCCTCAGCCAGATCCGTGCGATCCCGGACCTCGAGGTCCTCAAGTGCTTCACGCGCGCGCCCGCGGTGGTGTCGCGCAAGAACCCCTTCGTCCGCGCGCTGCGCGACGGCATCGGCCGCTCGATCGAGGGCGAGGCGATGTCGGTCGGCCGTGACGGCGCCTCCGACGCGATCGCGTTCCTCAACGCGGGCGTCCCCGCGGTCGAGTTCGGCCCCGTCGGCGCCGGCCATCACGGGCCGGAGGAATGGGTGTCGATCTCCTCGCTGCGCCGCTATCGCCGGGCGCTGACCGACTTCGTCTCGCTCCTGCCCACGTGGCTGGAGCGCGAGGGCGGCGGGCCCGACCTGCGCGCGGTCGAGGGCGGCCTGGCGTGAGCCGCTTCACCTACCCCAACGAGCGCCCGCCGCGGCCGGGGCTCAGCTTCCTGGGGCGCGCGTTCGGCAGCGTGGTCCTGATCGCGGTCCTGGCCGCCGCCGCCACGGCGACGGCCGGCCTGATGAAGATCAAGGACGAGATCGAGACGCCGGCCGACGCGCCGCCGCCGATCAAGGCCGCCCCGCACGTCATCGACGAGGACGTCAAGCCCGGCAAGCCGCAGACGATCCTGATCCTCGGCTCCGACCGGCGCTGGAGCGACCTCAAGAAGAACAACCCGGCGCTGGCGAAGTCCAACCCCGCGCGGTCCGACACCATCATGTTGATCCGCATGGACCCCGACCAGGAGGCGACCGCGGTGATGTCGATCCCGCGCGACCTCAAGGTCCTGATCCCGGGCTACGGCGTCAACAAGATCAACGCCGCCTACTCGCTCGGCGGCCCGAGCCTGACGGCCCAGACGATCAAGCAGCTGTTCGGCAGCGACTTCAAGATCAACCACATCGTCAACGTCAACTTCAAGGGCTTCCGCGAGGTCGTCGACGAGATCGGCTGCGTCTACGCCGACGTCGACCGTCGCTACTACCACTCCAACCTCGGCCTGCCGGTCTCCCAGCACTACGCCGAGATCGACGTCGAGCCCGGCTACCAGCAGCTCTGCGGCCAGCGCGCGCTGGACTACGTGCGCTTCCGCCACGCCGACTCCGACCTCGTCCGCGCCGCGCGCCAGCAGGACTTCCTGCGCGCCGCCAAGGACCAGCTGAGCAAGTCGTCGCTGATCAACGAGAGCGGCGACCTCATCAAGATCCTCAAGAAGAACACCCAGACCGACGAGTCGCTGCGCTCGGTCAAGGGCGCGCTCAAGCTCGCCAAGCTGGGGATCTTCTCGGCCGGCCATCCCGTGGTCCAGCTGAAGTTCGACCCGGTGTACTCGGGCGACCCCGAGACCGGCCAGTACGTCGAGGCCTCGGCCAACGAGCTGGCGCGGCTGCGCAACCAGTTCTTCCACGCCTCGCCCAAGGTCAAGAAGAAGTCCTCCTCGTCGTCCTCGTCCAAGGGCAAGGGCAAGGGCAAGAAGGCGTCCAAGGCCGTCTCGGGCAACAGCCGCATCAAGAACGCCAAGGTGACCTCCGCGCGCAAGACGGGGGAGAACGTCGTCGCGCCGACGGTCGCACAGCACCGCCTCGGCTTCCGCCTCTACTTCCCGACGCAGCTCACGCCGAACGGGCGCTACGCCTCGACGGAGAAGGACGCCTCGCTCGTCGACCCGGCGCCGCGCGTCTACACGATCCGCGATCGCGCCGGCCGCAAGCACCGGGCCTACCGCCTGGTCGTCTTGGAGAACATGCAGGAGGGCGCCTACTACGGCATCGAGGGCATGAGCTGGACGAGCCCGCCGCTGCTGGCCAACCCGACCTCGACGCTGACCGTCCGCGGCAAGAAGCTGTATCTGTACAAGTCCGGCAGTCGCCTGCGCTACGTCGCCTACAAGCGCAAGAAGGCCGTGTACTGGGTTTCCAACAGCCTGCAGATGACGCTGTCCAACGCGCAGATGCTGGCGATCGCGAGCAGCCTGACCTACCTCAAGTGAGCACCGACCCCGTCGACGACCGTCCCCCGCGCCTGGCGCTGGGCATGTACAAGCGCTTCCTGCTGGCGGCGCTGGTCGTCGTGCTCGCCTCGGCGGCGACGGTCGCGACCGCCGCGCTGCTGGAGATCAAGGACGACGCGGACATCTTCCTGGGGCAGGGCGGCGGCGGGCTCAACAAGGCGACCAAGGACGCGCTGGACGACGTCGACGCCGGCGGCCCGCAGACGATCCTGGTGCTCGGCTCCGACCAGCGCTGGATCGACATCAAGGACAAGAACCCGGTCCGGTCCGACACGATCATCCTGATGCGCCTGGACCCCGACCGCGGCGCGACCGCGGTGATGTCGCTGCCGCGCGACCTGAAGGTGCGGATCCCCGGGCACGGGACCGACAAGATCAACGCCGCCTACGCGATCGGCGGGCCGTCGCTGTCGGTCCAGACGATCCGCAACCTGCTGCACATCCCGATCAACCACGTGGTCAACGTGAACTTCGGCGGCTTCCGCCGCGCCGTCGACCGGCTGGGGTGCGTCTACACGGACGTCGACCGTCGCTACTTCAACGACAACAACCCGCCCTACGGCGGCGGGCCGGACTACGCGACGATCAACCTCCGCGCCGGCTACCAGAAGCTCTGCGGGCAGGACGCGCTGGACTTCGTCCGCTACCGCCACTTCGACACCGACCTCGTCCGCGCCGCGCGCCAGCAGCAGTTCCTCTCCGACGCCAAGAGCCAGATCGGGGTCGGCAAGATCTTCAGCGACCGCAAGGCGCTGCTGAAGATCTTCGGGCGCTACACGCAGACCGACATCAACAACAGCGACGCGATCCTGCGGCTGCTCAAGCTCGCGTTCGAGTCCGCGCAGAAGCCGGTCCAGGAGATCCCGTTCCCGGGCGACATCACCGGCGACTACGTGACCGCCACGCCGGAGCACCTGCGGGAGGTCGCCCACGACTTCCTCAACGTCACGCGCGGGGCGAGCACGCCCAAGCAGAAGTCGAGCGCCTCGGGCTCGTCGCGCTCCGGCTCCAAGAGGAAGAGCAAGAAGAAGTCGTCGTCGGGCACGCTGCCCGCCGGGATGCAGAAGGCGGGCACGGGCGCCGAGGACGAGGCCGTCGAGCTGGCCGCCAAGCTGCCGTTCGCCGTCTACTACCCGAAGGCCGCGCTCGCCGGGGCGTCGCTGCAGACCGACGACAGCCGCGCCTACGACATCTACGACCGCGGCGGGCACAAGTACCGCGCGTACCGCATGGTCATCAAGACCGACGACCTCGGCCAGTACTACGGGGTCACCGGCATGAGCTGGCCCGGGCCGCCGATCCTCGACGATCCCAGCGAGCGCCGCCAGATGGTCGGCCGCACCTACGAGCTGTTCTACGACGGCAGCCACCTGCGCCTGGTCTCCTGGCGCTCGGGCAAGGCCGTCTACTGGATCTCCAACACGCTGTCCCGCACGCTCTCCAACCAGCAGATGCTGGCCCTGGCGCGCAGCGTGGGGAAGATCCGCTAGCCCATCCGCTCCGCTAGCCTCTCGCGACTCATGGCAGCACCAGAACCTATCGGCGTCATCGGTACCGGCTACGTGGGTCTCGTCACCGCGGCGGGCTTCGCGGAGCTGGGCAGCGACGTCTACTGCATCGACATCGACGCGAACAAGATCGAGCGCCTCAAGCAGGGCGAGGTCCCGCTCTACGAGCCGGGCCTCGAAGAGCTGATCGCGAAGAACCGCGAGCGGATGCACTTCAGCACCGACATCGCGGACGCGCTGTCCAACGCGCGGCTGCTCTTCGTCGCGGTCGGCACGCCGCCGACGTACTCGGGCGATGCGGACCTGAGCGCCGTCCACGCGGTCGTCGCCGCCATGCCCGCGTCCGACCGCCACGCGCTGGTCATGAAGTCGACGGTCCCGGCGGGCACGGGCCAGTCGATCAAGCGCCTCTTCGCCGAGACCGGCAAGGAGCACTTCTCCTACGTGTCGTGCCCCGAGTTCCTCAAGGAGGGCTCGGCGGTCAAGGACTTCCTGGAGCCCGACCGCGTCGTCATCGGCGACGACGGCGACTGGGCCGGCGACGCGGTCGCCGCGCTGTACGCGCCGCTGGACGCCGAGCTGGTCCGCACGGACATCAACTCGGCCGAGATGATCAAGCACGCGTCCAACGCGTTCCTGGCCACCAAGATCTCCTTCATCAACGAGATCGCCAACGTGTGCGAGGCCACCGGCGCCGACGTCGTCGAGGTCGCGCGCGGTATGGGCCTGGACGACCGCATCGGCCCGAAGTTCCTGCAGGCCGGCCTCGGCTTCGGCGGCTCGTGCTTCCCCAAGGACGTCACGGCGCTCAAGCAGCTCGCGGGCAACTCCGGCTACCACTTCCAGCTGCTCAACGCGGTCATCGAGGTCAACGAGCTGCAGAAGCGCCGCGTCATGCAGAAGCTCGAGAAGCACCTCGGCTCGCTGGTCGGCAAGCGCGTCGGCCTGCTCGGCCTCGCCTTCAAGCCCAACACGGATGACATGCGCGAGGCGACGTCGCTGGTCCTCAGCGCTCGTTTGCAGGCCGCCGGCGCGCACGTGGTCGCCTACGACCCGATCGCCGAGGCCGAGGCGCGCAAGCTCATCACCGGCGTCGAGTTCGCGCCCGGCCCGCTCGAGGTCGCCGACGGCGCCGACGCGGTCGTGCTGGTCACCGAGTGGGACGAGTTCAAGCAGCTCGACTTCGGGGCAGTGGCCTCCAAGATGAAGGGCGACCTCCTGATCGACGGGCGCAACGCGCTGAACGCCGACGAGATCCGCGCCGCCGGCCTCGCCTACGAGGGCATCGGCCGCGGCGCCTGAGCCATGCAGGCCGTCATCCTCGTCGGTGGGGAGGGCACGCGTCTGCGGCCGCTGACGTCGCGGCAGCCCAAGCCGGTCATCACGCTGGTCGACCGGCCGTTCCTCGTGTACATGCTCGAGTGGCTGCGCGGCCACGGCGTGCGGGACGTGATCCTGTCCTGCGGCTTCGAGCCGACCAAGGTGCGCGAGGCGCTGGGGGACGGCACGCAGCTCGGCCTGAAGCTGCGCTACGTCGTCGAGCCCGAGCCGCGCGGCACCGCGGGCGCGCTGAAGTACGCCGACGAGCAGGTCGGCGGCCTCGACGACCGGTTCCTGATGCTCAACGGCGACGTCCTCACCGATGTCGACGTCACCGCGCAGATCGCCCAGCACGAGGAGACCGGGGCGGTCGGCACGCTCGGGCTCGTCCCGGTCGAGGACCCGTCGGCCTACGGCCTGGTGCTGTGCAACGGCCACAAGGCGGTCACGGGCTTCTTGGAGAAGCCCGCGCCGTCGCAGCTGGACGGGATCGACCGCTATTACATCTCCGCCGGCGTCTACGTGCTGGAGCACTCGGTCCTGGACCTGATCCCGTCGGGCCAGAACGTCTCGATCGAGCGCGCGATCTGGCCTGCGCTCGTCGGCCACGGCCTGCACGGCTCGCACGCCGAGGGCGCGTACTGGATGGACATCGGGACGCCCGAGCGCTACCTGCAGGGGACGTTCGACATCCTCGAGGGCAACGTCCGCACCGGCGTCACCGAGCTGCTCGGTGCCTCCTACTCGGCGATCGCCGACGACGTCGTCGCCGACGGCCGGGTCGTCCCGCCGGCGGTGGTCGGCGCGGGCTCGAAGATCGGCGCCGGCGCGCACGTCGGCTCGCTGGTCGTGCTCGGGCGCGGCGTCACGATCGGCCCGGGCGCGCGCGTCGAGCGGTCGGTCGTCCTGGACGGCGTGACCGTCGGCGCCAACGCCGTGGTCTCGGACTGCATCGTCGCGCCGGGCGCGACGATCGGCGACGGCGCCGTGCTGCGCGGCGGCGCGGTCATCGGCGACGACGTCCGCATCGGGGCCGGGAACGTGCTCGCGTCGGGCATCCGTGTCTTCCCTGACACGACCCTGCCGCCGGGCGCGATCAAGTTCTGATGGACTGTGTGGCCGATGGCCACGGGGATGAGGAGCGCGCGGTGACGACGACCAACCTGGAGCAGCTCGACCGCGACTCGATCTCGACGGTCGACACGACCGACCAGCTGACCGACGTGCTCGCGATTCCCGAGCACCTGCGCGACGCGCTCTGGAAGGCGGAGTCCGCCCAGCTGAAGGAGTGGGACTCGCCCGCGGGCCTGGTCGTGGCCGGCATGGGCGGCTCGGCGATGGGCGGCATGCTCGCCCAGGCCGCGCTCGGCGACACCGCGTCGCGCCCGATCCTGTCCGCGCGCGCCTACGGGCTGCCGCCGTGGACGACGCCCGACACGACGGTCCTCTGCGCGTCCTACAGCGGCGACACCGAGGAGACGCTGGCCGCCTACGAGGCGGCGGGCGCGCTCGGCGCCACGCGCGTGGTCGCGACGTCCGGCGGCAAGCTGGCCGAGGAGGCGCGCGCCGACGGCGTCCCGGTGATCCCGATCGCGGGCGGCCTGCAGCCGCGCGCCGCGGTCGCCTACATCACGGTCGCGGCCCTGGAGGTCGCGGCGCGCTGCGGCGCGGGCCCGCGGTCGACGACCGACATCGACGTCGCCGCCGAGCACCTCGAGGAGCTGGTCGTGGAGTGGGGCCCGGAGTCCGCGGAGGACTCGGCCGCCAAGGCGCTGGCCCGCAACCTCGTCGGCTCGATCCCGATCTTCTACGGCGCGGGCGCGTCGACCGCGATCGCCTACCGCTGGAAGACGCAGTTCAACGAGAACGCCAAGGTCCCGGCGTTCTGCCACGAGCTGCCCGAGGCCGACCACAACGAGCTGGTCGGCTGGTCGGGCGCGGCCGAGCTGGGGCGCTTCAGCGCGGTCTTCCTGGAGGACTCCGACACGCACCCGCGGATCGCGGATCGCGTCGAGCTGACCGACGAGCTGATCCGCGACGCGGCCGCCGGCACGTTCCGCGTGCGGACGCTCGGCACGACGGCGTTCGAGCGCGTGTTCTCGCTGGTGCTGCTCGGCGACCTGGCGTCGGTCTACCACGCGGCCCTGCGCGGCGTGGATCCCGGGCCGGTCGAGCGCATCGAAGCGCTCAAGCAGCGCCTGGCCGACCGCTGACGCATAGGGCGGCGGGCCGCTGGGCACCGGTCCACCCATGGGCCTGCTCTTCCGCCTTCCGCTCCTGATCTTCGAGTGGCTGCTGCGCCGCGTGCTCGGCGGTGGCGACGACCGCTACGCCGCGGCGGCGGCGGGCGCGCGGCCCGCCCCGCCGCCCGATCCGCCGTTCGTGGGGGAGACGGGCGCGCCCGCCGCCACCGCCGCCACCGCCGCGCCGCCGTCGACCGCCGCCGAACCGCCCCTGCCGACGGTCGAGGAGGTGCTCGCGCGGCGCGAGGACCGCGACGCCACGGCGACCGCCGGCTCGGTCACCCCGCTGCGCCCGATCTCCGAGAGCGACGACGGCCACGTCGACACCGAGCCGTCGATCGTCGAGTCCTTCGGCCCGTCGGACGACGTCGGCGACCGCGGCGGCACGATCACCGTCGACGAGCCGTGGGACGGCTACGCGTCGCAGTCGGCGTCGTCGATCGTCACGCGCCTGCGCGGGGCCGACGCCGCGACCAAGGCCGTCGTCGCCCTCTACGAGCGCGGCCACAAGAACCGCGCGACGGTCCTGCGCGCGACCGGCTGAGCAAAACCTTGACACAGTCGTGGTAAGGTTGGGGCGAAGTGACGGACGCCCTCACCATCCACGAGGCGGCGGAGACGACGGGCTGGTCCCCTCGCATGCTCCGCTACATCGAGCGCAACGGCCTCATCGAGCCGCAGCGCTCAGCCGCTGGCTACCGCCTCTACGGCGCGGCCGAGCTGCAGCGCCTGCGCACGCTCAAGGAGCTGCTCGGCGACTACGACCTCGGACTCGGTGACATCGGCTTCGCGCTACGCCTGCGCCGCGAGCACGAGCTTCGCGACGCGGTGGAGGCGTGGTTCGAGGCCAAGCCGGAACGTCCCGCGGACGTTCCCGCCGACGACTGGCTCAGCTTCGAGCAGCAGAAGCACTCGCGGCTGCTGGAGGCCGTCCGCGCCCGACAGACCCAACCCACCTCTCCCACGGAGACCGCATGAGCGCCACCGAGCAGACGACCCTCGACTTCAAGGTCGCCGACCTGTCCCTGGCCGACTTCGGCCGCAAGGAGATCCGTCTCGCCGAGCACGAGATGCCCGGCCTGATGAAGACCCGCGAGGAGTTCGCCGCTTCTCAGCCGCTGAAGGGCGCCAAGATCATGGGCTCCCTCCACATGACGATCCAGACCGCGGTCCTGATCGAGACGCTGACCGCTCTCGGCGCCGAGGTCCGCTGGGTCTCCTGCAACATCTTCTCGACGCAGGACCACGCCGCCGCCGCCGTGGCGGTCGGCCCGAACGGCACGCCCGAGAACCCGCAGGGCATCCCGGTCTTCGCCTGGAAGGGCGAGACGCTGGAGGAGTACTGGTGGTGCACCGAGCAGGCGCTGACGTGGCCTGACGGCGACGGCCCGAACATGATCCTCGACGACGGCGGCGACGCCACGATGCTCGTCCACAAGGGCACCGAGTTCGAGGCCGCCGGCGCCGTGCCGAACCCGGCCGACGCCGAGTCCGAGGAGTTCCAGGTCTTCCTGACGCTGCTGCAGAGGTCGCTGGCCGAGGACCCCGGCAAGTGGACCAAGATCGGTCAGCGGATCAAGGGCGTCACCGAGGAGACGACGACGGGCGTCCACCGCCTGTACGAGCTGGCCCAGCAGGGCGAGCTGCTCTTCCCGGCGATCAACGTCAACGACTCGGTCACGAAGTCCAAGTTCGACAACCTGTACGGCTGCCGCCACTCGCTGGTCGACGGCATCAACCGCGCGACCGACGTCATGCTCGCCGGCAAGACCGCCGTGATCTGCGGCTTCGGCGACGTCGGCAAGGGCTCGGCGGAGTCGCTGCGTGCCCAGGGCGCGCGCGTCATCGTCACCGAGATCGACCCGATCTGCGCGCTCCAGGCGTCGATGCAGGGCTACCAGGTCGCCCGCCTGGAGGACGTCATCTCGACCGCCGACGTGTTCATCACGACGACGGGCAACAAGGACATCATCATGGCCTCCGACATGGCCAAGATGAAGCACCAGGCCATCGTCGGCAACATCGGCCACTTCGACAACGAGATCGACGTCGCCGGCCTGACGAAGATCGACGGCATCGAGCGCATCAACATCAAGCCGCAGGTCGACGAGTACCGCTTCCCCGACGGCCACTCGATCATCCTGCTCTCCGAGGGCCGCCTGCTGAACCTCGGCAACGCCACGGGCCACCCGTCGTTCGTGATGTCCAACTCGTTCACCAACCAGACGATCGCCCAGATCGAGCTGTTCACCAAGAACGACGACTACGACAAGCAGGTCTACGTCCTGCCCAAGCACCTCGACGAGAAGGTCGCCCGCCTGCACCTCGACGCGGTCGGCGCCCAGCTCACCGAGCTGCGTCCCGAGCAGGCCGCCTACATCGGCGTGCCGGTCGAGGGCCCGTACAAGCCCGACCACTACCGCTACTAGTTTGAGGGCCGTCTCGACGCCGCTGGACGCCACGCGCCTCACCGGGGACGTGCTGGCGCACGCCTCCCGGCCGGCGCGCGGCGCCAGCGACGACGATCCGGGCCTCAAATGAGTGACATCGCAGACACCACGCTCGCGGAGGCGGGCCGGACGAGCATCGCCTGGGCGGATGCCCAGATGCCCGTCCTGCGCTCGATCCGCGAGCGCTTCGGCGAGCAGCGCCCGCTGGCGGGCGTCACCGTCGGGGCGTGCCTGCACGTCACGGCGGAGACGGCCGGGCTGGTGACGGCGCTGACCGCCGGCGGCGCGCGGGTCGCCCTGTGCGCCGCCAACCCGCTGGCCACGCAGGACGCGGTGGCCGCGGCGCTGGCGCAACATGAAGGGGTCGAGGTCTTCGCCCGCCACGGGGAGGACCTCGACACCTACGCCGGCCACGTCGCCGACGTCCTGGACCGCGCGCCGCGCGTGACCCTGGACGACGGCGCCGACCTCCTCGTCACGCTGCACGCCGCGCGCCCCGACCTGTTGAAGGGGTTGGTCGGCGGCACCGAGGAGACGACCTCGGGCCTCGTCCGGCTGCGCGCGATGCAGGCCGACGGCCGCCTCGCGGTCCCGGTCCTGGCCGTCAACGAGGCACGCGCCGAGCGCGTCTTCAACGACCACTACGGCACCGCGCAGTCGACGCTCGATGGCATCCTGCGCGCGACCAACCTCCTGCTCGCCGGCCGCACGGTCGTCGTCCTGGGCTACGGGCCGACCGGCCGCGGCATCGCGCTGCGCGCCCGCGGCGCCGGCGCCCAGGTCGTCGTCTGCGAGGTCGACCCCGTCGCCGCGCTGGACGCGCGCATGGAGGGCTTCGAGGTGATGCCGTCGCTGAAGGCCGCCGAGCGCGGCGACGTCTTCATCACCGTCACCGGCGCGCCCGGCGTCCTGAGCGGTCCGCACTTCGCGCGCATGAAGGACGGCGCGGTGCTCGCCAACGCCGGGCACTTCGACGTCGAGATCGACCTCGCCGCGCTGCGCGAGTCGGCGGGCGGGACGGGTGGGGTCCGAGTCCGTCCGCTCGTCGAGCAGTACCGCCTGCCCGACGGCCGCTCGCTGAACCTGCTGGCCTCCGGGCGCGTCGTCAACCTCGCCGCGGGGGAGGGCCACCCGGCGTCGGTCATGGACCTCTCGTTCGCGCTCCAGGCGCTCTCGGTCGAGCACCTCGTGGCCGCCGAGGGCGCGCTGCCCACGGGCGTCCAGCCGGTGCCCGACGACATCGACCGCGAGGTCGCGCGCCTCAAGCTGATGTCCCTGGGCGTCGAGCTGGACGAGCTGACCGCTGAGCAGCGCCGCTACCGCCGCTCCTGGGAATAGCCAGGGCTCTCCGGCACGGCGCGCGCGTCCCGCGTGCCGCGTGCCGCCACGGGAGGTCGCTGCCGTCGCCCCGTCGGCTCGCCGGGCGCAGCTGGACCAACGGCGAGGGCGGTCGCCTCAGGCCGTAGTACTGTGCCCGGCCTCGCACCTTGGAGGCCCGTCGTGGTGTCCCGAACCGTTCGCGCGGCCCTGGCCGCTCTCGCCATCGCCATCGTCTCGGCCGGCGCCGCTCACGCGGCGGCGCCCGTGGTCGTCATCGACGCGCCAGCGACCGCGCAGACCGGCGACCCGGTGCCCTTCGACGGCGACGGCACGACCGACCCCGACGGCCAGTCGATGACCTACGTCTGGACGATCGACGGCCAGGTGCTGGACGTCGAGAACCCGTGGTTGTCGGTGTCCTTCGCGCATCCCGGCACGCACGTGGTGACGCTCACCGCGACGGACGCCACGGGCGCCTCGGCGACCGCGTCGCACACGATCGTGCTCACCGGCGTCGACCGGCTGCCGTCGACGCTCAAGCCGCTGGGCTCGGTGGTGGCCGGCGTGACCGCCACGACGCCCGAGGTGGTCGTCACGGCGCCGCGGATCAAGCTGTACAAGAAGCGCCTGCGGCTGGTGCTGAGCTGCCGCCGCGCCACGCGCTGCGGCGGCATGCTGCGCATCGTCGCGCTCAAGGGCCGTCACCAGACGCCCTACCTGCTGACCCAGCGCTACGTCAGCGTCAAGTCGGGCCGCCCGCGCGTCGTGCACGTCAAGCTCGGGCCGAAGGGGCGCCGACGGCTGGGCGGCGGCGGGTCGGTGCGGGCGACGATGTACCGCGGCGGCAAGGTCCGCACCGCCGCGATCTGGGGCGTGATGGACTACCGAGTGCGCGCCGAGCGGTAGGTTCTGCGGCCGTGTCCGGGTTGGAAGCAGCGGTCGAGAAGATGCGCGCCGAGGGCCTCGGCGACGCGGCGGTGGAGAGCTTCGCGCGCCAGTACGAGCGCCTGCGCGAGGGCGAGACGGGAACGCTGGCCGAGTCGGAGATCGAGCCGGTCGCGTCGCTGCCCGACGCCGACGAGCTGACCGCGGAGGCCGACGCCGAGCTGCTGGACGCCACCGTGGTCATCAAGCTCAACGGCGGCCTGGGCACGTCGATGGGCATGACCAAGGCCAAGTCGCTGCTGGAGGTCAAGGACGGGCGCACGTTCCTGGACCTGATCGCCGAGCAGGTGCTGGCGCTGCGCGAGGCCTCGGGCGCGCGGATCCCGCTGATCCTCATGAGCTCGTTCGCGACGCGCGAGGACTCGCTCGCCGCGCTGGACGCGTACGACGACCTCTCGGCCGGGCTGCCGCCGGACTTCGTCCAGAACAAGGTCCCCAAGATCCGCCAGGACACGCTGGAGCCCGTGGCGTGGGAGGCCGACCCGAGCCTGGAGTGGGCGCCGCCCGGCCACGGCGACCTCTACACCGCGCTGGTGACCTCCGGCATGTTGGAGGCCTTGCTGGACGCCGGCTACCGCTATGCCTTCGTGTCCAACAGCGACAACCTGGGCGCGGTGCTCGACCGCCGCATCCTCGCCTGGCTGGCGTCCTCGGGCGCTCCGTTCCTGATGGAGGTCGCCGACCGCACCTCGTCGGACCGCAAGGGCGGGCACCTCGCGCGCCGGAAGTCCGACGGCGGGCTGGTCCTGCGCGAGATCGCCCAGACGCCCGACGCCGACGTCGACGCCTTCCAGAACACCTCGCGGCACAAGTACTTCAACACGAACACGCTGTGGATCGACCTGCGCGCGCTGCGCGACCTGCTGTCGGGCTCCGGCGTCATCGACCTGCCGATGATCGTCAACAAGAAGACGGTCGACCCCGGCGACACGTCTTCGACGCCGGTCATCCAGCTGGAGACCGCGATGGGCGCGGCGATCGGCGTCTTCGAGGGCGCGGCGGCGCTGCGCGTGCCCCGCTCGCGCTTCGTGCCGGTCAAGACCACCAACGACCTGCTCTCGCTGCGCTCCGACGCCTACGTCATCGGCGACGGGCGCGCCGTCCACCTCGCGGCCGAGCGCCACGGCGTCCCGCCCTTCGTCGACCTCGACAGCGACCACTACAAGCTGGTCGCCGACTTCGACGCCCGCTTCCCGTCCGGAGCCCCTTCGCTGGTGGCCTGCGACGCGCTGCACGTCGTGGGCGACGTGACGTTCGGCGCCGACGTCGTCGTCCGCGGCGAGGTGACGGTCGAGGGCGTCGAGCGGGTGGAGGACGGCGCGGTCCTGGAGGGCTGAGGCGCCGCGGCGGTGCGCGGCGCCCGGAGGCGGTGCGTCCGCGCCCGGACCTCAGACGGCCGGGGGCGGCGCGCCTGGGCTCGCGTTCGCCGCACCCGCACCCGCACCCGCACCCGCACCCGCGCTCGTGCCCGTCGCCGCGTCCATCGCATCCAGGTAGCGGTCCTCGCGCTCCTGCGCGCGGTCGGCTTCGCCGAGGGCGCGCACGAACAGGTAGGCGAGCGCGACGCCCATGACGATCGACTGCTCGATGGCCATGATCGCGCCGGCGAGCGCTTGGTCGTCGGAGGCGTGCAGGCCCCAGACCTGGGGACGGTGCTCGTAGAAGCTGTAGATCGAGGTCGGGGCGAACGTGAGGAAGATGCCCAGCAGGCCGACGAACACCTTCGTCGAGACCATGTAGACGACCGGGCTGAGCCCCGTGAGGTGGCGGCCGCGCACGGGGGAGAGCAGGTGCCACCAGTACAGGAGGCCCGCGCTCATGAAGAACGTGTGCTCCAGGACGTGCACGCCGGAGTGCTCCAGCGCGAGGTCATAGAGCGCCGGGACGTGCCACACCCACATGATCCCGACGTAGAAGACGACCGCGAACGCCGGATGGGAGATCGGGCCCAGCGCGCGCTCGAGGTCCAGGACCGTGCGGGCGACCGGCCGCAGCAGGACCTTGCTCAGCCCGGCGATCAGCAGGATCGGCGCGAAGTCCAACAGCAGCACGTGCTGGACCATGTGCATGGCGAACACCTGGTCGGCGAGCGTGTCGATCGGCGAGATCAGCGCGATGGCGAGGCACAGCACGCCACCGACCCACGCGGCCAGCCGCGTCCACGTCGCCCCGCGCGGACCGCTCGTGCGCCGCACCTGCCGCCAGCGCCGCACGTAGACGCCCAGCAGCAGCAGCACGATGAGGATCGGACCGGGGGCGAGGGAGAACGAGGTGTCGGCGGTCGCCGCGAGCACTGCGGGGAGTGTGCCATCAAGGGGGTGGCGGGATACGGACGGGGCACGCTGTCCGCTGCTTCTGCGCGGTTTCGTGACGATCGCGGGTCGTCTCGTGACACGTCGCCCGCCATCGTCCTCGGTGTGCTCCTCGACTGGCTCGTCCCTCCGCTCTGCATCGCCTGCCGCCACGCCACCTGCGCCCGCCGCGGCGATCCGCTGTGCGCCCCGTGCCGCACCACGCTGCCCTGGCTGGGCCCGCGCGTCTGCCCGCGGTGCGCGCAGCCGCGGCCGTGCGGGCGCTGCCCGGCCGCGCGTCACGCGTTCGCTCGCGCCTGGGCACCGCTCGGCTACGCCGGCCCCGTCCCGGCGGTCGTCAACGCGCTGAAGGAGCGCGGCGCGCTCGGCTTGGCGGGGCTGATGGCCGCCCAGCTCGTCGCCACCGCGCCGCCGGACCTGTGGCCGGCGCCGGACGACGGCGGCGCCGCGCTCGTCCCCGTCCCGGGCGACCCGTGGCGGCGTCGCCGGCGCGGGATCGACCACACCGCGCGGCTGGCCCGGGCGCTGGCGCCGCGGACCGGCCTGCCGGTCGCGCCGATCCTCGCCCGGTCGGCGCGCCGTCCGCGTCAGGCGGGCCGACGGCGGGCCCAGCGTCTCCGCGCCGACCCGGCCGATGTCCAGGTCCGGACCGGCCGCGGCGGGCCTGACGGGCCGGTCGGCGTCGCCGTCCTGGTGGACGACGTCCACACCACCGGCGCCACGCTGCACGCCTGTGCCTTGGCGCTCAAGGACTCCGGCGTGCGACGCGTCGTCGCGGTCACCTACGCGCGGGCCCTTGCGTAGTCCTCCGCGCGATCCTGGGCAAACCCCGCGAACTTCGTCGAAAGACGTTGCCTCTATCCCAGGTCAGGGGTAACTTCGTGAAGACCTAGTGATCCCAGCCCCAGGAGGGCAGCTATGCAGATCGAGGTCAAGGGCCGCCACATGACCATCTCGGACGAGATCCGGGAGCAGGTGGAGAAGCGCTTCGCCAAGGTGGGTAAGCAGGTGTCCGAGCTCGCGACGTTGGAAGTCGAGCTCAGCCGGGAGCCGAACGCCCCGGACTGCTACCGCGCCGAGGTGACGCTCCGGGTCAAGGGCACGACGCTCCGCGCGTGCGACAAGTCCCGCGACATGGCCCACTCGATCAACCTCGTCTCCGAGGAGCTCGCCGTCCAGGTCAAGCGCCACCGCGACAAGCGGCGAAAGCGAAGGGAGTCAAGAGCGGCGGCGATGCAGCAGCCCGGCATGGCGCCGGGCGGCGCGGGCGGCATCAGCGCGGCGATGTAGCCGCGTCCGCCGTGGCGCCGCGCATGCGCGGCGCCCTCCCGGTCGCGCCCCACGCACGGGGCGCGACCGCCCTCCCCGCCGCGCTTTGCGCGGCGGGTCCGCGAGGGCGCGACCGCCCTCCCCGCCGCGCTTCGCGCGGCGGGTCCGCGAGGGGCGGACAGATCGTCATCGGTCCGTGGCCTTCGCCCCGCGCCCGCCGACTACACTCCGATCCATGGGTCTACTCGACCGCGCGCTGAATATCGGAGAGTCCAAGCAGTTCCGCCAGTACGAGAAGCGTGTGGCGCGAATTGCCGATTTCGAGCCCGAGCTGGAGCTCGAGTCGGACGAGGAGCTCAAGGAGCGGATGGACGCGCTGCGCCAGCACGTGCGCAGCCAGCCCACCGACGACAAGATCAACGACGCCCTCGACGAGGTGCTGCCGGAGTGCTTCGCGATCACGCGCGAGGTCGGCAAGCGGCGCATGAACATGCGCCACTTCGACGTGCAGCTGATCGGCGGCATGGTCCTGCACGGCGGCTCGATCGCCGAGATGCGCACCGGTGAGGGCAAGACGCTCACGGGCACGCTCGCCGTCGTCCTCAACTCGCTGGCCGGCAAGGGCGTCCACGTCGTCACGGTCAACGACTACCTGGCCAAGCGCGACGCCGAGTGGATGCTGCCCCTCTACGAGGGCTGCGGCGTCAGCGTCGGGATCATCCAGCACGACATGGACCCCGAGGACCGCACGGCCGCCTACGCCGCGGACGTCACCTACGGCACGAACTCCGAGTTCGGCTTCGACTACCTGCGCGACAACATGGCGCAGACGATCGAGGACAAGGTCCAGCACGGCGGGCGCATCGGCGAGGACGGCCGGCCGCTGGCGATGCACTTCTACGCGCTGGTCGACGAGGTCGACAACATCCTCATCGACGAGGCGCGCACGCCGCTGATCATCTCCGGCGCGCCCGAGGCCGCGGCCGACTGGTACGTCCAGTTCGCCAAGCTGGCCAAGGTCATGATCCCGGGCAAGACGCCCGAGGGCATGGACCCGCGCGCCCGCAAGGAGTTCGTCGCCGACTTCGACTTCGAGTTCGACGAGAAGCACAAGACCGTCGCGGTCACCGAGCAGGGCGTGGCGAAGGCCGAGAAGTTCCTCGGCATCGACCACCTCTACCGCGCCGAGAACGGCCCGCTGGTCAACCACCTCATCCAAGCGCTGAAGGCCGAGTCGCTCTACAAGCTCGACGTCGACTACGCCGTGGTCGACGGCGAGGTCAAGATCATCGACGAGTTCACGGGTCGCATCCTGGACGGACGCCGCTGGTCGGAGGGCCTGCACCAGGCCACCGAGGCCAAGGAGGGCGTCGCGATCCAGGAGGAGAACCAGACGCTCGCGACAATCACCTACCAGAACTTCTTCCGCATGTACTCCAAGCTGGCCGGCATGACCGGCACGGCCCTCACCGAGGCCACGGAGTTCATGAAGATCTACAAGCTGCCGGTCGTCCAGATCCCGACGAACCGGCCGATGATCCGCCAGGACAAGAACGACCAGGTCTACAAGACCAAGGACGGCAAGTGGGGCGCCCTCCTGCGTGAGATCGAGGCGCGCCACGCCCAGGCGCAGCCGGTCCTCGTCGGCACGATCTCGGTCGAGGTCTCCGAGATGATCTCGCGCCGCCTGGACAAGCTCGGGATCCCGCACGCGGTCCTCAACGCCAAGCCGGAGCACGCGGCGCGCGAGGGCGACATCGTCGCCGAGGCCGGTCGTCCCGGCGCGGTGACCATCGCCACCAACATGGCGGGCCGCGGCGTCGACATCAAGCTCGGCGGCAACGCCGAGCACCGCACCGAGCTGGAGCTGCGCAACCTCGGCCTGACGCCCGGCGACCCGGACTACCAGGAGCGCTTCGACCAGATCTTCCCCAAGATCGAGGAGCGCGTCGACGCGGACCGCGAGACGGTCTTCGAGGCCGGCGGCCTGTTCATCTGCGGCACCGAGCGCCACGAGTCGCGCCGCATCGACAACCAGCTGCGCGGCCGCGCCGGCCGCCAGGGCGACCCCGGCGAGTCGCGTTTCTTCCTCTCCGCCGAGGACGACCTGGTCCGCCTGTTCGCGGGCGACCGCATCTACAAGATCCTCGACAAGCTGGGCACGGTCGACGACGAGGGGCATGAGGAGCCGATCGAGGCCGGCATGCTCTCCAAGCAGATCGAGAAGGCCCAGAAGAAGGTCGAGGAGCAGAACTTCCTCATCCGCAAGCGCGTCCTCGAGTACGACGACGTGATGAACGAGCAGCGCCGCGTGGTCTACAAGTACCGCGACGAGGTGCTCGAGGGCCGCGACATGGGCCCGGTCGCGCGGGAGAACCTCGCCGACGTCATCCGCCGCACTGTGGACGACTACACGGTCTCCGAGTACGTCGAGGACTGGGATCTCGACGGCCTGATGACCGCGCTGTCGGACATCTTCCCGGGCGGCATCGACCCCGAGCGGCTCACCTCCGCGCAGGAGCGCGAGGAGCTGATCGAGAGCCTCCAGGACGAGGCGCTGTCGCGCTACGCCGGCCGCGAGCAGGAGCTCGGCGAGGAGCTCATGCGCGCGCTGGAGCGCTACCTGCTGCTCCAGGTCATCGACAACAAGTGGCGCGAGCACCTGTACGACATGGACTACCTGCGCGAGGGCATCCACCTCCGCGGGTTCGCCCAGATCGATCCGCTCGTCGCCTACAAGAACGAGGCGTTCGACCTCTTCACCGACCTGATGAACTCGATCTGGGGCGACTTCGCCCGCATGATCTTCCACGTGGAGGTCGAGGTCGAGGGCGCCCCGCCGCCGCAGCCGCAGGCGGGTCCGGGCGTCGGCCAGGTGCAGTACTCCGGCGGCGTCGGCACGCAGCAGCCGTCGGCGCTGATGGACGCCGCCCAGGGCGGCGGGGGCGTGGCCTACGCCCAGGAGGCCGGCGTGCCGCAGGCGGCCGACGAGCAGGCGGTGCCGATCGTCCAGCAGCGGCGCGTCGACGAGCACGAGACGCTCGGCCGCAACGACCCGTGCTGGTGCGGCAGCGGCAAGAAATACAAGAAGTGCCACGGGGCGTAGGTGGCCGCCACGTCGTCCGACACACCGGTCCCCCAGCGGATCGAGGCCATCAAGTCGAGCTTCGCGCTGTTGCGCTCCGGGACCGACCCCGACGCGCTGACCGCTGACGTCGCCCGGCTCGAGGAGCAGATGCAGGCTCCCGGGTTCTGGGACGACGCCGCGGCCGCCGCGAAGGTCAACACCGAGTACGCGCGCACGACGCGCAAGCTGAAGACCTTCACCGAGCTGGAGTCCGACATCGAGGACCTCGACGGGCTCGTCGAGCTGGCCGACGAAGACGCGGAGCTCGAGAGCGAGTTATATGACCAGCTCGCTTCCGTCGAGGAGCGGCTGGCCGCGCTCGAGGAGGAGCGCCTGTTCTCCGGTCCCTACGACGCGGGCGACGCGCTGGTGACCGTCAACGCCGGCGCGGGCGGCACCGACGCCCAGGACTGGGCCGAGATGGTGCTGCGCATGATGATGCGCTGGGCCGAGTCGCGGAAGTTCAAGGTCGAGCTGCTGGAGGCGTCCGACGGGGAGGAGGCCGGCATCAAGTCGGCGACCTTCCGCGCCGAGGGCGAGAACGCCTACGGGCTGTTCAACGCCGAGCAGGGCGTCCATCGGCTCGTGCGGATCTCGCCCTTCGACGCGCAGTCGCGGCGCCAGACGGCGTTCGCGGGCGTCGAGGTCGCGCCGGTCATCGAGGACACCGGCGACGTCGAGATCGACCCCGACGACCTCCAGACCGACACCTACCGCGCGTCCGGCGCGGGCGGCCAGCACGTCAACAAGACCGACTCGGCCGTGCGCATCACGCACCGGCCGACCGGGATCGTCGTGCAGTGCCAGAACGAGCGCTCGCAGTCGGCCAACAAGGACACGGCCATGAAGATGCTGCGCGCGAAGCTGCTGGAGCGCCAGGAGCGCGAGCGCCAGGAGGAGATCGCCCGCGAGCGCGGCGAGACGCTCGACGTCAACTTCGGCTCGCAGATCAGGTCCTACGTGCTGCACCCGTACACGATGGTCAAGGACCACCGCACCGACCGCGAGGTCGGCGACGCCCAGCGCGTCCTGGACGGCGACCTCGACGGGTTCGTCCGCGCGTATCTGCTGAAGGCCGCCGGCCCGAACTAGACGGTCCGGCGTAGGGCTCGTCGCCTAGCATCGCGTGGCGATGAGCGATGCCACGACCCCGCGCACCGGACCGTCCGAGCAGCCGACGGCGCCCTACCTCGACGCCGTGGTCGCCTACGGCTTCCGCGGCCCCGGGCGGTTCCACGTCCCGGGCCACAAGGGCGGCCCGGGCGCCGACCCCGGCCTGCGCTACGCGCTGGGCGACCGCGCGCTGGGGCTCGACATCCCGCAGGACATCAACGGCGTCGACCTCGGCCCCAAGCCGACGCCCTACGAGCGCGCCGAGGCGCTGGCCGCCGAGGCCCACGGCGCGGCGCGGACGTGGTTCCTGACCAACGGCGCGACCCAGGGCAACCACGCGCTGTGCCTCGCGCTGGCGCCGCTGGGGACGCACGTCGTCGCGCAGCGCAACTCGCACGCCTCGATCGTGGACGGGCTCGTGCTGAGCGGCGGCCTGCCGTCGTTCGTGGCGCCGGCCTACGACGGCGAGCTGGGCATGGCGCACGGCGTGACGCCGGAGGCCCTGGACGCCGCGCTGGCCGCCGACCCCGAGGCACGCGTCGCGTTCCTGGTCTCGCCGACCTACTACGGCATGGCCGCCGACGTCGAGGCGCTGGCGAAGGTCGCCCACGCGCGCGACGTCGCGCTGGTCGTCGACCAGTCGTGGGGGCCGCACTTCGGCTTCCATCCCGACCTGCCCGAGAGCGCGCTGCGCCTCGGCGCCGACGCGGTGCTGACGTCGACGCACAAGATCGTGGGGTCGCTGACGCAGAGCGCGATGCTGCACGTCGCTCCGACCGGTCGGATCGACCCGGGCACGGTCGGCCGCGCCATCCGGCTGGTGCGCTCGACGTCGCCGTCGTCGTTGTTGATGGCCTCGCTGGACGGCGCGCGCCGCCAGCTGGCCGTGCACGGCGAGGCGCTGCTGCACGAGACGATCGCCGCGGCCAAGGCGACGCGCGAGAAGCTCGCCACGACGCCCGGCATCCGGACCATCGACTACGACATGGTCGGGCGCGCGGGCGTCGCGGCGTACGACCCGCTGCGGATCGTCCTCGACACGCGCGGCACGGGCTGCACGGGCTACGAGGTCGCCGAGGCCCTTCGCAATGCCTATGACGTGCATCCCGAGCTGGCGACCGTCGCCACGATCGTCTGCGTCCTGGGCGTTGGGCAGCCCGCCGACGCGCTCGTGCGCTTCGCCGGCGACGTCGACGAGACCGTCAAGCGCATCATCAAGCCCGACGCGCCGGTCGAGGCGCTCACCCGCTCACCCGACGCGCTCAAGAACGAGATGGTCGTCCCGCCCCGCGACGCGTTCCTCGGCCGGTCCGAGGTGGTCGAGCTGACCGACGCGATCGGCCGCATCTCCTGCGAGTCGATCGCCGGCTACCCGCCGGGCATCCCCGCGCTGCTGCCCGGCGAGCGCATCACCGCCGAGACCGCCGACTACCTCCGCGAGCTCGTCGACTCCGGCGCGCGCCTGCACGGCGCGGCGGACCCGACGATCCGGACGATCCACGTGCTGGCTGAGGGCTAGAACCGCAGCACGGCCGCGATCGACCCCTTCACCTTGCGCGTCACGTCGCCCGCGGGCAGGGAGCGGACGCGGGCGTCCTGGCCGAAGGCGCGGGCGACCGCGACCTCGACGACGTTGTCCACCATCTCGGTCATGGTGCCGTCGGCGGGGCATTGGCCGCCGGCGCTGACGCCGAGCCAGCCGCACTGCGGGCAGCGGACGCCCTTGGCGGAGAAGCCCTCCTCGACGACGAGCGTGTCGATGCGGCGCTCGTGGACGGCAGGCAGGACGTCGTTGAGCCCGGACACGGCGCGGCCGCCGGTCGCCAGGCCCTCGTCGATCCGGTCCAGCAGCTCGCTGTCGCGGGCGACGACGAGCTCCTCGAGGACGCCGCGCGCGGCCTTCAGGACGTCGTCGGCCCCGGAGTTCCAGACGTCGCTGTCGAAGCGGCCCTTCAGGCACTTCTTGACGTCGGCGTGCAGCAGGCCCTCGAAGCGCGACACGGCCTCGACCGGGCCGCCGACGAGGATGCCCGCGATGTGCACCTTCGCCAGGCGCTTGCGCAGCTCGTCGCCGACCCGGCGCAGGTGGTCGTCGACGTCCTTCTCGATCCCCTTCTCGTAGCGGCTCTCGCCGCCGCCGCGCTGGTCGCCGCGCGACTGCGAGAAGCCGGCCTGCTGGCGCACGCCGCTGATCGGCTCGTCGGCGCGCCACAGCTCGACCAGGCCGTCCTCGGTGCCGACCAGGAGCCGGCCGTGGCGCCGGTCGACGAGCACGAGCCACCACAGCTCGCCGGTCCCGATCCGCGCCAGCGGCTCCACGCAAGGGCTGTCTCCGATGGAGACCTTGTGGGCAATCGGCCGCGGCAGCTTGTGGACCTGGAAGAGGCCGGCCGGCTGCGACGCGAACACGGCCACGCCGCGCGCGCCCTCGGCGTCGAAGCCGTTGGACAGCGCGTCGCGGACGCGCTCGACGTCGGCCTCCAGGGCCGATCGCTCGTCGTGGGTGAGGGTGTCGAGGTCGCGGATCGCCCGCGACGCCTCGTCGAGGACCGAGCTGATCTCGGTCGCCCGCGCGGGCGGCGCGGCGAACTCCCGCGGGTCGAGGTTGATGAAGACGCTCAGAACCTTGCCCGTTGCGCTGCGCGTCTCGGCCAGCTCGCGGAGGCGGTCGGTGGTGATGTCGGTCGCCATGCTGACCGCCTACCCGCCCCGCCGAGGACGGAAGCCTGATCGACGGCCCTCCGGACGCGGCGAAGCCGGCGCCTGCCACAGCGCCGGCTCCACCGGTCCCACCTCTCCTTCACAGGACGGCGCCGCCGCGACTCAGGCGGCCGCCGTCTCGTGCATCGGCGCGACGGCGGCGTTGACCTCCAGCGCCACGCCACCGTCGTCGCCGGCCGTGGCACGCACCTGCGCGCCGTCGGTCAGGGACCCGGACAGGATCGCCCGGGTCAGCTCCCGCTCCAGCGTGCGGCGCACGTGGCGCTGCAGCGGACGGGCGCCGAACTCCGCGTCGAAGCCGTCGGCCGCGAGCTTCGCGACCAGCGCGTCGTCGACGGTCAACTCGATGCCGCGCTCGACCCGCAGGCGGTCGGCGACCCGCGCGACGATCAGGCGCGCGATCGCCTCGACCTGCTCCTCGCCCAGCGCCTGGAACGTCACGACCTCGTCGATCCGGTTCAGGAACTCGGGCAGGAACGCGGACTTGGCGGCGTCCTTCATGCGGTCGTCCGCCGCGCCGGGCTCGGTCGCGGTGAAGCCGAGGCCCCGCTTCGCGCGGCCGGCACCCAAGTTGGAGGTCATGACGACCACCGCGTTGGTGAAGTCGACCGTGCGGCCCTCGCCGTCGGTCAGGCGACCGTCGTCGAGCAGCTGCAGCAGCACGTTCCACACCTCGGGGTGCGCCTTCTCGATCTCGTCGAGCAGGATCACGCTGTACGGACGGCGCCGGACCGGCTCGGTCAGCTGGCCGCCGTCGCCGTAGCCGACGTAGCCGGGCGGCGACCCGATCAGCCGCGCGACCGTGTGCGGCTCGCGGTACTCCGACATGTCGATCCGGACCAGCGCGTCCTCGGTGGCGAACAGCCGCTCGGACAGCGCCTTGACCAGCTCGGTCTTGCCGACGCCCGTCGGCCCGAGGAACAGGAACGACCCCAGCGGGCGGTCCGGCTCGCTCAGCCCGACCCGCGCGCGGCGGATCGTGTCGGCGACCTTCTCGACCGCCTCGTCCTGGCCGACCACGCGCTGGTGGAGGTCGTCCTCCAGCTCGACCAGCCGGGCCAGCTCGCCCTCGACCAGCTCCCCGACGGGGATGCCGGTGCGGGCGGCGACCACCGCGGCGACCGCGGTCTCGCCGACCGTCACGCGCTCGGCCGAGCCGCTGCCGCCCTCGGCCTCGGCGGCCTCGACGCGCGCGATCTGGGTCTTGAGCGTGGCGGCCTGCTCGTAGTCCTCGGACGCGACGGCCCGCTCGAGCTGCTCGCGCAGCGACGCGACGTCGACCGGGCGCGGCGTGGCCAGCCGCAGCTTGGCGGCGGCCTGGTCGACCAGGTCGATGGCCTTGTCGGGCAGGTGCTGCTCGGTCAGGTAGCGGTCGCTGAGCCGCGCGGCGGCGTCCAGCGCCTCGTCGGTGATCGTCGCGGCGTGGTGCTCCTCGTAGGCGGAGCGCAGCCCGCGCAGGATCTCCACGGTTTCCTCGACCGATGGGGCCTCGACCATGACGGCGCTGAAGCGGCGCGCCAGGGCGGCGTCGCGCTCGATCTTCTTGTACTCGCTCAGCGTGGTCGCGCCGACCATCCGCAGCTCGCCGCGGGCAAGCATCGGCTTGAGCAGGTTGGCGGCGTCCATCGCGCCCTCGGCGCCGCCGGCGCCCAGGACCGTGTGCAGCTCGTCGACGAACAGCACGATCTTGCCGTCGGAGGCGGTGACCTCGGCGAGCACGGCCTTCAGCCGCTGCTCGAACTGGCCGCGGTACTGCGAGCCCGCGACGAGGCTGCCCATGTCGAGGGCGACCACGCGCGCGTCGCGCAGGGTCTCGGGGACGTCGCCGGTCGCGATGCGCAGGGCCAGGCCCTCGACGATCGCGGTCTTGCCGACGCCGGCCTCGCCGATCAGGACGGCGTTGTTCTTGCGGCGGCGGGCGAGGATCTCCACGGTCTGGGCGATCTCCTCCTCACGGCCGATCACGGGGTCGATGCGGCCGTCGCGGGCGTCGCCCGTGAGGTCGCGGCCGAACTCGTCCAGCGCGGGGGTGTCGGACGGCTGGGACGGCTGACGCGTGCGCTGCGCGGTGGCGGCGCCGCCGAGGCCGGCGGCCCGGCCCGCGCCGAACGCGGGAGCGTCGGAGCCGGCGGCCGAGGGGCCGAAGCCGGCGTTGCCGAAGCCCTCCATCAGGTCGCGTGCGCAGCTCTCGCACATCACCGCGCCTTGGCGGCCGGACTCGGTCTGGACGACCATGTGCAGGGTGCCGGGACGCTCCTGGCAGACGGAGCACGGCACGAGGTTGGTGAAGGGCTGTTCAGGCATCTTTCCTTCTCAATCTGGAGGTCGAAAACTTGAGTCGACAAGACTGAAGTCTAGCGAGGTGTGAGATCGTTACACGAGTGATCTCGGACACGTACCGGCGCACGGGGGCCGACCTGCCGTTCGGCGACCCGCGCCGCCCGCACGGCGTCGCGATGGAGGGCTGGTTCTGGCGCTTCACGCACCCCGGCAGCGGCGACGTGGCGGTCGTGCTGGCGGGCGTCAACCGCGACGGCGCCGGGCGGGCGTGGGGGACGGTCGGGCTGGCCGCGCACCCGGGCGGCCTCGCGGCGTCGGCGCTGGTCGCGGACGCGCGGGCCACCGCGGACGGCGCGGTGGCGATCGGCGCCGGCGACGGCGACGCGGAGGGCGCCGACGGCGTGGCGTGGCTGCGCGGCGACGCGCGCTCGGTCTCGGTCCGCCTCGGCGCCGCGTCGCTGGACGTCGCGCTGGAGGCGCCGGCGCGCTGGCCGCGCGGCCGCGCCTTCGGCGGCCTGGGCGCCGCCCAGGCGATCCCGGGGCTCAGCCAGTACTGGCACCCGTGGCTGCTGCGCGCGCGAGTGCGGGGCGGGATGGTCGTCGGCGGGCGCGAGGTGCCGCTGGACGGCGCGATCGCCTACGCGGAGAAGAACTGGTCCAACGGCGGCTTCCCGGAGACGTGGTGGTGGGGCCAGGCGCACGCGTTCGACGCCGACCCGGACGCCTGCGTCGCGTTCGCCGGCGGCCGCGCCGGGATCGGGCCGCTGCGGCTGACCGCGACGTCGCTGGTCGTCTCGGCCGGCGGCGAGCTGCACCGCCTCGTCCGCCCGCTGCAGCCGCTGCGCGTGGACGTCGGCGACGGCGGCTGGCGCCTGCGCGGGCGGACGCCCGCCGGCGTGGCGGTCACCGTCGAGGGCCACGCCAACGGCACGCCGCCGCACCTGCTGCCGGTCCCCGAGCCGCGCGCGCGGCGCCACCGCCAGGGGGCCGCCGCGCAGCATCTGGCCGGGGAGCTGCGGGTGGTCCTGCGCCGCCGCGGGCGCACCGTCTTCGACGGCACGTCCACGCTGGCGGGGCTGGAGCGCGGCGCCGCGCCGACGCCCTAGTGTCGTGATTCATGAATTCGCCGGCCGCCTCCGGAATACTGCGACCGAATGAATGAATCACGACACTAGAGCCGCAGGCCGCCCGACGCCTCGATCCGCTGGCCGGTGATCCAGCCGCCGGACGCGAGCGCGAGGCCCGCGATCGCGACGCCGATGTCCTCCGGCGTCGCGAGCCGCGCCGGCGCCGTGTTGGCGATCACCGCGCCCTGCACCTGCTCGCTCTCGCGCAGGTGGCCGTCGCCGAAGTCGGTCGGCACCGCGCCGGGGGCGACGACGTTGGCGGTGATGCCGCGGTCGGCCCACTCCAGCGCCATGTAGCGCGTCAGCGTCTCGACGGCGCTCTTGGCCGCCGCGTAGCCGCCCGAGGCCGGGAACGACGTGCGGGTCAGGCCCGAGCTGATGTTGATGATCTTGCCGCCGTCGGCGATCAGCGGCAGGAGCGCCTGCGTCAGGAAGAGCGTGCCCTTGACGTGGACGGCGAAGACCGCGTCTACTGGGCCTCGGTGACCTCGGCCAGCGGCGCGTAGAGCGCGGTGCCCGCGTTGTTGACGAGGACGTCGAAGGCCTCGCGGTCGCCCAGCTCGGCGCGCAGGGCGTCGGCGAAGGCGGGGAAGGACGAGAGGTCGCTCGTGTCGAGCGCCAGCGCGGCGCCGCGGCGGCCGCGGGCCGCGCCGGCGCACCAGCGGCCTGCGCCGCGAGGAGGTCGCGCTGCCGGCGAGCATGTCCACCGACTACTACACGCGCCTGGAGCAGCGGGCACGTCAGCCCGGGCATGTTGAAGGTCCTGGATCGCCTCGACACGCCCGCGATGGTCCTCAACGACCTCGGCGAGGCGCTTGCGCAGAACGCGCTCTCGGTCGCGCTGGTCGGCGACGAGACGCGCTTCGCGCCCGGCGACCTCGACCGCTCGCGGATCTACCGCTGGTTCACCGACGCGCGCGAGCGCGCGCTGCACGCGCCCGAGGAGCACGACCGGCTCTCGCGGTCCTACGCGGACGTTCCTGCACCCGCAGGTCGGCCGCCTGGAGCTGGAGTGCCAGGTGCTACGACGGGCTGAGCCGCGCGCGCAGCGCCAGGGCGTCGTCGCCGTCGAAGCCGTGCTCGCCGAGCCAGCCGGCGGGGCCGCCGTGGCGCTCGTCCAGCAGCTCGAGGATGCGCGCCATCGACTCCGGCCGGGCCGTGTGGTGGGCGGGGTCGTCGGTGCGCATGTCGTGCGCGTAGGTGGGCGAGGAGGCCAGCCGCGCGACGATCCGCTCGATGCGCTCCCCGGTCCGCGCGTACTCGGCGACGACCGCGTCGCGGTCGGTGCCCGCGATCTCCATCGCCAGCGCGACGACCAGGCCCGTGCGGTCCTTGCCCGCCGCGCAGTGGACGAGCACGGCGCCGTCGCCGGGCGGCGCGGCGATCGTGCGCAGCGCGGCGACGATCGAGTCCGGGCGCTTCTCCATGTAGCCCCAGTAGGCGCGGACGGTCGGCGTCTCCCCGGGCAGGTTCGCGCCGCGGTCGCCGCCGTTCTGCCACGGGACGATCGTGTCGGCCTCGATCGCGTCGGTGCGCTCGCCGGCCTCGGGGTAGAGCGAGCGGTGCTCGATGACGAGGTCCTCGACGCGCGTCAGCGGGCCGGGGCCCTCCAGCCGCACCTCGGCGCCGGTGCGCAGGTCGATCACGGCGCTCAGCCGATGGTCCTCGACCAGGTGCTGGACGTCCCGCGGCGTCAGGTCCTGCAGGTTGTCGGACCGCAGCAGCCGGTTCGGCACGACGGCCCTCGCGTTGACGGCGCCTTCCAGGTCGATCCATGCGGTCGTCACGGATCCAACGTAGCGCGGGCCGCCACCCGCGCCGCCCGACCCAGCGCCTCCCCGCCGATCAGGCGCTCCGCCGGCCCGACGACCGTCCAGAGCGCGCGCAGGCGCAGCGCGGCGCCGCGGTCGACGGGCGCGACGCGGGCCTCGGAGACGAGCGCGGCACCGCCGTCGTCGGGGTCCTCCTCGACCCAGTGGGCGAACAGCACGCGCGCGGTCCCGGGCCGCGACCAGGACGCGAACGCGTCGGCGCTCTCCAGGCGCGGGTAGTCGCGGCGCAGCGTCCAGATCCGGCCGACGAGGCCGCTGACCGACCAGCGCTCGCCCTCGGCCAGGACCGTGAACGGCGGCTGGGCGAACAGCTCGCCGAAGGTCACGGCGGGCGGCAGGCCCGGGATGCGCCAGCGGATCAGCCGCCCGAGCGGCCCGGTGGCGTCCACGCGCAGCGCCCCGGCGGCGTCCCAGAGCGCGTCGGGGGACGCGCCGTCGGCGGTCCGGCGGTGGCGCGTCCGGATCGCCGGATCGGACAGCCAGGCGTCGAGGTCGAGGTCAGGCACGGTCACTCCTCCATATCCTTCCGCGCCAATGTCCAAGCTGGATCCGCAGTTCGTCGCCGACGTCGTCGCGCGCGCGCTCGCCGAGGACGTCGGCGCGGGGGACGTCACCACGCTGTCCACCGTCCCGCCCGACGCCCGTGGCGTCGCCACGATCACCCAGAAGGCGCCCGGCGTGGTCTTCGGCCTCGACGTCGCCGAGGCGGCGTTCGCGCGGACCGGGGGAGACGCGGTGGCGTTCGAGCGCCTGGCGCCCGAGGGCGTCTGGCACGAGCCCGGGACCGTCGTCGCGCGGATCACCGGACCGGCCGCGGCGATCCTCACCGCCGAGCGCACCGCGCTGAACTTCCTGCAGCGCCTGTCCGGCGTCGCGACCTTGACCGCGCGCTACGTCCGGGCCGTCGACGGCACCGGCGCGCGGATCCTCGACACGCGCAAGACCACGCCGACGCTGCGGCCGTTGGAGAAGGCCGCGGTCGTCGCGGGCGGCGGCGTCAGCCACCGCTTCGGCCTGTTCGACATGGTGCTCATCAAGGAGAACCACATCACCGCGGCGGGTGGGATCGCCGCGGCGGTGGCCGCGGCGCGGGCCAGGTACCCCGACATCGCGATCGAGGTCGAGGCCGAGACCGCCGACGACGTGCGCGAGGCGCTGGCCGCCCAGGCGCCCCGGATCCTGTTGGACAACATGTCCCCGGAGCAGATGCGCGCGATCGTCGAGGAGGTCGCCGGACGGGCCGAGTTGGAGGCCTCCGGGGGCATCGACCTGGACACGGTCCGGGCCGCGGCGGAGACCGGGGTAGACTTCATCTCGGTCGGAGCGCTCACGCACTCCGCCAGTGCCCTAGACCTCTCCCTCATATTGGAGCGTCTGCCATGAACCTCCCCATGGCCCCCAGCCCCACTGGTTCCCCGGCCCTGACGGCCGACGAACGTAGCGCGCTGACCGCGGAGGTCCGTGCGCTCGCCGAATCCCGCAACGCGGTCATCCTGGCCCACAACTACCAGGTGCCCGAGGTGCAGGACGCCGCCGACTACGTCGGCGACTCGCTCGGCCTGTCGCGTCAGGCGGCCGCCGTCGACGCCGACGTCATCGCCTTCTGCGGCGTGCACTTCATGGCCGAGACGGCGTCGATCCTGTCGCCCGAGAAGAGGGTGATCATCCCGGACCTCGACGCCGGCTGCTCGCTGGCCGACTCGATCACGCCGGAGCAGCTCAGCGCCTGGCAGGCCAAGCACCCCGGCGCGGTGACCGTGATGTACGTGAACACCACGGCCGAGGTGAAGGCCTTGACCGACTACTGCGTCACGTCGTCCAACGCCGTGAAGGTCGTGGAGCACATCTACGCGACGCACGGGGCCGACACGCCCGTGCTGTTCGGGCCGGACATGTGGCTCGGCGCGTTCGTGCAGAAGGAGCTGGGCCTGCAGGGGTCCGGCACGTTCCACATCTGGGACGGCGAGTGCCACGTGCACGCGGGCATCCGCCCGGACGACATCAGCGCCGTGCGCGCCGCACACCCGGACGCCGAGTTCCTCGTGCATCCCGAGTGCGGCTGCACGACCCAGGTCATGGAGTACGTGGCCGCGGGCGACATCGACTCGCGCGGCGTCCACATGCTCTCCACCGGCGGGATGTTGGACTACGCCAAGGAGCACGCGGGCCGCGGCGGCACGGCGATCATGGCGACCGAGACGGGGATGTTGCACCAGCTCCGCATGGCCGCCCCCGACGTGGACTTCGTCGCCGCCAACGAGCGCGCGTCCTGCAAGTTCATGAAGATGATCACGCTGCCCAAGCTGCGCGACGCGCTGCGGGACCTCTCCGGCGAGGTCAAGGTCGACCCGGCCCTGGCCGAACGGGCGCGGATCCCGATCGAGCGCATGGTCGCGATCGGCTAGCGCGCGCGGCGGCTCGGGCGACCCGATGTCCTTCGACGGCTTCCGCCCGGCGACGTTCGACTGGTTCGCCGGGCTGGAGGCCGACAACTCGCGGGACTGGTTCGGAGCCCACCGCGAGGCGTACGACCACGAGGTCCGCGGGCCGCTGACCGCGTTGTTGGAGGAGTTGGCCGGCGACGCGCCGGTCTGGGTCGCGCGGCCCAACCGCGACCTGCGGTTCGCCAAGGACAGGTCGCGGCCCTACAAGGACCGCTGCTACGGGACGATCGACGGTCGGCTGTACGCGCAGATCTCCGCGGCCGGGCTGTTCGCGGGCACCGGCGCCTACCGGATGGACGCGGGGCAGCTCACGCGCTTCCGGGACGCGGTGGTGGACGAGACGTCCGGCGGCGCCCTGGAGTCGATCGTCGGGGCTCTGGACGCCGGCGGGCTGGACGTCTGGGGCGAGTCCTTGAAGACGGCGCCGCGGGGCTATCCCCGAGACCACCCGCGGGTGGCGCTGCTGCGCCACAAGCTCCTGATCGCGGGGGCGAGCGCGCCGCCGGACGCGGCCCGCGGGCTCTCGCGTGACGCCTGCGTGGAGCATCTGCGCGACACGTGGACGGCGTGCGCGCCGCTGCTGGCGTGGCTGGACGAGCATGTGGGCGAGGGGGCGGAGGCCGGCGCGAAGGGGTAGCGGTCTGCCCCCCGCGCCACCCTCGGCGGCGGCGCTCCCGCCTCAGCAGCCCTCAGGCCCGCAGGCGTCGCCTTCGGCCACGCCCGAGCCCTCGCCGAACGCGATCGGCGGCGCCGGCTGCCGCTGCGACCACCCGTGCTCGAGGAACCGCAGCAGCTCCTCCGGCGGCTGCGCCCCGCTCGCGCCGAGCTTGCGGTCGATGACGAAGCACGGCACGGCCGAGATCCCCGCCGACTGCGCGGTCAGCTCGTCCTCGCGGACGTCCTCGGCGAAGCGCTCGGTCAGCAGGACCTCGCGCACCGACGCCTCGTCCAGCCCGACCTCGACCGCGCAGCGCAGCAGCACGTCGTGGTCGGCGATCAGCTCGCCCTCGGTGAAGTAGGCCTGGAACAGGCGCTCCTTCATCTCCTCGCCCAGCCCGGACGCCTTGGCCAGGTGGACGATCCGGTGGCCGTCGAAGGTGTTGCCGGAGCGGGCGGCGTCGAGCTTCATCTCGATGCCCTCGGCGGCCGCGACGGCGGTCAGCTGGGCGTCCATCTGGTGGACCTCCTCCAGCGACCGGCCGTACTTCTTGGCCAGCAGCTCGTCGTGCGGCAGCCCGCGGTCCGCGGGCGCGCTCGGATCCAGCTCGAACGAGCGCCACGTGACGCTGACCTCGTCCGCGTGCGCGAACGACGCCAGCGCCGCCTCGAATCGCTTCTTGCCCACGTAGCACCACGGGCAGGCGATGTCGGACCAGATCTCGACGTCCATGACGTCGAGGGTAGTGGCCAGAGCTTGTAGCATCCGTCATTCAATGTTCGGTTGTCGGAGTTGTCCGAAGAGCATGCCTCTTCCGTCGCTCCGATCAAGCGAACCCACTCGGATCGAGGTGTCCTTGGTCATTGGGCCCACGTCATCTCGTCAGGAGACAGCGACATGAGCGCAGGCGATTCCGGCCGGGGCAAGACCCTGGCGATGGGCATCGACAACACCGGATTCATCGTGGACCGGATCGGTCGCGATTGCGGCCCGCTGCAATACATCCGTGAGTTCACCCAGAACTCGATCGAAGCGATCAGCGACACACCCGGGCGACGGGGCACGATTATCTGGGATGCGGACTGGAACACCTATGACCTCACGGGCAACTGGAAACTGTGCATCGTCGACACCGGCATCGGGATGGATGGTGACGAGCAGATCAGGTTCATCAACCAGCTCAGCTCGTCAGGGCACGAGCAGGATCACGACAAGAACTTCGGCGTCGGTGCGAAGGTCGCGGGCGCCACGCGGAATCACGCCGGGTTGATCTACCTGTCGTGGAAGGACGGCGGAGAAGGGCACATGACGCACCTCTGGCGAGATCCCACGACCAAGCAGTACGGGATCGCCCGAGTCGAGCGCCCGGACGGGTCCTTCGCGGACTACGCGACCCTCACGAACGACGTCAAGCCGGACATGGTCAAGACGCACGGCACGAAGGTTGTGCTTCTGGGGATGACCCAGGACGCGAACACGATGGAGCCGCCGCTCGGGGTAGAGGGCCGGCAGCGGTGGATCGTCAAGTACCTCAATACGCGCTACTTCCGATTCCCGAAGGGCATCGACGTGAAGGTACGCGAGGGCTACCAGGCGCCGCGCGATGACACCCGTCGTAACTTTCTGCGGAACGTCAGCGGCATGGAGAAGTTCCTCGATGACGAGTGTGCGTGGCGCGGTTCAGTCGATCTGACGGGCGCCACTGCGCATGTCTGGATCCTCACCGAACGTGCGGAGCGGTCGAAGCAGGGAGACATGTTCGCGACCACGGGCCACGTCGCCGCTCTGTACCAGGACGAACTGTACGAGCTGACGACCGGCCGGGCCGGGGTTGCACGGCTCCAGCAGTTCGGGGTGATTTTCGGTCATCAGCGGGTGGTGATCTACGTGGAGCCGGACGTCCATGACCAGCTCGGATCCAATACGGCTCGGACGCAACTTCTCGTCAACGGCGAGCCGCTGCCTTGGACTGAGTGGGCAGCCGAATTCCGTACCGGCATGCCGTCAGAGGTCAAAGAGCTGATGGACGAGATCACGTCGGGCACCGTCTCAAACGATCACAAGCAGGCGATTCGCGATCGCCTGAAGCAGATCCGTGAGCTCCTGCGGCACCCGAGCCGCTACCGCCGGACGCCGAGCGGCGCGCTGGCCGTCTCTGGCGACGTGCCCGGCGGCAGGGCGCGCGAACGCGATATCGAGAGCGAGAGCAATGGCGGCGGCGGTGGGGCGGGAGGCCGCGGCGGCCGAGCGGGCAGCGTCTACGCGATGTTCGTCGTCGAGGACGGTGACCCGGGCGAGGAGACGCAGCCCGATCCCATGCCGGACGTGATGTGGATCAGCGAGCGCCACACGCCTCCGACCCGGACAGCTGACCTGCTCGAGGACCGCGCGGCGAAATACCTCGCTGACCAGAACCTGCTGCAGATCAACGCAGACTTCCGCGTCTTCACTGACATGATCGACCGCTGGTCGAGTGCCTACGGCAACACGGCGGCAGTCCGGACGACGGTCGAAGAGGTCGTCCACGAGTGGTTCGAGCAGGGGCTCGTCGAGACCGTCATCGGAGCTCAGGCGCTCCAAGGATCGCGTGAGTGGACGATGGAGGACATCGGGCGGCTGTGGTCGGAGGAGGCGCTGACCGCCGCTGTGCTGCAGCGATATCACGTCGACATCAACGTGAAGCGCACGCTCGGCGCAAAGCTCGGATCCGTTCGCGACGTCAAACCCGCGGCATAGTGAGTGGAACGCGGCGCCGCTTTCCCTTGGCCGCGGCGCCGCGTCACTCCGGAATGGCCGTCTACTCGTCGTCGCCGACCAGCGCGACCGCGTCGAACACCGTCGCGCCCGTGTCGTCCTTGCCCAGCGAGGACTCGTGGACCCAGGCGCCGGCCGCGAGCTGGTCGGCACAGCCGTCGTCGTCGGAGGCGTCGTCGTCGGTCAGGTCGGAGTCGTCGGCCGGGACGAAGTCGTCGTCGCCGTCGTCGGCGCGCTGGACGCGGGCGGCCGAGGCGTCGTCGTCGCCGGAGTCGTCGGAGACGTCGTCGGCCGCGTCGTCGTCGGCGCCGCCGTCGTAGCCGTCGGTCGTGGCGCAGTCGACGCTCGTGCTCTCGTCGACCGGCGCCGAGATGACCTTGCCGGTCGAGGCCAGGCGCAGCCTCAGGACGCCGGCGCCGCTGAACGAGACGATCTGGCCGGCGTTCTCGTTGCCGTCCTTGATGCCGTCGTCGTCGGAGTCCGGGTCGCCCGGATCGTTGGCGGTGTTCTGCTCGGCGAGGTTGTTCAGCCCGTCGTGGTCGGCGTCCTCGAGGGCGTCGGACCTGCCGTTGTGGTTGGTGTCCTTCTTGCCCGGATCGGTCCCGGCGCGCTGCTCGGTCAGGTTGTCGAGCTTGTCCTTGTCGAAGTCCTCGGACCCGTCGGGGATGCCGTCCCGGTCGGTGTCGGCCTTCTTCGGGTTCGTGTGCGCCCGGTACTCGGTGTAGTTCGTCAGGCCGTCGTGATCGGGGTCGGCGAGCGCGCTCTTGACGTGGTAGCGCTTCTGGAACTTGGCGGGGAGCTTCGGGGTGGCGCTCTTCTTGGCGAACGCGCCGGTGGGCAGCGCGAGCGAGCAGAGCGCGACGGCGCAGAGGGCGCCGACGCGCGCAGGGGCGGGGGCAAGGGGCATGGTGCCCCGGGGATCGGCGGCGCTCCGCGGCGGGTTGACGTTCCGGACCGGTTTCCGGACGGTCGTCCGGAGGCTGACGTCGTCAGTTCTGGGGAGCGCTCGGCCCGGACGGCCCGGCGCCCGCCAGCTCGATGCCGTGCTCGGCGACCGCGCGCACGACCGGCAGCGTCTCGCGCCGGCGCGCGAACTCGTCCGGCGTGTAGCAGTGGACGTCGGCGGCGCCGGCCATCTCGTCGGCGTCCCACAGGCTCGCCGCCTGGTAGACGCGCTCCAGCCACGGCACGCCGGCGAAGTACTCGCTGATGAGCACGACGACGTACTCGCTGCCGCGCTCGCGCTGGGGCAGCGCGCCGTGCAGGTCCTCGACCCGCGCGCCGCCGAGCAGCACTCGCTCAAGCGGCCAGCGCCCGTCGACCCGGTTCACGTACCGGCGCAGCTCGCGCTCGTTCAGCATCTCCGCCACGAACGGCATGTCACTCGTTGTCGTCACGTTCTCAATGCCGCCGCCTCGAAGGCTGACTGTGGCACACCCTCGCGCCGAGCGCCAGTGCTCGACACGAGGTGGTCACGCGGCCGCGAACTCCGCGACCTCGTGCGGGCCGACGCACGCGACCGCCGCCGCGGTCGGATCGACCTTCTTGGCGATCGCCGCCACGTCGGCGAACGTGACCGCGTCGAGCGCGTCGATCGCCCGATCGGGGTCGATGTCCTCGCCGAAGACGATCGCCTGGGAGGCCGCGAAGCGCGCCACCGCGTTGGTGTTCTCGAAGGCCAGGACGCGCCGCCCGGCCGCGTAGGCCCGCGCGCGCTCGACTTCCTCCTCGGTCGGCCCGTCGGCGTGCAGCTCGGCGACGATCTCGCGCATCCGCTTGTAGGCCTCGTCGCACTTCGACGACTCCAGGCCGGCCCCGAGCTGGAGCACGGCGGCATCGCTCAGCGCGTGGTCGATCGCGTAGACCGAGTAGCAGAGCCCGCGCTGCTCGCGGATCTCGTCGAACAGGCGCGAGCCCATCGAGCCGCCCAGCAGCGTCGAGTAGATCGTCAGCGCGGCGCGCTGCGCGGGGTCGGTCGCGTCGATGTCCGGCGCGTACATCAGCCGCAGGTGCGACTGGTTGGAGTCGCGCTTCTCGACCAGCGTCTCCAGCTGGAGCCTGGGCGCCGCCTCGTAGGGCCCCGGGACGTCGAGCGTGGGGAAGCGCTGGAACAGCTCGGCGACCGCCGGGTCGCCCTCGGCGACGTGGTCGACGTTACCGACGACGAACGCCCCGCCGCGCGCGCCGGCCCAGCGGCGCTCGCGGAACGCGACGATCGCCTCGCGCGAGAACGTGCGCAGGTGCTCCTCGGGGCCCAGGACCGTGCGGCCCAGCGGGTGGTCGCCGAACGCGGCCTTGTCGATCAGCTCCTCGGCGACCGCCGACGGCTGGTCCTTGTAGCGCTGGATCTCCTGGATGACGACGCCGCGCTCACGGTCCAGCTCGTCGGCGTTCAGCAGCGGGCGGCCCACGAAGTCGGTGAGCAGGTCGATGGCCTCCATCGCGGCCTCGGCGCGCACCGTGATGTGGAAGGCCACCAGGTCGTGCGAGGTGTAGGCGTTGAGCGAGCCGCCCATGCGCTCGGCGGTCTCGTTGACCTTCTTGTAGTGGTCGTACTTCTCGCCGCCCTTGAAGACCAGGTGCTCGAGGAAGTGCGCCATCCCGTTCTCCTCGGCGCGCTCCGAGCGCGCGCCCGCGTCGAACGCGACGAGGATCGTGACCGCGCGCGTGCCGGGCAGGGCGACGCGATGGAGCGGCAGGCCGTTGGCGAGGGTCTCGCTGGTGATGGTGGGCACCCCACGCAATCTAGCTTGCATGACGCCCTGCATCGGCAGGAATCGGCGGCCTTCGGGCTAACGTCGGTCAGACCATGGCGATCGTCGAACGGCACAAGCAGGAGCTGGACCGCCGCGCCGCGCCGCAGGACCGCGCGCCGTCGGTGATCGAGTTCCGTGGGGTGTCCAAGTCCTACGGGCCCACCAACGGCGGGCTCGACAACGCGTCCTTCTCGATCCAGCGCGGCGAGTTCGTGTTCCTGGTCGGCTCCACCGGCTCGGGCAAGTCCACGCTGATGAAGCTCCTGATCAAGGAGATCGAGCCGACGGCGGGGACGATCCAGGTCGCCGGGCGCGACCTCGCGGAGATCACGCGCAAGAAGGTGCCGTTCTACCGGCGCAACATCGGCGTGGTCTTCCAGGACTTCAAGCTGCTGCCCGACCGCACCGTGTACGACAACGTCGCCTACGCGCTCCAGGTCACCGGCCACGGCCGCAAGGAGATCCGCGCCAAGGTGCCGGACATCCTGCGCCTGACCGGCCTGGCGACCAAGTTGCACTCCTTCCCCGACCAGCTGTCGGGCGGCGAGCAGCAGCGCGTCGCGGTGGCGCGCGCGTTCGTCAACCACCCGCCGCTCCTGCTGGCCGACGAGCCCACGGGCAACCTCGATCCCGAGACGTCGGTCGGGATCATGCAGCTGCTGTACCGCATCAACCGCACCGGCACGACCGTCCTCGTCGCGACGCACGACGCGACGATGGTCGACCGCATGCGCCGCCGCGTGCTGGAGCTGCACAAGGGCCAGCTGATCCGCGACGAGCACAACGCCGGCTACGCGCCGAGCGACATGAACACCGCGGAGTTCGGCGCGCTGCTGCGCGAGCCGGCGCCCGCGCCGCGGCGCAAGAGCGTCGCGGACGACATCGACGACATCTTCTCGTAGACCCATATGAAGCCCGCGTTCTTCGTCAAGGAGGCATTCCGCTCGATCTCGCGTAACGCCATCCCGTCCTTCGCCGCCATGGCCTCGGTGCTCGTCACCGTGCTCGTGCTCGGCGTCTTCATCCCGGTCGTCCAGGCGACGACCGGCGCCGCCAACGAGGTCCGCGGCCGCGTGCTCGTCGACGTGTACCTCAAGAAGGACGCGACCAAGCAGGACATCGCGCGCGTGCAGGCGATGCTCCAGCACGTCGACCACGCGGGCAAGGTCGAGTACGTCAGCAAGGCCCAGGCCTACGCGCAGGAGAAGAAGCGCAACCCCGAGGCCTACGAGCTGCTCGGGACCAACCCGCTGCCCGACACGTTCCGCGTCACGCCCGACGACCCCGACAACGTGCTCAAGCTGCGCGACGCGCTGGCGCCGACGGCGGCCTCCGGCGGCCGCTCGCCGGTCGACCCCGCGATCGACCAGGTCAAGAACCGCAAGGACGAGACCACCAAGATCCTCACCGCCACGCGCGTCGTGAAGCTCGCGATGGGCGGCCTGGCCGTGCTGCTGGTGGTGGCCTCGATCCTGCTGATCTCCAACACCATCCGGCTGTCGCTGTTCTCGCGCCGCCGCGAGGTCGAGGTGATGAAGCTCGTCGGCGCGACCGACTCGTTCATCCGGATCCCGTTCGTCATCGAGGGCGTCGTGCTCGGGGGCCTGGGCGGCGTCGTGGCGATCCTGCTGCTCGGCGTCGGCAAGGTCGCGTTCCTGGACCCGCTGACCTCGGACTTCGCGCTGCTCGGCGCGCCGCAGACGATCGGCCTGCCGCTGCTGGCGGCGCTGCTGCTGCTCGCGTCGGTCGGCGTGAGCGCGGCGGGGTCGAGCCTCTCGCTGCGCAAGTTCCTGCGCGTCTGAGGAACGCTCGCCCAGAGGGCGAGGTTCCTTTGGCGGGTGGTCGCCCAGAGGGCGAAACCCGCGTGTTCAACTAGGCTCTGGCGCCATGGACCTCGCGGACCGGTTCGTCGACGTCGGCACGGGCGTGCGCCTGCACTACGTCGAGGCGGGCTCCGGGCCGCTCGTCGTGCTGCTGCACGGCTTCCCGGAGTTCTGGTGGTCATGGCGCCACCAGATCCCCGTGCTCGCGGAGGCGGGCTTCCGGGTGGTGGCGGTCGACATGCGCGGCTACGGGCAGTCCGACGCGCCGCCGTCGTGGCGCGACTACCGCATGGAGCTGCTGGCGGCCGACGTCGCCGGGCTGATCGAGGCGCTCGGCGAGGAGCGCGCGTTCGTCGTCGGCCACGACTGGGGCGCGGCGGTCGCGTGGATGGTGGCCACGCTGCACCCCGAGCGCGTGGAGCGCCTGGCGATCCTCAACGTGCCGCACCCCGACACGATGCTGCGCACGCTGCGCTCGTCCCCCAAGCAGCTGCTGCACAGCTGGTACATGTTCTTCTTCCAGATCCCGTGGCTGCCGGAGCGGCTGGCGAAGCTGATGCGCCGTCGCTTCCTGGAGGGCGCCTACGGCGACGCGCGGCCCGGCGCGTTCACCGCCGAGGACTACGCGCGCTACGAGACGGCGCTCCTGGACTCGCCGGGCGGGCTGAAGGGCCCGATCGACTACTACCGCGCCGCGCTGCGCCGGTCGCCCCGCCGCGCGCGGTCGCTCTTCCGCCCGATCCCCGCGCCGGTGCTGGTGATCTGGGGCGTCCAGGATCGCTTCCTGACCGAGCGGATGGCCGAGCCGGACCCGCGCTGGGTGCCCGACGTCCGGATCGTCAAGCTGCCCGACGCCAGCCACTGGGTCCAGCACGACGAGCCCGAGCGCGTCAGCACGCTGTTGATCGAGCACTTTCAGGTTGCGTAAAGCCGCGTCGTGCAGGACTAGCCTGTCCCGACGACCATGATCCGCCGCGCCATCGCCTCGCTGGTCCTCTGCCTCGTCCTGCTCGCCTGCGGGATCTACCTGGGCGCCCATCCCTCGGGCCTGCCGGGCTTCGTCCGCGACCCGCTGGTCGGCGACTCCGACACGCGCGTGGTCAACGAGGCGATCGACCGCGTCAACTCCACGTACTACCGCAAGATCTCCAAGAAGAAGCTCGCGGACTCCTCGATCAAGGGCATCGTGTCGTCGCTGGACGACCGGTTCTCCAACTACTTCACGCCTGAGGAGTACAAGAAGTTCAACCAACAGCAGAACGGCGAGTTCGCGGGCATCGGCGTGCAGGTGACCGGCGTCGCCGAGGGCCTGCACATCGTCACCGTGTACGCCGGCTCGCCGGCCAGGGACGCGGGGATCAAGGTCGGCGACACGATCACCGCCGTCGAGGGCACGCCGCTGAAGGGCAAGTCCCAGGACGCCGCCGTGTCGCTGATCCAGGGCCGGATCGGCACGCCGGTCAAGCTGACGCTCGACCGCGACGGCACGTCGCGGACCGTGACCGTCGAGCGCGCGACGATCTCGGTGCCAGTTGTCGAGTCCTCGGAGCGGACGGTCGACGGCGACAAGCTGGAGGTCATCCACCTCGATCAGTTCTCCTCGGGCGCGCACGGCGAGGTCGCCGCGGCGCTGAAGAAGGGGATCAAGGACAAGGTCAAGGGCGTCGTGCTGGACCTGCGCGGCAACCCGGGCGGGCTGATCACCGAGGCGCAGCTGGTCGCCTCGCAGTTCCTGGCCAGCGGCAAGATCGTCACGACCAAGGGGCGCGCGGTGGCGTCGCGGACGTTCGACGCGACCGGCGACCCGACCGCGCCGAACCTGCCGCTCGTCGTGCTGGTGGACCACAACAGCGCGTCGGCCGCCGAGATCGTCGCCGGGGCGCTGCAGGACCGCCACCGCGCCGAGCTGGTGGGGACGCGGACGTTCGGCAAGGGCGTCTTCCAGGAGGTCCTGGAGCTGAGCAACGGCGGCGCGCTGGACATCACCGCCGGGCAGTACTTCCTGCCGTCGGGGCGCAACCTCGGCGGCGCGGGCGTCGACACGGGCGCGGGCCTGACGCCCACCGTGCAGGCCTCCGACAACGCCAAGACCAAGAAGGACGAGGCGCTGGACAAGGCGCTCGACGTGCTCGCCGGCAAGGTGTCCTAGGCCGTGAGCGGGCGGGGGCCGGGTCACGGCCGGCAGCGGCGGGCGCGGCACGACGAAGGGGAGTCCTTCACCGTCGGCGTCCTGGCCAAGCGCGGGCGCCACATGGTCGCCGAGCCGTTCTTCGCGGGGCGCTTCGGCGGCGGGCAGATCGCGGTCGAGTCGGGCAAGCTGGGGCGCCCGGGGCAGCTCGTGCTCGTGCGCGTCGGCGGCCGTCGCGGCCGGCACGCGAAGGTCGTCAAGGTGCTCGGGCAGCCCGACGTGGCGCGGGACGCGATCGAGGCGCTGATGCACGACCGCGGCCTGCGACGGTCGTTCCCGGCGGGCGTGGAGCGCGCGGCCAAGGAGGCCGTCGAGCGCGTGGAGGACCGGGATCCCGGCGGCGCGTCGCGCCGCGACCTGCGCGGGCTGGCGACGTTCACGATCGACCCGACGACCGCCAAGGACTTCGACGACGCGATCTCGTGCGAGGCGCTCGGCTCCGACCGCCGGCGCGTCTGGGTCCACATCGCCGACGTCAGCGCCTACGTGCGCCCGGGCAGCGCGATCGACCGCGAGGCCTACCGACGCGGGACGTCGGTGTACGTGCCGGGCGCGGTGGAGCCGATGCTGCCCGAGGTGCTGTCCAACGGCGCGTGCTCGCTGGTGCCCGGCGTCGAGCGCCTGGCGGTGACGGTCGAGATGGAGCTACAGGGCGCCGAGGTCGTGCGCAGCGCCTTCTACCGCTCGCGGGTCCGCAGCGACGAGCGGTTCGACTACGACCGCGTGGACCGGATCTTCGCCGGCGAGGAGTCCGCGCCGGAGGCGGTGGCCGGGCCGCTGGCCGCGGCGCGGGCCGCGAGCGCGGCGCTGCGCGAGCGTCGCGAGGCCGCGGGCGCGCTGGCCGTCGAGAGCTCCGAGCCGGAGTTCGCGTTCGACCGCCGGGGCCACGTGGCCAGCGCCGAGGGCTCGGTGCAGACCGAGTCCCATCAGGTGATCGAGCACCTGATGATCGCCGCCAACGAGGCGGTCGCGCGGCTGCTGGGCGAGCGCGACGTCCCGACGCTCTACCGCGTCCACGAGCGGCCGGAGCCCGGTGCCGCCGAGCGGCTGCTGGAGCAGTTGTCGTCCTTGGGCGTGGCCACGCCGCCGGCGCCGGAGCACGTCGAGCCGGGAGCGGCCGCGGGGATCATCGCGGAGGCCTCGAAGCTCGTGGCCGCCGAGATCCGCCGCCGCGACGGGCGCGGGCTGGGGCTGACGTCGCTCGTGCTGCGGTCGCTGAAGCAGGCGCGGTACTCGCCGCAGAACAAGGGCCACGCCGGGCTGCACTCGACCGCCTACTGCCACTTCACCTCGCCGATCCGGCGCTACCCGGACCTCGTGTGCCACCGCGCGCTGCTGAGCGCGGTCGGCGGTGGGGAGGAGGCGCCCCGCGCGTCGACGCTCGACGAGGCCGCCGAGTGGACGTCCGGCCGCGAGCGCGACGCGATGTCGATCGAGCGCGCCGCCGACGACGTCGCCCGCGCGTTCCTGCTGGAGCGCGCGCTGTTCGAGGGCGAGATCGACCGCGAGCACGACGGCGAGGTCATCGGGTTGGTCGGCGCCGGCGCGTTCGTCGCGTTCGGGGACGGCTTCGAGGGCTTCCTGCCCGCCCGGCGCCTGCGCGGCGACTGGTGGGAGCTCAACGAGGTCGGCACGATCCTCACCGGCGAGGAGTCGGGCAAGACCATCAAGATCGCCGACCCGGTCCGCGTGCTGATCCGCAAGGTCGACCCGCCGCGCGGGCGGGTCGAGCTGGACGTCGCGGAGCGCGGTCAGCCCCCGAGGTAGCGGCGCAGCGCGCGGCGCTGGGCGGGCAGGCGCCGGCCGGCGTCCAGCTCGCGGACCGCGATCTCGGAGACCATCGCCGACAGCAGCTGCGCCGACGCGCTCGCGTCCGGCCAGCCCATCGCCTTGAACGACGGCGCGGCGATCGCGGCGAAGCGGTCGTGGCGGCTCGCCATCGCCGCCGACAGCGCCGGATCGGAGCGCGCCTCCAGGGCCAGCGCCTTGACCGTCCGGTCGCGCAGGCAGACGTCCAGGTAGGCGTTGACGCCGGCGAGCAGCTGCTCGGCGCCGGGCGGGACGCCGGCGATGGCGGTGCCGACCGCGGCGTCGACCGCGTCGTGGAAGCGGGCGTGGAGGGCGTCGACGAACGCGTCGCGGTCGGCGAAGTGGACGTAGAACGTGCCCTTGGCGACGCCGGCCTCGGCGACCACGCGGTTGACGCTCAAGCCGGCCAGGCCGTGGCGCTCGGCGACGGCGACCCCGGCGTCGAGGAGGGCGTCGGCGGTGGCGTGGGGCATGGCCATGAACCCTAACGTGACCGATCGGTCATTGACAGTGACCGACCGGTCGGTCATGTTGTGGGCATGCCGACCCTCGACACCGCCACCGGCCCGGTCTTCTACGACGAGCGCGGCGCGCCCGGCGGCGCGCCGATCGTCCTGCTGCCCAGCGGGGCCCACGACCACCACGACTACGACGAGCTGCGCGACCGGCTCGACCCGGCGCGCTTCCGGACGATCGCGCTGGACTGGCCGGGGCACGGGGCGTCGAGCGCGCCGACGGTGCCCGCGTCGGCGACGCTCTTCGCGGACGTCGCGCAGCGGCTCGTGGAAGCGGTCGCGCCCGAGGGCGCCGTCGTCGTCGGCAACTCGGTCGGCGGCTTCTCCGCGGCGCGCCTGGCGATCCGGCGGCCGGACCTCGCGCGCGGCCTCGTCCTGATCGACAGCGGCGGCTTCGCGCCCCGCCCGCCGCACGTCCGCGCGTTCTGCGCGCTCATGGCGCGCCCCGCGTTCCTGCGCGCGATCTACCCGGCGTTCTCGGCGTCCTACATGCGCTGCCGGACCGCGGCCGACCGCCGCGCCCGCGCCACCGCGATCGCCACCACCCGCGCCGACCCGGGCCGGCGCGTCGTGGCCGAGGTCTGGGGCTCCTTCGCGGGCCCCGAGCACGACCTGCGCGCCGACGCGCCCGCGATCGCCGCGCCGACGCTCGTCCTGCACGGCCGCCGCGATCCGGTCATCCCCGCCAAGGTCGCCCGCGCGACGGCCGCGCTGATCCCCGGCGCGCGCCTCGTCGCCTTCGACGCCGGCCATCAGCCGCACACGTCCGACCCCGACGGCGTGGCGGCCGAGATCGTCCACCACCTAGACTCGATCGGGCATGGCCAAGGGCAAGAAGCGCAAGGTGGCACCCGGTGACGTCGCGACCAACCGCACGGCGTCGCACCGATTCGAGTTCCTCGACAAGCTCGAGGCGGGAATGGTGCTGCAGGGGACCGAGGTGAAGGCCCTGCGCGAGAGCGGCGCCCAGCTCAAGGACGGGTTCGCGATCATCCGCGACAACGAGGTCTGGCTGCACAACGTGCACATCCCGCCCTACGGCCCGGCGTCGCGCGACAACCACGACCCGGAGCGCACGCGCAAGCTGCTGCTCAACCGCCGCGAGATCGACCGGATCTCCGGCCGCACGACCGAGAAGGGCCTGACGCTCGTGCCGACCCGGATCTACTTCAAGGACGGCCGCGCGAAGGTCGAGATCGCGCTCGGCAAGGGCAAGGACCGCTTCGACAAGCGCGAGTCGATCAAGAAGCGCGACCAGGAGCGCGACACGCAGCGGGCGCTGCGCGAGGCCGGGCGCTAGCCCTACAGGCTGCGCTCCAGGTGGGTCGCGTCCATCGCGATCACCAGCGCCACGATCAACACCAGGTAGGTCGCGCCGATCAGGATCCGGTCGCGCTTGGCGATCGAGTAGTAGGTCTTGACCGCCGGGTCGCCGGAGCGGAACTGCTTGAAGCGGCGGTAGGTCTCCCAGATCGCCAGCACGGCGATCAGGATGATGATGGGGTTGGGCACCGTCAGCACGAGGACGACCATGCCGAACACGCCCAGCAGCCAGACCCACGGCGACAGGGCCGCCGCGGCCCGCGCGCCGTCCAGAAAGCCGACCGGCAGCAGGTTGAACAGGTTGAGGAAGAACCCCGTGAACGCCAGCGCGCGCCAGAACTCCTCGCCGGTCAGCGCGTAGACCACCACGCACAGCGCGGCGCCGATCGAGCCGAGCACCGGGCCGGCCAGGCCGACGCGCGCCTCGGCGGCCGCGTCGCCGCCCAGGGACTTCGACCAGATCAACGCCCCCATGAACGGGATGAAGATCGGCGCGCTGGCGTCCTTGACGCCCTCGCGCCGCAGCTGGATCACGTGGCCGTACTCGTGGACCAGCAGCAACAGCACGAACCCGACGCCGAACTTCCAGCCCCAGAGCGACGCGTAGGCCACGATCGAGACGAGCATCGAGCCGGCGGTGGCCAAGAACTTCACCTTGGCCAGCGCCAGCAGGACGACCTTGATCTTGCTCAGGAACGCGATCAGCGCGGCGAACGGCGCCGCCAGCTTGCCGAGCAGGCCCTCGCGGCGCGGGCGGTCGTCCGACGGCACCCCTTCGGGCACCGCGGTCGGCTCGGTCGCGGGAGCGCGCGGCGGCAGCCAGCGGTCGTCGGTCATCGCTTCGCCAGGACCTCCTCGGCGGCCGCCTCGGCCTGCTCGAGCTGGCCCTTGACGAGGTCCAGCCCCGCGCGCCAGAAGCCCGGGTCGGTGAGGTCCAGGCCGGCGATCGCGGCCAGCTCCTCCGGCGACTTCGAGCCACCGGCGCTCAGCAGCTCCACGTACTTGGGCACGAACGACTCGCCCTCCTCGAGGTACTTGCCGTACACGCTCAGCGCGAGCAGCTGCCCGTAGGCGTAGGCGTACACGTAGCCCGGGGTCCCGATGAAGTGGGGGACGTAGGACCACCACGACCGGTAGCCGTCGGTGACCTCGACGGCGTCGCCCAGCAGCTCCTCCTGCGACTGCTTCCACAGGTCGCTCAGGCGCTCGACGCTCAGCTCGCCCTCCGCGCGGCGGGCGGTGTGCGCGAGGTCCTCGTAGCGGTTCATCGCGACCTGGCGGAAGACCGTCGCGATCGACCCCTCGATGTTCTCGGCCAGCAGCGTCAGCCGGGACTCCGGCGTGTCGGCCTGGTCGAGCAGGCGGGCGAACACCAGCGTCTCGCCGAAGACGCTCGCGGTCTCCGCGAGCGTGAGCGGCGTGTGCTGCTCGAAGACGCCGCGGTCGCGCGCGAGGTAGGCGTGCAGGCCGTGGCCCAGCTCGTGCGCGAGCGTGAGCACGTCGCGGCGCTGCGCGGTGTAGTTGAGCATCACGTAGGGGTGGGCGCTGGGCACCGTGTAGGCGCAGAACGCGCCGCCGCGCTTGGCCGGGCGCACGGGCGCGTCGATCCACGCCTCGTCGAAGAAGCGGCGGGCGCCGTCGGCCAGCACGTCGGAGAAGTCGCCGAAGGACGACAACACGATGTCCTTGGCCTCGTCCCACTCGTAGGTGCGCTCCTCGCCGCCGCCGACCGACGCCATGCGGTCGTAGTCGGCGAGGCGGTCCAGGCCGAGCAGGCGCGCCTTGAGGCGGTACCAGCGGCGCGGGATCTCGTAGGACTCGCGGACCGCCTCGACCAGCGCCTGCACCGACTCGTCGGAGGCCTCGTTGGAGAGGTTGCGCGACGAGATCCAGGACGGGTAGGAGCGCAGCCGGTCGTCGGTGGCCTTGTCGGCCATCAGCGTGTTGTAGATGTAGGCCCTGATCCGGAGCGTCGGCTGCAGCGCGGTCGTGACGCGCTCGGCGACGTGCTGGCGCAGCGCGCGGTCGGGGGACATCAGGCGCGCGAGCGCGACGTCCAGCGCGACCGGCTCGTCCTCGCCGTCCAGCTCGACCTTGATCGCGGAGGTGACCTCGGAGAACAGGCGCGACCACGCGGCGCCGCCGGTGACCGACTTCTCCGACATGATCTTCTCCTCGGCCTCGCTGAGGAGGTGCGGCCGGTAGCGGCGCGCGGTGGCCAGGTGATGGCGCGCCCGGTCGAGGCCGTCGGCGCCGAGCAGCTCCTCGGCGCGCTCGTCGGGCAGCGCCGCCCACTCGAGGTCGAAGAACAGCAGCTTGGTCTCGATCGCGGTGCCCTTCTCCTGGACGCGCTGCAGCAGCGCGCCGTTGGCGGGGTCGGCGGTGTCGACGGCGAAGCGCAGCATCGCGTAGTTGCCGGCGCGGCCGGCCAGCTCGGAGATCTGCGCCAGCTCGGCCACGGCGGCGGCGAGGCCGGGGCCGTCGAGGTCGGCGACCTTCCCGGCGTGCTCCTTCTGGAAGTCGGTGGCGCGGCGGTCGGCTTCGTCGAGAAGGCGATCGGCCCCCGCTTCGCCCTCCCCGTCGACGAGCGGGTCGAGATCCCAGGCGACGCTTTCGAGTGCGGTCGTGCTCATGGTCTGCACGATATTGCCCGGAACGTGCGAGACCCGAGCCGTTCGGCCATTGACTTTCGGGGCGGCAGGGGCGTACCGTCGTTCTCAAGGCGCGGGACCGGACCGCGCAAGAGCGAGGCCGCCAGAGGTGCGAGGCCCGTCACCCGCCGTTCACCGCTTGGCCCTTCGGGGCGCGAGAGCGAGTGGGTCCTCGATGCGGACCGGTCCTGCGTCTCCTATGTTCCGCGGTCGATGACCGCGGAACGCGTGACGGACCGACTCGTGCTGCGTCGCTGGCGGGTGGGCGACGCGGCGCGTTTCGCCGCGATCAACGCGGACCCCGAGGTCATGCGCCACATCGGCCGCGGCCACGTGCTGGGGCGCGGGCTGAGCGACGACCTGATCGCCCGCTTCGAGCAGGAGTGGCGCGAGCGCGGCTACGGGCCGTGGGCGGTGGCCCCGCGTTCCGACGACGCCGCGCTGCTCGGGTTCTGCGGCCTGACCGTCCCGATGTTCCTGCCCGAGGTGCTGCCGGCCGTGGAGGTCGGGTGGCGCTTCGCGCGCGACGCGTGGGGGCGGGGGTACGCGACCGAGGCGGCGCGCGCGGCGCTGGCGTTCGCCTTCGAGGAGCACGGGATGCGCGAGGTGATCGCGATCGTCGATCCCGAGAACGCGCGCTCGCTGCGGGTCGCGGAGAAGCTCGGGATGACGCCGCGCCCCGATCGCGTGCACCCGGTCACGCGCCGGCGCCTGACGGTCGTCGGGATCGTGCCCGGCCAGCTACAATGAGCGGCGATTCACCAACACGGGGACGACAGGCTTCGACGTGGTCGGTTCCGTGCGGGTGGTCGCGAGCCGAGGTCCCGGAGGCCTCGTAAAACACCGGGAAAACCATACGTGCGGACTCTCACGAGTACGCCCTCGCCGCTTAGCCACTAGCTAAGCGATCGAGGTTCCGCCCCGGGCCTGCCGGCCGCTCGGGCTTCGGAATCAGACATGTCGGCTCACCCCCGGCGGTCCGCCTCCGCCAAAGGGGGGACATCTTCAGGAGGCTGGCCCTTCGCAACCCGGTCGGCAAGGCGAGCGAAGGGCGAGATCAGAGTGCCGACTACGCTCGTAGAAGCCGCCAGCACGCGGTCGCGGACGCGGGTTCAATTCCCGCCGTCTCCACCTTTTGCACGAAGGTCGAACCCCGGTTCCCACCAAGGAGCCGGGGTTTGTTTTATCTAGGGCTGCTTTGCTCGCGCAAGCGCTTCGCGGGGAGACTGGATGAACCCGAGGTCCGCTTGGCACGTTGCGGCGCTTGCTATTTCGAACCGACTGATTTTGTGGCGGCGTCGAGGTAGCGCTCGTGGGCCTCGTACCAGCTTGCGTTCATGCTGTCTTGGGCGACAACCAGATCGTCTCGCCGATCCGGTTTGTTGGCCGTTCGTTCGGTAATGCGCGTGGCGATGTCGGTGGTCGCCTCATCGAGCAGCTTCAGCACGTTGCCATAGGCCACGACAACGTCGCTGTGTCGTCCCAAGCGGATGACCAGGCGTCGATTCAGGGCATAGGCGTGCGCTTTGGCAGCGATGTTCGCGTCGATCGCGGCCATGTAAAAGTCAAGATCGCGTGCTTCCGCGTTCGCCGGGTGCGAGAAGACGTATCGGCCCAACAGGTCGCGCGTCGCCTCGATGTACGTGGTCAGGGCGTGCGCACAATCGTCTAGCAGCGCTCGGCGCTCATCGAGGTCTTTCTCGTGTCGCTCATGCTCGAACTTCCGGCGGTCCGCACGTGCGGCAAACGCGCCGTTGATCAGCGGGACTGCGATGGCGGTCGCGGTCGCGCCGACGACCGATACGAGCGCGATGGTGTTCGAGTCCGGCACGCCGCTGATTCTCCAGCGTCCTGCGGACACGCGAGAGTATGTGGTGAGGTCTTGCTGAGGGAGAGGCTAACTCGACTGACCGCCGTCGGAATCATCCAACGGCGATTGCTGCTCGGCGAACTGCTTGAGCGCCTGAAGCGTCCCCATCGCATCAGCCAACAACTTTTCGAAGCCTTCCTGACGGCCTAGATCCCCGATCGCCTCCGTGATGTCGAACGACGTTGCCTTGCGGTGAGCGGCCCCTCGACTGCGCAGACCTTGGACGTTCGCAAAGGGCCGAAGGACGCCACGCGCATCCGGTATTCCCTTGGCGTCGAGCAAACGTTCGAGCTTCGCCAGCCCCTTTTCATCCTTCTTGTCGCCCTTGCCTGTCAATGCCTCAATCGCGGCCTCGTTCAGGGAATCAACGACGAGCTTCGCGAGGTAGAGCACTTGCTCATCGAACTCGGCGGCACTGTCTCCGACCGGGACGTGCAACTTGCTGAGGATGTGCCTGTCGTCGTCGTGAAGGGGTTGGAACAACGGAGCGCCAAATGCGGCCGCCCAAGCCTTGTCAGCCTCACGGTACGCGCGAGGGAACCGGAGATCGAGCGATTTGGGATCGGCGAACTGGCCCCCGAAGGCACGGCGGACCAAGGTTTCGCTTGGGCCTTCTTCTGGGGGAAGGATGTTGAAGCTGAGCCAGTACTGCGCTTCCTGCTGAGGGATGTCTCGGCCCAGGTCGCCGAGGAACACCATGACGTGGCCAGCCTGGTCGTTGTCGAGCCGGAGCCCCCAGAGACCAGCGCATCGCAGGTGGCCATCCTCAACCGTGTAGCGATCTGTGTCGGCGTAGTACTTATTCAAGACCTCGCGTCGGAAGTAGACCGGCGTCAGATAATGCGGGCTGTCGGGATTGGCGCCGAAGTAGTTGGCCAGCTGCGCGGGATCTGAGGCAAAGCGCATCGGCTCTCCCTCCGGTGTTTCGCCGATGAGGAAGGTCTCGTACTGTCTTGCCTTCTCGTACGGGTAGATGCCCGATGCCTCGACTGGCGGTGGTGCGAGCAGTCGCTTGCCATCGAACCGCGAGAACATCCCGTCTCCGAGCGACAGCTGGCCGCGGTAGTAGCTGAGGACGCCGGCGTCGTCGGCGACGTCCCAGCTCTCCTCTGTGGCCGGAAGCTCGTCGGACCGAAGGGTCGAATCGATATAGAGCGCAAGGTGCATCTGCTTTGCGGCCTGATAGCGCCGCACCAGGCTCGTGAGTGCTCGTACACCTTCGTCCGTGATCGTGACGGCCTTGACCGGGTTGCCGGAGTCATCGAAGTAGTAGTACGAACGTGTTGGCCGGTCTTCCCAAAGGTTGAAGAGCAAGCGGAACTCCTCGACCAGTTCCAGCTCGCTCGGTCGTACGCCGTGAAAGTCGCGGTAGACCACCAACAGCTCAACGCCATTATCTGGGTGCCGTTCGTAGACGGTTCGCTTACCGCCATCCTCGTAGTACTCCGTGAAGCCGAAGCCTCCGTCGCCGATGTGGACGTCCCATCCTGGGCCCCCGATGCCGCGCTCTACGCGATCCGGTGATAGGAGGGCGGAGTACTGCCCGATGGAGTGAGCCCGGACATCGCCGCGCTGGCGGTAAAGCCAAACCCATGATCCTGTCGCCTCTTGCGTGAACTCAGTGCAAACAGCCGCTTGCACGGGATCAGAGGAGAACCAATCCGGGGATGAGGTCGTTGCTTCCATTGCAACTCAATTATCTACGGATAATCAGCGGATGGCCAGGGCCCGGACCGCTGGACGGGGCACCACTTGGGGGCCTCCTGCGCGCCTGATCGTGATCACGATCACCTCTCTGCTGTCTGTCCACCATATTGACGAAGTACGAACCCCGGCTCCGGAAGAAGGAGCCGGGGTTTGGTGGTTCTAGGGCGGAGGTTCTGGCGGAGGCGCTGCGGTCGGGTTAGACGGTTTTTCGGCGGCGCGAGAGGCTCCTAATCTCCGTCGTGGCGCCAGCTTGATGGTGCGCTCGGCAGCGGCCAGTTGCGGTGGTGGCGATGCATGAGCCGTTCGGTTTGGCGCGGTCCGAAGCCAAGCTCGCGGAGCAGGCACGTTTGCATGAGCGCGTGGGCGTGGCGTCGAACTCGCGTACGAGGACCTCATAGCGCCGGATGTCCTGCGTGAGGAACGCGACCGCTTGCGCGAAGAGGAGCGAGCGATCGCGACGCTCATCAAGCGAGCCGACGGCGATCGCGCGGACCTGATGGACGCTCTAGACAAAGCCCTGTCGCGGTTCAGCAACCTGCAAGACGACTACGTCAACGGCAGCGAGTCTCATCGCAAGATGCTCAATCGGTGGTTCTTCGATCGCATCGAGGTCGGTCCGGAAGGCATGGGAGGGGACACGATCGACGCGGTCGTGATGTCTCCCGTCCCTGATGCCCTTCGGGCATGGCTGCCGACCGCCAACGGATCGGCCAGGACGGCCCCGGTCAACCGCCTCTCTTCGGGCCAAGAATTTGGCCGTGTCCTTCAGGCGTCCACCTTCGTCGTGTTCCGGTTCACTACTGTCCGCGCAACGATGACGTTCGTTGATCGGATCACCGCGTCCCAGACGCGCTGGGATGCCGCTGTCGTGCTACTGGAGACGTGGAACGCACGGCCCGACGGCGTCGTGCCGATCCGCGACCGAGACGAGTTCCTGTGGTTGGTCGACGAGGTCCGCGAGCACTTCGAGGCCCGTCCGCAGGAGCTGGAGCTCGACGACGCCGACCGGGCCGAGATCCTTCGCTGGACGGAGGCGGGGGCGGACCCGCACCGCGTGGACGCGGTGGGATTCGGGCTCAACCTGTCGTCGTCGCTCGGCTTCGCCCAGTGCTGGCGCGAGCGGCTCGGCGGCGAGCCCTATCGGCCGGCGATCGGGGACGTCTACCCGTGTGCGGCCGCGCCGTGGCCGCCGTCGATGGACGGCGGGCGGCGGACGCCGTCGCCGTTCTCGATGAACGTCGACGACGGCGACCACCCCTACGTTCGGGTGTTCCGGGCCGGTCTGCTGACCGTAGAGTTCGCGTTCGACCTGTGGCGCCCGCTCAGCCGGATCGCCGCCGGGCTGGATCGGATCGCCGCGATCACCGTCAACGAGGATCTCGGCGAGCTGGGCCTGGACCGGCCGCGCGCGGTGGCCTTCCCGGTGACGCCGGTCGACCCCGAGGAGCAGGAGCGTCGTGTGCTCGGGCAGCTCGAGCGGGCGATCGAGGCCGGGGCGCGGATCGTCGTCCTGCCCGAGCTGGCCACGACGCGGGCGATCGTCGAGCGCGTCGTCGAGCGCCTGGCCGAGGACGAGGGGCAGCGGCTGGTCGTGTGCGGCAGCTGGCACGAGACCGTCGACGGGGCGCCGGCCAACGTGAGCCTCGGGCTGATCTCCGGTCTGCGCGCCAGGATGCGGCACCGCAAGCTCGTCGAGTTCGGTGACCTGTTTCCGGCCGGCCCCGATCGGCGTCGGCGCGAGGGGATCGTCGCGTCGGAGGCGCCGGTGCTGCGCGTGCACGTCGCGGGCGCGTTTCGGTTCGCGCTGCTGATCTGCAAGGACTTCCTGGACGAGCGTGTCACGCGGACGCTCGACCGGGTCGGCGCCAACGTGCTGCTGGTGCCCGCGCTGTCGCGGACCACGCAGCCGTTCGTCGCCCGTGCACACGGCCACGTGGCCGATGCGCAGGCGCTGACGGTCGTCGCCAACGGTCCCCGAGGGTGGGTCGACCCGGCCGCCGCGCTCGTTCGGCCGTACGAGCCGCGCGACGTGGCCACGGGCCACCCGGCGACCGCGCCGTCGCCGGTGGTCTTCTCCTTGCGGCAGGGCCGGACGGTGTAGGTCTCGGCCACGCGGCCGATACTTGACAATATGCTTGACAGGGTTCGGAGCCGGGCTTACGCTGGCTTGGAGATGCTTGCCCAGCGCACCGAGTTCGAGGTCCCGTACAAGGCCCTGGAGCGCGCTGCGCTGAAGGTGCTGGACGGCGACCATCGGGACGAGGCGGTCGAGTGGCTGGCCGAGCTGGGCCGGCATGTCGATCACGTGGTCGAGGGCGACGACCGGGAGCGGGTGCTGGAGTGGGCGGCGCGGCTGGATCGCCTGGCCGCGAACCTGCCCGAGGATCCGCTGGCGCCGGGCTACCTGACCGCGATGCTGCACCGGCTGGATCGCCGCGCCGCCGCGTTGGCGCAGGCGCGCGACGTGCGGGAGCGTGGCGAGGAGGCCGTCGGCGTGCGGGACCGCGTCTACGCCTGGGTCGCGGCGCATCCGCGGAGCCGCTCCGGCGAGATCGCCGAGCGCCTGGGCATCGCGCCCTCGCAGGCCTCGCGCGCGTTGCGCGAGCTGCAGCGGCGCGGACAGGTGTTCCTCGCCGAGGCCGGTCCGGGCGACCATGACGGCCGCGTGCACCGGTACATCGCCGCCGAGGCGGCGCACGCCGCGGCCTGAGGACCGCGGCGGCGGCGCCGCGCGCCGGCGGTCAGCCGGCGCGCTCGGGCACGGGTGCCGGCTCCCGCGTCGGCGCGACGGTCGGGGTGACCGCCTCGGCGGCGCGGTGGCGCGGCGAGATCTCGTGGATGTAGTTGGCGACGATGCCGCGCTTGGCGCGGCGCTTGCGGGCGCGGGAGCCGGAGGTCGTGGTCGTCGCGGTGATGGGGAGGGAGGTGGGGGAGAGGTTCGACACGCGTCGAATCATAGCAGACCCGGAGGCTCCCTCCGGATATTTCGGGCCTTGTGGGTGGCCCTGGTACGGCTAGCCTTGGACCCATGTCGCTGGCCGAGCCGCTCTGGCTGTCCGAGGGTGCGTGGAAGGCGATCCGCGATCGCGTGATCGACCACGGTGGGATGACGCCGGAGGTGATGGGGCTCGCTCGCGCGTGGGACGAGCCGGTGCGCGACGGCGATCGCGTCGGCGTCTTCGTCGACGCCGAGCAGGCCCGGACGCTCGGCACGCTGCTCGACGCGCATCCCGACGTCGCGCGGCTGCTGGGCTGACCGCGCCGGAGAGGAGGAGCGTTCATGAAGGTCAAGACCAACATGCCGGAGACGCCCGCCGGCCGTGCCGCCGCCGGGGTGGCGATCACGGTCGCGCTGGCGATCGTCGGCGCCGCGCAGCGCGACCTCTTCCGGCGCTCGGCCGGCGAGGTCCGTGGCGACAAGCGCCTGTGGCACCTCGTCTGCCTGAACGCGCTCGGCGCGCTGGCCTACTTCCGCTGGGGCCGGCGCCCGGCCTGACGGCCCGGACGCCGCTAGCGGCCGAGCACCGCCATCGCGGCGTTGCGCCCGGGGATCCCGGACACGCCGCCGCCGCGGCGCGCGCCCGCGCCGCACAGCAGGATGTTGGGGTGGTCGGTCTCCACGCCCCAGGTGCCGGCCTCCGCGTCGGTCTCGGCGAACGGCCAGCTCAGGTCCCGGTGGAAGATGTTGCCGCCGGGCAGCCCGAGCTCGCGCTCGAGGTCGACCGGCGTGCGGACCTCCAGGCACGGCGCGCCGTCGGGCGTGCGCCAGAGGACGTCGTCCAGCGGCTCGGCCAGGACGCTCTCCAGCGACCGCAGCGTCGCGGCCAGCGCGGCCTCGCGCGCGCCGTCGGGATCGTCGCGGAACAGCCGCGCGGGCATGTGCAGCCCGAAGAGCGTCAGCGTCTGCGCGCCCGCCGCGCGCAGCTCGGGACCCAAGATGGTGGGGTCGGTCAGCGAGTGGCAGTAGGTCTCGCACGGCGGCAGCGACGGGATCGCGCCGCGCGCTGCCTCCGCGAACGCGGTCTGCAGCTGCGACGCGGTCTCGTTGACGTGGAACGTCCCGGCGAACGCGGTCTCCGGCGCGACCGCGTCGTCGCGCAGCCGCGGTAACCGCGACAACAACACGTTGACCTTCAACTGCGCGCCCTCGGGCGAAGGGGCGGCGGCGCCCGGCTCCGCCCGCCCGCGCAGCCGCTCCAGCTCCATCGGCGCCGCGTTGACCAGCACGTGCCCCGCGCGCGCCGCGTGCTCCGCGCCGTCCGCGTCGCGCCACGTGACCTCGCCGTCGTCGGCGACGTGCACGACCTCGGCGCCACAGCGCAGGTCCGCGCCCGCCGCCCGCGCCGCCTCGGCCAGCGCGCCCGAGACCGCACCCATGCCGCCGACCGGCACGTCCCAGTCGCCGGTCCCGCCGCCGATCACGTGGTACAGGAAGCAGCGGTTCTGCCGCAGCTCGGCGTCGTCGGCCGCGGCGAACGTCCCGATCAGGCCGTCGGTCAGGACGACGCCGCGCACGAGGTCGTCGTCGAAGCGCTCGGCCAGCGTCTCGCTCAGCGGCCGCTCGAAGAGCGGCGACCACGCCGCGCCGGCCAGCGCGCGGAACTCGGCGCGCGAGCGCAGCGGCTCGGTCAGCGTCGGGAAGACGCGGCGCGCGACGTCCGCGGTCATGGCGTACAACTCGCCCCACGCGCGCAGCGCGCGCTCGTCGCCGGTCACCCGCGCGAAGGACGCCGCGGTGGCGCCCTCGTCGCCGTGGTCGACGAGCAGGCCCGACGCGCCGCCCGCGCGCGGGTCCGGCGTGTAGGACGCCACGCGCCGGCGCACCAGGCGCAGCGACAACCCCAACTCGCTCACGATCGACGCCGGCAGCAGCGACACGAGGTACGCGTAGCGCGACAGCCGCGCGTCGACGCCCGGCCAGGGGCGCTCCGACACGGCCGCGCCGCCCAGCTCGTCGCGGCGCTCCAGCAGGAGCACCGAGCGCCCGGCGCGGGCGAGGTAGGCGGCCGCGACGAGCCCGTTGTGCCCGCCTCCGACGATCACGACGTCATGCATCGCGGTCAGTTCTACGGCATCCGCTCGGCGCGCGCCTCCGGCGCGCCGAACGGGGCGGCGAAGCGGCGCTCGGCCGGGGGCCCGCCGCGCTGAGCCCGGAACGTCGCGCGCTAGCGTGAACGGCAGACGTGGCCGAGAACCGTTCCGACAAGCCGAAGCTGTCGCCCGTCGAACGCCGCGTGATCCGCAGCCTGGACGGCGAGGATCGCCACGGGCAGCCGATCCCCCAGCAGGAGCTGCACCGCGAGCGCACGGTCGAGGGCTACCTGCGTGCCGGCGTCATGCCGCGCTGGATGGAGCGCCTGCGCGACATCGAGGTCGGCGTCCGGCAGCACCGTCGGCGGCTGGCCGCCGACCGCGAGTGGCTGCGCGGACAGCACGCCGACGACCCCGAGGCCTTCGCCGCCGCGTGGCGCGCGCTGGTCGCCGAGCGGTCCTTCGACGACGTCAACGACCTCATCCGCGACCACAACGAGTGGTACCCGGTCGAGCGCAGGCTGCCGATGGACCCGCGCACCGGCGAGTACGTGCTGATCGCCGGGCGCCCCTATCGGCGCGAGGAGCTGACGGCCGAGTGGGCGCTGTCGGAGTTCCCGCCGGACTCCGCCTGAGCCACCGCGCAGGCCTGCGCCGCCCGCGGCGCGAAGCGCGCGAAGACCCGCGCCAGCGTCGCCGCCTCCTCGGCGCTCAAGCGCGACAGGAACTGCTCGCGCACCGCCTCGGCGTGGGCGGCCTCGGCCGCGGCGACGACGCGCGCGCCGTCGTCGGTCAGGTGCGCCTCCACCGCGCGCGAGTCGGTCTCGCAGCGGCGGCGGACCACGAGGCCGCGGCGCTCCAGCGCGTCCATGTGCCGCGACACGCGCGAGAGCGACAGCCCGGTCTCGGCGGCGAGCGCGCTCAGCCGCGGCCAGGCCTCGCCCGCCGCGGCGAGGCGGCTGAGCAGCTCCAGCGTGCTCAGCCCGAGGCCGTGGGCGGCGTCCAGCTCGGCGTCCAGCGCGCGCGTGATCCGCTTGTGCGTCTCCAGCAGGCCGATCCAGGCGTCGGCCTCGGCGGGCGTCCAGCCGCGGTCGGTCATGGCGCGCCCAGCGTCTCCCGCACGAAGCGCACGGCGGCGGGCACGTGCGCGGGGTCGATGTGGTGGCCGGCGTCGGACTCGTGGTACTCGACCGGCATGCCGCCGGCCTCCAGCAGCCCCACGGCCTGACGGGCGAAGGCGACGTCCATGACCTGATCCTGACGGCCGTGGGCGACGAACGCGTGCTGGCCGCCCTCGGCGCGGCCGGTGACGTCGGGCGTCCAGCCCTCGACGGTCGGCACGAAGCCGCTGAAGATCAGCAGGCCCGCCGGCGCGGGGCGCGCGGGGTCCATCCCCAAGGCATAGGACATGACCGACCCCATCGAGAACCCGCCGAAGACCGTCCGCTCGGGGGCGATCCCGGTGCGCTCCCACAGCTCGTCGTGGAAGGACGACAACTTCTGGTGCGCGGCGAAGAACGTGTCCGGATCCGGGTAGCCGACGCGCGGCACGACGTACCAGTGCCTGCCCGGCCAACCGGGCACGGTCAGCGGGCCGCCCGGCGTGACGACGTGCAGCCGCCGCTCGGGGTCGAGGACGTCGGCGAGGCCGAGCAGGTCGTGCTCGTCGGCGCCGCGCCCGTGGTGCAGGACCAGCAACCCGGCCGCGTCCCCGGCGGCCGGGCGCTCCTGGTAGGCCAAGGACGACATCTACGCCGTCACCTCGCGAGCGTCGGCGCCGGCGGCGCGCGGGTTGACGATCGGCCGCAGCGACGCCTCGAGCCGCTCGCGCAGGTGCTCGTGCTGCTTGGGCAGCCGCAGCGCCTCGCCGAGGTGCTCGGGGTCCTCGTCGGTCGCGAAGCCGGGGGAGAGCGTCGCGATCTCGAACAGCACGCCGCGCGGCTCGCGGAAGTAGATGGCGTTGAAGTAGTCGCGGTCCTTGACCTCGGTGACGTAGCCGTCGGCCTCGCGGATCCGCGCCTGCCAGTCCAGGTGGTCCTCGTCCCGCGACGCCCACGCGATGTGGTGGACGGTGCCCGCGCCCTGGCGCGGCGCGAGCGCCGGCGCCGGGTCGTAGGCCCAGTGGAAGTGGCGCCGCTCGCCCTGGAGGCGGTACTCGCCGTCGCCCTCGTGCGTGAAGCCCAGGACGTCCGTGAGGACCGACTCCTCGACCCCGCTGAACATCGAGTAGGCGCGCGCGCCCTCCAGGCCGGTGATCGCGTGCGCGGCCGGGACCTCGGGGTGGACGGCGGTCAGCGGCGGGTTGCCGTCGTCGGCGACGACGAGCTGGAGGCGCAGGCCGTCGGGGTCGGCGAACGTCAGCGTGGCGCCGTCCGCGGAGCGCTCGGTGGTCACGCCGCGGTCACGCAGGCGCGTCTCCCAGAACTCGATCGACGCCGCGCCGGGTACGCCCAGCCGCAGCGTGTGGATCATGCCGAGGCCCGCGCGGCCCGGGGCGGCGCCGGGGAACTCGAACCACGTGAGGATCGAGCCGGGAGCGCCGGCCTCGTCGCCGAAGTAGAGGTGGTAGGCGCTGGGATCGTCGAAGTTGACGGTCTTCTTGACCAGGCGCAGGCCGAGCGTGTCGGCGTAGAACGCGACGTTGGAACGGGCGTCGCCGGTGATCATGGTGATGTGGTGGAGACCCTCGAGACGCATGTCGTGCCTTCCGGAGAAGCAGAGGAGGAGTAGTTGCCCGCGCAACTATAGCAGATGATTGCGCCCGCAACAAACACGCTGCGCGCCGTGCCCGGACGGATGCCCGTGGCCGTGCTGTTCGCCGTCCACGGCGCCGCGAACGGCTCGTTCGCCACCCGCATCCCGTGGATCCGCGACCGCCTCGACCTCGACCCGGGCCTGCTCGGGCTCGCGCTGCTGGCCCCCGCCGCCGGCGCGCTGCTGGCGATGCCGCCGGCGGGCGCGCTGGTCCACCGGCGGGACGGCCGCCGCGTGACCGGCGCGCTGATCGGCGCCTTCGCCATCGCGCTCACGCTGCCCGCCCTGGCGCCGTCCTACGCGCTGTTGTGGCTCGCGCTGCTGATCTTCGGCGCGGTCGCCGGTGGCGCCGACGTCGCGATGAACACGCAGGCGGTCGCCGTCGAGGAGCGCGCGGGCCGCTCGATCATGTCGGGGATGCACGGCGCGTGGTCGGTCGGCGGCATGGCCGGCTCGCTGCTCGGCGTGCTCGCCGCGCACGCCGGGCTCGACGCCCGGATCCACCTCGGCGCGATGGCCGTCGTCCTGCTCGTGGTCTCCCGGGCCGCGGCGCGGCGGCTGCCGGACGCGGCCGCCACGGGCGCCGGCGCCGGCGGCGCCGCCGCGCGGGCCCACGCCGACCCGCCGCGCCTGGCGCGGCCCTCGCGCCCCGTCCTGATCATCGGCGTCGTCGGCTTCGGCGCGGTCTTCGCCGAGGGCGCGAGCGCGGACTGGTCGGCGGTCTACCTGCGCGACGTCGTCGGCGCGAGCCCGGCGACGGCCGCCGCGGCCTACACCGGCTTCGCGGCGGCGATGGCGCTCGCGCGGCTCGTGGGCGACCGCGTGATCGCGCGCGTCGGCCCGGTGGCCACCGTCCGGGCCGGCGGCGCGCTGGCGGCGCTCGGCGCGCTGCTGGTCGTGGTCGCCCGCACGCCGCTGGCCGCGGTCCCCGGCTTCGCGCTGATCGGCCTGGGGATCGCGACCGTCGTGCCGCTGGCCTTCGCGGCCGCCGGGCGCGCGGTCCCGCACGCCGGCCAGGGGATCGCCGCGGTGGCGACGATCGCCTACGGCGCCGGCCTCGCGGCGCCCGGGATCATCGGCGCGATCGCGAGCGCCGCCTCGCTGCCGGCGGCGTTCGCGATCGTCGCGACGCTCTGCGTGGGCTTCGGCCTCGGCGCCGGGGCGCTGAGGCCGGCCGCTCACGGCAGGTAGTAGAACGGGTTGGGCAGCTTGAACGCGGAGTCCGCGTAGCCGCCCGCCAGGTCGGAGTACTGGTCGCCGACCGTCGCGAGGATGTCGTAGCCCTGGGCCTCGATCGCCTTGCGCGCGCCCGCCTTGTAGGCGACCGTCGTGCCGGTGAAGCCCGCGGGCTTGAGGACCAGCTGCTTGTAGCCGGTGAAGCCCTCGCGCTGCAGGTTGTCGTCGGTCGGCGCGCGCTGCGCCTCCGGGCGGCCGGTGATCAGGAAGACGTCGATGCCCTTGGCCTTGGCCAGGTTGTACAGGTCGAGCGACGGCTTGATCGCGGTGCCGATCTCGTCGGTGGCCTCGGCCTGCGACTTGGGGCCGTAGACGAAGCCGTCGGCCTGGATCGCGGTCCAGTTGGACAGCAGGGTCTCGTCGATGTCGAAGACGATGGCGGGCTTCTTGCTCCACCACCGCTGCTTGCCGCCGCCGCGGCGATGGTGCGCCGCGCGGGCCTTGGCGCGCGCCTTGGACGCGTGCTTGCGCCCGGCGACCGCGCGCTGCGTGCGGAGCTTGTTCAGCCACTGGACGGCGACCGCGTCGACCTTGGCGATCTGGGCCTCGTAGACGCCCGAGTCGTGGTACTGGGTCAGCACGGACGTCAGGTCGCCCGCGTTGTAGGACGTCGACGAGCCGAGGTAGGGCAGCCCGCCGCCGCCGTCCCACAGCTCGATCAGCGGCGTGCTGCCGAGCTTGGTGACGATCGGCGTGGGGACCGGGACCTGGTCGGCGGGCGTGGACGCGGGCGCGGGGCCCGGCGTCGGCGTGGTGTGGGCGCCGGCGACCGGCGCGGCGGCGGCCATCCCCACGGCCGCCAGCAGGAGGGCAAGGATGCGCTTCATGGCGCCTCCCATGCCCAGCTTCGCGGGCGCTCACACCACGCGTGACGGGATCGTCACGCGTGGTGTCCGGCGCCGGGGCTAGGAGATGCCCGCGTCCTGGCAGGCCTTGGCGTACTTGGCCGTGCAGATCTCCGACGCCTTCAGGAAGTCGTCGGCGATGATCGTGTCCTTGATGTTGTCCTTGGTCACCGCGGTCGGTGCCAGGAGGACCGACGGGACCTGGCCGGCCTGGTTGTCGGTCTTGCCGTTGACCAGCCCGGAGGGGACGTCCTGCCCCTTGGCCAGCGCGACGGCGATCTGCGCGGAGGCCTCGGCCTGCTTCTTGATGGCCAGGTAGATCGTCATGTACTGCTCGCCGACGAGGATGCGCTGGATCGCGGCGACCTCGGAGTCCTGGCCGGTCGTCGGCAGGGACTTGGGGTCGATCCCGTTGCCCTTCATCGCGGCGATCGCCCCCGAGGCCATGCCGTCGTTGGCCGAGTAGACGCCGACGATCTGGCTCTTGCCGAGCGCGGTGATCGCCTGCTCCATCTCGCGCTGGGCCTTGTCGGGCGACCAGTCCGGCGTGTCGTACTCCTTGCCGAGCTTCACCTGCGCCTGGTCGAGGACCGAGTGCGCGCCCTTCTTGTAGTCGCCCGACGACGGGTCGGTGGGGGAGCCGTTGATCATCACCACCGACTTGCCCTGGCCGGCGTCGCCGATCTTGTCGATCAGCGTCTGGGCCTGCAGCTCGCCGACCTTCACGTTGTCGAAGGACACGTAGTAGGAGATCGGCGCGCCGGTGATCAGGCGGTCGTAGGCGACGACCGGGATGCCCGCCGCCTTGGCGCGGTTGACGGTCGCCACCGCGGCCTTGGCGTCGACGGCGTCCAACACCAACACCTTGGCGCCCTTGGTGATCGCCGCCTCGGCCTGCTGCTGCTGACGGACCGGATCCTGGTTGGCGTTGGCGTAGTCGATCGCGCAGTCCGGGCACAGGGCCTTCACCTTGGCGGTGAAGCTCGGCCGGTCGTGCAGCTCGTAGCGCGTGGTCTTGGTCTCGGGCAGCAGAAGGGCGATCGTGCCGCCCTTGCCGCCGCCCTTGGCCGCCGCGCCGTCGGTCGTGCCGGCCGCGTCGTCGCCGCTGTCACCGCACGCCGCGAGGGCGGCGGTCGCGGCCACGCACGTCAGCGCCGACAGCGCGCGTGTGGTCGTGATCCTCATGGTGGTGCTCCTCCTCCTCGGTGGTTCCTGCTGCTTGCAGCGCAAGGGCGATCGCGCCGTGTAGGGCGGCGTCGTGGGCGAAGTGGGCGCCGACGACCTCGGGCGGGAACGGGACGGCCCGCGTCACACGATGGCGCAGCGCGCCCAGCACGCGTTCGGCGGCGCCCATCATCCCGCCGCCGACCGCGATCCGCGCCGGGTCGATCAGCGCGGCGAGGTTGGCGACGTGGACGGCCAGCTCGTCGAGCGCCTCGTCGAGCAGCCGCTCGGCCGCGTCGTCCCCGGCGTCGGCGCGCGCGAAGACCTCGGCGGCCGACCGCGCCCCGCCGCGCTCGCCGATCGCGCGCCCGCCCACGGCCTCCTCCAGGACGCCGTCGCCCGCCGCGCCGCGCAGCGCGTAGCCGATCTCGCCCGCCGCGCCGTTGGCGCCGCTCAGCACGCGGCCGCCGATCGCGATGCCCGCGCCGAGGCCGGTGCCGAGGTTGAGGAAGACGCCGGGGTCGGCGCCGCGCAGCGCGCCCCAGCGCAGCTCGGCCAGCGTGGCGGCCTTGACGTCGGTGGCGCAGACGACGCGCGCGACGCCCAGGCCCGCGCGCAACCGCGCGGCCAGCGCCAGCTCGGTCCAGCCCGGCACGTTGGGCGCGAGCAGGATGCGGTCCTCGAGCACGATCCCGGGGGACGCGGCGGCGACGGCCGCCGGCGGGCCGTCGTCGGCGGCGGCGATCAGCGCGCGGGCGGCGTCGACCGCGCGGTCGACGACCTGCTGCGCGCCGCGCGCGGCGTCGGTGGCGATCCGCTCGGTGGCGAGGACGCGGCCGTCCGAGGTGGCGGTGGCGACGTCCACCTTGGTGCCGCCGAAGTCGAAGGCGAGGACGAAGATAGAAAGGAAACCTACTTTTCAAATGGCGGCGGCGTCAAGGCGAGATAGGCTGCCGCCGTGGCCGCCGACGAGCATCTGCGCCCTGGACGCCCGCGGCTGCTGCGGGCGATCAACGAGCGCGCGGTGCTCCAGCGCCTTCTGACGGGCGGCCCCGCGTCGCGGCCCGAGCTGGCCGCCGCGACCGGCGTCTCGAAGCCGACCGTCGGCCAGGCGCTGGCCAACCTGACCCGCGCCGGCCTGGTGCGCGAGGCCGGCCGGCGGACCGGCGAGCGCGGGCGCTCGGCCGGGTTGTACGAGATCGACCCGACCGCCGCGCACGTCGCCGGCGTCGACGTCGGCCGCGCGTACGTGCGCGTGGCGATCTCCGACCTGGGCGGCGAGGTCGTCGCGCGCCGCGACGCGCGCAACCGCGCCCGCGGCGCGGCCGCGCTGGTCGAGCACGTGCGCACGTTGGCCCACGAGGTCGCCGCCGAGGCCGGCATCGCGTGGGACGACGTCGTGCACACGGTCGTCGGCAGCCCCGGCGTCCTGGACCCGGAGACCGGCCGCCTGCGCTACGCGGCCAACCTGCCCGGCTGGGGGCGGCCGGGGCTGGTCGACCAGCTGCGCGCGGCGCTGACGCCGAGCCTGGCGATCGACAACGACATCAACCTGGCCGCGCTGGGCGAGCGCGCCTACGGCCGCGGCCGCGCGGTCGACGACTTCGTGTACCTGTCGATCGGCACCGGCGTCGGCATGGGCGTCGTGATCGGCGGCGAGCTGCACCGCGGCGCGACCGGCGCCGCCGGGGAGGTCGGCTTCCTGCCGCTGGCCGAGGGCGGCGGGCGCTCGCCGCGCGGCGCGCTGGAGGAGGCGGCGGGCGCGGGCGGCATCGTGCGCACGGCGCGCGCGATGGGCATGAGCGGCGCGCTGACGCCGGAGCGGATCTTCACCGCGGCCGCGGCCGGGGACGCGACGGCGCGCGCGACCGTGCGGCGCGAGGCCGAGCGGCTGGCGTTCGTGGTCTCGGCGGTCGCGGCGATCGTCGACCCGGCGCTGGTCGTGCTCGGCGGCGGGGTCGGCGCCAACGCCGACGTCCTGCTCGGCCACCTCGACGACGCGGTCGCGGCGCTCACGCCGCTGCGCCCGCCGGTCGTGCTCAGCGAGCTGGGGGCCGACGCGATCCTGCTCGGCGCGATCGCCACCGCGCTGGACGCCGCGCGCGAGCTGGTGTTCATCGAGCGCGCGGGCGACGGGCGGCTCGTCGCGCCCTAGCGCCCTAGCGTCGTGGGCGCCGGCGTCACGCGGTGGGCGTCGCCTCGCGCTCGCGCGGCGGCACGGCCAGCTCCTCGGCCAGCCGCGCGATCAGCGGGTCCAGCTCGGGCTGCGCCTCCGGCTCCCAGTCGTCCACCAGGCCGCGCAGGCAGTCGGTGCGGGCGGCGACGAGCCGGTCGCGCAGCGCGTGGCCGGCGGGCGTGATCGCGCCGTCGTCGGCGACCAGGCCGCGCTCCCGCAGCACGGCCAGCGCGGCGTCGAAGCGGTCGCCGGGGACGTGCGGCCGGTCGCGGATCGCGCGGACGTCGGCCGGCGCGTCGGGCGCGCCGCCGGACAGCAGCAGCCACGCCGGGCCGGGGTCCAGGTCGACGCCGGCCCGGCGCGTCGCGCCCGCGATGAACTCCAGCGTGCGCTCGCGGCCGGCCAGCCGGATCAGCCCGCGCGTGACCTCGCGCAGCGAGTCGGTGTCGACCGGCGCGCCGAGCGACTCGCCCAGGCCCGCCGACGTCTCCACCGTCTTGCGCAGCGGCATCTCGCGGATCAGCCACGCCATCAGGAACGCGAGGACCATGACCCCGGTCGCGACCAGGAACACCACGTTCAGCGCGTCGGTGAAGGCATGGATGTAGGTCTCGCGCGGCCCCGCCGGCAGGTGGTGGATCCGCGCGGGCTCGACGGTCGTCGTCGGCGTGCCCGACGGCAGCTCGGCGGTCAGCCGCCCGGTGAAGATCGCGCCGAGCACCGCCGTGCCCAGCGAGCCGCCGATCGACCGGAACAGCGTCGCGCCCGACGTCGCCACGCCGAGCTGCTCGTAGGGCACCGCGTTCTGGGTGGCCAACACGAGCACCTGCATGACCATGCCCAGGCCCAGCCCCAACACCAGCATGTGCAGCGCGGCGACGCCGGTGCCGGTGTGCTCGTCCAAGGACGACAACAAGTACAGGCCGAGCGCGGCGACCGCGGTGCCGAGGATCGGGAACGCCTTGTAGCGCCCGGTGCGCGTGATGATCTGGCCGGACGCGATCGAGGACACCAACAACCCGCCCATCACCGGCAGCAGCTGCAGGCCGGAGGCGGTCGGCGAGAGGCCGCGGACGATCTGCTGGAACAACGGCAGGTAGGTCAGCGCGCCGAAGAGGCCGAAGCCGACGATCAGCCCGACCGCGCTGCAGACCACGAACACGCGGTTGCGAAACAGCGCGGGCGGCAGGATCGGCTCGGCCGCGCGGCGCTCGACGAGCGCGAAGCCGACGATCGCCAGCACGCCGACGATCCCCATCGCGACGATCTGCCACGAGCCCCAGGCGTAGGAGTTGCCGCCCAGCGTCGTCAGCAGGATGATCGCGCTCAGCCCGAGCGCCAGCAGCGCGGTGCCCGCCCAGTCGACCGACCGGCGCACGCGCTCGCCCGGGTCCGGCAGCGCGATCGCCAGCACCGCCAGCGCGATCGCGCCCAGCGGCAGGTTGACGTAGAAGATGAAGCGCCACGAGATGTGGGTGGTGAAGAAGCCGCCGATCAGCGGCCCGGCGATCGCCGAGACGCCGAAGACCGCGCCGAACAGGCCCGAGTAGCGGCCACGCTCGCTGGGCGCGACGACGTCGCCGATCGACGCCTGGGCGCTGACCATCAGCCCGCCGCCGCCGAGGCCCTGGATCGCGCGGAACACGATCAGCTCGGTCATCGACTGCGACAGCCCGCACAACGCGCTGCCCAGCAGGAACAGGACCAGCGCGCCCTGCAGGACGAGCTTGCGCCCGAAGAGGTCGCCGAGCTTGCCGTACAGCGGCGTGACGACCGTGACCGCCAGCAGGTAGGCGGTCACCACCCACGACAGGTGCTCCAGCCCGCCGAGGTCGCCGACGATCGTCGGCAGCGCGGTCGAGACGATCGTCTGATCCAGCGACGCCAGCAGCATCACCAGCATCAGGCCCGACATGACGATCGCGACGGATGCGTGCCGGCGCTCGGCCTCGGCGGCGGTGGAGGACATGCAGGCGTTCCTACCCGCGCGGTCGCCAGAAGGCAACCGCGCGGTCGGAGACGTGCGGGCCTACGTGGCCGACCGCGGCGCGCCGGTGCGCAGCGTGCGGGTCACGCGGCGGGCCTTGCCCTTCGCCGTCGTGCCGGCGATCGTGATCCGGTACTCGCCCTTGGCCAGGCCGGAGAGGTCGAGCCGGAGGCCCTTGGACGTGCGCTTGACGCGCTTGGCCGCCAGGTGGTGGCCCTTGGCGTCCTTGGCGGTCAGCGTGCCGCGCTTCAGGCCCGCGGCCTTCAGCGTGTACGTGACGTAGCGGCGGCTGACGCAGCGGCGCGGCTGCTTGTCGGTCCCCTTGGGCTTCGTCCCGCCGGGCGCGGGCGCGCCCGGCGGCGTCGGCGTGCCGGCGTCGTGGTGCGGCTGGTCCTGCGACGGCTGCGGCCGGTCGCCGTGCCCGTCGTCCTGCGGCTGCTCCTGCGGCTCGGTCGGCGCGGTGGACGTCAGCCGCACCGCGTGGATCACGCCGTCCTGCGTGCCGGCGGCGACCAGGCGGTCCTCGCCGGCGACGACGATCGCGCCCGACGGCTCGACGACGACGCCGTGGTCCGGACCGCGTACCTTGCGGGTATCGATCCGTACCTCTAAGGTACGCGGCATGACGGACCTGTCCCTCGTCGCCTCCCACCCCGAGGTCTCCGGCCATCTCGCCGCGCGCGGCTCGCAGCGCGCGCGGCTGGTGGAGGGCATGATCCAGGCGGTCGCCGAGAAGGGCTACGCGGCCGCGACGGTCGCCGACGCGGTGCGCGCCGCCCGCGTCTCGCGCGGGACGTTCTACGCGCAGTTCGCCTCCAAGGAGGAGTGCTTCCTGGAGGCCTACAAGTACGGGATCGACGTGATCGTCGAGCGGATCCGCGCCGCGATCCGGGCCGAGGACGGCGACTGGATCGCGCGCCTGCGCACCGGCCTGCGGGCCTACCTGGAGACGCTGGCCGGCGAGCCGCGCTTCGCCCGCACGCACCTCTTCGAGGTCCACATGGCCGGGCCCCGCGCGGGCGCGGCGCGCGACGCGGCGCTGCGCGCGTTCGCCGACCGCTACAAGTCGTCGTTCCGCGCCGCCCTGAAGGAACGCCCGGAGCTGCGGATGCCCACCGACGACGCGCTGTTCATCCTCTCGGCCGGCGTGGACCAGCTGGTGTGCGCGCGCGTGCGCGCCGGCCACCTCGACCTCCTGCCGGACCTCACCGACGAGCTGACGCGGACCGCGGTCGCCTTCCTGGAAGGCGCGGCGGCCATCACCCCACCCACCCACGAAGGAGGCTCCTGACCCATGGACCTGACCTTCTCCGAGTCCGAGGCCGCGTTCCGCGACGAGCTGCGCGCCTGGTTCGAGAACAACGACCCCGGCCGGTCGCCCGAGGGCGAGGACGCCGCCTACGCGTGGCGCCGCGATTGGCAGCGCCGCCTGGCCGACGACCGCTACGCCGCCGTGCACTGGTCGCCGGAGTACGGCGGCCGCGGCGCGTCGATCACCGAGTCGGCGATCTTCTTCGAGGAGCTGGGCCGCGCGCGGCGCCCGCTGCCCGCCAACGTGCTGGGCATCCTGCTCGCGGGCCCGACGATCATGACGTTCGGGACGCCGGAGCAGAAGGAGCGCTACCTGCCGCCGATCCTCACCGCCGAGGAGATCTGGTGCCAGGGCTTCTCCGAGCCCGACGCGGGCTCCGACCTCGCGGCGCTGAAGACGCGGGCCGTGAAGGACGGCGACGAATGGGTCGTCACCGGTCAGAAGGTGTGGACCAGCGGGGCGCAGTACTCCAAGTGGTGCATGTTGGTCGCGCGCACGGACGTCGACGGGGCGGGTGGGAAACACAAGGGGTTGACCTACTTCCTGATGGACATGGAGCAGCCCGGCGTCCAGGTGCGCCCGCTGGTCCAGATCACCGGCGAGCCGGAGTTCAACGAGCTGTTCATCGAGGGCGCGCGGATCCCGGACGAGAACGTCCTGGGCGGCGTCGGCAACGGCTGGCGCGTCGCGCTGACCACGCTGATGAACGAGCGCTCGGGCCTGGCCTTCTTCCTCCAGGTCCGCCTGCGCCAGCTGCTGGACGAGCTGGTCGAGGAGGCCGCCGCGCGCGAGCTGCTCGACGATCCGGTCGTCGCCGACAAGATCGGGCTGCTGCACATGAAGGCCGAGATCCTGCGGCTGACCGCCTACCGCGGCCTGACCACGATCGAGAAGTACGGGACGCCCGGCCCCGAGGGGTCGCTGACCAAGTGGATGTGGTCGGAGACCAACCAGGAGCTGGCGCAGTTCGCCGCCGACCTGCTCGGCCCCGACGCGCTGACCAACGGCAACCGCTGGGCCTACGAGCTGCTGCGCTCGCGCGGCAACACGATCGAGGGCGGCACGACCGAGATCCTCAAGAACATCGTCGCGGAGCGGGTCCTGGGCCTGCCGCGGCTGAAGGGAGCGGCGGCATGAATTTCGACTTCTCCGAGGACCAGCACGAGATCAAGCGCACGGCGCGGGACCTGCTCGGTCAGCGGTCGTCGCTCGCGAAGGTCCGCGAGGCGGCCGAGGGCCACCGGTACGACGACGCGCTCTGGACGGAGCTGGTCGCGCTGGGCTGGCCGGGCATCGCGATCGCCGAGGAGCACGGCGGCCAGGGCCTGGGCGCCGTCGAGCTGGCGATCCTCGCCGAGGAGCTGGGCTACGCGGTCGCCGCGTCGCCGTTCCTGGCGACGGTGATGGCGGCCGAGGCGATCGGCGCCGGCGGCACGCCCGAGCAGCAGGCGAAGTGGCTGCCGGGCCTGGCGTCCGGTGAGATCACCGGCGCGCTGGGCGAGGTGGGCGGGCTGGTGCCCGACGCCGACGCGGCCGCGGTGATCGTGCTCGTCGGCGACGACGGCACGGCGCGCGTCGTGGCGCGCGCGGACGCCGACGTCACGCCGGTGGACGCGATCGACCCGACGCGCCGCGCCGCGCGCGTGTCCGCCGATGGGGGAGACCCGTTGGCCGACCCTGCCGTCGCCGTCGACCGCGCCACCGTCGCGGTCGCCGCCGAGCTGGTCGGCGTCGCCCAGCGCGCGCTGGAGATGACGCTGGCCTACGTCAAGGACCGCAAGCAGTTCGACACGCCGGTCGGCGCCTACCAGGCCGTCTCGCACCGCTGCGCGCAGATGCTCAAGGACACCGAGGGCGCGCGCTCGGCGACGTACTTCGCGGCCTGGGCCGCGAACGCGGAGCCGGAGCGCCTGCCCGAGGGCGCGGCGCTGGCCAAGGCCGCGGCGTCCGACGGCGCACGCGACGTGACCGCGTCCGCGATCCAGGCCCACGGCGGCATCGGCTTCACCTGGGAGGCCGACGTCCACTGGCTCTACAAGCGCGCGCAGGTCGACGCGGCGCTGCTGGGAACGTCCGGGAAGCACCGCCGGCGCCTCGCCGCGCTGCTGGCGGCGCGGCTGGCCCCGGCGGCGGCCTGACGCATCGGTTGCGGAGGATGGTGGGATCCCGGCGCCGGACGGGTACAATGTTCGGTGGAGCCCGTGCGTTCGCCGGGGTCCAACCCCCTCTCGCGCGAAGGTCCGGTCGCGTCGGCGCAGGTCGACGCGGTGACGCTCACTCGCGCAACCCGAACCCGAAAACGCTGAAAGGTGGCCACTGCATGGCCGTAGAGGACAAGGTCTCGCTCGAGGGCGAAGTCGTCGAGTCGCTCCCCAACCTGCTGTTCCGCATCCAGCTCGACATGGATGATCACGAGGTTCTGGCGCACCTCGCGGGCAAGATGCGCCGCAACCGCATCCGCGTGCTTCCGGGCGACCGCGTGCGCGTCGAGGTCTCGCCGTACGACCTCACGCGTGGCCGCATCGTCTACCGCATGAAGTAGCCGAGCATCGCCCAGAGGGCGATCTCGGCCGCGAAGCTTCGCCCGGCGGCGATCTTCGCGTCACGCGAGCGACGTCACCAGCTCCGGCGTGACGTCCTTGATCCCGTCGACGACGACCGCGGCCAGGGCCAGCGCGTCGGCGGACGGCGGGAAGGCGTGGTTGGGCGTGGCGATCACGATCATGCCCGCCGCGTGGGCCGCTCGCAGCCCGTTCGAGGAGTCCTCGACCGCCGCGCAGGCGGTCGGGTCGACCCCGATCCGGCGGGCCGCCTCCAGGTAGACGTCGGGCGCGGGCTTGCCGCGCTCGACCTCCTCGGAGGAGACGGTCGCCGCGAAGCGCGCCGTGATCCCGGCGCCGTCGAGCACCGCGTCGATCACCTCGCGGTTGGCCGACGACGCCAGCGCCAGCGTGAACGCGCCGGCCAGCGCGTCGACCGCGCGCACCGCGCCGGGCAGCAGCGGCAGCTCGCGCCGCACCTCCTCGACGACCATCCGCGCGACGGCCTTCGAGACCGCGGGCGGATCGCCGTCGGCGCCCAGCTCCTCGACGAGGTGGCGCGACCACTCCGCGCTGCTCATCCCCTGCATCGCGCGCGTCGCCGCGGCGGTCCAGGTCCCGCCGTGCTCCGCGACGTAGGCGCGGCGCTCGCGGTCCCAGACCTCCTCGGTGTCGACGATCACGCCGTCGAGGTCGAGGACGACGGCGCGAGCGGGCATGGTCAGGACCGTAGCGACATCACGTGGTGCGGGCCGATCTCCGGCAGCTCGAACTCCGCGCCCTCGGCGACGAAGCCGTAGCGCTCGTAGAAGCCGCGCGCCGGCGTGCGCGCGTTGCACCAGACGCGCGTGGCGCCCTGCTCGCGCGCGTGCTCCAAGCAGGCCAGCAACAACGCCCCGCCCGCGCCGGTGCCCCGCCCGCGCTCGGGATCGGTCGCCATGCCGCGGACGCGGAAGGCGCCGGGGCCGCCCTCGGGCGTGATCGAGGCGATGCCGATCGCGTGCTCCGCGTCGTCGTCGTCGGGGTAGGCCGCGAAGTGCGCGGCGCGCGGGTCGTCGTCGCCCGCGAAGACCTGCTCCTCGATCGTCTGGTGCGGGCGCAGCACGCGTTGGCGCAGCGGCCGCACGACCTCCGGGTCGACGCGCCGCACGCGCGCGGCGGTCACGCCGGCTCGGCGATCGACAGGCCGCCCGACGACGACAGCACCGACGCCAGCGGCAGGGCGCGGGCGCGCACGCGCGCGACGGTCTCGCGGCTCCACGGCCGCGCTCGGCGCCGGTACGCGGCGACGAGGCCGAGCACGACGCCGCCCTCCTCGATCGGCACGAGCAGCACGCCGTCGTAGCCGCCGGCCGCCAGCGCCCGGCGCTCGGCGCGGTCGGCGTCGACGTCGGTGCGCAGGACCTGGCCGGCCTCGGCGTGCGCGAGCGCGTGCGCCCGCGCGGGCACGTCGCCCAGCGGCACGCGGGCGCCCGGGTCGCGGTCCGGGACGCGCACCGCGACCAGCTCGCCGGCGCGGCGGTCCAGGCGCCAGAGGTCCACGCGGTCGGCGCCCGCGGCCGTGGCGATCAGCGTCGCCAGGCGCTCGGGGACGCTGCCGCCCAGCGACGTCGTCCGGTCGCGCGGCGCCTGGTCCAGCGCGCGCAGCCCGCCGCGCAGCGCGGCCGCGACGCCCCGCGCGGCGGCGGGCGTGGGCTCCGCGAAGGTCGCGGCCGGGCGGCCGAGCAGGTAGCCCTGGGCGTAGGCGACGTCGAGGTCGGCGATCGCGCGCAGGTCCGCCGCGTCCTCGATGCCCTCGGCGCAGACCGCGCCGCCGGTCTGCGACGCGAACGACGAGAACGACGCGACCAGCGCGGCGCGCGCCGGGTCGCTCGCCACGCCGCGGACCAGCGAGCGGTCGAGCTTGACGATGTCGGGGCGCACGCGCATGAGCTGCTGCAGCCCGGAGTACCCGGCGCCTGCGTCGTCGAGCGCGACCCGCGCGCCCGCGTCGTGCAGCCGCGCCAGCGCCCGGTCGAGCTCCTCGCCCAGCGCCCACAGCTCGCCCTCGGTGATCTCGACGACGACGGCGGAGAGGTCGTCGGGCAGCAGGTCCCAGACCTCCGGGCAGCCGAGCGTCGAGACCGACAGGTTGACGCTGAGCACCGTGCCGCGCGGGCGGTCGGGCGTCTCCAGGGCGCGGCGGGCGGCCAGCGCCTCCAGCTGGGGCCCGAAGCCGCGGGCGTGGGCGGCCGCGAAGACGTCCGGGATCGGCACGCCGGGCAGGCCCGGGAAGCGCGCCAGCGCCTCGTGGCAGATCACCCGGCCGGTCGCGACCATCACGATCGGCTGGAAGTGCATCTCCAGCGCGCCGGGCGCCGTCAACACGGCAGGGGTGAGCAGCACGTCCTCCTCCACGGCGTGGTGTTCGAGGCGACGGCAACCGGTCCTGCCGACCTCCGGTACCCTGCCGCGTCCATGTCACGGACGACGACCGGCCCGCTCGTCCTCGGCGCCCTGCTGCTGGCCCTCGCCGTCCCCGCCGGCGCGGCCGCCTCGGCCTACGAGTCCGACCCCACCGGCTACGCGCGCGGGCTCGTCGTGCCCGCGGGCCTGGCGCCGCCGGCGGCGTTCGCGCCGATCGGGATCGTCGACGACGTCGTCGACGGCCTCGACGTCCCGGACGTCGCGCAGGTCAAGGTGCTGAAGCGGTCGCCGGGCAAGAGGCTGAACACCGGCGGCGGCGCGGAGGTCGCGCACGGCACCGAGGTCGCCAGCGTCGCCGCGGGCCGCGCCGACGGCCAAGGGGTGCTCGGGATCGCGCCCGGCGCGCCGCTGCTGTCGTGGGGCTACAAGACGCTGTCGTGCGCGGAGGTCAGCGAGGGCATCCTCGCGCTGGCCGCGGCCGGGGCCAAGGTCATCAACCTGAGCTTCGAGACCGAGGACGCCTGCGACGCGATGCGGCTGGCGGTCGCCGCGGCCTACGGGGAGGGCGCGCTCGTCGTCGCCTCGGCGGGCAACGAGCGCGAGCACGGCGACCCGACCGAGTACCCGGCGTCCTACCCGCACGTGCTGACCGTCGGCGCGCTGGACCTCGGCGCCAAGCCCGCGAGCTTCTCCAGCAGCGGCCGCGGCCTCGACCTCGTCGCGCCCGGCGAGGCGATCCCGGTCGCGCTGCCCGCCGCGCTGGACCGCGACGGGACGGCCGACGGCCTCACGCGCGTGGACGGGACGTCGTTCGCCGCCCCGATGGTCAGCGGCGTCGCGTCGTGGCTGATCGCCGCGCGGCCCGGCCTGTCGCCGTCGCAGTACGCCGACCTGCTGCGCGCGTCGGCCCGGGACGTCGGCGCCCCCGGCTGGGACAGCGTCTCGGGCTTCGGGGCCGTCGACCTCGCCGCCGCGCTGGCCGCGCCGGTGCCGCCCGCCGACCACGGCGAGCCCGACGACGACGCCGCGCAGGTCGACGGCACCGACTTCGACAGGCCGGACCCGTACCTCACGGGCACGGTGAAGGCGACCGCCGCGCCGGTCGAGGACCCGGCCGACTGGTACCGCGTCCGCGTCAAGGCGCGCTCGACCAAGACCATCAAGTTGACGACGGCGACGGCGGCGCGCGCGCTGAGCCTCGTCGGCTACCGCGGCACGACGCGCGTGGCCTCCGGCGCCAAGACCATCAAGCTGCGCAACGCGACCCGCAAGAGCCAGACGTTCTACGCGGTCGTCAGGGCGTCAGGCCACCGGGTCGCGACCGCCCTCGCCTACACGCTCAAGGCCGGCTGACGGCGCGGGCGCGAGGACGCGGAACTCCGCGTCGTCGAGCGTCGCCACGGCGGCCTCGTACTCGCGCATGTAGCCGGGCCAGTTGGTGACGATGCGGCCCTCGCCGTCGCGGTACCAGGAGTCGCAGCCGACCCACGCGGTCCCGGCGAAGCGTGCCTGCAGCTCGGCGTCGGAGGCGGCGGCGACGTCGGGGCGGACCTCGATCGCCGCGCCGCGGCCGCCGGCGGCGCGGACGCGCTCCAGCGCCTGGCGCAGGTAGCGCGCCTGGGCCTCCAGGTAGACGATGATCGAGCCGCCCGAGGTGTTGGTGTTGGGCCCGTACATGATGAACATGGACGGGAAGCCCGGGACGGTCATGCCGAGGTGCGCCGACGCGCCGCCCGCCCAGGCGGCCTCCAGCGAGACGCCGCCGGCGCCCGTGACCTCCATCGGGAACATGAAGGACGTGGTCTTGAAGCCGGTCGCGTAGATGATGGTGTCGACGTCGTGGCGCACGCCGCGCTCGTCCACGATCCCCCGCGGCTCGACGCGCGCGATGCCGTCGGTCACCAGCTCGACGTTGTCGCGCGCCAGCGCGGGCAGGAACGCCGAGGAGAACAGGATGCGCTTGCAGCCGAAGGTGTAGTCGGGCCAGACCCGCTCGCGCAGCTCGGGGTGGTGGCGCAGCTGCGAGCGCATGAACGTGGTCGACAGCGCGCGTCCGATGAGCCCGAGCGTCCGCGGGTGGCGGATCATCAGCGTCAGCGACTCGGTGTAGTGGTAGACGAACCGCCGCCGCAGCGCCTGGACGCCCGGCACGTGGCGGACGACCCTCTTCCACCAGCCGGGGTAGGGCCGGTTGCGCCGCGGCATGAACCAGTTCCCCGTGCGCTGGAAGATCACCAACTTGCCGACCAGCGGCGCGATCTCCGGCACGAGCTGCACGGCCGACGCGCCGGTGCCGATCACCGCGACGCGGCGGTCGCGGAGGTCCAGCGCGTGGTCCCAGCGCGCGCTGTGGAAGACGTGGCCGGCGAAGTCGTCGGCGCCCGGCAGCGCGGGGATCGCGGGGCGGTGCAGCTGCCCGGTGGCGAGCACGATCGCGTCGGCCTCCCAGGCACGGCCGTCGGCGGCCTCGACGCGCCAGCGGCGCGCGTCGTCGTCCCACGCGCAGGAGGTCACCTCGGCGCCGGGCACGACGAGCCGGTCGACGCCGTGGGCCTCGGCCACACCGCGCGCGTAGTCGAGGATCTCGGCCTGCGGCGAGCACAGGCGCGACCAGTCCCGGCGCTGCGCGTAGGAGTAGGAGTACAGGTGCGACGGGACGTCGCACGCCGCGCCCGGGTAGGTGTTGGCCAGCCACGTTCCGCCGAGGCCCTCGGGTGAGGCCTCCAGCACGGTCACGTCGGTGAAGCCGTGGTCCCGCAGCTCGATCGCGGCGGCGATGCCGCCGAACCCGGCGCCGACGACGACCACCCGCAACGCGCTTGACATGGCGTCAAGCTAACGCACGGCGCACCGGCCCGTCCGGGCCCGCGACGATCACCTCGCTGGTCAGCGACGGCGGGAAGAGCCCGTGGTCGATCACGCCCGGGGTGGCGCTCAGGCGCGCGGCCAGCGCCTCGGGGTCGGAGACGTCGCCGGCGTAGTCGGCGATCACGCCGCCGTCGGGGCTCGGCGGCGCGCCCGCGCGGACGGCCGTCGGCCCGTCCGCGCCCAGCGCCGCCAGCGTGGCGGGCAACCCATAGGCCAACAGCTCCAGCGGCACGGGCGCGACGAGCGCGTCGACGACCTTGGAGGCGTCGGCGATCACCACGAAGCGCTCGGCGGCCGCGGCGACGATCTTCTCGCGCGTGTGCGCGCCGCCGCCGCCCTTGACGATCCAGCCGTCGGGCGCGATCTGGTCGGCGCCGTCGATCGCGAGGTCCAGGCTCGTCAGCGCGCTGAACGGCTCGACCGCGATGCCCAGCTCCGCCGCCTGGCGCTCGGTGGCCACCGAGGTCGCCACGCAGCGCAGCCCACGCAGGTTGCGCGCCGCGATCGCGGGCAGCAGGTGGGCGACGGTCGACCCGGTGCCCAGCCCGAGCCGCATCCCGTCCTCGATCTCCTCGGCCGCGGCGATCGCCGCGGCCCTCTTCCACGCCTCGACGTCGGTGCTCACGCCACCAACAATGCCGCACCCAGCGCGCCGCCGAGGTCTCCCAGCTCCGCCACCCGCATCTCGGGTGGGTGGGCGTCGTGGAAGAGGTGGGGCATCATCGCCTGGTCGATGCGCTTGGCGTAGGGGTCGCCGAAGCGCACGCCGAGGCCGCCGCCGATGATCACGGCCTCCGGGTCGAGCACGTTGCAGGCGCTCGCGACCGCGATCCCGAGCGCGTCGACCGCGTCGTCGATCAGCCGCTCGGCCAGCTCGTCGCCGCGCTCGATCGCGCGCCACCAGATCCCGGAGGTCAGCCGGTCGCGGCCCTTCTCCTCCATGATCTCGAAGAGGATCGTCTTCTCGCCGTCGTCGACGGCCTTGCGCGCGCGGTGCTCCATCGCCCGCCGTCCGGCGTAGGCCTCCATGCAGCCGTGGCGCCCGCAGGGGCACTTCAGGCCGTGGTGGTGCACGGCGATGTGGCCGATCTCGCCCGCGGCGCCGCGGCCCAGCCACGGCTTGCCGTCCAGGACGATGCCGCCGCCGACGCCGGTGCCCCAGAAGACGCCCAGCAGCGAGGAGAACTCGCGCGCCGCGCCGAGGGTGAACTCCGCGTCGGTGGCGACCTGGACGTCGTTGCCCAGCCGGACGATGTGCGCGCCGAAGCGCTGCGCCAGCTCGCCGGCCAGGGGATAGGGGTCCTTCCAGCTCGGGAGGTTGCCGGCGTTGGCCAGCGTGCCCTTGGCCTCGTCGATCGCGCCGGGCGCGCCGACGCCGATGCCCGACAGCTCCGCCGGCTTGATGCCCGCCTGCTCGGCGGCCTCGTCGAGGGCCTCGGCGATCGCGTCCACGACGTCGGGCGGGCCGCCGGTGGTCGGGGTCGGCCGTCGCGCCTGGCCGAGGACGTGGTGGTCGGGGTCGGCGACGACCGCCTGGATCTTCGTCCCGCCGAGGTCCACGCCGCCGCGGAGCACTGCGTCTGCCATGCCTCGAACCTTGCCCGATCAAGGGCGCTCCGTATCGTCGGACCGCCCGGAGGGGTCGGCTCGGAGGCGTGGTGGCGCGATCGGGGCCCGCCGCTTTGGACAGCTCGTCCGGCGGCTTGCGGCACAATCCGCCGCTCGATGGACGTCGCCGACGCCGTACTGCTCGCCGCCGCCGGGGTCATCACCGGGGCGATCAACGCCGTCGCGGGCGGCGGCTCGATGGTGTCGTTCCCCGCGTTGATGGCCACGGGCCTGTCGCCGTTGAGCGCCAACGTGACCAACCTGATCGCGACGCTGCCGGGCTACCTGAGCGCGGCGGCGACCTCGCGCGAGGAGCTGACCGGGCAGCGCGCGCGGGTCCGGGCGCTGGCGGTGGCCGCCGGCCTGGGCGCGATCGTCGGCACGACGCTGCTGCTCGTCGGGCCGGAGGGCACGTTCAAGGCGCTGGCGCCGTGGCTGGTCCTCCTGGCCTGCGGGCTGCTGGCCGCGCAGCCGTTCGTGTCGCGCTGGATCGCGCGCGTCCAGCACCACACGGCGCCGACGCGGCTGGTCGTCACCGTCGGGATCGCGTCGATCTACGGCGGCTACTTCGGCGCCGGGCTGGGGATCGTGCTGCTGGCCGCGCTGGGGCTGACGCTCGAGGAGCCGCTGCCGAAGCTCAACGCGATCAAGCAGGTGCTGTCGCTGACGGTCGCGATCGTCAGCGCGATCGCGGTCGCGCTCTTCGGGCCGGTGTCGTGGCTGGGCGTGGTCCTGGTCGGCGCCGGGACGCTGGTCGGCGGGCGCGTCGGCGTGCACGCGGCGCGACGCCTGCCCGACCACGTCCTGCGCGGCCTGGTGATCGCGCTCGGCGTGACGGTCGCGATCGTGCTGCTGATCCGGAACTAGCTAGTCGGCCCGCTTCGCCGCGGCCAGCACCCAGCGGATGAACAGCAGCTGCAGCGGCAGGCGGCCCCACAGCGCGGGCTTCGGGATCTGCCGGTAGCGGTCGGGGTTCAGCGCCATGTGGAGGTTGGCGGGGAAGACCGCGACGAGCGTCGCGACGAGCCAGTACGCCGCCCACTTGCGGACCGTCGGGTTGGACGACAGCAGGCCGGCGCCGCCCGCGGCCTCGGCCACGCCGGACGCGTAGACCAACTCGCGATGGGCCGGAAGGTAGTCCGGCATGATCGACTCGTAGGTCTTCGGCGCGACGAAGTGCAGGAGGCCGGCGGCGACGAACGTCGGGCCGGCGGCGCGGCGCGGAAGGCGGGGCATGGGCGGGCACGCTATCGCGACGCCGGTAGGCTCCACGCCGTGCCGCTCGTGTACCGGGAAGCGCTGCCGCTCGAGGAGCCCAAGGGGACCGTGCTCTGCCTGCACGGCTATCCGGAGTCCTCGTACATGTGGCGTCATCTGCTGGAGGCCGTCGCGGATTCCGGCTGGCAGGCGGTCGCGCCGGACCTGCCGGGCTACGGCGACTCGCCGTACGCCGGCGACGGGTCGTGGCGCGCGCACGTCGAGGCGGTCGATCGCTTCCATCGCGAGCAGGAGCTCGGCGAGGTCGTGCTGGTCGTCCACGACTGGGGCGGGCTGATCGGCCTGCGGTGGGCGTGCGAGCATCCCGAGCTGGTCCGCGCGATGGTCATCAGCAACACCGGGTTCTTCCCCGACGGCAAGTGGCACGGGATGGCGGAGGCGATGCGCACGCCCGGTCAGGGCGAGCAGCTCGTCGACGGCTTCGACCGCGACGGCTTCGGCGGCATGCTCCGCGCGGTGAGCTCCGGGATGGACGACCGCAGCCTCGACGAGTACTTCAAGGCCTACAGCTCGCCCGAGCGGCGCCGCGGGCAGCTGGAGCTGTACCGCAGCGGCGAGTTCTCCGAGTTGGAGGACTACGACCTGCCCGCCGTCGGCGCGCCCGCGCTGGTGCTGTGGGGCGAGAACGACCCGTTCGCGCCGCTGGCCGGCGGGACCCGGTTCGCCTCCGAGCTGCCCGACAGCGAGCTGGTCGTGGTCGACGGCGCCGGCCACTTCGTCTTCGACGACGCGCCGGAGCGCTGCAGCTCGGTCGTCGTGCGGTTCCTGGAAAGGGTGTGAGCGCGTGACGCGGCGCGAGATCAAGTCCTGGTTGATGGACATGGACGGGGTCCTGGTCCACGAGGAGGAGGCGATCCCGGGGTCGGCGCGCTTCGTCGACGCGCTGAAGGAGCGCTCGATCCCGTTCCTGGTGCTGACCAACAACTCCATCTACACGCGCCGCGACCTGGCGGCGCGGCTGCGGGCCTCCGGGCTCGACATCCCGGAGGAGTCGATCTGGACCAGCGCGCTGGCGACCGCGCGCTTCCTCGAGGACCAGCGCCCCGGCGGCAGCGCCTTCGTCATCGGCGAGGCCGGGCTGACCACCGCGCTGCACCAGAGCGGCTACACGCTGACCGAGCGCGACCCGGACTACGTGGTGCTGGGGGAGACCCGGACCTACTCGTTCGAGCGCATCACCCACGCGATCCGGCTGATCGAGAACGGCGCGCGCTTCATCGCGACCAACCCCGACGCGACCGGGCCGAGCCCCGACGGCTCGCTGCCCGCGACCGGCGCCGTCGCCGCGCTGATCACCAGGGCCACCAACCGCGACCCCTACTACGTCGGCAAGCCCAACCCCCTGATGATGCGCAGCGCGCTCAACGCCATCGACGCCCACTCCGAGACCACCGCCATGATCGGCGACCGCATGGACACCGACGTGGTCGCCGGCCTCGAGGCGGGGCTGGAGACCGTGTTGGTGCTCACCGGCGTCTCCACCCGCGAGTCCGCCGAGCGCTTCCCCTTCCGCCCCTCCCGCATCCTGGACTCCGTGGCCGACCTGGCCAAGGAGATCGAGGAGACGGGGACGGTGACGACGGAGGGCTGACCGCGCTGGGGCCCCGCGAGCTCAGCGCAGAACGATGGTCTCGGCCCACGCGACGACAGCGTGAGCCTGTCGTAGCGCAGCGGTGAGCCGCTGTCCGGTCAGGTCCTTGAAGCCGTATTGGCTGGCGTCCTTGACGTCGAGCAGCTGGGCGAGCCGCTTCGCCGCGGCAGGACCTCCGGGAGCGATGCCGTGCACCAACTCGGTGGCGTCGCGGTGGTTCTGCGAGCGCGACCGCTCGCCGAGCGCGGCGCAGCAGACGGCGTCCGCCGCGGCGATGCCCGCGAGGACGGCCGCGGAGATCGCCGCCTTCCGGGCCGCGGCGTCGCTCGTCGGCCCGTGCAGATCGGCGAGGTCGAGGTGTGCGCGGGCGTCCTGGAGGCGCGTTCGCGCCTCCGCCTGACCACAGCGCTGTGTTCGGCCCTGTCTCGCCATCACGCCCTCAGCAGCGACCGCACCGGTGAGCCGACCAAGTCGATGGCGTCGCGCCGGATCTCGGCCACGACGGGTCGCTCGTCGCGGATCAGCGCGGGGATCTCCTCCTCGGCGAGGTCGATGACCGCGGCGTGGTTGCCGGTCCACCGATGCACGCCGTCCCGGAGGTCTCCGATCTGCCCGTGCCAGCCCTCGTCGGTCGCGGAGGTGCCGGCCGGTCTGACGACGAGCAGGTCGATGTCCGAGGCGCTGTCGCCGTCGCCACGGGCGGTCGAGCCGAACATCGCCAGGGCCACCGGCGGGATCGTCCACGCCGCGGCGACGGTGCGGATCCGCGTGAGCAACTCCGTGCGGAGGCCCGCGAGCGCCTCCACGGACGGTGCCGCGAGGTGATCGCGGTTCAGCGTGTGGAGGTAGGCGCGGCCTGCGTGCTCACGGTGGACCAGTCCCTGATCCACCAGCCGATCGAGGACGGTGGCCACCGCGCGCTGGGAGCCACGAGGCGCGAGCGCGGCGAGCTGGCGGCCGGTGAGTGGCCGGGTCGTGCCGGCGAGGGCGACCAGCACGTCGCCGTCGAGCGAGGGGATGACAGCGCGGTAGGGGTGGGCAACGTCCATATGAGCAGAATAGCGCTCATGTGCGCGAAATGACGCTCAAGTATGCAGATTTACGCTCACGTGAGCGGAATTACGCTCACTCCCGGATCGCCGCCCGCACGCGCTCGCGGAAGGCCACGAACTCCGGCGCCGCCCGCAGCTCCGGCGTGCGCTCCGCGTGCGCGAACGGTGGGCGTTCGTCGAAGACGATCGTCCCGGGACGTGGCGACATGACCAGCACCCGGGTGCCGAGGAACGTCGCCTCCTCCACCGAGTGCGTGATGAACAGCGCGGTCTTGGTCGCGGTGCGCCAGACGTCGTGGAGTTGGTGCTGGAGGCGCTCGCGGGTCAGGGCGTCCAGGGCGCCGAAGGGCTCGTCGAGGAGCAGGATCCCGGGGTCGTTGGCCAGGACGCGGGCGATCTGGGTGCGTTGCTGCATGCCGCCGCTCAGCTCGTAGGGGCGCGCGCCGGCGAAGTCGCTCAGACCCACCCGCTCCAGCTCGCGGTCGGCGAGGGCCCGGCGCTCGGCCTTGCCGATGCCGCGCAACCGGGGCCCTAGCGCGACGTTGTCGCGCACGGTGAACCAGGGGTAGAGGTTCGGCTGCTGGAAGACGACGCCGCGGTCCGGCCCGGGCTTCGTCACGCGCGCTCCGCCGACCCGCACCTCGCCCTCGGTCGGCGTCAGGAAGCCCGCCAACAGCCCCAACAACGTGGTCTTGCCGCAGCCGGAGGGGCCGACGAGCGTCACCAGCTCGCCGGCCGCGATCTCCAGGTCCAGGGGCCCGAGGGCGTGCACCGCGGCGTAGCGATGGGCCACGCCGCGGAGCAGGACGGGCTCAGCCGCCGACGCCACGGGCGAACGTCGCGTTCACGGCCGACGCGTAGGACGCCTCGTCGGCGACCTTCGGGATCTGCCCGAGCGTCTTGTTGAACCGCGCGGCCGCGTAGAGGTTCTTGGCCAGCCCGCCGCCGAGGTACTCGGCGCCCGCCTGCTCCTGGGCGTCCAGGAAGATCAAGTCCTTCATCTGCGGCAACACCTCGTCCTTCCCGAGGTTCAGCTCGGCGGCGACATCCGTGGCCGCCGCGTCGGGGTTCGACCGGTACAACTTGACCGCCCGGTCCTCCTGGGCGACCCAGGTCCTGACCGCGTCCGGGTACTTGCCCGCGAAGTCCTTCGTCACGACGGCCAGGTCGTAGGTCGTCTTGCCCTCCTTGGCGAGGTCCTCGCTGGTGACCAGCACGTGCCCGCCGTCCTTGACGATCCTCGCCAGGTTCGGGTTCCACACGTACGCGCCGTCGATGTCGCCGCGGCTCCACGCCGCGTAGATGTCGTCGGGCTCGGCGTCGACGACCTTGACGTCCTGGCCGCTCAGCCCCGCGTCGCCCAGTGCCGCCAGCAGCGAGTAGTGCGACGTCGACGCCAGCGGCGTCGCCACCTTCTTGCCCTTCAGCTGCGCCACCGAGGTGATGTCCTTCTTGACGACCAAGGCCTCCGCCTTGCCGATCACGTCGTGGATCCACGGCACCTCGTAGGGCAGCGGCTGCGACAGCCCGCGCGAGACCGGCGACGACCCGGCCAGGCCGATGTCGACCGAGCCCGCCGCGACCGCCTCGTTGACCGCGCCTCCGCTGTCGAACAGCTTCCACTCGATCTTGGTCCCCGGCAGGGCCTGCTCCAGCCAGCCTTCATGCTTGACGACGAGGTCGCCGTTGGGGATCGCCTGGTAGGCGATCGTGATGGTCTTGGGCGCGGCGGGCGCGTTCGCCTTCGCGGCCGCGGTCGCCTGGTCGCCGCCCTTGTCGTCGGACCCGCAGGCGGCGAGCCCGAGCGCGGCCGCGGTCAGCAGGCCCGCGACCCCGAGACGGTGGTTCATCATGACGCACTTCCTCCTTGATCTATGACTTGCCCCGCCAGGGCACGACGCGGGCCTCGATCGCCCGCACCAGCTGGTCGAGGACGATGGCCGACAGCCCGATCAGCACGATGCACAGCACCGCGACGTCGGTCTGCTGGAACTTCTTGGTCTCCCACGCCAGGCCGCCGATCCCGGGGATCCCGTCCACGGTCTCGGCGGCGACGATCGTCGTCCACGCGAAGCCGATCGCCAGGCGGATCCCGGTGAACAGCTCCGGCAGCACGCTGGGCAACACGACGAACCGCGTCACCTGCCAGCGCGACGCGCCCAGCGACAGCGCGCCGTCGAGCCGGCGCTCCGGGATCGACCGCACGCCGTGGAGCACCGCCAGCGTGATCGGCGGGAACGCCGCCAGGAACAACAACCACACCTTGGACGCGTCCTCGATGCCGAACCAGATGATCAACAACGAGAAGTAGGCCAGGGGCGGGAGCGCGCGGACGAACGTCACGTACGGCTCGACGACCACCCGGAACGGCTTGACCGTGGCCAGCAGCAGCCCCAGCGGCACCCCGAACGCGATCGCCCAGAACAGGCCGCGCAGGATCCGCCACAGCGAATGCCACAGGTGCTCGTGCAGGTAGTAGCCGCTCAGGCCCCGCGCGCCCGCGTGCGTCGTCTCGCCGTCGATCAGCCGGGCGAACACGGCGGTCGGGTCCGGCACGAACAGGTCGGACCAGACGTTCAGCTCGGCGATCAGCCACCAGATCGCCAGGAAGACGACGAGCGAGAGGACGCGGAGGGCGATGCGGGTGTGCAGGGCGTCGGACATCGGACGCCGCGCAACCTACCTAATTTCGACCAAGAATGTAGAGAAAGGCCTCGGCCCTCCGCCGGCACCTCCGCGAGCATCCGCGTCTCCTCGTGGTCCCACAGCCAGGTGAAGGCCAGGCGGCGCGGCGGGTCGATCTCGGCGTAGCGCCCGCCGCCGCCGTACTCGCCGCCGACGCGCAGGTCGACCGAGGCCTCCGCGCGCGCGAGATGTAGGCCAACGTGGTGTCGCGGGCGTGCATGTGCGCGATGTTGGTGGCCTGTCGGCCATCATCGAGCGGCCGACGCGGCCGCCGTCCGGCCACGTGCCGACGCCCGGCTCGAAGAAGCGGCGGTACCGCGCGCGGGCCAGCTCCTTCTCCTTGACCAGGGGGTCGCGGCGGGCGGCCTCCATTCGGAAGGGGACACCGCGCCGTCCGCGCCGCCGAGCCCCGGCGTCCGTAGTCTTCGGCCGCATGTCCATGCCGCGCACGCTCTTCGACGACGATCACAAGCTCTTCCGCGAGTCGGCCGCCGCCTTCGTGGACCGCGAGATCCTGCCCCGCCGAGAGGCGATCCGCGAGGAGCGCCGGATCCCGAAGGAGCTGTGGCGCACCGCCGGCGACGCGGGCTTCCTCGGCGTCGCGATCCCCGAGCAGTACGGCGGCAGCGACGTCGACTTCACCTACAACGCGATCTTCAACGAGGAGCTGTCCCGCGCGGGGATGGCCTACTCCTCGTCGTTCACGATCCACGCCGACGTCTGCGCGCCGTACCTCACGCGCCTGACGACCGAGGAGCAGAAGCAGCGCTGGTTGCCGGGCTTCTGCACCGGTGAGATCGTCACCGCGATCGGCATGACCGAGCCCGAGGCCGGCTCCGACCTGCAGGGCCTGAAGACCACCGCCAAGCGCGATCCCGCCCACCCCGACGAGTGGGTCATCAACGGCTCCAAGACGTTCATCACCAACGGCGCGCACGCCGAGCTGGTGATCGTCGCCGCCCGCACGGCGACCGACCCGAAGGGCCGCGGCATCAGCCTCTTCGCCGTCGAGGAGGGCATGGAGGGCTTCTCGCGCGGCCGCAAGCTCCACAAGGTCGGCCAGCACGAGGCCGACACGGCCGAGCTGTTCTTCGAGAACGTGCGCGTCACCGACGACCAGCTGATCGGCGAGGTCGACCGCGGCTTCCACCACATGATGGAGCACCTCGCGCAGGAGCGCCTGGGCTCGGCGATCTCCAACACCGCCCATGCGCAACACGCCTTCGCGGTCACGTTGGAGTACATCAAGACCCGCAAGGCCTTCGGCCGCCCGGTCGGCACGTTCCAGAACTCGCGCTTCCTGGCCGCCGACCTCCGGACGCGCCTCGACGTCACGCAGGCGTTCGTCGACCAGTGCGTCGCCGCGCACGCCCGCCATGCGCTGAGCGCGGTCGACGCCGCCAAGGCCAAGTGGTGGAGCGCGCAGGTGCAGAACGAGGTCATCGACGCGTGCGTGCAGCTCCACGGCGGCTACGGCTACATGGAGGAGTACGAGGTCGCCCACGCGTGGATGGACGCCCGCGTGACCAAGATCTGGGCGGGGTCCAACGAGATCATGAAGGAGATCATCGGCCGCGACCTCGGCCTCGGCGAGGTGCGGGCCTGAGCGGCGGCTCGCGCTCGTCCTGGAGGGCGACCCGGACACGCTGCGCGCCGCGGCGGTCGCGGCGCGCGCCCGCACAGGCGAGATGTTGAGCTGAGCGCCGGCGGGGAAGGTCCCGCTGCCCGAGGGGTCTTGCTGTGCATGACCGGACTCAAGCCCCTCTCCTTCGCAGCCGTCGCCGCCGCCGTCGCGATCGCCGCCGCGGGGTGCGGATCGTCGAGCACATCGGGGTCCTCGACCACGTCCGCATCCAGCGGCAACGGCAGCGCGTACGGCGGCGGCGCGTCGTCGTCGACGACCAAGGCGGTCTCGGCGCCCGCGACGGCCGCCGCCTCCATCGCGGCGATCGGCGTCGCGCACGGCCACCTGGTCGACGCCAGGGGCCGCACGCTCTACCTCTTCGAGGCCGACACGACCTCCAAGAGCACCTGCAACGGCGCCTGCGCGTCCGCGTGGCCGCCCGTGACGACCTCCGGCACGCCGAAGGCCGTCCACGGTGCGAAGGCGTCGATGCTGAAGACCTCCAAGCGCTCCAACGGCGCGACGCAGGTCACCTACGACGGCCACCCGCTGTACCGCTACATCGGCGACACCGCGCCGGGGCAGACCAACGGCCAGGGCCTCGACGCGTTCGGCGCCTTCTGGTACATGGTGAACCCGGGAGGCACGGCGATCACCGGCTAGCGCCCGATCATCCGATACCGCCGGATCGCCAACGGCATGAACACCATGGTGATCACCGCGCACCACAGCAGCGTGGTGATCACCGGGTGCTGCAGCGGCCACACGTCGGGCACGTCGCCGGTCGGGTTGCCGAAGAGCTGCCGGCAGGCGGTCGCCGCCGCGGTCAGCGGGTTCCACTCGGCCAGCACGCGCAGGACGTGCGGCATCCCGCCGATCGGCACGAACGTGCCCGACACGAACATCAGCGGGAACATGAACATGAAGATCAGCTGCTGCGCGCCCTCGCCCGAGCGGACCTTCAGCCCGACCCACGTCCCCAGCCACGAGCACGCGAACGCGAACAGCTGGATCAGGAAGAACGCGGCGAGGAAGTCGGCGACGCCGGAGTGCACGCGCCAGCCGACGATCAACCCCAGGACGATGAACACGACCGAGCCGAGCACGCGCTCGGCGAGGTCGGCGAGGTTCCGTCCGGTGAGGAACGCGGCGCGGCCGATCGGCAGCACCCGCAGGCGGTCCACCAGGCCCGTGCGCATGTCCTCGGCGACGCCGACCGCCAGCCCCTGCAGCGGCTGCAGCGCGCCCTGGGCGAACATCCCGCCGATCAGGTACTCGTGGTAGCTGCCGCCGCCCGGCACGCTGATCGCGCTGCCGAAGACGTAGGCGAACGTGAAGATGAAGACGATCGGCATGATCGTCGCGTCGGCGAGCTTCTCGGGCACGCGCGGGATGTGGCGCAGCGAGCGCTCGGCGAGCAACAGCGTCTCGCGCGCGCCGCGGCGGGTGTCGGCGAAGACGCTCATGACGCCGCGACCGCCTCGTCCAGCACCTGCTCGCCCGCCAGCGCGAGGAACGCGTCGTCGAGCGTCGGGCGGCGCAGGCCGGCCTCGACCGGCTCGATGTCGGCGCCGCGCAGCGCCTCCAGCGCGGCCTCGAGGTCCAGCGACCCGCGCGGGGCGGGCGCGCTGACGGTGCAGAGGCGGTGCTCGGCGGCCGCGTCCAGCCCGGCGGCGACCAGCGCGTCGCGCGCCGCGTCGACCAGCGCCGCGTCGGACAGGATCGCCTCCACGCGACGGCCGCCGACGCGGTCCTTCATCGCGCTCGGCGTGCCCTCGGCGACGACGCGCCCGCCGGCGAGCACGACGACCCGGTCGGCGAGGCGGTCGGCCTCTTCGAGGTACTGCGTGGTGAGCAGCAGCGCGGTGCCGTCGTCGACGAGCTCGCGCACGGCGGCCCAGACCTCGATGCGGCTGGCGGGGTCCAGCCCGGTCGTGGGCTCGTCGAGGACGACGAACGGGCGCGGCACGAGCAGGCAGGCGGCGAGGTCCAGCCGCCGGCGCATGCCGCCGGAGTAGCCGCCGCAGACGCGGTCGGCCGCATCGGCCAGGCCGAAGCGCTCCAGCAGCTCGGCCGCGCGGGCCTTGGCGTCGCGGCGCGAGAGCCCGAGCAGGCAGCCGAGCAGCACGAGGTTCTCGCGGCCGGTCAGCAGCTCGTCGAGCGTCGCCTGCTGGCCGGCGAGCGCGATCGACTCGCGGACCTTGGCGGGCTCGCGGACGACGTCGTGGCCGCAGACCTCCGCGCGGCCGTCGGTGGGGAGGAGGAGGGTCGTGAGGATGTTGACGGTGGTGGTCTTGCCGGCGCCGTTGTGTCCGAGCAGGCCGATGACGCGGCCGAACTCGATCTCCAGGTCGACGCCGTCGAGCGCCGTCACGTCGCCGAAGCGCCGCGTCAGGCCCGAGGCCACCACCGCCCGCTGGGGAGCAATGGTCATGGACCGAGTCTAACTTTGGACCGGGTCCAAGTGCAAGTGATACTGTGGTTGGACCATGGACCCCATGTCGCTCCGCGAGCGCAAGAAGGCGCAGACGCGCACGCGCATCGCGGACGTCGCGACCGGGCTGTTCGCGCGCCGGGGCTTCCACGAGGTCACGGTCGGCGAGATCGCCGCGGCGGCGGGCGTCGCCAAGCAGACGGTCTTCAACTACTTCCCGCAGAAGGAGGACCTGGTCTTCGACCGCGCCGCCGAGATCGAGGCGTCGATCGTGGCGACGCTGCGCGAGCGCGACGCCGACACCACCGCGGTCGACGCCTTCCGCGCATTCACGCGCGCGTTCTGGGAGCGGATCGCCGGCCTGTCGCCCGACCGCCCGCAGGCCGGGTTCTTCTCGCTCATCCACGACACGCCCGCGCTGCGCACCTACGGCCGCGAGGTCACCGCGCGCGGGCTCGACGCCCTGGCGCGGGCGATCGCCGAGGAGGCCGGGGCGCAGCCGGACGACCTGCGCCCCCGCGCGCTGGCCGCCGCGCTGCTGGGCACGCAGTCGGCGGTCTTCGACGCCGCGCTGCCGCGCCTGGCCGCCGGCGAGCACCCCAAGGCCTTCCTCGCCGAGCTGCTGGCGCGCGCCGACGAGGCCTTCGACCTGGTGGCCGGCGGCTTCGGCGACTACCCGCGGCCGGCGACGGCGCGGCGCCGGGAGCCTAGCCGAGCAGCGACCAGGGGTCGAAGCGCTCGATCGGGATGACCTTGACCCGGGGCAGCGGCACGGTGAACGCCCCGGCGTCGTCCTCGAGGTCGTAGATCTCCAGGCCCTCGTCGACCAGCTCGCGCAGCGCGCTGGACACCAGCTCGCGGAAGCCGAAGAGCCCGACGCGGCGCTGCCCGTCCCCCTCGCGCAGCAGCTCGGCGACGTGCGGCGCGAAGTCGCCGTCGTGGGAGGCCAGCAGGACGTCGCCGTGGCCGCGCTGCGCGAGCGCCTCGAGCGTGCGCTGGATCGCGACGTCGACGACCTTGACGTCTGACGGGCCCGACAGCAGCACCGGCTGGAAGTCCATCGCGTCGAGCGCCTGGACGAACGGCATCGGCACCTGGCCGGAGCCGTTGAGGAAGAACAGCGGCCGGACCGGCTGGTCGAAGACCGCCCGCGCGTAGTCGCGGACGCGGTCCCAGCGCGGGCGCTCCTCGGGCGCGGGCCGCCGGCCGAGCAGCGAGCCGCCGAGCGTGGCGTCGATGTTCTCCCCGTCGACCAGCAGGAACGTCTCGGCACGCGCGGAGGGCATCGCGCCGGAGCCTAACAACCGGCCGCGAACGCAACGCGGGCGGCCCGGAGGCCGCCCGCGTCGACTGCGTGTGCCCTGCTTCTCGTCCTACGGCTGCGTGGTCGACAGCGTGAAGACGAGCGTCTTGCCGTACTTGCCCGTCCGCAGCGCGTCGGTCTTGCCGATCGACTGCTTCAGCCACAGCGTCACCGGGTCGTTGGAGACCGGCGCGGTGTAGCTCAGCAGCGTCAGCGGCGAGCCGCCGAGCGCGGCGAACGCGGGCGACGTCGCCCCGTTGCCGGTCGCGGCCACCTGCAGCGCCTGCGGCATCGCGTAGGCGCCGTTGACCAGGTGCCCGGCGGCGTTGCCGCTCGGGTCGGTGACCGTCAGCGTGGCGTTGCCGCCCGTGCTGGTCACCGTCGCCGGCAGCGTGGCGGTGTAGTCGGCCGCCACGCCCGCCGCGAACGTCCCGAGGGACGCCGTCGGCGAGGCGTTGCCCAGCGACAGGCCGAGCGTGCTCTGGACGTTGCCGCCCACCTCGACCGACGTCGCGGGCTGGATCTGGAAGGACACCGACTTGGTGGCCTCCACGTTGCCCGCCTTGTCCAGCGACGCGTACGAGACGACGTGCTGACCGCCGCCCGAGACCGTGATCGGCCCGGTGTAGAACGCCGGCGCGCCGCCGTCCACCGCGTAGCTGGTGGTGTTGACGCCGGCCAGCGCGTCGGTCGCCGACAGCGTGACCGTCGCCGGGCCGTTGGCGATCGCGCCGTTGACCGGGTTCGGGGTCACCGTCGCCGTCGTCGTCGGCGCGGTGCCGTCGACCGCGAACGTCGTCGTGCTCGACGGCTCCTGGTTGCCCGAGGCGTCCGTCGAGTAGTACTTCAACGTGTGCGAGCCGTCGCCGGTGACCTTCACCGGCGCGGTGTACGCGACGTAGCCGGCCCCGTCGAGGCTGTAGTACGTCGTGCCCGCGCCGCCCGGCGTCGACGCGGTCAGCGTCACCGTCGGGTTGCTGTAGTAGCCGCCCACCTGCGCCGGCGAGAAGCTCGCCGTCGTGGTCGGGACGTCCGCGCGCGAGCAGGCGCCCGTCGCGTCGTAGAAGCCGGGGCCGGCGAGGCCGGGGCCCGTGATCTGCGGCTTGTTCGTGGCGTTGTTCGGCGTCGGGTAGGCCGTGTCGAACCACTGCACGAAGAACTGATCCAGCTTGGACTGGCAGGCCGTGCTCTGGTTCGGCAGCAGCGCCTTGAACACCGCCTTCTCACCGTCCTCGGTGAAGTTGCCGCCGCCGTACAGCGACTGCATCCGCTGCATCGCCTTCACCCAGTTGGCGCCGCCGACGATCTGGCGCAGGGCCAGGTAGGCGGTGCCGGGACGGGTGTAGGTGTTCGCGGTGCTGAACAGGTTGCCCGCGGTCGGGTTCGACGGCGCCCCCGTCCAGGTGGACGACGACGTCGCGTTGTAGTTGGTGTTGAACCGGTTGATCAGGCTCGTCTCGAAGCCTGCGTCACCGGGGCCGAGGTTGCCGGGGGAGACGTTGCGGGCGGTGTTCAGGTACTCGCCCACCGTCGCCCAGCCCTCCTTCAGGAACGTCTCGGAGAACTTCGACTCCGACACGTTGTCGCCCCACCACTGGTGCATGTTCTCGTGGTTGAACGTGCCCGAGCTGATGGACCCGCCCGCGAACGTGATCTTGGTCTGCATCTCCTCCTCGAACGAGGCCGAGGGGATGCCGATGATCACGCCGTTGGTCGAGAACGGGAACTTCCCATTGAACTGCGACTGGAAGTCCGTGATGTCCTGCTGCGTGTCCATGATGGCCTTGTTGGTGGCCTTCTTGGTGGCGGTGATCGAGCTGGCCTGCGCCTCGTAGTAGACGACGCCGGCCTGAGCGCCCGTCGAGGAGAGGCGCTGGCTCAGGTCGTAGGACCCGATCGAGTTCGTGATCAGGTAGTTGGCCACGTGCTCGGGGTTGTGCCAGTGCCAGGTCGACGTCCCGCCGGGGATCGTCGTGTCGTTCGGGTTGTCCTCGCTGGAGACCAGCTCGCCGTTGGCGATCGCCTGCTTGCCGAGGTTGACCGTGTCGTAGAAGTCGTAGGTCGGCTTCGCGGTCGGGTGGTTGTTCAGCGGCATCCAGTCCTCGGTGCCGACCGGCTCCGTGGTGACGAACGAGCCGTCGGTGCCGTTCTTGAACCAACCCTCGGTCGAGCCGTCGCCGTCGACGTGCAGGCCGGGGTTGCCGGTGTAGTTGACGGTCACGACGAACTGCGAGCCCGTCGGGATCGCGTCGGACGGCGTGATGACCAGCTTGTTGGCCGGGCAGGGCTGGCCCTGCAGCGCGGCGCCCGTGCCGCCCGGCGAGCAGGCCGGCGGGACGTTGATGGCGGCCGTGACCGGGTTGGTCTGGCCCGTCAGGTGCGCGTTGGGGTCCGGGTCGTCCTGACCGTTGGGATCACCGGGGTAGGTCGGCTGCTTGAACTGGAAGCTCGCCGGCTTGCCGTTGACCTCGACCGAGCTCACCGTCATGTTGGGGCCGGTGGAGGCGCCGGTCGGCGACTTGGTCTCGAAGTCCAGGCTGAAGTCCTTCAGGCACTGGGTGGAGACCTGGGTCAGGTCGACGTGCGTCCCGGACAGGAACGCGTTGCTCGGGGCGTCGTAGGTGAGGTGGACGTCGGTGTGGGTGCTGATGTACCCGCCGTTGCCCATCTCGGGGTAGACGCGGTCGCCCGGCTGCGAGAGCGTGCGGGCGCCCGAGGTGCAGGTCTCGTCGGCGGAGCGCCGCACGGGCGCCTTGGCCGCCCGCGACGCGGTCCCGACCTCGACGTGCTTGGCGGCGGTGATGCACTCCAGCCAGCCCTGCGTGCCGCGCGGCACGCAGCCGACGACCGAGTAGGACCCCTTGGACAAGCCCTTGGGCAGGGTGACGGAGACGTCGAAGACGTCGGAGCGGTGCGGCTCGACGGCGACGGCGGTGGTGCCGACGACGATGGGCTTGGACCCGGCCTTCATCAGACGGACCTTGTAGGTGGCCTTGCGCACGGCGTTGCCGTGGTTGACGACCTTGGTGGTGAGCTTGTACGCCTTGCCGGCCTGGGCCGACGCGGGCACGGAGCTCATCCGCGTCGGGAAGAAGGTGCGCCGGGGCGAGCTTGCCCTATGCGTCACCTGCGCCTTCGCGGTGGTCGTGTGTGGCTTGTTGGCGACGCCGACGGCCGGCAGCGCGAAGCTGGCGGCGACGGCGGCGAACGAGGCGATGGCCCCGGTTCGGACGCGACTTCCGGTCACTGGATCAGTTCCCCCATTCGGACGGCCACGTCGTGTGGCCGAGAAGGCGCGCACCCTAAACGGCGCGAGGCATCAGGGGAATTGGCCCCGCTGTCGAATTCGAAACGCCACGTCGTACAAAGCACGCGGATTCCTTCCCCACAGCGGGCGGGGATGTCATAGTGCTCGCGGCAACGCGCTGCGGGGGTGCCCACCGACATCGGCGGGCAGGGCCCGAGCCCTTCGGGCCGCGGCGTGTTCTCGACGTATGGACGATGTCTTGACCTCACGGGTGCACGGATCGCGCCTCCTGCTCGCGCTTTGCGCGGTGGCCGGGCTGCTGCTCGCCCTGCCCGCGGCGGGCCAGGCGGCGCCGCGCGCGGCGGTCGGCGGGCTCGTGAGCCCGGCGGCCGGGACGCTGGCGCTCTCGGTCTGGGCCAGCGACGGCGACGCGGGCGTGGCGTCCGCGTCGGCGCTGGTCGACGGCGCCGTGGTCGCGTCCGCGACGACCGGCTGCGCTCCGGGCACGGCGTGCCCGGAGCTCGCCGACCTCGCGCTCGCGGTGGACACCACGTCCCTGGCCGACGGCGAGCACCGCCTGCAGGTCGTGGTCGTCGACGGCGCGGGCGGCTCCGCGACGGCGGTCGACCAGGCGATCGCGGTGCGCAACGCGCCGATCCTGACGACCTCCTCGGTGGTCGTGGCGGTCGGCAGCGGCGCGGACCCCGGCTCGGGGACGACCGACGTCGGCGGCGCCGGCGCCGGCGACGGCGGCGGCTCGACCGGCGCGCCGGTCGGCGGCCAGTCCAGCACGACGGCGGTCGCCTGCGCGGCGCCCAAGCTGTCGATGATGCTCGCGCAGAAGCCGCTGCGCCTGGCCCACGGGCGGCCGGTCCTCAAGCGCAACGCGCGCTACCGCTTCTCCGGCCGCCTGACCTGCCGGCGCGGCACGCGCCGCGTCAGCGCGCCGCGCGGGACCAAGGTCGAGCTCCTGAACGTCATCGGCAAGCGCGTGCTCGGCAAGAGCGGCACGACGGTCCGGGGCGCGGGCGCGATCACGATCCTGCTGTCCTACCGCTCGTCGCGCACGATCGAGTTCCGCTACCGGTCCGCCGACGGCAGCGCGTCGCGCGTGAAGATCCCCGTGACGGTGGCCCGCCGATGAGGCGCCTGGCCGCGATCGCCGTGCTGGCCGGCGCGCTCGCCGTCGCCTCGCCCGCGGCCGCGCTCGCGCGCGACGGGGTGGAGATCGGCGGCACGGTCGACGCGACGCTCGGCCTGACCGTCCTGGACGACGGCCCGTCGGTGTTCCACACCGAGATCACGTCGACCGTCGACGCGACCCGCCTGACCGTCGCCGGGTCGCCCGGCCTGGGGGTGACGGCCGCGGTCGGCTCGGTGTTCCAGCCGCTCGGCGTGCCGATCGACCCGCTGCTGCGCTCGTGGTCGGGGCCGCTGGCCTCCGAGCCGGTGACGATCTCCGTCGGCGGCCACGCCAAGACGAGCGACCCCTACCTCTTGATCACCGTCTCGGCCCAGACGCCGTAGAACCGAAGGACCTCATGATGCTCCGCCGCCGTACCGCCCGCCTGCTCGTCGTCCTCGCCGCCGTCTGCGCGCTCGGGGCCGTCCTGCCGTCCGCCTTCGCCGCGGGCGGCCTGTCGATCTCGCCGGCGATCCTCGAGCACCGCGCGGCGGTCGGGAACGTCGGGAGCGTCGTGGTGTCCAACACCGCGAGCACGTCGCTGAAGATCACGGTGACGCCGCGGCCGTGGCGCCAGGCGCGCTCGGGCGCGGTCTCGCCGGACCGCTCCAAGACGCTGCGGTCCGTCGTCGGCGTCAGCGCCAAGTCCTTCACGCTGGCCCCGGGCACGAAGCGCACGGTCGACGTGCGGCTGCTGCGCAAGCCGTCGGGCGGCGCGCTGTACGCGGCGATGGAGGTCGTGGGCAAGCCCACCAAGAAGGCCCCCGGCAACGGGATCACCGCCCAGTACCGCATCATCTCCAGCCTGCGCCTGACCGCGGCGCGCGCCCGGCACGGCGTCCGCATCGGCGACGCGCGCGTGTCCGGGAAGTCCGCGGTCGTCGCGGTGCGCAACACCGGCAACACCGTCGATCCCGTCGCCGGCTCGGTCCGGCTGGTCGGCCCGCGCGGCACCGTCAACCGCTCGATCGCCGCCGTCCGGGTCCTCCCGGGCGGGATCGTCGACCTCAAGCTGGCCGCCACCTCGGCGCTGCCGAAGGGGAGCTACACGGCGACGATCTCGCTCACGCAGGGCGGCGCGAAGGTCGCGTCCGCCAAGCGCACGTTCCGGCGCTGAGGTCGGAGCCGCGCGCGGGCGCGGTCGCCGCCGGTGAGGATCCGGCCCCTCATGGACGCACCGGAGGGCCTCCTGGTCCTTCAGGATGGGCGGATGCCCGTCCCCCGTGTCGACCTCCCGCTGCTCGACGCCCGGGCGCTGGAGGCGCTCGTCCGCGGCGACCTGGAGGCCGCCTCCGCGGCGGCCGGCGTCGCGCTGCCGGCGTGGTTTTCCGAGAACGAGCTGCTGTGGACGCTGCGCTTCGGCCAGCTCGTCGGCGAGCCGGGCCACGCGCCGTGGCTGACGCGCGTCGTCGTCGACGCGGCGACCGGCACGGCGGTCGGGCTGGCGGGCTTCCACGGGCCGCCCGACGAGCGCGGCATGGTCGAGATCGGCTACGAGATCTCGCCCGAGCACCGCCGTCGCGGCTTCGGGCGGGCGGCGGTCGCGTGGCTGGTCGACCACGCCCGCGCGGACGGCGGCGTGGCGGTCGTGCGCGCGTCGGTGGCGCCGGGCAACGTCGCGTCGCTGGCGCTGGTCGACCGGCTCGAATTCGTCCAGGTCGGCGAGCAGCTCGACGAGGTCGACGGTCGAGAGCTGGTCTTCGAGCGGAAAGTCTGACACAGTGTCAAACCATGTCCGCCGATCCCATCACGCCCCTCGCGGAGACGCTGGTCACCGACCGCGAGCAGTGGCTGGACGGGCCTCCGCACGAGCTGTTCAAGCGCATGCGCGGCGAGTGCCCCGTCCACTGGACCTCGAAGATCAGCGAGTACCCGGAGGAGGCCGGCTTCTGGTCGGTCACGACCGCCGACGACGTCCACGCGGTCTCCCGCGACTGGGAGACGTTCTCGTCGGCCACGGGCTTCACGCTGCTGACCAGCGCGATCATGCCGCTGGAGCTGATGCAGGCCATGTTCATCGGCATGGACCCGCCGAAGCACGACCGGCTCAAGGCGCTGTTCCAGCGCGGCTTCACGCCGCGGCGCATCGCCGAGCACGAGCCGGCGATCCGCGAGATCACGCGCGGCGTCCTCGACCGCCTCGAGGGTCGCGACACGTGCGACCTGGTGAGCGACGTCGCCCAGCCGGTCGTCGCGCGCGTGATCGGCTCGTTCATGGGCACCGCGCCCGAGGACGACGCGATCTGGGCGCGGCTGATGAACCAGACGCTCGGCGCCGGCGACCCGGACATGAACCCCGAGGGCATCCAGACGGTCATGGAGCGCGACGTCCCGGAGATCTTCCGCCGCTGCCAGGCGCTGATCGAGGCGCGGCGCGCCGAGCCGACCGACGACCTCATGTCGATCCTCGTCCACGCCGAGATCGACGGCGAGCGCCTGGAGGAGCACGAGATCGTCATGGGGTTCTTCCTGCTGGTCGCCGCGGGCAACGACTCCACCAAGGCCACGTTCTGCTCCGGCATGCGCGCGCTGATGGAGGACGACGCGCAGATGCGGCAGGTGCTCGCCGACCCGGCGCTGATCCCGGGCACGGTCGAGGAGGCGCTGCGGATGTTCCCCGCCTTCGCGCACTTCCGCCGCACCGCGACCCGCGACGTCGAGCTCAACGGCGCGCGGATCAAGGAGGGGGACAAGGTCGCCATGTGGTACGTGTCGTCCAACCGCGACGAGACGCGCTACGAGAACCCGGACGTCTTCGACGTCACGCGCAACCCCGAGCACCAGGCCTTCGGGGCGGGCGGCCGGCACTTCTGCCTGGGCACGGCGCTGGCGCGGCTGGAGCTGCGGATCCTCTTCGAGGAGACGCTGGCCCGCTTCCCGGAGATCGCGCTCGACGGTCGCCCGGTCTACGCCGAGTCGCCGTTCATCAACCAGCTCAAGACCCTGCCGGTGCGTCTGCGCGCATAGGGAAACGCCCACGGTCGTCCGAACGGCGACGGCCAGTTGACCGACGTATAAATTGGCGCTACGGTGCGCGGCCGGATGGTCCGCACCGAGCCACACGACCCTGCGCGCGGAGTCGCCTCGTCACGCCGCGCCGATGGCGAGGCGCCGACGCGCGTCTCCCGGCGCCTGTCGCGCGCCGATCGCGAGCAGCAGGTGCTGCGCGTGGCGCGCGAGCGGTTCGCGCGCCACGGGTTCGCCGCCGTGACGATGGAGGGCATCGCGCACGAGGTCGGCGTGAAGAAGCCCTTGTTGTACGCCTATTTCGGCAACAAGGAGCGGCTCTACGAGGCGTGCATGGCGCCCGCCGGCGACGCGCTCATCGAGGCCATCGCCGCGGCCGTCGCCCGCGCCCGCACCCCCGCCGAGGCCCTGCGCCTGGGCGTCATCGCCTTCTACGACTTCGTCGACCGCGACCGCGACGCCTGGCGCGTCCTGTTCGACGAGACCGTCCCGCAGTCCGGCGAGATCGCCGCCGCCGTCGCCCGCTACCGCGACCGCCTGCTGGAGATGCTCGCGCAGGCGATGGTCGCGCTGATGCCGCCGCACCGCCGCACCGGCTCGCGCGAGCTGATCGAGGCGTCGTCGGTGATGGTGATGGCCGCCGCCGAAGGGCTCGCCCGCTGGTGGCTGAGCACCGGCACGATGCCCGCGCGGGACGTCGCCAAGCTCTTGATCAACACCGTCGAGCCGGGGCTCGCACGCATCACCCAACAGGAGGAATCCGTTCGATGACCGTCGCCGAGCGCAGCATGGGCCTGGGCCTGCGCGCGCTGAACCGCCTGGCCGGATCGGAGGTCGTCGATCGCCTCGGCGTCCGCAAGCCGGCCGAGCGCGCGCTGTACCGCGCCACCCGCGACGGGTTCAAGGTCGTCGGCCGGGCCGGGCGGACGTTCGCCGCCACGCAGCGGCTCGGCCGCCCCGCGCGCCCCCGGCCCGCCGGCTCCGGCTCGGGCCTCTTCGACCTCACGCCCGACGACGAGCAGCAGATGCTCGTCGAGGCGTGGCGGGACTTCGCCGCCAACCGCCTGCGGCCCGCCGCCGCGGCCGCCGAGAAGGGCGAGGGCAACGCCGCGGTCTACGCCGAGGCGATGGAGCTGGGGCTGACGATGCTCGGCGTGCCCGAGGAGCTGGGCGGCGCGATCAGCGAGCGCTCCGCGGTGACCGCGGTGCTGGCCGCCGAGGCGCTGGCCCACGGCGACGCGGGCCTCACGATCGGCGCGCTGGCGCCCGCCGGCGTGGCGACCGCGCTGGCGCTCTGGGGCGACGCCGACCAGCAGGCCACGTACCTGCCGGCGCTGGTCAGCGAGGACGTGCCCGCCGCGGCGCTGGCGATCGCCGAGCCGCGCCCGCTGTTCGATCCCGTCAAGCGCCTGGAGACCGTCGCGCGCCCGCAGGCCGGCGGCTTCGTGATCTCGGGCGAGAAGTCCCTGGTCCCGCGCGCGGCCGACGCCGAGCTGCTGCTCGTCGCGGCGCGCATCGAGGGCCGCGGCACCGCGGGGCTGTTCCTGATCGAGCCGTCCGACGGCGGCGTGCTGGTCAAGGAGGAGCCCGCGATGGGCCTGCGCGGCGCGGGCTTCGGCCGCGTGCTGCTGCAGGACGCGCCGGTCGGGCGCGCCGCGCTGCTGGCCGAGGGCGACCCGAAGGTCTTCGCGGAGTGCGTGTCGCGCTCGCGCCTGGCGTGGGCGGCGGTCGCCGCGGGCGTCGGCAAGGCCGTGCTCGACTACGTCATCCCCTATGCCAACGAGCGCATCGCGTTCGGCGATCCGATCAGCCACCGCCAGGCGGTCGCGTTCACGATCTCCAACATCGCGATCGAGTACGAGGGCCTGCGGCTGGTGACGCTGAAGGCGGCGTCGCGCGCCGACCAGGACAAGGACTTCGCCCGCGAGGCCGCGCTGGCCCGCTCGCTGGCGCTGCGCCACGGCATGCAGATCGGCTCCGACGGCGTCCAGATCCTGGGTGGCGCGGGCTACATCACCGAGCACCCGGTCGAACGCTGGTACCGCGACCTGCGCGCGGCCGGCCTGATGGAAGGCGTCCTGGTCGTCTGATGTACAACCTCGAGACCCCCAAGAAGTTCGGCCCGCTGATCGCCCAGGCGCGACAGGTCGCCGACGAGGTCTTCCGGCCGATCTCGCGTCGGTACGACCGCGAGGAGCACGCGCGGCCCAAGGAGCTGGACATGCTCGCCGCCGTCGTCGACGGCATGAACGACGGGTCCGACATGGGCGGCGCGGGCGCCGCGGGCGTCCGTCGCTCCAAGAACGGCGACGGGCCGGAAGGCAATCGCAATGGGTCGAACCTGTCGACGGCCCTGAGCATCATCGAGCTGTGCCGCGGCGACGTCGGGTTGTTGTTGTCCATGCCGCGCCAGGGCCTGGGCAACAGCGCGATCGCGTCGGTCGCCGACGACGAGCAGCTGGAGCGCTTCGCGGGCCAGTGGGCGGCGATGGCGATCACCGAGCCGGAGGCGGGCTCCGACAGCGCCGCGATCCGCACCACCGCGGTGCGCGACGGCGACGACTACGTGTTGAACGGCGAGAAGATCTACGTGACGGCCGGCGAGCGCGCCGACCTCGTGGTCGTGTGGGCGACGCTGGACCGCTCCAAGGGTCGCGGCGCGATCAAGTCGTTCGTGGTCGAGCGCTCCAACCCGGGGCTGAAGCTCGACCGCTTGGAGCACAAGCTGGGGATCCGCGCGTCCGACACCGCGGCGTTCACGCTGCAGGACTGCCGCGTGCCGAAGGAGAACCTGCTCGGCCCGCCGGAGGTCGCGGAGAGCACGGGCGGCTTCGCGGGCGCGATGCAGACGTTCGACAACACGCGGCCGCTGGTGGCGGCGATGGCCGTCGGCCTGACGCGCGCGTGCCTGGAGGAGACCAAGAAGCTCCTGGCCGAGGCGGGCGTCGAGCCCGACTGGGACGCGCCGGAGGCGACGCAGACCGCGGCGGCCGCCGAGTACCTGGCGATGGACGCCGACTACGAGGCCGCCTACCTGCTGACGCTGCAGGCGGCGTGGATGGCCGACAACGGCAAGCCGAACTCGCTGCAGGCGTCGCAGGCCAAGGCCAAGGCGGGGCGGACGTGCGTCGACGTGGCGCTGCGCTGCGTCGCGCTGGCGGGCACGCTGGGCTACAGCGAGACCATGCTGCTGGAGAAGTGGGCGCGCGACGCGAAGATCCTGGACATCTTCGAGGGCACCCAGCAGATCCAGCTGCTGATCATCGCCCGTCAGCTGCTGGGGCTGTCGTCCGCGCAACTCCGTTGAGCGTTCTTCACGGCTAAAGATGTTCAGATCGGGTCGCACACGCCGATCAGGGTGATGTGCGACCCGTCGCGCCACCATCGTCACGTCCGTCCTGGATCTGCCGCGATCAGCCCGAGCGCGAGCGGTTCCTCGACATGCACGCGCGCATCCTGCCCGCCCACCAGCGGGTGCTGGTGCTGATCGCGCTGCTGCTGGCGCCCACGATCCCGTTCGACAGCCCGTACTCGCCGATCCCGCTGATCGCGGCGGTGGTCGGCTACGCGTGGGCGCAGCACAACGCGACGCGCTACGACCGGCCCGAGCTGCTGATCGCGGGCGGGCTGCTGTTCGGGCAGCTGATGCTGGTGACGGCGGTGGTCGTCGACGACCGCCAGCACTCGGTCGGGCTGGCGATCCTCGTCTGGCCGCTGGTCGCGGCCGGCGGGCGCTTCGCGGCGCGTGTGGTGTGGGCGTTCACGGCGTTCACGATCGCGCTGATGTTGGTGGCGTCGCTGGGCTTCGACGGCGACGTCGTCCTGCACGACCCGATCCTGCTGACGCTGCCGATCGCCACCGTCCTGGCCGTCGTGCTGATGTCGGCGGTCATCCGCGAGAGCGACGCGCAGCACCGCAGCGCGGCGATCCTCGACGGGCTGACCGGGATGCTGAACCGCACCGCGCTGGACGCGCGCACGCACGAGATCGCCCACCAGGCGTCGGTGACCGGCCATCCGGTCGCCGTCGTCGTCGGCGACGTCGACCACTTCAAGGCCGTCAACGACACCCACGGCCACACGACCGGCGACCACGTCCTGCGCGACCTGGCCTACGTGATGCGCAAGGAGCTGCGCGCCTTCGACCTCGCCTACCGCGTCGGCGGCGAGGAGTTCGCGCTCGTCCTGCCCGGCGCCGACGAGCCCACCGCCGCCGCGCTGGCCGAGCGCCTCCGCGAGGCCATCGCCGCCCAGCCCATCGCCACGCTGCCGATCACCATGTCCTTCGGCGTCGCCGCCTCGTCGCCGGGCACCTTCGACTGGGACGACGCCTACTCCCGCGCGGACGCCGCGCTGTACCGGGCCAAGCAGGAGGGGCGCGACGCGGTGCGGTGCGCGTCAGCGCTCCCAGGCGATGGCGTCGAAGCGGTCGCGGAGCTTCGCGCCGCGTGACGGGTTGAGCGACGCGACCCAGGCGACGCGCCCGCGCAGGTGGCCGCGGAAGTCGGGGACGTGGTCGCGGTTCTGGGACTCGGGGCCGTGGCGGGCGGCGTTGTGCAGGATCGCCTTGAGGCGGTCGTACTCGTCGCGGGCCACGTTGGGGTGGGCGTTGACGACGATCCCGGTCACCTGCTGGCGGCCGGCGGCGGGCATGACCGCGGTCTTGCGCGCGTTGAGGCGCAGCCCTTCGGAGGCGGCGATGGCCGCGACGGTCTCGGTGAGGCGCGTGGCGCCGCGGGCGAGGCGGCGGTCGCCGGAGAGCACGAGGTCGTCGGCGTAGCGCGTGTAGGTCGCGCCCAGGCGGGCGGCGAGGCCGGCCAGGCGGCGGTCGAGCGTGAACGCGCAGAGGTTGGCCAGCAGCGGCGAGGTCGGCGCGCCCTGCGGGAGGTGTGGGGTCGCCAGGCGGCGGCCGAGGAGCCCGTGAGCACGGCGCAGGCGCGGGTCGTCCGGGACCGGGATGTCGGCCCACGCGCCGGGCGGGACGGCGTTGGTGGTCAGGCCGGTCAGCAGGTGGGCGACGGCCTCGGGGTAGCCGGCGCGGCGCAGGATCCCGTAGATCCGGCCCGCGGGCAGCGAGACGAAGAAGTCCTCCAGGTCGAAGCGCAGGACGGTCGCGGCGCCCGCGTGCGCGGCGGCGTGGCCGGCGACCGAGCGGCCCGGGACGAAGCCGTGAGCGGCGTCGTGCGCCGGGATCTCCACCAACAGCTCGCGCAGCAGGCGGCGCTGGATCGACTTCAGTCGCGCCTTGGGCTGCTCGAGCAGCCGGACCGGCGCGCCGGGGCGGGCGATCCAGGCGTAGGTGTAGTGGCGCAGGCGGCGGTCGTCGGCGGTCCGCTCGCGTGAGCGCACGTCGGCCAGCCAGGCCAGCTGTCCCGGCTCGACGTCGAGGAACGCCGCTAGGTCGCCGGACGTGTCGAGCGTGGGGAGCCCCGGCCACGGTCGTCGGTCGGCCATCCGCGCGGGTGGCAGGAAGAAGCGACGCGCGTGCGGGCGCGGCCACACGCGCAGCGCGTCCAGCGCGCCGGCGACGTAGGCGCGCAGCTCGCGGGGGCGGTCGTGCGGCGGGCGCGGGTAGCCGTCGAGCACCCGGGCGACGAGCGGTCCCAGCCACGGCAGCGGCGTGCGCGGCGGCGGGGCCAGCGCCTCCCGCGCGCGGCGGCGCAGCGCGGTCTCCGTCCAGGCGCCCGACAGGAACGCGGCGGCGAGCGCGTCGGGGAGGTCGGAGCGGTCGGTCATGGCGGTCGGGGTGCATCGCGCGGCGCCGCTCCCGACGCTCCTTCGTCGTGCGTGCGCCGCACCGCGGCGGAAGTCGCGGACGGGCGCACGCGCTGCCGTGCCGTGGTTCCAGCTGGTCCCCGGGGTGACCCCGGAAGAGCCCGGCCCCGTCGCGGGCGACGGGGCGGACCGGCTCGGGCTCGGCGCCGCGCGTGCCGAGCATACGCGTCGAGCGCGCTGAGCGGTCAGCGCTCCGGCAGCTCCCACTCCTGGTCGCCGAGCGTCACCAGCACGGGCTCCTCGCCGCGGGCGGTGACCGTGAGGTCGATGCCGGGCGTGGTCGTCTGGTAGACGGCGATGGCGACGGAGCGGCCGCCGAGGAGGGCGGCGAGGTCCTTCATAGCGTCGGCGAGCATGTCCAGGCCGCCGAGCGTGCCGGTGACCTGGCCGGTCTCGGGCTCGACCTCGAAGGGCGGCAGCTGGCGCAGCTCGATCGCGCCCGAGAGCGCGTCGGCCTCGAGCTCGATGGCGTGGGGGAGGTGCATGACGCGGTCGGCGATCCGCACCTCGACCGGCGCGAGGCGGCCGACGTCCACGAGCGCGGCGGGGCCGTCGTCGGGCATGTCCACCACCACCGCGACGCGCAGCGCGCCCGAGCGGTGGAGCACGTCCCTGAGCGTCTCGACGACCGCGTCCAGCGGCCCGACGGAGGCGACGAGGTCGATCTCCTCGTCGTCGGCGTGGTCGTTGCGTTCGTCGGTCATCGGACTCAGGATGTCACGGCCCTGTGAGAGGATGCGCCCCGGGGAGGCGATCCAGGCTCGCTCCCCGCCCCCCACGCCATGGACGCCGCCACCGAGACGGAGCACCTGACGCGCCTGTTCGCCATGTCGCCCGACCTGCTGGCGGCGGCGGGCTTCGACGGGCTCCTCAAGCGCTTCAACGACGCGTGGGCGACGCAGCTGGGCTGGTCGCGCGCCGAGCTCGAGGCCAAGCCCTACATGGAGATCGTCCACCCCGACGACCGCGCCGAGACGCAGAACCAGATCGCGCGGCTGGCCGAGGGCGAGACGATCGCCGAGCACGTCTGCCGGATCCTCTGCCGCGACGGGGCGATCCGCTGGTACGCCTGGAGCGGCGGGCCCGGCGACGAGGCGTTCTACATCGTCGGCCGCGACGTCAGCGACCGCCTCGCGATGGAGCACGAGCTGGCCCAGCGCGCCGAGCGCCTGCAGGGCACCAACGCCGAGCTGCAGGACTTCGCCTACACCGCCTCCCACGACCTCTCCGAGCCGCTGCGGATGGTCGCGTCGTTCTTGGGGTTGTTGGAGCGGCGCAACGGCCCGCGGCTCGACGACAAGGGCCGCGAGTACCTCGTGCAGGCGGCCGCCGGCGCGGCGCGGATGCGGCACCTGATCGACGACCTGCTGCTCTACTCGCGCGTCGCCAACGAGGAGCCGCGCCGGGAGGAGGTCGACCTGCGCGCGCTGGTCGACGGCGTCCTGGCGATCCTCGGCCCGGCGATCGAGGAGGAGCGGGCGACGATCGAGATCGGCGAGCTGCCGACGCTGGAGGCCGAGCCCGGCCAGCTCGCCCAGCTGCTGCAGAACCTGATCGGCAACGCCGTGAAGTTCCACCCGCACGGCGCGGCGCCCGTCGTGCGGATCACCGCGCGACGCACGATCGGCGGCTGCGTCGTCACGGTCGCCGACGACGGCATCGGCATCCCGGAGGCCGACCAGGAGCGGATCTTCGCGATGTTCACGCGCCTGCACGGCCGCGAGGAGTACGCGGGCACCGGCATCGGCCTGGCGATCTGCCGCCGCATCGCCGAGCGCCACGGCGGGCGGATCTACGTCGAGTCCGAGCCCGGCCGCGGCGCCGCGTTCCACACGCTGCTGCCCGACGCGCCGGTCGGGCTGGCGACGCGCTAGAAGCGCGCGTCGCGCAGCCGCCGCGCGGTCGCCTCCGCCCACGCGCCGCCGAGCGCGGTCACCGCGGTCGCCGCCGCCTCGACGTCGTACTCGACGCGGTGCAGGTCGAGCGTCTCGCCGTCGTCGGAGAGCGTCGCGTAGGCCGCGCGCGGGTCGCCGTCCCACGGCAGGCCGACCGAGCCGGGGTTGACCAGCTCGATCCCGCTCGCGGCGCGCCGCGCGAACTGCAGGTGCGTGTGGCCGAAGATCACGCGGGGCGCGGTGACGCCCGCCAGCAGCTGGTCGTCGTCCTCGGAGGCCTCGGGCGTGAAGGACTCGACGTCGGAGCCCGGCGAGCCGTGCACGAACAGCGTGTCGCCGAGCGTCGCCGACACGGGCAGCCTGAACAGCTCGTCCACCAGCCCGTCGCCCAGCGCCTCGCGCACCGCCACCCAGGCGCCGCGGATGACCTCGGCGTCCGGCAGCGCGTCCTCCTCGACCTGCCAGCGCTCCCAGTTGCCGCGGATCCACGTCGCCTCCTCCTCCAGCGCGCGCAGGATCTCCACGCACTCGACCGGCCAGGCGCCGAACGCGGAGTAGTCGCCGCCCAGCAGCCAGCGGTCGGCGCCGAGCGACCGCGCGTCCTCCAGGACCGCCTCCAGCGCGGGCCGGTTGCCGTGGATGTCGTACAGGATCGCGAGCATGTCGCCATGATGCCGTGCGGATGGAACTGCGTGGACCGCATCTGACCCTCAAGCCCCCGGCCCCGGACGACGCCGAGACGCTGCTGGCCCTGGCCTCCGACCCGGAGGTGACCCGCTGGTTCTCGTGGGGTCCCTACACCGCGGTCGAGCAGCCGCTGGCGTGGATCGCCGAGCAGCAGGCCAAGCGCGAGCAGGGCCTCCAGCTCGACTTCGTCGTCCACGACCGCGAGCACGGCCCGATCGGCGTCACCGGCCTCGGCGAGCTGAGCTTCCGCGACCGCCGCGCGATGGTCGGCACGTGGTTCGGCCGCGCGCACTGGGGCTCGGGCGCCAACGCCGAGTCCAAGGCGCTGATCGCCCACCTCGCGTTCGGGATCTGCGGCTTCGAGCGCCTCGGCGCCTACTCCAACCCCGAGAACGTCCGCTCCGCCCGCGCGCTGGAGCGCGTCGGCTTCACCCGCGAGGGCACGCTGCGCGGCTGGCACCGCCACGGCGACCGCCAGCTCGACGTGCACGTCTTCGGGATGCTGCGCGCCGACTGGGAGGACGGGCCGCTGCGCGAGACGCGCGTCACCGCGATCGGCCGCCCGCCCGCGGCCTGGGCGCTGATCGAGTCCTAGTCCTACTGGTCGCGCTTGGCGTCCCAGCGGAAGCCGCGGACCGCGAAGAAGACCCCGACGAGCGTCCAGATGCACACGACGCACAGGCCCGACGCGTTGTCGGCCAGCGACCGTCCGCTGACCATCGCGCCGCTGAGCCCGTCGATCAGGTGCACGAGCGGCAGGACCTGGGCGAGGTGCAGCAGGAACTGCGGCGCGTTGTCGACGTCGTAGAAGACGCCGGAGATGAAGATCACCGGCAGGAAGACGATGTTGTTGTAGGCCGCGGCCGCGTCGTAGTTGGGCACGAGGTGCGACCACGCGACGCCCAGCGACGCCAGGCACACGACGCCGAACGCGACGTAGACGATCAGCTCGATCCAGTCCTTGGGCCAGCCGGTGCCGAACAGCAGCTTGCCCGCCACGATCACCAGGGCGACCTGGATGACCGCGTTGACGACCGCGTTGGCGAAGATCCCGAGCAGGTAGGAGCCCTCGGGCAGCGGCGTGCCGCGCATCCGCTTCAGCACGCCCTGCTCGCGCAGGAACGTGAGGTTCATGACCAGGTTGGAGAACGTCGTGGCCATGATCGACATCCCCGCGATGCCCGGGATCAGCACGTTGAGGTCGTGCTGGTTGCCGCTGAAGATCGCGCCGAAGAGCGCCAGGAACAGCAGCGGCAGCAGGAAGTTGAAGAACGCCGACGTCGGGTTGCGCCAGAACATCCGGCGCTCCAGCCGGTACTGGTGCCACGCCAGCGTGAGCGCGTCAGCCATCGAGCGCGGCCTCCTGCTCGGGGGCGCCGACCGGCTCGGCCGTCAGCTCCAGGTACACGTCCTCCAGCGACGGGCGCGTGACCGACAGGTCGACCAGGCCCTCGCCACGCGCCAGCGCCGCGCTGGTCAGCTGGTGCAGCAGCGCCGTCGGGTCCTCGGTCTGGCGGGACTCCAGGTCGCCGGTCTCCGCCGAGCGCCACGCGACCGTGTAGGTCGACGACGACGCGCCCAGCTCGGCCGGCGGACCGGAGGCGACGATCCGGCCCTCCTTGACGATCGCCACGCGATCGCAGAGCGCCTGGGCCTCGTCGAGGTAGTGCGTGGTCAGCAGGACGGTCTTGCCCAGCTCCTGCAGCGAGCGCACGACCTCCCACGCGGCGCGCCGCGCGGCCGGGTCGAAGCCCGTCGTCGGCTCGTCGAGGAAGATCAGCTCGGGGTCGCCGACGAGCGCCAGCCCGAAGTCCAGGCGCCGCATCTGGCCGCCGGAGAGCGTCCGGGCGATCGCGTCGGCCTTCTCCTGAAGTCCGGCCAACGACAGCACCTCGTCCACGTCGCGCGGATGCGGATAGAAGCGCGACCAGTGCGTCAGCGCCTCGCGGACCGTGATGTGGCGGTACATCCCCGTCGACTGCAGGACGATGCCGATCCGGCGGCGCAGGTCGCGCGGGCGGCGCGCGGGGTCCTGGCCGAGCACCGAGACGATCCCGCCGTCGCGCCGGCGGTAGCCCTCGAGGATCTCGACCGTCGAGGTCTTGCCGGCGCCGTTGGGGCCGAGCAGGCCGAAGACCTCGCCGGGCGCGACCTCGAAGTCGATGCCCCGGACCGCCTGGAAGCCCCCGTAGGACTTGCGCAGGTCGCGTACGAGGATCGCCGGGGCGGTTGCGGTCACCCCTTCATTCAAGCAGCGCGCGCGTGAGAACCTATGTGACGTTGCCCAGGGCGGCCGTGATCGACATCGGCAGCAACACGACCCGGCTGCTGGTCGCCGAGCCCGATCCCGCGCGCCCGGGCGCGGTCGTCGAGGTCGCGGCCCATCGCGCGTTCGTGCGCCTCACGGCCGCCGAGCGCGCCGGGGGGATCCCGCCGGAGAAGGCGCGGGTGATCGCGGACGCCGTCGCCGAGCAGGCGCTGACCGCGCGCGCCAACGACGTCGACGCGCTGCGCGTCGTGGCCACGGCGGCGCTGCGCCACGCGCCCGGGCGCGCGGCGTTGCTGGAGCGCCTGGCCGAGGCCGCCGGCGTCCCGGTCGACGTCCTCAGCGGGGAGGAGGAGGCGCGGCTGGCCTTCGCGGGGGCGACCGCGGGGCTGGCGGGAGCGGATCGCGACGGCGTCCGCCGCGTGGTCGTCGCCGACGTCGGCGGCGGCTCGACCGAGCTGGCCTGCGGCGCGCCCGGCGCCGCGCCGTCGTGGTGGGCGTCGCTGCCGGTCGGCTCCGGCGCGCTGGCCGAGCACCACTTCGCCACCGACCCGCCGTCCCGCGACGAGCTGGCCCGCGCCCGCGCCGACGCGGCGGCGGCGATCGCAGCCGCGGGCTGCCCCGACGCCGACGTCGCCTGGGCGGTCGGCGGCAGCGCGACCTCGCTGCGGCGCCTGTGCGGCGAGGCGCTGACCGCCACGGTCCTGGACGCCGCGCTGGAGCGGCTGGTGGCCGAGCCGGCGCCGGCGACCTCCGTCGACCTCGGCCTGCACGTCGAGCGCGTGCGCCTGCTGCCCGCCGGGCTGCTGCTGCTCGCCGAGGTCGCGCGCGCGGCGGGCTGCCCGCTGCGGGTCGGCTGCGGCGGCCTGCGCGAGGGCGTGATCTTGGACCTGCTCGGGCAAGTCGGGTACACGTAGGGCCAGCACCATGGCCAAGGCCCGCGACATCCCCGGCCTCGACGGCCGCCACAGCTTTCGGGCGGTGGCCCGCGAGTCGGTGTCGGTGCGCGCGGCCGAGGTCTTCGAGCATGCCGCGGGCGTCCTGGACACCGAGGACATCGAGCGCGTCCACGACATGCGCGTGGCGACGCGGCGGCTGCGCGCGGTCCTGGAGGTCTTCGCGGCGGCCTTCGACCGGGCCGAGCACAAGGCGGTGCTCCGGGACGTCAAGGAGCTGGCCGACGCGCTCGGCGCCCGGCGCGACCCCGACGTCCAGCTCGCCGCGCTCATGGAGCTGGAGGCCGCGCTGCCCGAGGCCGACCGCGCGGGGATCGAGGCGTTCGCCGACCGCGTCCGGACCGAGCAGCGGGACGGCAACGCGACGCTGGCCGCCGCGCTGAAGCGGATCGCCGACGACGACCTGCGCGGCCGCCTGGAGCGGCTGGTGGCGGTGGCGGGATGAAGGCGCGCAAGGTCAAGGGCATCGACCCCGACGGCGCGGCCGCCGACCAGGTCGCCAAGATCGTCGCGGTCCGTCTCGACGAGCTGGGCTCGTTCATGCCCAAGGCGCGGGACCCGCTGGCGGTCCACACGCTGCACGACATGCGGATCGCCGCCAAGCGCCTGCGCTACGTCCTCGAGCTGTTCGGCGACCAGCTCGGCCCCTACGCGGTCGAGGCGGCCAAGCAGGCCAAGAAGCTCCAGGACGTCCTCGGCGAGATCCACGACTGCGACGTCACCCGCCCGCGGATCGCCGCGCTGGCGCGGGAGCTGCGCGCCGCCGACGCCCGCGCCGTCCGCGCGCTGGCCGACCCGGACGCCAAGGACCTCGACCCGGCGCTGGTCGCCGACGCGCCGCACCGCGCCGCCTATCGCGGCCTGACCACGATGGACGTCGCGCTGAGCGCCCGGCGCGAGCTGCTGTTCGACCGCTTCCTGGCCAGGTGGGAGAAGCTCGAGCGCGACGGCTTCCGCGACCGGCTCCTCGAAGCGATCACATCCCGTTCACACGGTGGTAACGGCGCACCCCCGGACCACGCCATAACGTCGGAGGCGTCCACCCCATGACGTCAGAACCGCAGCCGCTCACGCAAGAGTCGATCCGCGCCGTCGAGCCCGTCGCGCCGCCCCCCGCGGCGCCCGAGGACCTCGACGCGCCCGAGTTGTACATCAACCGGGAGCTGTCCTGGGTCGACTTCGACGACCGCGTCCTGCAGCTCGCCGAGGACACCAGCCAGCCGCTCCTGGAGCGCTGCAAGTTCGCGGCGATCTTCAGCTCCAACCTGGACGAGTTCTTCATGATCCGGGTCGCCGGCCTGCACGACCAGGTCGACGCCGGCATCACCGCGCCCAAGCTCGACGGCCGCACGCCGTCGCAGACGATCGACGCGATCCGCGAGAAGGTCGACGCGCTGAACGCCCGTCAGTGCGTCGCGCTCTCGCACGACCTGCAGCCCGCGCTGGCCGAGCACGGCATCCGCATCGTGCCGATCGACGACGTCTCGACCGAGGCCCGCCGCGCGCTGGACCAGCGCTTCCGCCGCCAGATCTTCCCGGTGCTCACGCCGCTGGCCGTCGGCCTCGGCCGCCCGTTCCCCTACATCTCGAACCTGTCGCTGAGCCTCGCCGTGCTCGTCCGCGACCCGGTGTCGGGCCAGACGACGTTCGCGCGCGTCAAGGTCCCGAAGGAGATGCTCGACCGCTTCGTCGCGCTGGAGGGCGAGCCGACGACGTTCGTCCCGCTGGAGGAGCTGATCGCCGCCAACCTCGAGTCGCTGTTCCCGGGCATGGAGGTCGTCGAGCAGGGCGTCTTCCGCGTCACGCGCGACGCCGACTTCGAGATCTCCGACGAGGCCGACGACCTGCTGACCGCGGTCGAGGACGAGCTGCGCCGCCGCCGCTTCGGCGAGGTCGTGCGCGTCGAGATCGAGGCGGGCATGCGGCCCGCGCTGCGCGAGGCGCTGACCGAGGCGCTGGAGGTCGAGGAGCGCCAGGTCTACGAGGTCAGCGGGCTGCTGGACCTCACCGACCTGTGGCAGATCGTCGGCCTGAAGGGCCACGACGACCTGCGCGACCCGCCGTGGTCGTCGGTCACGCAGCCGCGCCTGCGCCCCGGCGAGCACCACACCAAGGCGGACATCTTCGCCGCCATGCGCCAGGGCGACATCCTCGTCCACCACCCCTACGACTCGTTCTCCACGTCGGTCGGGCGCTTCGTCGAGCAGGCGGCCAACGACCCCGACGTCCTGGCGATCAAGCTCACGATCTACCGGACCTCCGACGACACGCCGCTGGTGCCCGCGCTGATCCGCGCGACGGAGCGCGGCAAGCAGGCGGTCTGCCTGGTGGAGCTGAAGGCCCGCTTCGACGAGCGCGCGAACATCGAGTGGGCGCGCAAGCTGGAGGAGACCGGCGTCCACGTCGTCTACGGCCACCCGGCGCTGAAGACGCACACCAAGTGCATCCTCGTCGTGCGCCGCGAGGGCGACGGCGTGCGCCACTACCTGCACGTCGGCACCGGCAACTACCACCCGAAGACGGCCCGGCTGTACACCGACTTCGGCCTGTTCACGACCGACGAGCGCCTCGGCTCCGACGTCGCCGACATGTTCAACTTCCTCACGGGCTACGCGCGGCCGCGCCGCTACCGCAAGGCCCTGGTCGCGCCCGACCACCTGCGCGACGGGATCATCGACGAGATCGACCAGACGATCGCCGCCCACCTGGAGGGCCGGCCCGCGCGGATCCAGATGAAGATGAACTCCCTGGTGGACCGCGCGTGCATCAAGGCGCTCTACCGGGCGTCGCAGGCGGGCGTGCCGATCGAGCTGAACATCCGCGGGATCTGCTGCCTGGTGCCGGGCGTGGAGGGCGTCAGCGACAACATCCGCGTCGTGTCGATCGTCGGGCGCTTCCTGGAGCACTCGCGCATCTACGCGTTCCAGCGGGGCGAGGAGCAGCGCGTGTACATCGGGTCGGCCGACCTGATGCCGCGCAACCTCGACACGCGCGTCGAGCTGGTCGCGCCGGTCGAGGACGAGGTCCTGCGCGACGACCTGCTCGACACGCTGGAGCGCGCGTTCGCCGACGACACGCACGCCTGGGTGCTCGACGCCGAGGGCGGCTGGACGCGCCGCACGCATCCCGACGGCGGGGAGGGCGGGCCCGAACCCCGCGATCTGCAGCGCGAGCTGATGCTGGGCCACACCGCGCGAGCCGCCGAACGGGACCCCGCAAGCCCGTCCTGACGTAGGCTCCTCGGGGTGACGCGCCCCCGCGCCGTCTTGATCGCAGCGCTCGCCGCGCTGCTCCTCCTCGCGCTCGCCGGTTGCGGCGGGGGCGGCTCCGGCGATCACGCCGCCACGACGCCCGCCGTCAACGGCGCGGCCGAGCAGGTCGCCAACGGCCCGGCGGGGTCGTCCTCCTCGTCATCCTCGTCGCCCTCGTCCTCGTCGGCCGCAGCCAAGCCCGCGAAGGTCCCGCTGCACGCCGACCGCCACGCGGCGGTCCCGATCCTGATGTACCACGTGATCGCGCCCGCCCCGCCCGGCGCCAAGTACGCCGGGCTGTGGGTCGCGCCCGACGCGCTGAAGGCCCAGGTCGACGCGCTGGCCAAGGCCGGCTACACGGCGGTCACGCTCGACGCGGTCCTCGACGCGTGGGAGGGCAAGCCGACGCTGCCCGCCAAGCCGATCGTGCTGAGCTTCGACGACGGCTACCTCAGCCAGGGCAAGGACGCCGGCCCGATCCTCGCCGCGCGCGGCTGGCCGGGCGTGCTGAACCTGGCCTGGCACAACCTCGGCACGCCGGGCGGGATCACCCGCACGCGCATCAAGCAGATGATCAAGGACGGCTGGGAGATCGACGCGCACACGATCACCCACCCGGACCTGACGACGCTCGACGCCGCGGCGCTGCGCCGCGAGGTCGCCGGCTCGCGCCAGAAGATCCAGCAGGCCTTCGGCGTCCCGGTCGACGCGTTCTGCTACCCGGCGGGGCGCTTCGACCCGACCGTCGAGCAGGCCGTGCGCGCCGCCGGCTACCGCGCCGCGACGACCGAGCGGCCCGGCCGCGCCACGCCGTCGCAGGACCGCTACGCGCTCTCGCGCATCCGCGTCAACGCGGGGGACAGCGCCGCCGCGGTGCTCGCTAGGGTCCGTGGCGCATGAGCGGCGACGACGAGCAGACCCTGGAGGAACGGGTCCTCGCGGCGCACATCCGGGCGCCCGGCCGCGGCAACCGCAAGCTGGAGAAGCTCATCGCCGCGGTCAACGACGACGTCGAGCTGAAGGGCTGGTGGCACGCGGCGGCGATCAACGCCGAGCGCCTGGAGATGTCGGACCACTCGTGGGTCCACATCCAGATCGTCACGAACATCGGGCTGCGCCTGGCGCGCCTGCTGTTCCGCCGCGGCATCGTGCCGTCGTGCGTCGCCGACCACGGCCTGACCGAGCGCGACGCCGAGGTCATCATCGCCGCGGCGGCGCTCTTCCACTGCGTCGGCATGTCGATCCAGCGCGCCGACCACGAGCAGTTCTCGCTGTTCCTGACGGCCGACAAGCTGCCCAAGCTGCTGGCGCCGATCTACGACGACCCGGCGCGGACGATCATCGTCGCCGAGGCCTCGCACGCGATCATCTCGCACCGCTCCAAGGGCGCGCCGTTCACGATCGAGGGCGCGATCGTCCGCGTCGCCGACGCGCTGGACATGGCCAAGGGCCGGTCGCGCGCCGACAAGATGCTGCCGAACATCCACTCGGTCTCGTCCAAGGCGATCGAGTCGGTGAAGATCTCGCCCGGCGAGGAGAAGGCCGTCCGGATCGAGATCGAGATGTCCAACAGCGCCGGGATCTACCAGGTCGACGAGGGCCTGGGGACCAAGCTGCGCGGGACGCCGCTGGCCGAGCACGTCGAGGTGATCGCGCGCATCGAGGCCGAGCACGAGGCGCGCCTGGTCCCGGTGTTCAAGATATGAGCAACACGCCCCGCTCCGTGTTCGACCGCCAGCTGCGGCTGATCGCCGCAGGCGAGCTGGAGGCCCTCGTGGCCCAGTACCACGACGACGCGCTCCTGCTGCGCTCCGACCGGCCGGTGGTCGGCCACGCCGCCCTGCGCGACCACTTCGCCGCGCTGCTGGCGACCGCGCCCGCGATCGAGGTCACCCAGGCCGTGGAGGCCCAGGACGTCCTGAGCTACCAGACGACGGTCACGGCGGGCGAGGAGGACCCGGTCCGCCAGTACGGCATGCTCGTGCTGCGCGGCGAGCGGATCGCGCGCCACGTCACCGGCGTCTTCCCGGTCGCCTCGGGCGGCGGGCGCAAGACCGGGGCGATCACCGTCGACCTCGAGCCCTACACGGCGTGGAGCCCGCACGCGGTGCCGGATCCGCGGTCGGCCGGCCGCGAGGCGATCGGCCCGGTGCTGCTGGAGATCGTCTCGGCCGAGGGCCCGATCCTCGCCGAGCGCGCCTACCGGCTCTACGTGAAGGCCAGCGGCGGCAAGGCGCTGACGTCGATCGCGCGGGCGCCGCTGTCGGGCGCGACGTTCCGCCTCAAGGGCGCGGGCGCGATCGAGATGGAGGAGGGCTCGGAGGTCCTGCGGCCCGTGGGCACGCCGGAGATCCGCGTGCGCGAGCTGGGGCCGCGCGCGCTGGACGAGGTGCCGCTGCGCGAGGTCGCCGAGCTGATGCGGCGCCTGCGGGCCGCCGGCGCGACCGAGCTGCCCCGCGCCGTCCTCGACGCCTACGGGCTGGTCCGGATGACCGCCAAGGCGGAGGACTTCCTGGCGCAGGCCATGCTCGTCGCCGACGAGGAGTAGGCGCCGCCGCGCATAGCCTGACCGATGTTTCAGGCGCGTTCCCGCTCACATCCCCCGATCGGGGGGCCGAGAAGTGGGGCAATGCGATTCCTGAACCAGCGCACGCCCGATCCGGCCCAGGACCGGGCGCTCGACGTCGCCGCCGTCGAGGCCGGGCTGCACAGCCTCCAGGCCCATTGCCTCACGAGCCTGGCCGCCGGGCTGGACGCGATGACCGCCGGCGACCTCACGGTCGCCGTCGCGCCGGTCACCGCGCCGATCGACCGGCGCCCCGACGACCCCGCCGCGGCGGCGCTCGTCGACCTCTTCAACACCATGTTGGCCACGGCCCAGGACGCCCTGGTCAAGTACGAGCGGCTGCGGGAGGAGCTGCGGGAGGCGCTCGGCGACCGCTCGTCGCTGCGCCCGCTGCGGCAGCGGCTGACGTCGTTGAGCGACAACTGCCTGGTCGCGCTCGGCGACGGGCTGGCCGCCACCGCGCGCGGCGACCTCACGCGCGACGCCGTCCCGGTGACGACGCCGCTGACGCCCGGGGAGGGCGAGCGGCTCGGCACGCTGGGGGAGACGTTCAACGTCATGCTGGGCCGGGCGCAGGGCGGCCTGGCCAGCTACAACGAGATGCGCGGCGGCCTGGCGGCGATGATCGGCGAGATCGGGTCGACCGCCTCGGCGGTGGCCACGCACTCGCGCGAGATGGCGGCGACCGCCGACCAGACCGGCCGGGCGATCCAGGAGATCGCCGAGGCGTCGACCGGCGTCGCGGAGGGCGCCGACCGCCAGATCCGCCTCGTGGTCGAGGCGCGCGCGGTGACCGGCGAGGCCGTGGAGCTGTCGTCGCGCGCCGACGGGGTCGCCCACGAGGGCGTGACGCTGACCGCCGAGATCGCGGCGATCGCCGAGCAGACCAACCTGCTGGCCCTGAACGCGGCGATCGAGGCCGCGCGCGCCGGCGAGCAGGGCCGCGGCTTCGCGGTCGTGGCCGAGGAGGTCCGCAAGCTCGCGGAGTCGTCGGCCCGGACCGTCGCGCAGACGCGGCAGGCGTTCGAGGGCCTCGCGGTCTCGATCGCCGAGGTGTCGGACTGCGTGAACCGCATCGCGAGCGCGACCGAGGAGGTCACGCTCGTGGCCCGGCAGGCGGGCGAGGCGACCGGCCACGTGTCGGCGGCCGCCGAGCAGTCCTCGGCCTCCACGCAGCAGGTCGCGGCCTCGACCGCGGAGCTGGCGCGGTCGGCCCACGAGCTGGAGCGGATGGTCGAGCGCTTCGTCGTCTGACGCCGCGACGCGCAGCCGTCGCGCTCGCGGGCCGGCGGTCAGCCGGCCGGCAGCGGGGCGCGCGCGTGGGGCGCGTAGACGACCGCCACCGCTGCGGCCGGCAGCGTGAGCGCGCCCGCCGCGGCGAAGGCCGCCGCCGGGCCGGCCGCGTCGACGACCACGCCGGCGATCGCCGCGCCCGCCGCGACCCCGGCGCCGAGCGCGGTCGTCGTCCACGCGAAGGCCTCGGTCGCCGTGCCCGGCGGGGCGACGCGGCCGGTCAGCGCGCTCATGGCGCCGAACGTGGGCGCGATGAACGCCCCGGCGACGACGAGGATCGCGCCGAGCAGGACCGGCGTCGTGGCGCCGAGCGCCAGCGCGCCGTGCGAGACGGCCAGCGCGACGAGCAGCAGCGGCACGTTGCGGACGCCGCCCGTGCGCGCCGCGAGGACGCCGCCGACCAGCGACCCGACGCCCCACAGCGCCAGCAGCGGCCCGGTGGCGCCGGCGGCGCCCGCGTCGTGGGAGGCGGCCGCGACCGCGACCTCGACGGCCGCGACCAGCACGCCGACCATCGCCATGACCGCCACGACCATGCGGACCCCGGGCGCCGCCAGCGCGCTGCGGGCGGCGCGCGCGGCGTCCTCGCCGTGGTCGTGCGGGCGCCAGGCGCGGGACTCGGGCCGCAGCGCGAAGGCGATCGTGCCGACGACGACCAGCGCGCCCAGCACGCCGACCGACACGCGGCTGGAGGCCAGCGCGGCCAGAGTCAGGAACCCGAGCGGGCCGGCGATGTAGGTCAGCTCGAGCACCGCGGCCTCCAGCGAGAACGCGGCGTCGACCGCGTCCTCGTCGTGGTCGAGGAGGTCCGGCCACAGCGTGCGCAGGCAGGCGCCCAGCGGCGGCTGGGAGCCGCCGGCGACGGCGGCGACCGCGGCGATCGCGACCGTCGGCGCGGTGGAGGGGAGCAGCGCGAGCGCGAGGAACGCGCCGCCGGACACCGCGCCGGAGACGACGAGCACGCCGGTCTGGCCGCGGCGGTCGACGATCCCGCCGAGCAGCGGCGCGGCCAGCGCGAGCGACAGCGCGCTCGCGGCGGCGACCGCGCCCGCGGCGGCGTAGGAGCCGGTCAGCGCGTGGGTGTGGACGACGATCAGCACGCCGGCGCCGGCGGGCGCGATGCGCGACAGCACGTTGAGCGTGAGGAGGGCGAGGACGCCGGGCCGGCGGAGGACCGCGAACATGGCGGCGGACGATCGCCGCCGGGCCGCCCGAGCGCCAATCGATTCGCGCCAGCCCGAATCCGGGAGTAGCCTGGAGCGCGCCGTGCTCGCCTACCGCTTCGGCCACGACGACCTGCTGCGCACCCGCTTCGCGATCTCCCCGCTGATGGAGCTCTCGGGCTCGATCCAGGCGTTCCGCGAGCCCGAGCAGCACGCCGTGCACGCGCCGTGGGCCGCCTGGGCGCGCGATCGGATAACCGGGCTGGACTGGGACCTGCTCGACGCGGTGGTCCCACCGAATTCGGCCTATTACCCGGACTTCTTCAGCCCGCCGCCGCACGAGCCTAAGGCTCAGCTTGAGGGTGAGTTGAGCAGGGTTCTGACCACCGATCCGCATCAGGTCGCCACCGAGGTCCGCCGCGCGCACCCCAACGGCCTGACCGACGCCGCGCGGCTGCTCGTGGACGATCCCGAGCGAGGGATGCGGCAGCTCGTGGCCCAGATGCGCGCCTGGTGGGACGCCCTCCTGGCGCCGAAGTGGGACGCGATCCTCGCGATGCTCGAATCCGAGATCGCGCAACGCGGCCGGCAGCTCGCCGACGTCGGTCCGGCCGCGGCCTTCGACGACCTCGGCGAGCGCGTGCGGTGGCGCGACGGGCGCGTCGAGGTGGACACGGTCAACTCCGACGCCGAGGTCGACCTGGCCGGGCGCGGCCTGCTGCTCGTCCCCGCCGCGTTCGCCTGGCCCGACGTCTGGCCGATGTCCGACCCGCCGTGGCAGCCCGCGATCGTCTACACGCCGCGCGGCGTCGCCGACCTCTGGGCGCCCGAGGACGCCGACGGCGCGTCGGGCGCGCTGGCCGAGCTGCTCGGCGCCCGGCGCGCCGCGGTCCTCCTGGCACTCGACCGCCCGGTCGCGACGCTGGAGCTGGCCGCGCGGCTGGGCGCGAGCGCCGCCGGCGTGTCCGCGCACCTGCAGGTCCTGCGCCGCGCCGGGCTGGTCGGCGGCCGCCGCGCCGGGCGCCACGTGCTCTACGGGCGCACGCGCGCGGGCGACCAGCTGATCCGGACGGCCCGCGCGGCGGCGACCGAGGCCTCTACGCGCTGAAGAACTGCCCGTGGAAGCCGAACGGGACGTGGTGCGGCGCCTCGGCCCGGGCGATCTCGGTGAACGTGTGGGCGTCGAGCACGAGCAGGAACGACGTTCCCGCCAGGGCGTCGAGCACGACCGACAGCACGACGCCGTCGTCCTCCTCGGTCGCGTCGACCCGCGGCACGAACACCGGCTCGCCCGCCCACGCGTGCGGCTCGTCCCACACGCGATGGGAGCCGTCGGCGACGTCGATCTTCACCAGGCGCTTCAGGAACGGCGCGCCGCCGGAGCTGCCGCCGTAGACGTAGCGGTAGGGCTTGGCGTTGCGGGTGCGGTAGTTGATCCGCGGCAGCTCGAGGTCGACGTCGGCCAGCGGGCGCGTGTCGACGGAGCCGTTGGGGGCGAGCGTCAGCCGCCGCGGCCGCGCGTCGAGGCCCGGCTCGGCCGCGCCGGCCCGCAGCCGGTCCAGCTCCAGGAGGTCGATGATCGACGCGTCCTCGTAGGCGCACAGGTCGAGGACGAGCCGGTCGCCGTCGTCGTAGGCGTTGATGGTGTGGAAGACGAAGAACGGCTCGGCCGTCCAGGTCCGCACGAGCGCGCCGGTCGCCCGGTCGAACGCGTGGATGCGCGTGCCCAGCTCGGGCTTCCAGACGTAGTTGTGGATGAACGACTTGGCGCCGAGCGCGAGCTTGATCGGGTTGACGACCAGCGGGTTCTCGATCAGCACGACGTGGCGCTCGGTCAGCGCGAAGGAGTGCATGTAGGACGGCTCGCGGACCGGCAGCGTCGCCAGCGTGCGCGCCTCCGACGCGCTGCGGCGCGCGTAGATCTTGTACACCGACTTGCGCCCGAGGTGGGCGGCGAAGTTGATCAGCTCGGCGACTCCGTCCGAACCCACCCCGTGGTGGGGGTGGGCGGTCGTGATCTGGCCGAAGCGCGCCACGCCCTCGTCGTGGCCGAGCGTCGCCAGCGTCTCGGGATCGAAGCGGACCGGGATCGGCGTCTCGGTCATCGCGATGTACTCGTCGCCGACGCGCGACAGGTTCACGTTGGCGTTGTCGGTCAGCGCGGGGTTGAAGACCGACTGCACGCGCTGGAACAGCGAGCGGCACGGGTCGGTCGCGAAGCCGGCGATCGACGCGCCGCCGCTGGCCAGCGCCTCGCGCCGGGCCTTGGTGTCCAGGAACCGCGACGCGTAGGAGACCGTGCCGTCCCCGGCGAACCCGAAGCGGTTGAGCATCGCCATGCCGTCGAACCAGTGCGTGACCGAGCGCTTCTCGAAGTCCATCTGCGCCGGCGTGACCCGCACGAGCCCACCCCGCAGCCACGTCGGCACCTCGCCCGCAACCGGCAGGGCGTCGACCCGCACCTCCTCGGTCTGGTCGGCGAAGCCGAGCGTGTGCGACTGCGAGACTGCGGAACCGGCGGCTACGATCGACATGATCCGAACCGTACCGTCCGAATGAGACCATTGCAACTGACGCCGACCTCCTACATCGTCCTCGGCCTGCTCGAAGCGGCCGACGGCGAGGCCACGCCCTACGACCTCAAGCAGGCGATGGCGATCAGCGTCGACTGCTTCTGGTCGGTGCCCCACGCCCAGATCTACCGCGAGCCCGAGCGGCTGGCGGGCGGCGGCTACGTCACCGAGCGGCGCGAGGAGGGCGGCCGGCGCCGGCGCTTCTACGCGATCACCGACAGCGGTCGGGAGGCCCTGGCCGCCTGGCGCTCCACGGCGCCCGACGACGCGCCCGAGCTTCGGGACGCCGGCGTGCTCAAGCTCTTCTTCGGCGCCGACCCGCGGACCGTCGCGTCCCACCAGATCGCCGTCCACGAGCGCCAGCTCGCGGAGTACCGCGCGCTGCGCGCCCAGATCGCCGGCTTCGTGGCGCCCGGCCAGCTCCTCGCCCTCGACGTCGGCATCGCCCACGAGGAGGCGATGATCGAGATCTGGAAGGCGAAGGGCCTGGCGTCGTGACCTACCAGTGCACCCCGCGCATGATGTTGGCCATCGCGATCTGCTCGACCGACGCCTTCTCGTCCGGGTCCTTCTCGCCCTTGGCCGCCGCGGAGTCCGGGAACACCTTGTAGGCCATGTGCAGGATCTGGTCGACGGCCTTCGGCGCGACCGCGTAGAGCACCTCGCCGAACGTCCCCAGGCGCGTGTTGATCTGCTTGGGCTTGCTCCGGATCGCCTCGCAGATGATGTCGCCGGCCTCGTCGGGCGAGATCGTCGGGAACGAGTCGTAGATCTTGGTCGGCGCGATCATCGGCGTCCGGACCAAGGGCATGTGGATCGTCGTGAACGTGATGCCGTCGCCGATGACCTCGGACGACACGACGCGCGTCCACGCGTCCAGCGCGGCCTTCGACGCGACGTAGGCGCTGAAGCGCGGGGGCGACGTCTGCACGCCGATCGACGACACGTTGACGATGTGGCCGAAGCCGCGCTCGCGCATGTGCGGGAGCAACCCCATGGTGAGCTTGATCGTGCCGAGGTAGTTGAGCTGGATCGTGCGCTCGAAGTCGTGGAAGCGGTCGTGCGACAGCGCGATCGAGCGGCGGATCGAGCGCCCGGCGTTGTTGACCAACATGTCGATCGACGCGTGGTCGGCCAGCAGCGCGCGGACGAGGTCGTCGATCGAGTCCAACGCGCTGAGGTCCGCGGAGTAGGCGTACGCCGTGCCGCCCTCGGCCTCGATGGCGGCGCGCGCCTCCTCCAGCTTGTCCATCGAGCGCGCCACGAGGATCGGGATGCCGCCCGCGCGCGCGATCTTGTGCGCGGTCTCCAGGCCGATGCCGCTGGACGCGCCGGTGATGACCACCGTCTTGCCGTTGACCGCGTGCTCGAAGGACCGGTCCTTGTAGAGGTCCGGGTCCAGCACGCGCTCCCAGTAGTCCCACAGCTTGGCCGCGTAGGTGTCCAGCTCGGGCACCGCGATGTCGGTGCCCTTCAGCGCGCGCTCGGTGTCGCGCGTGTCGAACTGGCAGGTGAAGCCGACGTGCTCGACGACCTCCGGCGGGATGCCGAAGTCCATCAGGATGCTGTCGCGCACGCCCTTCAGCGCGGGCAGCTTCATCACCATCGACAACGTGCCCTTGGGCAACATGTCCAACAGCTTCTTGTCGATGCGCATCGCCATGTGCGGCGCGTGGCCGGCGCGGGCGAAGGTGTTCAGCACGTCGCCGGAGCGCTGGCCCTTGGGGTGCGCGAGGTGGAACGCCTGCTCGTCGAGGTCGGGCTCGTGGGCGATGTGGTCCATCGCCTTCGCCACGTAGTCGACCGGCACCACGTTGGTCCAGCCCAGCTCGGGGCCGACCAGCGGCGCCCACTCGGGCAGCCAGCCGCGGATCTTCTGCAGGGCCTTGAAGAAGTAGTAGGGGCCGTCGACCTTGTCCATGACGCCGGTCTGCGAGTGCCCCACGACGATCGCCGGGCGGTACACGCGCCACGGCGTCGTGGCCTCCTCGCGCGCGATCTTCTCCGACTCGAACTTCGTGCGGTGGTAGGCCGACGGGAGCTTCTGGCCCTCGTCGAACATGTCCTCGCGGAACAGCCCGCGGTGCGCGCCGGCGGCGGCGACCGACGAGACGTGGTGCAGCGTCCCGACCTCCAGCGCGTTGGCCAGCTCGACCGCGTTGCGCGTGCCCTCGACGTTGAGGCGCTCGTTGCGCTCCTCGTCGGCGGTCATGTCGTAGATCGCCGCGAGGTGGAAGAAGTGGTCGATCTGGCCGCGGTGCTCGGCGATCCAGTCGTCGCCGACGCCCAGGCGCGCCTCGGCGAGGTCCCCGACGACCGGCGTGACGCGGTCGGCGTTCGGCCAGTCGGCGATCAGCTCGTCCAGCCGCCCCCGCGACGTCTCGCGGACGAGCACGAAGACCTCGCCGTCGCGATTGCGCAGCAGCTCCTCGACGAGATGCCGACCGATGAAGCCGGTCGCGCCGGTCACGAAGTACGCCATGCAGACACCTCTCCTCGACTCCTCCAAGCAGGACGAGGCCTACCCTATACGCCCGCTCCCGCACCGCCGCGCCCTTCGCCGGACGCGAAGCGCGCCGCGCCCGCGACCGCGACGCCGAACGTCGCCCGCGCCGTCTCCGCCTCCAGCGCCAGCCCCGCGTCCAGCGGCAGGCCGAAGCCCTCGATCGCCGCGCGCCGGTCGGCGAGCATCGTCTCCTGCGGGAACGCGGCCAGCGCCTGCGCCCACTCCAGCGCGCGGGCCACCGCGTCGTCGGCGATCTCGGTCAGCAACCCGAAGCGCTCGGCCTCGGCCGCGTCGATGATCCGGCCGCTCAGGATCAGGTCCAGCGCCCGGCCCATCCCGACGATCCGCGGCAGCCGCTGCGTGCCGCCGTCGATCAGCGGGACGCCCCAGCGCCGCTCAGGGCACCCGAACGACGACGTCGGCGTCGCGATCCGCAGGTCGCACCACAGCGCCAGCTCCAGGCCGCCGGCCAGCGCGAAGCCGTCGATCGCGGCGATCGTCGGCTTGGACGGCGTCAGCCGCGTGAAGCCCATCGGGCCCTCGGCGAGGTCGAGCCGGCCCGCGTAGGTGTCGATCGCCTTCAGGTCGGCGCCGGCGCAGAACGCGATCCCGCCCGCGCCGGTGAGCACCAGGACGCGCGCGTCGTCGTCGGCCTCGAACGCGTCGAAGGCGTCGCGCAGCGCCTCCGCGGTGGGGCCGTCGACCGCGTTGCGGCGCTCCGGACGGTCGATGGTGACGACGAAGGCGGCGCCGACGCGCTCGGAAGAGACAGCCATTGGCGGAGCCTAAGCGACCCCGCGAACATCGCCGCTAGGCGATTCTTCGCCAGTGAACCTCGCCCCCTGGGCGAGCGTTCACCAGCCGCCGTGCCAGCGCTGGTCGCCGCCGGCCGACTTGATCGCGGCCTTCCTGGCGTCCTTGCGCTTCTCCAGGCGGCCCTGGATCAGCGACACGACGAGCACGAGGACCGGGAAGAACGCGAGGACGATGAACGCCGCGTTCGTGACGACCTTGTCGTCGGTCTCGCCGTAGGTGCCCTCGCCGGACGCCTGGGCGAACGCCATGGGCGCGGACAGGGCCAGCAGCGACAGGGTGAGCAGCAGAGACGTGATCAGACGGCGCATCGCCAGGGCATCGTATTGAATGCGGCGCCATGGCGGCATTGACGCGTGAGCGGCTGGACGACGACATCGAGGTGCTGCGGCTCGACCGCCCCGAGGTGCGCAACGCGATGGACAGCGCGATGCTCGCCGAGCTGGACGCGGTCCTGGCCGAGCTGGCGCTCGACGAGACCCTCAAGGCGCTGGTCGTCAGCACGACGAACGAGCGCGCGCTGTGTGCGGGCGCTGACGTCTCCGAGCAGCTCGACCACGAGGCGGGCGTGGCCCGGATGGAGGCCTTCGCGCGCCTCTACGCGGCGATCGAGGCGTTCCCGGCGCCGACGATCGCGGTCTGCGTCGGCAACGTCGTCGGCGCGGGCGCCGAGGTCGCGGCGGGCTGCGACCTGCGCGTCGGCGGCGACAACCTCAAGCTCGTGTTCCCGGGCGCGAAGCTCGGCGTGCCGGTCGGCCCGGCGCGGCTGGTGCCGCTCGTCGGGCTGTCGAAGGCGCGCGAGCTGATCATGACCGGGCGCGTCGTGGCGGTCGACGAGGCCGAGGCGCTGGGCCTGCTCGCGCGGCGGACGACGGCGGCGGACGCCGAGGCCGAGGCGATCGCGCTGGCGCGGGAGCTGACGCCGTATCCGGCCGCGGGCCTGCGGCACCTCAAGGACCTCTTCCGCGAGTACGAGGGCACCAAGTACCGCGTCGCGCGCGAGAACGCCGAGATCGTGGAGTTCCAGCGCACGGGCGGCGGCCTGCCGTACGGCGGTGTGAAGAAGTGACCCGCCGCCGGGCGGCGGTGGCGATCGGCGGCGCCGCCCTGCTCGCGCCCGCCGCCGCCGCGTCTGCCGCGGCCGCGCGACTCCGCCCTGGCGGCGCGGTGGTCCAGCGGATCGCCCCGTCGCGCCGCGCGCGTCAGTAGCGGCCCTTCATCACCTTCTTCAGCCAGGGGACGACCGACCTGAGGTACTTGTTCTTCCCCGGCGCGGCGGTGAGCGGGTCGAGATGGCTATGGCCGGTGGCGTTGACATACATGGCCATTGGCGTCTTCGACCGCTTGACGAACGACTCGGCGCCTCTCAGCACGGCACCGTTCGTCAACGTCGTCTGGAGTGCGTAGACCGGGATGTTGGACTGCCGCGCCCACTTCAACCGCAACCCCAGGTACTTGGCCGCGGCGTTCTCGACCAGCGGCGACGCCGCGTCGACGTCGAGGTTCAGGCGCGCGGGGTAGAACCACTCGACCGCGTTGGCCGGCTCCTGCCCGAACGTCTCGGCGACGCGCTCGATGGGGGAGACCTCGCCGTCGACCCAGTCGCCGTTCGCGCCGAGCGAGCCCGACCGCACCTGGATCAGCCCCAGCTCCTTCGGCGAGGTGGACGCGTCGAACGCGTAGCCGAACTGGCCGCGGTTGGTCGCGGGGATCGGCGGCTTGAACGCGGCGGGCAGCAGCGGGAAGGCCTGGCCGACCGAGGGGCCGGTCGGGTCCTTGATCGCCAGGATCGCCGCGGACTCCGCGAGGATCCCGGTCACCCACGGCAGGCCGAGCCCGAGCAGGTCGAGGAACGGCTGCTTGCGGATCGCGGCCAGGCGCTTCTTGGCGTCCGCCAGCCCGGCGCTGTCGAACGACCCGCGCAGCCCGCCGTCGATCAGCACGACCCCGTCGAGGTCGCGGTAGCCGGCGTGCCCGGCGAAGTCCCACGACGCGTAGGCGACCGCGACCGACGCGCCTAGCGAGTGGCCGCCGAGGATCACGCGCCGCGCGCCGCCGCGCCGCGCCGCCGCGATCACGCGCCGGACGTCCTCCAGCTGGACCTTCAGCCCCCAGTCGGCGGCGAAGCCGAGCTTCGCGAGGTCCGGCGGCTGGTAGTGCGGCTGGATGCTCGGATCCGCGATCCAGCCCGCGTAGTAGTCGAACATCGCCTTCGGGGTCACGCGACCGGCCAGCGCGTCGGCGAAGACCTTCGTGTCCTCCAGCCGCTGCGAGCGCCGGTCGACCGCCCACACCTGCAGGCCGGGGACGTCGCGCACCAGCTCTCGCGCGGTGAGCGTGAAGTCGCCGCGTCCGCCGTTCGTGCCGGGGACCAGGACGAGGACGGTCCTGGCCGACGACGACCCGAACCTCGTGACGTCCAGCCGGTCGTAGGCGCGCGGCCCGGGCGCCTTGGTCCAGCCGGTGATCGTGGTCTGCGTCTCGGCGGCGCGCGCCCCGGCGGCGAACGCGAGCGAGACGACGGCGGCCAGGCCGGCCGCGAGCGCTGAGCGGTGGGACATCGCGCATACCTACCATGAGGGACGTGGCCGTCGCTATCGCTTCCGACCTCTCCAAGGACATGTCCGGCGTCCCGCTGCTGCGGGGCGTCTCGTTCAAGCTCGAGCGCCGCGACCGGCTGACGATCGCCGGACGCAACGGCGCGGGCAAGACGACGCTGCTGCGGATGCTGTCCGGAGAGACGTCGATCGACGGCGGCGAGCTGGTCTTCCAGAAGGGCGTGCGCGTCGCGCTGCACGACCAGCGCCCGCCGCGCGACCAGGACGTCACGCTGCGCGACTACGTGCTCTCCGCCTGCAAGGAGCAGCTCGCGCTGGAGGCCGAGCTGGCCGAGCTGGAGGTCAAGATGGCCGAGGGCGACGAGGCCGCGATGAACCGCTACGCCGACGTGTACGCGAAGTTCGAGGCGGCCGGCGGCTACGGCTGGCGCGACCGCGCGTCGAACTACCTCCACGGCCTCGGCTTCGCCGACGACGCGCTGGACCGCAAGTTGAACACCTTCTCCGGCGGTCAGCTGACGCGCGCCTCGCTGGCCCGCGCGCTGGCCGTCGAGGCCGACCTGCTGCTGCTCGACGAGCCGACCAACCACCTCGACATCGAGTCGCTGGAGTGGCTGGAGAGCACGCTGACGTCGCTGGACTGCGCGATCGTCCTCGTCGCCCACGACCGCTGGTTCCTGGAGGCCGTCGGCACCGCGGTCCTGGAGCTGGAGGCCGGCCGCTCGCGGTTCTTCAAGGGCACGTGGGCGCAGTGGCGCAAGGAGCAGGCGGCGCGCGAGCTGGCGCTGGGCAAGGCGATCGAGAAGCAGCAGGCCGAGATCGCGCGGATGGAGCAGTTCGTCGAGCGCTTCCGCGCGAAGGCGACCAAGGCCCGCCAGGCGCAGTCGCGGGTCAAGGCCCTCAACAAGATCGAGCGCATCGCGCGCGACCCGAAGGACACGCGCGAGATGGGCTTCCAGTTCGCCAAGCCCGAGCGCACCGGCCGCGTGATCTTCGAGCTGGAGGACGGGCGCCTGGAGGTCGGCGAGGGCGAGCGCCACAAGCTGCTGCTGGAGGACTCCGAGATCTGGCTGGAGCGCGGCGAGCACGTGTCGCTGGTCGGGCCCAACGGCACCGGCAAGACCACGCTGATCGAGGCGCTGGCCGGGCAGCGGCCGCTGGACGGCGGCAAGCTGCGCACCGGCCACAACCTCAAGATCGGGTACCTCAGCCAGCACGACTCCGAGCTGGAGGGGCTGGGCACGGCGCGCACGGTCGCCGAGGCGGCGGTCAAGCGCACGGGGCTGACGCCCAACCAGGCGCGCTCGCTGCTGGGCCGGTTCCTGTTCTCCGGCGACGACGCCGAGAAGCCGCTGGACGGCCTCAGCGGCGGCGAGCGCAAGCGCCTGGCGCTGGCGATCCTGCTGTCGCAGGGCGCCAACGTCCTGATCCTGGACGAGCCGACCAACCACCTCGACCTGGAGTCCCGCGAGGCGCTGGAGGACGCGCTGAAGGGCTTCGAGGGCGCGCTGCTGCTGGTGACGCACGACCGCGCGCTGCTGGAGGCGGTCGGCACCCGGACGGTCGCGCTGGAGCACCAGCGGCTGCGGTCCTACCTCGGCGGCTGGGTCGAGTACGCGCGCATCCGCGAGGAGCGCCGCGCCAACGGGGAGGACCCCGCGGGCCCGCTGCCCGACGCGCCCAAGGCGAAGGCCAAGCCCAAGCCGGCGCCGCCCAAGGCGGCGGCGCCCAAGCCGGCCGCCGCCGCGCCCACGGCCAACGGGAACGGCAACGCCGCCGCCGCGGCGCCCAAGCCCTCCAAGAACGCCGCCCGCCAGACCACCAAGCTGGAGCAGGCGATCGAGGCCGCCGAGGTCGCGCTGGCCACGCTCGAGGAGGAGCTGGCGGCGCCCGAGGCGTGGGCGACCCAGTACGAGTCGGCCAAGAGCACGGCCCGCCACACCGCGGCCAAGCGCGCCGTCGAGGACGCCTACGCCGCGCTCGAGGAGCACCTCGAGAGAATCGAGGCGTAGCCCCGGACGCCCGGGGGAACGCTCTGGCGCGATGGCGGCGGAGTTCGACCTCGTGGCCTCGGCCCTGCGCGCGGATGCCGCGGACGTCGACGTGTTCTTCGACGTCCTGGCGGCCAAGCTGGAGCAGGTGCTGCCCGGGCAGGTCGAGATCCGCCGCGGCGGGCTCCTCGGGCGCGGCGCGCCCGAGGCGCTGACCGTCACGCTCGGCGAGCGGGTCTACGAGGCCGAGCGCGAACGGCGACAGGTCGCCTGCCGGCGACGCACGGTCGTGCGCGGGATCGCGCTCAAGAGCGAGGACCTCGACCTCGGGGCCTGGATCGACGAGCTGTCGGCGGGCCTGGTCGAGGAGGCCGCCCGCAGCGCCCACGCCCGCGCCGCCCTCGACGGCCTGCTGAACGCGTGAGCGACGCCGCCGGCATCCCACCCGCCGCGCGCGAGCGCCTCACGCGCCTGCGCGAGAAGGGCGGTCCGGGCTTCACCTCCGCGCTGTCGGCCGCCGAGGCCCTGGCCGTCCGCCAGGCCGGGTTCGTCCCGCTCACGCAGGTGATGGGCGTGTCCTACTACAAGGTCGGCTGGCAGAGCATGCCGTGGACGATCTCGCGCGGCCGCGGCGGCGGCGACGGCGAGACGCACGAGCTGTCCACCCAGACCGAGGCGTGGAACGAGGCGCGCCGCCTGGCGATCGCGCGCCTGCGCGAGGAGGCCGCGACCGCCGGCGCCGACGCGGTCGTCGGCGTGCACGTCCGGCGCAGCTTCCGCGACTGGGCCGCCGACCTCGCGGAGTTCGTCGCGGTCGGCACCGCGGTGCGCAGCACGACCCACGACTTCGGCGACGACGCGCCGCTGCTGTGCAACCTCTCCGGCCAGGACGTCGCCAAGCTCGTCGCCCACGGCTTCTGGCCGGTGGGCATCGTCGGCGGCTCGACCGTCGCCTACGTCGCGACCGGATGGAACCAGCGCCGGCGCACGATCGGGATGCTCTCCTCGATGACCAACCAGGAGCTGCCGGACTTCTCGCGCGGGATCTACGACGCCCGCGCGCTGGCGATGGGACGGCTGGAGCGCGACGCGCACGCGCTGCACGCGCACGGCGTCGTCGGCGTGGCGATCGAACGCTCGGAGCACGAGTACGAGCGCGACGTCAACAACACCAAGTTCACCGACCTGATCATCACGATGCACGTGCTCGGGACGGCGATCGTCGAGGCCGCCGACGGCCCGCCACCGCCCGAGAAGAACATCGCCTTGCCATTGACCTGAAGGGAACCCCCATGGCCGACGACCAGCACCAGGAGGACTACGACCCCACCAGCACGGCGGGCATCCCCGAGGCCGGTCGCGAGCGCCTCGCGCGCATGCGCGACCGCAGCCTGTTCACCAGCGACCTGTCGGTCAACGAGTTCCTGCTCGTGCGCGCCGCGGGCTTCGAGCCGCTGGGCCTCGTCGTCGGCTCGTCGATCTACCACATCGGGTTCCAGGCGGGCGCGTGGAGCAGGAACCAGGAGATGGACGTCCTGACGCAGGCGATGTACCACGCGCGCGAGCTGGCGATGACGCGCATGGAGGAGGAGGCCGACCAGCTCGGCGCCGACGGCGTCGTCGCCGTCCGCCTCGACGTCAGCCGGCGCGAGTGGGGCAACGACCTCGCGGAGTTCGTCGCGATCGGCACCGCCGTCCGCCATCGCGAGGGCAAGCTGCACCGCGCGCCGAGCGGCCGCCCGTTCACCAGCGACCTCAGCGGCCAGGACTTCTACACCTTGCTCTCGGCCGGGTACCGACCGGTGGGCATGGTGATGGGGACGTGCGTCTACCACGTCGCCCACCAGGGCATGGGCAGCTGGGTGAAGCGCATCGGCCGCAACGTCGAGATGCCGAACTTCACCCAGGCGCTCTACGACGCGCGCGAGCTGGCGATGGAGCGGATGCAGGCCGAGGCCGAGGCCACCGAGGCCGAGGGGATCGTCGGCGTGCAGCTGGTCGAGGGCAACCACGGGTGGAGCTCGCACGTGTTGGAGTACTTCGCGGTCGGCACCGCCGTCGTCCCGACGTCCGAGGACCACCAGATCCCCGCGCCGTCGCTGGTGCTGAGCCTGAACGACGACAGCCGCCAGAGCGGGTTCCGCGGCTTCTGAGGTCGCCGGCCGGACCGGCCTTCACGGGTCGTTCACGCCTACATCACTGAGCGGTCACAGGTGTCGCGGCGATCGCGGGCACCATCGGGGCGTGACGATCGAGCTCGGCACCCGCCTCGGCCTCAACGTCCATCGTGACCAATGGCCCACGGCCGCCCTCCTCGACTCCTATGGGTCGGCGGGGTTCGCGTGGGTCCAGGTCCACACCCCGCCCCGCCCGATGCTGGCCGACCGAGAGCGTGGCCGACGCCACGCGCGTGCCCTTCGCGCCGCTCTCGCTCCTCACGGCCTGCGGCTCCTCCTCCACGGCCCCGACGACCTCAGCGCCGGGACCATCGAGCACGACCGGGCCTTCGACGGGTTGATGGACTACGCGGCGGAGGCGGGTGCGGAGCTGGTCGGCGTCGGAGCCATGAGCTTCCCGGTGGCCGAGGGCCCCGCGGCCGCGCGGCGCCTCGACGAGCGCCTGGCCGCCGAGGAGCGCTCGCTGCGCCGCCTCGCCCAGCGGGCGGAGGCGCTCGGCCTCGTGCTGGCGCTGGAGAACCTCGCGCCGACCTACCCGTCGCGGAGCGCGCGGGTCTGCCACGACGTCCTCGCCGTCCGCGACCTCGTCCGCCGCCTGGGCTCTCCTGCCGTCGGCGTGCTGCTGGACGTCGGCCACGCCCACCTCGTCGCGTCGCTGCGCGGCGAGAGCGCCGAGCGCGTCGTCCGGGACGCGCTCGACGACGTGGTCGTCTTCCACGTGCACGACAACCTTGGCGCTCGGCGCCACGACCTCGGCGCGCCCGGGGTCGATCCGCTTCGCCTCGACCTCCACCTGCCGCCCGGCGCGGGCTGCCTGCCCTGGGATCGCCTCGGGCCGCTGCTCGCCGGCCACGGCGCGCCGCTGATGCTGGAGGTCGAGCGCTCCCACGGCGCCGCGCCTGCGGCGCTGGCGGCCGACACGACCGCGCTGCTGCGTCGCCGCCCGGCGGCGGTCCCGGCCGCCGCCTAGCGGGACGACGACGTCGCCGCGGCGCGCGTCAGCGCCAGCGCGGTCGCGGCGACCAGCGCCAGCGGCACCCACAGCGTGTGCCTGACCAGCAGCGCGCCGACGAACGCGCCCGCGATCATCGCGACGAGCGCGGTGAGCCGGCGGACGTGGGAGCGCGCGGCGGCCGCGCCGTCGGCGGCCAGGCCGGTGATCGTCATCGTCAGCACGGTCGTCGTCAGCTCGGGGACGGCGAGCTTGCGCACGATCGCGTTGCGCAGGCCCATCGCCGAGGCCAGCAACGCGATCACGACGCCCGCGACGACCGTGCCGCCGCGGATGTGGACGGCCGCGCAGACGATCGTCGCCGCGGTGGCCAGCGCGGCCTCGCAGACCAGCGCGACGTGCAGGCGCGGCGCGCCGTGGCGGCGGATCAGCGCGCCGCCGACGCCCGCGCCGAGCGCGAAGGCGCCCAGCGAGACGAGCGGGGCGAGCACGGGGAGCCCGTCGGTCCCGGCCAGGCCGAAGCCGAGCAGGACGACGTTGCCGGTCATGTTGGCGGTGAAGACGCGCCCGAGGCCGAGGTAGCAGACCGCGTCGACGACGCCGGTGGTCACCGTCAGCGCGAGGAGCGTGGCGACGATCGCGCGCGGCGCCGCGGGGCGCGGCGTCGACGGCGCGCCCGGCACGGGTCAGCCCTCGACGGGGATCGGCTCGTCGAAGATCGCCGCGATCGCGTCGAGCGCGGCCTGCTCGTTGTCGCTGACCGGCTTGCCGCCGATGCCCAGGAAGCCGCCCTCGCGGTGGGCCTGCGCGACCTCCTCGGCCAAGGTGTACACGAAGCGCTTGTAGGCCACCAACTCGTCATCTTGGGCGAGGCGGTCCAGCGTGCGCACCGCGCGGCGCAGGTCGGCGAGCGCGCGGTCGCGGATCTCCTCGGGCGAGCGCGGCGCGTCCTGCGGGCCCAGCGAGGGCGCCGTGGTCAGGACCGCCTCCAGCAGCTCGCCCGGCTGCTTGGCCCGCGCCTCGGCGTACGCGCGCGACAGCGCGACCGACTCGCGCAGCTGGCCGCCCGGCTCGGAGGCGGCGACGTACAGGCCGGCGAGCGCCGGGGCGGTCGTCACCACCGCCCACTCCTCGGCGTTGAACGAGGCCTTGGTGGTCATCGTGTCAGGGTACGACGCCGCTGCCCGGGGCGCGGATGTGGCACTGTGGCGACACCCATGCTCGTCATCTTCCACCCCGACGCGACGCCCGACGAGATCGAGGCCGTCACCCAGCGGATCACGGCCACCGGCGCCGGCGCGCAGCGCGTCGTCGGGGCCGAGCAGACGGTCATCGGCGTCATCGACGCCGACCGCGACCACATCGCCTCGCTGGAGCTGGACGCCGACCCCGGCGTCGACCGCGTCGTCGCCGTCTCCTCGCCCTACAAGCTCGCCCACAAGCACCGCCACGGCGACATGCCGCATCCGGTCGAGGTCGCCGGCGTGGCGTTCGGCGGGCCCGACGCCGACTTCCGCCTGATCCTCGGCCCGTGCGCGGTCGAGTCGCGCGAGCAGACGCTGACCGCCGCCCGCGCGTGCGCCGAGGCCGGCGCCGACCTGCTGCGCGGCGGCGCGTTCAAGCCGCGGACCAGCCCCTACGCCTTCCAGGGCCTCGGCCAGCCGGGCCTGGAGATCCTCGCCGAGGCGCGCGCCGAGACCGGCCTGCCGATCGTGACCGAGCTGACCGACCTGCGCGACATCGAGACGGTCGTGGAGTACGCCGACTGCATCCAGGTCGGCGCCCGCAACATGCAGCACTTCCCGCTGCTGACCGAGCTGGGGAAGGCGGGCCTGCCGGTGCTGCTCAAGCGCGGGATGGGCGCGTCGATCGACGACCTCCTCCTGGCCGCCGAGTACATCCTCACCGAGGGCAACCAGCGCGTCGTGCTCTGCGAGCGCGGCATCCACGCCAAGGCGACGCCGGCGCGCTCCTGCCTCGACCTCGCCGCGGTGACGGTGCTCAAGGAGCACACGCACCTGCCGGTCATCGTCGACCCGTCGCACGCCGCGGGCCGCCGCGCGCTCGTCGAGCCGCTGGCGCTGGCCGCCGCGGCCTGCGGGGCCGACGGCCTGATCGTGGAGTGCCACCCGGACCCGCGCAACGCGCGGTGCGACGGGCCGCAGGCGATCACGCTGGACACGCTGCCGGCCTTCGCCGCGCGGGTGCGCGCGGTCGCGTCGGTGGCGGCGGGGCAGCCGGCGTAGGGCGCGCGCGCTGCCTTGGGCACGCGCGCGACCTCGGCCCCTTGACTTCAACCTCACTTGAACCTTCACCATGCCCGGCCATGGCTCCCCAGCACACCCAGACGGACGCCCGGCCGAGCACCCGCATCACCGATGAGGTGACCTCGTGGCCGGGCGTCACGGCAGGTCATGGCCGGCGCGGCGAGTGGTCGTTCCGGCTCGGCAAGCGCGAGATCGGGCACCTGCACGGCGACCACGCCGCGCACTTCATGCTTCCGAAGGACGTCTTCGACGACCTCCTCGCGCAGCACCGGATCACCCACCACCCGGTCTTCCCCGATCGCCGGGGCCCGGGGGCGCGGCGGATCGAGGACGACCGCGACGTGGCCGACGTGATCGCGATCCTGCGCGAGCAGTACGAGCGGGCGGTCAGGCGGTCGTGACGCGCTGGTAGCGGCGGATCGCCAGCGGCACGGTCACGGCGAGGATGCCGAGCGACCAGGCCACGGCGGTGACCACGGGGTGCTGCAACACCCACGGCGCCCCGTCGGTCACCGCGCTCGGGTTGCCGAACAGGTCGCGCAGCGCGGCGACGACGGCCGAGATCGGGTTGTAGTCGGCGAGCGTCCGGACGACCTTGTCCATGCCCTGCGTCGGCACGAACGTGTTGGCCAGGAACGTCATCGGGAAGAGGATCACGAAGCTGAGGCCCTGGACGGCGTCGGGCGCGCGGGCGACCATCCCGATCAGCGTGCCCGACCAGAGGATCGCCAGCAGGAACAGCAGCAGGATCCCGAACGCGGCCGCCGCGTGGAGCACGTCGGTGTGGATGCCCCAGCCGATCAGCAGCCCGGAGAGGACAAGCACGCACAGGGCGATGATCCCCGTCGCGAAGTCCGCCATCACGCGTCCGCTCAACACGGCCGACCGCGCCATCGGCAGCGCGCGGAAGCGGTCGACGACACCCTGCTGGAGGTCCTCGGCCATGCCCATCCCCGCGCCCATGAACGTGAAGGCGATGGTCTGCACGAAGATCCCGGCCATCAGGAACTCCTTGTAGTCGCCGCCGCCCGGCACGCCGATGGCGCCGCCGAAGACGTAGGCGAAGAGCAACACGAACATCAACGGCTGGAGCGTGACGTCCAGCAGCTTCTCGGGCACGTAGCGGACGTGCATCAGGTTGCGCTGCGCGACGACCCAGCCGTCGGCCAGCGCCCACTTGATCTTGTTCATCGTCATGCCGTCACCTCCACGGCGGGACGGTCGGTCAGGTGCAGGAAGACGTCGTCGAGGCTCGCGCCCTCGCCGACCATGGCCTTCAACTCGGCCGGGGTGCCGCGCGCGATCACGCGGCCGTGGTCGAGGACCACGATGTCGTCGGCCAGCTGGTCGGCCTCCTCGAGGTACTGCGTGGTCAGCACCAACGTGGTGCCGTCGGCGACCAGCCCGCGCAGCAGGTCCCAGAGGTCGTTGCGCGAGCGCGGGTCCAGCCCGGTCGTGGGCTCGTCGAGGAACAGCACCGGCGGCGCGGTGACCAGCGACGCGGCGAGGTCGAGCCGCCGCCGCATGCCGCCGGAGTACGTCCGGACCAGGCGGCCCGCGGCGTCCTCGAGCGAGAACTGCTCCAGCAGCTCCTGCGCGCGCTCGCGCGACCGCGCGCGGCCGAGGTGGTTCAGCCGCCCGATCATCTCGAGGTTGTGGCGGCCGGTCAGCAGCTCGTCGACCGTCGCGTTCTGGCCGGCCAGGCCGATGCGCTCGCGCACGCCCTGGGGATCGGCGGCGAGGTCGACGCCGGCCACCGTCGCGCTGCCCTCGGACGGCTTCAGGAGCGTGGTGAGCAGCTTGACCGCCGTGGTCTTGCCCGCGCCGTTGGGCCCGAGCAGGCCGAGCACGGTGCCGGCCGGGACGTCGAGGTCGACGTCGCGCAGGACCCAGGCGTCGCCGAAGCGCTTGCCGAGGCCCCGGGCGACGACGCCGGAGGACAAGGTGGTGGTCATGCCGCCGCCTCCTCTCGCGCGTGCATGGGAAGCCGGAACACGAGGACGAAGGCGAGCGCCAACGGCGCCATGCACGCCCATGCGGTGATCTCCAGCGCCTGCGGCGCCACATGGTGCTTGAAGACGGCGAAGAAGATCGTGCCCAGGACGGCGACCCCGAGCGAGGTCGACAGCTGCTGCGTGGCCTCGAGGACGCCCGAGGCCGACCCGACCTCGTCCATGCTCACGCTGGTCAGGATGAACTGGAAGAGCTGCCCGATGCTCGCGCCGGCGCCCGCGCCGATCAGGAAGAGGCCGGGGACGAGGTCCCAGGTCGTGGCGCTGTCGGCGCCCGCGATGGTCAGCGCGAGCGTCGCGGCGCCGACGGCGATCGCCACGATCCCGAGGTGCAGCAGATGGCGCCCGAGTCGCGCGACGAGGGCCATCGACCCCGCCATGCCGGCGATCATCCCGACCACCATCGGCGTCAGCGTCAGCCCGGCGTGGACCGGGCCCCAGCCCTCGCCGAGCTGGCCGAAGAGCGAGATGCACAGCAACAGCCCGCCGAACGCCCCGAAGAGCCCCAACATGACCGCGATGCCGCTGAGGTAGGTCCGGTTGGTGAGCAGCGACGGCTCGATCAGCGCATCGCCCTCGCGACGACGCTCGTGGCGCAGGAAGGCCATCAACAGGCCCGCGCCGGCCACGAGGGAGGCGAAGCACCAGACCGGCCAGCCGTCGGTCTGCCCCTGGATGAGCGGGTAGATGATCGCGACGAGCGCGAGGCCGACGAGCCAGACGCCGGTGACGTCGAGCTTCATGCCCGGGCGGCCGATGCCGCGCGGCAGCGAGCGGATCGCGAGCGGCAGCGTCACCAGGCCGATCGGGATGTTGATGAGGAACACCATGCGCCACTCGGTGCCCCAGAGGTCGGCCTCGACGAGCGCGCCGGCGACGATCGGCGCGGCGAGCATCGCCAGGCCCGTGACCGGGCCGAACAACCCGGTGGCCTTCTGCAGCTCGTCGTCGTCGAGGACCTCCTTGAGCAGGCCGAAGCCCTGGGGGATCATGAGCGCGCCGAAGGCGCCCTGCAGCGCGCGGAAGGCGATCAGCACGCCGACGCTGGGCGCGACCGCGCAGGCGGCGGAGAAGAGCGTGAACCCGGCCGAGCCGATGAGGAACAGCCGGCGGCGGCCGAAGATGTCGCCGAGCCGGGCGCCGGCGATGAGCAGGACGGCGAAGGCCAGCGTGTAGCCGGCGCTCAGCCACTGGATCGTGGTCGCGCCGCCGCCGAGGTCGCGGTGGATCGACGGCCCGGCGACGTTGACGATCGTGGCGTCGAGCAGGTCCATCATGTTGGCGGCCATGACGACGGCGGCCACGAGCCAGCGGAGGCGATACGGCCGCGAGCTCACGGGCGCCGCGGCGGGTGGGGTGAGGAGAGCGGTCAAAGGGGGATCCTTCTGGGGAGTCGGTTCGTACGGTGTACGTTTGCCGTACGGCGTACGATCGCAGTACGCTGTACGAATGTCAAGCAGCGATCGCCGGCGCCGTCCGACCAAGGAGGAACGCGAGGTGGCCCGCCAGGCCGGGCTGGCCGCGCGCCAGAAGGCCAAGGAGGCCGCGCACGCCGCGCGGGCCAAGGCCAAGGAGGCCGGCGAGGCCGCGCGCGAGGAGGCGATGGAGGCCGCGTTCGCCGCCCGCCGCGAGGCCGAGGCCGCCCGCGGCCGCGCGCCCGGCGACGAGGAGGCCCGGAGCCCGTTCGGCCTGCTGTGGCAGCCGGAGACGCCGGTCGCCCGCGGCGGCCGTGGCCGCGGCTCCGGCCTCAACCGCGAGGAGATCATCACCGCCGCGTTGCGCGTCGCCGAGGCCGAGGGCCCCGGCGCCGTCTCGATGCGCCGCATCGCCAAGGAGCTGAACGTCGGGACGATGTCGCTCTACCACCACATCCCGACCAAGGACGACCTGCTCGACCTGATGACCGACCAGGTGATGGGCGAGCTGCTGCTCCCCGACGACGCGCTCGGCGACACCTGGCAGGAGGGTCTGACCGCGATCAGCCGCCGCACCCGCGAGGTCTACCAGCGGCACTCGTGGATGGTCTCCGGCGCCTGGGAGCGCCCGCAGCTCGGCCCGCGCGCGTTCGCCCACATCGAGCAGTCGCTGCAGGTCATGAAGGGCGTCCCGAAGGAGCAGGCGCTCGTGATGCTCGGCGTCGCCGACGACTTCGTGATCGGCTTCGTCTCGCGCGCGATCGCCGAGCGCGAGGCGCTCGCGCGCGCCGGCATGGACCAGACGCAGTACCAGGACGCGCTGCGTCCCTACGTCGAGGGCCTGCTGCGCGAGCACGCCGACGCGTACCCCGCGCTGGCGCGGTTCGTCGACGCGGAGTGGGACCAGGACGAGGACGAGCGCTTCGAGCGCGGGCTGCGGTGGATGATTGCCGGAATGGCAGCGGAACTGACGTTCGACGGCTGACCGAACCGTTCACGCCTCGATCACACCATGTTGGTCGAGCGTTCACAGAAGGCGGTCATTAGCAGGGGAGATTTGTTCCCATGCGAGCCGATCTGCACTGCCATTCGACCGCATCGCAGCTTTCGAAACTCGGCGTGCAGCGAGCGCTCGGGCTTCCTGAGTGCGCCACGCCGCCTCAGGAAGTCCTGGATCTCGCGCTGGCGCGCGGCATGGACTTCGTCACGATCACCGACCACGACACGATCGACGGCGTCCTGGAGATCGCGCACGACCCGCGCGTCTTCATCTCGGTCGAGCTGACCTGCTGGTTCCGCGAGGAGCCCCAGGCCGTCCACGTCCTGGTCTTCGGGATCACGCCCACGCAGTTCGCCGACCTGCAGGCGATCAGCAACTGCGTGGAGTCGGTCGCCGAGTACCTGCACGAGCACGAGATCGCCTGCGCGCTCGCGCACCCGTTCTACGCGGTCGAGGCGCCGCTGACCCCGCGCCACCGCCGCCGCCTCGCGCAGCTCTTCCCGGCCTGGGAGGTCCGCAACGGCGCGCGGGCCAAGGAGCTGAACCTGCCGGCCTTCGTCTACGTCGAGACCCACGGCGGCACCGGCGTCGGCGGCTCCGACGACCACGCGGGCGTCGACGTCGGCCGCACCTGGACCGAGACCCCGCGCGCCGACACGCCCGCCGAGTTCCTCGCGCACCTGCGCGCCGGCCGCGCCCAGGCCGGCGGCGACCAGGGCAGCGCCGCCAAGTGGGCGCACGCCGCGATGGCGCTGGCCGTGCGCTCGCTCGACCACGACGACGTCGGCGCGGGCCGCGCCGACGACGAGGCCGTCGACCCCACCACGGTCTTCACGATGGTCGAGCGCGTCATGCGCGAGGGCGAGGCCCGGCGCGGCGCGATGGGCGCCGACCTCGAGCCCGCCGACGCCCGCGCGCTGCTGCGCGCCTGGCTGGACGCGGTCGGCCTCGGCCACCTCTCCAGCGCGGATCTCCTAGCGGCGATGCAGGACGACCAATTCCGCCACCGCGACCTCTTCCGCCGCGCGCGCCGCACGCACGAGCGCAAGCTCGCGCAGGTCGTCGAGAACGTCGTCGACGGCATCGGCCGCCACGGCGCCGCCGGCCTGGCGCCGGTCGCCGCGCAGCTCTTCGACGCCTGCGTCGCCGCGATCCCCTACGCGCCCGCCGCGGCCTTCCTGGGCAAGGAGAAGTCGAAGGTCGCGCCGGCGCGCGACGACGACCCGCGGCGCGTCGCGCTGGTCGCCGACGGCGTCGGCGGCATGCACGGCGTCACGCACACGCTGCAGGAGCTGCGCCACCGCGGCGTGCCGGGCTTCGAGGTCGAGATCGTCTCCACCGACCTGATCGCCGACCGGCGCCTGGGCGCGGTCGCCGAGGTCGAGATCCCCTTCTACGCCGGGCTGAAGGTCGGCGTGCCGTCGCTGCCGGCGATCGTCGAGGCGCTGGCCGAGGGCCGCTACGACCTCGTCCACCTCTGCTCGCCCGGCCCGGCCGGCGTCGCCGCGCTGCTGATCGCCCGCGTGATGGACCTGCCGGTGCTCGGCAGCTACCACACCGAGTTGGGGGCCTACGCCGGGCTGCGCAGCGCCGACCCGATGTTGGAGGCCTTCGCCCAGGGCGCCATGTCGATGTTCTACGACCAGTGCGAGGTCGTGCTCTCGCCGAGCGAGGCCAGCGACGGGGTGCTCGAGGACCTGGGGATCGACGGCGGGCGCGTCGGCCGCTGGGACCGCGGGGTGGACCTCGCGCGCTTCGACCCGGCGCGGCGCACGCGCTCGGCGGCCGCGACGGGCGGCGACGACCGCATCGACGTCCTCTACGCCGGGCGGCTCACCCGCGAGAAGGGGGCCGACCTGCTCGCCGACGCCTTCCTCGCCGCCCGCGCCCGCGACCCGCGCCTGCACCTCGTGCTCGCCGGCGGCGGCCCCGAGGAGGGGCACCTGCGCGAGCGCGTCGGCGCGCACGCGACGTTCTTGGGGTGGCTGGAGGGCGACGCGCTGGCCGACGCCTACGCCGACGCCGACCTCTTCCTCTTCGCCAGCCGCACCGACACCTTCGGCCAGGTGCTGCTGGAGGCCCAGGCCTCCGGCCTGCCGGTGATCGCGGTCGCCGAGGGCGGCCCGTGCTCGATCGTCGACGACGGCGTCACCGGCCTGCTGCGCGCCGCCGACGCGGGCGCGCTGGCCGACGCGGTCGTCGCGCTGGCCGCCGACCCCGCCGAGCGCGCGCGGCTGGCCGCCAACGCCCGCGGCGCGGTCGCCGAGCGAACGTGGGACCGCGCGCTGGAGCGCCTGGCCGACGGCTACCGCCGCGCGTTGGGGGAGACGGTCGCCGTGGAGGCCCGCCGTGCCGCCTGAGCTGGCCGTCCTCGAAGGCGGCGCCGCGCGCGTCCGCAAGCTCCACGCCGTCGCGCCCGAGCCGCTGCGCGTCGCCGACGTCGCGCTCTTCTACGGCGAGCGCAGCGGCGGCATCCGCACCTACCTGGACGCCAAGGCCGAGCACGCGGTCCGCACCGGCGAGATCGACCACCACATCTTGATCCCCGGTCCCAAGGAGCGGCACGAGGGCGGCCGCCACGAGCTGCCCTCGCTGCGCGTCGTGGCCGCCAACGGCTACCGCGTCCCGCTCGGCGCCGGCGCGCTGAAGGAGACGCTGCGGGCGCTGCGGCCCGACGTCGTCCTCCTGCACGATCCGTTCTGGTGGCCGGTCGACGTCGTCGCCTGCGCGCGCGACATCGGCGCCCGCACGGTCGCCGTCCATCACGGCACGAGCAACCTGGAGGCCGCCGCGCTGCCCGGCCCGTCGCGCGTCTACGCGCCGCTGCTGCGGCGCTGGCTGCGTCGCTCGGGCCGCCACGTCGACGCGGTGATGTCCAACGTCGACACCAACGCCGACTTCGGCCGCGCCGCCACGATGCCGCTGCGCCTCGGCGTCCACGAGGCCTTCCGCCCGCGCCCCGACGTGCCGCGCCGCGACCATGTGCTGTACGTCGGTCGCCTCAGCCGCGAGAAGGGCGTCCTGGACCTCCTGGAGGCCGCCGCCCGCAGCGAGGACCCGTGGCCGCTGCGGATCGTCGGCTCCGGCCCGCTGGAGGAGACGCTGCGCACGCGCGCCCGCAGGCTCGGCCTCGAGGCGCGGATCAGCTTCCGCCCGCACGCCCGCGACCGCGTCCGCCTCGCGCACCGCTACGCGAGCGCCCGCTGCGTGGTCATGCCCGGCGAGCACGAGACGTTCGGCCTCGTCGCGCTGGAGGCCGCCGCCTGCGGCACGCCGGTCGCCGCCTGCTGGACCGCGCCCGCCGTCCACGCGATCGGCGGCCTCGGCCACGGCTTCGCGCCCGGCGACCCCGCCGACCTCGACCGCGCGATCGCGAGCGCCCGCGCCGCCGAGCGGGATCCGCGCGAGGCCGCGCTGATCGCCTGGCGACACCGCTGGGACCGCGTCTTCGCCGCCGAGACCGCGTCGCTGCGCGACCTGGTGGGCTGACCCGTGGCCCTGCTCGCCGTCGCGCTGCACGACGTCGAGCCCGCGACCTACGAGCGCTGCGCGCTGATCCGCGACTGGTTGGCGGACCTCGGCGTCGACCGCGTCACGCTGCTCGTCATCCCGGCGCCCGACCTGCATCCGTTCCACGACCGTCGTCCGGACCTCGCGACGTGGCTGGAGGAGCGCGCGCGTCGCGGCGACGCGGTCGCCCAGCACGGCTTCCAGCACCGCCAGGTCCGGCGCGCCGCGCCGCCGCGTCAGCTCGTCGCGCGCGTGCAGGGCGGCGACGCCGCGGAGTTCGTCGGCCTCGACGGGGACGAGACGCGCCGGGCGGTGCTCGCCGGCCGGCGTCTGCTCAAGCTCGCGGGCGTCCAGCCGCGCGGCTTCGTCGCGCCCGCCTACGCCTACACGCCCGCGCTGCGCGCGACGCTCGCCACGACCTTCGACTGGTGGGCGGGCCTCGGCCGCCTGCACCGCGCCGACCAGACCTCCACGCGCGCGCCCGCGCTGACGCTCGGCACCTCGACCGCGCTCAAGCGCTGGACATCGCCGACGGTCGTCCGCGTCGGCGCGCGGCTGTCGGGCGAGCTGCTGCGCCTGGACCTCCACCCGGCCGACCTCGACCACACGCGCTGCGTCGGCGCCGTCGAGAAGGTCCTGCGCGCCGCGCGCCATCGCGCGGCCGTCACCTACGACGAGCTGGCCGCGACGGCCTAGAACGCACGACGGGCCCCGGATCGCTCCGGGGCCCGTGTGGGTCCTGCGTGGTCGCGGGGGCGACTACTGGATCGGAGCGACGTCGCCCGTGGTCGACTCGTCCGTGTCCTTGGGGATGCGGGTCTTGCCGGAGTGCTTGGTGGCCTTGCAGCCGCGCGGGCGGCCGAGGTCGAACGGCCCGGCGATGTACTGTGTGGCCTTGCCGGAGCTCACCGAGGCGTAGGTCACGACCAGCAGCGGGTCGACGCGCGGCTCGGCGCAGACGTCGCCGTCGATCGTGAACGACGAGGTGATCGGGTGCCAGTTGCCGACGTTGGCGCCGGTGCAGTTGACGCCCCAGCCCGGCTGGTCGCCGTTGCAGGAGAAGGCGTCGGTCGCGAGGACCTCCTTGGTGGCCGGGTCGGTGCCGAAGACCTCGGTCTCGAAGCTCGTCGACGACTTGTCCGGGAGGATCGAGTAGCCGGTGATCGGCTGCGAGCAGGCGAACGTGTACTCCACGACGCCGCTGTCAGGATCGTCCGGGTCGGGCTTGCCCTTGTTGATGTGGCCCTTGCAGAGCGTGTTGTTGGGGTTGCTGTCGGCGATCGACTGCGGGGCCGAGTGGTTCAGCATGACCGCGGCGGCGATGGCGGCGATCAGCACCGCCAGCGCGATGCCCAGACGCGACCGCAGGCGCGTGACGGCGGGGACGTGCAACTTCGAGACCTCCGTGTACAGGGGATAATGCGGAGCCGGGAAAGGGGCATCCGCGTGGTGGCCGCATCCTCGGTCCGGAGCGGTGTCCGCGGTGTAACCGCCGGGTTGCTCGGACGTGAACGGTTGGTGAACGTCGGTTAGGAATCGCCACCCGAGGCGGCGTCGTCGCCGTTCGGGGACCAGGCGGCGTACACCTTGGGGCCGAAGGCCTTCAACTTCGTATCCGCGCCGTAGCCGAGCCGCGGCGAGAGCCCGAACAGGTCCTGGATCGAGCGCAGCAGCGAGAACGGGTCGTACGGCGCCTCCACGGTGCCGCCCGCCGTCACGAAGGGGGACAGCAGCAGCGCGCCGACGCGGCCGCCTCCGGCCTCGCTGTCGGCCGCCGCGCCCGCGTCGAAGGTGATGACCACGAGCCCGCCGTCCTCGTAGGCCTTGGAGTCGAGGATCGTCGGCACGATCGTCCTCAGCCACGCGTCGGCGTCGGCCAGCGACGTCGAGCCGTCGTGCGCCGCGCCCGGCAGGATGTAGGAGAACGCGGGCGCCGAGTCGCTGTCGGCCACGTCCTGGGCGAGCTGGGTGGGCTCGGCGATCTGGCAGTCCGAGCCGCCGGTGATCGTCTTGAAGCGCAGGAAGGGGTTGCGCGGCTGTTGCTCGGCCGGGACCGCGCACGGGCTGTCGCCGGGCGGCAGGCCGGCGGTGGCGCCCTCGACGTAGGCGCGCCAGCTCTGGCCCACCGCCGAGAGCTGGTCGGCGAGCGTCGGCGTCTTGGCGTCGAACGGGCCGGTCGCGTCCTTCTGGCCGCCGAGCAGCGCGACGCCCGTGGCCGCCGGGTCGTGGCCCGCCGCGTGGTACCAGGGCAGCAGCGTGCCCTTGGCGCGCAGCTCCCGCGCCAGGTAGGGCGCGGGCGAGGCGTCGCCGAACGTCTCGGGGAACGAGTGGCCGGTGAGCGCGATCACCCACACGTGCTTGACCGGCGGGTGCGTGGCCTTGGTGGCGGCCGTGCCGGGGTCGTCGGTGGTGCCCGTGCCGTCGTCGGTCGACGAGCCGTCCGTCGTGGAGGCGTCGTCGGTGGTCGAGGCGTCGTCCGTGGATGGCGTGTCGGTCGACGCGTCGTCGGTCGTGGAGGCGTCGTCGGTCGAGGTGTCGTCGAGGCCCGTGTCGTCCGGCGCGGCGCCGAGGTCGGCGTCGCCGGAGGCGTCGGGCGGCGCCGGTGGCGTGGCGGCGGGGGCGACGGGCGCGGGGGCGACGGGCGCGACCGCGGCGGGCGCCTGCGCGAGCAGCGTCCACGGCGGACGGCCGCCGGCGTCGGCGCGGTCCGGCGCGGCCGCGTTGCCGACCGCGACGCCGAAGGCCAGCACGCCGAGCACGAGCCCGGCCGCGACGCGCGGCGACGGGAGGCCCGGACCGACCCCATCATCCTGCTCGGCGGGCGCCTCGGCGGCGGCCGGCGGGGCGACCATGGCGCGCCAGTCCAGGCGCGGCGGTCCGTTGCGGTCGCCGCACTCCAGGCAGTAGCGCTGGTCGGCGGCCAGGGGTGATCCACACGTGCGGCAGGGCATCGACCGGCGCAGTCTCACCACGCGCGCCCGGGCCGATGTGAACGTGTCGTGATCGTGTGAAACGCCCGTTCACAGCTCGTTCACGGGAAAGGCACCAGCGCTTCACAAGGCTCCGGGTCCCGGCGTTCAGTCTGCCATCGCATCTTCCCGCCATCGGCCCGCTGCTGCGCGGTCGGTCGAGCGGGGCCCCACCTCACCCAAAGGAGTTCCCGAACATGACGACCCGCCTCCGCCGCCTCGGCGTGTGCGCGGCAGCGGTCGGCGCCTGCGCCGCCGTCGTCCCCGGCGCGGCCCAGGCCACGCCCGTGATCACGATGAGCGGTTCGACGTCGGTCGCGCCGCTTGCGACGCTGCTGGCCAAGTCCTACGTGAAGTCGCACCCCGGCAAGGTGAAGTTCAAGCTCGCCCAGGGCGGCTCCGACGTGGGCATCGCCGACGTCTCCGCGGGCCGTGTCACGATCGGCAACTCGTCGCGCGATCCCAAGGCCGGCGACCCGAACGGCATCTTCTTCAACAAGATCGCCCGTGACGCGATCTGCCTGGTCACCAACCCCAAGAACCAGCTGGCCAACCTGTCGCAGGCCACGATCCAGGGCATCTTCTCCGGCACGATCCGTGACTGGAGCCAGGTCCCCGGCGCGACCGCGACGGGCACGATCGACCTCGTCGGCCGCACGGCCGCTTCCGGTACGCAGGACGCGTTCCAGAAGATCTTCATGGGGTCCAAGACGGTCACCACCTCGATCGCGGCCAAGGCCTCCAACGGCCTCGTGCAGCAGGCCGTGCAGACCGACCCCAACGCCATCGGCTACGTCTCGCTGGACTTCGTCAGCGGCACGAACGCCGCCGGCTACAACGGCGTCGCCTGCAACCTGCGCAACGCCAAGTCCGGCGAGTACGGCGGCGTCCGCAACTTCTGGATGGTCACGCGCGGCCGCGCCACCGGCGTCGTCGCCAACTTCATCTCCTGGGTGCAGAACTCCGCTGCCGCCCAGAAGATCGTCGGCAAGCACTGGGTGCCGCTGAAGTAATGCTCACACGGCTTCGACAGCCGTGGTCCGACCGGCGCGCCGAGCTCACGCTCGGCGCGCTGGCGTGTGCCGTGTTGCTGGTCATCGTCCTCATGGTCGTCTTCGTCGCCAACGAGGCGTGGCCGACCTTCAAGCACAATGGGTTGAGCTGGCTGGGGCCCGGCGGCAACGTCGACGAGCAGATCAACAACATGGTCAACTCGGGGGCCAACGCGCCCGCCGAGGACTACCACGTCCGTGCCTGGCCGCTGGTCTGGGGCACGATCCTGACGACCGGCATGGCGGTCGTCTTCGGGCTGATCTTCTCGGTCCTGGCCGCGATCTTCATCGTGGAGTTCGCGCCGGACCGCCTTCGCAGCGTCATCGTGCCGGTCGTCCGCCTGCTCGCGGCGGTGCCGTCGGTGATCTACGGCCTCATCGGGATCCTGGTCCTGGTGCCCTTCGTGGGCAACCACATCATCAACCAGGGCGACAAGGAGTCCGTGCAGTTCATCGTCCAGCTCACGGGCGCCAGCCTGCTCGTGAGCGTGGTCATCCTCACGATCATGATCGTGCCGATCATGATCGCGATCATCGTCGACGCGCTCTACGCCGTCCCGCGCGGCTGGAAGGAGGGCGCGGTCGCCCTCGGCGTCAACCGCTGGCGCGCGATGTGGACCGTGTCGGTCCGCGCGGCGCGCCCGGCGATCATCGCCGCGTCGGTGCTCGCCTGCGCCCGCGCGCTCGGCGAGGCGATCATGCTGTCGATGGTGTCGGGCTCGGTCGGCTTCGCGCCGAACCCGTTCGACGGCCCGCGCCTGTTCCTGCTCGAGCCGCTGCGGCCGCTGGCCTCCACGATCGTGGAGGACTCCGAGGCGCTGCAGACGCCCGCCGTGCGCTCGATGGTGTACGCCTTCGCGTTGTTGTTGCTGTTCAGCAGTTTGTTCCTGTCCTTGGCGGGCTTCCTGGCCAAGCAGCCGATGAAGAAGTACGGAGTGCGGATCTAGATGGCTGTCACGCAGCACCCGCGCACGCTCGACGACCTGCCCCACGGCGGGTTCGGCGTCGGGACGGGCGGCGGCCAGGGCGGCCGGTCGTCCGGCGCCGCCGGGCGCAAGCGCCGGCGGCACGAGTCGATGTCGACGTGGCGCTGGGGCGACCGGATCGCCTACGTCCTGTGCTGGGCCGCCGGCCTGTCGCTGTGCCTCATCGCCGTCGCGATCGTCGGCTACATGGCGGTCAAGGGCGTGCAGTACCTCAAGCCCGAGCTGCTGTGGTCGCACCCCTCCGGCGAGGTCGACCAGTCGAAGTCGGGCGGCTTCCTGGACCCGATCCTCGGCACGATCCTGCTGACGATCATCGGCATCGCGATCGCGACGCCGATCGCGGTCGCCGCCGCGATCTGGGTCGTCGAGTACGGCCGCCCGGCGCCGCTGGCGCGGGCGGTCGAGTCCGGCATCGAGGTCGTCGCCGGCACGCCCGACATCGTGCTGGCGATCTTCGGCCTGGCGCTGTTCCAGCACGGGCTGTTCGGCTGGATGTCGTTCACCGCCGAGGGCGGCGCGGTCTTCGGCCGCTCGTTCCTGACGGCGGGCGCGATGATGTCCCTGATCGCGCTGCCGATGGTCTTCGGCGCCACGCGCGAGGGGCTGCAGTCGATCCCGCGCCACGTGCGCGAGGCGTCCTACGGCCTGGGCAAGACGAAGATCGCGACGATCCGGCGCGTGCTGCTGCCCGCGGTGCGGCCGAACATCTCGACCGGCGCCGCGCTCGGCATGGGCCGCATCGCGGGGGACACCGCGATCGTCGTGATCCTGCTCGGCGCGACGCTGCGGCTGGAGTCGGAGGGCTCGATCCCCGGGCTGGACGTGCTCAAGGGCACGGGCTCGACGCTCACGAGCTACGTCTACAACAACTCGCCCGCCGGCGAGGGCGCCGCGCCGGAGAAGGCCTACGCCGCCGCGTTCGTGCTCCTGCTGCTGGTGGTGGCGTTGAACTTCGCCGTCGACCTGATCGCGCGCCGCGGCGCGAAGACCGGGCTCGAGGGCACGCGACTGGGAGCAGGACGATGATCACGGAAGAACAGCCCCCGCCGATCCGCAAGATCGTGGTCGACGCGCCGCCGACGGTGGCGCCGGCCCCGCCCGCGGGCTCCAACGGCCATGGCCATGCCTACGCGGGCGCCGCGTCAGTGGCGCGCCACGGGCGTGGCGAGGCCGGGGTGGGTGGGCGCGAGCTCATGGCGCTGCAGGCGCTGTCGGTGTTCTACGGCGACAACGAGGCCGTCAAGAAGGTGTCGCTGTCGATCCGCCTCGGCGAGGTGCTGGCGCTGATCGGCCCGTCGGGCTGCGGCAAGACGACCTTGCTGAGGACGTTGAACCGCCTGACCGAGCTGACCCCGGGCGCGTCGCGCGGCGGGACGATCCTGCTCGACGGCACCGACGTCGACGACCTCGAGGTCACGACGCTGCGCCGCCGCGTGTCGATGGTCTTCCAGCAGCCCAACCCGTTCCCGATGTCGATCTTCGACAACGTGGCCTACGCGCTGCGCGAGCAGTCGCGCAAGAAGCCGGGCCGCGGCGTCGTCGAGCCGCTGGTCGAGGACGCGCTGCGCCGCGCCGGCCTGTGGGACGAGGTCAAGGACAAGCTCGACGCCCCGGCGCTGCGGCTGTCCGGCGGCCAGCAGCAGCGGCTGTGCATCGCCCGCGCGATCGCGACGCGTCCCGAGGTGTTGTTGATGGACGAGCCGTGCAGCGCGTTGGACCCGCGCTCGACGTTGGTCATCGAGCAGCTCATCGGCGACCTGCGCAAGGACCTGGCGATCGTGATCGTCACCCACAACATGCAGCAGGCCCGCCGCGTGGGGGACAAGGTCGCGTTCATGTACCTCGGCGACCTGGTCGAGTACGGCGACGCCGAGCAGATCTTCGACGCGCCGCAGGCGCAGCGCACGCGCGACTACGTGCGCGGGGCGTTCGGCTAGGTGGGCGCGCGCAAGGCCATCATCCTGCTCGCGGCGGCCTCGGCGACCGCGCTGAGCCTGACCGGCTGCTTCGGCGTGGAGACCACGCCGGAGAAGTCGGCCAAGGCGGCGGCGAAGGCCAAGAACGCGGTCACCGCGCAGAAGGGCCTGAAGATCGGCGCGGTCAACGCCAAGGTCAAGGTCGAGGACGCGGCGATCGTGCAGGACCCCAACGGGGTCGCGGCGGTCGTGCGCCTCAAGAACACCGGGTCGACCCAGGTGACGGTCCCGATCGCGATCACGGTCTCCGACGCCCAGGGCAAGAAGCTGTACGCCAACGACACGCCGGGCCTGGACCCGTCGCTGACCTCGGTGGCGGTGCTGAAGGCCGGCGGCGAGGTCGACTGGGTCAACAACCAGATCCTGGTCGCGGGCAAGGCCGCCAAGGCCGCCGCCGAGGTCGGCCAGGCGAAGGGCAAGGGGGCGCCGAGCGCCCTGCCCGAGATCGCGATCGAGGGCGTGACCCACGGCCAGGACGAGGACGGCTTCTTCGCCCAGGGCACGCTGAGGAACGAGTCCGCGGTCAGCCAGAAGCGGCTGGTCGTGACGTGCGTCGCCCGCGACGGCGGCAAGGTCGTCGCCGCCGGCCGCGCGGTCGTCGAGAAGCTCGATCCCTTCGCGACCGTCAAGAAGCCCACCAAGTTCACCGTCTTCTTCATCGGCGACCCGAAGTCGGCCAAGCTCGACTGCTCGGCGCCGCCCACCGTGTTGTCCTAGGAGCCTCCGAGCGTGACCGACCTCAACCGACCGTTGCTGGGCGAGCCCAACGCGCCGTGCCGCACCTGCGGCGCGCCGCTGGCCGCCGACCAGCGCTACTGCCTGCAGTGCGGCACCCGTCGCACGGAGGCGCGCCTGCCGTTCCTGGAGATCCTCGCCCGCCAGGTGCCGGCGAGCGCCGTGGCGGCGGAGACGACGACCACGACCACGCGCACGACGCGGCCCGGCCCGGCCGGATGGCTCGGGCGCCTGAGCGCGAACACCGCCGCGGTGGCGGGCGTGGCGTGCCTGCTGCTGGCCCTGGGCGTCGGCGTCCTGATCGGCGGCCTCGGCTCCGACGACGCGTCGGGCAACAGCCAGGCGCCGCAGATCATCACGGTCGGCGGTGCCGCGCCGGCCGCGGCGGTGCCCGCCGCGCCCGCGGCCACCGCGGCGGCGCCGGCGGGGACCGAGACGACGACCGACGACGGCACGTCCGGCTCGTCGTCCTCGGACGGCAAGTCCTCCAAGAAGGGCTCGTCGTCGAAGAAGAAGGCCGCGTCCAAGCCCAGCGCGGCGGTCAAGGACCTCGAGAAGAGCAGCGGCGGCGACTACGCCAAGAAGTCGGAGAAGCTGCCCAAGACGCTGGGCACCGGCGGCGCGCCGCCGCCGGTCGACAAGAGCAAGCCCATCGGTGGCGGAAGCGACACGGAGGAGATCGGCTGATGAGCACCCCTGAGATCACCGACGAGCTGCACCGGCGGCTGCGGGAGCTGGCCGAGAAGGTCGCGACGCTGCACTGGGACCTCGGCGGGTTGACCTACGAGATGGCGATCCGCGACCACTTCCGGGTCGACGTGCTCGTCCGCAAGGCGGCCGAGCTGCAGGAGGCCGACGCCGAGCTGGGCGAGGTCGAGCGCCTGGTCGCCGAGGCCGACCAGGGCGTCGGCGGGCAGTGCCGCGCCTGCGGCGCGCCGCACTCGCGCGGGGCGATGTTCTGCTGGCGCTGCGGCCAGACGCTGATGCTCCAGGCGCAGTCGACGCTGGTCGGCGCGGCGGTCGTGCCGCCGCCGGCGGCCGAGGCGCCGACGACGGTCTCGCCGCCGCCGTCGGCCCGCGCGCTGAGCGACTCGACGACGCTGCCGGGCCGCGACTAGCGCAGCGCACCGTGGGGCAGAGCATGCGCGATGGGCACCGTCGCGCATGTCGCCGCCGTGGGCGCGCCTTCCGGGCAGGGCGCCAAGCAGCTCGGCGAGCTGGGCCTGGCGTTCCTGCTCTCGTCGCTGATCGGGCTGGAGCGCGAGTGGCGCCAGAAGTCGGCGGGGCTGCGGACGCACGCGCTGGTCGGCGTCGGCTCCGCGCTGTTCCTGATCGTGAGCAAGTACGGGTTCTCGGACGTGCTCGGCGACCACGTCATCCTGGACCCGTCGCGCGTCGCCGCCCAGGTCGTCTCCGGCCTGGGCTTCATCGGCGGCGGCCTGATCTTCGTCCGCGGCGACGCGGTGCGCGGGCTCACGACCGCCGCCATGGTCTGGATGACCGCCGCGATCGGCATGGCCTGCGGCGCGGGCCTCGCGCTCCTGGCGGTCGTCGCGACCGCGCTGCACTTCGTCGTCGCGCTCGGCTACCCGGCGCTGGCCGGCCGCCTGCCGCGCTCGCGCTACGTCGGCTACGGCCTACGCGTCGTCTACGCCGACGGCCAGGGGATCCTGCGCGACGTCCTGGGGGAGAGCACCCGCCGCGGCTTCACGATCGCCCGCATCGACACGCGCCAGCTCGAGCACGAGGTCCACGGCGCCGCGGCCGTCGCGGTGACGCTCGAGGTCCAGGGCCAGCCGCAGGTCGACGCGCTCGTCACCGCGCTGGCCGAGCAACACGGGGTCTTCGAGGTCACGACGCGCGACCTCGGCGTGGAGGACTAGGGCTACGGCGCGCCGTACAGCGCCAGCGACTGGTTGGCGTAGGCCTTCTCGCCGGTGACCTCGCGCGCGATCCAGGGCGGCGGCGTCCAGGACGCGGCCGCGTGCTCCGAGGCGAACTCGACCTCCAGCACGGTCAGCCCGCGCAGCGAGCCTTCGTAGACGTCCAGCTCGAAGAGGAGGCCGTCGTCGTCGGACCGGCGGGTGTGGCGCGTCTTGACGACGCGGCGGCCTTCGGTCAGCGGCCACAGCCGCTCGAACGCGTCGCCGTCGAGCGCCAGCTCCTCCTCCACGCGCGTCAGGCCCGGCGCGGACTTCACGGTCAGCCGGGCGTCCGCGCCGTCCGCGCGGCGGACGCGCACCTCGACGGCGTCGGTGACCGCCAGGTAGCCCTGCTCCAGCCGCCGCGCCGTCCACGCGCCGTCGTCCAACGGCGGCGGCGCGTCGACCAGGAACTTGCGCTCGATCTCGGGCATCGCGCCCGAGACGCTACCGGCGCCGGCCGCGGCGCTTCAGCGAGATGCCCTCGAGCACGTGCGCGACCTTCTCGCACGCGTCGACGCTCTGCTCGAGCGTCTCGAAGATGTCCTTCCAGCGGATCACGACCATCGGGTCGATGCCGTTGGCGAACAGCGACGCGACCGCGTCGCGGGACAGGCGGTCGCCCTCGTTCTCCAGCCGGTGGATCTCCACGAGGTGCGGCGCGATCTCGGCGCCGCTGCGCAGGCAGCGCAGCGCCTGGGCGACCTGCTCGCCGGCGCCGACGAGCACGTCGGCGATCAGCGTCGCCTGCTCCATCGGCGCCTCGACCGCGTACAGCGACAGCTCGTCGGCCGCCTGCTCGGCGAAGTCCACGACGTCGTCCAGCGCGGTCGCCAGCGCGTGGCCGTCGGCCGGGTCGACCGGCGGCTTGCCGGACCGGGCCGAGTGGGCCCGGTTCAGCCGGTGGATGATGTCGTGCGTGATCCGGTCGCCCTCCTGCTCGCTGAGCAGCAGGTCGCGGGCCAGGTCGGACCGCTCCGGGTACTCGGCGAAGAGGTCGCGCAGCAGCAGCGTCGCCTTCTGCACGTTGCGGCCGGACTCCTCGAACAGGTCGAGGACCCCGCTGTCGATCGATCGGAACAGCGCCATCCAGCACCGAGCCTAAACCCGTCCGGCGGCAGAGCCCGAGGCCTTCACAGGTCGTTCACAGCCGGTTCACCGGACGGTCACGGCGCGACGGGCCGCGCGCGGGACGCTGCGACGCGATGGAGGCTGCGCAAACGGACGACGTGCTGTACGCCGGGGAGCTGGAGGTCCGGCCCAACGATGGCCTGGTGCTCGCCGCGGGACGGGCGCTCACGCTCTCGGTCCGCGAGTTCGGGCTGCTCGTGGCACTGGTCCAGCGCACCGGCCGCATCGTGTCCCGCGCCGAGCTGTACCGCTTGGTCTGGGGCAGCGACCTGCGCGACGGCGACCGGTCGATCGACGTGTACGTGCACAAGCTCAGGGTCAAGCTGGAGACCGCGCTGCCGGCGTGGGCGTTCATCCACACCCACGTGGGGTTCGGCTACCGCTTCTCACCCGAGGCTTCACACGTCTTTCACAACTCGACCACATCGCGATAACAGGATGTGGTCGTTGCCGCGTCAGCCTGCCGCGCGACAACGAGATCAAGGAGTGCAGCACGTGAACCCCCGTATCGTCCCGGCCACCCTGGCCGCCCTCGCCCTGGCTTCCGGCGCCGCCGCCTGCGGCAGCAGCAACGACGACAACAGCTCGGCATCCACCGGCAGCGCGGCCGCCTCGACCGGCAGCGACAGCGGCAGCGGCGTCAAGGCCACGCTGAACGGCGCGGGCTCGACGTTCGCGGCCCCGATCTACCAGCAGGTCGGCGCCGACCTGAAGAGCCAGGGCCTGACGATCAACTACCAGGGCGTCGGCTCGGGCGCCGGCGTCTCCCAGTTCGCCGCGGGCACGGTCGACTTCGCCGGCTCCGACCCGGCGCTGAGCGACGACGACCGCGCGACGATCAAGAAGGGCGACGCCGTCCAGATCCCGTTCGCGCTCGGCGCGATCACGGCGTCCTACAACCTCAGCGGCGTGAAGTCCGGCCTCAAGCTCGACGGCGAGACGCTGGCCAACATCTACCTGGGCAAGGTCAAGGCCTGGAACGACCCGGCCATCAAGGCGCTGAACCCGGACGTCGACCTGCCCTCGACGAAGATCACGGTCGTCCACCGCTCGGACTCCTCGGGCACGACCAAGGGCTTCACGCAGTTCCTCGCCAACTACTCCACGGCGTGGAAGAACGGCCCGGGCGTCGACAAGGACATCAAGTGGCCGACGGGCACGGGCGCCAAGGGCAATGACGGCGTCGCCGCCGCCGTGAAGCAGACCGACGGCGCCATCGGCTACGTCGAGCAGGCCTACGCCCTGCAGAACGGCTTCACGTTCGCCGACGTCAAGAACAAGGCCGGCAAGTTCGTCGCGCCGACGCTGGAGTCGACCTCGGCCGCGGCCGAGGGCATCGAGGTCCCCGAGGACCTCGGCGTCTCGACGATCGACGCCCCGGGCGACGGCGCGTACCCGATCGTCTCCCAGACGTTTGCCATCACCTACAAGGACGCCTGCAAGGCCGGCATCTCGGCGGACAAGGCCAAGGGGTTGAAGTTCTTCTTCAACTACCTCGTCAACGAGGGCCAGGACACGATCAAGAAGCTGTCGTACGCGCCGATCCCCGACAGCCTGAAGGCCAAGGACCAGGCGGCCATCGACGCCATGCAGTGCAACGGCGCGGCCATCTCCTAGGGACCGCCAGGCCATGACCGCCACCCACATCGTGACCGCCGAGATCGGGAGCTGATGGCCGCCACCACCCCTGACGTCCGCCGCGACGGCCGCTCCATCCTGGAGCGGTCGCCGTCGGCGCGGCGCGCGGACCCCTTGTTCCGCGCGACGTTGATCGCCCTGGCGGCGCTGATCCTGGCGCTGATCGCGTTCTTCTTCGTCTACCTCATCAACAAGGCCCAGCCGGCGCTCAGCCACCAGGGCGTGCTCTCGTTCCTGTTCACCAACGACTGGAACCCGTCCAAGCAGATCTTCGGCGCCTGGCCGCTGGTCGCCGGAACGCTCATCTCCGCCGCGATCGCGCTGGTCATCGGCGTGCCGATCGCGGTCGCCACCGCGCTCTTCATCACCGAGCTGGCGCCGCGGAAGGTCCGCTCGCCGCTGATCGTCCTGGTGGAGCTGCTCGCCGCCGTCCCGTCGGTCGTCTACGGCCTCTGGGGGATCTTCGTGCTGATCCCCAAGCTCAAGCCGGCCGAGCAGTGGTTCGCCGACAGCTTCGACTTCCTGCCCTTCGTCGGCGGGCACGTCGCGGGCCCCAACTACTTCATCGCCGGCCTGATCCTGGCGATCATGATCCTGCCGATCGTCTCCGCGATCTCGCGCGAGGTGATCTCGACCGTGCCGCCGGACCTCAAGGAGGCCTCGCTGGCGCTCGGCGCGACGCGCTGGGAGATGATCCGGATGGCCGTGCTGCCGTACTCGCGCTCGGGCATCACCGGCGCCGCGATGCTCGGCCTCGGCCGCGCGATCGGCGAGACGATCGCCGTGACGCTGGTCATCGGCAACTCGCCGACGATCGGCAAGCAGATCTTCGACCAGGGCTACACCTTGGCCGCGGTCATCGCCAACGAGTTCGGCGAGGCCGCCAACGACAAGCTCCACGCCGGCGCGCTGTTCGCCGCGGGCCTGGTGCTGTTCGTGCTGACGCTGCTCATCAACGCCGCGGCCCGCGGGCTCGTGCGCCGCGCCGAGCGGTCGTCCCGCCCACCCACCAAGGTCAAGGCCGTCCCGGGAGCCGGAGCATGAGCGCCACCACCGCCCTCGCGCCGCTGACCGGCCGGCGCAAGGCCACCGACAAGGCCATGCGCGGCCTGCTGGCCGCCGCGACCCTGGTCGCGCTGGTCCCGCTCGTCCTGGTCATCTACTACCTGTTGAAGAAGGGCCTCGGCGCCTGGTCGTGGGACTTCTTCACCACCGACCCGACCGGCAACTTCCTCGGCGACCAGGGCGGCATCAAGAGCGCGCTGCTGGGCACGATCGAGATGGTGCTGTTGGCGTCGCTGATCGCGATCCCGATCGGCTGGGGCGTCGGCCTCTACCTGGTGGAGTACGGCCGCAAGGGCCGCTTCGCCGCGACCGTCCGCTACTTCGTGGACGTCATGACCGGCGTGCCGTCGATCGTCTTCGGCCTGTTCATCTACGTGACGCTCGTGCTCGGCGGCTGGGGCGGCTCGTCGTTCGCCGGCTGGAAGGGCTCGATCGCGCTGGCGCTGCTGATGCTGCCGGTCGTGACGCGCTCGGCCGAGGTCGTCCTGCTGCTCGTGCCCGACGGGCTGCGCGAGGCGGCGCTCGCCCTGGGCACGCCGCGTTGGCGCGTGACGATGAAGGTCGTCCTGCCGACCGCGCTGCCGGGCCTGATCACCGGCTCGCTGCTGGCCGTCGCCCGCGCCGCGGGCGAGACCGCGCCGCTGCTGTTCACGGCGACGATCGTCAACGCCACCACGTTCAACCTCGGCGACCGCATGAACTCGCTGCCGGTGCAGATCTACACCGACGTGGGATCGCCGAACGACCAGCTCGTGCAGCGCGCCTGGGGCGCGGCGCTGACGTTGGTCTGCCTCATCCTGCTCACCACCCTCGTCGCGCGGCTCGCGTCGCGCAGGAGCCGACTCTAGCCGTGACCGACCCGACGACGGACACCAAGACCATGACCGACTCGTCCACCCCCGCCGGACCCTCCGGCAGCCATGCGCCGCTGACCGTGCCGGAGACCCCGGCCCGCGAGGCGGTGGTCACGCAGGCGGCGCCCGGCATCTCGGTCACCGGCCTGCAGGCCTACTACGGCTCCGGGCACGCGATCAAGGACGTGTCGATCGAGTACGCCCCCAACAAGGTGACGGCGATGATCGGGCCGTCGGGCTCGGGCAAGTCCACCGTGTTGCGCTGCATCAACCGCATGCACGAGGAGATCCCGGGCGCGCGCGCCGAGGGCAAGGTCCTGCTCGACGACGCCGACATCTACGGGCCGTCGGTCGACGTCGTGGCCGTGCGCCGCGCGATCGGCATGGTCTTCCAGAAGCCGAACCCGTTCCCCACCATGTCGATCTTCGACAACGTGGCGGCGGGCCTGAAGCTCAACGGCGTCCGCGGCGTCGACCTCAAGGAGCGCGTCGAGAGGTCGCTGCGCGGGGCGTCGCTGTGGGAGGAGGTCAAGGACCGCCTCAACGAGCCGGGCATCGGCCTCTCCGGCGGTCAGCAGCAGCGCCTGTGCATCGCGCGCACGATCGCGGTCGAGCCGCAGGTCATCCTGATGGACGAGCCGTGCTCGGCCCTGGACCCGATCGCGACGCTGAAGATCGAGGAGCTGATCGACGACCTCAAGCAGCGCTTCACGATCGTCATCGTCACGCACAACATGCAGCAGGCGGCGCGCGTCGCGGACACGACGGCGTTCTTCCTGGCCGGCGAGCTGATCGAGCACGCGCCGACCAACGACGTCTTCACGAACCCGTCGGACTCGCGGACCGAGGAGTACGTCACCGGGAAGTTCGGCTGATGGCGGCCCAGCAGGCCACCCGCCAGCACTTCGCCGACGAGCTGGCGCGCGTCGAGGCCAAGGGCCTCGGCGGCCTGGACCTCGTCGTGCAGCAGCTGGACCGCGTGCTCGAGGCGCTCGAGCACCAGGACGTCGAGCTGGCGGCGATGGTCATCGGCAACGACGACCTGATCGACGGGCGCTACCTCGAGGTCCACCAGGAGCTGCTGTCGCTGTTCGCGCTGCAGGCGCCGGTCGCGACCGACCTGCGGGTCGTCGCGGCGATGCTGCACGTGATGAAGAACATCGAGCGCATGGGCGACCAGTGCGTGAACATCGCCAAGACGATCCCGCTCACCGGCCACGAGCCGCCGGTCCGCGAGGAGGTCCTGGAGCGGATCCTCCGCATGGGGCGCGCGGCGCGCAGCGAGGCCGGGCAGGCCAAGAGGGCGTTCGCGCAGCGCGACGTCGAGCTGGCCGAGGACCTCGTCCGGCAGGACCGCGAGATCAACCTGCTCAACCGCGAGATCTTCCAGCTCGCGATCGACATCGGGACCGATCCCGACACGCGCGAGTGGGGCATGCACATGGTGATGGTCGCCCGGGCGCTGGAGCGCGTGGGCGACAACGCCGTGGACATCGGCGAGCAGACGGCGTTCGTGGTCACGGGGCTGTTCCGCGAGTTCTCGGACTCGTCGCAGCCGCGGGCGAACTTGTGACGCCCGTCACGACCGCGAGATCAGTTGTGATTTTGTTGTGACCGACGACTGGATTTCTGGGCCAGTTGTCGAGGCGTGCGTCTAGACTGCCGGGCGAGATGACGACGGAACGAGGCACGTCGGCGCAGCCCCTGCGGCTCGCCGTCATCGACACCGACTCGGGCTTCCTGCAGGTGTTGGACAAGCGGCTCGAGCGCCTCGGCTGGGAGCATCGGACGCTCGCGTCCGCGGTCCCGGTCGAGACCATCGTCGCGATGCGCTTGAGCGCGCTGGTGGTGGACCTGGCCGTCCTCGGGCCGAGCGGGTGGGAGTACCTGCACCGGCTCTGCTCGGAGTTGCCGGGCCTGGGGGTCGTCGTGTGCACCGGGCAGTCGACGGTCGCCCAGCGCGTCCGCGGCCTGCGGCTCGGGGCCGACGACTGGCTGTCGAAGCCCTGCCATCCGGAGGAGCTGATCGCGCGGGTCGAGGCGGTCGTGCGGCGTCGTCGCCGCGCCGACGCGCGGGCCGAGCGCGGGCCGGTCGCCGCGGGCGAGCTGGAGATCCGCTCCGACCGCTTCCAGGCGTTCGTGGACGGGCGCTCGGTCGACCTCACGCGACGCGAGTTCGAGCTGATCGAGCTGCTGGCCGGGTCCGAGGGCCGCGTCCTGGAGCGCGAGGAGATCTACCAGCGCGTGTGGGGCTACGCGATGGCGCGCGGGGATCGCTCGGTCGACGTGTTCGTCCGCAAGCTGCGCCAGAAGCTGGAGAAGGCGTCGCCGGAGTGGCGCTACATCCACACGCACTTCGGCGTCGGCTACCGCTTCGCGGCGGAGGCGGTCGAGGGCTCGATGGCGGAGTCGCGCGAGGTCGCGGCCGCCCATGCCGAGCCGGCCGACGGTCCGGCCCCGGCGACGCTGGCGCTCGGCGCCGACGACGTCGAGGCCGAGCTGCGGGCGCTGACCTCCTAGCGCCCGCCCGAGCGGCGTATCCTGCGGGTCGTGAGCAAGACGGCGCGCAACGTGCTGATCCTCGTCGCGGTCGCGGCGGTGGTCGCCTTCCTGCCGGGCGGCGGGGATGCCGCGGGCCTCGTGCTGGCGCTGCTGTCGATCGGGATCATGACCGCGTTCGTCCTGCTGGGGATCCGCTTCTACCGCGAGAACCGCGTGGCGGTCTTCTCGCTGGGCGACCAGCATCGGGCGATCGCCTACGCGTCGCTGGGCGCGGTGGTCGTGGCCTTCGCGGGACGGTCCAAGCTGACCCAGACCGCGATCGGCAGCGTCGTGCTCGTGCTGCTGTTCGCCGGGGCGGTGGCGGGCGCCTACGCCGTGTGGCGGCACCACCGCTCCTACGGCTACTGAGCTTCGCCGCAGACCCGCGTAGCGCCGTGACCCCTCGGGCGGGAGCGTCCCGCCCATGTGGATCCTCACGCGCGCCCGCGAGTTCGACTCCGACGACGACGACGGCGGCCAGGCCTCCGTCGAGCTGCTGGCGGTCCTCCCGGTCTTCGGGCTGATCGCCGCCCTCGCCTTCCAGGCCCTCCTGGCGGGGACGAGCTGGTGGTTGGCGTCGGTCGCCGCGCGCGAGGGCGCGCGGGCGGCGGCGCTGGGGCAGGACCCGGTGGCGGCGGCCCGGGCGGCGGTGCCGGGCGCGTTGCGTCCGTCGCGGTCCGGGGTGTCGGTGTCGTCCTCGCGCGACGCCACGGTGACCGTGCGGCTGGCGATCCCGAGCCTGCTCGGGGGCGCGCGGCTGGGGTCGGCGGTCGGCCGGGCCCACATGGAGCCGCAGCGATGATCCGGCGCGCTCGCGCCCGGTTCGGCGCGTGCGACGGCCAGTCGTCGATCGAGCTGCTCGGGATGCTGCCGCTGATCCTGCTCGTCCTGCTGAGCCTGGCGCAGCTGCTGGCCACGGGCGCGGCGCGCTCCGCCGCGTCCGGCGCGGCGGAGGCCGCGGCGGCCGCCGTGCTCCAGCGCACCGGCGACCCGGCGGACGCCGCCCGCGCCGCGGCGCCGTCGTGGTCGCGCTCGCGGATGGCGGTGACCGTCGACGGCCGCCACGTGCGCGTGCGCGTCGCGCCGCGCGCGTTCCTGCCGGGGACCGCGCGGCTGCTGTGGGCGACGGCGGAGGCCGACGCGGGGCCCGTGCCGGAGGCGCGTGCTCCGGGCACCCCGACCCGCCACGTCGTCGCGGCGGGCGCGGCGTGAGCGCCCACGTGGCGGGCCGACTGCGGGAGCTGTTCCTCGCGCCGGACGCGGCGGCGCCGGTCCGGCGCGTGGCCGAGCGCGCCGTTCCGGCGACCGTCGGCGTGCTCGGCCCGGCGCGGGAGGGCGAGGTCGCCGCGGTGGCGTTGGCGGTCGCCGTCGCGCGCGGTCGGCGCGCGCGGTGCGCGGTCGTCTGCCGATGGGACGGCGCGTGCCCCGAGGCGCCCCGCGCGGCGCTCGCGCTCGCGACCCGGGGCGCGCGCCGCCTGGCCGAGCGCCTGGACCGGCGCGGGCTGCCCGCGAGCGCGCGCGGACGGGTGGTGACGGTCGCGCTGCCGCCGGAGCCGGCCGCGGCCCGCGCGGCGATCGAGCGCACGCACGCCGCGATCGACGACCTGCCGCTCGTCGTGCTCGTCGCCGGGCCGCGGCCGCCGGCGCTGGACGCGGTCCTCGCGGCGCTGGATCGCCTGGTGGTCGTCCCCGCGCCGGACGCGCCGTCCGGGCTCTCCGAGCTGGCGGCGACCGCCGCCGCCCGGCTGGGGCGGGGCGTCGCGCGGCTCGACCTGCCCGACACGGCGCTCGCGCGGCTCGTGGCGATCACCGGACGGTCGGTCTCGCCGCGGCTGCGCGCGGCGGCCGCCGCGGCGCTGGGCGGAGGCGACGATGCGTGAGGCGCGAGCGCCGCGCGACGAGGACGGCCAGGCGCTCGTCCTGCTGCTCGCGCTCGTGCTGGCGCTCGTCCTCGGCGGCGCGCTGCTGGCGGCGCTGGCCGCCGGGATCGGCGCCCACCAGGAGCGTCGGGGCATCGCGGACGTCATCGCGCTGGCGGGCGCGGAGGCCATGCGCGCCGCGCGGCCGCGGGTCTTCGAGCCGGCCGAGCTGGACCACGGCGTGCCGAACCCGCGCCACCTCGAGAAGGCGCGGTACCTCGCGCTGGCGCGGGAGGCGGCGATCGCGACCGCGCGGCGCAACGGCGTCCGCCGGGTCGCCGTCGCGTTCCCCGACGCCTCGGCGCTCGCGCCGACGCGCATCGCGATCGCGATCTCCGACCCGATGACGGTCGCCGGACGCCGTCTCGCCGCGCCCGCGCGGGCGGTCGCCGAGATCGCCCCGGTCATCACGCCGACGGCGGGCGCGAGCCTGTCGGGCGCGTACTCCGGACCGTTCGCCGAGCGGCAGGGCAAGCGCATGCGCCCGGACGTCGCGTCGGCCTTCGACCGCCTCGCGGCGGCCGCCCGGCGCGACGGCGTCGCGCTGGTCATCACCAGCGCCTACCGCGGCGACGCCGAGCAGGCGGCGCTCTTCGCCGCCCATCCGGATCCGAGGTGGGTCGCGCGGCCGGGGACGTCGCTGCACCGGCTCGGCACCGAGCTGGACCTGGGCCCGGCGTCGGCCTACGCGTGGCTGGCGGCCAACGCGCGCCGGTTCGGCTTCGTCCAGCGCTACGACTGGGAGCCGTGGCACTACGGCTACACGCGCGCCGCGGGCTCGCGCAGCGTCGGCTACGGCCCTGGCGACGGGCGCTCCGGCGTCCCGTCGTTCGTCCCCGAGCGCTGGGCGCCCGCGATCTCGCGCGCCGCGCAGCGCTGGAACGTCGGCGCCGCGCTGCTCGCCGCGCAGCTCTTCCAGGAGTCGCGTTTCAACCCCTATGCGATCTCGTCGGCGGGCGCGCGGGGGATCGCGCAGCTCATGCCGGACACGGCCAAGGACTACAACCTGACCGATCCGTTCGACGGCGAGGCCGCGATCATGGCCCAGGCGCACCTGATGCACGACCTGCTCGCGCGGTTCGGCTCGGTCCCGCTCGCGCTGGCCGCCTACAACGCGGGGCCGCGGCCGGTCGCCGCGTGCGGCTGCATCCCGTCGATCCCCGAGACCGTCGCCTACGTCAGCGCGATCCTCGGCCTGCTCGGCGGCGCGCGCGATCCCGCGTCGGCTGACATCGGGCTGGCGGTGCGGCTCGTCTCGTGAGTACTGTCCGGTGCCTGACCAACGGCTCAAGGAATGGGCATGTTCTCCGAGGAACCGGCACGAAAGCGACAGGGGGAGTTCCGCGTGAAGAGGCTCGCGTTCGCGTACCACCCGAGATCGTTCGCGACCATGGACGTCAAGGCGGCCGCCGACGGCGTCTGCGACCTCGTGTGGATCGTCGACCACGACCTCGGCGAGACGTCGTCGATGGTGCCGCTGCTGCGGCGCCTGGGCGACGTCGTCGACGTCACCGGCCTCGGCCACGACGCGGCGGCCGCCCGGATCGCCGAGGCCCGGCCCGACGGCATCCTCGCGCTGCACGACCAGCTGCTGAGCTGGACCGCCGAGGTCGCCCAGCGCCTGGGGCTGCCGGGCTTCTCGCCCGAGACCGCGGCGGCCCTCAGCGACAAGCGTGCCCAGCGCGCCGCGCTGGCCGCCGGCGGCGTCCCGATGCCCGCCGTGCTGCCCGTCCCGCCGCGGCGGGACCGCGAGAGCCTCAGCGCGCTGCTCGGCGCCGCGACCTTCCCCGCCGTCATGAAGCCGCGCCGGTCGGACTGCAGCCGCAACACCGTGCTGGTCCGCTCGCGCGCGGAGCTGGTCGCCGCGCTGGACGACGTCGCCCGCCACGCGCCCGCCGACCGCGACGCGCTGCAGCTGGAGGAGTACCTGGGCGACCGCCCGGGCGCGGCGACCGAGGGCGACGACGTCGCCGACTACGTCTCGGTCGAGAGCGTCGTCGTCGCCGGCCGCCCGCGCCACCTCGCGGTCACCGGGCGCTTCCCGCCGGCCGCGCCGCTGCGCGAGACCGGCATGTTCATCCCGGCCGCGATGCCCGCCGACGAGCGCCGGGCCGCGCTCGACCTGGCGACCGCCGCGCTGCAGGCGCTGGGCGTCGAGCGCGGGTGCCTGCACACCGAGGTCAAGATGACGCCGGACGGCCCGCGCGTGATCGAGGTCAACGGCCGCATCGGCGGCGGCGTCCCCGAGATGCTGCGCGACGTCGCCGGGGTCGAGCTGCTGCCGATGGCGCTGCGCGGCGCGCTCGACGTCCAGGAGGACGTCGCGCCGCTGCCGCCGACGACCGGCGTCGGCTACCTGTTCTTCCGCCAGCTTCCGCGGGAGCACCGCCGGGTCGTCTCGATCGACGGCCTCGACGAGCTGCGCGCGCGACCCGGCGTGAGCCAGGTCGTCCTCAACTTCGGCCCCGGCTCGGAGATCGACTGGCGCCTGGGCACCGACGAGTGCGTGTTCACCGTCGAGGGCGTCGCGGCCGACCACGAGGCGCTGCTGGCGATGCGCCGCGCGGTCGAGCACGACGTGGTCGTCGTCGGCGAGGCGGTGCAGGACGCGCCCCGGAAGGCGTCGCGGGCGGGCGAGGACGATGGCGACGCCGACGACCTGGACGGGCGCGACGCGCTGAGCGCGGCCTGATCCGGCCGCGCCGCGCAGCGCTCGCGATCAGGGATCTCCCTGATGTGCACGGCGTCCGTCACCACTAGCGTGCCGCGCCATGATCGGGCGAATCGCGCTCTTGGGCACCGTCGTCGCGCTGGCCGGCAGCGCCGTGGCGGCGGACGCCGGGCAGGCCTCGACGGCAACCACGAGCTTCGGCGACGCGCCCGGCGTCCTGCGGCTGCCCGAGGCCGTGGCGGTCGCGCCCGACGGCGATCTGCTCGTCGGCGACCACTTCTCGGGCCGCGTCCAGCGGTTCCGCGACGGCCGGCTGGTCGGCGCCTTCGGCCTGCGCGGCCAGGGCTGCGGGCGGCTCGGCGCGGTCGGCGGCCTCGCCGCCGACACCCAGGGCAACACCTACGTGTTGGACTCCGACCAGCAGCTCGTGCAGGTCTTCGGCCCCGACGGCGCGTCGCTGCGCTGCTTCGGCGGCAACGGCAGCGGGCCCGGCCGGATGCGCACCGGCTCCGGGGCCTACGCGGCGTCGTCGGCCAGCGGCGGGATCGCGGTCGCCGGCGGCTTCGTCTACGTCGCCGACACGGGCAACGACCGCGTGCAGCGCTTCACGCTCGACGGCAAGAACCCCAAGATCTTCGGCAAGGGCAAGCTCGACACGCCGCAGGGCCTCGCGGTCAAGGGCACGCGGCTGCTCGTCGCCGACGACGGCCACCACCGGATCGCCGAGCTGGACACCACCACCGGCCGCCTCGTCCGCGACAGCGCGGGCGTCGAGCTGCGCTTCCCCTACGACGTCGCCCTCGACGCGCGCGGCGGTGCGTACGTCGCCGACAACAACCTGCACCGGATCGTCCAGCTCGACCGTCGCCTGAAGCGCGTCCGCGCGTGGGGGACCCAGGGCAGCGGCCACGGGCGGTTCGTCTTCCCGCGCGCCGTCGCGGTGCTGCACGGCGGCGGCCTGGTCGTCGCCGACGCCGGCAACGACCGCGTCCAGCAGTTCACCGCCACCGGCCGCTTCGTCCGCGCGATCGGCCTCGACGGCCGCAAGCCGCCGCACGTCACGGCGCCCGCCGACGTCGCCGTCAACGCGCTCGGCGAGGTCGCGGTCGCCGACGGCAACGGCCGCATCTCGTGGTTCTCGCTCGGCGGCGCCTACTACGGCGGCTGGGCGCAGAGCCGGTCCTTCCAGGAGTCGACCGCGGTCGTCAGCTCACCCAATGGCATTGACTTCGCCGGCGACCACGCGGTGCGGGTCGCCGACGGGGGAGAGGTCCGCGAGTACGCCGCCGGCGCGGTCCGGCGGCTGCTGCGCAACGACCCCGGCAGCGGCCCCGGCGCCGCGACGATCGACGTCGCGCCCGACGGCGCCCAGTGGGCGGCGCGGGCCGACGGCCGCTTCGCGCGGATCGAGCAGGGCCGGACGCCGACCTGGCTCGGCGTCAAGCTGCCGTTCGGCCGCTCCGCGAACGCGATCGCCGCGCTGGCCGACGGCACGATCGCGGTCGCCGAGGGCACCTCGCCCCACCAGGACGAGCCCGCCGACGGCACGATCCTGCGCTACGACCTGACCGGCCACCGCGTCGGCACCTGGGCGGTCCCGCGTCCGGCGGGCGGCCTGCCGTCGCGCCCGTCCGGCCTCGTCGCCACGCCGGACGGCGGCGCCTGGGCCTCCGACGCCGCCAACGACCGCCTCCTGCGCTTCGCGCCCGACGGGACGATCGCGCAGACGCTCGGCGCGCCCGGCACCGGCGACGGGCAGCTCGCCGAGCCGCGCGGCCTCGACCTCGACTGCGCCGGCGGCCTCGTCGTCGCCGACAGCGGCAACGACCGGATCGTGCGCTTCGCGAACGTCGCCGACACGACCACCGGCTGCGGCAGCGTCAGCGCGCCGACCGCGGTCGCCGGCCGTCCGCCGCGGCCGGTCGGGCTGAAGCTGCGCACGCTCCGGCGGGTGGCGCGCCCCGCCGCGCGCCTGGGGTCGATCCGCGCCAGCTGTCAGCGCACGTGCACCACGTCGGTCAGCGAGGCGACGGTCGGCGTGTACGGCCACGGCGGCGCGAAGACCTACAACGCGACCGCGACCCGGGTCGGCCGGACCTTCGTCATCAAGATCCCGGCCGCCACCGCCGCGAAGCTCCGCTCCCGCCTGCGCGCGGGCGCTGCGGTCGTCACCGCGGGCGTCGTCGTCACCGCGACGGCCGGCGACGGCGTCCAGGACACCGCGGCGGTCACCTGGACCTTCCATTGATCGGGATCTTCACCGCGCTTGAGGCGGTCTTGAGGCAAGCTCCTAACGTGTAGTGAGCGCGCCGCTGGGTACGGCAACGGACAGCGGCGCAAGAGCCTGACGACGCTCGGCGTCTGCCCAGAGCGTTCTCGCCCGCCCCTCAGCCCCGTGACCGACCGTCCGCCCATGCCCACGGCCGAGCCCGCCACTGCCGCCGCGCCCCGCGCGAGCCGTCCGTCCGCGGAGGCGAAGCCCGCGAGCGGCGGCGGCCGCCTCGACGCGCTCGACGGCCTGCGCGGCCTCGCCGCGCTCGGCGTGCTCGTCCTGCACGTGTGGATGTTCAGCTACGGCGACGACGGCAAGCCGCCGAAGGGCTTCCTCGACTTCTCGCTCGGCGAGCTGCGGCTCGGCGTGCAGCTGTTCTTCGTGTTGTCGGGGTTCTTGATCTTCCGGCCGTTCGCCGCGGCGATCCTCGACGGCGCCGGGAAGGGCCCCAACCTCAAGCGCTACATGATCCGCCGCGCGGCCCGGATCCTGCCCGGCTACTGGCTGGCCCTGGGCGCGAGCTTCCTGCTGCTCAAGCACCTCGACCATCCGATGCAGGTCGATCCCGCGCAGCTGCCGGTCTTCCTCGTCTTCGCCGAGAACCACTTCCTGGAGACGATCAAGCACCTCGACCCGCCGATGTGGACGCTGGCGATCGAGGTGTCGTTCTACGCGACGCTGCCGGTCTTCGGCCTCCTGGCGCTCAAGGCCGTCGGCGGCCTCCGGAGCGGCCGCCGCGCCGCGTTGGCGGCGCTCACGCTGCTGGTCGTCGCGGGCGGCGTGCTCGCCACGATCCTCGCCTACACCCATCGCTGGCCCGAGACGCTGTCGACGTCGCTGCTGCCGCACCTCGTGGAGTTCGGCGCGGGCATGACGGCCGCGGTGCTCCTGCACGGCCGGGGGATGCTCGACCGCCGGGCCGCCGGCGGCCTGGTGCTCCTCGGCCTCGCGCTGGTCGTCGCGAACTCGTGGTGGCACGCGACCGGCCAGAGCACGAAGGAGGTGCGGTCGTGGGTGGGCGACGCGCCCGGCATCGCCGGCCTGGCGATCGTCCTCGCCGTCCTCGTCGCCGGGCCGTGGCGCGCGCGGCTGCTGTCGCGCGGGCCCGCGAAGTGGCTGGGCGCGATCTCCTACGGCGTCTACCTGATCCACTTCCCGGTCATCGTCTTCCTGCGCATGACCGAGCGCTGGCCCGAGGACTCCCTCGGCCAGGAGCTGCTCAAGGTGATGGCCATCACGATCCCGCTGGCCACGCTCTCGTGGCTGTGCGTCGAGCGGCCGGCGATCCGCTGGGCGCGGCGGACGACCGCGCGGCCCCGGACCCGACGCGAGCCGCACCGCCAGCGCACCGGCGAGCGACCCGCGCTGCGTCCGCGGCCCGCGGAGGGCTACTCGCGCTAGTCGCGCTCGACGATCGCCACGACGCCCTGGCCGCCGGCGGCGCAGACCGAGATCAGCGCGCGGCCCGAGCCCTTCTCGGCCAGCAGCTTCGCGGCGGTGGCCAGGATGCGCCCGCCGGTCGCGGCGAACGGGTGGCCGGCGGCCAGCGACGAGCCGTTGACGTTCAGCTTGGCGCGGTCGATCGAGCCCAGCGGGCCCTTCAGCCCGAGGTGCTCCCGGCAGAACTCCGCGTCCTCCCAGGCGGCCAGCGTCGCCAGCACCTGCGACGCGAACGCCTCGTGGATCTCGAAGAAGTCGAAGTCCGCGAACGTCAGCCCGGCGCGCTCGAGCATCTTCGGCACCGCGTAGACCGGGGCCATCAGCAGGCCCTCGTCGCCGTGGATGTAGGGGACGGCGCTCGTCTGCGAGTGCGTCAGGTGCGCGAGCACCGGGAAGTGGCGCTGCTCGGCCCACTCGTCGGTGGACAGCAGCACGGCCGACGCGCCGTCCGACAGCGGCGTCGAGTTGGCCGCGGTCATCGTCGGATGCTCGTCGCGCACGCCGAAGACCGGCTTGAGCTTGGCGAGCTTCTCGACCGTCGAGTCCGGGCGCAGGTTCTGGTCGCGCGACAGGCCGAGGTAGGGCGTGACCAGGTCGTCGAAGAACCCGCGGTCGTAGGCGGCGGCCAGGCGCTGGTGCGAGGTCGCCGCCAGCTCGTCCTGGGCCTCGCGCGAGATGTTCCACGCGCGCGCCGTGATCGCGGCGTGCTCGCCCATCGACAGGCCGGTGCGCGGCTCGGCGTTGCGCGGGACGTCGGGCGCCAGGTGCGACGGGCGCACGTGCGCCAGCAGCTTGACCTTGTCGCCCGTCGACTTGGAGGCGTTGACCTTCACCAGCAGGCGACGGAGGTCGTCGTTGACGCCGAGCGGGGCGTCGGAGGTCGTGTCGACGCCGCCCGCGATCGCCACGTCGGCCTGGCCGAGCTTGATCTTGTTGGAGGCCAACACGGCCGCCTGGATGCCGGTGTCGCAGGCCTGCTGGACGTCGAAGGCGGGGGTGGCGTCGTCCAGCGCGGAGCCCATGACGCACTCGCGCACGAGGTTGAAGTCGCGCGCGTGCTTGAGCACGGCGCCGGCGACGACCTCGTCGACGGTCTCGCCGGCGAGCCCGAAGCGGGCGATCAGGCCGTCGAGCGCGCTGGTGAGCATGTCCTGGTTGGACGCCTGCGCGTAGGGGCCGTTCGAGCGCGCGAACGGGATCCGGTTGCCGCCGAGGATCGCGGCGCGGCGGGGGGTGGAGTTCTTGGTCTTGGCAGGCATGTGACATCGAAGAATGTAACATCGAACCGTGTCGCCGACCGCTGATCGCTACCAACGCCTCACGTCCACGCCGCCCGGCCGCTTCCTGTCGAGCCGCCTGGGCCTCCCGGAGTCGACGCCGCTGCGCCGCTACGAGCCGGGGCAACCGCTGCTCGTCGGCCCCGCGCTCATCGGCGGCGCGCCCGAGCACCGCCTGCTCCCGGTCGTCGAGCGCGTCCTGAAGGACGCCGGCGCGCGGACCGTCGCCGAGGCGCCCGCCGAGGGCGCGGGCGCCAAGCTCGGCGCGGTCGTCTTCGACGCCTCCGGGATCACCGCCTCCGAGGACCTCGCCGCGCTGCGCGAGTTCTTCTCGCCGGCGATCGACCGGATCGCCGCCTCCGGCCGCCTGATCGTGCTCGGCACGCCGCCCGAGCAGGCCGCCGACCGCCGCCACCACGTCGCCCAGCGCGCGCTGGAGGGCTTCGTGCGCAGCGCGGCCAAGGAGCTGCGCCACGGCGCGACCGGCAACCTCGTCTACGTCGCGCCCGGCGCGCAGGACGCGCTGGAGTCCACGCTGCGCTTCCTCTTGTCCTCCAAGTCGGCCTACGTGTCGGGCCAGGTCGTCCGCGTCGACGAGGGCGGCGCGGACGCGCCGAAGGACTGGGACGCGCCGCAGGCCGGCCGCGTCGCCGCGGTCACCGGCGCGTCGCGCGGCATCGGCGAGGCGATCGCCCGGACGCTCGCGCGCGACGGCGCCCATGTTGTCGTCATCGACATCCCCCAGCAGGGCGAGGACCTGGCGAAGGTCGCCAACGCGATCGGCGGCACGGCGCTGACGCTCGACATCACCGCCGACGACGCGCCCGCCGCGCTGGCCGCGCACCTGCAGGAGCGCCACGGCGGCGTCGACGTCGTCGTCCACAACGCGGGCATCACGCGCGACCGCACGCTGGCGCGGATGAAGCCCGAGCGCTGGGACGCGGTGCTCGAGGTCAACCTGTCGGCCCAGGAGCGGCTCAACGACGCGTTGTTGTTGGCCAACCTGATCGGCGACGGCGGCCGCGTCATCACGGTGTCGTCGATCGGCGGCATCGCGGGCAACCGCGGCCAGACGAACTACGGCGCGTCGAAGGCCGGCGTGATCGGGATCGTCGAGACGCTCGCGCCCGAGCTGGCGCAGCGCGGCGCGACGATCAACGCGGTCGCGCCCGGGTTCATCGAGACGCAGATGACCGCCGCGATGCCGCTGTTCGTCCGCGAGGGCGGGCGGCGCATGAACTCGCTGACGCAGGGCGGCCTGCCGATCGACGTCGCCGAGACGATCGCCTGGTTCGCGTCGCCGGCCAGCGGCGGGGTGAACGGCAACGTCGTCCGGGTCTGCGGCCAGTCGCTGATCGGCGCATGAGCGGCGACGCCACGACCCGCACGCTCGACGGCCCGCCCGGCGCGGCCTCGCTCTACCCGCGCGCGGTCGCGGGGACCTACGCGCTGCCGCTGCTGCGCGGTGTACCCCTGATCGGGCCGGGCCAGGCGAAGGGGTTGCCCGACCTGGCCTTCGCGCTCCAGGACGTGGCGCTGGACGGCGGCCACGTCGCCGACTACGCGCGCGTCTGCGGGTTCTCGCTGCGCGACGCGGTGCCGCCGACGTACCTGCACGTCCTGGCCTTCCCGCTGCAGATGCGGCTGATGACCGACTCGTCGTTCCCGTTCGGCGTGCTCGGGCTGGTGCACGTGGAGAACCGAATCGAGGTCGTCCGTCCGGTGGCGGTGGGGGAGGCGGTGTCCTTCCGCGTCCACGCCGAGGACCTCCGCGACCACCCGCGCGGCAAGCAGTTCGACATGGTGTCCTTGGCCACGGTCGACGGCGAGCGCGTGTGGGAGGGCCGGTCGACGTACCTGCGCCGCGGCGGCGGGACCGGGGGCGGGGGCGCGAAGGAGGACCGTCCGGAGCCGCCCGCCGCCGAGGCGATCTGGAAGGTCCCGGCCGACATCGGCCGCCGCTACGGCGCGGTGTCCGGCGACCGCAACCCGATCCACCTGCACAACCTGTCGGCCAAGGTCTTCGGGATGCCGTGCGCGATCGCGCACGGGATGTGGCTGAAGGCGCGCGCCCTGGCGGCGCTGGAGTCCGAGCTGCCGGAGGCCTTCGTCGTCGACGTGCGCTTCAAGCTGCCCGTGCTGCTGCCGGCGACCGTCGGCTTCTCGACCCGGGCCGCCGACGGCGGCCGCGCCTTCGCGCTGCACGACGCCAAGAAGGGCCTGCCGCACCTCGAGGGCGCGTGGTCCTCAGGCATCCGGGTCGCCTGATGACTGCTATGCAGTCATAGAGCGACCCGGATCCCCGGCCGCGCGCCCGAAGACGACCTCGGCGGCGGGCATCGGCCGCCCGAGGCCGAAGCCCTGCGCCACGTCGCACCCGAGCGCGCGGACGACCGCCAGGCACTCCGCGTCCTCGATCCCCTCGGCCACGACGCGCAGCCCCAGCGAGCGTCCGAGGTCCACGATCGTGCGCGCGATCGCCCGGTGGGCGGCGTTGACCGCCACGTCGGACACGAACGAGCGGTCGATCTTCAGCTCGTCGACCGGCAGCGTCGCCAGGCGCGACAGCGACGCGTGGCCGGTCCCGAAGTCGTCCAGCGACAGCCCGACGCCCAGGTCGCGCAGGCCCTCCAGCACGGACACGCACCGCTCGGCGTCGGCCAGCACCGACGTCTCGGTGACCTCGAAGCGCAGCGCGCTCGCGGGCACGCCGTGGCGCTCCAGCGCCGCGCGGACGATCCCGGGCAGCTCGACGTCCAGCAGGTTCGCGGTCGCAAGGTTCACGGCCACCTCGACGGCCTCGCCCCGCGCCCGCCACGCGGCGACGTCGGCGAGCGCGAGCTCCAGGACCTGCAGCGCCAGCGGGCCCATCGCGTTGGTCTGCTCGGCCAGCGGCAGGAACGCGGCGGGTGCCAGGAGGCCCTCGGTCGGGTGGCGCCAGCGGACCAGCGCCTCGGTCGACGTCACCGCGCCGGTCGCCAGGTCGACCTTCGGCTGGTGCACGACCACCAGCTCGCCCGCGGCGATCGCGCCGCGCAGCTGGCCGGCCAGCGCGAGCTGGTCGGGCGTGTGGTGGTCCCGGCCCGCGTCGTAGACCTCGACGCCGCTGCGGCGCTCCTTGGCCAGGTACATGGCGATGTCGGCGCGCTGCAGCAGGCCCGACGCGTCGGTCGCGTGCTCGGGGTGGTGCGCGACGCCGATCGAGCCGTCCACGCGCAGCGCGATCCCGCGCAGGTCGAACGGCTCCTCCAACATGTTCAACAGCTCGTGCGCGACCATCAGCGCCCGCCGCGGCTCGCCGGGCGTGCCCGCGACGATGATCCCGAACTCGTCGCCGCCCAGGCGCGCCAGGACGTCGCTCGGGCCCAGGACCGCGCGCAGCCGCGGCCCGATCCGTCGCAGCAGCTCGTCGCCGGCGGCGTGCCCGAGCGTGTCGTTGAGCTCCTTGAAGTGGTCGAGGTCCAGCAGCAGCAGGGACGCGCGCTCGCCGCCGCGCACCACCCGCTCCAGGTGCCAGGTCAGCGCGCGGCGGTTGGCCAGCCCGGTCAGCTCGTCGGTCCGCGCCTCGGCGCGGCGCTCGCCCAGCTCGCGGACCTCGCGGAACGTCAGCACGGTCCGGCCGACCGCGACGGCGATCGCCACGCAGGCCAGGACGAACGCCGGCGTGGGGATCGCGACGACGCGGCTCAGCGCGACGATCGCCAACCCGCACAACGTGCACAGCGCGGGCAGCAGCACGACCGTCGTGCCCGCCCACTCCATCTCGAAGCGTCGCGCCCGCGCCCACGGCGCGAAGGCCATGATCGCGCAGCCGACCGGCCAGGTCGCGGTGACCGTCGAGCCCGTCACGTAGCGGCCGCTCGAGGTCTGGAACATGAACAGCGCGTCGCCGATCGCGAAGACCGCCAGGCCGACGCCGAACACGATCAGCGACCGCATCGGCCGACCGCCGTGCAGCACGAGCGTGCCGGCGATCAGCGCCAGCACGAGCAGGTCGGCGACCGGGTAGGCGAGCGTGACCGCGACGGTCTGCACGCTGCCGCCGGTCGCGTCGGCGACCCAGTCGAAGCACACCGCGGCCGCGATCGCCGCGACCGTGAGGCCCGCGACGACACCGTCCAGCCACATCGACGCGTGGATCCGCGCGCCGCGCGCCCGCAGCAGCTGGCCGAGCGCCAGGTAGGCGGGCGGGTAGAAGCCGAGATAGCCGATGTCGGAGACCGACGGGACCGGGGCGCTGCCGCCCGGGCCGATCTGAACGAGCCAGGCGACGTAGCCGGCGGTCCACAGCGCGATCGCGCTCGCCAGCGCCACGCAGAACCGGCGCTCCTCGCGGACCTGCGCCGCCCGCGCGACGACGAGCGCGATCGACAGCAGCAGCGCCGCCATCGGCAGCGTCGCGTCCAGCCACCACACGTAGCGCGCGTGGCCACGGACCAGCGGGACCGTCGACACCAAGTAGGCACCGGCGGTCAGCCCGACGCAGAGCGCGAGCCTGCGCACCCAGGGGCCGGCGGCAGAAGTCCCCATATGCGCAGGGTTCGGCGGCGATCATGGCACGCTGGATCCCCCGAACGTGGTAGATCGGGGGATCCAGGGCTCGGCCGTGCCGCTTTCGAGCGGTCTCCGGCGACGGCCTCAGGCGACGGCCTCGGCCGGCTCGGCGACGGCCGTCGGGCCCGTGGGCTCGGCCTCCGCCGGCGCGCCGAGCGGCAGATCGCGCAGCACGGCCCAGCAGGCCACGGCGCCGACGAGGCAGACCGCCGTGCAGACCCACAGCGCGTGGTGCAGGCCGTCGACGTAGGACTGCGGATCCCCGCCGCCCAGCGCCGCGCCCGCCGGGACCAGCGCGCCGAGCGCCGCGACGCCGACCGCGATGCCCGCCTGGCGGAACGTGTCGTTGACGCCCGCGGCCAGGCCGCTCTGGCGCTCCTCGACCGACCCCAGCGCGAAGTGCGAGATGGAGGGGTTGAAGAGGCCCGTGCCGATCATCGCCACGATCGAGCCCGGCAGGCCGACCGTCCACGACGAGTCGACCCGCGCCACCGTCAGCAGCGCCATCCCGACGCCGACCAGGAGCAGGCCGACCACGACCATCATCCGACTCGACACCTTCGCCTGCATCGCGCTCGTGGCGCCCGCGACGAAGAACGAGATCGCGGTCGCCGGCAGGTAGACGAGGCCGGCCTCGATCGCGCTGAGGCCGAGGATCTGCTGCATGTAGAGCGTGACGTAGAAGAACACCGCGAACCACGACGCGGAGATCGCGAAAGCGCCGATCTGCGCACCGGTGAACGATCCGTTGCGGAAGAGGTTCAGCGGCAGCATCGGCTCCTTGACGTAGGACTCGATCGCCAGGAACGCGACCAGCAGGACGGCCGCGCAGGAGAACAGCGCGACGATCTCGGTCGAGCCCCAGCCGTCCTCGTTGCCGCGCAGCAGCGCGAGGATCAGCAGGAACAGGCCGCCGGTCAGCGTCAGCAGGCCGCCGAGGTCGACGCGGCGGGCGTGCGCGTCCTTGGACTCGGCGACGAACGTGCGCGTGATCCACAGGCACAGCAGGCCCAGCGGGATGTTCACGAAGAAGATCCAGCGCCAGCTGAGGCCGGAGGTCAGCGCGCCGCCGACCAGCGGGCCGACGGCGAACGCGGCGCCGATCGTCGCGCCGTAGGCGGCCAGGGCGCCCGCGCGCTCGCGGGCGTCGGGGAACGCGTTGGCCAGCAGCGCCAGCGAGACCGCGAACATGATCGCGGCGCCGACGCCCTGCACCGCGCGGACCGCGTTGAGCACGGCGATGTCGTCGGCCAGGCCGCAGAGCAGCGAGGCCACGGTGAAGATCGCCAGGCCGACGAGGAACAGGCGCCGGCGGCCGAAGCGGTCGGCCAGCGAGCCGGCCGTGAGCACGACCGAGGCGAGCGCCAGCGTGTAGGCGTCGACCACCCACTGCAGGCCCGAGAGGCCCGTGTCGAGGTCGGACGCGATCTTGGACAGGGCCGTGTTGACCACGGCGATGTCCAGCATGAGCATGGCGGTCGCGACGCAGACGACGGCCAGCGTCCAGCGCTGGATCGCGGATGGTGAGGGGGAGGAGAAGGTCATCTTGGCCCCCACCGTGACGGCCCTCGCGGGGATGCGAAATGAGGGAACCGCCTAGTCCTGCGCTGCCGGGCGGCATGCCGAACGCCGCCGGGTGCGGTTACCCGGCGGTGGCGAGGGGCGCGGCGACGGGCGTGAGCGTGACCGGGATCCCGTTGAGGATCGCGGTGCCGGTGAGCGGCTCGACCGCGGTCTCGTCGGTCAGCACGTTGGAGTTGACGCCGGCGTGGGCGCGGGCGACGCCCATCGCGACGCCGTCGAGGTCGTGGCCCCAGCCGTGGGGCAGCGAGACGACGCCGGGACGGATGTCCTCGGTGACCTCGACGGTCGCGGTCAGCTGCCCCACGCGCGAGCGGACGCCGGCGGGCGCGCCGTCGACCAGCGCCAGCCGGGCGGCGTCGTCGGGGTGGACGTGCAGCGTGCAGCGCTCCGGGCCGCGGACGAGCAGCGGCAGGTTGTGCATCCAGGAGTTGTTGGAGCGCAGGTGGCGGCGGCCGATGAGCACGAGCTGCCCGGGGTCGGCGTCGGCGGCCGCGTCCAGCGCGTCGTGCAGGCGGGCGACGTCGGCGACCAGCGCGGGCGGCGCCAGCTCGACGCGGCCCGACGGCGTGCGCAGGACCTCGGGCAGGCGCGGGGCCAGGGGGCCGAGGTCGACGCCGTGCGGCCGCGCTTCGAGGTCGGCGAGCGTGAGGTCGTAGGGGCCGGTGCGCAGCAGCAGGTCGACCATCCGCTCGGTGCCCGTGCGCGGCGCCAGCTCCGCCAGGACGTCCTCGACGTCGCGCCCGTGCCACGGCGAGCGCTCGTCGGCGACCTCCTTGCCGATCGCGGCGCGCGCGACGAAGTCGTCGATCGCGGCGACGTCGGCGTCCGGGCCCTGGCCGGTGACGACGCCGACCAGCCGCAGGACGGTCCTCCACTCGTCGGGCATCCCGGCCGGGCGCGGCAGGACCGGCGGCGACCAGTTCGCGTGGTTGCGCACGCTGAAGCCCTGGAAGACGAGGTCGAAGTGCGCCTTCTCCAGCGGCGAGGGCGCGGGCAGGATGACGTCGGCGTGGCGCGTGGTCTCGTTGACGTAGATGTCGACCGACACCATGAAGTCGAGCGCGTCGAGCGCGGTCGCCAGGCGCGCGGAGTTCGGCGTCGAGATCACCGGGTTGCCCGCGATCGTCAGCAGCGCGCGGATCCGGCCCGCGCCGGGCGTGTCGATCTCCTCGGCCAGCGCGGCGGCGGGCAGCTCGCCGAAGACCTCGGGCAGCCCGCGCACGCGCGACGTCCAGCGCCCGAAGGCCGCGCCGCGCCCGCGCCCCGGCGCGCCCTTGGTGTTCGGCAGGCCCCCGGCGGGCAGCGGGAACATCGCGCCGCCGGGGCGGTCGAGGTTGCCGGTGACGACGTTGAGGACGTCGATCAGCCACGAGGCGGTCGTGCCGAAGGCCTGCGTGGTCGTGCCGATGCGGCCGTAGGCGACGGCGGACGGCGCGGTGGCGAAGGCGCGCGCGACCCGGCGGATCGCGTCGGCGTCCAGGCCGGTGGCGGGCGCGACGGCCTCGGGGGCGAAGTCCCGGGCGAGCGCGCGGACGGTGGCGAGGTCGTCGTCGGAGACGTGCGGCGACGGCGGCGTCGCCTCCAGCCCCTCGTCGAAGACCACGTGCAGCAACGCCATCAACAACAGCGCGTCGGTGCCCGGCCGGATCGCCAGGTGCTCGTCGGCCTCCCGCGCGGTGCGCGAGCGGCGCGGGTCGACGACGACGATCGTCCCGCCGCGCCGGCGGATCGCGCGCAGCCGCCCGCGCACGTCGGGCGCGGTCATCAGCGAGCCGTTGGACGCCATCGGGTTGGCGCCCAGGCAGAGCAGGAAGTCCGTGCGGTCGAGGTCCGGGATCGCGACCGTCGTGCCGCTGCCGAACAGCAGCGCGGAGGCGGCCTGCTTCGGGTACTGGTCGACGGTCGAGGCGCTGAAGATCTGCTTGGTCCCGATGGCCTTCAACAAGACCTTCCCGTACAACAGGAACGCGAGCGAGTGCGCGGCCGGGTTGCCGACGTAGGCGCCGACCGCGTCGCGGCCGTGCTCCTCGACGATCGCCGGGAGGCGCCGCGCGATCAGCGCGAACGCCTCGTCCCACGTCGCGGGCGCGAACGACCCGTCGGCCTGCCGGACCAGCGGCGTGCGCACGCGATCCGCGTCGTCGTGCAGCTCCTTGATCGAGACGCCCTTCGGGCAGATGAACCCGTGGCTGAGGACGTCGTCGGCGTCGCCGCGCACCTTCGTCACCGTGTGCGCGGCCGCGTCGACCTCCAGCGCGAGGCCGCACGTCGCCTCGCAGAGCGGACAGGTCCGGAACGCGACGGGCATCGGGTGACCGTACTCCGACATCCGACACTCGTCCAACCGCCACATCCCCACCTCAACGGCGCTCACCGCCGTCCGATGCCTGAGAGGGCCATGGAGGCAAAGCACGCAACGGACTGCGCGCCCTGGCGGGAAGGCATCGACCCGGTCGCTGCCCGCAACGTCGCCGGCGCGATCGACGAGCTCGCCGAGTTCCCGGTGTTGGACGCCACGGTGCTCCGGGTCATCGCGCTCTGCGACGACCAGGAGTCGACGGCCGCCGACCTGGTGGACGCGCTGGAGCAGGACGCGACGTTCGCCGCGAACCTGCTGCGCTTCTCGAACTCGGCCGCGCGGGCGCACCCGATCCGCGCCAAGACGATCCGCCAGGCGGTGATGCTCGTCGGGCGCCGCGCGCTGCGGCGGCTCGCGCTGGAGGCGGCGACCTACCGCTTCCTGGAGCGGTCGCGCGGCAACGGCCGCGCGTCCTGCGGCCAGATGCACCTGCACGCGATCACGGTCGCCATCGGCGCCGCGGCCGCGGCCGAGGAGGCGCAGGTCGCGGGCGACACCGTGCACCTGGCGGGCCTGCTGCACGACGTCGGCAAGCTCGTGCTGCCCGAGGTCTTCGGCGAGGACGCGTGCGACGCGCTGGCCCGCGAGTTCCCGGCCGGCTCCGAGCGCGTGCTGGCCGAGCGCGAGCGCTTCGGCATCGACCACGCCCAGTGCGGCGCGCTGCTGGCCGAGCGCTGGGGGCTGCCCGCCGAGGTCGCGTCGATCATCGCGTGGCACCACGGCGGCGCGACCGGCGTCGGCGCGCCGAACGCGGAGATCGCCTGCGTGCAGCTGTCCGACAACGTCGCGGGGATGCTGAGCGGCAACGAGGCCGACCACGCGTTGTTGGAGGTGTCGCTCGACCGCCTCGGGCTGACCAGCGACGTGCTCGACGTCCTGGCCGAGCAGATCGCCAACCCCGAGCAGCGGGGCGGCGGCGAGGCCGGCCGGTTGGCGCAGCGCGTCGCCGAGCTGGAGCGGCTGTCGCAGACCGACGACCTCACCGGGCTGGCCAACCGTCGGCACTGGCTGCAGACGACGCGGACCGCGCTGATCGAGCAGGGCGGCGGGGCGATCCTGATCTGCGACGTGGACAACTTCAAGGCGGTCAACGAGCGCCACGGCATGGCCGCGGGCGACCTCGTGCTCGCCGAGATCGGCCGGATCCTCAGCGTGCACGGCCACGCGGGACGGCTCGGCGGCGACGAGTTCGCCGTGCTCGTGCCCGGCAACCTCGAGGAGGCCGTGCAGGCCGCCCAGCGGATCATGGCCCAGGTCGGCGAGGTGTTCGAGGCGGGCTCCGGCCCCAAGGTCGACCTCTCGCTCGGCTGCGCCGCGGCGCCGACCCACGGCACCGAGCTGGCCGACCTCCTGGAGGCCGCCGACGTCGCGCTGCTGGACGCCAAGCGCGCGGGCCGGTCGCGGGCGATGATCGCCGGCGCGGAGCTGCGGGGCGGGGACCTGGCGGCTTAGGCGCCGCCTGGTCCCACGTAGCGCTCGCCGCGCATCAGCGGGACGCGGTCGCCGTCGGCGGTGAGGCCGTCGACGTCGACGTGCGGCCCGCCGAAGCAGAAGTCGGTGTGGTCGCTGAGCGGTTGATCGGGAGGCCGGTGAGGACGACGCGGGCGTATCCGGTCAGGTCGTCGTCGGTCATCGCCGGACGCGTACCCTCGCACGCGCATGAGCGGATTGGTCAAGGCCGAGTGGTACGACGTCAGACGGGCGCAGTCGAACAAGCCCGCGACGTACTCGTGCCCGTTCTGCCCGCGCAAGCTGCCCGCGTTCTCCGAGCACGTGCTGATCCGACCGCTGGGACGCGGGGACGGACGGCGCCACGCGCACGTGGCCTGCGCGGCGAAGGCGCGCAGGCAGGGCCTGCTGCCGTCGCGCGAGGAGTGGCTGCGCGGGCAGCGTCGCGCGCGCCGCTCCGGCAGGATGAGGAGATGGCTCCGGAGGCTGACCCGACGCTCGTGACCACCCGCCGCGCGCTGCACGCGCTCGCCGCCCAGGTGATCGCGCCGCTGCGCACGCAGGCGACCGGGAACGAGATCGCGCTGCGACCCCGGCCCGGCGGCTTCGGGACGCCGGAGCTGCCCGAGGGCGGCTGGGTCGGCGTGGACGGCACGGACCTCGTGCGCGTGGACGGGGAAGGCGCCCGCGAGACCGCGCCGATCACGTCGCTCCTGGACGCCGCCGACTTCGTCGGCCTCGACGACGCGGCGAGCGCGCTGACCGACGCGCCGCTGGAGGTCCACGCCGGCGCCGCCCAGATCCTCGCCGACGCCTGGGCCTCCGGCGAGGAGGCGCTGATCGCCCTCGGCGGCGACGACACCACCCCGATCCTCTGGCCCGAGCACTTCGACATCGCCATCGAGCACGCCCAGGCGACCTACGGGGTGTCCCCCGGCGACGACGCCCACCCCGAGCCCTACGCCTACATCTCGCTCTGGACCCCGCCTCCTGGGCTGGAGACCGGCCCGTCCACGTTCTGGAACGCCGTCGGCTTCACCGGCGCGGAGCGGCCGTGGACGAACGACGTGGACGAGTTGGTGGCGTTCTTCAGAGCAGGCGCCGCCGCACGATGATCTCCTCCGACAGCGTCTTGTAGCCGACGCGGTCGAAGACGACGGTGACGATCCCGGACTCGATGGACTGGATCGTGCCGTCGCCGAACTCGGGGTGGTGGACGTGCTCGCCGGGTTGGTAGGGCGCGTCCTCGTCGGGTGGGTCGGAGTCCGCGACGCCGTGGCCGGCGTCGCAGTTGTCGCAGTTGCCGCACGGCGGGTCGAAGGGCTCGCCGAAGTACCCCAACAAGAAGGCGCGGCGGCAGGTGGAGTGCTCGGCGTAGGCGCGCATCATCTCGACGCGGGAGCGTTCGAAGTGCTCGCGGTCGATCTCGTCGGTCGCGGCCTCGTCGAGGCCCGCGGCGAGGTCGGCGTCGCGGACGGCGGACACCTCGCCGGCGTCGGTCACGTCCACGACGTGGGCGTCCTGGAGCCGGTGCAGGACGGTCGCCAGCCGTGACCGGCCCAGGCCCAGCTCCTCGCGCAGCGCGCCCGCGTCGACCGGACGGCCGGCGGCGCGCACGACGCCCGCCACGCGCTCCAGCGTCGCGCGGTCGAGCTTGCCGGACGCGAAGAAGCGGCGGCGGCCGAGGTCCTCGGGCCGGTAGAAGAGCTTGGCCACCGCGGGCTCGCGGTCGCGCCCGGCGCGGCCCAGCTCCTGGAAGTACGCGTCCAGCGACGCGCTGACGTCGAGGTGGAACACGAACCGCACGTCGGGCTTGTCGACGCCCATGCCGAAGGCGATCGTGGCGACCATCACGTCCACGTCGCCGTCGGCGTCCATGAACGCCTCCTGCGCCGCGTCGCGCCGCTTGGCGCCCATCCCGCCGTGGTAGGCGGTCGCCCGCACGCCGCGCTCGCGCAACGCGCGCGCCACGTCCTCGGAGCCCTTCTGCGTGGCGACGTAGACGATCCCGGGCGCGCCCTCCCGCTCGGCCACCGCGTCCAGCAGCGCGCGCTCCTTGGCCTCCTCCTCGTGGAAGTGCTCGACGCCGAGCCAGATGTTGGGGCGGTCGAAGCCCTTGACGATGATGTCGGGGTCCTTCAGCCGCAGCACGGACACGATCTCCTCGCGCACCGGCGCCGCGGCGGTCGCGGTCAGCGCGAGGATCGGCGGACGGCCGAGGGCCTCGGCGGCCGCGCCCAGCTCCAGGTACTCGGGCCGGAAGTCGTGGCCCCACTGCGACACGCAGTGCGCCTCGTCGACCACGAACAGCGACGGCTTCGTCGCGCGCAGGCGCTCCAGCGTGTCCGGCCGCGCGAGCTGCTCGGGCGCGAGCAGGACGAACTCGGTCGCGCCGGACTCCAGGCCCGCGAAGACCGCCTCGCGCTGGGCGTGCGTGAGCGTCGAGTTCAGCTCGGCCGCCGCGCCGCCCTCGGCCTGCTCGACCTGGTCGCGCTGCAGCGCGATCAGCGGCGAGACGACGACCGTCGGGCCGTCCCGGAAGTACCCGGCGAGCTGGTAGATCGCCGACTTGCCGCTGCCGGTGGCCATCACCACGAGCGCGTCACGTCCCTCCAGCGCCGCCTCGATCCCCTCCAGCTGGCCGGGGCGCAGGTGGTCGTGGCCCAGCTCCTCGCGGGCGGCCTCCTCGATGGCGTCTTCGTCGGGCAGCTCTGACATCGCCGAGTCCGTACCCGACCCTATCCTCGAAGGAGCATGGCCTCATCCGTCTCCGACGCCGACCGCAAGGACCGTCTCGCCGAGCAGCGCCGCAACCTGCCCGACGGGCCGGGCGTCTACCTGTTCCGCAACGAGAAGGGCAAGGTCATCTACGTCGGCAAGGCCAAGTCCATCAAGAAGCGGGTGGCGTCGCACTTCGCCAACCCGGTCACGCGCGGCGCGGTCCAGATGACCGAGGTCATCGACGACGTCCAGTTCATCCTGGTCGGGTCCGAGACCGAGGCACTGCTCGTCGAGCAGAACTTCATCAAGCAGTACCAGCCGCAGTTCAACATCCGGCTGCGCGACGACAAGTCCTATCCGTACATCGCGATCTCGATGGACGAGCCGTTCCCGCGCGTCTACTTCACGCGCGAGAAGCACCGCAAGACGCGGCTGTACTTCGGGCCGTACTCCTCCGCCAAGCGCACCCGCTCGACGCTGGAGACGCTCGGCAAGGTCTTCCAGTACCGCTCCTGCCAGGGCGCGGAGCCGGGCCGGCGCAGCGGGTCCCCGTGCCTCGACTTCTACATCAAGCGCTGCGGCGCGCCGTGCGTCGACTACGGGGTCGACCGCAAGCAGTACATGGAGTCGATCGACGGCGTCCGCGCGTTCCTGAGCGGGCGCTACCGCGAGATCGAGCGCGACCTCGAGGCGCGCATGAAGGAGGCGTCGGCCAAGCAGGAGTTCGAGCAGGCCGCGCTGGAGCGCAACCGCCTGGCCGCCGTGCGCTCGCTGCTGCAGAAGCAGCGCGTGGCCAACGAGGCGCACGGGACGATCGACGTCGTCGCGGTCGCGGCCGACGGCACCGACGCCAACGCCCAGGTCTTCCAGCTGCGCGACGGCGTGCTCAGCGACCGCCAGTCGTTCTACCTGGACAACATCCAGGAGGGCGGCGTGGGGGAGGTCGCCCAGGAGTTCTTGTTGCAGTACTACGGCGAGGCGACCGTGATCCCGCCGCAGGTCATCGTCCAGCTCCAGGTCGAGGACCTCGAGCCGCTGGCCGAGCTGCTGACCGAGCGGCGCGGGGCGAAGGTCGAGGTTCGCGCGGCCGAGCGCGGCGACAAGGCCAGGTTGTTGGACCTGGCCGAGCGCAACGCGCGCCTGGCGCTGGACCAGGAGCGGCTGAAGGCCGAGCGCTCGCGCCAGCAGCGCGTGCAGGCGCTGGACGACCTGCAGGAGGCGCTGGCGTTGGAGGCACTCCCGCTGCGGGTCGAGTGCTTCGACATCTCCAACCTGATGGGGACGCACACGGTCGCCTCGATGGTCGTCTTCGAGGGCGGCGCGCCGAAGAAGGCCGACTACCGGCGCTTCACGATCCGCGGCGGCGAGGAGGGCGTGCCCGACGACTTCGCGTCGATGAGCGAGGTGCTCGGCCGCCGCCTGGCGCAGTGGGAGCGCCAGCAGGACCTGTCGCCGCACGACCCGGATCGCAACGAGAGCTTCGCGACGCTGCCGAACCTGATCGTGATCGACGGCGGCAAGGGCCAGCTCTCGGCGGGCGTCGAGGCGCTGCGCGGGTTTCTCGACCGCGGTGTGGCCGTCGTCTCGCTGGCCAAGCGCATCGAGGAGGTCTTCGTGCCCGGCCGGCCCGACCCGATCGTCCTGCCGCACGACACGCCCGCCCTGCAGCTGCTGCAGCGCGTCCGCGACGAGGCCCACCGCTTCGCGATCACCCACCACCGCACCCGCCGCGACAAGGCGATGACCGTGTCGGTGCTCGACGACCTACCCGGCATCGGCGAGGCCCGCAAGCGCACGTTGTTGAACCACTTCGGCTCGCCGGACGCCGTGCTCGCGGCGACCCGCGAGCAGTTGGAGGCGGTCCCGGGCCTGCCCGGCAAGACGGCGCGGGAGCTGTACACGTTCCTGCACCGGACGCGGACGGGGCGCTAGGCGGGCGCGCCGATCGCCCGGCGGCCGCTCGGTTGAGCGGCCGCCGGCTCGAGCGAGCCGTTGCTCGCCGGAGATCGCCGGCCCTACTGCCGGCTCACCGCCGGATCGCACGCGATGTCGGGCGGGGCGGGAATGACCCCGCCGCCGCCGGCCCACGTCAGCGAGATCGACGTCTGGTCGGAGAGGTCCGCGCGGTCGATCTCGAACGACACGGTTCCGTTGACCGAGGCCGCTTCGAGCGACCCCTTGTCCGTTGCCAACGAGACGGTGCCCGCGCCGTCAGGCACCGCCGCGTTGATGCGGACGTGATTCGTCGGCAGGCCGGGCAGGCACATCTGCGCGCCGATCCCGGATCCCTCGTTGAGCGTCGCCTTCTTGCCACAGCGTCCGCTGCCATGATCGTCGGTCGTGTAGCAGACGACGTCGTTGTTCTCGGCCACCTTCATCCGGAATCCCGAGCGGAGCTTGGCGCCGTCCCGGGAGCTCTTGGCGTCGAGACCTGCGGCTGCGAACACCGGACCACCGTGCGACTGAGACTCTCCGGGCGCGGTTGCCTCGTTCTTGATCGGCTGCGGTTCACCCGTCGGAGGAGCCGGCGTGCCGTCGATCCCCGCAATCGCCACGCTGCAAGCGGCGAGGCAGGCGACGAGCGCCGCGAGGATGGCGATCTTGCGCTTGTTGAGGTATCGCATGATCTGTCTCCTAGTAGTGAGCCGTGAGTCGGGCGGTGCCAGGGCCTTGGTTCGTCCACCAATCAACGTACGCGTCGACCCAGATGTTGTTGTTGTCGCTCCACCACTGGTAGGCGTAACCGGCACCCCAGGCGTACGCGATGATCGTGCCGGTGCTGGGATTCTGCAGGTACGAGCTGATGTACCGGGAGCCGTACGAGTAGTCGGTGGAACCGTCGTCGTCGTACGTGTGCCGCTCCGAGGCGAGTATCGATGTCCGGATGCTGACGCAACCTATGCTAAGAAACGCAAAGTGTCAAGGTGGGATTGACGTCAGTCTAATTTGCTTAGCAAATAGAGTTGATGCGCGAGCGAAAGGCGGAGGGTGTTGGCCTTGTGAGTTCTGGCTTGAGCGGCGGAGCAGCCTGGAGGCAGACGAGGCCGCGAACCGCGCCCAGTGGGGTTGGCCGGGGCGCGAGCCATTGGTGTCATGAGGGCGTCGGCCTAGCGCTCGGGCGTTGGCGCGCACAGTGACGTCGCGCTCGGCTTCACGATGGTCTCCGGGCGCGAGGTCTTCACGGTCGGCGACCACCCGCGATCGTCTGCTGGTTCGCGGCGCTCATCGCCGACGTGACCAAATGATGGGCGGGCGGTCCGGTGAGGGGGCCGCCCGCCAAGGTGCTACGTCGTCGAACCGGTGGTCGACGTCTGCTGCCGGCCGTTGCCGCCGCCGGGGCGTTGGGGCAGCTTGGACTGGCAGGTCTTGAAGGCGGCCTGGACCTTGGGATCCGAGGCCTTGAGGTTGCGCAGGGCGTTGAAGCCGTCGGAGACCTTGACGTCGAGGCCCTGGTCCTTGAGGCAGGTCAGGTAGGGCGTGAAGGCCTTGATGTTCTGCTGCGGCGGCCGGCCGCCGCCGTTGCGGGTGCCGTCGCCGTAGCCGCCGCCGCGGAACTGGGGCCGGAGCTTGGCGCAGGCCTGCATGGCCTTCTGGGTCTTGGCGTCGGGCTGTCCGCCGCCGAAGAAGCCGGGGCCGCCCGCGCCGCCGCCGTTGCCGTTTCCGTCGGAGGGCGGAGCGCCGTCGGTGCCCGTGGGCGGCTGGGCGTTGGTGCCGGTCGGCGGCTGGCCGTCGCCGCCGTCGGCGCCGGGCGGGGGACCGTAGCCGCCGCCGTTGCCGTCGCCGCCGTTGGGCCGCTGACCGCGGTCGGGCAGCGTCACGCCGTTGTCCTTCAGGCACTGCCGGTACTTCTCGAACGCGGCGTTCTGGGTGCCGTTGGCCCCGCTCTTGGTCGTCGCGGAGGCGTCGGCGCCCGACGACGAGTCGCCGCTGGAGCCGCACGCGACGAGCGCGACCGAGGCGCCCGCGATGGCGAGCACGGACAAGGGCGTGGCAAGGCGAGACATGGCCTCGCAGTGAGCCGCACGAACCGAAACGAGGGCCAAGCGCTCGCGAAGAAGTGCGTAAGTCCGGTGCGGCACGGCCGCGGTCAAAGCCCGGGCCCGTCCGGCCGAGAACCGGGATGTGCGAATGCCGTTTACCATGCCCGCCGCGCTGCTCGCGACGGTCCTGTCCTCCGTGGCCTTCGCCCCGGCCGCCCATGCCGCCATCGACGGCGACGAGGCGTGCGACGGCGGCCTCTACAGCATCTTGGTCTTCGACGGCCAGCGCTGGGTGCGCTGCATGGCCGGGCTCGAGGAGAACGCGCCTTGGGGGACGCTGACCGTCCCGGACGTGACCGCGTCCGAGAACACCAACTCGGTGACGTTCACGGTCTCGCGCACCTCCAAGGTCAACACGATCTGGTTCACCTACACGACGGTCGACGGCACCGCGAAGGCCGGCGTCGACTACACCGCGACGTCCGGTTCTCTCCGGTGGGTCAACGAGCTGAGCCAGACGATCACGGTGCCGATCGCCGACGACGACGTCCACACCGGCGACCGCTCGTTCTTCCTGCGCCTCGCGCCCGGCGCCGGCGGGCCGACCGTCACGCTGCCGGCCCGCGACGCGGTCGCGACGATCACCGACGATGAGCCGGAGCCGGATCCCGCGACCGATCCGGACCCGTCGGCGGGGGAGACCACGCCGGGCGACGACGCGCCGAAGGACGACGCGGCCACGACCACCCAGCCGAACGCGCCCGTCCCGCCGGTCGCGACCCCGGCCGCCGCACCGCCGGCGCCGAGCGCGACGCCCGCGCCGCCGAGCGCGCCCTTCGCCCGCCTCACTCAGGCGCGCACGCTCGGCTCCGTCCTCGCCGGGCGCACCCGCCTGGCCGTGCGCTGCTCCGCGCGCTGCACGCTGACCGTGACGCTCACCGTCCCGTCGGCCACGGCCCGCGCGCTCGGCCTGCGGACGCGCACGATCGGCACCGCCCACGGCGCCGGGACCGGCCGCCTCCTGCTGCCGATCCGCCTCTCGGGCCCGGCGAAGGCGGCGCTGCGCCGTCACCCGCGGACGCTCGTCGCCACCGCGACGCTCCGCGACGCCGAAGGCGCGCCGTCCCGGACGGTCCGCCTCACGCTGCGGCGCCCGAGCTGATCGGGCGCGGCCGGGCGGCGCGCCCGGCCCGACGCATGGGGGAGCCGCCGGTTCTTCGCACGGAGAACCGCCTTCGCGCTGCCGCGGGGGCCCGCGGCGCGCCGGTTCTTCGCACGGAGAACCGCCTTCGCGCTGCCGCGGGGGCCCGCGGTGCGCCGGTTCTTCGCACGGAGAACCGCCTTCGCGCTGCCTCGGGGGCCCGCGGTGCGCCGGTTCTTCGCATTTCCTCACGTTCCGCTTAAAGACCACTCACGGGTTGGCCTGAAGCTGGTGCAGGTATGCCCCGGTCGACCCGTGCTCGTCACCTGCTGTCCCCGATCAACGTCGCGCTCGGCGTCGTCGCCGCCGGCGGCGTGGTCGCCGCGATCGTCGTCGTCGGTCCGGAGAAGGCGTCGTCCACCACCAGCGAGCGGGTGGTCACGGTCTCCAAGGGCGTGGTGCAGTCCACGGTGTCGGGCAGCGGCAACCTGTCGCCGGCCAACACGATGAACTTGAGCTTCGGTGCCTCGGGCAAGGTGACCAAGGTGTACGTCAAGGCCGGCGAGCACGTCACCGAGGGTCAGCTGCTGGCGCGCATCGACCCGACCTCGGCCGAGGTCGACCTGGCCGAGGCCAAGGCCAACCTCCAGAGCGCGCAGGACACGCTGGACGACATCCAGTCCGGCACGACGACGACCACGACGGCGTCGGCGTCGACCTCCTCGTCGTCGGCCACCGCGACGACCGCGACCGCGACGATCGCCGCCGTGAAGGCGACCGCCGCGCAGGCGGAGGAGACGTCCTCCGCGTCCACGCCGGCGAGCACGACGACGCCCTCGACCACCACGACGACGCCGAGCGGGTCCGGCGGGAGCGACGGCGGCTCGGGGTCGGCGAACGGGACCGGCTCGAACGGCAGCGGCGGCTCGGGCTCGGCGAACGGGAACGACTCGGCGGGGAGCGGCTCGACCGGCGGCGGCTCGGGCTCGGGCTCGGCGAACGGCAGCGGCTCGGCGGGGAGTGGCTCGACCGGCGGCGGCTCGGGCTCGGCGAGCGGCAGCGCCTCGCGCTCCGGCTCCGGCTCCGGCTCCACGTCCGGCGCGAGCGGCTCCGGCGGCGGCTCCAACTCCACCATGTCGCAGGCCGCCGCCGAGGCGGCGGTCAAGTCCGCGCAGCTCGCCGTCGACAACGCCGAGGACGCGCTGGCCGCGACGGCGCTGCGCGCGCCCGGCGCGGCGACCGTCGCCGAGGTCAACGGCGCGGTCGGCGACCAGGTCAGCGGCTCGTCGGGCAGCACGTCGTCCTCGTCCTCCTCCAGCAGCGGCGGTGGCGCGAGCGGCGGCGGCGTCGGCGCCTCCGGCACCTCCGGCACCTCCGGCGGCTCATCCTCCAGCTCCTCGGCCTTCGTCGTCCTGACCCAGCTGAGCCGCATGCACCTCGAGGTCTCGCTGAGCGAGTCCGACATCAACGACGTCAAGGTCGGCCAGCAGGCGACGGTCGCCGTCAACGCCGCGTCCGGCGAGGAGGTCGCGGGCAAGGTGGCGTCGATCGACGTGCTCAGCAGCAGCTCGTCCAGCAGCGGCTCGTCCAGCGCGGTCTCCTACCCGGTCACGATCGCGCTGACCCAGACGACCAAGGGCCTCAAGGCGGGGATGTCGGCCACGGCCGAGATCGTCACGTCGCAGGCCGAGGGCGTCGTCGTCCCCAACCAGGCGCTGCAGGGCAGCTCGGTCACCGTCGTCAAGAACGGCGCGCGCACGACCCAGCGCGTCCAGACCGGCGTCGCCGGCGACTCCGCCACGCAGGTCGTCTCCGGCCTCAGCGCCGGCGACCAGGTCGTCGTGACCTCGCAGTCGGCGGCCGCCGGCGCCGCGGCGTCACGCGCCGGCGGTACCTCCAACTCCACGCAGAGCGGCCTCGGCGGCGGCACGAGCCGCTTCGGCGGCGGCGCCGGCGCCGGCGGCGGCTTCAGCGGCGGCGGGTTCTCCGGCGGCGGCCCGCCCAGCGGCGGCTTCCCCGGGGGAGGCGGCCGGTGAGCGACCGACCGAGGCGGAGGCGTCGCCGTCCGGTCATCGTCGTCGAGGACGTCCGGCGGACCTACCAGGTCACCGACGACCTGGCCGTCCACGCACTCGACGGCGTCAGCCTGACGATCGCCGCCGGCGAGCTCGTCGCGATCATGGGCTCCTCGGGCTCCGGCAAGTCCACGTTGATGAACATGCTCGGCTGCCTCGACCAGCCGACGAGCGGGCGCTACCTGCTCGACGGGGTCGACGTCAAGGACATGGACGAGGACGAGCAGTCCGACCTGCGCAACCGCAAGATCGGGTTCGTCTTCCAGGCCTTCAACCTGGTCCCGCGCACGAGCGCGCTGGCCAACGTCGAGCTGCCGCTGAGCTACGCGGGCGTCTCGCGCGGCGAGCGCCGCCGGCGGGCGACCGACGCGCTGAAGGCCGTCGGCATGGGCGCCCGCCTCGACCACCTGCCGTCCGAGCTGTCCGGCGGCCAGCAGCAACGCGTGGCGGTCGCGCGCGCGATCGTCACCAACCCCTCGTTGATCCTCGCCGACGAGCCGACCGGCAACCTCGACTCGCGCTCCACCCACGACGTCCTGCGCATCTTCGAGACCCTCAACGCCGAGGGCCGCACGGTCGTCCTCATCACCCACGAGGACGACGTCGCCGAGCGCGCCCGGCGCGTCATCCGCCTGGCCGACGGCCGCATCCTCTCCGACGATCGGCGCGTCGCCGCCGGAGAGGCCGCATGACGCTCGCCGAGACCCTGCGCATCGCGCTCGGCGGCATCATGGCCAACAAGCTGCGGTCGGGCCTGACGATCCTCGGCATGACGATCGGCGTCGCGTCGGTGATCGTGCTCGTCGCCGTCGGCAACGGCTCCAAGCGGCAGGTGCAGGCCAGCGTCCGCGCGCTGGGCTCCAACGTCCTGCTCGTCCAGGCCGGCGGCGCCCGCGGTGGCCCCGGGCTGTTCGGCGGCGGCAGCTCGATCACGCTGACGCAGGCCGACGCGACCGCGCTGCAGGATCGGTTCGACGCGCCCGACGTCAAGTCCGCCTCGCCCGTGGTGACCGCGTCCAGCACCAGCCTCGTCGCCGGCTCGTTGTCCTACACGTCGAGCGTCACCGGCACCACGCCGAGCTACGCCACCGCGCGCGACTACGAGATCGCCTCGGGCCAGATGTTCACGACCGCCGACGTCAAGAAGCACGATCGCGTCGTCGTCCTCGGCCCGACCGTCGTCACCAACCTCTTCAGCGGCGCCAACCCCGTCGGCCAGACCGTGAAGATGGGCGGTTCGACGTTCACGGTCGTCGGCGTGACCAAGGCCAAGGGGTCCAACGGCACGACCGACCAGGACGACGTCGTCTTCGCGCCGCTGACCGCCGTGCAGGACGCGCTCTCCGGCTACGGGTCGATCGACCAGATCGTCGTCCAGGCCAAGAGCGAGAAGGCGCTGAACGCCGCCCAGGCCGAGGTGACGTCGATCCTCGACCAGCGCCACGACGTCGACACGACGTCGTCGAGCGGCACGTCGAGCAGCAGCTTCCAGGTCATCAACCAGGGGTCGATCCTGGAGACCTCCAACGAGACGACGTCGGTCTTCACGACGCTGCTCGGCGCGGTGGCCGCGATCTCGCTGCTCGTCGGCGGCATCGGCGTCATGAACATCATGTTGGTGTCGGTCACCGAGCGCACGCGCGAGATCGGCATCCGCAAGGCGATCGGCGCCCGCCGCGCCGACATCCTGCTCCAGTTCCTCACCGAGGCCGTCCTGGTCTCGATGCTCGGCGGCCTGGTCGGCGTCGCCGTCGGGATCGTCGGCTCGAAGTTCACGATCGCCGGCGTCGACCCCGTCATCGCCTTCTACTCGATCCCCCTGTCCTTCGGCGCGGCCGTCCTGGCCGGGCTGTTCTTCGGCACCTACCCGGCGGGCCGCGCCGCGCGCCTGCGTCCCATCGACGCCCTCCGATTCGAATGAGCGACCAGCACCAGCACACGACGACCTATGACGACCCCGACCTCGAGTGGGACTACGAGGACGACGACGCCCAGGGGGAGGAGGACGCGCGCCCGCGCCGGCCGCGGCGCAGGCTGCTGACGCCGGTCAGCGGCGGGCTCGCCGCGATCGCGCTGCTCGCCGGCGGCTTCGTCGCGGGCGTGCAGGTCCAGAAGGGCCAGGACGACAACGGCGGCGCGGGCGGCCCGGGCGGCGGCGGCGCGCGCGGCGGGAGCTTCGCGGCGCGCCTCGGCGGCGGCGCGGGCGCGGGCGCCGCGTCGGGTGGCGCGAGCGCCCAGGGCTCCGGGCCGGGGCAGGGTCAGAGCGCCGCTGCCGGCGGCTCCGGCTCCAACGCCACGGTCGGCACCGTCGCCAACGTCAAGGGCACGACGCTCTACGTCACCGGCACCGACGGCACGACGGTGAAGATCCGCACCGACGACAGCTCGAAGGTCACGCGCAACGCCGACAGCTCGGTCGCCGCCGTCCATCCCGGCGACTCGGTCGTGATCCAGGGCACCAAGAACAGCTCCGGCAGCGTGACCGCCACGTCGATCACCGCGACGGCCAAGGGCGTCAGCGCGTTCGCCGGTCTCGGCGGCTTCCCGGGCACGGGCGGAACGAGCGGAACGGGCGGCACGGGCACCGGCAGCCAGTCGGGCGGTGCATCGTCGGGAAGCGGCGGCTCCGACGGCGTCCCGCAGGGCTTCGCGCCACCTCAGGGTTAGGCCACCAGACCGCGCGGAAAGCCTCTTCCGCGAAACAATGGTGAGAGTGCCGCTCACCTACGTCACCGGTCACCGCAACCCGGACACGGACTCGATCGCCGCCGCGATCGGGTACGCCGAGCTGCGGGCGCGCCTCGATCCCGACACCACCTACCTGCCCGTCCGCCTCGGCGACCTGAACGCCCAGACCCGCTGGGTCCTGGACCGGGCCGGGGCCGCCGAGCCGGACCTGCTGCCGCACATCATGCTGCGCGTCCGCGACGTGATGCAGCAGGACTTCTACGCGGCCGGCGTCGACGACGCCGTGCGCGAGGTCGGCCTGACGATGGCCGCCGACAAGCTCGACGTGGTGCCGATCGTCGACCACGACGGCAAGCTCGTGGGCGTGATGACCGAGCGCGCGCTGGCCCGCCGCTACATCCGCGAGTCGCGCGAGGCCTCGTCGCTGGTCGACACGCCGACGCGCGTCAGCGCGATCGCCAGCGCGGTCAGCGGCGAGCAGATCGTCGGCGAGGACGTCGCGGTCGCGGGCCGCGTCTGGGTCTTCGCGATGGAGGTCGACTTCCCGGAGTCCGGGATCGGCGAGGGCGACGTCGTCGTCCTCGGCAACCGCGAGGACGCCCAGCGCCGGATGATCGAGCGCGGCGTCGCGCTGATGCTCGTCTCCAACGGCTCGACGCCCAGCGACGAGATCCTCAAGCTCGCCAACGAGGCCGGGACCGCGGTCGTCGTCTCGCCGCTGGACTCCTACGTCTGCGGCCGCATGACGACGCTGGCCGCGCCGTGCCGCGCGCTGATGGACGCCGAGCCGCTGACCGTCCGCGGCAACGACCTGCTCGAGGACGTCACCGACGACATCAAGAACGTGCACTACCGCTCGGCGATCGCCGTCGACCGGCGCGGGCATCCGATCGGGCTGGTGACGCGCACCGACCTCGTCAACCCGACGCCGCGCGACGTGATCCTCGTCGACCACGCCGAGCAGGGCCAGTCGGTGACGGGCATCGAGCAGGCGCACATCGTCGAGATCCTCGACCACCATCACATCGGCTCGATCGAGACGCGGCTGCCGGTGCGCGCGACGTTCGACCCGGTCGGCTCGACCTCGACGCTCGTGCTGGAGCGCTTCCAGCAGGCGCGCGAGGAGCCGACCAAGCCGACCGCGACCGTGCTGCTCGGCGCGATCCTGTCCGACACCGTGATCTTGAACTCGCCGACCACGACCGAGCGCGACCGCGTCGCGGTCAGGCACCTCGAGGAGCTGCTGGGCCTCGACGCGCTGAAGTGGGGGCGCGAGATGTTCGAGTCGGGCTCCGACGCCGCCGACGCGCCCGTGGAGGCGCTGCTGGGCCGCGACCTCAAGGAGTACGAGACCGCCGACGGCCCGATGTGCATCGCGCAGGTCGAGACCGCGGGCAAGGTCCTCGTCGACCGCCTCGGCGAGCTGCGCGAGGCGCTCCAGGTCCAGCACGACAAGAACGGCCACGTGCTCAGCGCGCTGATGGTCACCGACATCCTGGAGAAGCACACCTCGCTGCTGGTCGCCGGCGACGTCAGCGCCGCCGAGCGCGCGTTCGGCACGCAGGCCGACGAGGGCGTGCTGGAGCTGCCGGGCGTGATGAGCCGCAAGAAGCAGGTCGCGCCGCAGCTGCTCGGCGCGTTCTGAGCGAGACGGCGCCGGCCGGTCGGAGGGGCGCGCTAAGGCGCGGTCACCGGCGGCGCCGTCGCCTCCAGCGCCGGCCAGCCGACGTCGCGCGCCTTGAGCGCCTCGTCGGCCGCGATGCCGCCGCGCAGCCCGAACAGGCGCTTGGCGTACAACAGGTAGACGACCACCGCCACGTTGATGACGAAGGCCACGATCTTGAACGGCGTGGCGCGGTCGATCAGCTCGTAGATCTCGACCGGCAGCAGCGACGCCGTCACGAGGAACGTGAGGTACTCGGCCCAGCGCTTGCCGAACCAGAGGCCGAAGGCCTCGACGCCCTCGATCGTCGCGTAGGTCAGCGCGATCGCCGCGTAGAGGTGCAGGCGGCCGCTGCGCAGCGAGAACAGCTCGTCGATGCGGTGCGTGAGCCCGTGGCCGGCCGCGGCGCCGCCGCTCGACGACTCGCCGCTGACGTCGGCGACCACGCGCAGGACGACGTCGTGGAGGTTCGCGCGGTTGGCGCTGAACAGCAGGATCGCGACGCCGAGCAGGCCGAGGCCGAGGAAGTGCGCCGCGCGGTCGACGGCGATCAGCCGCAGGACGATCTTGTCGCGCAACGGCCGCCCGCGCAGCGGCAGGTCGACGGCGTCGCGGTCGGGCGGCGTCGCGGCCGTCGCCTCCGCGTCGCCGGGCGGCGGCAGCGGCAGCCACGAGTCGCAGCGCAGGCAGCGGTGCCAGCGCACGCCGTCGCGCTCGCGCACGACGATCGCGTCCTCGGGGCGCAGCCGGCGCGCGTCCAGGCCCACCAGCGCGTGGCCGGCCAGCCCGCACACCAGCAGCTCCCAGTGGAAGCGCGGGACGAAGCGGCGCGGGGGCTCGCGGCGAACGCCGGGGGCGACGGAACCGGACAACGTGGCAGGGACATTAACCGCTGGAACACCGGGGGATCCGCCGCAGGCGTCATAGTGTCGGCATGGCCGTGAGCAGCACCCCCGCGCCGACGAGCACGGACACGCGCCTCGAGGACCTGGTGGTGATCTCGGGCTTCTCCGGCGCGGGCAAGACCGTGGCCATGAACGTCTTCGAGGACGCCGGCTACTTCTGCGTGGACAACCTGCCGCCGGAGATGATCCGGTCGCTGGTCGAGCTGTTCACGCACGAGGGCTCGAAGGTCGAGCGCGCGGCGATCGTCTCCGACGTCCGCGGCGGCGAGTTCTTCACGCCGCTGGAGGGCGTCATCGACGAGCTGCACGCCCGCGAGCTGCCGGCGCGCGTGCTCTTCCTGGACGCCGAGGACGCGACGCTCGTCGACCGCTACAAGGAGACGCGGCGCCGCCACCCGCTGGCGCCCGAGGGCTCGATCGCGTCCGGCATCGCGCGCGAGCGCGAGATGCTCGCGCCGATCAAGGAGCGCTCGGACTTCATCATCGACTCGTCCGGGCTGAAGGCCGCGCACCTGCGCCGCCGGATCGCCGACGACCTGCTGCCGCGCAACCGCCGCGGCCTGCTCGCGCTCACGTTCCAGTCCTTCGGCTTCAAGCACGGCCCGCCGCGCGACGCCGACCTCGTCTTCGACGTCCGCTTCCTGCCCAACCCGCACTACGTCCCGGAGCTGCGCCCGAAGACCGGCCTGGAGCCCGAGGTCGTCGCGTACGTCGCGCGCGAGGGCAAGCTGGCCGAGTTCTACGGCCTGCTCGAGCCGCTGCTGGACTTCCTCGTGCCGCAGTACGAGGAGGAGGGCAAGGCGCACCTGTCGGTCGCCATCGGCTGCACGGGCGGCCGCCACCGCTCCGTCGCGATCACCGAGCACCTCGGCCACCGCTTCGCCGAGCGCGACGACGTCGTGGTCGAGATCGAGCACCGCGACATCGGCCGCAAGCCGTAGGCTCCGCCGGCCTTGATTGACCACGTTGGCTTCGAGGTCTCCGACCTCGCCACCTCCGCACGCTTCTACGACGCGCTGTTCTCGCGCCTGGGGATCCGGCGCGTGCACACCGGTGAGGCGGCGATCGCCTACGGCAAGCACGAGCCGCGGTTCTGGATCGTCCAGCGCGGTCGCACGCCCGAGCCGGGCTACGGCCACTGCGCGATCCAGGCGGCGGGCCGGGTCGCGGTCGACGCGGCCTACGAGGCGGCGCTGCGCCACGGCGGGCGAGACGACGGCCCGCCCGGGCCGCGGCCCCAGTACGGACCGCGCTACTACGCGGCGTACGTGCTCGACCCGGATGGCCTGCGCATCGAGGTCGTCGCGGGCGGGCATTGATGTCAAGCGGACCGGTAGGGTCCGCCGTCTCCCAGAACGAAACGCCCCCTCTCCGGAAGGACTGACCACGACATGCCCGTACGCGTCGGGATCAACGGCTTCGGCCGCATCGGCCGCAACCTCTTCCGCGCCGCCCAGGCGAGCGGCGCCGACATCGAGTGGGTCGCCGTCAACGACCTCACCGACACCAAGACGCTCGGCCAGCTCCTCAAGTACGACTCGATCCTGGGCCCGTACCCGGGGACGGTCGAGGTGCAGGACGACGCGATCGTCGTCGACGGCAAGCCGCTGAAGGTCTTCGCCGAGCGCGACCCCGCCGACCTGAAGTGGGCCGACCTCGGCGTCGACGTCGTCGTGGAGTCCACCGGCTTCTTCACCAAGCGCGCCGACGCCGCCAAGCACCTCGACGCGGGCGCCAAGAAGGTCATCATCTCGGCGCCGGCCAGCGACGAGGACATCACGGTCGTGCTGGGCGTCAACTTCGACAAGTACGACAAGGACGCCCACCACGTCATCTCCAACGCGTCGTGCACGACGAACTGCCTCGCGCCCGCCGCGAAGGTCGTCAACGACGCGATCGGCATCAAGCACGGCCTGATGACGACGATCCACGCCTACACGCAGGACCAGAACCTGCAGGACGCGCCGCACAAGGACCTGCGCCGCGCCCGCGCCGCCGCGATCAACCTCGTGCCGACGTCGACCGGCGCCGCCAAGGCCGTCGGCCTCGTGCTGCCCGAGCTCAACGGCAAGCTGCACGGCTTCGCGGTCCGCGCGCCGATCCCCACGGGCTCGATGGTCGACCTCACCTTCGAGGCCGACCGCGAGACCTCGGTCGAGGAGATCAACGCGCTGTTCAAGGAGAAGGCCGACACCGGCGACCTGGCCGGCGTCCTCCAGTACACGGAGGACCCGCTGGTCTCGTCGGACATCGTGACCAACCCCTACAGCTCGATCTTCGACAGCGGGCTGACGTCGGTCATCGACGGCACGCTCGTGAAGGTCGTGTCCTGGTACGACAACGAGTGGGGCTACTCCAACCGCCTCGCCGACCTCATCCAGAAGGTCCTTTGAGAACCCTCGACGACCTCGGCGACCTCGGCGGCAAGCGCGTCTTCGTCCGCGTCGACTTCAACGTCCCGTTGAAGGACGGCGTCATCGCCGACGACGCGCGCATCCGCGCCGCGCTGCCGACCCTGGAGGAGCTGCGCCGCCGCGGCGCGCGGCTCCTCCTCGCCGCCCACCTCGGCCGGCCGAAGGGCCGCGACCCGGAGCTGTCGCTGGCGCCGGTCGCCGCGCGCCTGGGCGAGCTGCTGGACGCCGAGGTGGCGCTCGCCGCCGACCTCGACAGCGTCCCCGACGGCGACGTCGTGATGTTGGAGAACGTCCGCTTCGAGGCGGGCGAGACCAAGGACGATGCCGAGCTGGCCAAGACGTACGCCTCGCTGGCCGACGCCTACGTCAACGACGCGTTCGGCGCCGCGCACCGCGCGCACGCCTCGACGCACGCGATCGCCAAGCTGCTGCCGAGCGCCGCGGGCCTGCTGCTCCAGCGCGAGGTCGAGACGCTCCAGGGCATCCTCGCGAACCCGGCGCGACCGCTGGTCGCGATCGTCGGCGGCGCCAAGGTGACCGACAAGATCGGCGTGTTGGAGGCCTTCCTCGACCAGGCCGACACGATCCTGATCGGCGGCGCCATGCAGTTCCCGTTCTTCAAGGCCCAAGGCCATCAGGTCGGCTCCTCGCTGTGCGAGGAGGCGGGCATCGAGCCGGCGCGGCGCGTGCTGGCCGAGGCGCGCGAGGGCCAGGTCCGGCTGCCGGTCGACGTCGTCTGCGGCGAGGCGTTCGACGCCTCCACGCCGGTGACGCACGTCGACGGGGTCGACGTCCCCGACGGCCTGATGGGCCTCGACGTCGGGCCCAAGACCGCGGCGGCCTACGCCGAGGTCGTCAAGAGCGCGGGCACGGTGTTCTGGAACGGCCCGATGGGCGCGTTCGAGCTGGCGCCGTTCGAGGCGGGCACCCGCGCGGTCGCCGAGGCCGTCGCGGAGACGTCGGGCACGACGGTGGTCGGCGGCGGCGACAGCGCGGCCGCGCTGGCGCAGTTCGGCCTGGAGGACGGGGTCACGCACCTGTCGACGGGCGGAGGCGCGTCGCTGGAGTTGATCGAGGGCAAGACGCTCCCGGGCGTGGAGGTGCTTCAAGCATGAGTCGGACGCCGCTGATCGCGGGCAACTGGAAGATGAACGGCACGATCGAGGAGAGCGAGGAGCGCGTCGCGTCCCTGCTCCCGCGGATCGCGACCGCCGAGCACGTCGACGTCGCCGTCTGCACGCCGTTCACGGCGCTGCAGGCCGTCGTGGACTCCACGCGCGGCTCGCGCCTGGAGGTCTACGCCCAGAACATGCACCACGAGCCGTCGGGCGCGTTCACGGGCGAGATCTCGGCGCCGATGCTCACCGAGCTGGACGTCCACGGCGTGGTCCTCGGCCACTCCGAGCGCCGCCAGCTGTTCGGCGAGACCGACAAGGCGCTGCAGCTGAAGGTCCCGGCCGCGATGGAGGCGGGCCTGCGGGTCATCCTCTGCGTCGGCGAGACCGAGGACGAGCGCGAGAACGGCGACACCGAGCGCCGCCTGCGCCACCAGGTGCAGGAGGGGCTGGAGAAGGTCCCGGCCGAGCGCCTCGGCGAGGTCGTCATCGCGTACGAGCCGGTCTGGGCGATCGGCACCGGCCAGGTCGCGACCGCCGAGCAGGCGCAGGACGCGCTGGCGTTCGTCCGCGCGCTGGTGGCCGACCGCTCCAAGGAGCAGGCCGAGCTGACCCGGATCCTCTACGGCGGCTCGATGAAGCCCGACAACGCGGCCGAGCTGCTCGCGCTGCCCGACTGCGACGGCGGCCTGATCGGCGGCGCGTCGCTGGACGTCGAGCAGTTCGTCTCCATCATCGAAGCGGCGCCGAAGGCATGACCTCGTCCGCGTTGCCGGTCGAGCGCGCCGTGCTGGTCGTCCTCGACGGCTGGGGGCTCGCGCCGCCCGGGCCCGGCAACGCGGTCGACCTCGCCGACACGCCGGTCTTCGACGCGCTGTGGGCCAAGTACCCGCACACGCGGCTGACGGCGGGCGGCAAGGCCGTCGGCCTGCCCGAGGGCCAGATGGGCAACAGCGAGGTCGGACACCTCAACCTCGGCGCGGGCGCCGTGGTCAAGCAGGACCTCACGCGCATCGACGAGGCCGTCGAGGACGGCGCGCTGGGCGAGAACGCGGCGCTCAACGCGGCGCTGGACGGCTTCGAGCGCGTGCACCTGATCGGCCTGGTCTCCGACGGCGGCGTGCACTCGGGGTGGAAGCACCTCGAGGCGCTGATCGCGCTGGCGGGGGAGAAGGGCGTCCAGGACGTCGTCGTCCATGCGTTCACCGACGGGCGCGACACGTCGCCGCACGGCGGCGAGGAGTACCTCCAGCAGGTCCAGGAGTGGTGCGAGAAGGCCGGCAACGCCCGCATCGGCAGCGTCGTCGGCCGCTACTACGCGATGGACCGCGACAAGCGCGAGGAGCGCACGCGGGCCGCGGTCGACCTGCTGATCGACGGCGTCTCGCCGCACCACGCCCACAGCGCGGTCGACGCCGTCCGCGCCTCCTACGAGCGCGACGACCGCGGCGACGAGTTCGTCGAGGCCACGACGGTCGGCGACGAGGCGCGCATCCGCCCGCAGGACTCGGTCATCGCCTTCAACTTCCGCCCCGACCGCATGCGGCAGCTCACGGAGGCCGTGGCGCCTCAGGCCGCGCGCTACACGACGCTGGCCGAGTACGAGGAGGGCTGGCCGTGGCCGGTCGCCTTCCCGCCGCAGCGGCCGGAGATCACGATGACCAAGGTCATCGCGCGGGCGGGCGGGAAGCAGCTGCACGTCGCCGAGACCGAGAAGTACCCGCACGTCACGTACTTCTTCGGCGGCGGCGAGGAGGCCGAGGAGCCGGGCGAGCGGCGCGAGCTGGCGCCGTCGCCGCGCGACGTCCCGACCTACGACAAGAAGCCCGAGATGAGCGCCCGCGAGGCCGCGGACAAGTTCATCGCCGCCTGGCGCGAGGACGAGCCGCGGTTCGGGATCATCAACTTCGCCAACGCCGACATGGTCGGCCACACCGGCGTCATCCCCGCCGCGGTCAAGGCAGTGGAGACGGTCGACGCGTGCCTGGGCGACCTCGTCGCCGCGGTCCAGGAGACCGGCGGCGCGCTGCTGATCACCGCCGACCACGGCAACGCGGACGAGATGCTCGAAGAGGACGGGTCGCCGGACACGGCGCACTCGCTCAACCCGGTGCCGGTGATCGTCACGGTCGACGGCCTGACGCTGCGCGACGGGGGCATCCTTGCCGATGTCGCCCCAACGCTGCTCGAGCTTCTGGGCATCGACCAGCCCGCGGCGATGACCGGCCGCTCGCTCGTGTCGCGGCGCTGACGCTCAGAAAACCTGCGCCCTACTAGACTCGGCCCCGGATGGGCAAGGGGGCTGGATCCAGGGGGCGCATCGTCGCCCCCACGGTCGCGGCGTTCGTCGCCGTGGGCATCGTGGTCGCGATCGTCTTCGCGCTCCTGCTCGACGGCCTGTCCTCGATGCGCTCCAACGCCGAGGCCGCCCGCACGGCCGAGCGCGTCGTGCTCCAGGCCTCGCGGCTGAACCGCTTCGTCGTCGACCTGGAGACCGGCGTCCGCGGACGCCTGCTGACGGGCAGCGACGACTACCTCGGTCCGTACCGCGACGCCCAGCGCGACATCCCCGGCGTCGAGGCGACGCTGGACCGGCTCGTCCACGACCCCGCGCAGCGGCGCCGCTTCGAGGAGCTGCGCCGGCGCGTCGAGGGCTACCGCACCGGCTGGGCGACGATGGCCGCCGGCCTGCCGCTGACGGTCGGCCGCGCCGACCTGCGCGACCAGCTCGCCAACGGCAAGGCCCAGCTCGACGACCTGCGCGCGCGCTTCGACGCGTTCCGCACGGCCGAGCTGGCGCTGTCGGACCGCCAGGCCGCCGCCGCCGACCGCGCGGCCGACCGCGCCACGATCCTCGGCGTCGCCGGCCTCGTGCTGACGCTCGGCGGGCTCGCCGCGCTGGCGGTCTTCAACGTGCGCTGGATCCGCCGCGAGGCCGTCGCGGCCATCGCTCGGGCGCGGGCCGAGGAGGCGTCGCGGACCAAGTCCACGTTCTTGGCCAACATGAGCCACGAGATCCGCACGCCGCTGAACGGCGTGATCGGGATGTCGGACCTGCTGCTGGACACCGACCTCGAGCCCGAGCAGCGCGAGTACGCGGAGACCGCGCGCAGCTCGGGCGAGCAGCTCCTGGTGGTCATCAACGACATCTTGGACGTCTCGAAGATCGAGGCCGGCCACCTGGAGCTGGAGGAGCGCGACTTCGACCTGCGCGAGGTGGTGGAGACGACCTCCGACGTCGTCGCCGCGACCGCGCACGGCAAGGGCCTGGAGCTGTCGGTGCTGATCGCCGAGGACGTGCCGCGCGCGGTGCGCGGCGACCGCGGCCGCGTCGCGCAGATCCTGACCAACCTGTTGTCCAACGCCGTGAAGTTCACGCCCGAGGGCGAGGTCGCCGTCGAGGTGCGCTGCGCGGCGGAGGCGGGTGGGGACGGGCCCGACGGGCGCCACCGCGTGCGCTTCAGCGTCCGCGACACCGGCATCGGCATCGCCGACAAGGACATCGACCGGCTCTTCGAGTCCTTCCAGCAGGCCGACGCGTCGACCACGCGCCGCTTCGGCGGGACCGGCCTGGGCCTGGCGATCAGCCGCCAGCTCGCGCGGATGATGGGCGGCGACCTGACGGTCGCCAGCACGGTCGGCCAGGGCTCGGACTTCGCGTTCGTCATCCCGTTCGCCGCCGCCGAGGCCGAGCCCGCCACGGTGCGGCCGCCGATCGAGCTGCGCGGCCTGAAGGTGCTGGCCGTCGACGACACCGCGACGAACCGGCGCGTCCTGGAGGCCTACCTGGGCTCGTGGGGGATGCGCGTGACGAGCTGCCCGGACGGCCAGGAGGCGCTCGACGCGCTGCACCGCGCCGCCGAGCGCGGCGAGCCGTTCGACGTCGCGATCCTGGACTTCAACATGCCGCGCATGGACGGCGTCGAGCTGGCGCGCGCGATCAGCGCCGCGCCCGCGCTGCGGTCGGTGCGGATGGTCATGCTGACCTCGTCGGGCACCGGCCACGCCGCCGCGCGCGAGGCGGGCGTGACCGAGTTCCTCACCAAGCCGGTCCGCCAGTCGCGCCTGTACGACGCGATCGCGTCGGCGATGTACCACGCCACCGGCGCGCAGCAGGCGCGCGTGCGGGAGGCCCACGACAAGGAGGTCGAAGCGACGATGGCGCCCGGAGGCGGCACCGGCGACGAGGGCGCGCTGATCCTCATCGCGGAGGACCACGACGTCAACCGGATCCTGATGGAGAAGCTGCTGGACAAGCGCGGGCACCGCACGATCGCGGCGGCGACCGGGCTGGAGGCGGTGCGCCTGGCGACCGAGAGCGCGGTCGACCTGGTGTTCATGGACTGCCAGATGCCCGAGCTGGACGGCTACGCGGCCACGCGCCGGATCCGCGAGCGCGAGGTCGGCCGCGGCATCGGGCGCCTGCCGATCGTCGCGATGACCGCGCACGCGATGGCCGGGGACCGCGAGAAGTGCCTGGCGGCGGGCATGGACGACTACGTCGCCAAGCCGCTGCGGCCCGACGAGGTCGACGCGATGCTCGCGCGCTGGCTGCCCGCGCGGGGCGACGGCGACGGCAACGGCCATGGCCATGGGAACGGCGCCGGCCACGCCGCCGCGCCGGACGCGGCCGGCCGCGAGGACGCCGAGGACCCGATCGACGACGAGCGCTTCGACGACCTCGCGCGCGACTTCTCGCCCGACGTCGTCCGCGAGGTCGTCCACGCGTTCATCGACTCGACCCCGCCGATCATCGAGCGCATCGTGCTGGCCGCCGAGGGCGACGACCACGTCGAGATCTCCCAGGGCGCCCACCGGCTCAAGGGCGGCTGCCTGGCCGTCGGCGCCGGGCAGCTCAACACGATCGCCGACGAGCTGGAGCGGCTCGGCCGCGCCCAGGCGCCCGGCGACGACCTGCGGGACGCGGCGGCGCGCCTGGAACGGTCCTGGGCGCGGACACGACGCGCGTTGCGCGAGCGCGTCGGGTAGAACTACACCCATGCTTTTCGGACAGGAGCACATCGAGCGCTACGAGGCGACCGACGGCGCCGAGGGCCACGACTGGCAGGGCGGCACCAAGACCCTGATCCTCACGACGACCGGCCGGAAGTCGGGCGAGCCCCGCAAGGCGCCGCTGATCTATGGCGAGCACGACGGCACGTACCTCGTCGTGGCCTCCAAGGGCGGGGCCCCGGAGCCGCCGGCCTGGTACGTCAACCTCCAGGCCGACCCGTCGGCGACGATCCAGGTCTGGGGCGAGCGCATCCCGGTGACCGCGCGCGACGCCACGCCCGAGGAGAAGCCGGAGCTCTGGAAGATCATGACCTCCGAGTGGCCGGCCTACGACGAGTACCAGACCAAGACCGACCGCCAGATCCCGGTCGTGGTCCTGGAGCCCGCCGCCGGCGCGTAGCGGCTCAGTAGCGCGGGTTGGCCAGCGGCGTCAGCAGCGTCTCGAGCTGCGCGCGGCGGCTCTCGTAGCGCGGCGGCAGCTTGAGGTCCCGGCCCAGCTCGCGCGCGTCCTCGTCGACGGCGAAGCCGATGTCGCGCGTCGCCAGCTCGAAGAGCACCCCGGAGGGCTCGCGGAAGTAGACCGAGTGGAAGTACTGGCGGTCGATGATCGGCGTGGGGTGGCCGCCCGCGTCGCGGACGACGCCGCGCAGCGCGGTCAGCTCGGCGTCGTCGGCCGCCGACCACGCGACGTGGTGGACGGTCCCCGCGCCCGCCATCCCGTGGCGGGCGGGCGGCGGGCGGTCGTAGTGGATGACGCCGTGGCGCCGCTCGCCCTCGGCGACCCACGCGCCGCCCTCGGCGCGCCGCGTGAAGCCCAGCGCCCGCAGCACGGGCGCGCTGTGCTCCGGCGCGGCGCTGTAGGCGCGCACGCCGTGGAAGCCCAGCAGCCGGTGCTCGGGCGGGACGTCCAGCGCGACCGCGGTCAGCGGCGGATCGCCCGCGTCCGACGCCACCAGCTCGTGCACGAGCCCTTCGGGATCAGTGAACCGCAGCACACCGCCCTCGACCCACGTGACCGGCGCGCCCTCGTCGGCCAGGCGCGTCGCCCAGAACGCCAGCGCCTCCGGCCCCGCCGTCCGCCACACGATCGCGTGCACCATCCCGGCGCCCGCGACGCCCGGCGCCGCGCCCGGGAACTCGAAGAACGTGAGGATCGACCCCGGCGTCCCGGCCTCGTCGCCGTAGTACAGGTGGTAGACGTCGGGCTGGTCGAAGTTGACCGTCTTCTTGACCAGTCGCAACCCGAGCACCCGCGCATAGAAGTCGACGTTGCGCGGCGCGTCGGCGCAGATCGCGGTCACGTGGTGCAGGCCTTCCAAGGGCATGAAGGCTGACAGTACGCCTGCAAGTCCTTCCGCGCGGCGGTTGTTCATGCAACCATGGCGCCCCCGTGTCCACCACCACGACGATCTCTCCCGCCGAGACCGGCGCCCTCGAGGAGCGTGAGCTGCTCGCCTGGCGCGGGCTGCTGCGCGTCCACGCGTCGCTGTCGAAGGCCCTTGACCAGCAGCTCGAGCGCGAGCACGGGCTGCCGCTGACCTCCTACGAGGTCCTCCTGTACCTGGCCGAGGCCGACGGTCGCAAGATGCGGATGTGCGACCTCGCCGCGTCGGTGATCCTCAGCCGCAGCGGCCTGACGCGGCTCGTCGACCGCCTCGAGCGCGACGGGCTGCTCGTGCGCGAGTCCTGCGCCAGCGACGCGCGCGGCGCGTTCGCCAAGCTGACGCCCGCGGGCGAGGAGAAGCTGATCGCGGCGCGCGCCACGCACCTGGCCGGCGTCCGCTCGCTGTTCCTCGGCCACCTCTCGCCCGAGGAGCTGGACGTCCTCGGCGGGATCTGGGCGCGCGTGCTGCCCGGCGCCAAGGGCGCGGCGGGCGACGACTGCGGCTGCTGAGCCTCCGCCGAACGCGCGGCGGACGGCGCGTTAGCCGTACCCTGAGCGCGCCCTCACCGGTCTAGAGTGCGCGGCGTGCCCGGCGCCGCAGCACTCACACCGTGGGGACGGCTGGTCGCGCTCTGCGGGGCGGTCGTCGGCGTCGCGGCGATCGTGCTCGCCGTCTGGAGCCTGGCGTCCTCCCAGGAGCGGCGCGTGACCTACGCGGTCCAGGGCGCGGTCACCGGCGTCTCGCTGGACCTCGGCGACGCCGACGTCGTCGTCCTCGGCGGCGGCCGGACGACCTCGGTCTCGGTGCTCCACGTCGACCGCTACGGCTTCGGCCACGCGCCGATCGCGCAGCGGTCGGTGGCCGGCGGCGTGTTCCGCGTGCGCTCGCGCTGCCCGCGGACGGTCCTGCACGGCTGCGCGGTGACCTACCGCGTCGTCGTCCCCGACAACGTGCCGCTGACCGTCCGCACCGGCGACGGCTCGGTGCGCTTCGCGGGCTACCGCGGCTCGGCGCGGATCACGACCGGCCGGGGCGACATCGACATCGACGGCTTCTGCGGCTTCGCGCTGCAGGCGCGCGCCGACGACGGCGGCGACATCGACGCCTCGACGGCCTGCCCGCCGCCGCAGCTGACGCTGCGCACGACGACCGGCGCCGTGCACGTCCACGTGCCGGCGGCGCGCTACCGCGTGGACGCGTCGACGTCCGGTCCGCGCCCGCGCGTGACCGGCGTGACGACCGACGCCGGCGCGCCGTTCGCGATCCAGGCGCTGTCGGGCTCGGGCGCGGTGACCGTGGAGCGCGGCGGCTCGTGACCACCGCGGCGCTGATCGTGCCGCGCCGGCTCGTCCGCGCGGGCGAGGCGACGGCGTACCTGGCCGCGAGCGTGCCGATCGCGATCCTCGGCGTGCTCGCGGTCGTCGTGCTGGCCGTCGGCGCGGCGCTGAGCGTGATCGGCGGCCTCGGCCTGCCGGTGCTGCTCGCGGGCGCGGCCGCCTGCCGCGGGCTCGTGCGCCTGGACCGCCGCGCGGCCAACCGCTTCCTCGGCGCGCGGATCCCGCCGGTGGCCGGCGCGCCGCGTCCGGCGACCGGCAGCCTCTGGCGGCGCTGCCAGGCCGTGCTGGCCGACCGCGCGCTCTGGCGGACGGTCGGCCTGCTGGCGATCAAGCCGCTGCTGACCGCCGCGCAGCTCGCCGTCGGCCTCGTGCCGGTCGTGCTGTTCGCATGGCTGGCCAAGCTCGGCGTCGAGGCCGTCGCGGGCGTCGGCGACGTCGACTACTTCGGCCCGTGGTCGTTCGGCTTCGGGACCGGCCTGGTGTTGTTGGTGCTGTCGCTGCCCGCCGCCGTGCTCGCGCTGGCGGCGCTGGACGCGCTGGCGACCGTCATGTGCACCGTGTCGCGCGCGCTGCTGCTGCCGCGCCACGTCGCCGCGGGCGGCCCGGTCCGCGAGCTGCTGGCCGAGTCGCTCGGCGACCACTCGGTGTCGATCGCCTACTGGCTGCCGGACCGCGAGATCTTCGTCGACGAGGTCGGCCGCCGCGTCGAGCTGCCGCACCCGGCCTCGGGGCGGACGTGGACGGCGGTCGAGCGCGACGGCCGCCCGGTCGCGGCGATCGTCCACGACGCCGCGCTGGACACGACGAGCGAGCTGGTGCAGGCGGCGGCCGCCGCGTCCTCGTTGGCCATCGACAACGAGCGGCTGAAGGCCGACCTGCGCGCGCGGCTGGAGGAGCTGCGCGTCTCGCGCCTGCGGATCGTCGAGGCGACCGACGCGGCGCGGCGCCGGATCGAGCGCGACCTGCACGACGGCGCCCAGCAGCAGCTCGTCGCGCTGGCGCTGGAGCTGCGGCTGCTGCGCGGCAAGGTCGCCGACCGGCCGGAGCTGGTGCCGCTGGTGGACTCGCTGAGCGACCGGCTCTCCAGCGCGCTGGCCGAGCTGCGCGAGCTGGCGCGCGGCATCCACCCGACGATCCTCACCGACCAGGGCCTGGCGCCCGCGATCGAGGCGCTGGCCTCGCGCGCGCCGCTGCCGGTCGAGGCGCACGTGGCGCTCGACGGGCGGCCCGCCGAGCCGGTCGAGGCCGCCGCCTACTTCGTCGTGGCCGAGGCGCTGACCAACGTGGTGAAGTACGCGCGCGCCTCCTGGGTGGACGTGCGGATCCGCCGCGAGGACGGCGCGGTGCTCGTCGACGTCGCCGACGACGGCGTCGGCGGCGTGGACGTCGGCGCGGGCAGCGGCCTGCGCGGGCTGCGGGACCGCCTCGCGGCGGTCGACGGCGAGCTGGACATCGACAGCCCGCCCGGCGGCGGCACGCGCCTGCGGGCGCGCATCCCGGCGAGCGAGATCACGGAGGAGGGCGGATGAGACGCCTGGTCGTTGTGATGGTGATGGCGTTGGCGGCGGCGATCCTCGCCGGGTGCGGCGGGAGCACGACGGTCGACGAGGGCCCGGTCACCGTCGCGCGCAGCGGCACGGGCGCCGACAACCCCGGCTCCTCCGGCTCGATGCCCGACACACCCGGCGGCGGGCACGCGGTCCGGATCGCGGTCGTCACCCACGGCCAGGCCTCGAGCCCGTTCTGGGCGATCGTGCGCAACGGGGTGGAGGCGGCCGGGCGCCAGATGGACGTCGTCATCGACTACAAGGCGCCCGACGTGTACTCCTTGGCGCACATGGAGGAGTTGATCGACCAGGCCGTGGCGACGCGCCCCGACGGCTTGGTGGTGTCCTTGCCCGAGCCGGGCCTGGCGCCGGCGATCGAGCGCGCGGTCAAGGCCGGCATCCCGACCGTCACCATCAACTCGGGCAGCGACCAGTACAAGAAGCTCGGCGTGCTCGCGCACGTCGGCCAGCCGGAGGGCGACGCGGGCTTCAAGGCCGGGCGGCGCCTGGCGCGCGCGGGCGTCCATCGGGCGTTGTGCATCAACCTGCTGATCCCCAACCAGGGGCTGGACGCGCGCTGCGCCGGCCTGGCGCGCGCGATGCGCGCGGCGGGCGGCACGTCCAAGATGGTGCGGATCGACGACCAGGCCGCCGACGCGCCCAGGCGGATCGCCGCGGCGGTCGAGGCCGCGGGCGCCGACGGCGCGCTGGCGATGAACGGGACGTCGGGCCTGGCGGCCGGCAAGGCGCTGGCCGGCGCCGACGTCACCGTCGGCACGTTCGACCTCGGGCCCGACGTGCTGAAGGCCGTCCGCGACGGCAGGCTCGCCTTCGCGGTCGACCAGCAGGCCTACCTGCAGGGCTACCTGCCGGTCGTGCTCCTGGCCCAGAAGGCGCGCTACGGCCTGTTCCCGGCCCAGGGCGACGTGATCCCGACCGGCCCGAACTTCGTCACCGCCGCCAACGCGGCGCAGGCGATCGAGCTGTCGGCGCGGTCGATCCGCTAGCCCGCCGCGCCGGCGTCCGGCTCGTGCGCCCGCTCGCGCTCGTCGCGGGCCACGACGCGCGGGCTGTCCTGCAGGATCCGGCGCCGGCGCAGGCCGGCCAGCAGCGTCTCGGCGCCCGCGAAGCGCACGAGCGTCGCGTAGCCCGCGCGCCACGCGACGTGCAGCTCCTTGGGGTCGTAGTCGTGGATCTGGCCGTCGAGCTCGATCCGCGCGCCGCCCCAGCCGCCGTCGATCGTCACGCGCACCTCCTTCTGGGACCCGACGACCAGCGGCGGCGTCGAGCCGCCGTGCGCGGCGACCGGCGTCACGACGATCGCCGGCGTGTCGCCCGCCAGGACCGGGCCGCCCGCGGCCATGGTGTAGGCGCTGCTGCCCAGCGGCGTCGCGATCACGACGCCGTCGCCCGCGAAGCGCACGAACGGCTCGTCGTCGATCTCGACGCCGACGACGACCTGGTTGGCGCCCTTGCGCACGACGACGAGGTCGTTGAGCGCGATCTTCGGCGCGTGGCCGTCGACGGCGACCGCGACGCCCGGCAGCGCGCGCGCCTCCCACGCGCCGGCGGCGAAGCGGTCCAGCGCGACGGTCAGCTCGCCGGCGTGGGTCGCGGTCAGCGCGCCGAGGCTGCCGCACGCGATCCCGAGCACCGGCAGGCCGTGCGGCGCGCCGGCGTGCAGCGCGGCCAGCGTCGTGCCGTCGCCGCCCACGGCCGCGATCAGGTCGCAGTCGGCGGGGTCGCCGAGCGGGGCGACCTGGCGCTCCTGTCCCTCGACGCGGATCTGGACGATCTCCTCGCCGTGGCCCGCCGCCCAGCCGCGCAGCGTCGCGAGGGCCTCGTCGAGGTCGCGGTGCGGATGCACCACCACGCCGATCCGCGCAGGGATCATGCGACCGTCGCCGTGGTCAGGCGCTCGATCTCGCCGGCGGTGAGCTGGAGGTCGTCGACCGGCAGCAGGTCGCGCAGCTGCGCCACCGTGCGGGCCGAGGCGATCGGCGCGGTGACATGCGGCTGGGCGGCGATCCAGGCCAGCGCGACCGCGGCGACCGTCGTGTCGTGCGCGGCGGCGACCGCGTCCAGCGCCTCCAGCACGGCGACGGCGCCCGGCTGCTCCAGGTAGGCGGCCGCGCCGCGGGCGCGCGGGCTGTCGACGGCGGGGCCGCCCGGGCGGTACTTGCCGGTCAGGAAGCCGTGGGCCAGGCCGTAGTAGGGGACCGCGGTCAGCTCGTGCTCGGCGACCAGCGGCGCCAGCGTCGACTCGTACTCCTCGCGCTCGACCAGGTTGTACTCGGGCTGCAGCGCGACGTACTTCGGCAGGCCCTCGCGGTCGGCCAGCGCGAGCGCCTCGGCCAGGCGCGGCGCGCTGTAGTTGGAGGCGCCGATCGCGCGGACCTTGCCGGCGACGATCAGCTCGCCGAAGGCGGCCAGCGTCTCCTCCAGCGGCGTGTCGGCGTCGTCGTAGTGCGCCCAGTAGAGGTCGATGCGGTCGGTCCGCAGGCGCTTCAGCGAGGCGTCGGCGGCGCCGAGGATCGCGTCGCGGCCCAGGCCCTTGTTCGGGGCCAGCTGCGAGCACTTGGTCGCGACGACCAGGTCGTCGCGCTTGTCCGGGTTCTTCGCGATCCAGGAGCCGATGATCGCCTCGGACTCGCCGCCGGCGTTGCCGTCCACCCACGCCGAGTAGACGTCGGCGGTGTCGAGGAAGTTCCCGCCGCTCGCCACGTAGGCGTCGAGCACCGCGTGCGACGTCGTCTCGTCGGCCGTCCACCCGAAGACGTTGGTGCCGAGGCAGAGCGCGCTGACGTCGAGGCCGCTGGATCCGAGCTGGGTCATGGCCCGACGCTAGCGAACGCGTCACCGCACTCCGCGCGCCCGTCGCCCGCTAGGGTCGAGCGCCGATGGCTTCCCCCCTGGAGATCCTCGCCCGCGACCCCGGCTCGCTCGCCCGCGCGGGCATCCTGCGCACCGCCCACGGCGAGGTCCGCACCCCCGCGTTCGTCCCGCTGGCGACCAAGGCCACCGTGAAGGGGCTGACGCCCGCCGAGGTCCGCGACCTCGGCTTCGACATGGTGCTGGGCAACACCTATCACCTGTTCCTCACGCCCGGCCACGAGCGCATCGAGGGCCTCGGCGGCCTCCACGAGTTCATGCGCTGGGACCATCCGATCATCACCGACTCGGGCGGCTTCCAGGTCTTCTCGATGGGCCACGGCACGGTCGCCGACGAGATCAAGGGCCGCGCCGCGCACGGCGGCGAGCGCCACGGCAAGACGCTGAAGATCACCGAGGACGGCGTCGCGTTCCGCAGCCACATCGACGGCTCGGAGAAGTTCCTGCGCCCCGAGGACTCGATGGCGATCCAGGCCGCGCTGGGCTCCGACATCGCGCTGGTCTTCGACGAGTGCACGCCGTTCAACGTGTCCAAGGACTACACGGCGCGCTCGACCGAGCGCACGCACCGCTGGCTGGAGCGCTGCCTGGACTGGCACGACGCCCACGGCCCCGAGGGCCAGCTGGTGTACGGGATCGTCCAGGGCGGCGTCTACGAGGACCTGCGCCAGGAGTCCACGCGCGTGATCGCCGAGTCGCGCGTCGACGGCATCGCGATCGGCGGGTCGCTGGGCGCCGACAAGCCGCAGATGTACGAGGTGGTCGAGATGGCGACGTCGATCCTGCCGGAGGCGCCGCCGCGCCACCTGCTGGGCATCGGCGACGTCGACGACCTGATCCGCGGCACCGAGCTGGGCATCGACACGTTCGACTGCGCGATGCCCACGCGCCTCGGCCGCCACGGCGTCGCGCTCGTCCCCGACCCCGACAAGCGCTGGCGCGTGGACCTGACCGCCGGGCGCTTCAAGGACTCCGACGAGCCGATCTACGAGGGCTGCCCGTGCCCGACCTGCGAGGCGGGCTTCACGCGCGGGTACCTGCGCTACCTCGTCGCCGCGCGCGAGCTGACCGGCCTGCGGCTGCTCGTCGTCCACAACCTCGCGTTCGTCCAGCGCACGATGGCCCGCCTGCGCCAGGCGATCATCGACGGCCGGCTGGCCGAGGAGGCCGCCGCGCTGCGCGGCGGCCTCGCGCCGTAGCTCTCGCGCTAGCCGCCGCTGCCGACGCGCGGCAGCTTGCCCTTCGGCGCCGCGGGTCGCGCGTACTTGGCGTCGACGTGCGTGCCGGTCGGCGCGTCGCCGCCGTCGCCGCGCTCGGCGGCCCGCGCGGCCTCGATCGCGGCGATCGTGTCCTTCGGGCGGCGGCGCTGGCCGGCCTCCAGCAGCGGCGGGATGAAGCCGCGCAGCTTGATCAGCACGCCCGACCAGCGCGGGGCGTAGGTGATGCGCAGGCGGCCGGCGATCGCGCGGTCGATCGCGTCGCCCGCCTCCGACAGCGGGATCGGCTTGGTGACGAACGACGGCTGGCCCTTGCGCGACGCCGCCGCGGCCGGATGGGCGAACGAGCCGCGGACCATGTCGGTGTCGATGAAGCTGAAGTACGCGACGCCGACCTTCGTGCCGGTGTGGGCGACCTCCATGCGCAGCGCGTCGGCGAAGGCCTCGACGCCGGCCTTGGCCATCGTGTACGGGCCCATCAGCGGCAGGTGCACGACCGCCGACATGGAGGAGATGACCAACACATAGCCCTTGCGTTCCCGCACGTGCGGCAGCGTCGCTCGGACCGTGCGCCAGACGCCGAGCAGGTTGACCTCGATCACGCGCTCGAAGTCCGCGACGGCCATCGTCTCGATCGTCCCGACGTTCGCGACGCCCGCGTTGGCGACCACGACGTCGATGCCGCCGAAGCGCTCGATCGTCCCGGCGACCGCGGCCTCGAGCTGCTCGGGGTCGGTGACGTCGGCCTCGAACCACGCGGCGCGGTCGGCGCCGAAGGCGTCGGCGTGGTCCTTCAGCAGCTCGGGCTCCAGGCCGACGAGCACGACCGTGGCGCCGCGCGCGTGCAGGCGGCGCGCGGTCTCCAGGCCGATGCCGCGGGCGGCGCCGGTGATCAGCGCGACCTTGCCGCGCACGTCATAGGTCTCTCGCGAGCGGGCCATGGCCCGCGAGGCTATCTCGTGTTGTCCTGGATGAGCTGCGTCAGGTCGTCGATGACCTGGTTCGCGTTGTCGTGCACGACGTCGCGCAGGTGCACCGACGCCTTGTCCTGCGACGTCGCGATGTAGGCGGCCGCGCCGGCGGCGACCAGCAGCGCGAGCAGGAGCAGGACGGTGACCAGGCGGCGGAACGCGCCGCGCTTCTTGCGCCGCGAGGAGCGCGTGGCGGGCGGGCGCGGCGGCGGGGCGTCCTGGGCGACGCGGCGACCGGACCCGCCCGCCGGCGCGACGACGCCGGAGCGCGGCGGGCGCGGCTCGCGGGGGAGGACGACCGGCGCGGACTCGGTCCCGGGCCCGCCGCCGAAGACCGTCGTGGCCGCGGTCTCGTCGGGGTGGCCGCCGACGACGCGCGTCGCGTCCTGGTCGGGCCCGACCCCGCGCGCGCCGTCGATGATCGCCTGGCGCATCTCGTCGGCCGACGCGTAGCGCGCGCCCGGACGCAGCGCCAGCGCGCGCTCGACGGCGACCGCCAGCGCGGGCGGGATCGACGGGTCGACGTGGTGCAGCGGCGGCGGGACCTCGCGCTGCTGCTTGAGCGCGAGCTCGGTCAGCGACGCGGCCTCGTAGGGCAGGCGGCCCGCGAGCAGCTGGTAGGCGACGACGCCCAACCCGTACAGGTCGGCGGCCGGGCCGGCCTCCTCGCCGGCGGCCTGCTCGGGCGCCAGGTAGGCGGCGGTGCCGAGCACGGAGCCGACCTGCGTGATCGAGGACTCCTCCGACGCGGTCTTGGCGATGCCGAAGTCCGCGAGCTTGATCGTCCCGTCGCCCTCGGAGCGCAGCAGGTTGCCGGGCTTGACGTCGCGGTGCACGACGCCGGCGCGGTGCGCGTACTCCAGCCCGCGGCAGGCCTGGGCGATCCAGTCGACGGCCTCGTCGATCGGCAGGCGGCCGCGGTCGCGCAGCACCTGCGCGCCCGACGGGCCGACGATCCGCTCCATGACGATGTAGTAGCGGCCACTGGGCTCGTCGAGCCCGTAGTCGTAGACCTGGACGATGTTGGGGTGGACGAGCCGCGCGGCGGCCATCGCCTCGCGGCGGAAGCGCGTGACGAACGTCGCGTCGTCGGCGAGGTGCTCGGCCAGCAGCTTGATCGCGACGTAGCGCTCCAACCGCGTGTCGAACGCGACCAACACGGTGGACATGCCGCCGAGGCCGAGGCGGTCGCCCAGCTCGTAGCGGCCGGCGATGGTGCCCTGGCCGCTCACGGGGTCGCTCCCTCGTCGGGCGGGACGACGCCGCCGTTGCCGTCGTCGGGCGTCGTGTCGGTCGTGCCGTCCGGCTGGGTCGTCGGGGGCGGCTCGGTCGTCGTCTGCTGCGTCGTCGTCTGCGGCTGGGTCGTCGTGTTCGTCGGCGTCGTCTGCGTCTGCGTCGTGACGGTGGTGACCGTCTCCGTGGGCGTCGTCGCCGTCTCGGTCGTGGTCGTGTCGGTCGTCTCGGTCTGGGTCTGGCCGTCGCGGACCGCGGCGCAGTCGGCGGCGGCGTGGGCCAGCAGCGAGTCGGCGCCCTCGCGCAGGCGGCGGCGCAGCGCCGTGTCGACGCCGTTGTTGTTGAGCGCGATCACCGCGGCGCGGAATTGGCGCGCGTCGCCGGTGATCCCGTCGCAGTCGCCCTGGTCGATGCGCGACTTGATGTCGGCGAGCTGCTGGGTGAGCTGGTCGGCCTTGCCCTGCGGGATCAGGTCCGAGCGGTCACCGCAGCCGACCGCGACGGCGGCGCCGATGCCGAGCAGCAGCGCGACGAGGTGGGGGAGGGGCGCGCGGGGCACGCTCACTGACCGTACTCCAGGCGCTCCGCGAGCGACGCGGGCAGGCGCGCCGCGCGGATCGCGGCCTGAGCGCCGGACACGTCGTACTCGGTGCGCCGCCACTGGGCGCGCCAGAGGTCCAGATCGAGGAGCAGCCAGGCGGCGCGGTGGTCGCCGTCACGAGGCTGACCGACCGAGCCCGGGTTCAGGATCCACTCGCCGGTGGAGATGTCGACCGCGTCGCCGCCCTTGCGCGGCTCGCCGGTGGCGGGCTCGCCCTCGGGCCGGACGAAGCTCAGCGCGACGTGCGAGTGGCCGACGAGGCCGACGCGGCGGGTCATCGAGTCGAAGCACAGCTCGGCCAGCAGCGACGACAGCACGTACTCCCAGACCGGGTCGCGCGGCGAGCCGTGGAAGAGCCCGACGTCGCGCGCCTCGCCGGAGGGCTGCAGCGCGCGCAGCCACGCGGCGTGGTCGGGCTTCAGGACCTCCTGGGTCCAGCGCGCGGCGATCGCGGCGCCGCGCGAGAACTCCTCCAGCGACAGCTCGCCGGTGACCGCCATGTCGTGGTTGCCGCACAGCGCGACGTCGGCCTGCTCGCGGATCCGCGCGCAGCAGTCGTTGGGGTCGGCGCCGTAGCCGACGATGTCGCCCAGGCACCACACCTCGTGCACGTCCTCACGCTCCACGTCGGACAAGACCGCGTCGAGGGCGTGGATGTTTCCGTGGATGTCGGAGAGGACGGCGATGCGCATGCGAAAAGGACGCCCGTGGGCGCCCCGACCCCCTTGGAGGCTATCGAGCGGCCATGCGAGGATCGCTGCTGCATGAAGATCGTCGTTTTGGCTGTCGGCCGCATAAAGCCCCCGTACGCGGACGACGTCCAGCACTACCGCAAGCTCCTCGGTGGGCAGGCGCGGGTGGAGGTCGTCGAGGTCCGCGACGACGACCAGGTCGCGCGGCGGATCCCGGAGCGGGCCTACGTGTCGCTGCTGGACAGCGGCGGCGAGACGATGGACTCGGTGGCGTTCTCGCGCTGGATCGAGCGCCGCCGCCACGAGGGCCGGGACGTGTGGTTCGTCATCGGCGGGGCGTTCGGCGGCGTCCGGCTGGATCGCGTCGACCACCGGCTGTCGTTCGGGCCGATGACGCTGCCCCACCAGCTCGCGCGCGTCGTCCTGCTGGAGCAGGTCTATCGCGCGCACAAGATCCTCGGCAACGAGCCGTATCACTACTGACCCGCCGTAGGATGGGGGGAGATGCCGCTGACCCCCGTCGACCAGCTCCGGGAAGCGGTCGAGGCCGTCGCCACCGACGCCGCCGCGACCGACGCCCCGTTCCCCAAGTCCCGCCCGTCGCTGGAGCGCCCGCGCCAGGCCGACCACGGCGACTACGCGACCAACGCCGCGATGCTGCTGGCGCCGGTCATGAAGGCCAAGCCGCGCGACGTGGCCGACCAGCTGGTGTCGCGGCTGACCGATCGGCTCGGCGCGTCGCTGGATCGCGTCGAGGTCGCCGGCCCGGGGTTCTTGAACCTGTTCTTGAGCGACGCCTGGTACGTCGACGCGCTGGCCCACGTCGTCTCCGCGGGCGACGGGTTCGGCGCGGGCGGCGCGGCGTCGTTCGAGAAGGTCGACGTCGAGTTCGTGTCGGCCAACCCGACCGGGCCGCTGCATGTCGGCCACGCGCGTAACGCGGCCTACGGCGACGCGCTGGCGCGGCTGTTCTCGTTCGTCGGCCACGACGTCACGCGCGAGTTCTACGTCAACGACTTCGGCTCGCAGGTCGCCAACTTCGGCAAGTCGGTCCAGGCGCGCGCCCGGGGCGAGGAGGTCCCGCAGGACGGCTACGTCGGCGACTACGTGGCGACGCTCGCGCTCGAGATCGCCGACGCCGCGACGCGCCCGGTCGAGGACGTCGGCTGGGAGGCGGTCGAGATGATGGTCGCGCGGGCGCGCGCGTCGCTGCACGCGTTCGGCGTCGAGTTCGACGTGTGGTTCAGCGAGAAGTCCTTGCACGAGACGGGTCCGGACGGCGAGTCCGGCGTCTCGCACGGCTTCGACGTCCTGCGCGCCCAGGGGCACACGTACGAGTCGGAGGGCGCGCTCTGGCTCCGCACGACCGACTTCGGCGACGACAAGGACCGCGTGATCGAGCGGTCGACGGGCGAGCACACGTACTTCGCCTCCGACATCGCCTACGCGCAGAACAAGCGCGAGCGCGGCTTCGATCGCATGGTGTACGTGTTGGGCGCCGACCACCACGGCTACATCGGCCGGATGCGCGCCGCCTACGAGGCGCTGGGCGGCGAGCCCGACCGGCTCGACCTGCTGATCATGCAGTTCGTGCACCTCGTCCGCGCGGGCGAGAAGGTCTCGATGTCCAAGCGCGCGGGCGAGTTCGTGACGCTCGACGAGCTGGTCGAGGAGATCGGCGTGGACGCGGCGCGGTGGTTCCTGCTGAACCGCTCGCACGACACGACGATCGAGGTCGACCTGGAGCTGGCGAAGTCCGAGACCAGCGACAACCCCGTCTACTACGTGCAGTACGCCCACGCGCGGATCAGCGCGGTGCTGCGCAAGGCGGGCGTCGAGCGGGTCGCGGACGCGCTGGCCGAGGGCTTCCCGGCGGCGGGCCTGTCGCTGCATCCGAGCGAGCGCGCGCTGATCGCCAAGCTGCTGGCGTGGCCGGCCGAGGCGACCGAGGCCGCCGACCGCCGCGCGGTCCATCGCGTGGCCGCCTACGCGCTGGAGCTGTCGCAGGCGTTCTCGGCCTTCTACCGCGACTGCCAGGTCGTGGGCGTGGAGCCCGAGGAGCTGGAGACGTTCCGGATCGCGCTGTGCGTCGTGACGCGGCGGACGATCGCGCGGGCGCTGGATCTCCTCGGCGTCTCGGCGCCCGAGGAGATGTAGCGCCCGGCGCCGCTACAGGTTGTAGATGAAGTCCAGGCCCAGGTGCGACAGCGCCGCCTGGGCCTTGGAGTTCAGGACCGTCAGCTCGCCGCTGAGGATCAGCACGCCCATCGCGATGAGGATCGCGCCGGAGACCGCGGTCACCAGGACGTGGCGGTCGCGCAGCCAGCGGAACGCGGAGGTGGCGCGGTCGAAGGCGACGGCGGTGACCAGGAACGGGATCGCCAGGCCGAGGCTGTAGAAGGCCAGCAGCAGCCCGCCCTTGCCGACGGTGTCGGACGTGGAGGCGGCGGCCAGGATCGACGCGAGCGTCGGGCCGACGCACGGCGTCCACGCGACCGCGAAGGCCAGGCCTGCGATGACCGGCCCGCCGGCGCCGGCGCGGGTGATCAGCGCCTCGGGGCGCCACTCGCGGTTCAGGCGCGGGACGAACAGCGTGCAGACGAAGAAGACGCCGAGCACGACGATCAGCCAGCCGGCGATGCGGTTCAGCGTCGTCTGGTGGTCGTGCAGCGTGGAGCCGATGCCGGTCGCGCTCATGCCCAGCGCGACGAACATCACCGTGAACGACAGGCAGAAGATGATCGCCGGGCCGAGGATCTTGCCCAGCGGGCGCTCCTGGCCGCGGATCTCCTCGAGGCTCACCCCGGAGATGGCGGAGAGGTAGCCGGGCACGAGCGGCAGGACGCAGGGGGAGATGAACGACACGAAGCCGACCGCGAAGGCGGCGAAGACCGTGGTGTCGACCTGTCCGGCGGCGATGATCATCAGGGAGCTAGACCTCGTAGCGAGCGAGATCTTCCTCCAAGCGGCGCGCGTCCGCGTCGGTCAGGGCCGGGCCTTGGTCGAGATCGTCGCCGGCCCCGCCGCGCTTCTTGCGCCACTTCGGCACGAAGTAGAGGCCGGCGGCGAGCGCGATCACGACGATCGCGATCGGGACGAGGTACGCGGCGGCGCCAAAGCCCTTGTCCTTCGGGAGCGCGAGGACGCGGTCGCCGTACTGGGCGACGAGCTCGTCCTTGATCTCCTGCTTGGTCTTGCCCTGGGCGACGAGCTGGCGGATGTAGGACCGCTCCTGGGCGGCCTGGGGCGACTCGGCGATGTCGAGCGGGACGCCGCAGGCGACGCACATGACCTCGTCCTCGACGTCGGTGACGGAGGTCTTGGGGGTGGCGGCGGTGGCGGTGGCCGCCGTCGTCGCGATGGGCAGCGCGGCGAGCAGCAGCGCTGCCAGGAGCGTCGCCAGCTTGCGGATCATGCCGACGCCTTCGCCTTCTCGATCGCGCTGTCGAGGAACTTCTGCGAGATCTGGCCGCGCGAGATCGCGACGATCCGGCCCTTGCGGTCCAGGACGAAGGTCTCCGGGAGCTTGGAGGTCCCGTACTTCTGGGCCAGCTTGGTCTCCATGTCGCGCACCGACGGGTACGTGATCCCGTGCTCGCGCTCGAACTGCACGGACTTGTCGGAGACGTCCTGGTAGGTCGCGCCGAAGACCGTGCCGTCCCCGGACGCGGTGAGCGCCTTCTGCGCCTTCTCCAGCACCGACGCCTCGTCGATGCACGGCTCACACCACGACGCCCAGAAGTTCAGGACGACGACCTTGCCGCTGTAGTCGGCCAGCGACTTCTGGCCGCTGCCGTCCAACAGCGGCCGCTCCAGCGTCCGACCCGGCGCGACCGGCAGCTCGCCCTTCTTGACCGCATCGTCCAACGACGTGTCATCCCCACCGTGCACGACCCCGTACACGAGCAACCCGACCAACGCCAGCGCCAAAACCCCGACGACGATCGGCACCAAACCCCGCTGACGCTTCTCGGTCACGGCCCACAGGGTAATCCGGTCGCCCCTCCGGCGACCGTTCCACCTCCATCATCCCTCCGCTAGACTTTCCCCACCCGCGCGGGTGTAGCTCAGTTGGCAGAGCGTCGGCTTCCCAAGCCGAAGGTCGCGGGTTCGACCCCCGTCGCCCGCTTAGAACGAAAGCCCTGGAATCCCAGGGCTTTCGTCGTTCCGGGCGCCGGGACGGAACCGATCTATCGACGCTCATCCCACTAGTTCATCCCACCGACGGCGGCAGGATTGCGCGAGGAACGGCACGAACCTCCCGGCGGCGTGCCACTTCGGTGTGCATGGTCAGCAGACGACCGCTTGATGGTCGAGAATGAATGAACGTGACCGTCCGGGTCGACATAGAGCCTGAGGTTCTGGAGTGGGCAACCGCGCGGTCTGGGCTTGACCGCGAGGAAATCCTGCGTCACTTCCCGAGGTTCGACAAATGGGTTGGACGCGATGGGCCTGGGCCGACGCTTCGCCAGCTGGAGAGCTTTGCCCAGCGCACGCACACACCGGTTGGGATGCTCCTGCTCCCGACGCCGCCCCGTGACGAGTTGCCCGTCCCGGACTATCGGACCTTCGGGGACGCTGGCGTACGAGAGCCTTCGGCGGACCTGCTGGACGCGGTCTTCCTATGTGAACAGCGGCAGGACTGGTACCGGGATTACGCGCTGAGCGTAGGCGAAGATCCCCGTGCCTTCGTCGGGTCTGTGGGTCTGGGAAGCGATCCGGTTGTCGTTGCCGACAGCATCCGCGCAGCGCTGGGATTCCAGGTCGAGCAGCGACGCAGTCACCCCACGTGGACGGAGGCGCTGCGTGCCCTGATCGACTTGACCGAGAACATCGGGATTCTGGTCATGGTCAGTGGGATCGTCGGTGCGAACACGCACCGCAAGCTCGATCCGGCGGAGTTCCGAGGCTTCGCGCTTGTCGACGACATCGCGCCGTTGATCTTCATCAACGGCGTCGACACCAAGGCCGCTCAGATCTTCACCCTTGCTCACGAGGTCGCGCATGTGTGGCTCGGTCAGTCTGCGGTTTCCAATCCGCGACTCGACCGTCCCAACGAGAGCAACGAGACGGAGCGCTGGTGCGACTCCGTGGCGGCGGAGGTGCTGGTCCCGGTCCGGAGCTTTCAGGAGCGGTTCAATCCCCGGGTAGCGCTCGACGGCGAACTCCAGCGGCTTGCGCGCGAGTACAAGGTCAGCACCCTCGTCATCTTGCGGCGTGCTTATGACGCGGGTTTCTTGACCTGGGATGCCTACCGCGACGCTTACAAGGCGGAGTTGGATCGCGTCATGGAGATCGTGGGTCAGGAGGGTAAGGGCGGCGACTTCTATAACACCCAGCCGCTACGTGCTAGCCGGCGCTTCTCCCGAGCAATCATCGCCAGCACCCTGGAAGGACGGACGTTGTACCGCGACGCGTTTCGCCTTCTCGGCCTCAGAAAGACCGAAACCTTCGAGAAGCTCGGCCAGGCGTTGGAGGTGTCTTGATGTACCTCCTGGACTCCAACGTGTTCATGCAGGCCAAGAACCAGCACTACGGCTTTGACTTCTGTCCCGCATTCTGGGATTGGCTGGACGTCGCGAACGCTGCTGGCCGGGTGGCCAGTGTGGTCAAGGTCGGTGACGAGCTAAAGGCAGGCGGGGACGAGCTGGTGGGCTGGGCGTCGGCGCGCACGGCCTTCTTTTTCGAGCCTGATGACGGAGTAATCACCAGCGCGCGCGTGCTCAGCGGCTGGGCGATGGGCGCGAGCCAATACACAGGCGCCGCGCGGAACGAGTTCCTTGCATCGGCGGACTACTACCTGGTTGCTCACGCTCACGCCCAAGGGCATGTCGTCGTGACCCACGAGATTGCGGCGCCGAACAGCCAGAAGCGCATCAAAATCCCGGACGCGTGCAACGCGCTGGGGGTTCGGTGCATCAACCCGTTCGCGATGCTGCGAGCGGAGCAAGTCAGCTTCGTGCTTGGCGCCTGAGACCGACGTCGCTCGGTCCATGCGGGATGCAGGCTTCCGTCAGTCGTCGTGGCCTGGCGCCGACTCTGGAGGCTGCGGGAGATCAGGCACCCCCATCAATCGCGTGATGCGGTGGTGGATTCCTTCTGCTAACCCGGTCGCGGTACCAACCCCTATCCCGAGGGCGACACCTGCGATGACGATGCCTGCGGGCACCGTCACGAGCACGAGGGGTTCGCCCGTCGCCGCATATCCCAGCGCTGCGCCTGTCGTGCCTGTCGTTGCGCCTATTAGGGAAGCCAGCGCCTTAGCGCCGAGTGGCGAGGACTCGAAGGGGATGATCGCCTCGAATGCCAGGTACTCGGCAAAGCGAGACGGTCCGATCTTCTCCCCGAAGGGAACATCGGGGTCGAAGTAGAACCGGAACGATTGCCTGCGTCCGAGTGCACCGTCGATCAAGAACGGGAGACCCCAAGGTCGCAGGTTGCGCCGGAACGCGCGCGGTCCGTCTTCCATGAAGAACGCCCCGAGAGCGCTCGCCACCTGTTCAATCTCTGGGGTCTGTCCGTCCGGAAAGCTCCGTGCGGGGATGGTGACGAACGAGAACGACTGCCCGGCACGATCCCGGTTGTAGATCGTCGTCTCGTAAAACTGCGTAGGCCTCATGGCGGTGAGTCTCTTCAAGCAGTCGGACAGGTCACACTCGGGGCAGGGAGCACGTCGCCTGGCAAGGCTGTTCGCCGTTGGCGGTTGATCTGACGGTGGACTTGACCGTGGATCGAGGGTTCACGCCCGCTGCGCCCGCCTTGCAGGCATTTCGGCCCTTCAGCGCTTCCGACCACCCGCACACATGATGAGAGCACAGACCGGGGGTGTGCGGGTGGTCGGAAGCACTTCGGTTGAAAGCCAGCAAGGCGGGCGCAGCGGGCTACGTGAGTGGAGGGACGAAGGGCGGGACAGGTGGTGTGGAAGGGGAGAGGACAACAGCGATGAGGTTGATGGGAGGGAGTGCGGTGCGGGGCGGCGTCGTGTGCGCAGGAGCGCAGGAAGAGAAGAAGTTGGTGGGGAAGTAGATGACGGCCGATCTGTCGGCAAGACGGGTCGACGGCGAGGGGCAGAGGTGGCGGGACGATCACGTCAAGGGGTTGCATCGGGTCGCGGGAGTGGCGGCAATGGACGAGCGGGATTGCGGCAGGTCGCGGCGATCGGCTCGGGCGTCGCCGGGGTCAATGACCACGTCAGCCATCAGCGCGGCTGGCGTCGTCTCGAGCGCCGTCACGATGCGCGCGACCGTCCGCACGCCGGGATCGACTTTCGCGCGCTCGATGCGGCTCCAGTAGGACATGTCCATCTGAACGCTGAGAGCCGCCGCTTCCTGCGTCAGCTCTAGCGCCTTGCGTCGCGCACGGACGTTGTCGGCGAACCGCCGGGTCGCGTCGATCACAGGCTGGGGCGCTCGGCGCCGTGGAAGCGTGCGATGACCTCGGCCAGGTCGCGGATCACGGCGCGGTCCAAGAGGTTCGCTGTGTGGAGGGCGGCGATCTCGGCGGGCGCGGGGAGCTGATCGCGCTCAACCAGCCGATCAGCGATGGCGAGCACCAGGTCGCAGCGGCGCGCCTTCAGCAGCTCGACGTGACCTGCCGTGAGCGGGACGTCGCCAGGCGACTCGGAGTCACCGGCGTCCCAGCCGGTGGCGTCCAAGACGTCGAAGGCGTCACGGAAGATCTCCGCTGCGGCCATCTGCTCCGCCGGGGTCCGGTCGGCGAAGGCGTCGAACCGGTGGTGTTCGAGTTCAAGGATCTCCAGCGTCTGGTGACGCAGGGTTGCCCGCTGGGAGGCGTCGACGTGCACGACGCGCACGTCGTTACGCTGCTTGCTGCTCATGGAGTGCTAGCTCCTTGGGCCATGCCCCCGGCCGTTCGCGCGGCGCGGGGGCGATTTATGTAGTTGGTGCTGCTTGGTGGTCCCTCGCATGGGTGATCGGCGGAGCAACCCTCAGCGAGCGCCCTTCGGCGCGACGAAGGGGCACCGAGGGGGAAGGCGTCGAGGCGGCGCGACCGCTGCCGAGCTCCGCGGGCGCCGAGGTCGCACGGCTCGGGCCTCAGCGCCGTTACGCACGCAGACGACCGCTCGGCGAGACGATCCGTGATCGCCCCTCTCGGTGCCATGCCCGCGCCTCATCGGGCCCCGTCCTCGACAGCGACCGTGGGCAGCTGCGCTTCCAGCGCTGCCGTCAGCCGGTCGGCGTCGTCGGCCGCGCTTCGCGCGTGCGCGTACCTCTGCGCCGTCCGCGCGTCCTCGTGCCCGGCCATCTGCTGGACGCGATCGGCACCGAAGCCCTCGCGCGCGGCGGTCACGAAGCTGTGCCGTAGCCCGTGCCAGCGCACGACGCGCATCCCGATCGCCTCGCACGCCTTCTTGTAGCGCCTGGTCAGCGCGGAAGCGTCGAGCGTGTCGCCCGCAGTGGTGCCAAAGACGGGATCGGCGTCGCGGAGCGCCGGAGGGAATCCGGCAGCGGAGGCGTGTGCGCGCCGCGCAGCGTCGAGGTCGGCAAGCGCCTGGGCGACCTGTCGCGCCATCGGCACGGTCCGGGCCTTGCCGCTCTTCGGCGTGACCTCCTTGCCGAGCACGACCGCGCGGCGGACGTCGATGCGGGCGTCCATCAACGACACGTCGCCCCAGCGGAGGCCGACGATCTCGCCGCGCCGCAGCCCGGCGAAGCCGGAAACGAGGACCGCCGCCGCGTCGCGCACGTCGTCGGCCTCGCGCGCCAGGCGGTGGACGTCCTTCGCGAACGCGCCGCCCGCGGGCATGACGCCGTCCGTGTCGCGGTGCGCTCCGCGGCGCATGGCCGCCGCGACGGCGATGATCTCCGCGGGCATCAGGTAGTCCGTCGAGTCGTCGCGCTCCTCGCCGAGCTTGTCGACGTGCGATGCCGGTTCGCAGGGAGGCCGAGCCTCCGGCGTCGGCGGGGCGGCAGGCGTGGCCGAGGATGCCGCCGATGATCGTCAACTGCTTGTTGATGGTCCGGGGCGACAGCTCGGGCTCGTCGTCCTCGTCGCGGAGAGCGGCCAAGTCATCGCGGAAGTTCGTGAGCGCGCCGACCCCGACGTCGACCAGCCGCATCGGGCCGAGCGCGGGGAGGATGCGCCCGTCGAGCGCTGACCGGTAGTCACGGAGGCTCGACGCCTTGATCCGCTTCACGTCGCGCCGGTGCGAGTACCAGGCTTCCGCCGCCTGGCCGAAGGTGACGACGCGATCGCCTTCGAGCAGTCGCGCCTGCTGCTCCAGCGCGAGCGCTTTGCGCGCGGAGCCGAGTGGCCGTCGCCTGCGTCTCGTCCAGCTCGGACGTCTCGCGCCATGCCTCGATGGCGGCCGGGACCGCCTGCGTCGCGGCATCGACCGTGAGGAAGCCCTCGGCCGGGCGGCCGCGCCGCTCGCGCCAGTCGCCGATCGTCTTCCCGTTCGGCTTGGCCCCGGCATCGTCAACGCGCACCAGCCAACCCGGCCCGAGCAGGCGCTCGACATACCGCGAGCCGTCACGCCAACGGGCATAGATCCGCGGTCCCGCGCCCTGGTCCTTGACGCGCAGCGTCGCCACGCCTCAGACCTTGTTATCCGTAAACCGGAAGCTCATCCCACCGAACATCCCACACACTGGGGAGGTTAACAAGGCCCACTAAGCCCTTTGATTGCAATGAATCTGTGGGTCTGTCGCGTACCAGACACGTCCATCAGATTTCTCAAGCCGAAGGTCGTGGGTTCGACCCCCGTCGCCCGCTTTTCGAGAGTCCCTGGAGTTGCCGGACTTTCGGCTTGGTCGCGCTCTCTGGAGCAGTGGTTCATGCGCGCGATGGGTGATTTCCGCGAAGTCAGCGGCCGCGTCTTCCGGCGCGAAGGCGAGCGCTCAGGTCCGGTTTGGTACGCGAAATATCGGCTGCCGGACGGGCGTCAGGTCCAGCGAAGATCGGGCCGGCGTGGACGGAGCGGGGAGACCGGCTTGCGGCTTCTTCGCCGAGCGGACGGCTGAGGCGTGGCTGCGCGATGTCCGGGACCAGGCCCGCGCCGGCACTTTGGCGGGGATGGTCCGTACCAACGCGACCCGTCGCCGACGCCTGTTTCGGATGGCGTCGCTGCTCCGCCGAGGAGCGCGGCTGCTCGCCGGGCACGATGCGCGGCCGCCGCTCCGAGGTACGGGCGCACCTTCTGCCGGCCTTCGACGAGATGCCGTTGGAGCCCGTGACCACCCGCGACATCGAGCGCCGGCGCTCCGGCCTGCCCGGCCGCCTCTCGGTCCGCACCAAGAACAAGCTTCCGACGGAACTCCGCGGCATCTGCAAGCGGGCCAAGAAAACCTGGGGCCTCCCACTCAGCCCGGTTCTCGAAGTCGAACCCCCTCCGCGAGCGACCGCGCGTCGACTTCGAGGCCTACCCACCCGAAGAAGTCCTCGCGGCCGTCCCCGCTTCGCCTTCCGAGCAAGACGCCGCGATCTTCCTCACCGCCGCCTTGACCGGCCTACGACGCGGCGAGCTGATCGCTCTCCGCTGACGGGATGTCGACTTCCCCGCCTCGGGTGATCCGCATTCGCCGCGCGCACTCGTACGGCGCGCTGACCGTGCCGAAGTCGGGAAAGCCCGCGCCGTGCCGCTCGCCCCCGAGGTCGCCCAAGCGCTCGCCCGCCTGTCGACCCGACCGCTCTGGACCGGCGAAGAAGACCTCGTCTTCCCCCGGCGAGACCGGCCACTTCCTCGACGTCTCCGCACTCCGCCGCCGCTACACCGTGGCCCAGCAGCTCGCAGGCATCAAGGCGCTCCGCTTCCACGACCTCCGCCACACGTTCGGCACCCGCATGATCGCCGTCGCCGACATCGTGCGCGTGAAGGAGTGGATGGGCCACGCCGACATCGAGACGACGACGCGCAACCTGCACTTCGCGCCGCGCCCGGAAGACGCGGAGCTTGTGGCGAAAGCGGTCCGGCTCGCAAACGACGAAGCCTCCTCCGGCACCTGGACGCCCGCGCTGATGGACGACGCCCCGATCGCCGGCTGACGTGCCGGAGCACGACCCGGCCCGCGCCCTCACGCCTATGACCGCACCCACCCGCGTTGACCGCACCCACCAGTGTTGCCCTCGCCGAACCGCTCCTCACCGCCGACGACGTCGCCGAACTCCTCTCGATCCCTCGATCCAGCGTCTACGAGTACACCCGCCACCAGCACAACCCGCTGCCGTCGATTCCCGTCGGCCGCTACCGCCGCTTCCACCGCAGCGCCCTCGAAGCCTGGCTGACGGCTTGCCAGTCCGCCGGACCCCGCAGTATCCTCAACCAGTAGAGCAACATCCTTAACAAATCGCCCCCGCGCCGCTGGAACGGCCGGGGGCACGGCCCAAGGAGACAGAACCTCCATGAGCACCCAGCAGCGTAATAGCGCCTGCCTGGTCGCCGTCGACCCGTCCACGGCCGACGTCCTCCGCCGCCAGACCCTCACGGTCCTGGAGGCCAACCACTACTACTTCGAGGAGATCCTCGAATTCGGTCCCGAGGCGCAGCATGCGCTCTCGGTCATCTACCGCGACGCCTTCGCCGTCCTCGACGCGATCGGCTGGCGCCGCCCCGACGAACCCGTGGCCGTCGACGTCCCGTTCACCGCCGGCTTCATCGAGCAGCTCCACCGCCGGCGCTACGACCTCGGCCACACCAACATCGACCGCGTGTCGCAGGAGACCTGGGACCAGGCGGTCGTCGACCGCGACCGCGAAGCCGCCATCACCCTCGACCGGCTCCTGGCCCAGGTCTAGACGAAGGACGCGCGGGCGGCGTCCACCGCCGCCCGCACCTTCGCCCGCTCCGCGTCGTCCAGCCGCAGCCACGGCCGCACCCGAACCTCCGGGACGCGCGGCAAGCCAATCATCTTGGTCAGCTTCGCCGCCAAGTCCGGATCGGCCGTGAGGTAGGTCACCAGCGCGAAGTCGCTGTAGGCATAGGCGTCGATGATCCGCTCCAGACGCTCGTCCGTCTTCTGCGTGAACTCGATCTCCAACGCCGACACCTTGACGCCCCGCTCCAGCAGAAGATCCGGCCACCGCGTCTGCTGACCCCGCGGCGCACCGTCTAGTCGCACGCTGTACCTCGGCGCCTCACCAAGCCGCTGCCGCTCACCTTCCAGCGCTCGCGCCTCCTGCTCCGTGGGCACTTGCGCGCCGGCGTACCTCGCGCTCGTCTCGACGAGCGCGCACAGCCACCCGATCGCCAGCCCATGCGTCTGATGCAGCTCCGCTTTCGGCGCCCGTCTCGGCCGATGCCCGATCGCCTTCGCACCCGCCGGCGTCAACGACACGATCCACGGCTCCACCACCGACCGCCGCTCCAAGCGCACCAACCCGCTGGCCTCCAATCGCTTGAGCCGCACCCTCACGTTCTGCACCGCGATGCCGAACCGCATCGCCAGCAGCGCGACGCTCGTGTACCGGAACCGATCGATCCACTTCACGAACTCCCGATCCCGCGCGGCCTCCCGCGACCCATGCCGCGCCCTCCACACCAACTCCCCAGGCTCCATGACCACCAAGGCGCAATACGACCCACCTTCCGGCACCTGAAGACCCCACCGGGCTGCCGCCCGGCAACCCCACCAACAACCTCAGCCTCGGACGGGCTTGACCACCCGCTCTCGCCATCGCTACGAAGTACATGGTGTGAGCGGGTGGTCAAGCACGCCCGAGGCGCCACAACCCACCAACCACAAGCCGGGCGGCAGCCCAACCCATGTCACGGAGACACGAGTCCCGACACGGGGCCGAGACACGGCACCAGCGGCCGCGCCGCCACCAACCTCTCCTCCCCCGATGCCCTCTCGACCGCAACGCAGCACCACAGCGTGCGAGCTGAGCGCCTTCGCGGCCAGGTCCCGAGAGCCAGCGAACTCCATGGCGCGGGTGATGACGACCGCTCGGATAGGGTCGGGCTCCTTCGGCCGTTGCGGGTCGTTGAACTCAGTCGTCCCCGACGGCCGGTCGTGGCACGATCTCGCTGACGCTTGGCTTCTCGTCGAGCTTCAGTTGAGTACGCAGTGCGGCCTTCACTCGTCGCTCTGCTACATCGACGTAGGGTTCGTTGATGTCGTAGCCGATAAACCGTCGTTCGAGCTCGACAGCTGCGACTGCGCTGGTGCCCGAGCCGACGAATGGGTCGAGCACGAGGTCTCCGGGCTTTGACGTCAGGGCGATGCAGCGACCTGCGAGCGGTAGCGAGAACTCCGCGCCGTGGCCGTTCTTCCCGTTTGAGGTCGGCAGACACCACACGTCTGTAGGGCGTTTGGCAGACTCGAAGTTCGTATTGGGTCCTCCGAGTCGCGGGTCGAGATCCTTCCAGGCAGCTTTGTTGAAATACGGCGTGCGGTCGACTGATAGATGGAGGACGTATTCGGCCTGTCGCGACACCCGGCTCTTGACCGGCTCCGGCGTCGACGTGTCCTTCCGCCAGGTGATGAAGCTCTTGAGCTTGTAGCCGGCACGCGATGCGCGCTCGGCGATGCGCGATGGGATAGAGCTCAGCTCCGTGTCGTCTAGGTACATGTGGCCGGCGCTGTGGCGCACGGCGCCGTGTTCGGTCCAGCCGCGACGGCTGCCCGGCTTGGCCGACATCTCGTCAAGGCGTTCACGCGCGTTGCCGCGGATCGGGGTGCGCGTGTTGTAGGTGTCCATGATGTTCCACCACACCGAGCCGTGCTGGGCAATCGCGGGCTTAAGCAGGACGAGCAGCTCGATGGTGTGGCGGATGAACCCTTCCGGTGTCTGCTCAAAGCCATACGGGCAGCTTTCGCCGTCGGCCCACCGGACGTTGCGTTCGTTCTCGTAGACGCGCATCCCCCAGTACGGCGATGACGTCGTGACGCACTGGATCGAGCCAGGCTCGAGTCGCGGCAGCAGTTCGAGTGCGTTGCCGACGACCAAGGTGACGTCGTCGATCTTGCGCTCCGATCGCCTAAGAGCGGGGAGATCGGTTGGTGGGGCTTGTGCGCCCTCTAGGAGGAACTTGGGGATCTTGCTGCGCGGGATGAATGTCTCCTGAAACCCATCGACATCGAGCAGGGTCAGGACTTCCGCAAGCGTGAAGGTCTGCGGTCGCGTGCCCGGGCGGTCGAGGGCACGGGCGATAAATGCGCGGCTCATGCCCACGACTGCAGCGACCAGCTCAGCGTCGAACTCGCGCTGCTTCTCCTTCTTACTGTAGTCCCTGGTGAGTCTGTCGACAGGGGACTTGGGGGTGATGTCCTCGATCACTTCGACGACCGTCGCGGCATCGAAGCAACGATATCTTCGGGCCCGGCGTCGCGCGCAGCCGCCGACCGGCGAGGTCAACCACCGGGTCCCCTGCTTGCTACGTCGATCGGGAGTCGAAGCTCGCAACCAGCCATTCGCGGATGTCGTCCCATTCAGGGTCGATCTTGCGCTTGGCGGCCCGCCGCGCCTCTTGCATCGCGGCGATGCCGGCGATCAGGTCGTCGGCCCTAGCGAAGTCAGCCTTCTTGCCGCCGGTGTACGGGCTCCGCGCCTTCTCGAACGCGACGAACTCGTTCAACGTCTTGATCCGATCACTTCGGAGGATACCCGCCACCTCCAGCAGCGACCGCACCATAACCTTGTCGTCCGGCGTAACTTGGATCTTGGGCTCAGCTCCGGGACGAAACGCGACCTTGCGCGCCTCGAAATGCGGCACGTACTCAGCGGGTACCGCCAGGCGCCACTCCGCGGTCAGCTCCAGGTCGGCCGCCGTGTCCGCCCATACGCGCTTGGTGACTTTTGCGACGGCCTCGTGGACTGCCTGGACGGTCTCGGGGTCGAGCCGGTGCAGGTTGCTCTGGATGGCGAGCATCACCCGGTTGAGCGGTGTGTCACGCCGACGTGCTGCGTTGCGGTCGCGGTCGGAGCGGTACTGGACGTACTCCACCTCGAGACCAAGCATCTCCGCGGCGCGTTTGCGGGCGCGACCGTCGATGACAACGTCGTCGGCGAGCGCGGCGATCCAGAACTGCCGCAGGAATCCGTGCTCGCGCATTGATGCCAGTAGCGCCTGAAACTCCGGGCCGTTCGGTTCATCCGCGCTGCTGGGGATCAGCGCTCGCACATCGAACTCGGCGGCGCGGAGGCGAGCATTGTCGCCGTCGAGCCGCTCTCGGGCGAGCTCAAGGCCGGGGGTGTAGTCCCGGAGCTCTCCGTCCGGGTAACGGATCAGCGGCGCCTGCCCGGTCAACGCGAGGATCGCGTCGCCGTCGAGTGAGCCCATTGAGATCAGGCCTGCCTCGGCACAAGCTTCCAGCTTGTTGTGCACGTAGGTCGCTTCCCCTGCGAGGTGCAGCTCACGTGGAACCAGAACGCGCAGTCGGCCGATGACGCGCTCGAACAACTCATTCTCGGTCAGCGATTGCGGTGTGCTCGAGCTTCCGACGTCATAGAAGGCGTCGAAGATCGCCAGTCGCGAGGCGTTGTCGGGCGGGAGGTCGATGGCCTTGTCTGCGTGCGTCAGCGTCATCTCAGGCCACCTCGACGAAGTCGTGATCCGCGTCGAGGTCCCACTCCTGCTGAGCGCGGTTCAGCACGCCGTCAAGACGGCTGCGCAGCGTGCTGAGGCGCTGGTAGGTCTCGCCCTGCTTCTCGGGCGCCACGTCCAGCAGGTCGGCGACATCGAAGCGCAGCAGACCTCCAATGTGGAGTGCCGCCCCAGCGCTACGACGCTTGGCGTGCCGGAAGCCGCCGGCGATCGTCTTGATGTCGTCGGCCCTCGCGTCGCGGGCGCTGGCTACGATCTGCAGGGCGGCATCTTCGGAGGCCGCGGCGTTGGCCTGGGTGACGAGCAGCTTGATCTGCGAGGTGGGCATGCGGGCATCGGCAGCCAGGCTGGCGATGGCGACGAACACGCTTCGGAGCTTCGCGACGTTGATCGCGGCGAGAACGCTGTCGGACATGTCCTCCAGGACGTCCGGCGTGACCCCTTCGCGGTCGGCGCGGACCCGGCAGTGCATCGCTCCGACCCAGCGCGCCAGCGTGGCGGCCTTGACGCCGGTCATACGGGCGTAGGCCTTTGCGTCGAGCGTCTGACCCTCCTGCACGGCGCCGCGCACGAAGGCCCGCAGCTCCGCTTCGGTCATCGACAGCCCGTGGGTCTGGTTTAGCTCGACTGACAGGGACCGCGCCTCCAGCGCCGAGACGCCGCGGCATACGTAGGCGGCGATCGTCTCGCGGTCGTTACGCCGGGCAGCGGCCGTGCGCGTGTTGCCGTCGATCAGTTCGTGCTGGTCATTGACGACGATCGCGGGGAACACAGCGCCGCGCTTCATCTGCTCCGCGTACCGATCGACCATGTCCTTCGGCGCGCGGTGTTCGGTCAGGCGAACCTGGTTGCCCTCGACGTCGCGAATCGCGTCAACACGAAGGTTAGGCTCGAACGCGAATTCGATGTGCCGGGCCTCCAAGCGGCTCTCGATCTGCGGTGACGCGCACGGATGCAATGCCCGAGCGTCGGTGGACGGTGTGCGAGCCATCGTTGCGTCTCCTAGCTCGCGACGGCCGCGGTGGCCGGCGCGGTGAGGGTGTCGTCCGCTTGGGCCTCGGCGGCGTCGCCCGCATCGGCGCGCGGGGTGAGGTCCCACTCCCGCTCTGCACGGGCGACGACCTCGTCGAGCCGGTCACGCAGCAGCTTCATCCGCGTGTAGGTGTCAAACTGCTTCTCGGGTGCGACGTCGAGCAGGTCCTCGACGGCGAAGCGCGCGAGCCCGCCGAGGTGCTGGGCCGAGCCCTTCGAGCGTCGATCATCACGGGGACTGAACCCGGAAGCGACCGCACGGATCTCGTCGATGCGCAGCTCGCGCTCGGCGTCGACGACGGCGAGGGCCTCCGACTCCGAGGAGGCCGCGTTGGCCTTAGCCACAAGCTTCTTGACGTCGGCGACCTTCATCCGTGCGTCGGCGGCAAGCTCGGTGGCGCCACGGAACACGGCGGCCAGGCGCGCGGGCTGCAGCGCGGCCCGGGTGCTGGGGGCGAGCACGCTGACGTGGCGCTCGTCGATGTGCTCGCGCTCGGCGCGCGTTCCGAACTGCGATTCGGCCACCCAGCGCGCGATCTTGCTGTCCTTCACGCCGGTCATACGCGACAGCGTGCGGAGATCGGCGTGCTGGCCCTCGCGGACAGCTCCGTCGACGAAGCGCCGGATCTCTTCTTCGGTCATCGCGAGGCCATTGGACTGGTTCAGCTCGACCGACAGCGACCGGGCCTCGAGAGGTGTGAGGCCGTGGCAGATGTAGGCCGCGATCGTCTCGTCGCCGTTCTTGATCCGCGCCTCTAGACGGGTGTTGCCATCGATGCGCTCCAGGCGGTCATTGAGGACGATCGCCGGGAAGGTGGCGCCGTGCTTCATGGCCACCGCGTACTTCTCGACCTGCTCCTTAGGGGCTCGATGCTCGGTGAGGCGGACCTGGTTGCCCTCGGCGTCGCGGATTTCCGCGATTTGGACGTTGGGCTCGAAATCGAAGTCAATGCTGCGCGCCTTGAGCATCTGCTCGATCTGCTGGGAAACGGACGGATGCGCCGTCCTGGAACGAGGGGCCACGGGCCCGTCCTTTCGTTGATGTTGTAGAAAGACTAGCGAATTACGAGCGAAGAACGCAAACGGCGACGCGAGGGCGAGCGGTTCACTATCTCAACAAGGTGCAGATATGCAGGGATATTCTCTTAGAAAGATCTGTCTTCTTCCCTGAACACGGTAGGCAAACGTGTCGCGAAAGCGTGGGCTCCTGGGCGAAATATACGTCCGTACAGCGCGCATATTTTGCTAGGAATCAACGCTCAAAAGGCCTCCAGCGGAGCGACGATTTCTCGGCGACTGGCAACACACCAGACCGGCGGCGTACTCGCGGTGTTCGGTTGGAGCCGGACGTGCGAGGTCCGCGAAGACCGGCTGATGCGCCAGCCGCCAACGGCCATCGTCGGACCGATTAGTCCCTGGGGCTCGCTCGGGCCATGACCCCGTCCTCGATCCTCAGCGCGAGTGGGTCGATCTCCTCGCTCCGCCTGAATGGCCTCCGGCGGCGCTCTCCGTCGACGACGCCAGATGCGGTATCGAAGAAGCCGAACCTGGCGACTAAAGCGCGGGACTTGCTGTTCGCGGGTCGCCGGGCCCTCACGACGATCCCTAAGTTCGTCGGAGAACTTACGCCCGGCCATTTGCGTTACGCGTGCTGACGCTCTAGCGGAGGGCCACGCGGCGCTCACCGCGGCTGCTAATACGAGCCGCTACGTCTCTTCGAACCGTGGGCCGAGCTGGTTCACCCAGCTGCCCAGGCCGATCAACTCAATCAGCATCTCGTTCGCTCGACCGACCGTCCAGGCTGGGTCCCGTTTGATCGCACCGGCCTTGATTAGAATTTGCCCGGCGAGGTCGGCGGCTGTCATGAAGGGATCGAGGCTATCGGCGTAGCTGGCCTCGGTGTCGATATCCGATACCGCGCCAGGCAAGTCCATGATCTGCTCGGCTAGGGCGTGCAGATCCTCGTCGCCGATCGAGAGGGCCCACGAGCGCTCGTCGTGAGCCGCTGGCCACAGCGCCTCGTCTGCGCTTTCCGGCCTGCCGATCACGCCGACCTTCCCGTATCGACTGGCGCGCCCCGCCGGCGGGCCTGCGCGGCGGCATCGGCCCACTCGGCCGCGCGGGTCGCCGGAATCAGAGGTCGGTGCATGTCGCGGGTCGCAGGTCCGCTGCCAACCGCGTTCCGTAACAGCTCTCGATCATCCGGAGCCAGCCGTGCTGCGACCGCAGCGTGGAAACTCACGATCACTGGCGATGCCATGGGGAGATCGTAACCCTGTCCCCAACCGTGTCCCCGACCCCGCAAAAGTGACCCCTGGCGCCCATGCCACCTGCCCCGTAAACTCCGGACACAACCGTAAAACCCCTGCTCAGGGGCCATTCCCAAGCCGAAGGTCGCGAGTTCGACCCCCGTCCTCCTCTCTTGTTCGAAGGCCCTACAGATCGCGGGGCTTTCGTCGTTCTGGGCCGCGTGAGGGCGATCGCCCCGAGCTTGGCGGATCCGCCGGGCGGTGCGGGTTGCGCGCGGGTGGGCCAGAGCAGTGCGCGCGTGGAGAGGCAGTCGGGCGCCTCGCGGCGTGCGCACGTCCTCACAGCAGCAGGCGAAGGACCCGCGTATCGCGCTCGCGGAACCCGAGCGAGGTGTACAGCGCGCGGCCGGCGATCTTCTGGTCGCCGGCGGTGAGGTCGAGGCGGATGGCGCCAGCAGCGCGGGCTTGGGCGGTGTCGTGGTGGACGAGGGTGCGACCGATGCCGCGGGCGTCGCGAATTGGGGGTCGGCCATGAGGGGGCCGAGGTAGGCCTTGGGGCCGGTCAGCGTGCGCGTGACCATGCCGAGGACGTGCGTGTCCTGGACCGCCGCGTGGGTCGGGGAGTCGCCCGGGGGAGACCTCGGAGTCCGGGACGAAGAGCTTCAACAACGGTTGGACAGCGTCGCGGTCGCGTGGCTCCCAGGGGCGGATGACGGTGGGTATCACCGCTCAGGAGGGCGTCTCCAAGATGCGGTGGTAGCTCACCGCGACGTCGTCGTGCCAGGCGCCGGGGGACTCGGCGAGTTGCCAGAGGCCGGTGAAGGACTCGTCGTCGAGGGCGGCGGTGTAGCGCTGGTCGAAGCCGGGAGCGTCGCGCCAGATGTGCAGGGTGCCGGCGTCGCAGGAGATGTCGTAGGTGCGCCGGACGCCGCGGGAGTCGAAGTACTCCATCAACAGGCTGTCGCCCGACTCCCGCGGGCCGATCACGGAGATCGAGTCGGGGAACGACTCGTGGTCGTTGTGGGCGCGCTGGATGAGGTACCGATCGCCGGGGAGCCACTCGAAGGTGGTGTGGCCGGTGACGGCGGCGTCGAGCTTGGGGTGGGTGGACTCGGTGGACCAGTGGCCGATCAGGGTGTCGAAGGACGTCATCGGACGATCTTGAACGCCTTGCGCGCCGGCGTCCCGGAGCCGGTCGGCGTGGCGACCAGGCGATAGGAGCCCGGCTTCAGGCGCGTCGAGCCGAGACGGGCCTTGAAGGTGAAGCGGTCGGTGCCGGCCTTGACCGTCCGGGTGACGCTGCCCGGGACCTTCACCCACCTCACGCACGCCTTGCGCTGCTGGTTGGCCTTGGTCGGCTTCACGCACGTCCCGCCGGCCGAGCGGCCGGGCCCGGCGCGCTCGACGGTGAAGCGCACGGTCGCGGGCATGGTGATGGTGTAGCTCACCTTCGTACCCGTCTTGGCCCGGAACGTCGCGGGCGAGAGCTTGAGCCCCGTGATCCGCGGGACGACCGGCGCGGGCGGGCTGGGCGTGCCCCCGCCGCCGCCTGCACCGCTCCCGCCGCCTCCACCGCCCCCACCCGCCGGCGGCGCCGGCGTGGGGGACACCACCACGTCCCGCGTCACCACCGTCGCGTTCCCGACCCCGTCGACCACCGTGATCGTCACCGTCCGCGCGCCCGCGCCCGCGTACACGTGCGACACGCTCGCGCCATCCTCGACCGGGCTCCCGTCCCCGAAGTCCCAGGTCGCGCTCGCGCCGGTCAGCGCGTCCCAGGGCGCCACCGACATCCCCACCGAAGCCCCCGCCGTGACCGAAGCGGGCACCGCCACGTCCCGCGCCTCCGGCGCGCCCGCGTCCCAGACCGACAGCCGCAGCGCCGCGCTCGTCGCGTCCCGCGCGCTCCACAGCACCGCGGCGTCGCCGTCGCCATCGCCCGCCGGCACGGAGCGGTTCTGCGTGGTCGCCGCGGTCGGCGACAACACCTCGTCGAAGGACCCCAACAACGCTCCGGCGGGCGCGAACGCCGCGGTCAGCGACTTGTCGTCGACCACCAGCAGCGACGTCCCCACCGCGCTCGCCGTCAGGCGCGGCGCCATGCCCGACGGTCCCACCGCCGCGGTCGCTCCGAAGCCCGTCCCGGCGCCGGCTCGCGACGCCATGCTCAGCCCGGCGCCCTGCGCCAGCGTCGGCCAGGCGAACGACGTCCGCCCCGACGCGTCGGCGACCAGCGCGCCGTCGTTCAGCGGCGCCGGCAGCGTGTTGTTCACCGTGTTGGCCTCGAAGTCGTGCGGGATGGCGCCGGGGAACGTCCCGCTCGGGCCCGCGGTCCGCCACCGGCCTTCCCAGACCGTCAGGGTCTTGTTCTGCGCGCTGTCGGTGAGCGCTCGCAGCCACACGACCGACGCCTCGCCCGCGGCGTCGAAGACGACCTTCGGCACGTTGAAGTAGACGGACTGGTTGGCCGCGGGCGTGACGGTCCACGCGGCCACCGGCGACGCGAACGAGAACGCGCCCGCCGCGCGGTAGGCGGTCATCAGCCGGCCCTGTGCGCCGCTGCTGTCGGCCCAGGCCAGCAGGATGTCCGAGGCCGGCCCCGCCGCGATCGCCGGCGCGTGCGGGTCGGTGCCGCCGGCGATCGTCGTCGGCGACGAGAACGCGCCGGCCGTCCCGCGGACCGAGACCTTCACCTGGCCGCCCTCCACCCACGCGACCGCGACCGTCCCGTTCGGCGCGATCGCCAGCACCGGCGCCCCGCCGACCCCGGATCCCGACAGCGGCACCGCCACCGGCTGCCACGGGCCGCCCGCCGGCCGCGTCGCCGCGCGCACGTACCCGCCCTCCAGCCACGCGACCGCCTGGGCGCCCGACGGGTTGGTGGCGAGCGTCACGCCCGACACGCTCGCGCCGCCCGAGAGCGTCGCCGGCGCGCCCCACGGCCCGCCCGCGGGCCGGTCGGCGACGACCAGGTCCGCCGCCGCGCCGCCCGACAGCCACGCGGCGGTCAGCGCGCCGCCGGGGCCGAAGGCGAGGCCGGCGGGGAAGACCAGCGTCGGGCCCGGCGCGACCAACCCGACCGGGTCCGGCGCCCAGCCCGCGGCGGACGCCCACGACGGCGCGACGGCGACCACGACCAGCATCGACAAGGCCAAGAACGTTCTCCGCACGGGCGCCATCCTGCTGCGCGGTCCGCCGCCCCACAGTGTCAGCTTGGTCTCATCTGGACGGACCGATGAGTTCTCGCAACCCGCCCCGTCCAGAGGGCATGAGCAACCCCACCCAGGCCTCCACCACCCTCAACAACCTCGGCGTCGCGATGTTCACGGTCGCCGACCAGGACGCGGCCCTCGCGTTCTACACCGGGAAGCTCGGCTTCGAGGTGCGCGCCGACGTCAGCTTCGGCGAGAACGGCGCGAACCGCTGGCTCGAGGTCGCGCCGCCCGGCTCGACCGCGCGCCTGGCGCTGAACCCGCCGATGGGCCCGTACCAGCCCGGCGGCGGCGGGATCGGCGTCGAGACGGTCGACATCAAGGCCGAGCACGCGCGCCTGACGGCGATCGGCGGCATCGACGTCGATCCGATCATGGACGCGCCCGGCGCCCCGACGCTGTTCATGATGCGCGACCCCGACGGCAACAACATCGCGGTCGTCGAGGTCCCCGCCTCCTAGCCGTCCTCCGATCCCCCGGCCGGCGCGCCCCTCCAATATCGTCCGCCCATCATGGGCTCGGCGATCGGATGGGGCGCGTTGGCCGCCTCCTCGCTGGTCATCGGCGCGCTGCTGGGCGTGGCGCGGACGTGGCCGGACCGCGCGGTCGGCCTCGTGCTCGCGTTCGGCGCCGGCGCGCTCATCAGCGCGGTCAGCTTCGACCTCGCCGAGGAGGGCTCGAAGCTCGGCGACGCCGGCGTGATGGCCTTCGGCCTGGCGGTCGGCGCGCTCACCTACTTCGGCCTCGACCGCCTGATCGGCCGGCGCGGCGCGGGCCGGCGCAGTGGCGGCGGTGGCAGCGGCGACGCCGGCACCGCGCTCGCGCTCGGCGCGTTCCTGGACGGCATCCCCGAGCAGCTCGTGCTCGGCATCGGCATCGCGGCGGGGGACGGCGTCTCGATCGGCCTGCTCGTCGCGATCTTCGTGTCCAACCTGCCCGAGGCGATCGGCTCATCGACCGAGCTGGCCGCGGAGCACCGCTCGCCGGGCGCGATCCGCCGCCTGTGGATCGGCGTCGCGGTCGTCTGCGCGCTGGCGACCGTCGCCGGCTACGCGATCGCCGACAACGTCACCGGCAACGTCCACGCCTGGGTCGACGGCTTCGCCGCCGGCGCGCTGTTGGTCATGTTGATCGACTCGATGATCCCGGAGGCCGTCCGCAAGGGCGGCGACGTCTCGGGCCTGGTGACCGTGCTCGGCTTCGCGGTCGCCGCCGGGCTCAGCGGGCTGAGCTAGGCGTTCGAGCTACGGTCAGAGAGCGATGAGCGCCGAGGAGCCGGACCGCCGTTCGACGTCAGGCCCGTTGCGGCGGCACCCGTCGCTGGACGACCGCTTCGACCCGGCCGTGCGCATCGTCGAGTACGACAGCGCGTGGCCGGCGATGGCCGCCGCGGAGCTGCGCCGCATCGGGGATGCCCTCGGCGACGTGGCCGTGCGGTTGGAGCACGTCGGCTCGACCGCCGTGCCCGGCCTCGCGGCCAAGCCGATCATCGACCTGCAGCTCTCCGTCGCCACCATGGAGCCCCGCGAGCTCTACGTCGCGCCGCTGGAGCGGCTGGGCTACCTGTTCGCGCCGGCGCCGGAGTCACCGGGGTACCACTTCTTCGCCAAGCCGCCCGAGCGGCCTCGCACGCATCACCTGCACGTCTGCCGGACCGGAAGCGACCACGAGGTCGACCACGTCGCCGTCCGGGACTTCCTGCGCGCCCATCCCGACGAGGCGGCGAGCTACGCGGCGCTCAAGCGCGAGGTCGTCGCGCGCCACCCGCGGGACCGTCTGGCCTACATCGACGGCAAGGACGCCTACGTCACGGCGCTCGAACGGCGCGCGGTGACCTGGGCGCGGGGCCTCTAGATCCGCCCCTACACCCGCCCCAGCGGGTGCGTCGTGGCGTCGTAGAAGTACAGCTCGTGCGCCGTGAGCGCGCCGCGCAGCTCGCCCTGGCGGGCACGGACCTCGGCGACCGGGCCCGGTAGGAGCCCGACGGCGATCGGTCGCTCGGGCTGGACGTTGAGGGCGTCGACCAAGTGCTGGTCCTGTGGGCCGAGCGCGTGGCCGAAGACCACGAGCGGCGGCTTCTGGCGGCGGAGCCGCGTCAGCGCGAAGTTGAGGTACTCGTTGTTGACGATGACCTTGAGCTTGTCGGCCGACGAGCCCTCGGTGATCAGCAGCGGTCGCGAGGGCGGCGGCTGGTCGTCGAACTGCTCCAACAACGTCTGCTCGCCGCTGCGTCGCTTGGTGGTCACGCCCGCGCCGTCGACGACGAGGTGCAGCGCGCCGTGGAGGTAGGCGATCCGCGTCGGGACGGTCGGCGACACGCGCGTCCGGCCCGGGTCGAACGCGTTGCGCCCGTCCGACCAGAAGAAGTCGGCGAAGTCGGCGAAGTCCGGCGCCGCGGCCCAGTAGACCAACAGGTCATAGGACGTGGTGAAGACGTAGCGGTACTCCAGCAGCGCCGCGCGCAGCGCCGCGCGGCGCTCCTCGGGCACGTCGGACATCGGCGCGTGGACGTCGCGGACCGCGCGGCCCAGCGCGCCCTGGACGCTGGCGTAGCGCTTCTCCAGCGCGTCGGTCCCGCGCCCCAGCGCGGCGAGCGTCTCGATCGACGTGGCCAGCGCCGACAACACCAACTCGAAGTTCTCGGTGCCGCGCGCCTCGAACAGCGCGCGGTCCTTCTTCGTCAAGGCCTTGGTCTCGCACGCGCGCTCGTAGAGCGACGTGTAGGCGAACGACGGCCAGACCTGGCGGCTGAGCCCGTTGCCCGCCAGGAGGTTGCGCCAGGGGTGCGCGTCGGCGACCGCCTCCCAGGGCGCGAGCTGTCCGTCGATCTGATGGCCCATCGGCCCGTCAGACCATAGCCACGATGCCGCCCGAGTACTTCTCGCCCAGCGGATCCCAGCCGGGCGCCGGCTCGAACGTCGTCTCCAGCCGCTCGGCCGTGACGATCCGGTCCAGCCGGAACGTCCGCCACGCGGGCAGCGTCGCCGTCCGCGTGAAGCCCGACACCTGGTAGACGTCGACCTCCGCCCGGCCCTCCGGCGTGAGGAACAGCGCATGCGGATGCCCGAGCCGCTCGGGCAGCTCATCGCCCTCGTAGCTGAACAACAACGGCGCCCGACCATGGATGGCGGCGATGACGACCCCCTCGATGCTCACGGCGGAGCATTCTAGGAACGGAGCGGTATCTGTCCAGGGCGTATGCTCCGCGGCGCCGTGCTGCACGTCCATCGCGCCGACCGCGCAGATCGCCTGATCGGCGCGCTCGCCGGGGTTCTCGCGGTGCCCGCGCGCGACCCGTTCGCGCCGGAGGTCGTGGCGGTTCCGACGCGCGGCGTCGAGCGCTGGCTGACCCAGCGGCTGTCGTCCCACCTCGGGGTCAGCGCCGAGGACCGCGCCGACGGCGTGTGCGCGAACGTCGCGTTCCCGGCGCCGCGGCGCCTGGTCGACGCGGTCGTGGCGGCCGCGTCGGGCTTCGACGCCGACGTCGACCCCTGGCAGCCGGAGCGGATGGTCTGGCCGCTGCTGGAGGTCGTCGACGCGCACCTGGACGAGCCGTGGCTGGCGCGCCTGGCCGCGCATCTGGACCCGGAGCGCGGCGACCGCTCGCGGCGGCTGCGGACGGTCGCGCACCTCGCGACGCTCTACGACCGCTACGCGCTCTACCGCCCGGCGCTGCTGGAGGCCTGGCGCGACGGGATCGACCTCGACGGTGCCGACCCCGCCGGGACGCTGGCCGCGCAGGACGCGTGGCAGGCCGAGCTGTGGCGGGCGCTGCGCGCGCGGATCGCCGCGCCCGGGCCGGCCGAGCGCCTCGCCGGCGCGTGCGACCGCCTGCTGGCCGACCCGGACCTCAGCGACCTGCCCGAGCGCGTCGCGCTGTTCGGGCTGACCGCGCTGCCCGCGCGCCACCTCGAGGTGCTGCGCGCGCTGGCCGACGCGCGCGACGTCCATCTCTTCCTGCTGCAGCCCTCCGACGCCGCGTGGCGCGCGCTGGCGAAGGAGATCGAGCGCTCCGGTCCCGAGCGCACGCGCGCGCGGCTGCCGCGGACGTTCCTGCCGCGCCATCCGCTGCTGGCCTCCTGGGGCCGCGACGCGCGCGAGCTGCAGATGGCGCTGGCGACGGTCGCCGATCCGGTCGACGTGCACCACGGAGGCGACGAGGCCGCCGCGCCGCGCGCCTCGCTGCTCCAGCGCCTCCAGGACGACGTCCGCGCCGACCGCGCGCCGGCGCCGGCGCCGGCGTCCGCGCCGGACCCCGGGGGCGACGCCTCCCTCCAGGTCCACGCCTGCCACGGCGCCGGCCGCCAGGTCGAGGTCCTCCACGACGCGATCCTCCACGCCCTCCAGGACGATCCGACGCTCGAGCCCCGCGACGTCATCGTCATGTGCCCCGACATCGAGACGTTCGCGCCGCTGATCCAGGCGACGTTCGGCGCGGGCGCGGAGATCGAGCGCGACGAGGACGACGACGGCGCCGACGACCGTCCGCGCCTGCGCGTCCGCCTCGCCGACCGCGCGCTGCGCGAGACCAACCCGGTGCTCGGCGTCGTCGCCCGGCTGCTGGAGCTGACCGCCGCGCGCGTGACCGCCTCCGAGGTGCTCGACCTCGCCGACCGCGAGCCGGTCCGCCGCCGCTTCCGGATCGGCACCGACGACATGTCGCGGTTGGAGGAGTGGGTCGCCGCAACCGGCGCGCGCTGGGGCCTGGACGCGGAGCACCGCGCGCCCTACGGCCTCGCCGAGGTACGGCAGGGCACCTGGGACGCCGCGCTGGACCGGCTCCTCGCCGGCGTCGCGATGGACGAGGAGGGCCCGCGGCTGATCGCCGGCGTGCTGCCGCTGGACGACGTCGACAGCGCGGCGATCGACCTCGCCGGGCGCTTTGCGGAGTACGTCGACCGGCTCGGCGCGACGCTGCGGGACTTCGCCGGCGCGCCGCGCAGCGCCGACGCGTGGGTCGAGGCGATCGGCGCGGCCGCCGACGCGCTCACCGCGCCCGCCCCGCGCGACCAGTGGCAGCGCGCGGAGCTGGCGCGCGTGCTGGCCGAGGTCGCCGACGAGGCCGCGGGCAGCGCCGCGCTCCTGGACGCCGCGGACGTCGCCGCGCTGCTGGAGCCGCGCCTGGCCGGCCGCCCGACGCGCGCGAACTTCCGCACCGGCCACCTGACGGTCTGCACGCTGCGGCCGATGCGGTCGGTCCCGCATCGCGTCATCGCCCTGCTGGGGCTCGACGACACGATCTTCCCGCGCCGTTCCCCGCGCGACGGCGACGACCTGCTGTTGATGGCCCCGCACGTCGGCGACCGCGACGCGCGCGCCGAGGACCGCCAGATCCTGCTCGACGCGCTGATGGCCGCGACCGACCGGTTGATCATCACCTACACCGGCAACGACGAGCGCACCAACGCCCGGCGCGCGCCCGCGGTGCCGGTGGGCGAGCTGCTCGACGTGGTCGGTCGCATGACCGGCGACCGCGACGCGGTCGTGCGCCGCCACCCGCTGCAGCCGTTCGACCCGGACAACTTCGCCGCGGGCGGCCCGTGGTCGTTCGACCCCATCAGCCTGCTCGGCGCCCGCGCGCTGGTCGGCGAGCGCCTGCCGCGGCCGCCGTTCCTGGCGGGGCCGCTGCCGCCGCGGCGCGGCGACCTGATCGAGGTCCGGGACCTGATCGCCTTCCTCGACCATCCGGTGCGCGCGTTCCTGGACCAGCGCCTCGGGGTCGGCGCGACGAGCAAGGCGCGCGACACCGCCGACGCGTTGCCGGTCGAGCTGGGCTTCCTGGAGCAGTGGCGGGTCGGCGACCGCCTGCTCGCCGCGCACCTCGGCGGCCACGACGCGCTGGGCGCCGAGCGCGCCCGCGGCGACCTCCCGCCGGGCGCGATCGGCGAGCGGGCCCTCGCGGCCCTCGACGAGCGCGCGCGGGCGGTCGTCGCCGAGGCGCGCCGGGAGCTGCCCGCGGCCGATGACGACGCGCCGGCGTCGCTGGACGTCCGCGTGGCGCTGCCCGACGGCCGCACGCTGGGCGGGACGGTGCCGGGCCTCGTCGGCGACGTCGTGCGGGTGGTGACGTTCTCGCGCGTCACCGCGGGCCGCCGCCTGCGCGCGTGGGCGCAGGTCCTTGCGCTCACGGCCACCGACCCGGAGCGGCCGTTTCGCGCGGTGACGGTCGGGCGTCCGCGCCGGGGAGCGCCGCGGACGCGGCACGCGACGATCGCGACGGTCCCGGCGCTCCTGCCCGACGCGACCGCGGAGGAGCGGCGGGACAATGCCATTGCCTTGCTCGCGGTCCTCCTCGACCTCTACGACCGCGGCATGCGCGAGCCGCTGCCGATCTACGCCGAGACGTCGGCGGCCTACGCGTCCGGCGGCCGGGCGGGCCAGGCGCTGGCGCGCAAGGCCTGGACGACGCCCTTCGGCGGCGTGGCCTTCGAGGACCGCGACGAGGAGCATGTGCTGGTCCTCGGCGCGCGCGTGCCGTTCGAGGAGCTGCTCCTCGAGCCGCCGCGGGACGCGGAGGAGGCCTCCTGGGCCGACGACCGCTCGCGGCTGGGCGTGTACGCGCACCGCCTCTGGGCGGACGTGCGGGAGGAGGTGCGCGACCGGTGAGCTTCGACGTCTGCGGCGAGCTGCCGACCGGCGTCACCGTGCTGGAGGCCAGCGCGGGGACCGGCAAGACCTACACCATCGCCGCGCTCGCGACGCGCTACGTCGCCGACGGCGTCCCGCTGGAGCAGCTGCTGCTGGTGACGTTCACGCGGTTGGCGACCGGCGAGCTGCGCGACCGCGTGCGCGGGCGGCTGACCGCGGCGCGCCAGGCGCTGGAGACCGTGCTGGACGGCGGGCCGGCGCCCACCGATCGCGTCGAGGCGCTGCTGGCCGAGGGAACGCCGGTCGAGATCGAGCGGCGCCGCGACCGGCTCGCGGTCGCGCTGGCGGACTTCGACGCGGCGACGATCACCACCACGCACGGCTTCTGCCAGGAGGTGCTCGGCGGGCTGGGCGTCGCCGGCGACGTCGATCGCGGCCACCGCTTCAGCGAGGACGCGCGCGACCTCGCCGACGACGTGGTCGACGACCTGTACGTCAAGGAGTTCCTGAACCACGCGCCGCAGTTCGGCCGCGACGAGGCGCGCGAGGTCGTGCGGGCGGCGATCGCCAACCCGACGGCGCCGTTGGCCTCGCCGCCGCACGAGGACGCCGCGCGGCGACGCCACGACCTGGCGCTCGACGCGCGCGAGGAGCTGGATCGCCGCAAGCGCGCGCTGGCGCTGATGACCTACGACGACCTCGTCACGCGGCTGCGCGCGACGCTCGAGGGGCCGGGCGGGCCCGCCGTCGCGGCCCGGCTGCGGACGCGGTACCGCGTCGCGCTGGTCGACGAGTTCCAGGACACCGACCCCGATCAGTGGGCGATCATGCGGACGGCGTTCGGCGAGGGCTCGGGGACCACGTTGGTGTTGATCGGCGACCCCAAGCAGGCGGTGTACGCCTTCCGCGGCGCCGACGTGTACGCCTACCTGGAGGCGCGGCGCGCGGCGCGGCGCTCCGAGACGCTCGGCGTCAACTGGCGCTCGGACGGCGGCCTGGTCGCGGCGCTCGACGCGCTGTTCGGCGGCCGGACGCTCGGCCATCCGGAGATCGCCTACAGCACGGTCGTCGCCGCGCCCGAGCACGAGGCCACGCGGCTGGACGGCGCGCCGGTGCCGACGCCGCTGCGGATCCGGGTGGTCGCGCGCCACGACCCGGACGTGCGGCGAACGCCTACCGGTTGGTCGTCGGCCGTCGGCGCGCGGGAGCACGTGGCGCGCGACGTCGCGGCCGACGTCGCGCGGCTGCTCGCGGCGCGGGCCCGCGTGGGCGACCGCGCGCTCGGGCCCGGCGACGTCGCGGTGCTCGTGCGCAAGAACGACCAGGCGCGGGCGGTGAAGGCGGCGCTGGAGGCGGCCGGGGTCCCGGCGGTCGTCAACGGCGCGGGCAGCGTGTTCGCGACCGAGGCGGCGCGCGACTGGCTGCGGTTGTTGGAGGCCTTGGAGCGGCCGGAGTCGTTGGCGCGGGCGCGCGCGGCGGCGCTGACCGCGTTCGTGGGCTGGTCGACCGAGGCGATCGCCGACGCGCCCGACGACGACTGGGACGTGTTGCAGCAGCGGCTCCACGGGTGGGCGGCGGTGCTGCGCGCGGCGGGCGTCGCGACGCTGATGGAGCACGTCACGCAGGGCGAGCGCCTGCCCGAGCGGTTGTTGTCCGTGTTGGGCGGCGAGCGCGAGCTGACCGACCTTCGCCATGTCGGGGAGCTGCTGCACGCGGCCGCGGTCGACGGCCGGCTGGGGATCACCGCGCTGGCCGGCTGGCTGCGACGGCGGATGGCGGCCGACGAGCGCGACGCGGGCGCCGAGGACCGCGCGCGGCGGCTGGAGTCCGACGCCGAGGCCGTGCAGGTGCTGACGATCCACCGCTCCAAGGGCCTGGAGTTCGGCGTCGTCTACTGCCCGTTCCTGTGGGACCCGTTCTGGATCTCCGACGATCCGGCGCCCGCGATCTACCACGACGCCGCGCGGGGGGACGCGCGGACCATCGACGTGTCCTTGGACCCGCGCGACGCCGCGTTCGCGGCGCACGCGGCGCAGGACCGCGCCGAGCAGCGCGGCGAGGAGCTGCGGCTGGCCTACGTGGCGCTGACGCGCGCCAAGCACCAGGCGGTCGTGTGGTGGGCCTCGACGTTCAGCAGCCGCGAGTCGGCGCTGGGCCGCCTGGTGCTGGAGCCGCGCCCGGCCGACGAGCGCCGCGGCCCGGGCGCCGAGGAGACCGCGGCCGAGGCGCGCGAGCGCTTCGCGGCGCTGGCGGCGCGCGCGCCGGAGGCGATCGGGCTGGAGCGGTCGCTGGTCGACGCCAAGGCGCGGTGGTCGGCGGCCGCGCCGGTCGCCGCGGAGCTGGAGGCGGCGGTCTTCGACCGCACGCTGGACGAGCGCTGGCGGCGGTTGTCCTACAGCTCGATCACCGCGGGCGCCTACGAGGCGCGGGTGGCCAGCGAGGTCGAGGAGGCGGCGGGCGCCGACGACGCGGCGACCGAGGCGCCGCTGCCCGAGGCGCCGGACGGTGCCGACGGCGCGTCGCCGGTCGTCCCGCTGGCCGACGCCCCGGCGGGCACGCGCTTCGGCACGTTCGTGCACGCGGTGCTGGAGGCGGCGGACTTCGCGGCCGAGGACCTCGCCGGCGGCCTCGCGCTGGAGATCGCGGCCGCCCAGCGCCGGCGCCCGGTCGACGTCGGCGACCCCATCATCTTGGCCGACGGGCTGGCGCGGGCGATCGAGACGCCGCTGGGACCGCTGCTGGGGGAGCGGCGGCTGCGCGACCTCGGCGCGCGCGACCGCCTCGACGAGCTGACGTTCGAGCTGCCGCTGGCCGGCGGCGACGACCCGTCCGGCGCGCTGACGCTCGGCGCGATCGCCGCGACGCTGCGGGCGTTCGTCCCCGCCGGCGACCCGCTGGCCGGCTACGCGGACCGGCTGAGCGACCCCATGTTGAAGGCCGACCTGCGCGGCTACCTGACCGGGACGATCGACCTCGTCGCGCGCTGGGACGACGGCACGTTCGCGGTCGTCGACTACAAGACCAACCGGCTGGCGGGGCCGGGCGAGCCGCTGACCGCCGCCCACCACCGCCCGGCGCTGCTGGCCGAGGAGATGCGGCGCTCGCACTACGCGCTGCAGGCGTTGTTGTACGGGGTGGCCCTGCGCCGCTACCTGCGCTGGCGCGCGCCCGGCGCGACGGCGCCGCCGATCGCCGTCGCCTACCTGTTCCTGCGCGGGATGCTCGGCGCCGACACGCCGCGCGAGGACGGTGCGCCCTGCGGCGTCTTCGCCTGGCGGCCGCCGGACGGGTTGTTGGAGGCGTTGAGCGATGTGCTGGATCTCGGAGGTGGTGCCGCGTGACCTCGCTGCGCGATCGGGACCCCTTCGACGTCCGCCTCGCCCGCGACGCGCCCGGCCCGCTGCGCGCGTTCAACGACGCGGGCGTCCTGTCGGCGGCTGACGTCCACGTCGCGCGGCGGCTCGCGCGCCTGGGCGGCTGCGAGGGCGACGACGCGATCCTGCTCGCGCTCGCGCTCGCCGCCCGGGCGCCGCGGCTGGGCCATGTGCTGGTGGATCTCGCGACGATCCGCGCGACCGTCGCGGTCGACACGGAGGAGCCGATCGACCTCGCCGCGCTGCCGTGGCCGGACGCGGCGACGTGGCGCGCGGCGGTCGCGGCCTGCCCGCTGGTCGGCGACGCCGACGACCGCCCGCTGCGGCTGGAGGGCGACCACCTCTACCTGGATCGCCACTGGCGCGAGGAGCGCGCGGTCGCGGCCGCGCTGGCCCGGCGCGCCGGCGCGCCCGCCGACGCGGACCCCACCTTGGACGCCGCGCTCGCCCGGCTCGACGCCACCGCCGCCGTGCCGGTCGCGCACGGGCGCCTGGCGGTCATCGCCGGCGGCCCGGGGACCGGCAAGACCACGCTCGTCGCGCGCCTGGTCGCGGCGCTCGCCGAGCGGGACCCCGACCTGCTCGTCGCGCTCGCCGCGCCGACCGCGAAGGCCGCCGTTCGGCTGCGCGAGGCCGTCCACGAGGAGGCGGGCGCGCTGCCGGTCGACGAGGCGGTCCGCGCGCGACTGCGGGACCTGCGGGCCTCGACGCTGCACCGGCTGCTGGGCCGGCGCGGCGACTCGCGCAGCCGCTTCCTGCACCACGCGGGCAACCGGCTGCCGCACGACGTGGTGGTCGTCGACGAGACCTCGATGGTCTCGCTGACCATGATGTCGCGGTTGCTCGACGCGGTCCGCGACGACGCGCGGCTCGTGCTCGTCGGCGACCCGCACCAGCTGTCGTCGATCGAGGCGGGCGCGGTGCTCGGCGACGTCGTCGGCGCGCCGCGGCTGTCCGACCGCGTCGTCGTCCTCGAACGCGTGCACCGCTTCGGCGGCGCGATCGCGGCGCTGGCCGACGCGATCCGCCGCGCCGACGCCGACGCCGCGATCGCCGCGCTGCGCGACGGCGGCGAGCACGTCGTCTGGCTGCCCGTCGACGCGGCGGACGCGGACGCGGACGACCTGGCGCCCGTGCGCGACGCCGCGACCGCCACCGGCCGCGCGGTGATCGCCGCCGCCCGCGCCGGCGACGCCGCCACCGCGCTCGAGGGCCTCAACGGCTTCCGGCTGCTCTGCGCGCACCGTCGCGGGCCCTACGGCGTGAGCACCTGGACGTTCGCCGCCGAGCGCTGGCTGGCCGGCGAGATCGATGCCGCGGGCGGCCGCCTGCGCGACTACCCGGGCCGCCCGCTGCTGGTCACCGCCAACGACTACGACCTCAACCTGTTCAACGGCGACACCGGCGTCGTCGTCGCCGACGGCGACCGGCTCGTCGCGGCCTTCGAGGACCGCACCGCCCGACCCAACCAACTCGGGTCGGTCGAGACGATGTACGCCATGACCGTCCACAAGGCCCAGGGCTCGCAGTTCGGCACCGCCGCGGTGATCCTGCCGCCCGGCGCCTCGCGGATCCTCACCCGCGAGCTGCTCTACACCGCGGTCACCCGCGCCCGCGACCGGCTGATCGTCGCGGGCACCGAGGACGCCATCCGCGCGGCGATCGACCGGCCGGCCGCCCGCGCCTCGGGCCTGGCGGCGCGGCTGAGCTAGCGGGCGTCGCGAGGGGGGAGCCTCAGACCGACACGCGGCGCGGGTCGCTCGGGGCGATGTGGCGGTAGGTGCAGTCGAGCACGGGGGTCGTCCCGTCCAGCCAGAACGGCACCGTGCCGGGATGCACGCACGCGATCACGATCAGGTCGTGCTCCGCGGCCGTGGGCGCGGCCGAGGTCAGCGTCGTCTCGCCGTCGCCCAACGCCACCGTCGGCACGAGCGGGTCGTGATAGGCGACGTTCGCGCCGCGTTCGCGCAGGCCGTTCAGGATCTCGATGCCGGGCGACTCGCGGATGTCCGCGACGCCGGACTTGTAGGCCACGCCGACGATGAGGATGCGCGGCGCCCGGCGGTCCGGCGCGGTGCTCGTGACCGCTTCGAGGGCGCGGTGGACCATCCGCTCGGGGCGCGCGTCGATCGCGCGCATCGCGGCCGCGACGAGGGGCGCCTCGACGCCGCGCGCCGCCAGCGGGTGGAGCAGGTAGTGGGGATCGCAGGGGATGCAGTGGCCGCCCACGCCCGGGCCCGGGCTGAACGGCAGGAACCCGAACGGCTTGGAGGCCGCGGCGTCGACGACCTCGGCGACGTCGAGGCCGTGGCTGCGGGCGATGTCGGCCAGCTCGTAGGCCAGCGCGATGTTGACGGCGCGGAACGTGTTCTCGTGCAGCTTGGTCAGCTCGGCCGCCTCGGGGCTGGTGACGCGGTGGACCGGCGCGACCACGCCGAGCGCCTGCGCCGCGCGCTGCGCGCAGGCGGCCGTGGCGCCGCCGACGACCCGCGGGACGCGCTCCTGCGGATGGCGCTCGTTGCCGGGGTCGATCCGCTCGGGAGCGAACGCGACGAAGACGTCCTCGCCGACCACCAGGCCCCGCCGCCGGAGCGGCTCGACGAGCAGCTCGCGCGTGCAGCCGACGTAGGTCGTGGAGGTCAGCACGATCAGCTGTCCGGGGACGACGTGCGTCAGCACCGTCTCGCAGGCCGCCCGCAGCGGCCCCAGATCCGGCCGGCGCCGGTCATCGGTCGGGGTGGGGACGCAGACGATCACGGCCTCGGCCTCGGCGAGCACGGACGGGTCGCTTCCGCAGGTCAGCTCGGCGGAGCGGTGCGTGGCCAGGCGGGCACGGTCGGTCGCGAGGAGATCGACGTCGCCGGTGGCGATCTCGGCGAGGCGGCGGGGCGACACGTCGACGCCGAGGACGCGCGTGCCCGCCGCGGCGAACGCCAGCGCGGTCGGCAGGCCGACGTAGCCGAGGCCGACGACGGCGACCGTGCCGCCGGACGCGACGGCGGGACCGGCGACGGACGGCGCGGGGACGACGGCCCGGGAGATCATGTTGGAGGACATGCCGTGATCAGCCCGTGACCGTCGGTTGGCTCCAGAAGGCCGGGTCCTCCTGGCCGAGGCGCCACACGCCGACGCCGCCGAGGCCGCGGTCGAGGGCGATGTGGAAGCGCTGGTCGAGCGTCGCGCCGTCCTGGTACCAGACCTGGTGCGGCACGCCGCGCTCGTCGGTGTAGGAGAACGTGAGCTCGGCCGCCGTCGGGTCGACGTGCGGCTGGACGCCGTACTTGGCCAGGAGCGCCTGCACGTCGGCGTACGAGACCGCCGTCGCGGGGCTGGCGGCTCCGCCGTTGCCCGCCCAGTCGAAGCCGTACATCGGCATGCCCATGACGAACTTGCGGACGTTGAGCTGCGCGCCCACGTAGGTGTAGACCTTGGTCAGCCAGTCGGCCGGCGCGATCGCCCCGGGCGGGGACGTCGACCAGTGCAGGCCCCAGCCCATGACGAACAGCGTGTCGGCGTAGTCCGCCAGCGCCGGGTAGTCGAACGCGCCCGAGCGCGGGTGCGTGAGGTCGTCGCGGTACTTCGGGGAGACGTCGACGGACAGCCGGCGGCCGGCGGCGTGCAGGGCCGTCGCGAGGTCCCGGACGAACGCGGTGTAGCCGTCGCGCGAGCTCGGCGGCATCGCCTCGAAGTCGAGGTTGATGCCGTCGTAGTCGTAGGTCAGGGCGAGCGACACGAGGTCGTTGATCACGCGCGAGCGGACGGCCGGGTCGGTGAGGATGACGCCGAGGACCTTGGGCCGCTGGCAGTTGAGCCGCGGCATCAGCGCGATCCGGCGGTCGCGGATCCACTGGGTGATGAGCGGGTCGTCCTGGCCCTCGATCGCGCCCATGTCGGCCGTGCTGCAGTTGAAGTAGGTGGGGTAGGCGGTGCCGACCTGGTCGTAGTGGCTCTGGAGGTCGCGGAAGGAGTCGTCGGTCGAGGCGAGGACGTAGGCGTGCAGCCGGCCGGTGCTCGCGGGCGGCAGCGCGGTGCGGAAGGTGAGGGTCGCGCTCGGTCCGAGCACGCCCTGCGTGTCGACGGCGGCGACGGCGACGTCGTACTGACGGTCCTGGCCGAGGCCGTCGACGGTGGCCTGGGTCCCGGTGAACTGGCCGACGACCTGGCCGTTGCGGAAGACCCGATAGGCGCGCACCGGCGCGGTCCCGGCGGGCGCGGCCGCCCACGAGAGGCGGACCTGGCGGGTGGTGACGACCGGCGCGGCCAGCTGCGACGGTGCTCCCGGAGGGCGCGTGCCCGCGGCCCAGGTCAGCGACGCGGCCGGTCCGATACGACCGCGAAGGCCGACGGCGGCGACCGCGAACCGTGCGCCGCGCCCGGGCGTGACCGACGCGGCGAGGGTCGTGCCGGCGGTCTGCCCCACCGGGCGATCGTCCTTGAGGACGCGGTAGCCGCGAGCGCCCACGACGGGCCGCCACGAGAGCGTGATCCGGGTGTCTCCGGCCGCCTGGGCGGCCAGGTCCGCCGGCGCCGGGAGGGTGGCGGGCAGGGCGACGCGGACCTGGCGGGCGGTCCAGCATCGCGGGGCACGGCCGCCGGCGCCGACCACGCCGACCTTGATGGTGATCTTGCGGCCCGGGAGGCCCCGGACGAGCATCGACGTGCGCTGCGTCTGGCCGACGACGGCCTTGCCGCGCAGCACGCGGTAGGACGTCCGGGCCTTGCGAAGCGCGGCGCGCGGCCGCCACGCCGCCGTGACGCTGCCCAGCGCGTGCTGGCGGACCGTCACCGGTCCGGGCTTGGGGCAGGCCACGCCGGTGGCGGGCATCGCGAGGATGCCCGCCACCAGACCGGCCATGGCGACGATCGGCCGCGGCACGCGCATCGGGCTAGCGGTGGCTCTTCTTCTTGGCCTTGGCCTTGGCCCGCTTGGTCGTCACGGTCACGGCCGGCGACGGCTGGGTCGCCTTCCCGTCGGCCGTGACGCCGACGATCCGGTACTGGTAGGTCGTGCCGGGCTTGACGTGCTTGTCGGTGTACCCGGTGCGCTTGACGACCGCCAGGGCGGTCTTCGACCAGCGGTGGCCCTTCAGCCGGCGGAACACGCGGTACTTGGACACGCCCTTGCGCGACGCCCAGGTCAGGACGACGAGCTTGGACGTGACCTTCTTGACCTTGGGGCGACCGGGCGCGGCCGGGACCTTGGAGGTCCCCCCGCCGTTGTTGGTGCCACCGTTGTTGGTGCCACCGTTGTTCGTCCCGCCGTTGTTGGTGCCGCCGCCCGGGGGGACCGGCGCCGCCGGCGTGACGGCGACCTTCACCGACTCCGGCGAGAGGTTGCCGGAGGCGTCCTTGGCGCGGACGTAGTACTCGTAGGTCGTGCCGTTGAGCAGGCCCGTGTCGGTCAGCGCCGAGTCCGTCGGCTGGGCGACGAGCGAGAACGCGCCGCCCTGCACGCGGCGATAGACGAGGTAGCCGGCGAGGTCGTCCTCGGTGTTGTCGGCCCAGTCGAGCGTCGCCGTCTTGTCGCCGCCGACGACCGTCAGGCCGGCGGGCGCGGCCGGGGCCGTCGTGTCGGGCGTGTCGACGCCGCTGCCGGCGAAGCTGTGGGCGCCGGAGAGCGTGACGTCGGCGGTCAGGATCGCGGCGTCGGTCCCGCCGCAGCTGTCGGGCTCGGTGCCCAGCGCCTTCCACCGGAACGTCCCGGGCAGGGCCGCCACGGGCACCGTCACGGTGTAGCTGGAGCCGTCGGATGCGACGTTCTTGGTCGCGCCGGAGATGGCCGTCGCGCCGCTGCCGCGCAGCTGCTGGCAGCTGGACGTGCTCTGCGTGGTCCTCAGGACGGTCACCGTCGTGGTGCCCGCGGCGCGGGTCGCGACGATGGCGCGATCGCCGGCACCGTCGTTGTTGGTGTCGAACAGGACCGCGCTGAAGTCGCCGTCGGCGATCGGGCTGCTCGGCGTGACGCGCACGCTGATCGTGCCGGCTTGGTCCTCGTCGGACAGGCGGACGGAGGCCAGGCCGGGGGCCGGGTTGGCGACGACGTCGGTGGTCGCGTGAGCGGCCGCAGGCACGAGCAGCGCGAGGCTGGCCATGCCCACGGGCAGGCTCAGGGGGCGGAGTTTCATCTTCACCTCTGGTTGTGTCGGGGCGTGTTCAGTGGACGGAAGGGGGACGCGTCCCGCGGCGCCGGCCAGCGCGCGGCGGACGCGGGGCGGGCGGTCGCGGCAGCGGGCGTCTCGCGATGGGCGGCGCGATAGGCGCTGAGGACGGCGGGCCCGACGAGCGCGAAGGGGACGACCGAGAGGCAGATCAGGCCGCCGCGGAACGCCGCGGTGAGCGGCGCGCGCATCAGGCGGCCTCCCGGGCCGGGGACGCGGCGCGCTCGAACGCCGTGGCGGCGCCCGCGGTCGCCGGTCGCGTGCCCCACGACGACGAGCGCGCGGTCAGGATCGCGTAGTAGGTCTGCCACACGAGGAAGCCGAGGTAGAAGAAGACGAACGCGACGCCGTAGAGCCACAGCGCGTCGAAGCGGCGCTTCATCACCGCGTAGGTGAGGCTGTAGACCAAGGCCATCGCGTAGACGCCGACGACGTAGAGGACCGGCATGCCGAGCCCGCCCACGAGCGGATGCCAGACGGTCGCCCGGAGCACCGTGATCGGCGCGATCAGCGGCAGGACGATCCCCGTGTAGACGGCGAGCGCCGCCAGCGGGTGCTTGCGCCAGATGAACCGCGCGACGATCAGCGACTCGCGCGTCCACGAGCGCTTCCAGCGGGTCTGCTGCTTGATGAACTGCTTGAGGCGCGTCGGGACGATCGTGTGCGAGACCGCCGTGGCGTCGTAGACGACGCTCCAGTCGCGCAGCACGCAGTTGGTCAGCGACCGGTCGTCGCCGAAGGTCGAGAGGCGCCCCAGGAAGCGCTGGCTCTCCCACCACTCCAGGTGCGGAAGGATGGCCGTCCGGCGGTAGGCCGAGAAGCAGCCCGAGCAGCACGTGACCGCGCCGAAGACCGACTCGGCCGCCTTGACGATGCGGAAGGCGACGAAGTAGCGGACGGCCTGCATCTTGGTCAGCCAGGACTCGGAGACGTTCTGCACGTCGGCATGGCCGCAGACCGCGCCGACCGCCGGGTCGGCGAAGGACCGCACGAGCCGCGCGAGCGCCTCGGGCTCCAGCGTCGAGTCGGAGTCCACGAAGGCGACGACCTCCGCCGAGGTCGCGCGGATGCCGGCGGCCATCGCCGCGCGCTTGCCGCGATTGCGCGCGAAGTGGATGACGTTGATCCGGCCGCCCGCGGCGGCCGCCACCGCGTCCAGCTCCTCGGCGGTGCGGTCGGTCGAGCCGTCGTTCACCGCGACGATCTCCAGCAGGGCGGCCGGGTAGTCGACGGCGAGCAGGGAGCGCAGCGACGTGGCGATCGCCGCCTCCTCGTTGAACGCGGGCATGACGATCGCGACCGCCGGAAGCTCGGCGGCGCTCCCGGCGGGCGCCCGGTAGAGCAACGCGATGCCGAAGCGCGACACCAGGTAGCCCACGACCACCAGGCCGTAGATCGCGAAGAACGGGTCGGCCAGGACCGCGTCCAGGAACGCGATCTTGTAGGCGACGATCGCGACGACGATCGCCAGCAGATACGCCATCACGAGCAGGCGCGCGGCGATGCGAATGCCGCGACGCGCGGCGCTGGTTGGACCAACGGTAGGCACAGACAAGAACAAGGCCGAACGCTCGAACGAACCGATGCGGAAGGGGACGCGGCGTTCTACCGTGCGGATCGATTGAAGCTCAGCGTTTCAGAGCAATGTCGGCGGAGCGTACAGAGGTGGTGTGTTTGCAGGATCGCTGATCGAGCAGAACTAGCTAGTCGTCTAGGAACGCGTGCGCGGGAAGTGGGAACGGCCGGCTGGAGGCCCACGCTGGGGCACGGCTCCAAACACGCACGTGTGTCAAGGTTTGCGCACGTTAGCGCAGGTCAGGGCATTGGTGCAAAGAGAGGCGACCAGGGAGGGCCCTGAGCGGAACGGACCTCCGGTGCGACAGCCCGGAGCGTGGGTCGACGGCGAACCCGGCTGTTCGGCGGGTCCGCGAGCGGAACGGCTAGAGGCCGGCGGCCGCGCCGCCGTCGTCCTCCCCGAACACCGCCGCCAGCTCCTCGGCCTGCGCCTCCAGGCGCCGGCGGGCGGCGGTCGCGGCGCGGCGCTCGGCGCGGAGGGTCTCGACGCGGTCGTCGTCGCCGAGGGCGCGGGCGTCGGCCAGTGCGCGCTCCAGGTCCTCGACGATCGCGAGCTGCTCGTCGATCCGCGCGGCGAGCGCCGCGCGTCGTGAGGGGTCCAGGCGGTAGAAGCCGGGCTGCGCGCCGCGCACGACGGCGGGGGAGTCGCGGACGTTGGTCAAAAAGCTCGCCAGGGGATCGCGCCCGCCGACCGCGTATCCGGCGGCCAGCAGCCGCTCGAACCACTCGCGGTAGTGGACCTCGCCGTCGCCCGACGTCTCCCACAGCAGCCGGGCGGCGACCCGGCGCAGCTCGCGGCCGCGCACGGCCGTGACCCCGGCGCGGGGCGACGGCACGGCCGACGCGGACGCCGCCAGGCCCTCGGCGGCCTCGGGCCCGTCGACGAGCATCGCCAGCAGCCGCCGGCGCTCGTGCAGCTCGCCCATCTGCGTCTCGAGGTCGCTCAGCTCCGCCGCCAGCGTGTCGCGCCGGTGCGCGAGCCGCTGGAGGGCGCGGTCGACGCGCTCCTCCTCGGCCGCCGCGGCCCGGACGAGTGACGCGTGGGGTGGGGTGCTGGTCGCCATCGGGCTCTATCAATAGCCATCCGACCGGAGGGATCGCCGGCCCCGGGCCGTTCGGGCTGTGGAGCGCTGTGGACAACCCGCGAGCGCTAGCGCTATCCGGTAGCCGAGTTGTCCACAGGACGGTCCACACGCCGCGAAATCTCCCGCAACGTGCAGGGACTTCTCCGTTGTCCACAGCGAACTTCCACGCGCGGTGCGAGATCGGCGCGGGAACGCACGGTCCTTCTCCGGGGCGTCGGGCACGGAACCGCGCGAGCGAGAGGACCCGCCTCCTCGCTCTCGCTTCGCGGTTCCGTCCGGCGTCGCCTCTACCGTCATCGCACCGTTCTCGCCCTAGAAGCTATGGCGAGAACGGGCATCGATCTCACGCAGAACGAGAGGACCATCGAGATGCCCGATCCGCTTCGCCCCGAAGACGACGAGCTGGCCGGCTACCTCATCGACGAGCTGACCGCCGAGCTGGACCCCGACGACGCCCGCGAGCTCGCCGCCGAGCTGGCGCGGATGGTGGAGATGGGCGTGCTGGAGCTGGACGCCGACCAGCGGGTCGGCAGGGGACCGCGGGCCGACGAGGTCTCGCGGCCGTGGCCGTTCGCTAGTCGTCGCCCGGATCGCTGGTGCGGGAGCCCAGCAGCGTCCAGCCGAGGCCGATGACGACCAGCACGACGCCGAGCACCAGCCCGGCGGCCCGCGTCGCGCCCAGCGCCGCGAAGATCAGCGGGATCGCCAGGACGGCGGCGATGGCGATGATGGTCGTCCGGCTCGGCATGCGCCGATGCAGCGTCGCAGACGCGGGCAGGCGGCGGCGCACCCGCGTCGAACCCCACGGCGATGCACGACCGCCTCGAGCCCGACGCCCCGGTGACGTGCGACGCGTGCGACGCCGACGCGTTCGCGATCGCCTCCACGCGCGAGGAGACCATCACCGGCCACGTGCACCTCACCCTGCGCTGCGGCGCGTGCGGCCACTGGCAGGACCACACGATGAGCTTCCGCGAGGCCGCCCGCTTCCACGAGCACTACGAGGCCACGCGCCGGCAGATCACGCGCCTGCTCGTCGCCTACATGCGCTCCGAGGCCCTCGGGGCCTAGTGCCGTGATTCATTCATTCGCTGGCCGCCTCCGGGCACTCGCCGCCGCCATGCGCTCGTCGCTGATCCTCAACGACCCAAGGGGTCGCCTGCGGTCATCGACGACCGCCTGACGGGGCCGAGCATCCCGGAATGCTGCGACCGAATGA